>Ga0255097_1000004_pt1 | contig 265833 bp, 270 predicted proteins | sample Colum_Atlam_RepB_2_FD_188436 | JGI IMG/M metagenome (GOLD analysis project Ga0255097, IMG submission 188436) | Freshwater microbial communities from Columbia River, Oregon, United States - Colum_Atlam_RepB_8d | ecosystem: Environmental > Aquatic > Freshwater > River | place: USA: Oregon...
CAGGAGACAACATCAAGATGGTTGTGACACTGATCAACCCAATCGCGATGGACGACGGTCTGCGGTTTGCGATTCGTGAAGGCGGTCGCACAGTGGGCGCGGGCGTTGTAGCAAAGATTTTCGAATAGATTTTGGAAGATGGAGGGGTGGCCCGAGCGTGCCCCTCTTTTCTTTTTAGTCTGGCGCAGGAAACAAGAATGTAGTTTCTTTCGCTTGACTTGCAGAGACCCCGACCTTAGAATCTCGCTTCCATTTTTTCTGTATTTAAGACAGAAAAACGTAGCACTCAGTAACTGATTCATTTAAAAAGTTTTTTGGAGAAAAAAGTAGATGCAAAATCAGCGTATCAGAATTCGGCTTAAAGCCTTTGATCACCGGCTGATTGATCAGTCTACCCAGGAAATTGTCGACACGGCGAAGCGAACTGGTGCGCAGGTGCGCGGGCCTATTCCGCTGCCAACGAATACTGAGAGATTCACCATTCTTATTTCACCACACGTGAACAAGGATGCCCGTGATCAATATGAAATCCGTACGCACAAGCGTCTTCTGGATATTGTAGAGCCCACGGAAAAGACAGTAGATGCTTTGATGAAGTTGGATTTAGCGGCTGGTGTAGAGGTGCAGATCAGCCTGGGTTGATGTCGGAAGACAAAAATCTAAGTTGAGCCTAGTTTGCAGCAGTGCAATAGAAGATCAGTTGTATTGATCATTAACATGCTCGCGGGCACGTTCAAGTGCTCTGCAGCAAACATGGTGTAATGCGAAAGCAGCCATAGCGGGTTTCAGCCCCGTACACGATGAGGTTTATAAAATGTCGATTGGATTAGTCGGTCGAAAAAGCGGCATGACCCGCGTTTTCACTGAGGCAGGTTTGTCCGTACCCGTTACGGTCGTAGAGGTTTCCCCTAACAGGGTAACTCAAATCAAAACGCTGGAGACTGACGGCTATAGTGCCGTTCAAGTCACTACTGGCGAGCGCAAGGCGTCTCGCGTCTCCAAATCACTTGCAGGGCATTTCGCCAAAGCTGGTACCGAGGCTGGTACAGGGCTTTGGGAATTCCGTGCTGAGGTTTCAGAGCTCGCCGAGATCGCTGCTGGCGCAGAGTTGACGGTTGAGCGCTTTGCTCCCGGCCAGATGGTGGATGTTACCGGTACCTCGAAAGGTAAAGGTTTTCAGGGAACTATCAAGCGTCACAATTTCCACATGCAGGATGCCACTCACGGCAACTCGCGATCTCACCGTGTCCCTGGTTCTATCGGCCAGTGTCAGACGCCCGGTCGAGTCTGGAAAGGCAAGAAGATGGCTGGTCATATGGGTGATGCCCGTGTAACGACTCAGAGTCTCGAAATTGTTCAGGTGGATGTCGCAAACAATCTGTTGCTGGTAAAGGGTGCTCTTCCTGGGGCTACCGGTTCCAATGTGATAGTTCGTCCTTCTGTCAAGCATCCAGTATCCAAGGGGTAAGCAATGGAATTGAATATTGCAAAGCCCGGCAGTGAAGCGGGCAAAGAAAAAGTAACTATTTCCGATGCGGCTTTTGCCCGTGAGTTCAATGAAGCTCTGGTGCATCAGACGGTCACTACATACTTGGCTGGCGCCAGGCAGGGTACTGTTCAGCAGAAAACCCGCTCTGATGTCAGTGGTGGTGGCCGAAAGCCGTGGCGTCAGAAGGGTACTGGTCGTGCTCGTGCCGGTACTATTCGTAGTCCGCTGTGGCGCACCGGTGGTGTGACGTTCGCGGCGCGGCCGCAGGATCACAGCAAGAAGTTGAACAAGAAGATGTATCGCGGCGCCATCGCTTGCATTCTGTCTGAGTTGATTAGACAGGGTCGTCTCTTGATTGTTGACGAGTTCGTTGTTTCTTCTCACAAGACGAAGGATCTCGTTGCCAAACTCAATGAGTTCGCGCTCGATAACGTGCTGATCGTCGCGGAGGATATTGAAGAGAATTTGTTCCTCGCGGCGCGCAACCTTCACAAGGTGGATGTGCTTGATGCGGCAGGTCTTGATCCAGTCAGTTTGATTGGCTTTGACAAGGTTCTGATGACAGTGCCTGCTTTGAAGAAAGTTGAGGAGATGCTGTCATGAACCAGGCAAGACTTTATTCGATCATTCTCGGTCCGCATATTTCTGAAAAAGCCACAATAATGGCGGAAACCAGAAATCAGGTCGCATTCAAAGTGATTAATGATGCAACTAAAACAGAAGTGAAAGAGGCCGTTGAAAAGCTTTTCAAGGTTTCTGTCACCGGGCTGCAGATTCTTAATGTGAAGGGTAAAACCAAGCGCACGGCGCGTGGTGGGATCCGAAAGAAATCAAACTGGAAAAAAGCTTACGTCCAGCTTGCGCAGGGTCAGGAAATTGACTTTGCCGAGTTGAGCTGAGAAGGGGTATAGGTCATGCCAGTCGTTAAATGTAAACCAACCTCTCCAGGGCGCAGGTTTGTAATCAAGGTTGTAAATCCTGATCTGCACAAGGGCGAGCCCTACAGCCCGCTTCTGGCTACCAAAGCCAAGACCGGTGGTCGTAACAATGCCGGTCGAATTACTCGGCGTCATGCTGGTGGTGGTCACAAGCAGAAGTATCGCGTCATCGATTTTTGTCGAAACAAGGATGGGATAACGGCCAAGGTCGAGCGCCTGGAGTACGATCCTAACCGTACTGCCACAATTGCGCTTCTGCTTTATGCTGACGGCGAGCGCCGTTACATCATTGCCCCCGCAAAAGTAGCTGCAGGTGATGTTCTTGTTTCTGGCAATGAGGCGCCCATCAAGGCTGGCAATTGTCTTCCGCTGCGCAATATCCCCCTGGGTAGCACAGTACATTGCGTTGAGATGAAGCCTGGCAAGGGTGCTCAGATTGCGCGTAGCGCAGGTGGATCTGCACAGTTGGTTGCACGTGAAGGCAACTACGCGACGCTTCGTCTGCGGTCCGGTGAGATGCGCAAGATTCTGTCGGATTGCAGAGCCACACTTGGCGAAGTTTCAAATGCTGAGCACAGCTTGCGGTCTTTGGGCAAAGCCGGTGCGGTGCGCTGGCGTGGTATCAGGCCCACGGTGCGTGGTGTGGCTATGAACCCGGTAGATCACCCGCATGGTGGTGGTGAGGGTCGTACTTCCGGTGGTCGTCACCCAGTGTCTCCATGGGGTGTTCCAACCAAAGGATACAAGACCAGAACCAACAAGCGTACTTCCAAGATGATCGTACGCCGCAGAAATGCAAGCCGATAAGGCCTAAATACTAGAGGAAATAAAAGTGCCACGTTCACTGAAAAAAGGTCCCTTCATAGACCTTCATTTGATGAAGAAAGTGCAGACGGCGATGGAGAACAACGACAAGCGTCCTATCAAGACGTGGTCGCGTCGCTCAATGATTTCTCCAGACATGATTGGCCTGACAATTGCGGTTCACAACGGTCATCAACACGTGCCGGTTTTCGTTTCCGAGGATATGGTCGGTCACAAGTTGGGTGAGTTCGCCCTGACTCGTACATACCGCGGCCATGCGGCTGACAAGAAAGCCAAGCGCTAAGCATACGGGGATATTGAGATGGAAGTGGTAGCTAAATTAAAAGGCGCTCGGCTCTCGGCTCAAAAGGCCAGGCTGGTTGCCGATCAGATTCGGGGCAAGGGCGTTGAAGAAGCGCTGCATCTCTTGACCTTCAGCCCCAAAAAAGGCGCTGATCTCATCAAGAAAGTGCTCGATTCTGCAATCGCGAATGCTGAGCATAACGAAGGTGCCGATGTGGACGAGTTGAAAGTTTCAACAATCTATGTCGACGAAGGGTTAACAATGAAACGGATAAGTCCACGTGCAAAGGGAAGAGCGGATCGCATCTTCAAACGCACTTGTCACATTACCGTCAAAGTAGCCGATAAGTAGGAGATTGGGATGGGTCAAAAAGTACATCCAACCGGAATTCGGCTTGGTATCGTCAAGAAGCACACGTCTATCTGGTACGCGGAAGGCAGAAATTATGCCGAGAACCTGCTGGTTGATCTGAAGGTTCGTGCTTTCCTGCGCAAGCAGCTCGCCGCGGCGTCCGTGTCAAGAATTGACATTGAGCGTCCTGCACAGACTGCGCGCATCACCATCCATACGGCTCGCCCTGGTATTGTTATCGGCAAGAAGGGTGAGGATGTCGAGACTCTGAGAGCGACGCTGGCAGCCAAAATGGGCGTGCCCGTTCACATCAGCATCGAAGAGATTCGCAAGCCCGACCTCGATGCTCAACTCGTCGCTGACAGCGTAGCGCAGCAGCTCGAGCGACGCGTGATGTTCCGTCGCGCCATGAAGCGCGTTGTTCAGAACGCAATGCGCCAGGGCGCTGAAGGTATCAAGGTACAGGTAGGCGGTCGTCTTGGTGGTGCAGAAATTGCGCGTTCTGAGTGGTACCGCGAAGGACGTGTGCCCCTTCACACACTGCGTGCTGATATCGACTACGCCACTGCAGAAGCCAGCACAACGTATGGTCTTATTGGTGTCAAAGTCTGGATTTTCAAAGGCGAAGTGCTGAATCTTCACGAAGCTGTTCCGGCGGCACAGAAAACGTCTAAGTAGAGGTAGGCTCGATGTTACAACCAAAGCGTACAAAATTTCGCAAGATGATGAAGGGTCGCAACCGCGGTCTTTCACATCGCGGTAGCAACGTGGATTTCGGTGATTTTGGTCTTAAGGCAATTTCCCGTGGCCGTCTTACGGCTCGTCAGATTGAGTCCGCTCGACGTGCAATGACGCGTCATGTAAAGCGTGGTGGCAAAATCTGGATTCGTGTGTTTCCGGACAAGCCAATTACTCAGAAGCCTCTTGAAGTGCGTCAGGGCAAGGGCAAGGGCAGCGTGGAGTATTGGGTAGCGCAGATCCAGCCGGGCCGTATCATGTTTGAAATTGAAGGTGTAGATGAAACGCTGGCCAGGGAAGCCTTCCAGCTGGCAGCGGCGAAGCTGCCGTTCGACACCACTTTCGTTAAGCGGACGGTGATGTGATGAATGTACATGAAATGCGTGAAAAGACCGTTGCTGAGCTGAACGAGCAACTCAATGTGCTGTACCGTGATCAGTTCAGTGTGAGAATGCAGAAGAGTACCGGACAGCTCGCACAGTCTCATCTTGTAGGCAACATCAAGAAAGAGATTGCCCGGATCAAGACAATCATTACCGAAAAACAGAAAGTTGGGTCCTGAATATGTCGCTTAGTGAAACTACAGTAGAGAAGACTGGACGTACTGTGTCTGGCCGAGTTGTCAGCAACAAGATGGACAAGTCCATTGTTGTTCTGATCGAACGCCGTGTGAAGCACCCGGTGTATGGCAAATACATTACGCGTTCATCCAAAGTTCATGCGCATGATGCAAACAACGAATGCAACGAAGGCGACGCAGTAACGATCAAGGAAGTGCGCCCCATTTCCAAGACCAAAACCTGGGCGCTCGTTTCCATCGACGAAAGAGCCGTCGAAGTTTAACAGCCAGATTTTATGAAAGTTTGTGAGTCCGCTGACTCATGATCGCTGAGGCGATAACCAGATAAGGGTTCGGAGAGAATCGATGATTCAAGTACAGTCATACCTTGACGTGGCAGACAATAGTGGTGCGAAGCGAGTGATGTGCATCAAGGTGCTGGGCGGCTCGCACCGTCGTTATGCTCGTATTGGCGATGTAATCAAAGTGACCGTCAAGGAAGCGATTCCACGTGGCAAAGTCAAGAAAGGGCAGGTGCTGACCGCATTGGTTGTCCGTACCAAGAAAGGAGTTCGACGTGGTGACGGCTCACTCATCAAGTTTGATGATAACGCTGCGATCCTTCTGAACAACCAGCAGGCTCCGATTGGCACTCGTGTATTCGGGCCGGTGACGCGTGAACTGCGTTCAGAAAAGTTTATGCGAATTATTTCACTGGCACCAGAAGTGCTATAGGACAAAGACAGAGATTGAGGCCGCGGAAATGCGAAAGATTAAATGCAATGACGAAGTGATTGTGATCGCCGGCAAAGACAAGGGCAAGCGTGGTACTGTTTCTCGTCTTGTTGGTGATGACAAAGTGGTTGTCGCAGGCGTGAACATTGTTAAACGTCACACCAAGCCAAATCCCAATGCGGGCCAGGCTGGCGGGATCATTGAGAAGGAAGCGGCTATTTCTGTTTCCAATATCGCGATCTTCAACCCGGAGTCCAGCAAGGCGGATCGCGTTGGATTCAGAATCGAAGAAGATGGCAAGAAGTCGCGGATTTTCAAGTCCACTAACAAAGCAATTGATTAACGAATAATTCAGGTTGCCCAAATGGCTCAGTTGAAAGAGTTTTACAGAAAAGAAGTGATTCCTGCCCTGACCAAACAGTTCGGGTATGACAATCCGATGCGTGTCCCCAAGATCACCAAGGTTGTCTTGAACATGGGTGTTGGTGAAGCGATTGGTGACAAGAAGGTGCTTGAGAACGCGGCAAATGAGCTCGCGTTGATAGCAGGCCAGAAAGTCGTCATTACCAAAGCGCGCAAGTCCATTGCAGGTTTCAAGATTCGAGCCGGCTGGCCAATTGGTTGCAAGGTAACGTTGCGCGGTGAGCGCATGTACGAATTCCTTGAGAGACTCGTAGGCGTTGCGATCCCACGAATTCGCGACTTCCGCGGCTTGAGCCCGAAGGCGTTCGATGGTCGCGGCAACTATGCCATGGGTGTTACAGAGCAGATCATTTTCCCGGAAATCGACTACGACAAGATCGACAAGCTCCGTGGTCTCGATATTACGATTACTACTACTGCCCGGACTGATGATGAAGGTCGGGCGCTGCTGACGGCCCTGCGATTCCCGTTCAAGGGCACCATAGCAAAACCTGATACCAAGGAGTCCTGAGATGGCGAAGACATCGATTCTCGCTCGTGAAAAGAAGCGCGCCGATACGGTGGCGAAGTTTGCCGTGAAACGTGCCGCAATCAAGGCGATACTGAAAGACATCAATGCAAGCGATGACGATAAGTGGGCAGCGCAGATCCAGCTGCAGAAGATGCCGCGCGATGCGAGCCCCGTTCGTCAACAGAATCGTTGCAGAATCACTGGGCGCCCCCATGGCGTATACCGCAAGTTCGGCATGTGCCGTCACAAGCTTCGAGAAGCAGCGATGCGTGGCGATGTGCCAGGACTGACTAAGGCGAGCTGGTAATCCGGAGTAGAAAATTATGAGTATGTCCGACCCGATTGCAGATTTGTTGACCCGGATCAGAAACGCCCAGATGGCGAAGCTTCCGAAAATTGTATGCCCGTCCTCCAAAAGCAAAGTGGCTATTTGTCGCGTTCTGCAGGATGAAGGCTATATTGCGAGCTTCTCGGTAGTGGAGGAAGACAAGAAAGCAGTGCTCACTGTTGACTTGAAGTACTACCAGGGGCGGCCGGTAATCGAAGAGATCAAGCGCGAGAGCAAGCCAGGTTTGCGCATCTATCGTGGTAAAGACGATCTGCCCAAGAATCGTGGCGGACTTGGCATAGCGATAGTCTCTACCCACAAAGGGCTGATGACGGACAAGCAGGCCAGAGCGGCAGGCGTGGGCGGCGAAGTGCTGTGCACTGTATTCTAAACGAACATTCTGTTTTCAAGTAAGTAGAGCACGAATATGTCCAGAGTAGCGAATAACCCGGTTCAATTGCCTAAAGGGGTTGAGGCGACTTTCACTGAGTCGCAGATCTCTGTAAAGGGCGGCAAAGGCAGTCTTGAGATGGCACTTCACAGTGCAGTCCAGATTTCCAGAGAGGGTGACACCTTGCGTGTTTCCGCCAGGAACAACACCAGGCAGGCAGACGCGCTGTCAGGTACCTTCCGAGCGCTGATCAGCAATATGGTGACTGGTGTGAGCCAGGGCTTTCAGAAAAAACTGCAACTCCAGGGCGTTGGCTATCGTGCCAAGGTGCAAGGGGAGGTTCTGAATATTTCGGTGGGGTTCTCTCATCCCGTCGATTTCGTTGTACCAAAAGGTGTTACTGCGGAGACGCCGACTCCTACGGAGATTGTGCTTTCCGGCGCAGACAAGCAGTTAGTGGGCGAGGTTGCTGCCAAAATACGCGAGTTTCGTCCGCCAGAGCCTTACAAAGGCAAAGGCATTCGTTATCTCGGTGAGAATGTTTACAGGAAAGAAGCTAAGAAGAAATAAGGCTTGAGACTATGAACGTAAAGAAGCAGGCGCGACTTCGACGTGCGCGAAGAACCAGAGCAAAGATCAGTCAGCTTAAAGTGAATCGTCTGTGCGTGTTTCGCACGCCGCGACACATTTATGCGCAAATTATTTCTCCAAGCGGCGCCGAGGTTCTGGCGAGCGCTTCTACCCTGGATAAATCCCTGCGTGGGACCGTGACAGGGAATATCGTGGCGGCTTCCAAAATTGGCGCCATGATAGCGGAGCGAGCTAAAGCCGCGGGAGTCAGCAAGGTTGCATTTGACCGCGCTGGATATAACTACCATGGTCGAGTAAAGGCATTGGCCGAAGCCGCTCGTGAAGGCGGACTTGAATTCTAAAGGTTGAGTGAGTTATGGCATTTAAAGAAGACGCAAAAAAGAACAACGAGGAAGGTTTTCAGGAGAAGTTGATCCAGGTAAACCGTGTTGCCAAAGTCGTCAAGGGTGGTCGCATCTTCAGTTTCACGGCACTCACAGCCGTGGGCGATGGCAATGGTCGCGTTGGCTTCGGTCGTGGCAAGGCGCGTGAAGTTCCTCTTGCTATCCAGAAAGCAATGGAAGCAGCGCGACGAAACATGATTTCTGTGTCTCTCAATGGCCACACTCTGGAATATCCTGTGAAGTCCAGCCACGGCGCGTCCAAGGTTTATATGCAGCCTGCATCGGAAGGTACCGGTCTTATTGCTGGTGGCGCAATGCGTGCGATCATGGAACTGGCAGGCGTTCAGAACGTGTTGGCGAAGACGTACGGATCCACTAATCCTGTGAACGTTGTTTATGCAACTTTCAAGGGCTTGAAAAACATGCGCGCGCCGGAAAGCATTGCGGCAAAGCGCGGTAAAACTCTCGAAGAAATATTGGGTTAGCAGCTATGGCTACAAAGAATATCAAAGTCACTCTGGTTCGCAGTCAGATTGGCACAATGGAAAGACACAGGCAGTGCCTGAAAGGGTTGGGCCTGCGTCGTATGCACCAGACCGTCGAGATCCTTGACACTCCTGCCAATCGCGGATTGATCACCAAGGTTCGCTACATGTTGTCAGTCGAAGGCGAGGAGTAGGACATGCATCTGAATACATTGAGCCCGGCCCCAGGAAGTACCAAGCCACGTAGACGTGTTGGTCGTGGCATTGGTAGTGGCCTTGGCAAGACCTGCGGTAGTGGTCATAAAGGTCAGAAGGCACGCAGTGGCGGCGGAGTGCGTCCTGGTTTCGAGGGCGGTCAGATGCCTTTGCAGCGTCGATTGCCGAAGTTCGGTTTTACTTCACGCGTTGGCCGTATTACTGCGGAAGTGCGTACCAGTGAGCTGGCTGGCATTACAGCTGAAGTTATCGATCTCGCAGCATTGCGTGCAGCAAATCTGGTTACCGCATCCATTCGACGCGTCAAGGTCATGCTGTCTGGCGAAGTAAGCAAGCCGTTGACTCTGAAGGGGCTGAAGGTTACCAGCGGAGCACGTGCTGCAATCGAGGCAGCTGGCGGTCAGGTGATTGATGTCGTAATCGTCCACAATGTTGGCAAGAACGGGAAGAAGCTTCCAAAGAAAGCTGGCACCAAGGACTAAGTAGATCTCAATGGCGACGAAACCGACTATCAACCCAGACAGGATTGGCGCAGGACTTGGCGAGCTGAAGGCTCGCCTGCTGTTTCTGGTTTTCGCTTTGTTTGTGTATCGCGTTGGTACTCATATTCCTGTGCCTGGAATTGATCCAAACCAGCTGACGAATCTATTCAACCAGAACGAAGGGACTTTCCTCGGTCTCTTCAACATGTTTTCTGGTGGCGCGCTGGAGCGGATGAGTATCGTTGCGCTCGGAATCATGCCTTACATATCCGCCTCCATCATCATGCAATTGCTGACGGCCGTCAGTCCTCAGCTGGAGCAGCTCAAGAAAGAAGGCGAGTCAGGCCGACGCAAGATCACCCAGTACACGCGTTATGGTTCCCTGGCGCTCGCGATGGTGCAGGGTACTGGTATGACTGTGGGACTGCTTTCGCCCATGGCTTACAACCCGGGTATGGCGTTCACTCTGACAGCGATCGTCTCTTTGGTTACTGGCGCAATGTTCATGATGTGGCTCGGTGAGCAGATTACCGAGCGCGGAGTGGGTAACGGTATATCGATGCTTATTTTTGCCGGCATCGTTGCAGGTCTTCCTGGAGCCATTGGTAACTCATTGACGCAGGCATATGAAGGTCAGATCAGCGGGCTGCTGCTGTTTGTAGTTGGATTGATAGCTGTCGTAGTGATTGCAGCGATTGTGTTCATCGAGCGAGGCCAGCGTCGAATCACTGTGAATTACGCCAAGCGTCAGCAGGGGCGCAAGATGTATGCAGCGCAGTCCAGCCACTTGCCGCTGAAGGTCAATATGGCTGGTGTAATCCCTGCGATTTTTGCAAGCAGTATCCTGCTGTTCCCCGCTTCTCTCGGGCAGTGGTTCGGACAGGCTGAAGGCGCTGAATGGCTGCAGGATCTGGCTTTGATGATTGGACCGGGTCAGCCCTTATACATAATAATTTTCAGTGCAATGATTGTGTTCTTCTGCTTCTTCTATACGGCCTTGGTTTTCAATCCGAAAGACGTTGCAGAGAATCTCAAGAAATCTGGCGCATTTATCCCGGGAATTCGTCCGGGGGAACAAACAGCCAAGTACATTGATCTTGTGTTGACGCGACTCACGATGTTCGGTGCTGTGTACATAACCATCGTTTGCCTGCTGCCGAATTTCTTCCAGATGATGGCCAATGTGCCTTTCAATCTGGGTGGTACAGCAATGTTGATCGTCGTTGTTGTCAGTATGGATTTCATGTCCCAGGTGCAGTCGCACTTGATGTCTCATCAGTACGATTCTCTGATGAAGAAATCAAATCTGGGCAGTTTTGGCCGCGGAGGCCTTTGATACAGGACTGACCGCGGGGGTTCTCCGACGTGAGCCAGGTTCTCGAATGAGAGGGAGTATATAAAGTGAAAGTTAGAGCATCAGTCAAAAAAGTGTGTCGCAAGTGCAAAGTGATCAAGCGCAATGGCGTCGTTAGAGTAATCTGTTCGTCAGAGCCCAGGCACAAGCAGCGTCAAGGCTGAAGTCGTCTGGTTGATTTTTCAGTGGTCAGAGTATATCCTTTGCCCCCCGTAATTTGGCTCAGAGAAATTTGGGCGCGTACGTAAAAATCTAAAGTGGAGTAGAAATATGGCACGTATTGCAGGTGTCAACATACCGGATAATAAGCATATTGTGATTTCCCTTGGCTACGTCTTCGGAATCGGTGCTACCAGGGCGAAAATCATTTGTGCGAATACTGGTATAGCTCCGCACACCAAGACAAGCACGCTTAGTCCCGAGCAACTGGACAGCGTTCGTGCTGAAGTCGCAAAGTTCACAGTGGAAGGTGATTTGCGTCGTGAGCTTTCAATGGCTATCAAGCGCTTGATGGATCTTGGTTGCTTCCGAGGCATTCGTCATCGTCGCTCCTTGCCAGTGCGAGGTCAGCGCACAAAGACCAATGCCCGCACTCGTAAAGGTCCGCGCAAGCCTATTCGCAAGTAACAATGTATTGAGCAGCCTTCCATTCCGCCGAACAGGCAGGTCTGACAAGAGCAAGGCGACAGAAGCAGTCAATTGAATCAGGAATAAATTATGGCCAAGCCAGCAGCAGCAGCGAAAGCAGTGAAGAAAAAAGCCCGCAAAGCGGTAGTGGATGGAATCGCGTTCATCCATGCTTCTTTCAACAATACCATCGTGACTATCACTGATCGTCAGGGCAATGCACTGAGCTGGGCAACCTCAGGCGGTTCAGGCTTCCGCGGTTCGCGCAAGAGCACGCCATTCGCTGCGCAGGTTGCTGCAGAGCGAGCTGGCAAAGCCGCAATCGAGCTTTATGGTCTGAAGAATCTTGATGTGAAAGTCAACGGTCCTGGTCCAGGTCGTGAATCTGCTGTCCGTGCATTGAACGGCTGTGGTCTGAAAGTAAGCAATATCACTGACGTTACGCCGATGCCTCATAACGGCTGCCGTCCGCCCAAGAAGAGACGTGTGTAAGCTTGCACAGTCGGTTTGTCATCACATTGTTAGGATTCATGAAATTTAGTGGCTTATCTCCAATAGATAAGAACATAGGAGACAATATATGGCCCGTTATTTAGGCCCCAAATGCAAGCTCGCCCGACGTGAAGGAACAGATCTGTTTCTGAAGAGTGGCGTCCGACCGCTGGATAGCAAGTGCAAGACTGAGAATGCGCCAGGTCAGCATGGTATTCGCAAAGGCAGGCTCTCTGATTACGGCGTTCAGCTTCGCGAGAAGCAGAAAGTCCGTCGTATTTATGGCGTTCTTGAAAAGCAGTTCAGTGGTTACTACAAGGAAGCTGCCCGTCAAAAGGGCGCAACCGGTGAGAACTTGCTGCAACTCCTTGAGTCGCGTCTCGACAACGTTGTGTACAGGATGGGTTTTGGTTCTACTCGCGCCGAATCCCGACAGCTGGTTACGCACAAGTCGATTCTTGTGAATGGCGACATTATTAACATCCCTTCATATCAAGTATCACCCGGTGATGTCATTTCCGTGCGCTCCAAGGCTAAGGAACAACTGCGTATCAAGGCAGCAATGGATCTTGCCGCGCAGCGCAGCCCTGTAGAGTGGATCAACGTGAACAGCGACAAGATGGAAGGCCAGTTCAGCCGCAAGCCTGATCGCGCCGACCTTTCTGCTGACATTAACGAAAACTTGATAGTTGAGCTTTACTCCAAGTAGTAATGCCACTAATTGCGAAGGGTGATTCCATGCAGATTTCATTGTCGGATTTTTTGACACCGCAGTTGATCAAGGTTGAAGAGTATGACCGTTACCACTCCAAAGTGGTGCTTGAGCCTCTAGAGCGAGGTTTCGGCCATACGCTGGGTAACGCGCTGAGAAGAATTCTGCTGTCCTCCATGCCAGGTGCGGCCATAGAAGAAGTTGAGATTGACGGTGTGGTGCACGAGTACAGCACCATCGAAGGTGTTCAGGAAGATGTTATTGAGATACTGCTGAACTTGAAAGGTGTAGCGGTTATTTTGAATGGTCAGGATGAAGCCGTGCTGACGTTGAGTGCTAAAGGCACTGGTGCTGTTCGCGCAGGTGATATCGTTGCAGGGCACGATGTTGAGATCGTGAATCCAGATCACATTATTGCCAATCTGAATGAAAGTGGCGAACTGAAGATGCGAATGACCGTTCGCAAAGGCCGCGGATACGCACCTGCGGACACTCGTGTGTCCAATGACGATGAGACTCGTGCCGTTGGTCGTCTGTTTCTGGATGCCTCGTACACGCCTGTTTCCACAGTGTCATACTCTGTAGAGAGCACCCGGGTTGAGCAACGTACTGACCTCGACAAGTTGATCATTGATCTGCGCACTAATGGCACAATTGATCCGGAAGAAGCGATTCGCCGTGCGGCAACGATTCTGCAGCACCAGCTTGCTGTATTCGTTGATCTGCAAAGCCAGGTAGCGAATACACCTGAAGAGCCGGAAGACGAGATTGATCCGATTCTGCTGCGTCCAGTCGATGACCTTGAATTGACAGTGCGGTCTGCAAATTGTCTGAAAGCGGAAGACATTTACTATATTGGTGACCTGATTCAGCGCACTGAAGTTGAACTTCTGAAGACCCCGAACCTTGGCAAGAAGTCGCTGACAGAGATCAAGGACGTACTCGCTACACGTGGTCTGTCCCTGGGGCTGCGTCTGGAGAACTGGCCACCGTCCAGTCTTCGTTCGGATGACCGAAACTAAATAGAGATTTTAAACACAGAGTGACCGAGTACCGTCGGGTGCGAAGGTAAGAATAGGAATTAGAAGCTATGCGTCATCGTAAAAGTGGACGTCAACTCAGCCGGAACAGCTCGCACCGTCATGCGATGCTGCGCAACATGACTGTTTCCCTGGTTGAGCACGAGATCATCAAGACAACTCTGATCAAGGCGAAGGAATTGCGCATGGTCGCAGAGCCGCTGATCACTCTTTCCAAGAGTGACAGCGTTGCGAACCGTCGTCTTGCCTTCAATCGTCTGCGCGACAAGGCTGCTGTTGGCAAGCTTTTCACAGCCCTCGGCCCGCGCTACAACGAACGTCCGGGTGGGTACATCCGTATTCTCAAGTGCGGCATGCGCCCGGGTGACAACGCTCCGATGGCGTATGTGGAGCTCGTTGATCGTCCCGGTGCGCCAGGGGCTGACTCAGACGAGTGAGTTCAAAGCAAATGAATCTCTACAAAGCCGGGTCTGACTCGGCTTTGTCGTTTCTGGGAGATCGTTATGACGCAGTCTTTCCACCCGCCCCAGCGCACCTTGATGGGGCCAGGCCCTTCCGACGTTGATCCGCGTATACTTCAGGCCATGAGTCGACCGACCATCGGGCATCTCGATCCTCGATTCATTGATCTTATGGATGAGATCAAGGCGCTGTTGCAGTTGGCGTTCAAGACTTCGAATCAGCTTACACTGCCAGTTTCGGCGCCAGGATCTGCCGGTATGGAGGCGGTTTTCGTAAATCTGCTGCAACGCGGAGACAAGGCCATTGTCTGCCAGAACGGCGTGTTCGGCGGCAGAATGAAAGAGAATGTTGAGCGTTGTGGCGCTATGGCGGTCATGGTGCAGGACGACTGGGGCAAACCTGTTGACCTCAACAAGGCAGAGACTGCGCTTCGGCAACACCCTGACGCGAAACTTCTGGCATTTGTCCATGCAGAAACCTCTACAGGGGTGTGCAGTGATGCGCGCGGGCTTGCCGCACTGGCGCGGGCGCATGATTGCCTGTCAGTTGTTGACGCTGTGACCTCCCTCGGCGGGGTAGCCCTCAACGTTGACCAGTGGGGAGTCGATGCCGTGTACTCAGGGTCACAGAAATGTTTATCGTGTGTGCCTGGCCTGTCTCCGGTGTCCTTCAGTGACAGAGCCGTGCAGAGCATTCGAACCCGCACTGAAAGGGTTCAGAGCTGGTTCCTGGACATGAATCTGATCATGGATTACTGGGGCTCAGGCACTCGGCGCAGCTATCACCACACTGCGCCCGTCAACGCGTTGTATGGTCTTCACGAAGCGTTGGTAATACTCCAGGAGGAAGGGCTGGAGAATGCCTGGGCGCGGCACTTGCATCATCACAAGGCATTGGTTGTCGGACTCGAAGCGATGGGTTTGGCGATGCTGGTGGACGAGGCGTTCCGTCTGCCTCAGCTGAATGCGGTGCGGGTGCCCACGGGTGTTGATGAGTCCCTGATCAGGGCCGCGTTGTTGCGCGATTACAGTCTTGAAATTGGTTCCGGTCTTGGCACTCTGGCGGGCAAGGTCTGGCGCATTGGCTTGATGGGTCATGCCTGCAATCGGCGCAATGTTCTTTTGTGTCTTTCGGCACTTGAAGACACGCTTCTGGCTGCTGGTGCTGACATCCATGCGGGTAGCGCGCTCAATGCTGCACATGCCTTCTATGCCCTGAAGCAGCCCTGAAGTCAGCGGCGATCGCTAGTGTTCAGTCCAGTTGCTTTTGGTTGCCGGGAAAGAGGCTGAAATAGAGCATTGGCCAAAGTCCGACGTGTACCATTACATCCGCTGTATTGAAGATGTAATGCCAATAGGGGATATGTTGGACATTGATGAAATCGACCACACTGCCGTACAGCAGTCGGTCAACAATATTGCTGCCACCACCACCGACTACAAAGCCGAAGCAGATGAATTCGTAGGACTGTATATCGCGGCCTCGCCACAGGTAAAGAACCAGTGCGCTGATCAGCAACAGGCTGAACGCACCGAATATCCAGCCATGACCCTGGAACATCCCGAATACTCCCCCCATGTTGCGAATGTGCGTGAAGTGGACGAGGGAACTCCATTCCACGCTCGTGCCCAGTGGGATGTACGTATTGACCAGGTAGCTGCCGATCTGTGAGACAGTCAGGACGGTCAGTGCAATGAGGCTGAAACGCAACATCTGGCGCGATCTGGACAAGGAACACCTGGCGGGAATGCTGAGAACGGGCCGCCAGAATAGCACAGGCTCCTCTCCAATCGACAGACTCAACCGGGTTCGGCAAAGGTACAGGTCAACATGACGCAGGCAGTGGCAAACAAGCATACCGGCAAGCGGCGGTTGATCGCGTCGTCCTACAAGTTTCTGAAGCGCGGTGAGCGGCATTTGCCGCCTGTGCTGAGGGGGTTGATGGGGGTCGTGCTGATCATGGCCGGGCTGCTTGGATTCCTGCCAATTCTAGGCTTCTGGATGATTCCACTCGGGGTTGCGCTGCTGGCTACTGACGTTCCAATGCTGCGGCTGTGGTTCATCAAACGCTTGAATCACAGCCGCCGCAGGACGGGAAGAATTTACAGACGCTGATCAGCGCAGCTCTGCAAAAAGTGCCCGCAGTCGATTGGCATTCTTGCCGATATCGCTGCCGCCAACACGTGACTTTGATCGTGCCTGCAGTACAGTTCCTTCCGGAGTGTCGTTGAGCAGCACGATGACATCATCCTTGAAGCGGAACCAGAACGTCGTATCAGTTGCTTCGACTCGTCCTTCAGCCAGGTTCTGATCCACGAGCTCCCAACCCAAGGTGTCCACGGCGGCCAGCACGCGGTTGAAAATCTCTTCTTTGGATTCAGCAAATGTTTGCGGGACGATGTCCGGATAGGCCTCTTTCTGTGCTGCAGCCATGCGTGTGGCATCCCAGTTGGGCTGGTCGCCATAGATCACCGAATTCGGCGCGTTGGCACGTAGCGGGGCGACAGCAACAAACGCAGGTGGATTGTCTGTGTCAGTGGTGATGTCGTGAATCGGAGGCGTGCCCTCCGGGGCGCGGTAAGTCTCCGGGACAAGATAGGCAAGCGCACTGGCGACGCAGCCAATGGCCGCCAGAGTTGCCAGTCGTTTCGCCGATGCAGGTGCCAGTTTGCGCGCGCCCAAGAAGATGCCGACGGTGACAGCCAGAGTGATCCAGGCCGCCCAGTCCGCACTGGCATTGACGAAGCGCAGCATGTTGAAGCCTGTGCGGAAGTCCCACAGACCGACCCAGACTCCAAGGGAAGCGGCCAGTGCGTATGCGCCCAGGCCAAGACCAGTAGCGAGTGCGGCATAGGCGAAGACTACCAGGGCTTTGCCTGCAGCAGGTGAATTGGAAGTGACAGGGGAATTCGAATCGCTCATGGGATTGTCCTTGTTATGGGATGGTTGCTGACGTCTGAATTGCGCCGGTTCTCTTTGTGGTGGCAATGTCTCGCAATGGCCGCAGGCTTGCAAGTCATTCGATGCGACTTCGTGTGCGGCGCACGGCATCCTGCCACAGAGCATAGCGCTCGTCGCGCCATGGCTTGTCTTTCTGTGGCGTGAATGCTCTGTCCAGTTGCCAGTGACTGGCGATGCCTTCCAGCGACTCATGCACCCCCATGTGAAGTCCTGCCAGCCATGCCACCCCCAGGGCGGTGGTTTCGGTTACCCGGGGACGATCCACGCGACAGCCCAGCAGGTCGGCGAGATTCTGCAGCACGAAGTCATTGCGAGCCATGCCACCATCAACCCGCAAGGTGTCTGGTCGCACCCCATCGGCCTGCATGGCTTTCTGCAAATCCCTGGTTTGATAGCAGACAGAGAGCAGGGCAGCACTCACCAGCTCCTTGATGCCGGTGTCGCGGGTCAGGCCGAAGATGGCGCCGCGTGCATCAGCGTCCCAGTAAGGAGCTCCAAGTCCGGTGAACGCAGGCACGAACATGACCTGGGTGTTCTGGTCGGATTGCAGCGCCAGTGCCTCTGTCTCGGCAGCATCGTGATACAACTTGAGGCCGTCGCGCAGCCATTGCATGGTGGCCCCCGCCATGAAGATGCTGCCCTCCAGCGCATACGTCACCTTGCCGTCAAGCCGATAGGCAATGGTGCTCAGCAGGCGGTTGGTGGACGAAAGGGCCTTGTCGCCTGTATTGAGCAATAAAAAGCAGCCAGTGCCATAGGTGCTCTTGGCCATGCCTGGTTCGAAACAGCACTGCCCGAAGGCGGCGGCCTGCTGGTCGCCTGCAATGCCGGTGATCGGCACGGCTGCTCCGAGGATCTGTGCGTCGCTGATGCCGAAATCTGCCGCGCTGTCGAGCACCTCGGGCAAAAGGCTGGCCGGCACTCCGAACAACTCGAGCAGTTCCTGGTCCCAGCATTGTTCGTGAATATTGAATAGCAGCGTGCGTGACGCATTCGTCGCGTCCGTTCGATGGCTGCGTCCACCAGTGAGCCGCCACAGCAGAAAGGTGTCGACGGTGCCGAAGGCCAGCTCGCCACGCTCTGCCTGCTCGCGCGCACCCGGCACGTTGTCCAGAATCCAGCGAATCTTGCTTGCGGAAAAGTAGGCGTCAAGCAACAGACCCGTCTTGCTCTGGATGATTGCACTGCGGCCCTGAGCGGTCAGCGTCTCGCTGACAGACTGACAAAACACACTGGTGCGGCGGTCTTGCCAGACAATGGCGCGATAGAGGGGAATTCCTGTCTGGCGATTCCAGATCAGCGTTGTTTCGCGTTGATTGGTGATGCCAATGGCAAGCAGAGCGTCTGCTGTGAGACCGGCTTGCTGAAGGGCCTGCCTGGCGCTGCGCAATGAACTTTGCCACAGATCTTCTGGCTCATGTTCTACCCAGCCATCCTGGGGGAAATGCTGTGCAAATTCTTCCTGTCCCATGCCAAGACGATTGCCATGGGTGTCAAACACAATGGCGCGGCTGCTGGTGGTGCCTTGATCGAAAGCAAGAATATAGTGGCTCATCACAGATTTATCCGATTCCCGGGTAGGCCAGCGCCTGGCAGCTTGCGTATGATAAAGGGACACATGTCGTCGTTACCTTGTGCAATAGAAGGCTATAGTACCCCCATGATTCCGACTTCCACAATTCACGATCTGCTGGTCATCGGAGGTGGCATCAACGGCGTTGGCATCGCAGCAGATGCCGCAGGGCGCGGGCTCGATGTAGTGCTGTGCGAGAAGCGGGATCTGGCCTCAGCGACTTCTTCAGCCAGTACCAAGCTCATCCATGGCGGTCTGCGCTACCTGGAGAACTATGAATTCCGGCTGGTGCGTGAGGCTCTGTCGGAGCGCGAGGTGCTGCTGCGCAATGCCCCTCACATCATTACTCCCATGCGTTTCCGCCTGCCACACCGTCCGCATCTGCGGCCACGCTGGATGATTCGCGCTGGTCTCTTTCTGTACGACTCCCTCAGTCGACGAGTCACACTGCCCGCCTCGTGCAGTCTGCAGTTCGGGCCCGACAGTCCGCTCGTGGACAGCCTGCACGATGGCTTTGAATATTCCGATGCCTGGGTGGATGACGCGCGCCTGGTAGTGTTGCTGGCTATGCAGGCGCGTGAAAAGGGCGCCTGCATTCTGGTGAGTACGGAGTGTGTTGCTGCTCGGGAAGTGGATGGCCTCTGGTATCTTTTGATGCGTTGCAACCTGACAGGAGCGGAAACAGAATTGCGTGCCCGCGCCTTGGTCAATGCCTCTGGCCCCTGGGTCGACCGCGTCGGTCGCGCGGTGTTGCCGACGCGCGCCCATGAAGGCGTGCGCCTCGTGAAAGGCTGCCATGTCGTCGTTCCCCGCCTGCATGCGCGGCCCGAGGCATTTCTTCTGCAGAACAGCGACGGTCGCGTTGTCTTCGTGATTCCGTACGAGCAGGACTTTTCCTTGATAGGCACGACAGACGAAGACTACGTTGGTGATCCCGCAGACGCTTCCATATCAAAGGCGGAGATCGAATATCTACTGGGGATCTCGAACGAGTGTTTCAAAACCAAGGTCAGTGCTGCAGATATCGTGCACCATTTTGCCGGAGTGCGACCGTTGCTGGCGAGTGAAGAAGAAAATGCCTCCAAGGTGTCCCGCGACTACACTCTGACCCTGGACATACAAGGTGCTCCACTACTGACCGTCTATGGCGGCAAGATCACAACTTACAGGCGTCTGGCGGAAAGCGCCATGGAGAGATTGCGGCAGATTTTTCCTCAGTTGCCCGGGCGGTGGACTGCGCAGGCTCCGCTGCCAGGCGGCGACTTTCTCAATCAGCCGCAGCTGCTGAATTCACTTCAGGACAATTACCCGTGGCTAGCGCCCGCATTGCTGGAGCGATGGGTCGCCCACTACGGCACGCGAACCCATCAACTTGTCGGCGGAGCAACGTGCATGAAGGATATGGGCGAAGACTTCGGGGCAGGGCTGTATGCAAGAGAAGTGGAGTACCTGTGCACGCAGGAGTGGGCGCACAGCGCGGAGGACATTCTCTGGCGCCGCAGCAAGCTGGGACTGCGTTTGTCGGCACAGCAAGTGGCCAGGCTTGCGGCCTGGCTGGAAGCGCACAAGGCGTGATCAGCCAGTGACCTTCTTGCTGCTGTACATCGCGGAGTCAGCATGTTGGAGCAGCGCTTCCATGCTGCCTCCATGCTCCGGATACAGCGCTATGCCGATACTGGGCAGCGAGAACAGCGCCTGATCTCCCAGTAGGTAAGGCCTGCTGAGTGCGTCGCGAATCTTGACTGCCACGTGCGTGGCATGCAGCGGCAGATCGACATTGTTCAGCAGTACTACGAATTCATCGCCCCCGATGCGCGCTACTGTGTCCGACTCTCTCACGCAGGCTTGCAGCCTGCGCGCAACTTCCTGCAGTAGCAAATCTCCCGTGGCATGGCCATGGAGGTCATTCACATCCTTGAACTTGTCCAGGTCGATACAGAGGAGTGCGAAGCGGGCATGGTTCCGGCGCACCCGCGCCAGTGCACTGTTCAGGCGGTCCTCGAACAGGCCGCGATTGGCGAGCCCTGTCAGTGGATCATGTCCTGCCGCATGCAATAGTCGGGCGAACAACTGAGTGCGCATGATGGCGGCAGCCACCTGGGTCGAGACGAACTGCAGAAGCTTCTTGTCATGGCCGGAATAGCGCACGGCGCCAGAATAGCTTTGTACCACCAGTGCGCCGATGCTGCGCCTGCCCGTCTTGAGCGGCACGCCGAGCCAGTCGATGGCGGGGGTTCCTATCACGGGCCGGCCGTCATTGGCAGGGGCTTCAAGAGAACCGGACGTCAACAGCAAGGCCTTGCCAGTGCGAATGACTTCGGCGCTGAGGGTGCCGGTGTTGAGGCGGCGCGGTGCCGGCTGTTCGTCATGTGCATCAACAAAATAGGGAAAGCTCAGTTCATCCTTGTCTTCGTCATACAGCGCTACGAAGAAATTGCTGGCCGGCAGCAATGTCCCGACAATGCGATGGATCTGGGCGAACAGTGCCGACAGGTCCTCAGCCTCGTGCGCGGCTTCGGAAATGGCGTACAGGGCAGCTTGCAGTATCTCTGCACGCTTGCGTTCTGTAATGTCGTGGGCAACAGCGATGCGCAGTTGATCGCGTTCGGACAGGCGGGCCGACCACAGAATGTGCACCACATGCCCTTGCTTGTGCTGGTACCGATTCTCGAAGCCTGTCACCAGTTCGCCTGCCTGCACGCGCTGAGACATGGCCTGCGTCTTTTCCTGATCGTCTGGCAGTACCATCGCCAACATGTTGCGGCCAAGCATTTCTTCGGGGGTGTACCCGAATATCTGCTGGCAGGCAGCACTGACGAAAACAAAGCGACCATCTGCATTGACGACACAGACGGCGTCCAGCAGAAGGTCCATGAATTCGACAAGGGGCCGTTCTTGGGTATCCGTCATCGTCACTAGTGGTTGAACAACACGTTGTAGGGGCCAACGCCACCGCGGTCCACCACGAGGTGCTGATAGCCGGACTGCGGGCCTCCGGTCAGAACATAGTCGTCCATGCCCTTCGACTTCACGTCATGCCGAAAGCGATCGTGCAGGTATTCGCTCAGTTCCAGGGCTGTCAGCTCGCCGTTCTCATCGAAGTCCGCGAAGCCCTCCAGCGCCTCCTCGAAGAACACTGACAGGTAGCCGCCTGCACGGAACTTGGCAGCTACCTGGGAGGTGACGTCCTCTTCAGAGGAGAACAGACCCATGCGCCCGGGGCGCGACACGATGTCTTTTGCGAATCCACCGCTGAAACAGGAGTCCAGCACCAGGAGCGAGGTGCCTGCGTTGACGGAATCAAAAAGCTCGGCGAGTTCATCGTCCAGCACAGAGCCGTCATACAACTCGATCGTCTCGTCAATGCCGTCAGGGTCGGAGCTGGTGGGGCCGCTGCTGCGCTCGACGCGGCTGCCATGTCCGGAGTAGAACAGCACAAACGTGTCCTCAGGGCGAATGCGTGCCGCGATGCGTTCGATGGCATCGCGCATGTTGCCGATCGTGGCCTGGTCATTGAGCAGCGTGATGCCGTTGTCTGGTGCCATGCCGACGCCGTTGATAAGGGCGTCGCGTGCGCGCACAGCGTCCTGGTCGGTGAAGCTCAAATCTGAATCGGTGCCAGGGTAGTCGCTGATGCCTGCAAAGATGCCGTAGATCTGCCCGCCACTGCTTTCCTGAACGTACAGCGGCGCGTCCTCCAGCGCAGTGGCACTCAAGGTATAGTCGCCTTCAGTGGCGGCGGCGTAAGAGCTCACCACTACGCGATAACGACCGGATTCCGGCAGGCTGATCTCGACAGCAGACTCACTGACATTGCCCTCGAAATCGTCGTTCTCGATGGCTTCTCCAGCAGGCGTGATCAGTCGCAGATAGGTGTCAAACTCGGATGAGCGCACGCTGATGCGCAAGGTGTCACCCTGCTCGCCAGTGAAGGAATAGGCGTCCTCGAACATGCCGCTCTCGGAGACCACATCCGTGCTGCTGAGGCTGCCGCTGGTGTTCTCGCCGAGGGCCAGGCTGATGACGTCACGGGGGGCCGCTGCGGAGGACGGTGAGCCGGCATCCTGGGCGAATTCCAGAGAATAATCCCCTGTGCTGCCAACGTCATAGGAGGTCACCACAACATTGTATGTGCCAAGCTCCGAGAGTTCCGTCTCGATGAGGCTGCGGCTGGTGGAGTCTGCATCGTCATTCTCGACAGTCTCGCCCGAGGGCGACTGGAGAATCAAAAAGGTATCGAAATCGTCAGAGCGCAGATCGGCGCGAAATTGCTGACCGGGACGACCTTCGATCTAATAGATGTCCCGGTATTCTCCGCTGCCCAGTGTCTCATCTCCGGCAGCGAGGCTGCCCGTTTCACTGCGAGGACTGCTGTCCGCGAGTTCTGATCCACTGGTGACCATGTTAAGATCAAGTGTGTAGGCACCAGTTTCATCGCCCATGAAACTCGAGGCGACGACCTCCCATGTGCCGGACTCGGTCAGCGCCATGTTCAACAGGGAGCGCGTGGTATTGCCCTCATAGTCGTCGTTGGTGAACTCCTCTCCGCCTGGTGAGCGCAGCAGCAGGTAGGGGTCGAAGACGTCCGATTGCAGATCGACAAGAGCATACTCCCCGGCTACCCCTTCAAAGGTGTAGGTGTCGGCATACCCATAGCCCTGCAATGTCGCATCAGTGGATTCCAGGGTGCCGGTAAGCGCCGTGGCGTCGTTGCCATCCAGCGTGAGGTCGGAAAGCTCGGCAGTCAGACCAGCCAGCGCAGCAGAGTAGTCCACCTCCACGTCTGGCAGCGCCATCGTCTGCCATGACGACGCTTCGAGTTCCGTCAGCACCAGCTGTGCTTCAGTTCCTGCAGCGTCGCCACTGTAGGTTCCTACCCAGATGTCGTACTGCCCTGAAGTGGGAGTCGTGAACACAATGCCGGGGCTCGAGGCATCAAGCTGGCTGAAGTCGTCATTGCAGTGCCAGCTGCCATCGGGCGCATTGACGATCAGGGTTGTGTCCGTAGAAGAGCGCACAAAGACACCCAGCGGGTAGGTGCCGCTGGCGTAGTTGATGCGATAGTCGGGTTGGTCTGCTGCGATGTAGCCCGTGCAGCTGGCGCCATTGTCGGCGGCACTGTCGGGGCCCCCGGCATTGACAGCAATGACGTGCGGGTCCGGCGTGAAGCCTGAGGTCAGCGTGACATTGCCAAACAAGGGCGTGCCCCCTACATTCTGTGCACCCGCAGGAAGGCTCGTCAAAAGCAACGTTGCGAACAGTGTGCTGCCGGCCAGGGCACGTGGGTACTTGAACATGGGATGGCTGAGGCTATGCATGACAAGGCGCATAAGGGAGTATCCTGAGGAGAATTTGACGTGAGCGTAGCCGAACTGCCGGTGCAAGTCTAACCACGAACAGGGGGTGGACACTGCTTGAATTGAAGCGACAACTCGGTAAGCATGGCGCTCTGTGTGATTGATCTGGAACCAGACCATGAAGGAGACAACATCGTGAAGAAGTCAATCTATGTCCTGCTGGCCGCCTTGATTCTGCCGTGGTCCGGGGCACTGGCCCAGAGTTCTGAGCCAATGTTGCAGGGCACCTGGAAATATCTGCGAAATTTTACCTTTGTACAGATAGACGCTCAGAACCGTGCCTATCAGTGTCGCATCATGCCCGATCTGCATGTGTTGTTTTCGACGGGGCAGATCACGGAGTCGGGGGCTATTGAATGGTCACCCGTGCGCTTCTTCAGTCTTTACGGTAAGGAATTTGTGCCTTCGGGAATGGACTGGGGCACTGGTGCTGTCGAGCTTCGCAATCGGGTGATGTTTCTGACGGCGCCGACAGCGTCGGGCACTACAACGGAGCGCATGGAGTTCGACAAAGTGCCAGAGCTCCCTACTATGTGCATTCACTATCTGACGTTGGCGTTCGAGTAAAAAAATCCGGGGCGGCCTCTTGCGTGACACGCCCCGGCAAAAAACCAGCATTACGTGACGTGACTCACGCTGCCGGTCGCCGTACAGAACTGAAAATATCGACGAAGCTTGGAATGCGCTCGATGCGGATGGGGATGTGGAGTCTGCGTGCCACATCACTGGCCGAAATCAGGCCGCGTATCTGACTGCCACTGCGGTCCACGACCAGACAATGCTGCTGGCCCTGCTTCTGCAGGGCTTTGATGACATCCCCGATAGTCGCGCGCTCAAGATCGTCCAGGCTGAGCGCGAGAATGCGCTCTTTGGGCGTCATCAGATCGCTGACCTGAATGTCCTGCCGCGCGTAGCCTGCGGCAATCTTCATCATGAAATGCTGCTCGTCGAGATCTTCTAGGCTGATGGTGCCGATGAACTCATTGCTGGTGTCGACTACCAGTTTCATTTTCACGTGGGCCTTGCGCATCAGGTTTTCGACATCCACGGCGGGCACAGAGCCTTCGATCGTGAGGGGAATGTGCTTCTTGAAATCAGTGAAGATCTCGAGCGCGGGCGACTCAATACTGAGCTCGTGAAATTCTTCAGGCTGTACGAGATGAGCGATATTGCTTACTGAGAAAAGAGATATCGTCTGCATGGTTTTCTCCCGCTGTCTGCTGTGACGTAAAAGGCTCTGAACGCAGCGCTCCCGGCTGGCCGAAATTACAGGGCAGCACGGCAGAAGATATACGTCACGCTGTTCGTGCGACGTTGGAATGCACTGGGTTCAGAACGCTGAAAACTTCAGATGGCGCGGAGGAGTGGTGGATCGCGGATATTTGGAACGGAAGGGCGATAAAAAGTGTTCTGGACGCGCTCCGGCTCAAGTTCACTGTCAGCAGTGGCCAGCAGCGAGAGTGAGACTTCGGTGGGGACCAGAACTTTGTCGTCCTGTCTGGGGTTGTTGTAGACAACATCATCCTGCAGTTCGGTGACTGCGGCCACAGTAGGATCTTCACGCGAATCAAGGTCGGCCGGTACCATCAGGTACAGGGCCAGTATGAATGCGGTAATCAGAGGCAGCAGGCGCTTCAAGTGAGTGTTGTCCGTTGTTGTTTCGGCATGTCCGCAAGTCTGTTGCAAGAGTTGAGACATGGCGCCATTCTAGACCTGTTGATTGGCTTGTCAAAGGAGGCGCGAGAATATTGTTGTGTACGGGTTCTGCCGTGCCGCACAAGCCATACGGCAAAATTGTAATAAAGCGGGAGGTGGTTTATCCTCCGCTTCCAATTTTTGCAAATTTATCAACCGATTGAAGTGATTCATCGACTCAGGAAATTCCTCGGCAACAACCATGAGCAAGAAATACAATCCCTCGGCAATCGAGCCGGGATGGCAGCAGTACTGGGACGCGCACAGCACCTTCAGCGTGTCAAATGAAGACTTCAGCAAACCCAAGTATTACGTCCTGGACATGTTTCCTTACCCTTCCGGCTCGGGCCTGCATGTCGGTCACCCAGAGGGATATACCGCCACGGACATCATTGCGCGCTACAAGCGCATGAATGGATTCAACGTGCTGCACCCGATGGGGTGGGACGCATTCGGGCTCCCAGCTGAGCGCGCCGCCATTCGCGAAGGACGTCATCCGGCTGTCATCACTCAGGAAAACATCGGCAATTTCCGTGGGCAGATCAAGCGCCTCGGCTTGTCCTATGACTGGAAGCGCGAGATCGACACCAGCAAGGTGGACTACTACCGCTGGACGCAGTGGATATTTCTGAAACTCTACGAGCAGGACCTGGCCTATCTCGCCGAGGTGCCAGTGAACTGGTGTCCGGCGCAGGGGACCGTGCTTGCCAATGAGGAGGTGCAGGACGGCCGCTACGTCGAGACGGGCGACCCGGTAGAGCGGCGCATGATGCGGCAGTGGATGCTGCGGATCACGGCCTATGCAGAGCGTCTGCTCAACGACCTGGACGAGCTCGACTGGCCTGCAGGCATCATCGAGATGCAGCGGCAGTGGATCGGCAAGTCCATCGGCGCGCGTGTGCGGTTTGCGCTGCAGGGACACGACAGGGAATTCGAAGTATTCACTACGCGCCCCGATACTTTGTTCGGTGCAACATTCTGCGTGCTGGCCCCCGAACATCCGCTGGTAGTGCAAATAACGACGCCAGCACAGGTCGACGCCGTCGCAGCCTATGTGCAGCGCGTGAAGAACATCAGCGATCTCGATCGGGAGACTGCTGCCGCAAAGGAGAAGACAGGCGTATTCACGGGCGCATTCGCGATCAATCCCGTTTCCGGTCTGCCGGTGCCTGTGTGGATTGCCGACTATGTGAAAGCCGATTACGGGTCGGGTGCCATCATGGCAGTGCCGGCCCACGACGAGCGTGACTACGAGTTTGCGAAGGCCTTCGGTCTGCCGATTGTCGAGGTGGTGCAGGGCGGCGATGTCAATGTGGCCGCCCATGCAGAAGAAGGCATCGCGGTGAATTCAGGATTTCTCAATGGCATGCGGACGTCGGATGCCAAGGCAAAGATGATTGCATGGCTGGAGGCGCAGGGGCTTGGCAAGGGCGAAACCACCTACAAACTCCGCGACTGGCTGTTTTCGCGGCAGCGTTACTGGGGCGAACCCTTCCCGATTCTGCATAATCCTGCCACTGGCGAGATTCGTGCAGTGCCCTATGCTGATTTGCCGATCACCTTGCCCGAGCTGAGCGAGTACAAGCCGACAGCCGATGGTCAGCCGCCGCTTGCGCGTGCCGAAGAGTGGATGAAGGTTGAGCTGGACGGTCAGCAATTGCTGCGCGAGACCAACACCATGCCCCAGTGGGCAGGCTCCTGCTGGTATTACCTGCGTTACATGGACCCGACCAATGACAAGCTGCCATTTGATCCGGCCGCAGAGAAGTACTGGGGCCCCGTAGATCTGTATGTGGGTGGTGTCGAGCACGCCGTGCTGCACCTGCTCTACTCACGCTTCTGGCACAAGGTACTGTTCGACTGCGGACTGGTCTCAACCCGCGAGCCGTTCAAGAAACTGTTCAACCAGGGCATGATTCTGGGCATCAGCCATCGTGACGAGAATGGCCGTTTCTATTCGCCGCAGGACGTCGAGTACCGGGATGGCAAGCCCTATGCGAAAGACACGCAGACGCTGCTGAGTGCGCGTGAAGAGAAAATGTCCAAGTCACGTCTGAACGTTGTCAACCCTGATGATGTCGTGGCTGAGTATGGCGCCGACTCGTTGCGGCTTTACGAAATGTTCATGGGGCCTCTGGAGGCCGTGAAGCCCTGGCAGACCAATGGCGTGAAGGGCGTATACGGATTCCTGGACCGCGCCTGGTCTCTGCTGATCGATCCGGACACTGAAACACTGTCGTCGGTGATCAGTGACGAACCCGAATCCAGTGCGAGCGACGAGTTGCGCCGCGAGATCAACATCACGGTGCACAAGGTGACCGCCGACATCGAAGCGCTGCGTTTCAATACCTCCATTGCCAAGATGATGGAGTTCGTGAATCTGGCGAAGAAGCAGGAGCGCCTGCCGCGGGAAATTGCCGAAAAGTTCGTGCTCGTGCTGTCGCCCTTTGCGCCCCATATCGCCGAAGAATTGTGGAAGCGTCTTGGGCACGCCGAGTCCCTGGCGTATTACCCCTGGCCGAAGGCGGACCCGGACTGGCTGCAGTCCGATGCTGTTGTCTTGACAGTGCACATCAACGGCAAGCGCCGCGCGGAACTGCAGGTGGCGCGCACCCTGTCTCAGGCGCAGGTCGAAGAGATCGCACGACAGGCGCCGGGCGTCGCAGACAAGCTGGAGGGGCTGGCCATCAAGAAGGTCATTTATGTGGCCGGCAAGCTGGTGAACTTCATTGTCTGAGAATGTCGCAGGGGGTTTCGCGCGATCCTTCGGAATCCGTCAGAAATTCCTCCGCTTCGCGGAAGCCGCTCCGGGGCTCCATGTGCTTAAATGCGACCAGTTGTCTGTTTCCCGTGGGCCGTGTGCAGGGATATCGTGGGCGTTATGAATACTCGAACTTTTCGTTTGTTGCTGGTGCTTTGCTGTTTGTGTTCTGGCAGTGTCTTGTTCTCCAGCGCTGTATTGGCACAGCGGGGCACTGACTTCGCTCTCCTCGATCAGGACGGACGCTTTCATCAGCTGAGTCGGTACAATGAGTCTGAAGCAGTGGTGGTATACGTTCAGGGCCTCAACGATGCCGTTTCTGCTCAGGGTTACTCTGTGCTGCAGGATCTGCAAACCCGCTACGCCGGGCAGGGTGTGGTGTTTTTCATGCTCAACGCGGCACGTGACAGCACAAGGCAAGCCGTGCAGGCCGAGCTGACGCAGCACGGTCTCGATATTCCCGTGCTGCTGGACACCGCGCAGCTTGTCGCCCGTTCCCTCGGCGTGAAGACAACAGCCGAGGCCTTCATTCTCGACCCTTCCTCCCATGGCATCGTCTATCGCGGTCCGCTGGACAGCCGCGTTGCCGTGGATGATGCCGATCCGCAATTGCCGATTCCCTATCTCGAGAGCGCCCTGAAGGCGGTGCTCGCAAATGTCGATTCCGAGGAAGAACCCGAGTTGCCGGCTGTCAGTGGTACGCCGGTAGATTACGAATACGTCACCCGTTTTGGCGACCGGCAGATCTCCTATCAGGACGAGATCGTGCCCATTGTGCAGAAGCGTTGCACGGTGTGCCACGTGGAGGACGGCCTGGCTCCCTGGGCGATGGTCAGCCACCGCATGATGCAGGGCTGGAGCCCCATGATCCGGGAAGTGCTCATCACGCGTCGCATGCCACCGGGCCAGATAGACACGCAAGTGGGCGAGTGGGGGGACATCCACACGATCACGGACGATGAGCTGATTACTCTCGTGCACTGGATCGACTCGGGCGCGCGCCGCGAAGGCGAGGACGACCCCCTCACCGTGCCTGCTGTTGCCGCGCCGGAGTGGGCCATGGGCGAGCCGGACCTTGTCATCGAGGTGCCGGAGGAAGCCGTGCCGGCGACAGGCATGGTGGACTTCAGAATCAAGCGCGCCGACCTGGCGCTGACCGAAGATCGCTGGATTCAGGCCGTGGCCTATGACGTGGGCGAGCGCTCCGTGCTGCACAGCCTGCTGGTGCATGCAGTAGACCCTGCGATCACCGAGAAGAACCCAGCCGACCTGATCGATTCCGACAATGCCGAATTCATCAGCCTGTACGTGCCGGGTCGCACGCAGGAAGTATTCGCAGCGGACTCAGGCTTCCTGCTGCGCGCTGACCGGGATCTTTCTTTCAAGCTGCGCTACGTGACAGGGGGGCGCGAGCGCCTCGACAAGACGCGGATCGGCTTGTACTTCCGGGATACTCCGCCCGAATTCGCAGTGCGCAATGTGATCACGCTGAACGAGGACTTCACGATCGCGCCGGGGGCGGACAACCATGTTGAAACCGCCAGCACGGAGACCTTTGCCGAAGAGGTGTATGTGGAGAGTTTTGCGCCGCAGACCCATACCCGGGGCAAGAGCATGCGCATCTCAGCCGAGCTGGCCGATGGCACAGTGCAGCCATTGATCAATGTGGCGAACTACAATTTCAACTGGCAGATGAACTATCCGCTGCGCCAGCGTCTGCTGCTGCCGGCTGGCGCGCGCCTGGTGACCGAAACGGTCTATGACAATTCCGCCGCGAATCCACACAATGTGGACCCGGAGGCGGAAGTCGGCGTGGGCGTCACCACCTACGAGGAGATCCTGCATCACTACATCAGGATTCTCGAGAAGCGACAGCCCTGAAGCGGGTTTATTCCCAGTCGCGCAACAGGGTGCGCATATCTCTCGTATAGGGAATGGCGTAGTCATGGGACGCCACGATCACGCTGTCCGTCGTGCGGATCAGCTTTGCCGTAACGAAGACATTGCTGTCCCCCACTGCATAGGTCCCCACCAGAACAACTTGCGCGTCGTGCTGTGAACTGAGGTCACTCACGGCGCGGGAGAGCAGAAACTCCCCTTCCGCCGGGCTGATGTAGACGTTGTTGCGCAGCAGCATTTCCTTCACCGAGAAGCCGGCAGCGGTGAGCTGGGACACCAGTTGCTGCGAGGCAACCCGGCCGAAGGAGGATGACTGCGTGAGGTCGTCAATACTCGCGAAACTGGCCGCAATGATGTTGGCGCCAGGAGCAATTTCATCGCCTGCCATGCGGATGAGGTTGTTTGCGGCAGCACGGTTGGTGCTGATGATCTCGTCCATGCCTGTGTCATAGGCACTGTTCATGCAACCGTTACCCAGCAGGGCAGTGCCTATCAGCAGGCTCGCCAGAAAAGTTCTCTTCATGATCAGTTGCTCCCCGCAGTCACGACGTCGAAAGTACGGCCGGCGCCGCGGTACTGGGCAATGTCATCAGGGTCGAAATAGTAAATGCGGGTGCTGGCGTGGGCGATCTACTGCGTGTCCATTACGCGGGTGGTGATGATCACTTCCGTAACCTCGGCAGAAGTATCCTTGTTGAACTTGTTCCACAGGTCGCCGGCCAGAGCGATGGGTATCAGTACCAGGCCCTGATCTTCCCAGAACTGGGAATCATCGAGGCCGGCGGCCAGTGCGAAGAATGCCGTGAAGGTGCCGGGGCGATGCGGGAGTCTGTCGCGGGAGGCATGTTCAACGACCTGCACATCGTATTCGACAGTGAAAAGGGCGCTCTCACGGCTCAGCATGACTGCCGCGCCATTGTTGACGAGTCCTGTCACCAGCATGTTGTGCCAGGCGCTCTGGAACTCGCCGGCATTGCGAGCCGGCGTGCCCAGGTAGAGGCTTGGTGTGATTGTGCCACTGCCATCGCCCAGTGCGGCGAGGATCTGCTCGGATTCATGACGGGCCAGCACATCCCAATGGCTGGCTGACTGCACTTTCTGTTGTTCGGCGCCCGGGAACATGGTGGCGCGGGGGTAGGGCAGATGATTGTTGCTGCCGCACGCGAACAATGCGGCAGACAGGGAAAGCAGTACCAGGCCTCTGGCGATCTTCATGTTGAACCTCTGGTTCCCTGATTTTTGAAGGTTTCCCACGCCTTTGACGGTGTGGCAACTGGAGGCCAGTGCACTACGTGTCCGGACAATCCGGAATTGTCAGTTGAGCACGCGGTATCCACGTCCGCGCAAGCAGTTGTGAATGACCTGATCGCGCTCGCGCATGCCGGACGCTGCTCCCTGCACGCCTCCGCCGACAGCGCCAACGCCCGCGGAACGCACAGCCGTTCTCCGGTTGCCCATGATGCCACCGACGGCGCCGCCAACGGCAGCACCTACTGCAGCGCCCGCGACAGCACGCTCGCCCACTGGCACCTGATCCGCAATGCCCTGGCACTCGGTCAGATCTGCCTGATAGCGGCCCATGTCGACGCCCTGCGGGTCGATGATCGGGCCGCTGTACAGAGGGCCGCGACCGGACTGACAGGCGACCAGACCCAACACGAGTACTGGCAGCCAAACTGGTTTCAACATGATGAAGACTCCCCGGAGTAATGGTGTGTGACGCAGGCCGTTTTCAATGCAGGAAACCAGCCCATCGTTGTGCATCGCTAACGCGCGGCCAGAGGAAAGGTTTACAGCGCTGCGGAGCATCCCTTCACTGCGGCAAGTGCTGCAATACCCACTTCTGCAATTGACCCGCAGGCAGTGCGCCTGACACCCGACCGATCTCCTTTCCCTTGTTGAAGAGCATGAGCGTTGGGATGCTGCGAATTGCGAAGCGCTGGGCGAGCGCCTGTTCCACTTCGGTATTGACCTTCACCAGGCGCACCCGAGGCTCGAGTGCGGAGGCGGCTGCATCGAAGGTTGGCGCGAACTGTCTGCAGGGGCCACACCATGGGGCCCAGAAATCGACGAGGATCGGCACATCACCGCCCAGGTGCTGATCGAAACTGCTTTGCGACAAGGGAACAGGGTGTCCGGTAAACAGAGACTGCTTGCACGCGCCGCAGGTCCCTTTTTCAGAAAGCCGGTCAGGCGACATACGGTTCTTGCGATGGCAGTGCGGGCAGGTCACGTAAATCTGATCAGACATGGCTGGCTCCCGGAGAGTGGGCGTCACTGAGTGATGCGTCCTGGCGATATCGGGGCACCTCGCCCTGCTTTCAAGTCGCGGCGCGGAGCCGGCAGGATTGCAAACGCAGGCAAATTCGATGATCCTCGCTCAGGTCTTCCGCCAGTCTTGCAGACACTCCCGATGACAGAGCATTCCCAGCAGCCAGAGACGAGTGTGGCACGCGGTCGAACCGTGTGGCTGCGCCCCACGCTGCGCTGCTCGCAGAAAGAGGCTGTAGCCTCGGCCACCATGACGGCCACCGGCGACAATTTTTTCAATGCCTTCGCGATCTATCTCAATGCCACGGCTGTGCAGATGGGCTGGCTGATGGCGATTCCGCAGTTGTTCGGTGCCATGTTCCAGATTCTCTCCGCATGGCTTGGCAACTACGTGCAGCGCAAACCCATGGTCGTCGTGACTGCCGGCTTTCAGGCGCTGGTAGTGTTCGGGCTTGCTGTGCTTGCCTTGAGTCGCAGTGACAGTTCCGTGAACTGGCTGATCGGGCTCTGCGTTCTCTACTTCTCCTGCATCAATTTCATACAGCCCCAGTGGCGGGCCTGGATGGGCAGCATTGTGCCGCAGCGCCGGCGCGGTGTATTTTTCGCGTCGCGCACACGCCTCACGATGATGGCCTCGCTGGCGATTTTCATCAGCGGCGGTGCTCTGCTCAGTCTGAGTGAGCGCCTCGATGTGGTCTGGCTGGGTTTCGCGCTGCTGTTTGCGGCGGCCGGGGCGGGGCGCGTTGTCTCCAGTCGCCTGCTGGCGCAGATGCACGACCCCGATCCGCGGCCTCACCCATCCGGCCGCAAGGGCTTCTGGCAGAGCATGCTGCAGATGCGGGCGTCGCTCAAGGACAGAACATTCCGAGAATACAGTTTCTTCGTGGCAGGCATGCAGGGCGTGGTAGCGATTTCTGCGCCCTTCTTCGCGGTGTACATGCTGCGCGACCTGCAGTTCACCTATCTGGAATACAGTCTGAATGCGATTGCTTCAATAGTGACGCAATTCCTGACGCTGTCCTTCTGGGGGCGCTTCAGTGATCGCTTCGGCAACCGGCTGGTGATGTTGTTTTCCAGTATCGTGATTCCCGTCGTCCCTTTGCTGTGGCTGTTCTCACCGGATCACACTTACCTGCTGGTGGTGCAGATGGTGTCCGGATTTGTGTGGAGCGGCTACAGCCTCAGCACAGCGAACTACCTGTATGACATCCGTCCGCACAAGAGCGATTTTGCAGTCTATGCGGCGATGCAGTCTGCACTCAGTGCCGTGGCGGTCTTTGTCGGCGCGCTGCTGGGAGGGTTGATTGCCACGGCCGCACCAGTGCTGGCGGACATGATTCCGTTCCTGGACGGTATGCGCAGCCCGTTGTTCATTGTCTTCGTGGCCAGCTTTGCACTGCGGGTGGCGGTGTCGGTCTGGTTCATTCCGCGCGCGGCCGAGCCGCGAACGCGCAAGCGTCCCCGGGTGCTGCAGATCATTTACCGGGTCTCTCGCTTCAATGCCATTTCAGGTATTGCGCTGGACTGGCTGAGCGTCACGCGTCGGACGCCGCGCAAGGGGAAGGACATTGGGGAGGAAGATGAAGAGCCCTGAGGCAAATGACTGTCTCAGGAGACGGGTTTCTGCAACGGGCTCAGTCTGCCAGCCAGACTTCCCGGGCCCACAGCCACAAGGAATCCCAGCTTTCATTGGTGATGCGCTCATCCCAGAACAAGACGGTCCCGTCCTGACTGATGCAGTAATAGCCACCGTTGGACGCACAGATGGGCAAAAAGCGTCGCGGCAGCCCGAGGCTCCAGGCTACCGCCGCCACTTCCGGCAAATAGGTGTGGGAGTTCGGGTCGGTCACCGTTACAGGCTCAAGGCGTCCGCAGACCACATCGCTGACCGTCAGCAGAAAGGCCCGCAGGTCGTCAGGCAGGGCCACATACAGCTGTTCTTCAATTTCGACGAGCAAGTCTTCGTCGGGCAGTTCCAGAGGGACCGGAACCGGTTCGTTACGTTCCCGCAACATGTCGATGACATCATCCATACTACTGGGCAGCTCCTGCGTCCCGTTCCTGCACTCGTGCGCCGGCCAGGATTCCCTGGAGCGCGTAATTGCCTTCATGACAGGCGTATTCATACAACTTGTCCTGCGTTCTCAACATCGGAATCTCGGCGGTCCACGGGCGGCTGAAGGTATCCGGGTCAGTGACGGTGACGCTGTAGTTCATCGTGTCCGGCCCGACACGGGTGAAACGCTCGACGGTATGAAACTGGTCCCCCGAACCGCGATAAGTCTGCAGCGGGTGGATGTTGCGTGTTTCCACGACCAGCGTCTCACCCTCCCAGCGGCCGATGGAATCTCCCATCCAGGGTGACATCACCGCGGGCAGTGGCTCAGAGTCGATGCGGATGATACGCGCATCGTGCACCATCTCCACCAGTATCATCACATACCCCGGTGACTGCACGATCTGATAGTGATTGTTGTAAAGAATGGGGAGCATGGGTGGGCCGGAGCTGGAGCCGAAGGACAGCAGGCAGCGCTCGGCAAGTGACCGCGACTCCGGGCCACGGAACGGTTCACGGGCACGCTCTTCTGCAGCGGCGGCCAGGCGGGCTTGTGCGGCAGGCGTCAGCGCGGGAATGCGGCCATCGGGCGGGTCCACAACCAGGGACGTGCGCCGCTCGCCGTTGTAAATGGCCACCTTGGTGCCGTCATCAAACCAGAAGGCGTTGTAGCTGTCCTCAAGATCGATCTGGTCTTTGGTGGGAGGCGGGCGGTTCGGGTCACTTGGCAGGTCAGCCTCGGCGGTGGCGGCAGCAACGGCAAGTTCCATGGCCATCTGTTCTTCCTGCGTCAGAAACTGCCTGTCAGCCAGCTCCGGCGGACGCTCCAGTGGCGTGATGGTGTTGTTCGTCCACATGCCCTGCAGGCTGGGATGACCATCGGCCGTGCGGGGTGCGCGGTAGTTGTCAGTCTGGGCAATGCCGGGCGAACTGGCCAGAAGCGCCAGGCTCAGCAAGGTTGGCGAAACACGTACAGATCGTGCGAGAGCGGAAAGACAGTTCTTCATTGTTATTCTCCGGGTCTTTGCCAGGGTGCGCGAACTAGCAGGCCGAGAGTAGCAAAGACTTTGGCGCACCGGTAGAGGGCGTCGGAGGGACAGAGGGCGTGGCGGGGCGTGTCGGCACACCCCATACGTTTGTGAGGGGACCCAGGTAGCCAGCGCCGCAGGCGCGGTTTACCATGCGCGCTCGTACCCGCCATGCAGGAACTTCCTCAATGAACTATCTTCCGTGCGTCGAAATGCTCGTGCCTCCCGCTGGCGAACCGGCATCCAGTATTATCTGGCTGCACGGTCTCGGTGCCGATGGCCATGACTTCGCCGGCATTGTGCCCGAGCTGCGACTGCCCGCCGATCTGCCCGTGCGCTTCGTGTTTCCCCATGCCCCCTCGATTCCCGTGACGATCAACAACGGTTACGTGATGCCAGCCTGGTACGACATTCTTGAAATGAGCATCGACCGCCGTGTAGACGCGGCGCAGCTGACGCGCTCGGCAGAAGCGGTGCACGCACTGATTGAGCGCGAAGTGGCGCGCGGCATCGACAGTCGCCGCATCATACTGGCGGGGTTTTCCCAGGGCGGGGCGGTGATCCTGCATGCCGCGCTGACCTGCAAGAGGCCGTTGGGAGGCGCCTTGTCGCTGTCGAGCTATTTCCCGACGGCAGACCTGCTGGCACAGGCGCCGGAAAATGCAGCGCTGCCGGTGATGATCTGTCACGGCAGTTATGACCAGGTGGTGCCTGATGCGCTGGGTCGAAAGGCCGACGCCGCACTCAAGAATTTGGGACACCCCACAGTCTGGCACAGCTACCCAATGGAGCATTCCCTGTGCCTGGAAGAAGTGCGCGACATCTCCGCCTGGTTCCAGAGGGTTCTTGCCTGAGTCAGCCTGTCTCAAGACCGATACCGCGGGCCATCAGAAATGCCAGCACGGGAATGACGGCCAGCAGAATGAGCTCTGCACGCAGAACCCGGATGACGCTGGCAGGCACGTCAATGGTTTCGTCTGCACGCTTGCGATGACGCAACAGAAACACCGTCGGATAGATCGACAGCAGCCCTACCAGCACAAACAGCGTCAGTTTTGCGTGGAACACGGGATTGCCTGTGTAGAACTCCGCCGGTTTCGCCCCTGCCAGCCACAGACCCAGGCCACAGGCCAGGACCACGCCCGCACTGATGCCATAGGCGGCATCCACTTTCAAGAGATTGCGCAGGTCCTCGCGGCTGATCTGGCGAGCGATTGCCATGTTCTCGATGATCAGAGAGCCTGCCAGCACGAAGACGGCGAACAGGTGCAGGTAGCGGACAAGCAGATCCATGGCGAACCTCGCAGAAGAGTCAGCGTTGCGTGAAGGAAACCTTGTGACGGGTCAGAATTTCGGCCAGACGCCCGCTGCGCAATGCCCCTGCCATGTCGGTATATCCTCCGATGGCCTCGGCACCGATGAACAGTTGCGGCAGTGTGCTGCTGTGAGTCAGTTCTTCCAGACGCACACGCACGGAGCGGTTCAGCCCAGGCTCCAGAAACTCGCCGCGATCCAGTTCGTAGATGGTGCAGGCAATCTGCAAATGCTCCAGCATCTGCTTGGCCGAGCGGCAGAAGGAGCACCAGCTGAGGGAAAACAGAACAACCGGCTGCACCGTATCGGCGAGCACGGCGTCTACGGAAAACACGCGCGGGGGAGTGAGGTCTGACATGGAGATACCTGGTAAAAGACTTGTTCGGGATTGTGGCACAAGGCACGCGCATATTCCCGCGCTTCGAAACGTCGCGTGCCTTTGCCGTACGAATTCCTGTGCTAAAGTGCCGCCTCGAACGACTTCATCCACAATAAATACCGGAGTACACCATGATTGGCTACGTAACACTCGGCACCAATGACCTGGCGCGTGCCGGCGCATTCTACGATGCGCTGCTTGCAGAACTGAACGCCAAACGCGTAATGGATATGGACGGCTTCATCGCCTGGGGCAACAGCCCGACGGGCGCGATGCTCTCGGTGATCCGACCTTATGACAAGAACGCTGCTACGGGCGGCAACGGCACGATGGTGGCACTGGTCGCCGACAGCCGTGAAACTGTGGACCGTGTCTACAAGAAGGCCATGGAACTGGGTGCGAAGGACGAAGGGCCTGCCGGCCCGCGCAGCGAAAGCTACTACGCCGGTTACTTCCGTGACCTGGACGGCAACAAGCTGAATGTGTTCTACAGCGCTGCCTGAGGTCGCTGCAACGAATTGATGGAAGCGGCGCAGCGCTTTAGAGCCTGCGCCGCCCCCCCATCTGTGTGCCCGAATGCCAGCGCTGAGTGGCTTTCTCTTGCTGATTCCTGAATTTGACAAAGCGATGAGAGAATCCCGCGCGGGCATTGTACGACGCAACTGGACAGCGCTCTGCCCGGTGGTAGCATCTGCGTCAATCTGCCACACCACTATTGTCGTAGGAGGAATTCATGTTCACTGAATTGAAGAGGCGCCATGGCGTCGCTCTCGCCTCGCTTTTTCTGGGGCTGACAGCCGGATCATTGCAGGCTGCCGAACGCGTCGGGGATTTCGCCCTGCTGGACCAGCAGGGTAATTTCCATCACATGAGCTGGTACGACGACCACAAGGCCATCGCCTTTCTGGTACAGGTCAATGGGAGCCAGCAGACGGCGCAGGCCGTCGCCGACTATGCCCGTCTGCAGGCTGCTTTCGATGCCCAGGGCATCGAGTTCATGATGATCAATCCACTGGGGGAGTCGCGCGAAGCGATTCGGCAGCAGGCTGAAAATCTCGGCGTGACAGTCCCCGTGCTGATCGATGACGCCCAGGTGATCGCCGATGCCATGGGTATCGACAAGAGCGGTGAGACGTTCCTTTACGATCCGCGCAGTTTCGAAGTGATTTTCCGTGGTCCGGTGACAGCGCTGGAAGGCGCACTTGCCGAGGTGGTCGCCGGCAGCGCGGTGAGTTCACCTGTTGTGGCAATGCCGGGGGCCGATGTCAGCTATCCGGCCATGGCACAGCACGTTGCCGATGGCATTTCCTACACGCAGGACATCGCGCCGATCATTGCCGAGAACTGCGCGACCTGTCACCGCGAGGGTGGCATCGCCCCCTTCGCCATGAACAGCCATGCGATGGTGCAGGGCTGGTCGCCCATGATTCGCGAAGTGCTGATGACCAAGCGCATGCCTCCCGGTCAGCTGGATCCGCACGTGGGCAACTTCAGCAATGACTACGTGCTGGACGTTGCCGATCAGCAGAAACTGGTGCAATGGATCGAAGCCGGCGCCCAGAACGACGGCGGCGCTGACCCATTGGCCGCACTGACCTGGCCCGAGAGCAAGTGGGCGTTTGGCGAGCCTGACCTGATCGTGAAGGTGCCGCCGCAGACAATTCCGGCCACCGGGGTCCTCGACTACATCACCGTGATGGTTCCCTTTGAAGGCCTGGACCGCGATCGCTGGGTGCGTGCCAGTCAGTACATGCCGGGCGACCGCACGGTCCTGCACCACACCTTGAACTCAGTCATCGCCCCGGGCGAGCGGCCGCGCAACTTCCTGGCCGCGTCAGATCCGAACGTGGCGCACATCACGCCCTACATTCCCGGTGCAGAGCCGCATGTGGAAGACCCCAACACGGGTGGTCTGCTCAAGGTCGGCTCAATGCTGGGCCTGCAGCTGCATTACACCACCACCGGACGCGAGACCGTGGATGCCAGCGAGATCGGCATCTGGTTCTACCCGGATGATCAGGTTCCTGAAGAGCGGCAGTCCGGTGCCTGTGCCTGCATCTTCCCGGGTGGCTGGACGAACATTCCGCCTTACGAACCGCATTTCGAACAGCAGCAGAGCATCACCATTGAACAGGATGCCTACCTGCAGAGTTTTCTGCCGCACATGCACTTCCGGGGCAAGAGCATGAAGTTTGCCGCCCACTACCCGGATGGCAAGGTAGAGGAGCTGATCAACATTGCTCACTACAATTACAACTGGCAGATCGACTACAAGCTGGTGGAGCCGAAGTTCGTGCCGGCCGGCACCAAGATCGTGGCGACTGGTGCGTATGACAACTCGACGCAGAACAAGGCCAATCCTGACCCCGCCCGCTCTGTGCCATGGGGAGACCAGAGCTGGGATGAGATGTTCTTCGGAGCGGTGCGCTGGAAGAACGTGGATCAGAGCATGTTCGTGAGCACTGCTCAGTAAGGAAAAGATTCAGGCAAGGCGGGTGGACAGGACGTCAATGAAAAAGGGGGAGGTGACCGGATGTCACTTCCCCCTTTTTCATTGCAAAGACGGGTATTACTGACCTGCTTTGATTACGGGAGTGCGCAGAACAGGCACGCCTTCCACTTCCACTTCGTACACGTCGCCGTGGTTCAGCTGCTGGGTGACGTTCATGGTGCCGGACCACACCAGGTCGCCCGGTTCCAGAACGAAGTAACGGGAGATGTAGCTGACCATGTAGTCGAAGTTGAAAATCATGTCAGAGGTGTTTTCACCCTGACGGACTTCGCCATTCAGACGGCCTTCGATCTGCACATTGTTCGGGTCCAGGCCTGTGACCAGTGTGGGTCCGACGGCGTTGAACGTCTTGCTGCCCTTGGCGCGGGTCCACTGCAGGTCGGCTCCCTGCCAGTCGCGGGCGCTGCCGTCATTGCCGGCGGTGAGGCCGAAAATGTAGTCAGATGCATCTTCCACAGAAACATTGTCCGCACGCTTGCCGATTACGATGACCGCTTCGGCTTCGTAATGGAAATTGTTGGAGTCGACGGGAATGATCATGTTTTCTTCCGGTCCGATGATGGAGCTGGCAGGAACGATGAACAGGCCGGGGTATTCCGCGGGCTCGCCAGTGATGTGGCTGCGGAAGTTCAGGGCGGTCATCACTACCAGTTCAGGATCAACGGGCGCCTTGAGTGCTACAGCGGACTGCGCAACCGTTGTACCGGTGCGTGTACCGCCGAGGTAGGGAGCATCGCTGAGCTGGTGAATGGTCGAATCAACCAGTTCGCCCCAGGACACGGTGCCATTCTGCTCGTAACGTACAAACTCCGCTGCCTGGGCGGAACCCGCCAATGCACCGGAAACCATCAGGCCTGCAACAATCTTGTTCAATGAATGCTTCACGCAAACACCTCCTCGGGGTGGGTTGGAGTCTTGCCAGTCCGGACATTGCTCTGCAATGTGGAGAAACGAATCTGGTCAGCCTTTCGTGCAGCCCCGGGTCCGGACCTGCACGCAGGAGAGGCGGAGCAACAGCGGCGCCTATCCTGAACCTGTTGACCAGACTAATCAAGCCGTCCGCCACGGGACGACTGTGAGGCGGTCGCGCCGTTTGTCTTTGGCTGGAATGCGCTTATTATCGGCGCTGCAGTAAGCTTCGCAGACCTTCCCTCAACAAGAACAATACAGGGCACTTTCATGCGCGACACCCATCACTGTTTTTCAGCTCCCTTCCGGCATTTCGTGCGGCGCGCTTCGCGCTGTCTGCTTCTGGCACTGGGAATTTTTCCGCTTGCCGGACTGGCTGCCGATGCCGTCACTCCCACCAGTCTGACGCGCGCCGAGCCCGAGGCCGTTGGCATGTCTTCTGCGCGTTTCGGGCTGCTCGATACCATGTTGCGCCAGCATGTGGACGATGGGCGAGTGGCCGGGCTGGTGGCAGGAGTGGCACGGCATGGCAAGATCGTGTACCTCCAGAGCATGGGCTGGCAAGACATCGAAGCGGGGCAGGCCATGCGCGAAGATTCCATCTTCCAGATCCGTTCCCTGAGCAAGTCCATCACCTCGCTGGCTGTCATGCAGCTGGTGGAGCAGGGTCGCCTCACGCTGGAAGATCCTGTTTCCCGCTATATTCCCAGCTTCGCGGACATGGAGGTGTTCGTGAATCCCGATGATCCCGACAACAGTCCGCTGCGCGCGCCCGCCCGGGCAATCACCATTCGCGACTTGCTGCTCAATATCGGTGGCTTGAGTCATCGCGACCGGGCGCTGTACCAGAGCCGTGCGGTGCGCTCCCGTGCCGACACGCTGGAGCAGTTCGTGGAGAAGGTGGCGGATGTGCCCCTGGTGGGCGATCCTGGCAGTGTCTGGATCTACAGCGAGTCCACCACTGTGCTTGGGCGTGTCATCGAGATTGTCACGGGACAGCCCTTCGACGTTTACCTGCAGGACCACGTCCTGCGTCCGCTGCGCATGACGGATACAGCGTTCTTTGTTCCGCCGGAGAAAGTTGATCGCCTGGCACGCCCCTACCAGATGCCGCGCGAAGGCGGCCCGCTGCGCAAGCTGCCTGAGATGGAAGTGCCCATAACACAGGACCCACCGCTCAAGGAAGGCTCTGCCGGGCTGGTGAGCACGGTGCCAGACTATCTGCGGCTGCTGCAGATGTTCCTCGACGGTGGCACGCTGGACGGTGAGCGCCTGTTGTCGCAGGAAGGCATCGCAGAGATGACCCTAAATCACGTTCCTCCAGCACTACTGCCCATTGGCATGTCGCCGCAAAGCCGCATCCTGGATCGTGGCTGGGGCTATGGCTACATGGTGGTCATCGACGCAGCGAAAAGCCCTTTCAGCGTGAACAATGGCGAGTTTGGCTGGACCGGTTCGCTGGGCACCTCTGCCTGGGCTGATCCGGAGACCGGCACGGTGGCCGTCCTGATGATGCAGATCGAACCTGCGGGCGCCTATTCTCTGGCAGACAAGTTCAAGGCCATCGTTGCCCAGACACTTACCGACTGACACGCAGCATGGTCTGCGGGAGAGCAAGGCATGAGTACGGTCGCGCCTGCCGACGAGGACGCCTTGATCCACGTCTCCGCCATGGTCTGCCGTCTGAGCAGCCGGCGTGCGCTGCGCGTGCCGGAATTCACGCTGCGGCGGGGGGAGCACTGGTGCCTGTTCGGCCGCAATGGTGCGGGCAAATCAGTGTTGGCGCAGCTGCTCTGCGGCCACCTGCGGCAAGGGACAGACCATGTGCGTTACCTGTCTGACTTCGATCCGCGCAAGGATGTTCTGTTTGTGTCCTTCGAAGAACAGCAGTCGCTGGCTTCTCTGGACAACCGCCATGACATCAGTGAATACAGTGATGCTGCACTCGACCAGGGGACGACAGTACGCGCCTTGATCAGTGCCGGGCATACCAGCTCGGCCGAAGAGGAAGATCGACTGCAGGCATTGCTCACCGCGCTCGATCTGCTGCCGCTGCAGGATCGCGGCATTCGTTATCTGTCCTCCGGACAGACGCGCAAGGCCTTGCTGGCCCGCGCCCTCTTCCAGCGGCCCCGCCTGCTGGTGCTGGACGACCCTCTCGAGAGTATCGATCTTGATTCCCGCACGCGACTTCTGCAGGTGCTCTCCCGCAGCCTGCTGCCGGACACCAGTACTTTGTTGCTCTGTCGCCGCGAGCGCGACATCCTGCCCGGTATCACCCATATGGCGTTGCTGGAGCAACTGAGCGTGGTGGCTCAGGGGCCGCTTGCCAGTGTTCTCGGCGGCCCTGTTTTTGAACGATTTGTGCGTAAACCAGTGCAGATTCCTCAGCAGCTTCCGGCGCCTTTGCTGCATTGGCGCGCACCGCCGCCCACAGGATTTCCGCTGCTCGACTTGCGCAACGTCAGTGCCGGCTACAACGGCAGGCTGGTTCTGGAGAATCTGACATGGTCTGTGTGCGCCGGGCAGCACACGCTGATCAGCGGCCCCAATGGCTGCGGCAAGTCGACATTGCTCAGCCTTGTCTGTGGGGAGAATCACAAGGCCTATGGCCAGGATGTTTCGGTGTTTGGTCGCCGACGCGGCACTGGAGAGACAGTGTGGGAGGTCAAGGCGCGTTTCGGCGTCGTGTCCAATGAATTGCACAATCGCTACAGCAAGGGCTGGCGCGTGCTGGATGTGGTGGTATCGGGCTTCTTCGACTCGGTCGGGCTTTACGATGACAGCGGCGCGAGTGAGCACAATGCCGCACGTGACTGGCTGGAGACGTTCGCCATTGCCTCGCTGGCTGGCGACCATTATCACGAGCTGTCCTTTGGTGAACAGCGTCTGGTGCTGCTGGCCCGCGCAATGGTCAAGCACCCCGCGCTCCTGATTCTCGACGAGCCTTGCGTGGGGCTGGATGATAACGCCCGTGCGCTCATCCTCGGCATAGTGGACTGCATTGCAGCGACGACACAGACGCAGATTCTGTTTGTGACTCACTTGCAGGACGAAGCGCCGCAGTGCATCAATCAATGGCTGCGCTTCGGACCGCGGGGCGTCGAGATTGAACAGCGAGAATGAGTGTCAGCTTGCGTGATCCAGGCAAGCTGAGTATTTTGGCAGCTGGGTCTGCCAATACATACAGCGACGGGGAACTGCCATGGAAAAAACAGCCGGCGATATTCTGAGGGAAAAGGGCGGGTCCATGGTGACGTGCACCATGCAGTCTACGGTGCGGGACGCGGTGTCCATCATGACTGCCAATCGCGTAGGTGCGATTCTGGTGCTCGACCAGGGGCGAATAGTGGGCATCTGGACCGAGCGGGATCTGCTCTACCGCGTGCTCGATCCGCAATTCAATGTGGCTACCGAGCTGGTCAGTGACCACATGACCAAGCAACTGATTTCCGCAAATGTCCGGGATCTGGTGGTACAGCTGTATGACAAGTTCCTCGGCCGTCGCATTCGACACCTGCTCATCGAGGACAAGGGAGAGTACGTGGGCATCCTTGCGGTGGGAGATGTGATGCAGGCGACATTGCAGCAGCGTGCCGCTGAGTACAAGAATCTCAAGGAAATGGTCAGTCTGGAATATTACGAGAACTGGAAGGTCCAGCACGACGGCGCGCGGCGTTGAGCAGTATTCCTGTTGAAGACCTGATACCCGACGTGCGCGATGGTCTCACCCGCAAGGAACGCATGGTGCTTTACTGCCTGCGCGAGGCGCAACGCGACTTCAATGACCGCAACGTGCCGACCATTACACTGTATGGCCGGGTACTGGAGAAAGTGGATATGAGTCAGGCCGAGTTCCAGTCCATACTGACCCGCATGGTGGGCAAGATCTGAAAAGCGAGACAGCGTCCATTGGCATGTCCTGACCTTCCCCGATCATTGTCCGGCCCGTACCATGATCCCGGCCTCAAGAAAGGACGCCCTCAGAGTCTGTGCCAACTGCAATGCCTCGGCGGTATCGCCATGCAGACAGAGCGTGTCGGCCTGCACTGGCACCCGGCTGCCATCCACGGCCGTGACGAAGCCATCCGTGATGATCTGCAGAGATTGCGCCAGCGCTTCCTGCGGGTCGTGAATCAGCGCCCGAGCGTCGCTGCGCGGGAGCAGAGAGCCGGTATTGGCGTAGCGGCGATCCGCGAAGGCTTCGGCGATGAAGCGCATTCCCGTCTGCCGGGCCGCGTATAACAATTCGCTGCCAGCAAGACCCACCAGCGCCAGCGATGGATCAAACTCCTGAACAATCAACACCAGGTCTTCTGCCAGCTGCCGGTCTTCGGCCGCCTGGTTGTAAAGCGCACCGTGGGGCTTTACGTGCGCGAGGCGGGTTCCCTGTGCCCTGACCAGCGCGCCGAGGGCGCCCAACTGGTAGAGCAGTTGATTGCGCAGCTGCGGAAAGGGCAGGTGCATGGGGGCGCGCCCTGCACGCTCCCGGTCCGGAAACGAGGGGTGTGCGCCGATGCGCACCCCGTGCACGAGCGCCTGACGGATAGCGGCTGCCAGTGAATCAGGATCACCTGCGTGCACGCCGCAGCTGATGTTGGCAGAACTGACGAGGGCCAGCAGCGCACTGTCGTGAGGAGCGCCTTCGCCCAGATCGGCATTCAGATCAATGTGCATGGAAACATCCTGCTTGGGGAGCTGGTCCGGAGCATAGTCCATCCCATAGGGTCGGGCCACTGAAAATTGCCCATTTTTGCACCAGAAACAAGGAGATGGTGCTAGGCATCAGGGGGGGGTGACGGGTTCTAATGGCGCCCGTAGTTGTTACGTTGATCCGAAATGCAGAGGTGTGGATGTTCAAGTCGCAAGCACGAAAGACACTGGCCACGATGCTGGCGCTCGGCTGCCTGAGTCAGGCCCCGATGCTTTCTGCCCAGGTTTTTCCCTCTGTCAGCATTCCTGCGTCCCTGCAGGGACTCTACATCCTGGAAGTGACGGACACGACGCCGCTGTCGCCATTGCAGCCTACCAATCCGCTTCTGGAAACAGATGACATCTACCTCTATGTCACTGAACTCGGCGAGATGTGCATCCGTCGCAGCGGGTCCAGCGCGATTGATGTGATTGCCAGCAATCCGGAGCTGCGCGGCGGGCTGTTCGGCAAAGCTCACTGGGACATCCCGTCAATGGACCTCGTCTTTGCACTGGATATCAACAACACCACGTTCTCAGGCTTCGATGTGCTGTCAAACAGCGGCAACCAGTACGCCAGGCTGACCGGCGCGAGCCCGCAGTTCGATTCGGGCTCCTGCGGCGAGCCGCCGCTGGCCAACGTCAATGCACTGTTCACCTCTGCCCAGACTGCCTTCTCCGACCTCTTTCCCGGCAGCGCGCTGGTCTTCAACCAGGTGGGCAACGGATTCGATGTCTATCGCTATTACCCTGCCACGGAAGTCTATCTCGCCGTGCGCGACGAAATGGTGTACGCCCGCGGCGATGACTTCGGTGAAGAGTTCGTGCAGGTGGGGGTTCTGGAAGATCTGCTCGAAGACATCAATTCCATGCTGGTGCCCAATCGTATCCCGAGCTTTTACCATGGCACCTTCGACCTCAGCCTGACCACGGCACAGGCCTTTTCGCCCCTGCCTGAGGGCACCGCGCTCACCTTTGTTCTGACAGGTACAGGGCAGTTGTGCGTGGGGGAATTCAACCTGTCCTTCCCCCGCATCAGCGGTACCAATGCCATCTGGAGCAATGCCAACGGCAATATCCAGTATGTGCTGGACCTCACGCGCGACGACGACCCTGCGGATTTCGATGCGAATTTTCCAACGGGGCAGTTCTTCATGGAGTCTGCCTCGAGTGCCCGCTACGGCGCGTTTGAGGGCGACAAGACTTCTCTTTCTACGGAGTGTGCCGATGCTGTCGGCGCGGACCCGGACCTGACCCGCATCAATGAGTTGTTCGGGCTGGCTGAAATCCAATAGCCTGCCGTGTTCCCAAGCGGCCCCCAGACCTACAATCTGCGCGCTAACGGCTTCACCTACAGGTACTACTTCGACAGCCAGGTGTTCCTGGCAGTAAAGAACGGCATGGTCTACCTCAATGGCGGCCAGTTCGGCCTGAACGATGATCCGGTGGCCTACGGCACGCTGAGCAGCGTTCTTGGTCAGCTCAACGACACGCCCGTGACGGCCACGATTCCGACGACGATCCTCGGCACTTATGCCATGAGTTTCGGCAGCGCGACGCCGTTCTCTCCCTTCGCGGATGGCACCAATGTCACGGTCGTGCTGGGCAGCGGGGGAGCGTTGTGTCTGGATGGTGTGTCGCTGGGGCAGCCGTTCGCGCGACAGTCCACGCCCACGCTGGCCATCTGGGAGAACGCTGACACTGGCCTCAGTTTCACGCTCAACCTGGCGGCAGTCAGCACGACCACCATGACACTGGATATCAACTCCGCAGCAGGGCTGGACTTCTCCGAACTCACGGGGGATCGCACCAGTCTCTCCACCAGTTGCGGAACTTCGTCCGCAGCGACCAACATCACGCAGGCCAACCAGCTGTTCATGCTCGCCGAGACTCACTACGCCCGCCAGTTCCCTGCCAGTCTGCTGTCTTTCAATCAGCTGGATGGCAATACGGTGCGCCGTTTCTATCCCTCGACAGGGCTCACCTTGTCCATTACCGGAGATCGTGTAAGTGTGAGGGGTGGCAGCTATGGTGCCGCTTTGGTCGATGTGGGGCAGTTGACGGCGCTGATCGCTCAGATCATCGTGGATACGACGCCACCGGTACCGACACCGACACCGCCCCCCGTCTATGACTTGACTGCGACGGGCACCGGACAGGTCCGCTTACTCAGCCTGCCCACCGTCAACAGGACCATCAACGAGAAGCGCTTCAATCTCACGCGGCCCCTTGCGACAGATACGGCCGCTTTGCGTGCCATCGTTCAGAACGTCATGAAGGACGAGGTGCGGCAATTTGACTCCATCAGCATCACGGTTACCACGGACTCCACGACGGCGCTGGTCTTCTCGTCGACCGTGACCAGCAACACCTCGTCCGCTGGCAATACCACGACCCGCACTTACCAGCTGGTCATTACCTTGCGGCAACGCTGAGCGCTGCTGTCATTCCCCGAATTCCTGCTGCATGACCTGGGCCAGGCGCGCGAGATAGCGCGTCTGTCGCTCCAGTGCTGCGCGGGCGACTGCATGGGTCACCGGCTGAAAATACACGGACGTGAGTGGCGGCAGATGGGCCAGTTGCCACATGTCTGCGCGGATGACACTGGCTATGCGCGGATACCCCCCGATGGTCTGGCAGTCACTGGCCAGCACAATTGGCAGCCCATCTGACGGTACCTGAACATCCCCGGGCAGAACGCCCGATGACAACAGGGAAAGTGGCGCACGCAACTGCAGCGGCGCGCCATTGAGCCGCATACCCATGCGATTGCTCTGATGACTGATGCGCCACGGTTGCATCCAGAACTGGGTGTGTGACGCAGCCGTGAATTGCTCATAGTCAGGCCCGGGCAGGGCCCGCAGCACATGGGTCGGCGCCAGTCCGCGTACGCCACGCGAGGCATTGGCCTTGAGCAAACGCGCGGTGCCCAGTGGCAGCAGATCGCCAGCTTCCAGTGCTCGCCCTTCATGTCCCCCAAACCCGGCCTTCAGATCGGTGCTGCGTGACCCCAGTACCAGAGGCACGTCAATGCCGCCTGCCACGGCAAGGTAGCAGCGGGCGCCGGGGATGGCAGGGCGGGTGAGCGACAGGGTGCTGCCTGCAGGAATGCTGACGCGATGTCCCGTCAGCACCGGGTCGTTGCTTGCAGCGCCAGTTGGATCGTGCAGGGTCGGCGCGAAATCGACACCACTGAGCACGATCACCGCGTCGGCATGGAAACGCAGGTGCACCGGGCCGACACTGATCTCAAGTCCGGCCGCCCCGGGCGCATTGCCCAGCAGCAGGTTGGCTTGTTGCAGAGCGAGTGTATCCAGCGCGCCACACTGGCTGATGCCCAGGTGCCGCTGTCCGTGGCGCCCGAGATCCTGCACGCTGGTCAGAATGCCGCAGCGCAGGACTTCCAGCATGGGCTGGGGCGCGGTCTTGGTGGCGGAGACGTTGTTCACGATGAATCATCCACAAAGCGCACAGTATCGCCGGGCTGCAGCAGTGCTGCTGGGGTTGCCATCGGGTCGAACAGGCGCACTGACGTGCTCCCGATGATGTGCCAGCCACCGGGAGTGGACAGGGGATAGATGCCTGTCTGGCTGCCGCCAATGGCGACCGATCCTGCAGGGATGGCCAGGCGCGGTGTGTCTCGACGGGGGGTATGCAGGCGAAGGTCCAGACCGCCGAGATAGGCGAAGCCCGGCTGGAAGCCCAGGCAGAACACGCGATAAATGGCGTGTGTGTGCAAGTGGATGACCTCGTCTGGAGACAGGCCGCCGTGTCGTGCAACGTCGTTCAGGTCAGGCCCGACGTCGCCTCCATAGCGCACTGGAATCTCGACGGTGCGGCCTGCAATGTCGCCTTGAGGAGTCTCCTGCCACAGCGTGCCCAAGTGCTTTTTCAGAGCTGCATAAGGGCAAGGGGCGCCTTCAGGCACCGACCAGCGCAACAGCAGATTGCCCATGCCAGGCACGATTTCCAGCAAGGACAGAGCCTCTCGTTCCGTTTCCAGTCTTGCACACAGCTGCCACAAGCGCTGTTGCGCGGCGAGGCCTGGCGCCGTGTCGTCGGGGGAGGTGAGTGTGCAGAGCAGGGCGTCTTCGCCGATGCGGACAATTCGGGCAGGGGAACTCATGGCTCTAATCTATAGCAGCCCTCCAGTGATTGCCATCGGGAAGAATGCTGTATCGTTCATCTGTCATTCAGCAGAACTTTCCGCATACTGTCTGCGACCAACCCGGACAACATCCCGGCATTTCCCAGAAACGGAGTTTTTTCCATGCGCCAATCCCTGCTGCCCCTGTCCACCTTGCTCGTGAGCCTGCTGACGGTGCCCGTCAGTGCTCAGAACATCAATCTGCTGCCAGAGGGCCAGACACTCATCACGCTGTCCGTTACCGAGCGCGTGCAGGTGGAGCAGGACACCCTGATTGCCACGCTCCGGGTAGAGCGCGACCACCGCGACGCCGTCGCCCTGCAGAGCGAGATCAATGCCGCCATGGCGCAGGCGCTGGAGACCGCCGAAGGAGATGAGGCCGTGAAGGTCTCCACCGGCTACTACTCGGTGTACCAGTACAACACCTCGCCGCAGGGCGGGCGCAACAACGAAGTCTGGCGGGGCTCGCAGTCCCTCACCCTGGAAGGCCAGGATGCCGCGAAGATTCTGGCGCTGGCGGGCGAGATTCAGGAGCAGGGCTTCCTGATGAGCGAACTCAGCTATGTGCTGAGCACGGCGCGGGCCGACGAGGTGCGTGACTCCCTGATGGAGAGTGCCATTGCCCGCGCCACCGCGAATGTCGAGCGCGCGGCACGCGCCATGGGCAAGACCGATGTGGATATCGCCGTGCTGGATGTGGATGCCGCGCTGGGCTATGCACAGCCCATGATGATGGCCCGCGGCGTGGCGATGGATGCCATGGAAATGGCCGCCCCGGTGGCAGAAGCCGGCGAATCGGAAGTCTCCCTCACTGTGCGCGTGCAGGCCGTCGCGCAGTAAGGCGTGTGCTGGCAGGCACACCGGGACATCTCCCGCAGGGTTCTGGTGTCACTCTTTGACAGCGGGTCGTTCGCCTGCAGGGCAGGCTCCCACTACTCCCCGGTGGCAGGGTACTCGCTCAGCACGTCGCGGAACGTTTCCAGGAAGGCTGCAGTGGCCGCTCCCTGGTGCATGTATTCGCCTGGCTGCACTGAGTGCAGTCTGCTGACAGTCGCGCCCCAAACCACCTTGCCACCGCTGCGCTCGCGGATGGTGATGTCTATTGCGGCGATATAGTCCAGTTCCACATTCATCGATTCCATGCGGATGAAGGGGTCAATGGTCTGCTGATCGGGGTTGAGGTTCACGTGGCGGTAAGCCAGGTTCACAATCAGTTCGCTACGCTGGTCGTTGCGGGCGAGGCCTTTTTCCTGGAACGCTGTGTCAAATTGTGCAACGGCGTAGTCGCGCAGGAACAGCGGCAGAGTCACGGCTTCAATGCCATAACTCTTGTAGGTGGCGTAGTCGCCGGGGCAACAGAGCGTCACGGTATTGCCGATCTTCATCCCCTGAGATCCTGCACAGGAAACGAGAACAGTCAGCAGGGCAGTCAGAAATACGGCTTTCATCGAATTGGCTTTCTTCATCGGTGCTTCTCCTCATACGGTGGGTTGCTGCAGGTTCAGAGTAGCGCTGTTGAAAGCGCACACGAGCGGCAATTGGCCTTGGCTTGATGCAGGTCAAGAAAGCGGGGAATTATTGCGGAGAATTGTCCCCGGCTCTGTACGGTGCCGCACAACGCCGGGGATAGGGGGTCAGGTGTTGCCGTCGATGAAGCGCATGATTTCGCGGTTGAGGATGTCCGGACTTTCCAGATGCGGGTTGTGACCCACATCCGGAATCATGTACAGCTCGCCCTGAGGCAGAAGGTCAACCGCACGCTGGGTGGCATCGGGATAATTCGGGCCGTCTTCCGCGCCACCGATCAGCAGTGCCGGAATGTTGATCTTGGGAAAGTAGGTGTCGATGGGCTGCGAGGTCAGGCCGCTGTTCATGGAGCGCACCAGATTCAGGCGATGGTACTCGCCGCTCTGTGCAAAACCGTAGCGAATGCGCACATGCTCCATGTACTCCGGCTTCCAGTTCACGATGCGGTTTTGTTCCTGGCGCAGGTTCTGCTCATACACGGCTTGCAGATCGGGCTCGGCGTCGCCGGGGCTCGGCTCGCTCCAGGGGCGGCCGCTATCGGAATCGTTCAGCGCAATCGGGTTCACCATGATCAGGTGTGTTGCCTTGTCCGGGTAGATGTGAGCAAAGTTGCTGGCGAGACGGCCACCGAGGGAATGCCCCGCGATCACCACTTTTTCAATGCCGTGCTTCTCGAGAATGGCATTGACGTTGGAGGCATGCAGATTCACATCATAGGGAATGATCGGTTTGGAAGACTTGCCCCAGCCCAGCCTGTCAATGGTGATGGTGCGATAGCCCGACTCGCTCAATGCCTTGATGGTGTCCGCCCAGTAGAACCCGTAGTAGCTGGAGCCATGCAGCAGGACTACTGTCATGCCGTTGGCCTGGCCCGTGGGCATCACGTCCATGTAGGCAATGCGCACATCCTGGCCGTAGAGCTCCCGGTGCAGGAAACTGACGGGGTAGGGGTACTGAATCTCTTCAAGATTGATGGACACCGGGCCCCAGTCGGCTGGAGGTGTTGCCGGTGGTGTGGACTGCGCGAAGGCGTGGGCGCCGATCAGCAGCGAGGTGGCGGAAAAAAGTACGGCGAGTGGCCGTTTGAAAAGTCTAGTTGTGTGCATTTGATTATCCTTGTTGTTGTCGGAGCGTGATGGGTCCGGGTTTGTTGGCCCGCAGCTTGGAAGCTGTGACCCGCAATCCTGCCATAAACTTGCACGGTTGCGCGATGTCGATAGGGTCACTATGCTCCTCTTCGGCGGGTCGCCATTGTCCTGGCAGGCTGATTCCCATGATCCGGGATGTGGCGAAAATTCCGGAAAAGTAGCGAGATGGTGCAGATCGACGGTTTGTCTGACTGGTATCTATTTGAAATAAAAGAATAAAACATTCTGGCCCGAACCTTGCTGAAGCCTCTGCGGTTAGCGAAAGTCTATTTTGCTGTCGTGCCGATGGGTCAAAGCCTGCAGGCCGACAGCATTTTTTTCTGGAGCAAACCAATGACAAGAATACTCTCCCGAACGGCGGCTGCGTTTCTGTGCGGCGCCTTCTGCATGCCGGCTCTGGCCCAGAGTCCGACGGCAGCCTCAGCCGACGCACTGGCCTGCGCGACACTTCAGGATCTGCCGAATCTCACCGTCCTGTCAGCACGCCTGATGCCTGCCACCGACGCATTGCCTGCCTATTGCTATGTGCGCGGGCTGATCTCGCCTTCCACGCTTTATCACGTGCAGCTGCCGCTTCCAGAGAACTGGAATGCCCGCTTCCTGATGTGGGGAGATGGCGGCAAGGACGGCGACCTCGACTTTGCAGACCATCGTCTGGCAGAGGGCTACGCAGTGGCCAACAGCAATACCGGTCACGACAACGCGACAGAGCCTGGCTCACTGTTCGGCTTCAACAACCGGCAGTCCGAGATCGACTTCGGCTACCGGTCTGTACATCTGACCGTGCTGGCTGGCAAGACGCTGGCGGAACAATACTACCGGCAGGAGCCCACCTATTCCTATTTTGAGGGCTGCTCCACAGGCGGGCGCCAGGGCCTGATGGAAGCGCAGCGCTTTCCGCAGGATTTCGATGGCATCGTGGCGGGCGCCCCGGTCAATTACTACCAGGCCATGAATGCCGCCGGAGTCTGGTGGCTGCAGCGCATGTTCAAGGACAATTTCGCCGGCAATCTGGCCGTGGACACCGATGGCGATGGCAGTTTTGACAGTGTGAAACTGCTGGAGATTCTCAACGGGCGGGTACTGGAGCGCTGTGATGCCGGGGACGGGATTCGCGACGGCGTGCTCGGCAATCCACAGAGCTGTGAGTTCGAGCCAAAGCGCGATCTGGCTGATCTGCAGTGTGCTGCCGGAGTTGCCGGCGACAGCTGCTTTACCCCGGCGCAGATACAGACCGTTGCCGATTTCTACAGCGGGCCCTATGACGATAGTGGCACGGTTCTGTACCCCGGCAAGGCGCTTGGTTCAGAGCTGGAGTGGATCAATCTGTACGTGCCCCATGTGCGCAATCGCAATGCCCCCTCCATGCTGGTGGGGCCGGCCGGCGATCATGTGAATTTTCTGTTCTACGAGCAAGACCCGGGCCTGACAGTGCCGGACCTGAGCAATCCCACCCATGTGCCTGGGCGCAATGCCGTGCTGCCGGAGTTCTCATGGCTGGAGTTCGACATCAATGACCTGAGCAATGGCAGCGCCGCCTTGATGCAGCAGATCATGGACGCAACGGACCCCGACCTGAGCCGGTTTCTGAAGGATCAGGGCGGCAAGCTGATTCTGTACCACGGCTGGAGCGACTCGTTGTCCTCTGCAAAGGCCACGGTGCAGTACTTCAACGACATGACAGGAGCAACATTCGCCGACAATCTGCAGGCTGCCGGCGACAGCACGCGGCTGTTCCTCGCGCCTGGCATGGGCCACTGTGCAGGTGGGCCCGGACCCAACACGTGGGACAAACTGCCGGCACTGGTGGACTGGGTGGAGAATGGCAATGCGCCAGACAGCATTCTGGCTACACACAGCAGCAATGGCGAGGTGGACAACGAGCGACTGCTGTGTCCGTTCCCGCAGCAGGCAGCATATACCGGGCCAGCCGGCGGCCAGGATGATCCAGCGAACTGGAAGGCAGAAAACTTCAGTTGTCGGTGAGGGTGCGCTCCTGCTAGTGGGAGCTTGCTTGCAAGCGAACCGCATTCGCGGGCAAGCCCGCTCCCACAATCAAGGTAGAAGCCGCTGCAGGTAATGCCCCGTAAATGACGCAGGATTCTGTGCCACCTGTTCCGGCGTGCCTTCGGCGATGATTTGTCCGCCGCCATTGCCGCCTTCCGGGCCCAGGTCCACGATCCAGTCGGCAGTCTTGATGACATCCAGGTTGTGCTCGATCACCACGATCGTGTTGCCCTGGTCGCGCAGTCGGTGCAACACGGCCAGAAGCTGCTTGATGTCTTCGAAGTGCAGGCCGGTGGTGGGTTCGTCCAGGATGTAGAGGGTCTGGCCGGTGTCGCGCTTCGACAGCTCCCGCGCCAGTTTCACCCGTTGCGCCTCGCCGCCTGACAGCGTGGTGGCGGCCTGGCCGAGGCACAGATAGGACAGGCCCACTTCCACCAGCGTCTGCAGTTTGCGTGCAATGGCAGGCACGGCGTCGAAGAAGGCCCGTGCGTCCTCAATTGTCATCTCCAGCACTTCGCAGATGTTCTTGCCCTTGTACTTCACTTCCAGCGTCTCGCGGTTGTAGCGTTTGCCGAGGCAGACATCGCAGGCCACATACACGTCTGGCAGGAAATGCATTTCCACCTTCACCACGCCATCGCCCTGGCAGGCTTCGCAGCGGCCCCCTTTCACGTTGAAGCTGAAACGGCCGGTCTTGTAGCCACGGGCCCGCGCTTCCTGGGTGCCAGCGAAGAGGTCACGCACTGGCGTGAAGATGCCGGTGTAAGTGGCGGGATTGGAGCGCGGCGTACGGCCGATGGGGCTCTGGTCGATGTCAACCACCTTGTCCAGCTTGTCCAGGCCTTCAATGCTGGCGTGTGCCGCGGGTGTCAGCGTCGTGGCCCCATTGAGCAGTGTCGCCGCCAGCGGGTAGAGCGTGCCGTTGATCAGTGTTGACTTGCCCGAGCCGGACACTCCGGTGACACAGGTGAGCAAGCCCAGCGGAATGCCTAGATCCACATTGCGCAGATTGTTCCCCGTCGCGCCCAGCAGACGCAGCATCTTCTTCGGACTGGCTTTGACGCGCTGAGCGGGCACCTCAATCTTCAGGCGGCCCGACAGATACTTGCCCGTGATGGATTCCTCCGAATCAAGGATGTCCTGCAGACTGCCCTGGGCGACGATTCTTCCGCCGTGCACGCCTGCGCCCGGCCCGATGTCGATGATGTGATCGGCATGGCGGATTGCGTCCTCGTCATGCGCGACGACGATCACGGTGTTGCCGATGTCCCGCAGGTGAAAAAGGGTTCGCAGCAGGCGGTCATTGTCGCGCTGATGCAGACCGATGGAGGGTTCGTCCAGAATGTACATCACCCCCACAAGGCCGGCCCCGATCTGACTGGCCAGACGGATGCGCTGGGCCTCGCCGCCGGACAGCGTGTCGGCGCTGCGGTTGAGGGTCAGATAGTTCAGGCCCACGTCGATCAGGAAGCGCAGACGGTCCTGCAGTTCCTTCAGAATCTTCTCGGCAATCGTCGCGCGGTTGCCCTGCAGTGTCAGCGTATGGAAGTAGATGGCGGCATCGGTGATCGTCATGGCCGAGACACCGGGCAGGTTCATGTTGTCGATGTAGACGCTGCGTGCTGCAGGTTTCAGACGCGTGCCCTCACAATCAGGACATGGCTGCGAGCTCAGGAAGCGCGAGAGGTCTTCCCGTACCATGCTCGACTCGGTCTCGTGATAACGCCGTTCAATGTTGGGCAGAATGCCTTCGAAAGCATGGCGGCGCGTGATGGTGTCGCCGCGGTCATTGAGGAAATGAAAGTCGATCTGTTCCTTGCCACTGCCGCGCAGGACAGCCTCCCGATGTGCAGGCTTGAGGTCACGCAGAGGCGTATCCACTTCGAAGCCATAGTGACTGGCCAGCGAACTCAACATCTGGAAATAGTAAAAATTGCGCCTGTCCCAACCGCGAATGGCGCCCTCTGCAAGACTCAGTGAGTCGTCGGTGACGATGCGCTTCTCATCGAAGAACTGCTTGAGGCCCAGGCCGTCACAGCTGGTGCAGGCGCCCGCCGGATTGTTGAACGAGAACAGGCGTGGCTCCAGTTCGCTGATGCTGTGGCCGCACAGAGGACAGGCGAATCGGGACGAGAACAGCAGGTCTTCCTGAGCGGCTGGCGAACCGTCCTCGTTCATGAACGCCACCATGGCGAGTCCGTCGGCCAGCTGCAATGCTGTCTCGAAACTCTCGGACAAGCGCCCCTGTATGTCGGGGCGCACCTTGAGGCGGTCGATCACCACGTCGATGTTGTGCTTCTTGTTCTTTTCCAGTTCAGGCGGGTACTCCAGTTCCGTCACGATGCCATTGATGCGGGCCCGGATATAACCGCTGGTCTTCAGTTCGCTGAACACATGCAGATGTTCACCCTTGCGGTCGCGCACCAGTGGCGCCAACACCATTAGACGCGTCCCCTCCGGCAGGGCCAGCACCTGGTCCACCATCTGGCTGACCGTCTGGGCCTGCAGCTTCTTGTGATGCGTGGGACAGTACGGATCGCCGACGCGAGCGAACAGCAGACGCAGATAATCGTGAATTTCCGTAATGGTGCCGACAGTGGAACGGGGGTTGTGCGAGGTGGACTTCTGTTCAATGGAGATTGCGGGGGAAAGCCCTTCGATGTGATCGATATCGGGCTTGTCCATCATCGACAGGAACTGGCGCGCGTAGGTCGACAGCGATTCGACATAGCGGCGCTGACCTTCGGCATAGAGTGTGTCGAATGCCAGTGAGGACTTGCCCGAGCCCGACAGTCCGGTGATTACAACCAGCTTGTCCCGTGGGATAGTGACATTGATGTTCTTCAGGTTATGGGTGCGTGCCCCTCTGACGATGATCTTGTCCATACAACCCCACACTCGCAACAACGTGAAAAAGCCAGCCGATGATTATGATTAAATCGCCACAGGAGAGCAAAGCCTCAAGCGCGCGTTTCTATTGATGCTATGCTTGCGTTAGACTAGCGCCCACGAGATTTCAGTCGATTCCGTGGCGCAACCAGGGAAATCAGAAGGCATAATGAGGAGAGTATTGTGGCGAGCAGAGGCGTAAACAAAGTAATTCTGGTGGGCAATTGCGGGGGTGATCCCGAGACGCGCAATCTGCCCAGTGGCGGTGCTGTCACCAATCTGACACTCGCCACGAGTGAAACCTGGAAAGACAAGAATACCGGCGCGCAACAGGAAAAAACGGAGTGGCACCGGGTAGTGTTCTTCAACCGTCTGGCGGAAATCGTCAACGAGTATGTCAAGAAAGGCTCGAAGCTCTACATAGAAGGCAGTTTGCGCACGCGCTCCTGGGAACAGGACGGCATCAAGCGTTACGCCACCGAAATCGTCGCCAATGAAATGCAGATGCTGGATTCCCGTGGCGGCCAGGGCGGCGGTGGTGCCATGAACGATGGCGGTTACGACAGCCAGTTCGGTCAGGAGTCCGCGCCTGCGCAGTATGGCAACCGTCAGCGCGAATCTGCGCCGGCTCCCAGTCAGTCGTCCTCTCAGCCGCCGGCAGGCTTTGACAATTTCGACGACGACATTCCGTTCTGATTGCAGAGCACTTTGATGCAGGGTCAACGGGCAAGGTGAAGCCACTAATTTTCGGGGCCGAGAGTGCGGTCGGTAAAGAGCTGCTGAAGCAGTTTCAGGCGCGGGGTGTGAATTACATCGCTCTGGAGCCCGGCCGCACAGACACCCGTGATTCCCTCGCCCTGGCCCGCGTGATCACACAGGCCGAGCCCGATCAGGTCATCAATCTGTCCTCTTATCGTGCCGGCAGCCAGCTTGCTGTCATGGATGCCGAGCTGCATCCTCAGGACTGCGAGCGCATCAATCACGATCAGCCGTCTGTCATTGCACAGGTCTGCGATCACCTGAATATTCCGCTGCTGCACCTGTCCACCGCTTATGTCTTCAATGGCGACAAGAAACTGGGTTACAACGAGCAGGATGTGGTCATGCCTCTCGGCGTCTACGGGGCAAGTTCGTCACGCGGCGAAGAAGCCATCGCAACGGCACTGAGCAAACATGTGATCGTCCGCACCGGATGGATTTTCGGAGCGGGTCAGGATGAACACATCCGCCGCTGGATTGAGGAAGCCCGACAAGGCGAAGGGGCAGTGATGGTGCTGCGCCGCAAGTTCAGCCCTACGCCAGTGGAAGATGTGGCGCGCGTGCTGGTCGCCATTTCGCACCAGGTGGATTGTCATGCCAGTGTGTGGGGTACCTACCATTACTGTGGCCTGGAGACCAAGCGCGAAAGTGAATTCGTGCAGCATGTTCTGAAGATGGCTGCCCAGCATGATGAGAGCATCTACAAGTTGCTCGACCACCTCAGTCTCAATCTCTTGCGCGCCGAGTCTCCCGAGATTACCAACACCACGCTGGCCACCAAGAAAATTTTCGATACTTTTGGAATCAAGCAACGCTCCTGGCACGGCAGTCTGCAGGCCCTGATCAAGAGTTTCTACAAGAGCCGTCCGTCCGGGACGACGGAAGAAAGTTGAGGATGCCATGGCAGAAATCGCTGGCTCGCGCCTGACCCCGATCGATGAAGCATTGCGTCTGCTGCTGGCAGACATGGAGACAGTGGCCAGCACAGAGACGGTCGCCATCAAGCGCTCGCTGAATCGCGTACTCGCCAATGCCATTGACGCACCGATCCATGTGCCGGGGTACAACAACAGCGGCATGGATGGGTATGCGCTCAACAGCGCCGAGCTGCAGTCAGGGAACAGCCGATTGCGCGTGTCACAACGCATCATTGCTGGAAGTGAGGGAGAGGTTCTTGAGAAGGGCACGGCGGCCCGCATCTTCACTGGCGCGCCGATGCCGCCAGGTGCCGACGCGGTAGTCATGCAGGAAAACTGCACCCTCGAAGGCGACACCATTACTGTTCACCAGGCTGTCAGTGCCGGCGAAAATGTGCGGCTGGCGGGTGCTGATGTCCTGCGCGGCAGTCGCCTGTTCGAGGCGGGGCATCGGTTGCGTGCGCCGGATGTAGGAATGCTGGCAGGCGTTGGTCTGGCCTGGGTGGAAGTGCGCAGCCCGCTGCGAGTGGGCGTACTGACTACCGGCAACGAGCTGGTGCGACCAGGACAGGTACTGGCTGCCGGACAGATTTACAACTCGAATTTCTACACTTTGCGCGCCTTGCTGCGTGGTCTTGGCCACGAGATTCTGGATTGCGGCATCGTGCCCGATTCTCTTGAAGCAACTGAAGAAGCGTTGCGGGCTGCCTCGGAAAACACCGACTGCATCATCAGCAGCGGGGGCGTATCGGCGGGGGAAGAGGACCATGTCCGCAACGCGCTCGAGCGTGCGGGTGAACTGACGATGTGGAAGCTTGCCATCAAACCAGGCAAGCCCTTCGCATTTGGCAGAATTGCAGGCAAGCCCTTTTTCGGGCTGCCAGGAAATCCAGTCTCTGCCTTCGTGAATTTCGCGCTGATCGTCAGGCCATGTCTGGAAAGGCTAGGTGGGGTGCGGGTAGAACCGCCAATTCCCTGGGTGTTGCCCGCAGCGTTCTCGATGCCTGCGACAGGAATGCGGCAGGAGTACCTGCGGGTACGCATAGACCGCGGGGCGCAGGGTGTGCCTGGGATAAGTCTGACCGGCAATCAAAGCTCCGGCGTGTTGTCTTCTGTCAGTCATTGCGACGGACTCGTGGTGGTGCCTCCGTACACCAAGGTGAATCCGGGCGACTTGTTGAGATTCATTCCTTTAAGTGAGATAGTCGGCCCTGTCTGACGGGGCTGGAATCAACCATGAACGAGCAAACCATGCGGTTTTTCAGAATTGCAGATTTGAGGGTGCCGGCACTGCTGGCCCTGCTGGCACTCAGTGCCTGTCAGCCAACTCAGCCAGCACGTGTTGTGCAGGTGCCTGTTCCCGAGCCGGTGGTGGAAGATACCTCTGCCGCCGATATTGCCGCTGCCGAGGCCGCCTTCGAAGAGCAGCTGCGGTATCAGCGCCGCATCGCCGACCTCAACTACGAGGGGATCAAAGCCCTCAACGCCAATCGTCTGCTGACGCCTCCGGATACCAGCGCCCACGCTTACTTCATGCGTGTTCTGGCCATTGAGCCCGAGAATGTCGCCGCCTTGAAAGGCCTGCGTGACATCGTCGGGAAATACCTGCAGCTGGCGGAGCAGGCCAGCCGTCAGGGCCAGTACGACAGCGCGAAGACCTATCTGCGCCGGGCCGAGGAGGTCGACCGGACCCACGAAGGGATTGCCAGCGCCTGGGTGGCACTCGAAGCGGCCATGAAGTCTTCCGATGTCATTCACAGCCTTGATGCCCGTGATCTGGCCAACCGCTCCGAGGAACTGATGGCGAAGTTGGCCAGCATTGCCGTACAGGCGCGGGAGTCCGGAGCCTTTTTCCTGATTACCGCTCCCAATGATGCGCAGGCACGCTGGATCTATGCGCAAATGCAGGCGGCCGTTGAAGGTCATCGTCTGCGCGGCAATATCGAGCTCGGCGAGTCTCCCACCATCCGCCTGATACTCCCTACTGATGACGCCTGACACCGGGCGAGAGGTCACTCATGCTCGTTGATCGATTCAAGGGGCTGATGCCCTCGCTAGCTACCTGGCACTCGCTGGGCGTGATTGGCAAAGTCGGTGGCGCCTTGCTGTCTGTGTATCTGCTGGTTGTTCTGGTGCTGAGTTTTTACTGGGGCGCCGAGCCCGATCCTTTCTCCGTGCACGACACAATGAACGAGAAACTGGCAGGCGCCAGCCCGGTGGTTGGTTCTGCTACTTCTGCAGCGTTGATTCGTGCGGCCGAAACCCTGCTCGACAAGCCGGGCGGCTTCCTCAGCAACGATATTACGCCGCCGGGCGTTCTGCTCGACAATATCCCCAATTGGGAATTCGGTGTACTGGTGCAGGTGCGGGATCTGTCGCGGGCATTCCGCGAAAATTTCAGTCGCTCGCAGTCGCAGTCGGCGGAAGATGTCGATCTGGTGATCGTGGAACCACAATTCCATTTTCCGAATGACAGCTGGCTGTTTCCAGCGTCGGAGGACGAGTACCGCAAGGCAATTGTTGCGATGGAGTCGTATTTGCAGCGCATAGCCGACAGCAATGTCGAAGATGCCCAGTTCTATGCACGCGCCGACAATCTGTCACGCTGGCTGGTGAATGTGGAGTCGCGGCTTGGCAGCCTCTCGCAGCGGCTGAGTGCGAGTGTCGGACAGTCGCAGATGAACACCGATACTGCTGGCGAGCCGGCAGCCGAGCAGTCCACAGCCGTGCCGGGACAACGCACGGTGCGAACCCCCTACATGCAGATCGACGATGTTTTCTATGAAGCGCGTGGCGCCACCTGGGCACTTATGCACTTTTTGCAGGCGGTGGAGGTGGATTTCGACTCGGTGCTGCGGGACAAGAATGCGCTGGTCAGCGTGCGGCAGATCATTCGCGAGCTGGAAGCGAGTCAGCGCACTGTTTTCAGTCCTGTCATTCTCAATGGTGGTGGCTTCGGTCTTTTCGCAAATCACTCCCTTGTCATGGCCAACTATGTGTCGCGGGCCAATGCCGCAATAATCGATCTTCGCGAGTTGCTCAATCAAGGCTGATGGGACAATGCCTGCGCACCTTGAATTCTCGATTAGGTAGCTCGACCTGTCTGTGTTACAGTGCCGCCTGAGCTTTGGTTGATTGACCAAAGGCGTCATCGTTAATTGCAAGGTCCTCCCGGCCCACGGCCGCGAAAGTCCCCTCTCTGAGTGCCAATTACTGCATGCCGCACTGTGTGTATCGCACAATACATGGCAACGCTGTCCCGCGGATGAATTTCGCGTGTCTTCCCTGAAGACCGCATCCTTTACTCCGCACCCGGCTGTCTTTTTTCTCTGTCCACTGCGCGCTGCGTTCCCACGCGGGTCTGCCTCTGCAGGCTGGACACCAAGGTGCCTGTTGGCACTTTCAGGAGTTTTATGAGTTTTGCAAATCTCGGGCTTTCAGAAGCCCTGTTGAAAGCCTTGAACGATCAAGGCTATACCGAACCAACCCCGATTCAGGCGCAGGCCATTCCCGCCATTCTGCTTGGCAGTGACATGATGGCATCGGCACAGACCGGCACCGGCAAGACGGCAGGCTTCACGCTGCCACTGTTGCAGAAGCTGGCCCTGCAGCCACGCGCATCCGGCAATCACATCCGCGCCCTGGTGCTCACGCCAACCCGTGAACTGGCAGCGCAGGTGCACGACAGCATCGAGACTTACGGCAAGTATCTGTCCCTGCGCTCCGCCGTGGTGTTTGGCGGCGTGAAGATCAATCCGCAAATGCTGAAGCTGCGCGGCGGCGTCGAAATTCTGGTGGCAACGCCGGGCCGTCTGCTGGACCTGTTTCAGCAGAATGCCGTGAAGTTCGATCAGGTCAACACACTGATACTCGATGAAGCTGACCGCATGCTCGACATGGGTTTCATCAATGACATCAAGAAGATTCTCGCGCGTCTGCCCAAACAGCGGCAGAACCTGATGTTCTCAGCCACATTTTCCCCCGAGATCCAGGCACTGGCCAAGGGCCTGCTCAATGATCCCGTTCAGGTGAGCGTCGCGCCCATGAACACGGCGACAGAGCTGGTCGAGCAGACCCTTTATATCGTCGACAAGGGCCGCAAGACCGATGTGCTCAAGCACCTCATCAAATCCGAAGGCTGGTACCAGGCCCTGATCTTCAGTCGCACCAAGCACGGTGCCAACAAGCTGGTGAAACAGCTAGAGGACGATGGCATCCATGCAGCCGCGATCCACGGCAACAAGAGCCAGGCGCACCGCACCAAGGTGCTTGAGCGCTTCAAGGAAGGCAAACTGCAGATTCTGGTTGCAACGGATATCGCTGCGCGCGGCATCGACATCGACCAGCTTCCCCAGGTGGTGAACTTCGATCTGCCGAACGTGCCCGAGGATTATGTGCATCGCATCGGCCGCACCGGCCGTGCCGGGTCCACCGGTCGCGCGATCTCTCTGGTGTGCGGCGAAGAAAACAAGATGCTGCGCGACATCGAACGCGTGCTGAAGCGCCCGATCACCCGCGTGGAACTCGAAGGCTTCAAGCCGACGGAAGACTTTGCGAACGCCAAGCCAATGGCGGCGCCTGGTCGGGGCGAGTCCTCGGGCCGACCACGGGGCCAGTCACAAGGCGCTGGTCGCGGCAGACCGCAGGGCGCCACGCGTGGCAATGCGCCTCGTGGCAGCTCGGCCCCGCGAGGCGATTCGCAGCGCAGTGAGAGCCCTCGCAGCAGTGATGGCGGGGGCAACCGCGGCACTTATGGTGATACCACCCCCGTGCGCACTTCTGACAATCGCAGCTCCCAAGGGCGCGGTGGCGATGGTCGCAGCGCGTCGCATAACGCCAACGCCCGTCCCTACGGTGATCGTGGCAACGGCGGCGACAACCGCGGCCGGTCCACTGGCCGCCCAGCACAGTCCGGACAGCCACAGCGCAAGCCGGCACCGACGACGACGGTGCTGTATCGATCCAGTTGACGCCTTCTGCGGAGTAGTGAGGTGCCAGGTCTGCGCTATTTCGGCAGTGCCTGACACACCTGCCCCGGCCCGTCGGCCACGGTGACACACGCCTGGCCGAGCGGGCAAAGTGCTCCAGGCTGTGCGCAGGGAATCTCGCAGGTGCTGAACTGCGGACCCGCGGCGCCCGCGATTCCGAAGTAGCTTTCGCAGCTCAAGCCCACCGTACACTGCTCTGTAGCAGCGGCGCAGCTCTGTCCCTGAGTCATCTTGCGAATAGAGCTGAGTGGCGTCAGGCGGTCGATCGTGAACGGAGCCTTCAGCGTGACTGCGAAGCGCTCCTTGCTCTGAATGATCGTTGCAACAGGCACTTCCAGCTTGTCAGTCTGCGCATCGTACTCCGCCACGCCGCCTTCTTCCTGATCCACATCCTCCACCAGAAACAACGTGCATTGACTCAGCCCGCACAGCCCTGTGCTCTCATAGAACTAGCCGCTGATGCGATGCAAGGTGCTCTTGCCGTTTATTCCGCTCAGATCCACGAAACTGTTGCCTACATAGACATTGATCTGCTTGCTGCTGTCCTGCAGCAGATAAGCCCCGCAACAGGCCCCGCAGGCGGCCGGACAGACGGCAGGCTCAAACTTGCCGGTGAGGGTGACACGTTCGGCAGCCATTACCGACTGAGCGAGCGATATCAATATCGCAAGCGCGAAACTTGCTGCACGCAGGAGTGGCAGTGACATAGGAGTACCTCTTGCAGAAATGATGCAATTTTGTGGGAAAATAGCCCACGGAAGCTCCCGCAGCAGTGTCTGCCGTCACACGCATTGCAATCTGCTCTCGCAATTCTCAGCCAGCGCGTGGGTCGGGTGTCGGGGCTATACCGATCTCCACACTTTCATCGATCTCGAGCAGATCGCCAGGCGTGCAGTCCAGTGCGTCGCAGAGCAACGCGAGCGTATCAAAACGCACACCCTTGACCTTGCCGGTGCGCAGCAGGGAGAGATTGGCTTCCGTGATGCCGATGCGCTCTGCAAGGTCCCGTGCCTTGACCTTGCGCCGGGCGAGCATGACATCGAGACGTACTACGATGTGTTTCATATGAAGGCTTCGTTCTCTTCCTTGAGACTTGCCGCCGCGCTGAGGATGCGGCCCGTCAGGCTGATGAACAGGGCAAACGTCAGCATGCCGACGAACTCGGGCTCGATGCGGAAATCAAAGCCGCCACGCGCCTCGATCCAGAGACTGAGCATGGGCACCGCCAGCATCGCGGCGATCATTGCCTTGAGGGCCTGGTCGCCGGCACGTGCGATGCAGGCTGGCGCCTTTCGTCCGAAGAACTCGCCCTTCTCATAGAACTGCAGAGCCTTGCTGAGGTTCTTGACTGCCTCGAACAGGAACATGGCCGGCACGGCCTCGAGCAACAACAGGCTCAGGGCTTGCAGGCCCTGCCTTGACGTCACTGCGCCGCTGCCGAGCAGGCTGAGCGCTGGCGTGACAACATGAAAGGCGATGCTGATGCCGAGCAGCACCATTCCGGTAATGGCAAATGTTTGTGCAGTTCCGGCGAGCTGCTGTGCCTTGTGCATGTCTGCGGGAAGAGTCCTGTCCATATTCGCCTCGATAATTGCTGTTTTGTATTTATAAATTATTGCTAAACAATAATTAGTACAATAGGCTTTCGAAAATTGCTTTTTCTGAGTAGGCTCTGTGCAGATTCAGACCCCGTGCAACGCATGTCCCTGTAAACCAAGGTGCTCCGCCCGCGTTGAGCATTGCAGGTGAAAGCTGTTCGCGCTGGCGGACAGGCAATACAGTCCGACTGCTGCGCGGGTCTGAACTCAATAGTGGAGAGCTTCAAACTGGACAGGTTGACCAAACTCGATCGGTTCCTTGCTGATGTACAGGGCAGGGCATATCGTATTGCACAGATTGCGACCAATAGTTCGGACGATGCGCTGGACCTCGTGCAGGACGCCATGTTCAAGCTGGTCGAGAAGTATGCTGACCGCGATGAGCAGGAATGGGGGCCTTTGTTCCACAGCATTCTGCAAAGCCGCATCAATGACTGGCATCGACGAGGAACTGTTCGCCGGCGTGTCATGGGGTGGTTGTCCCGTTCAGAAGATGACGAGGAAGATCCCATCGAGCGCGTGGCCGACGAAGCACAGCGCAGCCCGGAGCAGCATGTGCAGATGAACGTCAGCATGGAAAAACTGCAGGAAGCGCTGCAGGCATTGCCGCTTCGTCAGCAGCAGGTATTTCTGCTGCGTGTCTGGGAAGGTCTGGACGTGCGGCAAACAGCGCAGGCCATGGCATGTGCCGAAGGCAGCGTCAAATCCCACTATTCGCGTGCCGTGCACACATTGCGGCAACAACTGGGTGAGCACTGGTAATGGGCAGAGAATTCGACGCAGACTTGAAGGATGGGCTTGGCGATGAAGAGCGCTTCGTTCTGCGTGCAGCAGCCGAACTTGACACAAGCCTTGGCGCGATTACACCGGCTCAGCGCGAGCGTCTGGATCTCGCCCGACGCCAGTCTCTCGCGTTTGTGGCTGCAAAGATCGAGGGAAGTCCCGATGAACATCCTGCCCTGGCCAGAGCGCTGACCGACAGTGCCGATCAGATTCCAGCCGAAGTTCGCTTGCGTCTGGATGGCATTCGCGCGCAGGCCATGGTCAAGGCGCGGGCCGCACAGAAGGCAGAGTATTCAGAAAGACCGTGGTGGCGTCTGCCTCGCGGGTTTGCTGTACCTGCCGGGGCCTTCGCCTCGGTTTGCGTGCTGGTGACGACGCTTGCGATCTATTCTCCGGGCGATGTGCCGGACGTTCTGCCGGTGGCCTTGTCCGAGGACGGGGTATTGATCACGTCTGCTGATGAACTGGAGCTTTATCAAAACCTCGAATTTTATCAGTGGCTTGCGGATAATGGTCTGCAGAACTGAGCCTGCCATGCGCTTGGTGTGCCTGATGTTGACCGTCGGTTGGGGAGTGGTGTTGCTTGCGCAGGAAGCCGTGTTGGCAACGCCGGCTCCCAATCCGGAGCCGCAGGCGGCAGATGTGCAGGAAGAGACCCCGTCAATCGAGTTTCTGGAGTTTCTGGGAAAGTGGGAAACAGATGAAGGGGAGTGGATCGCTCCCGAAGAGCTGGCGGATGATGAGTTCGCACAACTTCTGGAGGCGGCATTTGAAACAGGACCCGAAGACAGTGATTGAAACCATGACTGTGAGAATCAAGAATCGACCCGCCAGGCAGTTCGGCCGCAGTGCCCTCGCCGTGGTGTTTGCGCTGCTGTGCGGAAACTCCTTGCAGGCCCAGACTGTTACGCCCTGGAGCGAGCTGTCCCAGGCCGAGCAGCAGATGTTGCAGCAGGTTCAACCAGGCTGGGAGTCTCTGAGTGCAGATCAGCAGGAGCGCCTGCGCAGAGGCGTGGCGCGCTGGCAACAGATGGCGCCGGAAGAACGCAATCAGGCCCGCCAGCAGCAGAATTACCTTCAGCAGTTGACTCCGGATCAGCGGGAGCTGATCAATCAACGCTTTCGACAGTTCAACGATGTGCCGCAGGGACAGCAGCAGCGGCTGCGGGATATCCAGCGGCAGTTCCGCAATCTGCCGCAGCCGCAGCGCGATGCCCTGCGTCAGCGCTTTGAAAGTCAGCGGCTTGAACGTCTGCAACGACCCGAATCACAGCCCGGCAGGCCCGACGTCCTGCAGAATCGCCCGGAAGTGTTGCAAAGACGTCCGGACGTGCAGTTGCAGCGACCAGGTCCACAGGATATTCCCCGCACGCAGCCTCCGCGTATTGAACGCCCGAACCCTCAAGGCGGCATTCCGCAACGGCCGGGCATCAGCCGTTGATTTCCAGCCTGCCGTATAACGAAAAAAAAGGCCGGAACATGTGTCCGGCCTGAAGGGGAATCCTTGCGAGGAGATATCAGAGGAGGGGGTCGCGCGATTCTTCCAGACACTGGCGGGCGATAGCCCTGTGCTCCTTGCCGTCCTGCATGTTGCCAATCAGCTCTTGCGCAGTGAGCTGGTCATTGCCGTCCGCATCTATGCGGTCAAACTGCTCCATGGCGCGTGTTTCGCTGAAGGCGTAGAACTCGTCCTTGCTCACTGAGCCGTCGCCATTACTGTCCGATGCACTGAACGGATCCTGCTCGAGATCCGGGTTGCCGCCATTCTCGGCGATGCAGGCGCGGAACTCGGCAATGTCGACTTCCGGGTTCAGGGCGCGGTGTCGCGGACCGGTGTCAGTGCTGCTGAGCAGGCCATCGCCATCGCTGTCACGATGTTCGAACTGTCGGACAGTCAGTTCGGCGCGTTCCGCCAGGAACTCTTCCAGACTGATCATCTGATCGTTATTGGTATCGGCACGCTTGATGATGCGTCCGGGAGACTGACGTGGTCCGCCCTGACGGTCGCCACGCATCTCGTTACGGGGGCCCTGTGCGGAATCACCTCGTCCGCCGCGATCGGGCCCTTGGGCAAAAGTCTGGCCAGCCATGATGCTGCCTGCGACGAGAATCGATAAAGCGAGAACTTTTCTGTTGAACATCGTTGACTCCTGATTGCTGGTAGATACTCTCTGGGACGCGTGTCCCGCTGTCTTGCACTGTCATCAACGGGCGGTCAGTGATTCGGTTTACCGCTTTGGTCTTGCGGCATGAAAACCATTGATTGTCAGCGTTAATTCACTATGGCTAGGACTGACGATTAATGAATCAGTGTATTTTCAGCTTTAGGTAGAAATTATTTTGCTTTAAGGAAGAACACGGTCGGTGGCTGTGCTCGAATGTCACCCCGTAAAGACTGGCTCGGAACCCATACGATCCAGAAACAAGAAAAACCCGATTTACAACTTAGACGAAGGAGGTGCCTCGTGCGCGTTCAATCCGAACTGGTACGGCTCAAGACCCGAATAGAAATGAGTATGAAGAGTGTGTCTGCCCTGGCGGCATCCATGTCGCTGGCTGCATTCCTGCTTCCAGCCGCTGCCAGTGCTCAGGCACCGGAAGGCGTGACATTCCACAAGGACATCGTGCCGATTCTGCAGCGCAGCTGCCAGAACTGTCACCGTCCTGAAGGCGTGGCACCGATGTCACTGGTCACCTACGAAGAGGCAGCGCCGTTCGCCGGCCTGATCGAGTACAAGACCGGCCTGCGCGACACTGCCGGCGCAATGCCTCCTTACTATCTCGAGAAAGACATCGGCATCCAGGATTACAAGGATGACCCTTCGCTGTCCGACGAAGAGATTGCCAAGATTTCTGCCTGGGCGCGCTCTGGTGCACCAGAAGGCAATGCTGCTGACGCTCCGCCCGCACTGGTCTTTGAAACAGGTGCTGTATGGACAGCCGGCGAGCCCGACCTGATTGTGCGTTCTGAAGACATCACCGTTCTCGGTACTGCTCCAGACTGGTGGGGCGATATCCCACGCATCGCGATCCCGATTGAAGAAGACCGTTATGTTTCTTCTGTGGAAATCATTGAAGTGAACGATCTAAACACTAGTGGTTTGGCTGCCGGTACTGTTGGCGGTCGTAACATAGTTCACCACATGATCTGGAGCACTCAAGTCCTCGACGAGAACCTCACCGCAGTTGAAGGCGAGCCGCAGATTCCATGGCCGGTTCACGAGATTGCCCGCAACCCCGACATTTTCGACCCGGACAGTGGTCGTCTGCTGAAGAAGGGTTCTTATGTGGTATCGGACTCTGTGCACCTGCACTCCACTGGTGTGGACACAACTGGTCACCTGCTGATCGGTTTCCGTTTCCACCCCGTTGGTTACGAGCCGAAATACCGTCCTGCGCTGATCGGCCTGGGCAACGGCGTTGACATCAGCATCACCGGCAACGAAGACGGCCAGGAACTGCATGCATATGCAGTGCTTGAGCAGCACACCAAAGTGGTGACATTCGAGCCGCACCTGCACGCACCGGGCGAGCGTATGTGTCTGGAAGCGATCTGGGGCTACACCGTGGAGACTCTGTCCTGCGTTGGCTACGATCACAACTGGGTGCGTGGCTACACCTATGCTGACCACACTGCACCGCTGCTGCCAAAAGGCACCGTGCTGCACATCGTGGGCTACATGAACAACACCCGCACCAACCCGAACGTGCCCGACTCCAGAAACTGGCAGGGTTCAGGCAACCGTTCAGTGACCAACATGTTCATTGATCTTGGCATGCGTGTAAGTCTTTCAGAAGAACAGTTCCTGGAAGAGATGCGCGTTCGTCGTGAAACGCTGAACCTCGGTCCAAACGATCACCAGATCGGTTGCCCGCTGTGCTTGGCTCCGCTGGTTGCTCCGCTCGACGAAGCACCTGCAGCCGCTGAAGTGGCATCATCACAAGGGGATTGATCAAGATGGGTTTGCTTAGCTTCATTGCGCGACGTCAAGCAGTCGTCGCCACACTGTTCGTCATGTTGAGCCTTTTCGCCGGGTCTGTGAGTGCACAGACCTATCTCAAAGGTCAGCACATCGAGCCCGCCTACGAAGGTTGGAGGCAGCTGGAAGACGGCAGTTATGTGATGATTTTCGGATACCAGAACGAAAACTGGGCTGAAGAGCTTGATATTCCGGTAGGTCCGGACAATCTCTTCTCCCCGGGGCTCGAAGACCGTGGTCAGCCAACGCATTTCCTTCCCCGCAGAAACCGCTTCACCTTCGAGGTGCCGGTACCTGCGGACTGGGGTGACAAGGAACTGGCTTGGACGATTACCGCGAATGGCGTTACCAAGGTGGCTTACGGCACCCTGGCTCGCGATTACGTAATCGACAACGTGGTAATCGCATCTGAGACTGGCTCCCTGGGAGCCGGTACCAGCAGCCCGGAATCACGCTCCAATGTTCCACCTGTTGTTACCGTGCTGGGTGACCGTGTAGGGGACGAAGTGGTACGTAACATCCGCGTCGGCGAGCCCTTGCTGATCAGTGCCCGTGTTGATGACGATGGTCTGCCGCGTCCGCGCACCCAGACCGGCCCGCGAACTGCAGAGACTGAACTGCGTCGCATCATGCGTCCGCCGACACGAATCACTGTAGGCAAGACCAACGGTCTGTTCATGTCCTGGAACGTGTACCGCGGGGCTGGCGACGTGACGTTCGATCCGCCTCAGGTCAAGCCATGGGAAGATACGCGTACTTCCGCGAATTCTCCCTGGGGACCGCTCTGGGTACCTCCTCCGGTTCCGGAAGATGGTGTCTACGAGACCAACGTGACTTTCAGCGAACCCGGCCAGTATGTGCTGTGGGGTCGCGCTGATGACGGCGGTCTGTTCCACGACCAGTACATCACGGTGAACGTGCAGCCTTGACAGCTATGCAGGACCCGCAAGAATGAAAAAGCCCCGCAAGGCTCACGCCCGCGGGGCTTTTTTTTTGATCCGAACATTGCTCAGTGAGGCAAAGCATCCCTGATTGCGGACCACGGCACCAGCTTGAAGTTTTGATTCTCGGCTGGCAGCACATTGCGCCCGTCCTGGACGATCAATATCCCATCTTCATAGAGCCCGCCCAGATTGGCACTGCTCACTTCCAGGCCATCTGTCTCCGACGCTCCGTCCATCATGGGATCAGAGAGCAGATTCATTCCAACGCGGAATGCACCAAGCGGCGCGTAGGGCGCTGCGGCATCAAAGAGCACATAGCTGTCATTCCCCTGGCTTGAGGCCAGCAGGTATTCACGCTCTTCTGTCACGTACAGGCTCAGACCTTCGACATCGTCCTGCAGTTCGGCGCCGACCATTGCCACCGGTTGGAGCGCCACGCTGTCCAGAGCGCCAGCGCCAAGTGTCCAGATGCCGACATCTTCCTCGCCGACATAAAGCCGCCCTGTGCGATCGCTGGCTACGCAGCCCTCTGGCTGACTGTTCACGGCAAACTGTCGTACCAGCGTCCCTGACCAAGCGGAATCAGACGTCTGCAGCGCGTATTGAAGATAGGTGCCGTCTTCATCGTTCACGAACACATGCATTTGGCCTGACGCTTCCTGATACAGACAAAGTCCATAAATGCCCGTCAGCCCCGTGGGCATGTCCGAAACGTGGCGCACCTCCCCGGATGAGCGAGTGATGGCGAACAATGACACTGACTGTGTATCGCGATTGGACGCAGCGGCCAGATCCACCTGAGCGCCCTGCCAGCGCGCGCCATAACGCACATCGACATTGTTGACCCTGCCGACATCCAGCTGCTGCACTTGCCTGCCATCAAGGCTGTAGACAAACAGGCCCTGGCGCTTGTTGGTACCCAGAATCAGGCTTTGGCTGGCGTTCTGGGAATTGACCCAGACGGCAGGATCATCCGCGGCGTCGCCACCTTGCGGCATGATAGAGGTCTCCACGCTGGGGGATACGACCGGCAGCACGTCAGGCGCAACAGAGGCCGCTGGTGCATCGAGTTGCACATGGGCGAACTGGCCAGTGCTTTCGTCGAAGGCAGTGAGGTGCAGCGTCTGGCCGTGCACGATACTGTTCAATGGCTCCACTGCTGACATTGGCAACTGCATCTGCTCACGAGCCAGATCGTTGTCCGTGCCGCGAAGGCTGTGCAAGGTGGGGCCGTCTCCATTGACCAGGTACAGGGCATTCGCGCTGGCAGTAAGGCCCAGCGGTCCTTGTCCCAGTGAACCCCAGGGAGCAGCGAGATCGATCAAGTTTCGTTCCAGCTCGGCTTCCGGATTGGCGTCCAGCGACCATACACTCTGAGCCGCTTCGCTGACGAAGAGCGTATGCGTCTCGTCCTGCACCGTGCAGTGCTCTGTGGCGGGACCGATGGGCAGTGTGCGCAGGCTGTGCATCGACCACTTTGCATCGGTAGCAGGCAACAACAGGTACTGATGGGCCTGAAAAGCTTCGTCCAGCAGGAATACATGCAGTCGCGCGTCGCTGTCCTGATACAGGCAGAGTCCTTCCACGGCGTAGTCGATGGGATTGCTGATGAACTCCTGATTGAGTGCCAGAGTGTCAGGAGCAATGGAGTAAAGCAGCAGCTCACTACGACTGGTATCGAAGCTTGCGAAAATGCGGCGCGCTTGTTCAGCGCTTTCAAAAAGTCGGTGATCCAGAAATTCCGCAGTGCGTTGCCAGCCGTCATGTAACTGGCCGTCGCGTGCGACTATTTGAATGCCTGTCTTTTCGCCAACACTCAACCAGTGCATTCCCGCTGCGTCCAGTGGGAGTGCCCGTTCGCCCGGCAGCGCCAACAGTTCAGGCTGGCGGGCGGGTTCGACGTTGCTGACGCAGGCGCTGGTCAGCAGCATGCCAATACACAGGGAAGTCCTGCGGAATCTGCAGGGAATAGACGTGAAGGTCATTGCGGTTGAGTCTCGTGAGGCTGTTGAGATTTGACGACTGGTGGGTTGAAAGTGCTCTCGCGAGCGTAGATTTGTCCCGTGACAGAAATGTGACCGCTGCTGTTGCGGTTGACGTGCCGAAGGATCTGCCGGAAGAGCTGACGTGAAGGATACACGTGGCTCCAAAAGAAAAGGGCAGTGTCATCCGTTAGTGACACTGCCCTTTTCTTTATGCGCATTCTGTCAGCGTTCCGCGAAGAACACTGTCAGAAATCAGACGGCTACGACGTTCTCAGCCTGTGGGCCTTTCTGGCCTTGAGTCACAGTGAACTTCACTTGCTGGCCTTCTGCCAGGGTCTTGAAGCCTGTGTTTTGAATTGCGCTGTAGTGAACGAATACGTCCGGGCCATTGGCCTGGGAGATGAAGCCGAAGCCTTTTGATTCGTTAAAAAATTTTACCTGGCCAGTTACTGTAGACATGTTGTCATCCTGTATTTCAAAAAAGTGAGTAAAACATCGTGATGTTTCCAGCGCAGTCGACGCGAAGTCGGTCACGTGCGGAAAATCGGTAGCATCAGAATTCGAATATTAAATATGAGATACAGAACGAGGACTTAACGGCGGGGCTTCGATTTGCAGTACATAAATATTGCCGATATTCAGGCTGCGGGCAGTATACGTCCGAATCGGGTCAAGTCAACTCTTATTTTCCCGCGCAATATTCAAGAACGCAGAGGCTGCAGCAACTTGCGTTGCGTGCAACCTCTGTGAATTTTGGAGCAGCGCAACTATTGAGGTCTGCGCACGTACTTCACGAGCTGACGCGGACCCACCTCTGCGCCATAGATATTGCCTTCTGCATCAGCCGCAACGCCCTCCGCGGCGCTGGTGCCACCGGGGCTCAGGTCCGGGTCCGGGATGAAGGAAATGACGTGGCCAGTGATGGCACTGCCCACTCTGATGCCGCGACGCCAGCCGGGATTCGAGACTGCGCTGGACTCCGAGTCGGCGGCATAGAGGATGTCATTCTTGTCTATGAAGATGCCGCTCAGACGACCGAACTGCTTCCATTCTGTGATGAAGGTGCCGTCCTGTTCGAAAATCTGGATTCGGACATTGCCGCGGTCGGCTACGAACAGCCGTCCACGGGAGTCAAACGCCAGCGCGTGGGGCGTACGGAATTCGCCGGGGGCCGTTCCTATATTTCCCCATGACTCCAGGAATGTGCCATTGCTGTCGTACTTGATGATGCGTGCCACGGTGTCCCAATCGGCATTTGCACCCTGTCCGCTGTGGCCCTCGGCAATATAGATATCGCCATTCGGGGCTGTGATGACGTCATTGGGTTCGTTCAAAAGGTCTCCGCCCTGGCCGTTGCCCGCGACACCCGGAGTTCCGAAGCGCATCAGCACTTCGCCCGTCGGACTGAACTTGTAGACCGTGTGGCCCTTGCCGGCCGCATCGGGGTTGGCGGCCAGCTCCGTTGCATTGGCGGCGCGGCCATCGGCGATCCAGACATTGCCTTGCGGGTCGACGTGAATACCATGGGGGAAAATGAACAAGCCCGCACCGAAACTGGTGATGAGGTTTCCATCCTTGTCATACTTCATGACCGTGTCCACGTCGGATCCGGCACAGCTGTTCGCACCACAGCGCTCCGCTACCCAGATTGACGTCCCGTCGGGGTCGATGTCCACAGTGCTGGTAGCTCCCCAGGTGCGGCCTTCCGGCAACTCGAAGAAGTTGTTGATGGTCTCGTAGGGGTTGGGGTGTTCATTGGTAGGGTTGACGACCGTCTGGGCCTGCAAGGCAGTGCTGAGCAGGGACAGGCTGGCAATCGCAAGCGCCGATCTGAGCGGGTTTGGCATGACATGCTCCTTCTTGTTATTGGTATCGGGAACTGCAGTGACCGGGATTATAGTCCGGACATTGCGCAGACAGCCATGGGCTTTGTCGCGTCAGTGCGCCACAGTCCGAATTACAACTCGTGGTCGCGCAGCTTGCGGTACAAAGTCCGCAGGGAGATGCCCAGTTCCGCAGCCACTGCCTGTTTGTCGCCGGCATTGCGTGCCAGTGCCCTGCGCAGGTGATCCGTTTCCAGGGAATGCATATCTGCTGGGGCTGCATGCAGCGCGACATCGACATCAAGACAGCTGCGCAGCAGTTCAGCGCTGATCTCGTCGGTGGTGGTCAGCAGCACCGCTCTTTCCAGAATGTTGCGCATTTCCCGGATGTTGCCGTTGAAACTCAGCTGTTGCAGAAAGTGTTCAGCCTGAGCACTCAGATGCTGCAGGCTGTCGCCGGTAATTTTCTGCAACAGGGAGCGGGCAATCAGCGGAATGTCCTCCACGCGCTCGCGCAGTGCTGGCAGCACGATCGGAAATACATTGATGCGATAGTAGAGATCCTCCCGGAACAGCCCCTGACGGACAAGCTCGCGCAGATTCTTGTGTGTTGCGCAGATCAGCCGGAAGTCAGCACGCAGGGCTTCCACGCTGCCAACGGCACGATAGGTGCCGGTTTCAATCAGGCGCAGCAGCTTCACTTGTTGTGGCAGAGGAATATCGCCTATTTCGTCAAGAAACAAGGTGCCGGCGTTTGCGGCTTCCACAAGGCCGGGCTTGCTGTAGGCTGCGCCGGTGAAGGCGCCTTTGACATGACCGAACAGTTCGCTTTCGAAAAGTGTTTCCGTCAGGCCTGAGCACTCCACGGTGACGAACGGATTGCTCTTGCGGCTGCTGGCGTCATGAATGGCCAGTGCCGCCAGCTCCTTGCCAGTGCCGGACTCGCCCAGCAAGAGGACAGACGCATCGCTGGGCGCCACGCGATTGATCATTTCCACCATGGCATTGAATCGCGCGCTGGTCCCGACCATCAGGGCGGTGCTGGCCTGTGCGCTGGCGTGGGCCACCGGCTTCAGCAGTTCCACGAAATACTGCAGCTCACCATTGGCGTCCAGTATGGGCAGCATTTCGACATCGACGTGCTCCTTCCCGCGTGGCGTGTTGTGGATGTGCAGGACTTTCTCGCGATGGCCGGACTTGCGGCTCGCCGCCAGCGGGCAGGACTCCCCTGCCTGATCGCAAGGCTTGTCATAGTTGTGAGAGACCTTGTAGCAATGTGCGACATGCTCTGTATCGATGGTTCCGAAGGTGCGGGTATAGAGGTCATTGGCCGCCAGAATCTGGTAGGTGCTGCTGACCAGAATTGCCGGATAATCGAAGCCGTCCAGCATGCCGGCGGCAGCAAGGGGAGTCTTGTCAGTGCTGATGATCTGCATGTGTGCCAATTTTGTCAGAGATTTTTGTCAATAATGTCTCGGCTTGTGCCGGCGTGTCAGCAACTTTTTGCAGATGTTGCAGATGGAGCTTGTAAAATTCAATAAAATCAGCAATTTGAATTCGAGATGGCACTTCTTTGCAGATTGGCCCGGGGATTGCTGAGTCCTTCTCAGCGCGAGAATATCGCCCCCATGCCAAGGAGAGTATGACCATGAACAACACGCAGATTCCGTTTGTCCCGGCCCTTGATGTCAAACCAGAAGTTCACCACTTCTTCGACAAGCCCACCAATACGTTCAGCTACGTGGTGAAGGACCCTGCGTCGAATGCCTGCGCCGTGATCGACTCCGTGCTCGATCTTGATTATGCCTCGGGCCGTACCAGCCATGCCGGCGCTGACCGCATCATCGCCTTCGTGAAAGAGAAAGGCTGGAAGAACGAGTGGATCATCGAGACCCATGTACATGCCGACCATCTGTCCGCAGCGCCCTATATCCAGCAGCAGCTGGGCGGCAAGCTCGGGATTGGCGACAGCATCAACATCGTGCAGGACACCTTCGGCAAGGTCTTCAATGCCGGCACCGAATTCCAGCGCGATGGCTCTCAGTTTGACTGTCTGTTTGCCGACGGCGACAGCTACATGATCGGCAGCATGAGGGCCCATGCTCTGCACACCCCGGGTCATACGCCGGCCTGCATGACCCACGTCATCGGCGATGCGGCCTTCGTGGGGGACACCATCTTCATGCCGGAGGGAGGTTCGGCCCGAGCCGATTTTCCTGGTGGCGATGCGCGGACCCTGTACCGTTCCATTCGCCGGGTCCTGTCGCTGCCGGGCAAGACCCGGCTGTTCATGTGCCACGACTATCCGGATGGGCGTCCGCTGGGCTGGGAAACCTCGGTTGAAGCCGAACGTCAGCTCAACATCCATGTCCATGATGGTGTTTCCGAGGACGCCTTCGTGAAGATGCGTGAGGCCCGGGACAAAACGCTGGACATGCCCCGCCTGATCCTGCCATCTCTGCAGGTGAACATGCGGGCTGGCAACATGCCTCCTGCGGAGCCGGATGGCAAAGTGTTCCTTAGAGTCCCGGTGAACCTGTTGTAGACTCCGGGTATACGTCGACTTCTTTCCCATGACACGCGAACTCACAACAAAAAGGAATCGAACATGATCATCAAGAACATCACGGCAGACTTTGCCGTCGCCGAACAACTGAGCGTTGAGGATGTGGATGCGCTGGCAGCACAGGGCGTCAAGGGACTGATGTGCAACCGACCCGACGGCGAAACCGAAGACCAGCCAGCCTACGCGCAGATCGATGCCGCGGCACTGCGCAACGGTCAACAGATTCGCCATGTGCCGGTAGTCTCTGGCGCGATCAGTGACAGTGACATCGCGGCATTTGGTGTCGCCTTTGCAGAGCTCCCTCGGCCAATGGTCGCTTTCTGCCGTTCTGGCAGCCGGTCAGTGAATCTCTGGGCCATGGATCAGGCGTCGAAAGGTGCGGCGGCTGAGCCAGTGCTGGCGGCAGGTCGTGCCGCGGGTTTCGACCTGGCAGACAGCGTCAAGCGCGGATCCTCGCTAAAGCCTTCCACCCAGGGCACGAAGCACTATGCCGTCGTGATCATTGGTGCCGGTGCTGCCGGCATCAGCACGGCCTCCAGCCTGCTCAAGCGCAAGCCGGATCTCAGAATTGCACTGGTGGACAAGGCTGAAAAGCATTACTACCAGCCAGGCTGGACACTGGTCGGCGCGGGGGTCTTCAAGGCGCCGCAGACGGAGCGGGACATGGCCCCCCTCATTCCCCGCGGAGTGACCTGGGTAAAGGCCGCTGCCGTCGAGTTCTCTCCTGAAAGCAATAGTGTGCATCTGGATGACGGCAGCACCGTCAGCTACGACCGCCTGATCGTCGCCTGTGGCATCAAGCTCAATTGGGCTGGCATAGAAGGCCTGACTGAGACGCTGGGGCGCAATGGCGTCACCTCCAACTACCGCTTCGATCTCGCCCCCTACACCTGGAAGCTGGTGGAGGGCCTGCGTAGCGGCAAGGCGGTATTCACGCAGCCTCCGATGCCTATCAAGTGTGCCGGTGCACCGCAGAAGGCGCTGTATCTGTCCGGTGACCACTGGTACCGCACGGGCGTTCTCAAGGATATCAACATCCAGTTCTACAACGCTGGCGCGGTGCTGTTCGGGGTGAAGGAGTATGTTCCTGCCCTGATGAAATACATCGAGAAGTACAAGGCCACGCTGAACTTCTCCCACAAGCTGGTGAAGATTGATGGCGACAGCAAGACCGCCTGGTTCGACAAGACAGATGCCGAAGGCAAGGTGGAACGCGTCGAGACGGATTTCGACATGATTCATGTGTGCCCGCCGCAGCAGGCGCCGGATGTGATCCGCAGCAGCCCGCTGGCCGATGCGGCAGGCTGGGTGGATGTCGATCAGGCGACACTGCGCCACAAGCGCTATCCCAACATCTGGTCACTGGGCGATGTGTGCAATGCACCCAACGCCAAGACGGCCGCTGCAGCCCGCAAGCAGGCACCGATCGTGGCACACAACCTGTTGTCCGACATGGGCGTGACCCAGGGCGTGGCACATTACGATGGCTACGGGTCGTGCCCGCTGACTGTGGAGCGCGGCAAGATCGTGCTGGCCGAGTTCGGTTTTGGCGGCAAGCTGATCCCCAGCTTCCCCGACTGGATTCTCAAAGGCACGGAGCCCACACGACTGGCGTGGATCCTGAAGAAGGACATGCTGCCGCCGATCTACTGGCACGGCATGCTCAAGGGCCATGAATGGATGGTCACACCGGTAGTCGAAAAGTAATGCCGAAGCGTCAGCTGCTGCCGGCGCTGGTATGGGTCAGGCGCTATGATCGCAAAAGTCTGGCGGAAGACCTGCTTGCCGCCGTGATCGTGGCGATCATGCTGATTCCGCAGTCATTGGCCTATGCCTTGCTGGCAGGACTTCCTCCCGAGATGGGGCTCTATGCCAGCATTCTGCCCCTGCTCGTCTATACCCTGTTCGGCAGCAGCCGCGTGCTGTCTGTCGGGCCGGTGGCCGTCATGTCTCTGATGACTGCCGCTGCCCTCGGGTCACTGGCGCTCAGTCCACAGGACTACATCATCGCGGCAATGACCCTCGCGTTCATGGTGGGTGCTCTGCTGCTGCTTCTGGGTCTGTTCAAGCTGGGCTTTGTGGCGAATTTCATGTCGCATCCCGTGGTCACCGGCTTCATCACTGCATCCGCCATTTTGATTGCCTTCACGCAGTTGCCGAATCTGCTGGGTGTCACCGCCCACGGCCACACGCTGCCCGAAATGGTGCCGTCCCTGCTTGGCGCGCTTGGTGATGCCAACCTGCCTACTGCGATACTCGCCGGTCTGACCTTGCTGTGGCTGTTCTGGTCACGCAAGGGCCTGGCGCCTCTGTTGGAGTTGGCCGGGCTCCCGGCTGCCGCGGCGTCCATGGCGGCGCGGGTCAGCCCCGTCGTGGCGGTAGTCCTCACAACACTGGCGGCGTGGGGATGGCAGCTGGATACGCAGGGCGTTGCCACTGTAGGTCATGTGCCTGCGGGCCTCCCGGGCTTCAGCCTGCCCTCATTCTCGCCAGAGCTGTGGCGCACGCTGGCAGGCTCTGCTGCACTGATTGCCACTATCGGGTTTGTGGAGTCGGTGTCAGTCGCACAGGGGCTGGCTGCGCGTCGGCGCGAACGCATAGACCCCGATCAGGAGCTGATCGGACTCGGTGCCGCCAACATGGCTACCAGTTTCTTCGGTGGCTTCCCCGTCGCGGGTGGCTTTTCGCGCTCAGTCGTCAATTTTGATGCCGGAGCTGCCACGCCGGCGGCTGGATTCTTTGCGGCACTGCTCATCGCTGTTGCGACGTTGCTGTTCGTGCCTCTGCTGGTCTATCTACCCAAAGCGACACTGGCGGCCACCATCGTGGCGGCGGTGTGGTCGCTGATAGATTTTTCCATCATGCCCAGGGCATGGCGATACTCCCGCGCTGATTTTCAGGCCGTCACTGTCACCATCGTGCTCACGTTGCTGGCGGGCGTCGAGATTGGCGTGGCTTCGGGCATTCTGGTTTCCTTGATCGTGCATCTGTACAAGACCTCCCGGCCCCATGTTGCGATTGTCGGGGAGCTGCCTGGCACTGAACACTTCCGCAACGTCGCTCGCCATGAGGTGCAGACCCACGACACCATTCTTTCGCTGCGGATCGACGAGAGTCTGTACTTCGCCAATACCCGCTACCTGGAAGACATGATCTACGCGATGGTGACCGAGCGACCGCGCCTTAAACATGCAGTGCTGATGTGCACGGCGGTCAATGAAGTGGATATGAGTGCGCTGGACTCCATTCTGGAAATCAACGAACGGCTGGCAGATTTGGGCATCATGCTGCATTTGTCGGAAGTCAAAGGGCCGGTCATGGATGGTTTTCAACGCTCGGATTTTCTGGAGAAGTTGTCGGGGCGCGTGTTCCTGACACAACATCAGGCAATCGAGGCTCTGAAGGAATGAACTCAGGTGGGAGCATCGAGTCGTCGACCTGCAAGGCTTCGTGGCGTCTGAACCAGAAGTCCGGTTCAGCAGCGCAGAAATTGCCGGAAACGGAATTTGCCGAGCGCTTCGACGCCAGTGCGTTACGTCTGCTGGAGACACGCAATGACCGGCTGGTGGCCTTCGCCCTAGGCATGACGTCCCGCAATCCGCTGCCCGATTTTTCTCTGCTGTGGTTTGTCACACGGTTTGAGGATTTCCTGTTTCTGGAACGCCTTGTCGTGGAGCCGGGAGTGCGGCGCGCCGGCATTGCCAGTGCATTGCTTGAGCGCGTTCTGCAAGTCTGTCGGGAAGAGGGGCTGACCTCGGTGTGTTGTCAGGTTCATGATCGCCCGGCCAACCGTGAGGCACAGGCATTCGTGCTGGCCCGGGGATTCAGGGCCATCGAGAGCGTCATGCTGCCCTCGCGTGACATTGTGACGATGTATCAGCGCTCCACGGCGACAGCCACGCCCTGACCGCCGCCGATGCAGAGCGTTGCCAGGCCTTTGCGGCTGTCGCGGCGCAGCATTTCGTGCAGCAAGGTCACCAGCACACGACTTCCCGAGGCGCCGATGGGGTGGCCCAGCGCAATGGCACCGCCATTGACATTGACGCGGCTTGTATCCCAGTCCAGTTCTCGGCCGACGGCCAGTGCCTGCACTGCAAACGCCTCGTTGGCTTCGAGCAGATCGAGTTCATGCATTGCCCATCCCGCTTTCTGAAGACACAGGCGTGTTGCCGGTACGGGTCCAAGGCCCATGAAGGCAGGATCCACTGCCGCACCAGCCCACGCCGCGATGCGGCCCAGAATCGGCGTGCCCAGCTGCCTGGCGATTGCGGCATTGCACAACACCAGCACCGCAGCGCCATCATTGAGGCCGGACGCATTGCCGGCTGTGACGCTGCCATTGGGGGCGAAGGCGGGCTTGAGACGGGCTAGGGAAGCGAGACTGGAATCCGGGCGCGGTCCCTGATCTTGCGTGACGATCACGGGCTCGCCCTTGCGCTGTGGAATGCTGATGGGAAGAATTTCCGCAGCGAAACGCCCTGCGGCCTGGGCTGCGAGAGCCTTGTGCTGTGAAGACAGTGCGTAGGCGTCCTGTTCTTCCCGGCTGATTCCATACCGAGTGGCGAGATTCTCGGCCGTGATGCCCATATGGTAGTGATGAAAGGCGTCCAGCAGCCCGTCCTGCAGGAGGGTATCCACCAGCTCCCAGCTCCCCATTTTCTGGCCGCGCCGCGAGCCAGGCAGGACATGCGCCGACTGGCTCATGCTCTCGAGTCCGCCCGCGACCACCAGTTGGGCATCGCCCAGTGCAATGGCCTGGGCCGCCAGCTGCACAGCCTTCATGCCAGAGCCACAGACTTTGTTGATTGTGAATGCCGGAGTCGTCATGGGCAGTCCGGCACCAAGGCTCACCTGCCGCGCTGTGTTCTGACCACAGCCCGCAGTGAGCACATGACCGAGGATGACTTCGTCGACCAGCGCAGCGGGTACCGCCTTGCTGGCCAACAGCTGCTGCACGAGCTGTGCCCCCATTGCCACCGCGCTGAGATCGGACAATGCCCCATTGAAGGTGCCGATGGCAGTGCGGCCCGCTGCAATGATGCAGACGTCGTTCATGACTGGCGGTTTGCTCTGTTGTGGATCAGTTGCTCGACCACGGAGGGGTCTGCCAATGTTGAGGTATCGCCCATGTTCTCCAGTTCGTCGGCCGCGATCTTGCGCAGAATTCGCCGCATGATCTTGCCGGAGCGGGTCTTGGGCAGGCCGGGTGCGAACTGGATGATCTCCGGTCGCGCGAATGCACCGATCTCCCCGGCTACAAATGCGATCAACTCTTTGCGCAGTTCGGGTGACTCGGGGGTGCCGTGCATCAGCGTGACATAGGCGTAGATCGCCTGTCCCTTGATATCGTGGGGATAACCCACGACGGCAGCTTCGGCCACTTTTGGATGCAGTACCAAAGCACTCTCGATTTCGGCCGTGCCAAGGCGATGCCCGGAGACATTGATGACGTCATCCACCCGCCCCGTCACCCAGTAATAGCCATCACTGTCACGGCGCGCACTGTCTCCGGTGAAGTAGTAGCCGGGATATGCGGTGAAGTAAGTATCAATGCAGCGCTGATGATCGCCGTAGACTGTGCGAATCTGACTTGGCCAGCTGCTGCACAGCACCAGATTGCCGGTGGCAGGGCCTTTGAGTTCCTTGCCTTCGGCATCGAGCAGTGCCGGCTTTACCCCGAAGAAGGGCAGGGTGGCCGACCCTGGCTTCAAGTCGGTGACACCGGGCAACGGCGTAATCATGATGGCGCCCGTTTCCGTTTGCCACCAGGTATCCACGATCGGGCAGCGTCCTTCGCCAATCACATCGTAATACCACTGCCAGGCCTCCGGATTGATGGGTTCGCCAACCGAGCCCAGCAGGCGCAGTGACTTGCGTGACGTTGACTCCACCGGGCCATTGCCTGCGGACATCAGTGCGCGGATGGCCGTTGGTGCCGTGTAGAAAATATTGACTTTATGCTTGTCGATGACGTCCCAGAAGCGCGATGCATTGGGGTATGTAGGGACGCCTTCGAAAATGAGCGTAGTGGCGCCATTGCAAAGTGGACCGTAGACAATGTAGCTGTGCCCGGTGACCCAGCCGACGTCGGCGGTGCACCAGTAGATTTCGCCTTCCTGATAGTTGAACACATAACGGTGGGTCATCGCCGCCGCCAGCAGATAGCCCGCCGTGGTATGCAGCACACCTTTCGGTTTGCCTGTTGAGCCAGAGGTGTAAAGGATGAATAGCGGGTCTTCCGCGTCCATGATTTCCGGCTCGCAGGTCTTGCTCTGTACGGCCGTAATCTCGTGGTGCCAGACATCACGCTGTGCATGCCACGGGATGTCCGCGCCGGTGTGGCGCACCACGATGACGGTGTGCACATCCGGACAGTGTTCCAGTGCCTTGTCCACATTGTGCTTGAGGGGAATACCCTTGCCGCCGCGCAGGCCCTGATCTGCCGTAATGACCACACGACAGTCCGAATCCAGGATGCGGTCCTTGATTGCTTCAGGAGAGAAGCCGCCAAAGACCACGGAATGAATGGCGCCGATGCGCGCGCAGGCGAGCATGGCATAGGCGGCCTCAGGAATCATTGGCATGTAGATGCTGACCCTGTCGCCTTTGCGCACACCGCGATGCCGCAGCGCGTTGGCCAGCAGGCATACCTGCTCGTGCAGTTCCTGGTAGCTGATGTGTCGACTGTGTGCCGGGTCATCGCCTTCCCAAAGCAGGGCCGTCTGCCCGGCGCGCGCGGGCAGATGCCGGTCGACGCAATTGACGCAGACGTTGAGCTTGGCACCTTCGAACCAGCGTGCCTCGGCCTTGCTGAAATCACTGTAGTGCAGTCTTTCCCAGGGTTCGATCCAGTCAATGAACGTATTGGCCTGCTCCGTCCAGAAAGCTTCAGGGGAGTGGATCGAATCATGGTAAAGGCGCTGATAGCTTTCTTTGTTGAGCAGGCTGCCGGCAGCAAGTTCATCGGAAACAGGGAAGAGGCGTTCTTCGGACATCGGCTGGATCCTTGTGAGTAGCGAAGGCTGTCGTGCAGGGCGTATGCCAGCGACAGGCAATGGACTGGGCGTGGTCGCGGACGACCGTAAATTGCCTCGTGTTTTAGCAGGTTTTCCCAGGGGAGTAAATTCAGGCGCTGTCGGTGAGCAGCTGTCCCAGCGCAAGAGCGCGGATTAAAGCAATGGCAGTGTTACAAGCAGATTGTCGATCAGGCGTGTCTTGCCCATCCACGCGGCCGCCAGTATGACCAGTGCGCGGTCCTGTGGGGACGCTGGCTCCAGGGTTGCTGCGTGACAGACGCTGAAGTAATCCAACCGGAAGCCCGCCGCTGTGAGCTGCAGGGCAGCCTGAGTTTCCACCCCGGTAATCGAGTCACCTAGCTGCAGACTGCTGCCAGCCTGCTGCAGCGTCTGGTAGAGAGCCACCGCGCGTACTTTCTCCTCGGCAGTGAGATAGCCATTGCGTGAACTCAATGCCAGGCCGGTGGGTTCGCGCTGAGTGGCAACGCCCACGAGGCCAATTGGCATGCAAAGATCAGCCACCATGTGACTGATTACCTGAAACTGCTGATAGTCCTTCAGCCCGAACAGCGCGGTATGTGGCTGCACCATGTTGAACAGTTTGCTGACCACGGTGGCTACGCCATCGAAGTGGCCGGGTCGGCTCGCGCCGCAATGGCGCTCGGACACGCCGGGCACTGAGACAATTGTCTGCGCCTCCAGTCCCTGGGGGTACATCTCGCTGGCGGTGGGGGTAAAGAGCACATCGCAGCGCGCGGCGCGCAGCTGCGCCATATCCGCGTCGAGCGTGCGTGGGTATGAGTCCAGATCCTCATTTCTGCCAAACTGCAGCGGATTCACGAAAATGCTGCAGACCACCACGTCGCCGTGCTGGCGCGCGTCTTCCACCAGCCGAATATGGCCGGCGTGAAGATTGCCCATGGTGGGAACGAAAGCGATGCGCTGTCCTTGCGCGCGTTGTGCATCCAGCACGGACCGCAGTTCCTTGATGAGGGTGATCTGTTGCATTGCAGCCTGACCTCAGTCGAAACAATGTTCAGGTGCGGGGAACTGCAGGTTCTTCACCGCCGCGACATAGTCCTGCAGAGCACCGCGAATGCCGGCATCAGAGTCCTTGAGGAAATTCTTCACGAATTTCGGCGTGATCGGCGATATGCCCAGAACGTCGTGAAGCACCATGACCTGGCCATCGGTGTCCGGGCCGGCACCGATGCCGATGACAGGAATCTCCAATGCTTCACTGATTGTGCGGGCGAGTGTCTGTGGCACACATTCCAGCAACAGGATACTCGCACCGGCCTCCTCCAGCAGACGGGCCTCGGCCAGCATGCTTTCCGCCTGCCGTGGATCGCGTCCCTGCACGTGATAGCCACCGATGCGATTGATGGACTGGGGTGTCAGCCCCATGTGGGCGCATACAGGAATGCCCCGCTCGGCAAGAAGATTGGTCGAATGCGCTATCCAGGCACCCCCTTCCAGCTTGATCATCTGCGCTCCGGCGCGCATGAGCCGTGCGGCGTTCTCCAGCGTCTGCGTCTCAGAGGCGTAGCTCATGAAGGGCATGTCGCCGATCAGGAAGGACCCGCGATTGCCGCGTTTCACGCAGCTGATGTGGTAGATCATGTCTTCCATGGTAACGGGCAAGGTACTGTCGTGCCCCTGCAGGACCATGCCCAGCGAATCGCCGATCAAGATCACATCTACGCCGGCCTCACTAAGGAGCTGGCCGAAACAGGCGTCATAGGCAGTCAGGCAGGTGAACTTCTCTTGCCGCTTCTTCATTTTCTGCAGCGTGCTGAGAGTGACGGTGGGGCGGCTTGAGGATGTGCCGCCAGCGGATTGTGTGCTCATAGGGAATCCGGGCCTTGCGTTGCGCTTACAGGAGACTGGGGTGTGGATTGAAGTAGTGGGTCCCGCTGGTGCTCGTGAGGATGTGCTCCACGAGTTGCTGATAATCCTCGTCATTGCTGACCAGGTCAATCTCGGCACAATTCACGATCAGCAGTGGGCTGCGCTCGTAGTAGTGAAAAAAGTTGGTGTAGGCTTCGTTGAGCTTTTCCAGATAGTCGCGCTGTATCTGCTGTTCTGCGGGAATCCCGCGCTTCTGGATGCGCTGCAGCAGCACACCGGCGGGTGCCTGCAGGTAAATGACGAGATCCGGCTGTGGAGCGTCAATGGTGAGGTGCTGGTAGACCTGCTGGTACAGCGCAAACTCGTCGTCATCCAGATTCTGGCGGGCGAAAAGGGCGTCCTTGTCGATCAGGAAATCAGCCACCCGGACGGTCTCGAACAGATCACTCTGGCGTAGCTCCTGCATCTGTCGAGCGCGCTGGAACAGGAAGAACAGCTGGGTAGCCAGCGCATTGCGCTGAGGATCATGGTAGAAGCGCGCCAGGAAGGGGTTCTCCTCTGGCAGCTCGAGCAACATTTCACTGTGGAATGTGTCTGCAAGACGTCTGACAAGGCTGGTTTTGCCCACCCCGATAGGTCCCTCGACGGCGATGAAGCCGGGGGGCTTTCTGCTGGCGGGTTGCCCGGGTCTGGAATGATCTGTCACGCGGCGGTTCCTGAGTCTCCGGCCGGATGGCGAGTGGGTTTGCGACGGCGTCGGCGTTTTGCGCCTCCGGTCTTGTCCAGCGCTTCCAGCAATTGTTCCTGCAGATTTTTATCACTGATCTGAAAATCGGTCCACCATTGCCCCAGTCCGTTCAATGACTCACCGCTTTCTTCACGCAACAGCAGGAAGTCGTACCCAGCGCGAAAGCGAGGATGTTGATAGACAGTTTCCACACTGCGGCGGTTCCGTTGTTCAAGTCGCAACTGCAGCTCCCATATCTCGCGAGTGGCAATTGAAAAGCGTTTGGGAATCGAGGTGATCTGTAGTTGCCGCCCGATTACGCGATTGGCGGCCTCTTGCTGATCAGCCAGAGTCACCGCCTCGCCGTTCAGCATGCGTTGCAATTCCTGCTGCAAAGGCGCCCACAGCAGCGCCGCAAAGAGGAAAGCGGGAGTAACAGTCTTGCCTTCAGCAAGACGCGCGTCAGTATTGCGCATGGCCAGCACCAGCAGCTTGCTGCCTGGGCTGTCCGGGTCGCGCGTGGCGCTCATTGTGCTCTTGAAGAGTACGGTTCCAACCTTGAACTGGCGAAGCAGGGCGAACGTCTCCTCAGCATAACCACCCGTCAGCATTTTCAGCGTTTCATCGAAAAGACGCGCTGGCGAGATGGATTCCAGCAGTGAAGCGAGTTCGTCGAGTGGGGCGCGTGTACCTGGCTCTATGGTGAAATCCAGTTTTGCAGCAAAACGAATGGCACGCAGCATGCGCACGGGGTCTTCGCGATAGCGGGTTGCCGGATCACCGATCATGCGCAGGACGTTGTTGTCGATATCTTCAAGACCATTGGCGAAATCCAGCACTCGGAAGCCATCAGTTGTGTAGTACAGGGCGTTGGCGGTGAAGTCGCGCCGCAAGGCGTCGTCGTTGATGTTGCCCCATACATTGTCTCGCAGAATCATGCCGGAGCTGGAATGCGCGGAATCCAGACCTTTTATGCTGCGGTTGGAGGCATCGTCCTCGAATTCATTTTCGGGTGCGTGATGGGCGCGGAACGTTGTGACTTCGATGATCTCACGGCCATAACGCAGGTGAATGATCTTGAAGCGTCTGCCAATGATCATGGCATTGCGGAACAGCTGTTTGATCTCTTCCGGCGTCGCGTCGGTGGAAATGTCGAAATCCTTGGGCGTATCCCCCAGCAGCAGGTCGCGAACACCGCCGCCTACCAGGAACGCCTGGAAACCGCATTCATTGAGACGGTACAGAACCTTCAGCGCATTGGGTGAAATGTCCTTGCGGGAAATGCAGTGCTCTTCGCGTTCGATAATGGTGGCACGTGACAGATCGAGATCTTCCAGACGGGCTCTGCCGTCTGGCCGAGCAATCTGGCGCTCTGCAGGACGAGGCGGCCGCAGCACCGCCGCCGGAGGGTCGGACTGGATGACTTCAGGAGCTGATGGCTTGGCGCGCTTGCCGAAAAGAACTTTGGTTAGCTTTCGTAGCATCTGATTTTCAGGATCCATTGACCGGGCTGTTCAGCATCGGGAGGCGTTGGCATCGCATGGAGAAGCAATGTAGCTGACACGCAGGCAAATAAGCGAATGGAGCCGGATGATACACCGATTGGAGGGAAATTAGCAGGAGGAAATGCTCTGGGGGGCGAGTACAGCCCCCCCGCAAGGAAGGTAATTTAGTTTTGTTATTTTTATTTTACTAATGAGGCACCAAATACAGCACCGCAAAGCATTTTTTCGAAACAGTATCTCCAGTCCGACAATAGATCTACCGCCTGAATACCGAAAACCTGTAACTTTTTTTTCTTATTTACTGCACCAAACCGAGTCATGCGATTTTTATTGTTATTGGACGTCGTTGTTATTATTTATTGTTATTGTGGCGTACATTTAGCACTAACTGTGCCATATAATTAAAATTGACTAAAATCAATATGTTGAATTATTCTCGCGAGGATTCCAGGAGTTTTAACTGGTACTGTGTTACCGAAAATCTCCAAATTATTGAGTACTTGGGTATCAGTAACAAATTGTCACCGGGATGACATGTCAGTGACGGGCGTCACATATTTGCCAAAAAGCGAGCGATTGGGTTGTGGAGTGAAGGTCAGGCTACGCCTGCTTCTTCTTGCGAGGTAGCCCGAAGCGCTGACGTCTCTCCCAGAGACACTTTCTGCTGATGCCAAGTTTTCGGGCCAGCTGGGTTTCATTCATCTGGTCCTGATGTTCGAGGACGAAGCGCTGGAAGTAGTCTTCCAGTGACAGTTCTTCGACGGGATCGTCATGCACTGTCAGTGTTGAAGGTGCTGCGCTCGCGCCAGCGCCGACCATTGTTCGATCACTCAGGGGACGTAGTTGCGCACGTGCGCTGGTATCGATAGCCAGCAGTTCTGCGCCGATATACTCGGACTCTGCAAGTACCACAGCTCTCTCAATGGCGTTCTCCAGCTCCCTGACATTGCCTGGCCAGGGATAGATGGAAATGGCGTGGGTAGCCTCGGTGCTGAACTTGAGCATCGGCGACTTCAGGCGCCTGCAGGTGCGTTCGAGGATGGCGTCAGCCAGTTCGAGAATGTCATTGCCACGCTCTTTCAGCGGCGGGATCACCAGGGTCATGACATTGATTCGATAGTAGAGGTCTTCACGGAAATCGCCGTCGATCACGAGCTGCTTGAGGTCCCGGTGTGTTGCCACGACCAGACGAACATCGACCTTCTTGGACTGCACTGAGCCTACTTTGCGAATTTCGTTTTCCTGCAGTACGCGAAGCAGCCGCGCTTGTGCTTCAAGAGGCAGTTCTCCTATTTCATCGAGGAACAGCGTGCTGCCATTGGCAGCTTCCACCAGGCCAGTGCGATTGGCTGTAGCGCCGGTGAACGCGCCTTTTTCATGACCAAACAGTTCGGATTCGATCAGATTCTCTGGAATAGCCGCGCAATTTACCGAAATCATTTCGGCATCCTTGCGGTCACTGAGCTTGTGAATGGCCCGTGCCACAAGCTCCTTTCCTGTCCCGGATTCGCCATTGATCAGCACTGTCGAATTGGTCTGAGCAACTTTGCGGATACGACGAAACAGCTCCATCATCTGCGGGCAGCTTCCGATCATGCCATAAACTGGAGGCTCTGGCGGTGGCAGCGGCTTCTCGATTGTGGCTTTGCGGCCAGCACTTTCCTTGACAATGCGTGCGACGGTTTCCAGCATCTCTTCGTGTTCAAACGGCTTGGAGATGTAATCGACAGCGCCCATCTTCATCGAGTCGATGGCGGAGCGCAGACTGGAGTAGCTGGTCATGATCAGCACAGGGGTTTTTGTTGAGGAGATCAGGTCGGTGCCTGGAGCTCCGGGCAGTCTCAAGTCGCTGATGACGATGTCGAAGTCATCAGGATTGAAATTCTCGAGTGCATCCCTGACGCTGCCGGCTTCCTCAACAACATAGTCATGACGTTCCAGCAGTCTTCGCAACGCTGTGCGAATGACCTGCTCGTCTTCAACAACCAATACTCTGTTCTGCGCTGTCATCGTGGTACTCAAACAGTTTGATAACTATTTCAAAAGGTTGCCATCAATATCAGAGTGCCTTGGAGAATTCTCCGGCCGGCAGACTGGCGCCATCATAGCAGGGAAAGGTCAGAATTACCCGTGTCCCGGGATTCTCCTTGCGGCTCGACGCGCTGATTATATCAATATGGCCATTGAGGTTTTCAACTATGCTGTAGACAAGCGACAAGCCCAGTCCCGTCCCTTCTCCCGGCTCCTTCGTGGTAAAGAAAGGGTCAAAAATTCTGTCCCGGATTGCTTCCGGGATTCCTGATCCTTCGTCAGTCACTGACAATTGTACGGAGCTTGAAACCAATTTTGAACTGATTGTAATGCTGCTGCCCGACGGGCTGGCATCGTGGGCATTGTTGATCAGATTGACCAGGACCTGCAGCAGGCGCTGCGAATCACCCAGAATTTGCAAACCGGTCTTGCAATGTACTTTGTAGTTGATTTCCTTGCGCTTTTTATCAAGTGAAATCAGAGCAATTGCCTCGTTGACACATACTTCTACAGTGACTACTTCACTGTTGTGATCTGCCTTGTTGCTGCCGCTGTGTGCAAAGTTCACCAACGACTGCACAATACGTGAAGTTCTATCGGTTTGTTCGATTATCTGCCTTGCCATTCCGCGCAGTTCGTCGTTGCTGGTCTCGTCACGAATGTTCTGAGCCAGGCAGGCGATACCGGTAATCGGGTTGCCGATTTCGTGCGCTACACCGGCGGCCAGTCTACCGATGGATGCAAGGCGTTCGCTGTGGGTCAGTTCCTCTTCGAGCAGTTCGGTTTCCGTCAGGTCTTCGAGCAGAATGACAACGCCGTCCTGCTTGATCTTGTGAGTAGCGGACTTTTCGATGATGGCCTTGTGCAGGCTTATGTAACGTCGCTTGTTCTTGACCTGCAACACGCGCTTGTGTGCGTGGGCAGCTTCACCGGAAGTAAAGCCTTCAATCAGCGTTCCCCAGGGCTCGTCGATGTCATTCAGCTGTGCTCCCAGTACTTCCTGACTGGATATTCCAGTCAACTTGGCCATTGCATTGTTCCACATCACTATCTGATTCTGTTCGCCAAGGGAGCAGACGCCAAGCGGAAGTTCAAGCAGAACCTGGCGGTGATAGCGGCGCAAGTTGTCCAGATCCTCGGCCATGCCGGAGAGATTGCTGCGATACGCTTCGATGCGGCTTTCGATGACGTCAACGTCGGTAGTGCCTGCCTCGGATTCGATGGTGTACGGTAGAAAGCGATCGATGAGGTCGTGGGCAATGGAGGGTCCCAGCAGGCCGGAAAGGTTGGCTTCCAGTCTTCCGCGCAGCAGGCGCAGCGCATAAGGACGCTTTTCCTGCTTGTCGATCTTGAGGTCACGCAGTGCCTGCAATACTTCACGGGTAGCCGTGCGTTCGCCCAGTGGCTTGGTAAGCTTTTCGATGAAATCTTCCGGTGACTTTGCGACGAGCCCCGTGCGATTGTGCCGGCGAATGGTGTCCAGCGCACAAATGTCGGCCGAAGCCCGCTCTTCGGCCGAGGTACGAGTCCACAAGGATATCGCCACGAAAAGAATGACATTGGTAACAAGCGAAACGGCGATGATCTCACGTGTATTGATGTCGCTGACCGCTAGCAGATTGGCTCCTGTGAGCACCGGGAACATCAGAAAGATGAACCAGATCAGGACACCGAGGCACAGGCCTGTGAGGAATCCTTTCTTGTTGCCTCGTGGCCAGTAGAGCAGGGCAATGATGCTGGGAAGGAACTGCAGACTGGCTATGTAGGACACATTGCCGATGGCGCGAATGCTAAGTTTGTCTTCTGGCAGGTAATAGAAGATGAACCCGATCCAGATCAGCGCAGTGATCAGCGCACGCCGCTTCCACAGCAGCCAGCGGTAGATATCGTTGCGGGCTGTGGGCTGATAGATCGGCAGGATCAGGTGGTTGAGACACATGTTGGAAAGAGCAAGCGTAATCACGATGATCAGGCCACTGGCAGCCGAAAGGCCGCCTAGAAAGCCAACCAGCGTCATGACTTCCGAGCCATAGTCCACGCCCAGGCTGACCGGGTAAAACTCCAGAGGCGCGGTGGATCCTACCTTCAAACCAGCCCACAGGATCGGCAGCACGGGCGCACTAAGCAGCAGGAAGTACAGTGGCAGCGCCCAGCTTGCCAGAGTCAAGGCTTTCGGGTCATTGTTCTCGTTGAAGATCATGTAGAACATGTGCGGACTGGCGACCGCTGCAGTAAAGAAGAGCAGTGCTGTCACATGAAACGAGCCCGGGGCATCTGGTTGCTTGATGTTGGCCAGTAATTCCGGCTGCGTCTGCAGCCATGCATCCACTTCGGCAAATCCGCCGAACCCCTGGTAGATCGCAAATACACCCAGTGCCAGCAACGCCAGAAGTTTCACAACCGAGTCGAAGGCGATGGCCATTACCAGCCCCTCATGCCTTTCGCGCCCGGCGCCCCGGCCCGTGCCGAAAAAGATGGCGAACAGCGTAATCAACGAGCAGAACACGATAGCGAGTGTCGTCTGGGAAGTGTCCGGCGCCAGAACTGCAACGCTGTTGGCGACCGCCTGAATCTGCAAGGACAGCAGGGGGATCACACCCACCAGCAATACAAGGGTAGTGATCGTCCCGGCAGCTGGGCTGCGATACCTGAAGGCCAGCAAATCGGCGAGTGAGCTCAATTGGTAGGTCTTGGTGATCTCCAGAATCGGGCGCAGCATCAGGGGTGAGAACAGGAAGGCAAGTGAAATGCCGATGAAAGGGGCAAGGTAACCAAACCCATCGCGAAACGCATTGGCTGTTGCTGCATAGTAAGACCAGACGCTGGCGAAGACGCCCAGCGCCAGCACATAGACCACTGGATGACGCGTGATCTTTTGTGGAATCCAGCCGCGATCTGTGGCGAGTGCGATGACAAACAGCATCGCCATGTAGCACAGGCCGAGAATGAACAGACTGCTCAGATCAAAGGTCATCGGAGTTCTGTTCCCGGTGGCAGAAGGCCGCAATCAGAATTATCAGCAAACCGATGATGAAGGGTCGGTACCAAGCCCCGTCTGCTTGTGACACCCAGTCAAAGCTGATCAGGAACAGCAGATAGCTGAAAATCAGCAACAGCAGTGTGGAGCGGGTGATATACACGTGAAGTCCTGTGCTGTGGTGGGGTCAGGCGAAGTGGTCGAGCCGGATATTAGCCAACTTGGGGACCGCCTGTATATCCCAGTGTTCGGCGCCCCATAGCAGCACTTCCTGTGCGCTGCCGGAAATCAAGGCTGGTTCCGGGCGTTGTCCGAGAAAATCCAGTGCCAGCAGAAGCGAAGGGACGACCTGGGCGAGATCGAGTGGCCGGGCGAAGTGCTGCTTGCTGAGTTTCTGGCCCCGGGCATTCACTGCCACAGGGACATGGGCATAGCGGGGCGCAGGCAATTGCAGCAAGCCCTGCAGGAATTTCTGTCTGGCAGTGGAGTCCAGCAAATCTGAGCCCCGGACAATGTCGGTAATGCCTTGCTCTGCGTCGTCCACTACAACAGCCAGCTGGTAGGCGAACAAGCCGTCCTTGCGCAGCAGAACGAAGTCACCGCAGTCGCGTTCGAGTGACTGACTCTGTGAGCCCTGAATTCGGTCATCGAATGTAATGACGGTGTCGTCAACGCGAACACGCAATGCCGCGCCTGAATGAGGAAGCTTGCGGAGCCGGCAACGTCCATCATAGACGCCACCATCAGCCTGTATCTGCTGGCGTGAACAGGTGCAGGCGAAAAGGCGCTGCTGGTTTTCAAGCGTCTTCAGCGCGTCGGCATACGCGCCCAGGCGCCGGCTTTGATAAAGCACCGGTCCATCCCAGTGCAGGCCGTGAAGTTCGAGGGCAGCCAGAATCTGTCCGGCTGCTTCTGGCGGCTCCCGAGCAGGATCAAGATCTTCCATGCGCAGCAGCCACTGACCGTGGTGATGTCGTGCGTCGAGGAAGCTGGCAGTGGCGGCAACGAGCGACCCGAAATGCAGGGGGCCGCTCGGTGAGGGGGCAAAGCGACCGATGTAGCCGGTGTTTCTGCGCATGGTTCAGAATTGAGACGTGTAGTCGGAGCGCTAAGTCACGCCCCCCACTGTTTCTCTTTGATTTCGTCCAGTGTCTTGCAGTCGATGCACTTGTTTGCTGTTGGTCGCGCTTCCAGTCGGCGAATGCCGATCTCGATTCCGCACGCTTCGCAGAATCCGTAGTCGTCCTGGGCAATCTTCTCCAATGTGGAGTCGATCTTCTTGATCAGCTTGCGTTCGCGATCCCTGGTACGCAGTTCCAGGCTGAATTCTTCTTCCTGAGTGGCTCGGTCCGCTGGATCAGGATAGTTTGCAGCTTCGTCCTGCATGTGATGCACAGTACGATCCACTTCTTCCATGAGCTGATTGCGCCAGGTGTAAAGGATCGACTTGAAGTGATCCTTCTGGCCTTCATTCATGTACTCTTCCCCTTTCTTCTCTTTGTAAGGGGTAAAGGTCTTCAGAACCGGTGCGGAAGCAGGGGCTTTTTTGTCAGACATGGTTCGCTACGCCTCTTCGCCCAAATGGGACTTGTCCAGATTTAACGCTCACGAGCAGACGTCGAAAGACGCGGGGACTCGCATGACCAGTACGTAAGAAAGCCCGGTAAGCTACCAGAATAATTCAGGTAGCGCTACAGGAAAGTGCGCCAAATGCCCGCTGCGCGCGGGCTCTGGCATTGTGCCTGCAGGTCGCTGCCGTCCAGGCTTGTCTCTACAATGGTCGCATTATCAATTGCATTCGTTACAAGCATAGTACACAGGAGTTCAAGTGCCCGACGTCACCCGCAACACTTCGCACACACCCGCTGACAGGATGCGGGACATCAATCCCTTTCGTGTGATGACCGTGCTTGAGCGTGCCAAAGCCCTGGAAGGGCGGGGGCGCAGCATTGTGCATCTGGAAGTGGGTGAGCCGGACTTTGTGACTGCCCGGCCAATCCTGGAGGCTGGACGCGATGCGCTTGCCCGGGGTTGCACGGCGTACACGCCGGCGGCTGGCTTGCCTTCCTTGCGCGAGGCCATCTCTGGTCATTACCTCAGGCAGTACGGATTGCGAATTTCCCCGGAGCGCATTTTTGTGACGCCCGGCGCCAGTGGGGCGCTGAGCTTGCTGGCCCAGATGCTGCTGAACCCGGGTGACGGCGTGTTGATGACAGATCCGGGCTATCCCTGTAACCGCAACTATGTCCGTCTTGCGGGCGCTCAGGCGCAGCTTGTGCCGGTAACGGCGAAGGAGAACTTTCAATTGAATGCGTCCTTGCTGGCCCAGCATGCCACGTCGCGCACGCGCAGTGTCTGGCTGGCTTCGCCCGCGAATCCAACGGGCACGGTACTTTCACTGCAGCAGTTGCGTGCACTACACGACTGGTGTGTTGAAAACGATTGTCACCTGCTGGTAGATGAGATCTATCACGGACTGGACTATACGGAAGGTCTCCCGACCGCATTGCAGATCAGTGACGACGTGTTGGTCGTCAACAGCTTCTCGAAATATTTCGGGATGACCGGCTGGCGACTTGGCTGGTTCGTGGTGCCTGATTCACTGGTCTCTGTCAGCAACATTCTCGCGCAGAACCTGTTCATCGCTGCATCCACCGTTGCACAGCACGCCGCATTGCGTGCCTTCGATACCGATACGCGGGAAATTCTGGAAGCCCGGCGCCTTGATTTCGCTGCGCGGCGTATTTTCCTGACCAGAGTGTTGCGTGAACTTGGCTTCAGTGTGCCTGTGGAGACGCAGGGCGCCTTCTATATATATGCCGGGATTGAGGCGTTCAGCACAGATAGTGAGCACTTCTGCCAAGTCATGCTGGAGGACTTCGGTGTAGCCGTGACCCCCGGTACTGACTTTGGCGAATTCGAAAGTTCGCGCCACGTCCGTTTTGCCTTCACAACCAGCATGCGGCAACTGGAGGTGGCGGCTGAGCGTCTGCGTGCTGCCGTACTCTCCGGGGCCTTGTCCTCATGAAGTTCAGTGTGCCGCTATCGGGCGCGACTTTGGTCCAACGGTACAAGAGGTTTCTGGCCGACGTGCAGTTGCCTGACGGCAGCAGCGCGACCCTGCACTGTCCGAATACCGGTTCGATGCTCGGCTGCGCCAGTCCTGGCAGTCGCGTATGGTATTCCTCTTCTGACAATCCGGCACGCAAGTATCCGGGCACCTGGGAGCTGGTGGAAGTTGAGGGTGGACACCTGGCTGGCATCAACACAGGGCTGGCCAACAGGCTGGTTGCGGAAGCACTGCTGACAGAGGTCTTGGTGCCGTTGCGCGGCTACGCCAGTGTCCAGCGTGAAGTGAACTATGGCGATGAGAACAGCCGCATTGACTTCTTGCTGACAGGGAACGCAGTCAAGCCAGCTGAAAAGTGCTATGTCGAAGTCAAGAATGTGACCCTGGGTTTGGGCAATGGTGAAGGTGCTTTTCCCGATGCCGTCACCACGCGTGGCATCAAGCATTTGCGGGAATTGCTGACGATGCGAGAACGTGGACACCGGGCAGTCTTGCTTTTTTGCGTGCAGCACAGTGGCATTGATCGCGTACGGCCAGCACGCGAGATTGATCCGGCCTACGCCGCAATGTTGCAGAGAGCCCGTAGCGCCGGTGTCGAACTGCTGGCATGGCGCGCGCGTCTGAGTCCCCTTGAGATTGTGCTGGATACGCAGTTGCCAGTCGTTCTCCCGCACGACTGATTTACAGTCGCCCGAGGGTGCTTATCTCGGTTTCTTCCACCATTACGAAGCCATTTCCAATCACGAACGGAATGGCCTTCAGGCGCTTGCCTTTGCACGGTCCCAATATGCACTGACCGTTCTCGATCACGAAAAGAGCTCCGTGAGTGGAGCATTGAATCAAGGCGCCGTCACTGTCCAGGAAGCGGTCCTCCTGCCATTCCAGAGGGGTTCCAAGATGCGGGCAGTAGTTGTAGTACAGAAACAGCCGATCATCCTTCTTCACGGCAAACAGATACTTGTTCAATACTTCGAAGCCTTTCGAGGCGCCTTCTTCGATATCGTGTACGTGACACAGCGTAATCATTGACCATCTCCCTCAGCCATCAGGCCAGCGCCTGAGTGAAGTCAGCCAGCAGGTCCTGGATGTTCTCAATACCGACTGCCAGTCTGATCATGGAGTCCGGTATGCCCATGGACGCGCGGCGCGCCGCGCCCATTTCGAAGAAAATGGTATGTGCCACGGGAATCGCCAGTGTACGGGTGTCCCCAAGATTGCTTGAGGACACGACAAACTGCAGGCGATTCAGGAAATCGAAACAGTCGATCTCCTCTGCAAGCTCTATGCTCATCAATGCACCGAACTGCCCGAACAGCGCCGCGGCCCGAGAGTGCTGAGCGTGGCTCTCGAGACCAGGATAATTGACCTTGCGTACGCGTGGATGCGCTTCAAAGAAACGAGCAAGTGTCAGCGCATTTTTGCAGGCTCGTTCCACGCGCAACGAAATGGTTTCCGAGCCCAGTGCCAAGGTGTGCGCCGCTTCTGGTGCCAGCGTTGCACCAAAATCCCGCAGGCCCTTCTTCTTCAGCTGGGTCATGCCCCAGGTGCTGGAAGGCCCGGTCTTGTAGTTGTCGTACAGATGGGGGTAATCCTTCCAGTCATACAAACCGGTATCTGTCACCGCTCCACCGAGCGCGTCGCCATGTCCGCCAAAAAATTTCGAGAGAGAATTGACGATGAAAGTGGCGCCGACGGTTCGCGGACTGAACAGCCACGGGGTCGTGATGGTGTTGTCCACCACAAAGATCACATTGTGCTGCTGGCACAGGGTGCCAATGCCTTGTAGATCGGCGATCTGCGTGACGGGATTCGCGATGGTCTCCACAAAGACGAGGCGCGTCTCCGGCCGCAGCGCTGCCTTTACGGCACTGCAGTCAGTAGCGTCGACGAAACTGACCTCCACTCCAAAATTGGTGAAGGTGTTGAACAAGCTGTTGGTATTGCCGAACAGAAAGGCACTCGCAATGACATGGTCACCCTGACGCAGCAGTGAAAACAGAATCGAACCAATGGCCGCCATGCCTGTGGCAAATGCGACAGTCGAATGCCCCCCCTCCATGCGCGTGATGCGGTTCTGCAAGGCGTTGACTGTGGGATTCTGCTGACGGCCATAGTTGTAGCCGTTCTTTTTCCCCTGGAAAACCGCTGCAAGATCTCGAGCGTCCTCGTACTCAAAGGCAATCGAAGTATGAACGGCTTTGTGAAGGCTGCCATGCTCAGGTTTGTCGCTGCGGTCTGAGTGCAGGTTGACGGTGTCGAAATGCGCTGACTTTTCGTTGGTACTCATGATGCAAAGGTCCTGACCTGACTCGTCACTAAGGATTCTTGAAGGCGTTGCCCTGACAGGCGGCAGGCCCGGCAGTATATAAGAGAGCCCGGAATCTGAACACAGGACTCAGTGCGTCTTGTAAATCGGCAGTGCGGCTAGCTGGGCATCGATGGCGTTCAGCCGCTCCCTGTAAGCGGGGCTGGTTCGGTCCCGATACTGCTGCAGAAAGTCCTCTTCGCTGAGGCCGGCATTGTCGCGCGTGACCGGTGGCATGTAGTCAGTCTCGGCCGTGGCTTGCCCAAGACTGGCCTGCAGGCGCCTGGCGGAGCTGGCACTTTCAGTAGCGGCACTGCCAAACGCTACCCCTGCCATGTTGGCAGTCAGATCGCTGAAGCTGAAGCCGGACCGATAGCGAGCATCGTGGGCTTCCTTGCTTGTCGCCAGCAGTCCGGCGATGTCTGCGCCCACGCTGGCAGTCATGGCGGCAGAACTCGTGAAATGCTGTGCCAGATCAGTGCGCCGCTGCAAAGTGATGGTGAAGCGGCGGCCATCGTCCGTGGCGTCGATTGCTGGCTCGTTCACATAGCGAGAAACGGCCTGCAGCAGTGCGCGGTTCTCGACGATCGCGTCTGTCCCCTGTGTGACGCTGAGTTGTGCCTGCACAAACAGGGGGGAAAGCAGATCGTGCAGGGACACACTGCGTGTTGCGTCCGGCATTTTGTCGAGGATCTGTTTGAGCAGCATCGAGTAATGGTCAATGCGGGCGTTGTCGGCGGCGCTCAGCAACAACTGTTCCGCCTGATTCTGCACGCGGGCAATGAGCTGTGGTTCCCAGTTCAGCGCAAGACTGACTGAATTGCCTTCGAAGGCGATGTCGTAAACGCTTTCCTTGAGCTGGCGCAACGCCCCGTAATTGACATAGCTGTTCGCCAGCCAGCGCTCTGAAAGTGATACGAGCAGGCGCATGGCAGGACCTGGTACAGGCAGGTTGCCGATCCACAGCGTACCGAGTTCTGCGCTGCCGGATTCAGCGCGTATCTCGATGTGCAGATTGAGGAAGGCCGGACGCAACGGGAGTGGAATGCTGATATCCAGCACCGCGCGCTTCTGCACGATGCTTACATTCGCGGCAACCTGGCTCAGGCGGGGAATGGTTTGCAGTGCAAAGGCGGCGATCAGGTTGAGCTCGCTCTGGTCCAGCTGCAACTGCAATTCTCCTGCCCTGCCAACGCGCGCTGGCGCGTTGTCTACAATCAGGTCTTCAATGGTGTTGATTGCAATGGCGTCCATCGCGACGCTGCGCGGCACAGCCGGGTGCCATTGCACGGCAAGCAGCGTTAGCAGCAAGACGAGGGTTATAAGAAGTGACAGCGTCAACAAAGCTGGCTTGAGGAAACCTGAAATGCGAGAGGTGCTCATGGCTGCTCAGCAAAAAGCTGACAAATACCTGAATTAGCTATATAAAGTACGCAATTCTCCGGTGTGACGCAGTGCACGGAAAGAGCTTGACCACGAGTCGGGAACTTGACGGTACTATCTTCGAGTGATTATGGTGCCGTCAAGCGTTTAATACCCGCCGGATTTTACAATCGCATTACAAGGACATGCCATGATGAATAGCCCCCGGAATACTGCTCGCGCGAGCGCTGTGAGCCGCGCACTGGCCTTGAGTCTGCTGCTGGCCACCCTGGTGGGCTGTGCCTCCAGTGGCAGTCAGCCCGTGGTCGATCAGGCCAGCGTCCTTGAGGCGCAACGCGCAGCCGATGCCGCCGAAGCGCAGCGCGCCGCCCAGGATAGAGCCCGTATGGAATCCGCTGAGGCCGAGCGGCTCCGCCAGGAAGCGCTGGCGCAGGCCGAGGCTGCCCGGGCCGCCGAGCAAGCCCGGGTGCAACAGGAGGCCGACGCCCGTCAGGCTGCCGCTGCCCAGGAACGACGTGAAGTGCAGGCTCGCGAACAGGCACAACGCGATCGTATCGCCGCACTGGAGGCTCAGATCGCCGAATTGCGTGACAGCAATTCTCGTGTCACAGCCGCCAATTCCAAGCTCGACCAGGCAATAGCTGCTGCAGAAGAGTTGCTGGAGGCACTGAACGAAGAACAGTTGAAGTATGGGAATACAGATGCTGCAGGCCAGCCGGTTCAAGCGCTTGAGAAGGACCTGATTGCCGATCTGGAAGCTCGCAAGGACAGTCTCAAGCAGGAAGCTCAGGCACTCGTGAACCAATGAGTGCAGATCTGATTGATATCAACCAGGCACTTGAGAAGCGCAAGTTTCAGGAACAGGACGAGCGCCTTGCGAAGATGCGTGAAGCATTCCGCGCGGCGCGTATCGGCACGTCGCCGCAACCGCCCGCCAAAGGCAAAAGCAGCCGCAAGGGACGCAGTCGAGCGCGTTGATCCACCCCGCAATGCCCTCTTGCATCTCCTCTGTTGACCTGCTTTCAAGAACGACCTCTCAGGTCGTTGCATTCCGGCCAGGCCCCTTGATTTTCGCCACTTTCAGGCGATTTGGTCAGCTTTGTTTGTACTGATCGATATGCTACAGTCGCGCTCGCTTGATCCAACAAAAACAATACGAGGGGTTACCGCAAGATGCCAGGCATGACAATTACAATATCGACATTGCTATCTCTATTCGGTTTGGGCGTGGCGTACTTCTATATGCGCCAGGTAATGAGCGTTCCTCTGGATCTCGGTCTGGAAGGCGAACAGAAATCCCGCTTGAGGTTCATTCACGGTGCGATTGCTGAGGGTGCGATGGCATTCCTGAAGCAAGAGTACAAGTTTCTCAGTATTTTCATGCTGGTGTTCGCGGCCATCATTGCGGTGCTGATCGACGACAACCACACGCCCGACACCCGTGAGGGGATGTTTACAGCCGTTGCGTTTCTCTTTGGCGGCATCATTTCCATCGCCTCCGGCTACATCGGCATGATGATCGCTACTCAGGGCAATGCCCGTACCACTGTTTCAGCCAAGGACAATATCGGCGACGCCTTCAAGGTAGCCCTGAACTCCGGCGCCGTCATGGGCTTCGCTCTGGTCAGTCTGGCAGTGCTCGGACTGGTAATTGTCTATGTGGTCATGAAAGCCTGGCTTCCGGCAGACCTTCCCAATCATGTGCTGATGGAAATCATTGCAGGCTTCGGACTGGGTGGCTCGACCATCGCTTTGTTTGCACGCGTAGGTGGCGGCATCTTCACCAAGGCCGCAGACGTTGGCGCGGATCTGGTGGGCAAAGTGGAAAAGGGCATTCCGGAAGACGATCCGCGCAATCCTGCCGTGATTGCTGACAACGTGGGTGACAATGTGGGTGACGTGGCCGGCATGGGGGCAGACCTGTTCGGCTCCTGCGCAGAGAGTACCTGCGCGGCCATGGTGATCAGCGCGGTAGTGTTCGCTGGCAACGTCGACGCACTGCTGTACCCGATTCTGATCAGTGCTGTGGGCATTCCCATCAGTCTGCTGACCATGTTCTTCGTGAAGGTGAAAACCGAAGACGACGTGTCGCCGGCGCTCATGAAGCTGCTGATCATCTCCAGTGCCCTGATGGCCGTTGCCATGTTCTTCGTGACCCGCTCTTTCGTACCGGCCGACTTCGAGATTCGTGGCGAAGCCTACACCAGCATGGGCATCTACTGGTGCTTCCTGTCCGGTCTGGCGGCAGGTCTGGTGGTGGGTCTTCTGACCGGCTATTACACATCGGGCTCATTCAAGCCCGTGCAGGAAGTGGCGAAGTCGTGTGAGACAGGTGCTGCAACCAACATCATTTACGGCCTGGCGCTTGGCTACAAATCCACTGTGCTGCCGTATATCGCCATCGCCATCGCCATCTTCGTCTCCTGGGATCTGGGTGGCATGTACGGTGTGGCAATCGGCTCGCTGGGCATGCTGGGAACATTGGCTATCGCACTGACGATTGACGCCTATGGCCCGGTATCTGACAACGCAGGCGGGATTGCTGAAATGGCTGGCCTCCCGAAGGAAGTGCGACGTCGCACTGACATTCTGGACGCGGCCGGCAACACCACTGCGGCGATCGGCAAAGGCTTTGCGATTGGCGCGGCCATTCTGACCTCGCTGGCCCTCTTTGCGGCGTTCCTGACCAGTGCTGATGCGTTGATGCGTGAAGAAAATCCTGGCTATGACCTGCTGGCGTCGATCAATCTGCTTGATCCGGTGGTGTTCGTCAGTCTGTTCATGGGCGCAGTGCTGCCATTCCTGTTTACGGCCATGACCATGAAGTCCGTGGGTAAAGCCGCATTCGACATGATTGAAGAGGTGCGTCGTCAATTCCGCGAGATCCCAGGGCTGATGGAAGGCACTGGCAAGCCCGACTATGCCCAGTGCGTGGCAATCTCCACTCAGGCGGCGCTGCGTGAGATGATTCCTCCGGGCATCCTGATCATGGGGTCTCCTCTGCTGGTGGGCTTCCTGTTCGGCGTACCAGCCGTGGCTGGCATGCTGGCCGGCTCTCTGGTCACCGGTGGAGTACTCGCAATCGCATCTTCCAATAGCGGCGGTGCGTGGGACAATGCCAAGAAATACATCGAGGCTGGCAATCTGGGCGGCAAAGGCTCTGAAGTGCACAAGGCCGCGGTAGTTGGCGACACTGTGGGAGATCCGCTGAAGGATACCTCCGGTCCTTCGCTGAACATTCTGATCAAACTGTCAGCGATTCTGTCACTGGTGTTTGCACCATTCTTCGTACAGTACGGTGGCATTCTGATTGGCGGCTGAGTATTGAATCTGCAATGAAAAGGGCTGCGGATGCAGCCCTTTTTTTTGGCGTGGCAATTGACGTATGCGAGTCAAAGACGGGGTCGACGCTCAAAGTGGTACATCAGCCACTCTGCGGATTCACCCGTCACGCCTGTGCCAGGCTCCTCCCAGTGCACCAATGCACTGCGGACACATTGATAGATTCGAAACGACTGAGTGTCCTCGATGATCAATCCACGAACTGAGGGGTTCAGAGGGTAATTGGAAATCTCAGCCAGCTTCCAGTCATCGTTCATGGTATCGAGCACGCATTTGCTGCCACTCAGAAGATCGAAGTATGGCAATTCCTGCTCAGCCCAGCCGTTCGCGGGGACCATCAGATTCAAGCCCAATCGCGTATCGCTGGCAGTGGATTCATCGGGATGAAGGGTCAGCTGTGTCAATCGAAGAGGGTAATCGCTCTGGTTCTGCGCGACCAGTCGCAGCCCGGCATTGCTGCGGGCATTCCAGGCTCCTGAATAGATGGCGAATTTGACTGGCAGCAGGCTTGCATCGTCCTTGATGTCATTGCCGGTCGGGCCTTGGGCAAAGACAGCAGAGCTCAGCAGCAGGCTGAAACTGGCGGCAAGTCTGGCACCCAGATTCACGGTATTTCCTTGCGCGGGCAGCACCCGAATGAGAATAAAAGTCGCGGTGAGCGTAGCGCAGTATCTGCCGTTTTGCCATGCCGGCTGCCGTGCTGCGACACTGTGTCGCCGGGGTATTCAACAGGCCGGCATCCGGTGATAATGCCCGGCGAGTCACTGCATCCTGCGGCTGCACAAAGTGCTGAAGACAAGAGAGCAAAGCGTGGAAAAACTGAAGGGCGTCAAACATCTCATCTGTGTGGCCTCGGGAAAGGGTGGCGTTGGCAAGTCCACAACCTCCGTCAATCTGGCACTGGCATTGCACCGACGCGGGGCCAGAGTGGGCCTGCTGGATGCCGACATCTACGGGCCCAGTCAGCCGCTCATGCTGGGTGTGGCACCCGGCACCCGTCCTCGAATCATCGACGGCAAGTCCATGGCACCAGTAATGGCTCATGGTATCGCGTCCAACTCCATGGGTTATCTGGTGGATCCGACAACTGCGATGGCATGGCGGGCGCCAATGATCGTCGGCGCCTTCAATCAGATTCTCAAGGACACACTCTGGGGCGACCTGGACTACCTCATCGTTGACATGCCGCCGGGGACTGGAGATATTCAACTGACGCTTGCGCAGCAGGTGCCGGTGACTGGCGCGGTGATCGTTACAACGCCCCAGGATGTCGCATTGCTTGACGCGCGCAAGGGCATGGAGTTGTTTCGCAAGGTGAATGTGCCGCTGCTGGGCGTCGTCGAGAATATGGGTACCCATATCTGCTCTGCGTGCGGGCACGCAGAAGCGATTTTCGGAACGGGCGGGGGAAAGATACTGTCCCGTGATTACGACACGGAACTCCTCGGCTCCCTGCCACTGGATCTGGCGATCCGGGAGAATACCGATCGCGGCACCCCGATCGTGGTGGCATTGCCCGATGGCGCGGTAGCCCAGGCCTATCTGGCGCTGGCCGACCGCGTCATGGAAAAAGTGGAGGCCCTGTCGCTCCGTGGCAGCCAGACGCCAACCATCAGCATCACTGACGATTGAATTCACGCACACTTCAAGGGGAACAGGTTTGGACGCGATCAATGCAATGCTCATCACGCTGGATGGTCTTCTCGCTGGCTCCTCCTGGTTTCCCTTCCTGCTGCTATTCACTGGATTGTTCTTCACGCTGTATCTGAAATTTCCGCAAGTGCGTTACTTTCGTCACGCCATCAAGGTGGCCCGAGGCCAGTACGACAGGGAAGGGGCACCCGGAGACGCAACGCACTTCCAGGCGCTATCCACCGCGCTGGCAGGCACGGTCGGCACAGGAAACATAGGCGGTGTGGCTTTTGCCCTGTTTCTCGGAGGGCCTGCTGCTCTGTTCTGGATGTGGATGACCGCGTTTCTGGGTATGACGACAAAATTCGTCGAAGTGACTCTGTCTCACAAATACCGTGTAAAGACTGCTGATGGCACCATGGCGGGCGGGCCCATGTACTATATGGAGTACGCGCTGAAGTCTCGCTGGCTCGCGATTCTTTTTGCGGTGGCAGCAGTGGTCACCTCCTTCGGTATAGGCAACTTTCCGCAAATCAACAGCATCGCAGCCGGCCTCTAAGGCTCCTTTGACATCAGCTCGCTCATTTCCGGAGCGGTATTGACCGTAATTCTGGCGCTTGTTGTTGTAGGAGGAATCCACCGCATTGCGCAGGTCGCCTCCAAGCTCGTTCCCCTCATGTCATTCATCTACATCGCCGGCGCACTTGCAGTGATCATTCCGAATTTCGGCAACGTCGGTCCGGCAATCGTGGCCATTTTTGCCGACGTATTCACAGGAACGGCAGCCACTGGCGGATTTCTGGGTGCCAGCATTGCCTATGCCTTCAATCGCGGAGTGAACCGCGGCCTGTTCTCAAATGAGGCTGGGTTGGGTTCATCTTCAATTGCTCACTCTGCCGCCAGAACCGACGAGCCGGCCGACGAAGGCATGGTGGCTCTGCTCGAGCCCTTCATAGACACCATTGTGATCTGTACCTTGACGGGCTTGGTCATTCTTTCTTCGGGCGTCTGGACGCAGAAGCATCAGAACGAGTTTGCACGTGCTGATCTGCAGATACTGCAAGGCGTGTACTCCGATCAGAACCCGGCAGAGCGCGAGCAGCTCTTTCTGCATCTGAATGGCGATGAATCCAGCGTAGCTGTCTACAGTGGCAACTTGCAGGTGTCGGATGGACGTCTTCAGAATGCAGGCGATGTGACTATCCTGCATGCGCGCTCGGTGGCGGAAGACGTGGTGTTTTCGCGGGAAGGTGCGCCGGCATCCGGCACATTCACTGTGACGCAGGGGCGGCTCGATGATCTCGCACTGCAGTTGCAAGGCAGGTCGTTACTGCATTCCGTGCCCTTGACTTCCAAGGCATTCGCCATGGGTTGGTTCGGGAATGCGGGGGAGTACATTGTCTCGATCGGTTTGCTGCTGTTCGCCTTTACAACGGCTATAGCGTGGTCCCATTACGGTGACCGCGCCATCACTTATCTGTTCGGGCCGGCAGCAGTGTTGCCGTACCGGCTGGTCTATATTGCCGGTTTTTTCCTGGCGGCGCAGGCGGATACCACGCTGATCTGGAACCTTTCGGCTGTCACTCTGTTCTTCATGGCAATGCCGAATCTTGTCGGCATTCTCCTGCTGCACAAGGACATGAAGAATACGGTGGACAGCTACTGGAATCGCATCAAGGAAACCCGCTGACTCAAACATGTTCTCCCGGCAGACGAATATTGCGGACGATCTCCTGGACTTCTTCCGGGGGTTCTTCCGTAAAGCGGCATACTAGGAGGGCCACCAGCAGATTTACAATCGTGCCCATAGTGCCAATACCTTCCGGTGAAATGCCGAACCACCAGTTCGCTGCCGTGCTCAGCTCAGGGCTGATGAACTTGAAGTAGATGATGTATGCAGCTGTGAAGGTGAAGCCTGAAAGCATCCCCGCGACGGCACCCTGTCTGTTCATGCGACTGTAGAAAATCCCCAGCACGATGGCTGGGAAGAACGACGCGGCGGCGAGACCGAACGCGAATGCCACTACCTCTGCGACGAATCCCGGCGGATTGATGCCAAAGTACCCGGCAATCAGAACTGCGAAGAAAATCGCCACCCGCGCATAGTTCAACTCCTGCTTCTCCGTTATATGCGGTGCGAGGCTGCGTTTCATCAAGTCATGGGAAATCGACGTCGATATCACCAACAGAAGGCCGGCGGCAGTGGAGAGTGCGGCGGCCAGGGCTCCGGCGGCCACCAGCGCGACCACCCAGTTCGGCAGCTGCGCAATCTCGGGATTGGCCAGAACCATGATGTCTCTGTTGACCGTCAGCTCATTGGTGGCCGCATCTCCCACATACTGGATACGGCCGTCATTGTTCTTGTCGTTGAACACAATGAGCCCCGTACGCTCCCATGTAGAGAACCACTCTGGCATGGCAGCGTATTCGGCATTGTTGACCGTGCTCATCAGATTGGTCTTGGAGAACGCCGCGATCGCTGGCGCAGTGGTATACAGGATTGCGATGAAGATCAGGGCATAACCCGCAGAGAGGCGCGCGGCGCGCACCGTCGGCACGGTGAAGAAGCGGATGATGACATGGGGCAAACCGGCAGTACCGAACATCAGTGCCGCAGCAATGAAGAAGACATCCTGGGTGCTCTTCTGTCCCTCCGTATAGGTTCCGAAGCCCAGCTCCTCACTCACGCCATCCAGGCGGTCAAGCAGATAGCCACCACCAAACTCAGGCGTCAACTCTGAGCCGAATCCCAGTTGTGGAAATGGATTTCCGGTCATCATCAGCGAAATGAAGACAGCGGGCACCATGTAGGCGAAGATCAACACGCAGTACTGTGCCACCTGAGTATAGGTAATGCCTTTCATGCCTCCCAGAACGGCGTAAAAGAACACGATTGCCATGCCGATGACGACCCCAGTGGTAATGTCCACTTCCAGAAAGCGTGAGAAGACGATGCCGGCACCCTGCATCTGGCCACAGACGTAAACGAAAGAAATTACGATGGCGCAGAAGACTGCGGCCAGCCGCGCACTCTGCGAATAGTAGCGGTCGCCGATGAAGGCGGGCACCGTGAATTTGCCGAATTTACGCAAGTAAGGTGCGAGCAGCAGGGCCAGCAACACAAAGCCGCCGGTCCAGCCCATCAGGTAGTAAGTGCCATCTCGGCCCATGAAGGAAATAAGCCCCGCCATGGAGATGAACGACGCCGCCGACATCCAGTCAGCGGCTGTCGCCATGCCGTTGACAATCGGTTTGACTCCGCCGCCTGCCACATAGAAGTCATGTGTAGAGCCGGCCTTCGACCACAGGGCTATCACGATGTAGAGGCCGAAACTCAGGAAGATGAGCAGGTATGTCCACAGTTGCACGCTCATGATTGCGGCTCCTGCTCGACACTTGTCGCTGACTTGCGGGGGAGGGTGTCAGTCTTGCTGACTTGATCGAGATTGTACTGGTGGTCCAGCTTGTCCATCTGGCGGATGTAGACAAAAATCAGGATGACAAACCCGTAGATCGACCCCTGCTGGGCCATCCAGAACCCCAGTTTGAAACCGCCGATGCGGAAATTATCGAGAAAATCTACGATCAAAATGCCGCAGACGAAGGAGATGAAGAACCAGATGCACAACAAGGTGCCTACAATCTTGAGATTAGCCTTCCAATACGAGCGAGCGTTTGTATCCGACATCGATGGCCTCGTTCTTTTATTTTTTGATTTATTGATTTTCTTGTTTTCTGGATTCCTGTTTAAAGCTGACTGCGATACTAACACTAAAGATTTCAGGTGCCCATGGCGTTCAAACCAGTGCTACTCGATGTACTCCTTGATATAACTCATGAGTCGGCGACGATGGACTCGCGCCGCTTCTTCATCATCCTTGCTGTAGTTGCGCACAATCTGCCGAATGGCCTGGCGCTCGGCCAGCGGCCATAGTGCAACGAAGGCGTTTATGTCGTCTTCCTCGCCATCAAGAAGGCGATCGCCCCACTCTTCAATCAATTGTGCTCGCCGCACCTGTGTGCGGTCGGGCGTGCGCATCTTGTCCAGCTCAGCCTGAATCTCATCGTGGTTTGCATCGCGCATCACTCGGCCAATGAACTGCAGCTGGCGCCTTCGTGCTTCGTTGCTGTTGGGCAGTCGCTGGTACTCGGCAAGAGCAGCGATCAGAGTGTCGGGCAAGGGAAGCTTCTCAAGCTGTTTCTTTCCCAAGGTAGTCAAATCCTGTCCCAGCTTCTGCAGGGCCGTCATGTCGCGCTTGCGCTGCGACTTGCTCGGTGGCTCCAGACTCCAGTCGATGGGTTCTCGCTCTTTCATGCAGTTTCCTTCATGTTCATTCGCTTTCGTCAAATCGATTGTTGACCAGTGCCGTCACGGCATCCAGCGCTGCCTGCTCGTCGTCGCCCTCTATGATGAGGTTGAGGACTGTCCCCTTGCTGGCTGCAAGCATCATGAGCGAGAGAATGCTCTTGCCATCCACAAGTTTGTCCTCACCCACCTTGATGGCGCTGCGGAAGGTAGAAGTGACCGAAACCATGCGCGACGCAGCACGCGCGTGCAATCCAGCCTTGTTGCAGATGGTGATGGTGGACGAGATCATGTGGCGTGGGCTCCTTCCCGCTTCAGCAGTTCGCGGTGCATTACCTGCACATTCCTGACCTTGGCTGCAAAATGCACTTTGAGACGCTCGCTTAGATATACCGAACGGTGTTGACCGCCCGTGCAGCCGATCGCCACTGTCATGTAGCTGCGATTGTTTGCCTCGAATCTGGGCAGCCATTTGTCGAGGTAAACGCAAAGATCTTCATACATGGTCTGCACGTCCGGCTGTTGCTGCAGCCAGGCAATCACTTCCGGATCGGTACCAGTGAGCGGGCGCAGGGGCTTCTCCCAGTATGGGTTCGGCAGGCAGCGCACGTCATAGACGATGTCGGCATCAATTGGAACGCCGTATTTGTAGCCGAATGATTCGAAGAGCAACGCCAGACCACTGTCGTCGCGCTCGACTACCCGAGTTCTGATACTTTCACGCAATTGATGCAGTGACATGTTGCTGGTGTCTATGGAAAGGCTGGCCAGCAGGGCGATCTGCTCAAGCAGCTCGGTTTCCATGTTGATGGCCTGGCGCAGCCCGATCTTTTCGGTGGTCAGCGGGTGCTTGCGCCGACTTTCACTGAAGCGCTTGATGAGAGTCGGGCTGCTGGCGTCCAGGAAAATGACTTCAGTCTTGATGTTGGACTGCTTCAGTTGTTCGACGATCTGCGGCACTTGCTTCAAGTCTGCCGGGATGTTCCGCGCATCAATGCTTACCGCTACGCGCGGCAGTTCGGTGGTCTGCGAAATGACGCGCTGCACCAGTGATGGCAGCAGGCTGGCTGGCAGGTTGTCGATGCAATAGAAACCGTGATCTTCCAGCATGTTGAGTGCGGTACTCTTGCCGGAGCCGGAACGGCCGCTGATGATGAGCAGTTTCACTGTATCGTTCGCCTGGGATTTGAAGCAGGAGTCAGCTCTTCGGAGGGAGCCGCTGTTGTCAATGTGGGCCTGACTTTAGCAGGTTTGACCTTAGGTGAACAGTTGTCAGCCAGCCGTCGCGATGCGGTAGAGTTCCTCCGCAGACTGAGCGTGGCGCAAGCGATTGCAGAGGCCCTCCTGGTGAAAAAGAGCTGCCAGGCTACCGAGTACCTTGAGGTGCTCTGCCATCTCTTCTGCAGGCACAATCAGCACAAACAGCAGGTCTACGGAGCGTGAATCGATGGCGTCGAAGTCAATGCCTTCATTCAAGGTGACCAGCGCCCCGGTGATGGATTCGCATTCTGCTACACGGCAATGAGGAATGGCGATGCCGTTGCCAATGCCGGTACTTCCCAGTTGTTCCCGGGCCAGAAGTGCACTGTAGATATGATCCGCAGACAATATTCCGGTTTGTTCGGCAATGAGTTCACTGACAGTTGTCAGAAACCGCTTCTTGCTCACCCCAGGCAGCTTGCAGAAGCAACGTTCCGGTGTGAGGATCGTGTCTATGCGCATTGTCGCGAAGTCTCATATGGCTGAAATTCGGGCGCCATTCTAGCATCGCTGTTCCCGATTTCATGTAACATTTTCACGCTGGGTACCCGTGTCCTGCACTCGCGACTGCCTCAGACCAGTTTCTTGCGCTCGTTCGACGGTGGAATCGACAGTGACTCCCGGTATTTCGCGATGGTGCGGCGCGCTACGTTTATACCCTGCGCTTCCAGCAGTTTGGTGATCTTGCTGTCGCTCAGTGGCTTGCGGGTACTCTCTCCAGCCACCAGTTTCTTGATGAGCGCACGGATGGCAGTTGAGGAGCATTCACCTCCGCCTGCCGTGCTCACATGGCTGGAAAAGAAATACTTAAGCTCGAATATCCCTTTCGGCGTATGCATGTACTTCTGAGTGGTCACCCGGGAAATGGTGCTCTCGTGCATGTTTACTGCCTCGGCAATATCGTGCAGGACCAGAGGTTTCATGGCCTCTTCCCCATATTCAAAAAAACCCTTCTGATGCTCGACGATACGAGTTGCGACTTTCATCAGCGTTTCGTTGCGGCTCTGCAGGCTTTTGATGAACCAGCGTGCTTCCTGAAGGTTGTCGCGCAGGTAATTGTTGTCGCTGCTGGTGTCTGCACGGCGAACAAGTGCCGCATAGTCGGAATTGATCCGGATGCGCGGGGCAGTTTCGGGATTCAGTTCCACGCGCCAGCGCCCGGTATCACTGTCCTTGCTGACGATGACATCCGGAATGATATAGGTAGTGGAGGGCGGCGCGATGTCGGACCCTGGTCGCGGGTTGAGGGACTCGATGATGCTGATGGCTTCACGCAGTTCCGGCTCTTTGATGCGGGCAAGGCGCATCAACTGTGCATAGTCGCGCGCGCCAAGCAGGGCCAGGTGATCCGTGACGATGATGCGTGCATGCTTGATCGCCTGTGTGGCCTCGGAGTTCTCGTACTGGTTGAGCTGGATCAGCAGGCATTCGGCGAGATCACGGTAACCCACACCAATCGGGTCAAATTGCTGGATGCGGTGCAGAACGGCAAGTACTTCTTCCGGCTCGATGTCAATCGAGCGCATCAGGCTGGCATGGATAGCGTCGACGCTGATGGTGAGCATGCCATTGGAATCGATGGCATCGATGATGGCCAGTCCAATCAAGCGATCAGGATCTGACATGGGCGTGAGATTGAGCTGCCACATGAGATGATCCTGCAAACTTTCGGCGACGCTGTTGCGTGATTCGAAGTCCATGCCTTCACCTTCAGGCGCCCCGCTGCCGGTGGTGTAGGTGGTCTGGTAGACATCATCCCAGCTGCTGTCGACAGAGAGGTCGTCAGGAATATGGTCCTCCCAGCGGTTTTCTTCATAGTCACTGCCTGTGTCTCCTTCGCTGACTTCATAGCTCTCGGTGGCCGTGCCACTGCCAGCGATCCGGTCGGTATTGAAGTCGTCACTGGACACACTGCTTTCGGTATTCTGCTCGGCAGCTTCGTCAGCACGGGCATGGAACTCGTCATTGTCTTCGTCCAGCTCCAGCATGGGGTTGGATTCAAGGGCCTGATGAATTTCCTGTTGCAGATCGAGAGTGGAGAGCTGAAGGAGGCGGATAGCTTGCTGCAGCTGCGGCGTCATGGTCAGTTGCTGACTCAGCTTGAGCTGTAGCGAGAGTTTCATCGTGTTGAATGCTTCATGGTTTGGTGTTGGTTGCGAGTGTTAGCAAGTATCGTGCCGTAAGTACACAGCAAATTTCAAGCCCGATCTGCATCAGATTCTGAATTGATGCCCGAGATACACTTCGCGCACTTTCTGATTGGCGAGGATTTCCTCGGACGAGCCCTCTGCGATGATCTGGCCTTCGCTCACGATGTAGGCTTTTTCACAGATGTCGAGCGTCTCCCGCACGTTGTGATCCGTCAGCAGCACGCCGATTCCTTTTTGCTTCAGGTGTCTGATTATGTCCTTGATATCGCTTACAGAAATGGGGTCTACCCCGGCAAAGGGTTCGTCCAGCAGGATGAAGCGTGGTTGCGTGGCCAGTGCTCTGGCGATCTCCGTGCGGCGTCTCTCACCGCCGGAAAGACTCATGCCTTTGTTGTTGCGGATGTGGCCGATGTGGAACTCTGCGAGCAGGCTTTCCAGCTTCTCTTCCCGCTGCACGCGATCAAGGTCCTTGCGTGTCTCCAGAATGGCAAGAATGTTCTCAGCGACGGTCAGCGTCCGGAATATCGAAGAGTCCTGTGGCAGGTATCCGAGCCCGCGCTGGGCGCGGGCGTGGATGGGCAGCGAGGTGATATCGCTGCCATTCAGCTCGATGCTGCCTCCTTCTGCCTTGATCAGTCCGACGATCATGTAGAAGCAGGTTGTCTTGCCCGCACCGTTTGGCCCGAGAAGCCCTACGATCTGGCCGCTTTCGAGGCTCAGTGACACATCCCGGACGACTTGGCGGCCTTTGTAGGATTTGGCGATGTGTGTGACTTTGAGGCTGTCCATCAATTGGTCTGCGGACTGAGTGAGCCGCTGCAGGCCTGGCCTGAGGTGGCCCCCGTTTCGATGGCATGGCGTATCTGCGCGCACAAAAGACTGGTGCCTGGCTGAGTGAAGCTGGCGGTGCCGATGAACTCCACAACGGAGTCCAGACCGGCGAAATAATTAATGGTGTCACTGTAGCCGGACATGGCCGCTGAAGGGTTGTCGGACTCCTGCTGGAAACGGGCAGGGGTGCCGGTCAGGGTGACCTTTTGCAGCTGATTTTCGAGATTGTATTCGAGCACGGCGACATTGCCGGTCAGCTCCACGGCGTTCTGGCGGACAAACACATTGTCTCGCAGCGTGATTACTCGCAAGCCATCGACGGTTTCAATGGTGGTTTCGCCATCGGCGCGATATTCGTGACTGCCAGCGGATTCCTGTGCGGGCAATGCTGCCGCGCCAAGCAAGAACATGCCGACCACCAATCCAAGCGGCAAGCGTCTGGTAACGAGGTCATGGTTGACTGCTGGGTACTTCATAACGGCCTCTGACCTGTCCGAGAAATGTCAATTGATCCTGCTGAAGGTCGGCGCGCATGCCAGTGGCTGTCTGTTGCAGGGAATCAGTATTCATCGTGACTTCGCGGTCTGTGCTCATGGATTGCGTGTCTGGGAACACGGACAGGAATTCTGTCGTCAGGCTCATGCGCCTGCCGAACTCGTCGATCTGAAAAAGTTCAACGCCATCCTGCAGGTCGAGCCGCTGTATGGCGTCGCCGTTTTCAGCTGCATGGATTCTGCCCGAACTGGCCACGATATTCCAGAGAACACCGGACGAGCGATAGAGGCGCACCAACGGTGACTGGAGCTGGGTAGTGTTGTCGAGATAGTGCACCTGTTCCGAGGCGTCGAGAGTATATTCAATCTGGCCGTCCGCGTTGTACAGGACGCTGGTGACGCCGGTGGCATAGGCGTCATATTGCAAGGGCGCCAATGACTGCTGCAGTGGCAGCAGCGCTGGCGGCACGTCGAGAATGCGCCGGCCCCCAAAGATGGCGAGCAGCACCACTGCCGACATCAGCAGCAAGAACCGACCTGTCCGGGGAGCGGTTCGGGTTCCAGCGTGATCCTCTGGCTCAGAGGAAGGGGGCAACAGCAGCATCGTACTTGTCCTGTGCTTGCAGAATGAAATCACATACTTCGCGCACGGCGCCGTGTCCTCCCTGCAGATCCGTAATGGCGTGGGCAACCTGCTTCACAGCAGCATGCGCATTCGCTACAGCAAACCCGAGTCGGACGGCTTTCAAGACACGAATGTCAGGCAGGTCATCGCCGACATAGGCCATCGTATCCGTGTGGAGCCCCTTGGCAGTGCATAATTCCTCAAGTGCTGTGCGCTTGTCTTCGCGACCTTGAATCAGCAGCGAAATACCGAGGTTCGCCGCACGGCGCGCAACCAGCGCCGAGGTGCGGCCGCTCAGAATTCCAACCTGCACACCTGCGTTCTGCAGAAGTTTGATGCCTTGGCCGTCCAGTGTGTTGAACGCTTTGATTTCCTCTCCGCTGTCAGCGAGATAGAGCTCCCCGGCGGTCAATACACCATCAACATCCAGAAGCAGCAATGTGATGTCGCGTGCGCGTGCCAGCGCCTCGGATGGATCTACAGAGAAAATCATCGTCAAGTATTCCTGATGTGCAGAAATGGGGGTTGCAAGCTGTCAGACCACATTGGCCTGCAACAGGTCGTGCATGCGTATGACGCCACGCAAAACGTCAGCATCGTCTACTACGATGAGACTGTAAATGCTCTTCTCCTGCATGATCCGGACTGCTTCGGTCGCCAGAGCATTCTCTCTGACTTTTTTCCCGCCTGCAGACATGACGTCCCGGATCAGCGTTTCGCGGATATTGTGACCCGAGTCGAGTGTACGGCGCAGGTCGCCGTCAGTAAAAACACCGCACAAAGTCCCGGATGCATCCACAACGGTTGTCATGCCGAGCCCTTTGCGGGTCATTTCCAACAGTGCATCACGAAGCAGTGTGTCGGGGCTGACACAGGGAATGGACGGGCCGCTGTGCATGATGTCTTTGACTTTGAGAAGCAGGCGCCGTCCAAGTCGCCCGCCCGGATGTGAGAAGGCGAACTCTTCCAGCGTGAATCCCCTGGCCTCAAGCAGTGCCATGGCGATGGCATCCCCCAGTACCAAGGCAACGGTGGTGCTGCTGGTGGGGGCCTGGCCCAGAGGGCAGGCCTCCTCACGCACGCTGGCATCGATGTGAATGTCCGAGGCCTGGGCGACTGGAGAGTCTGGCGCCCCTGTCATGGAGATCAGCGGTATGCCCTGACGCTTGAGCATGGGCAGAATGGCCATGATTTCGCTCGTAGTGCCCGAGTAGGAAAGCGCCAGTACAACGTCTTTGTCTGTAATCATGCCCAGATCGCCGTGGCTGGCTTCGGCAGGATGCACGAAAAACGCAGGACTGCCGGTGCTGGACAAAGTGGCGGCAATCTTCGATGCGATATGACCGGACTTGCCCATGCCGGTCACGATGATGCGCCCCGTGCACTTCAGCAGCCGTTCACATGCCATGGCAAATGATGGCCCGATCCTCTGGGAAAGCTCGCCGACGGCCCTGTATTCGATGTCAATTGTGCGACGGGCGCTCGCCATGAAGGTACTGTGCTCGGTCATTGCTGATTCCATACGCGATAATTTTCTACGGGAGAGATGCACACGTGCGCTTTCCTGAATTTATGGTCCAGAAAAAGAGGGTCCTGATGGGTGCTGACAGACGTCGATCTGCTGGCTGAAAAGGAGTGCTCGTCTGTGCAGTTCACTGTCGCGAAGTTCAACAATCTCGGACTTGTCCGGTCGGTACTGGTAATAGGCCTTCAATTAGACGAGGGTTTATTATTGTTTGCAAGTAGTAATTTATTGCGGTGGCGGATTGAGGTAGACTCCGCGTCGTACCGAATCGGCAGATATCAGCGCCGCACACACAGGAGATCATACGGGTGACATTTTTCAAGAACATTTTCGCGGCTTCGGTCCTGGCTCTGAGCATGCCGATGGTTTTGCAGGGCGCAGAGGAGCTGACTGCCTTGCAGTCTGCCGAGCAGTCCGTCAATGCGCTGCTGGCCACTGTTCAGGAAGTAAAGCCTTATTTTGCCACGGACCGCGAACGCTATTTCGCCGGTATTGAAGAGTCCCTCATGAGTTTTGTCGATTTCGATGAAGTGGCCATCGGGGTCATGGCTCGTTTTGCAGAGCAGGCGACACCCGAACAGATCACCCGCTTCGGCGAGAAGTTGCGCGTGACGCTGACCCGCTTCTATGGAGCGGCGCTTGTGGGCTACGACGGCCAGGAACTGGCATTCCTGCCCGCCGGCGAACCATCCCCTGACCCTGAAGTGAATACCAGTGTCAGGATGCAAATCACGGCAAACAACTCCACGGTCGAACTGCAGTACACGCTGTTCCTGAACGAGGCGCGGGAGTGGAAACTCAAGAACCTGTTTGTAGGCGGTATCAATCTGCGACGTCAGTACTTTACCCAGTTCACGGCACTTATGAACCGTTATGGCAATGACATCGATCAGGTCATCGACAACTGGCAGTAAGCGGACTCAACGTCTCAGACACAACACAGGACGACAGGTAGAATTCATGGCAATAGATGCAAATCAGATCAAGGCGCTGCTCGATGAACAACTGCCGGATTGTGACATTACTGTTCAGGGCGAGGGAGCCAAGTTTCAGGTATTCGCCGTGGGTGACAGCTTTTCCGGTCTCAACCCTGTGAAAAGACAGCAGAGAATCTATCAAATTTTGAATCCGCATATCGCCTCCGGTGCCATTCACGCTGTCAGCATGCGACTCATGACCGTAGCCGAGCGTGCTGCGCAACTCTGAAAATTCCTTCCAGACCCGGACCGGTAACAACATGGACAAACTATTGATTCACGGGGGTATCAGCCTCAACGGTGAGATTCGCATCGCAGGGGCGAAGAACTCCGCTCTCCCCATTTTGGCTGCAACACTGCTGACCCGGGAAACCGTGCAGGTGTGCAATCTTCCACATCTTTACGACATCACCACCATGCTTGAGCTTCTCGGCTGCATGGGTGTTCAGCCCGTGGTGGACGAAAAACTCAATGTGGAAGTCACCAGTGGCACGATCACGCAGCTGAGCGCGCCCTATGAGCTGGTCAAGACCATGCGCGCCTCGATCCTTGTGCTGGGCCCTCTGCTGGCCCATTACGGTCGCGCTGAAGTCGCGTTGCCCGGCGGATGTGCCATTGGTAGCCGGCCCGTCAATCTGCACATCAGTGCCCTGGAGAAGATGGGTGCCACCATCGTGGTCGAGGACGGTTACATCAAAGCTTCCGTGGATGGTCGTCTCAAGGGGGCCCACATCTTCATGGATTTGTGCACCGTGACCGGTACTGAAAACGTGATGATGGCTGCCACACTGGCCGATGGGCAGACCATCATCGAGAACGCCGCACGCGAGCCTGAAGTCGTGGATCTGGCCAATTGTCTGAACAAGATGGGTGCTGACATTCATGGTCAAGGAACAGACACTATCGTCATCAACGGCAAGAAATCTCTGCATGGCTGCAGCTACTCCGTCATGCCCGACCGCATCGAGACGGGCACTTACTTGATCGCCGCCGCCGCCACGCGGGGCCGTATCAAGGTCAAGGACACCCGTCCCGACATCCTGGAGGCGGTGCTGAGCAAGCTCGTCGAAGCAGGCGCTGACATCAAGGTAGGTGACAACTGGATCGAGCTGGACATGCATGGCAAGCGCCCTAAATCGGTATCCTTGCGAACGGCCCCTTATCCGGCTTTTCCAACGGACATGCAGGCCCAGTTTACCGCTCTCAATGCCATTGCATCCGGTACGGGCTCCATCACTGAGACGGTATTCGAGAACCGCTTCATGCACGTACACGAAATGAACCGCATGGGAGCTTCCATGCATGTCGAAGGCAATACAGTGATCGTCACGGGCGTGCCAATGCTCAAGGGCGCGCCGGTGATGGCGACCGACTTGCGCGCTTCGGCCAGCCTCATCATTGCCGGACTCGTCTCAGACAGCCAGACCATCGTCGATCGCATTTATCACATTGACCGTGGCTACGAGTGCATTGAAGAAAAACTGCAACTGCTCGGCGCTCGCATACGCCGTGTTCCGTCCTGAGGGTCCGGCTGCGACGATGAACTCCAACAACAGCCAGAAAATCGTGATTGCTCTTACCAAGGGTCGCATTCTCGAGGAAGTGTTGCCGCTGTTCGAAGCGGCAGGAATCACCCCTCTTGAGGACATCAACAGCAGTCGCAAGTTGATATTCGACACCACTGTGCCCGGCGTACAGATCATGGTGATCCGCGGGTCAGATGTACCTACCTATGTGGAGTTTGGCAGCGCGGACCTTGGCGTGGTGGGCAAGGACCTGCTGATGGAGTATGGCAGCGAAGGCTTCTATGAGCCGCTGGATCTGCGTCTGGCAAAGTGCCGTTTGATGACGGCCGCTCCTGTAGGGGCTGCGCCGGTAAAAGGGCGAATGAAGGTGGCCACCAAATTCGCCAACATTACCAAACGTTACTTCGCGGAACAGGGTGTGCAGATTGAAGTGATCAAACTGAACGGCGCCCTGGAGCTTGCGCCCTCCATGGGACTTGCCGACATCATTGTCGACATTGTGGACAGTGGCAATACCCTCAAAGCCAATGGACTGGAACCCTTGCAGCTGATTGCTCAGATCAGCTCCCGGGTCATCGTCAACAAGGCAGCGCTGAAGATGAAACATGCTCTGATCCGGCCGCTGCTGCAGCGCCTTGCCGACGCCGTCGAGGCCAGAGCGCAGGTGTGAGATCTTCCAATGAGTACTGAACTCCCCGTGATCACCCGGCTGGACACGCGTTCCAGCGATTTTGACGCAGCACTGCGTGCCATGCTCAATCGCGCAATGCTAGGCAATCCGCAAGTCAATCAGATTGTCAGTGGCATCCTGGCAGATGTGGCCAGTCGCGGCGATGCAGCTGTGCTTGAGTATACCCAGCGCTTCGATCGCGTGGCCGCAGAATCCATGGCCGATTTGACAGTTTCCCGGGAGCAGATGCAGATCAGTCTGGAACGGCTGCCACCGCACCAGTCCAAGGCTCTGCGCGATGCCGCCAGCCGCATACGCGACTACCACGAACGTCAGAAACAGTCGTCTTGGCAGTATCAGGATGCCGAAGGTTCCATTTACGGGCAGAAAATCAGTCCCCTGGATCGCGTCGGAATTTACGTGCCTGGTGGCAAGGCCAATTATCCATCTTCCATGCTGATGAACGGCATTCCTGCACAGGTGGCGGGCGTAGGTCAGATCATTGCCGTAGTGCCTACGCGATGGAGCGAACAGGGCGACCTGATTTTCGCGGCGGCCGCACTGGCTGGTGTGGAGCGGGTAGTGACAATTGGCGGTGCCCAGGCCATTGCTGCGCTGGCCTATGGCACGCAAAGTGTACCGCGTGTCGACAAGATCACCGGGCCGGGCAACATTTATGTCACAGTCGCCAAGAAGCAGGTGTTTGGCGATGTGGGTATCGACATGATTGCCGGCCCTTCTGAACTCACGATCGTCTGCGACGGTCAGACCGACCCGGACTGGATTGCAATGGATCTGTTCTCGCAGGCAGAGCACGATGAGCAGGCGCAGTCGATTCTGATCAGCAACAGTGCCGCGTATCTGGACAAGGTAATGGCCAGCATCGCGCGGTTGCTGCCCACGATGGAGCGCCGCGAAATCATACACAAGTCCTTGACCAACAGAGGAATTTTTATTCTGGCACGTTCATTGGAGGAGGCTGCAGCTGTCAGCAACAGCATAGCGCCTGAGCATCTGGAATTGTCAGTGGCTGACCCGGACGCACTCGCTGCGCACATTACCCATGCGGGCGCGCTGTTCCTCGGTCGCTACAGCGCTGAAGTGCTTGGCGATTATTGTGCCGGCCCCAGCCACGTCTTGCCGACTTCGGGTACTGCGCGCTTCTTCTCAGCGTTGGGAGTTTATGATTTTCAGAAGCGCAGCTCGATCATTCACTGCTCAAGGCAAGGCGCTGCGACGCTGGCGGGAATCGCATCAGAGCTGGCCAGCAATGAATTTCTGCAGGCCCACGCGCATTCTGCAGACTATCGCCGCTAGCACTTGCCGCTTCAATTGGCTGGGAGTTCGGGGATCCGGTACTGCGATGTGCCTGTTCCCAGCTCCACCGGAAATTCTGAATTTTCCCCTTCTCTGTAGATCCCCAGATTGACGAGCTGTCCGGGAGCCTTGCGGTTGATCTGGTCGATCGCGCCAATAACACTGCTGATTGCCAGCCCGTCGATGGACGTCATGACATCACCCGCCAGGATACCAGCCAGTTCAGCCGGGCTGCCTTCGCTGACTTGCTCAATCAGAAGTCCTTCAATATCGTCACGGCCAAAGAAATTTATGCTGGATTCTTCCGTCAGCATCTCGCCGGTGATGACTCCCAGATAACCTGGGGTCACTTCGCCAAGAGTCAGCAACTGGTCCACAACCCCCATGGCCTTGTTGATAGGCACCGCAAAGCCAATGCCATCGGAACCCCCTGACTGAGAATAAATGAAGGAATTGATGCCGATCAGCTCTCCTCTTTCGTTCACAAGGGCGCCCCCTGAATTTCCATAATTGATCGCAGCGTCTGTCTGAATATAGTCGACGATTGGCAGCCCGTTCTGCGGAATTCCCAGCGCGCTGACAATCCCGCGAGAAACAGATTTCTGACTGATCAGCTCCTGACTCGGAAACCCGATTGCCAGGACGGTGTCGCCTACTCGCACATCGTCCGATGACCCAATCGGGATCGGCTGCGGGAATCCCGCCACGTCGATCTGCAGCAAGGCAAGGTCTGTTCCGGGGTCAGAGCCAACAAGGCGCGCCGCGCTGATGAACGTGTTGTTGTCTTCATCGACATAGCGCACTTCGATGTCCTCAGCCCCTTCAATCACGTGAAGAGACGTCAGCACATAGCCGTCGGCGTTGACAATGACGCCAGATCCCAGGCTGCTGAAGGAGCGCTCTGCCGGAATGTTCTGCAGCAGGTTGCGAAAAATGGGTGGGATCTCCTCCGGGGGCGGCAATTCAATCTGCTGTCTGATGGTGGAGTGGATGCTGATGACGGATGGCGCTGCTCGATCCACTGCTTCTGCCAGCGAGAGTCCTTCCGGTGCAAGTGTCGTCGTTGTGCTGGCTGGCACTGAACTGACGATGCCTGCCAGACGATTGATCTGCTGATACTGGACAAGGATGACGGCGAACAAAATGCCGGCGATGACGGGCCACGTAATGAACTGCAGGAACTTTTTCATGGGATCTCGCAACGACTCAGGGCACTGCCGGCGAGTCTGTTACCATACGTTGCACGAATGGCGCACGGCTCAGGCGCTGGTTCGAAAGTGCGCTCATTATGCGAGTTATCGACTGACAAGTGAAGGTGAATTCCGATGATGGTCATGCAGGAAAATGTGCTTAAAGAGTTGAAATCGCTGCTGCGACCAGAGCAGTTCAATGACTACTGTCCCAATGGTCTGCAGGTGGAAGGCAAGAGAGAGATCAGGCGCCTGATATCAGGAGTGACTGCATGTCAGGCACTGATTGATCGCGCCATCGAGCTGCAGGCAGACATGATTCTGGTCCACCATGGTTACTTCTGGCGAGGCGAAGATGCGTCAGTGACGGGCATCAAGCGCTCTCGTATCAGGGCTCTGCTGGAACATGACATCAGTCTGCTCGCCTACCACTTGCCGCTGGATGTGCATCCGGTTCTCGGCAACAATGCACAGCTCGGCAAGCTGCTCGAGTTCCTGGTGACGGGCGATCTGGGCAAGCAGAACAACAACAGCATTGGCCTCACGGGCACGTTGGCAGAGCCTTTGGACGGCGATGCGTTGTCCAGGCATCTGGCGGCCAAACTTGGACGTGTGCCGCTGCACGTTCCTGGGGTTGCGCGGCCAATCCGCACAGTGGCCTGGTGTACGGGAGCCGCACAGAATTTCATTGAGCTGGCCGTGAAAGCCGGAGTCGATGCTTATATTACAGGCGAGGCATCTGAACAGACGGTCCACATCGCGCGGGAAACGGGCATACATTTCTTTGCCGCCGGGCACCATGCAACAGAGCGCTATGGAGTACAGGCAGTCGCCGCACATCTCGTAGAACGCTTCGGCATTGCCCACGAATTCGTTGATATCGACAACCCGGTGTGACCGGGCTGTCGAAAGGAATCAAATCACTTTTCTTGATCTCAGTAGTTTGATGACCTGACTTACGCATTCATCAATCGCGAGCGCGCCTGTATCCAGGGACAGTGCGGCTTCCGCAGGCGCTTCATAAGGATAGGAGACGCCGGGTACATCGCCATGTCCTGACAATTCCGCGGCCGCGTAAAGTCCGCTGGGATCTCTCTGCCGACAGATGTCCATCGCTGGATTCAAGTACACGATGATGCAGTTGTCGCTGCCAATCACGCTGATTGCATGTTCGCGGGCGTCTTTGCCCGGCGCCACGAAGGCCGCACAGCAAATAACACCCGAATCGTTGATCAGCTTCGCGATGTGCGCACTGCGCCGCAGGTTCTCGGCTCGTCCAGCCTCGTCATGAGGAAGGTCCTTGCTGATTCCAAGGCGCATGGTCTTGCCATCAAGCACGGTGCTCACACGGCCCATGTCGAAAAGGCGCCGTTCGAGTGCATGGGCGAGTGTCGTCTTGCCTGCTCCGGAGATGCCGACGAACATGACTGTCACGGGCTTCTGGCCATAGCGGGCGGCGCGTTCATCCCGGGTGACATGTTGCGTGCTGTTGGAAGCTTGAGCCTGAACAGACGATTCGCTGCCAGCAGTGTGAATCATGCCCGCGCCGACAGTGACATTGGTCAGGCGGTCAATAACGATGAAGGCACCTGTGCTGCGGTTTGCTTCGTAGTTGTCGATGCATACTGTTTTGTCGACACTGACAGTGCAACGGCCGATCTCGTTCAATTCGAGTGAAGGGGCAGGGGTCTTCTCGAGCGAGTTGACGTCGATTCTATGCTGCAGCGTCGAGACTTTGCCGCTGACAGTTTTCGTGCCGAGTTTGAAGTCGTAAAGCTTTCCGGGCAGCAATGGCTGTTCGATCATCCATACCAGTGTCGCTTCGAATGTATCGGTCACCACGGGGTAATTGTCGCTGTGCACAATCATGTCGCCGCGACTGATATCAATTTCATCTTCCAGCGTCAGTGTCACAGCCATGTCGGTGAATGCTGATTCAAGTTCTTCGTCATAGGTGACGATGGACTTCACACGGCTGGTCTTCTGCGATGGCAGTACGACTATTTCGTCGCCTTTGCGTACGATGCCCGATGCGATAGTGCCGCAGAAACCGCGGAAATTCAGATTGGGGCGATTGACGTACTGAACAGGGAAGCGCAGGTCACGCAGATTGCGGTCTTTGGCAATTTCCACGGCTTCCAGCTGTGCCATCAGTGTCGGGCCGGAATACCAGGGCATGAATTCGCTGGCATTCACAACATTGTCGCCATTGAGCGCCGACATCGGAATGAACTGGAAGTCTGCCGGGGCGAGACGCTCGCTGAATTGCAGATAGTCCGCCTTGATGCGCTCGAATACCTCCTGGCTGTAATTGACCAGATCCATCTTGTTGATGGCCACAAGGATGTGCCGAATGCCGAGCAAGGACGTAATGAAGCTGTGTCGTCGCGTTTGTACCTGCACACCGTGGCGGGCATCGATGAGGATGATGGCGAGGTCGCACGTAGAAGCACCTGTTGCCATATTGCGGGTGTACTGCTCATGGCCGGGGGTGTCGGCGATGATGAACTTGCGTCGTGACGTGGAAAAGTAGCGGTAAGCCACATCAATGGTGATGCCCTGTTCGCGCTCCGCCTGCAATCCGTCCACCAGAAGTGCAAGATCGATGGCACCGCCGGTCGTGCCGGATTTCACGCTGTCCGCCTTGATGGCGCTCAGCTGATCTTCGTAGATCATTTTGGAATCGTGCAGCAGGCGGCCGATTAGCGTGCTCTTGCCATCGTCCACACTGCCGCAGGTGAGCAGTCTCAGCAATTCCTTGCGCTCGTGCTGGGCCAGATAGGCGTTGATGTCCGTGCTGATGAGATCCGATTGATGTGACATAGATTGGAACCTGGTTTTCGCGTACATGCCGCAGAGTGTTTGGGAAGCGAGGGTTAGAAGTAGCCTTTGCGCTTCTTGTCTTCCATGGAGCCTGCCTTGTCACTGTCGATCAGGCGGCCTTGTCGTTCCGAGGTGGTCGTCAGCAACATTTCCTGAATGATGTCTGTCAGAGTGGTGGCATTGGATTCCACTGCGCCGGTCAGTGGATAGCAGCCGAGAGTTCTAAAGCGCACCATCTTGTGCTCAACTTTTCTGCCTTCCAGCGGCATGCGCTCGTCATCCACCATGATATCGACGCCGTCAATGCGAACAACCGGTCGCTCTTTCGCAAAGTACAGTGGGACGATATCGATGTTGTTCAGGTAGATGTATTGCCAGATATCCAGTTCAGTCCAGTTGGACAGCGGAAAAACGCGGATGCTCTCGCCCTTGTTCACTTTGCAATTGTAGATATTCCACAACTCCGGGCGCTGGTTCTTTGGGTCCCAGCCATGATTCTTGTCGCGAAATGAGAAAACGCGTTCCTTGGCACGCGACTTCTCTTCGTCACGACGGGCTCCCCCAAACGCAGCATCGAACTTGTACTTGCTCAACGCCTGACGCAGGGCTTGTGTCTTCATGACGTCAGTATGCTTCTCACTCCCATGCGTAAATGGGCCGATTCCTGCGTCCACGCCTTCCTGATTGGTGTGCACAATCAGCTCAAGCCCGAGGTTCTTTACCAGCTTGTCCCGGAACTCGATCATTTCCCTGAATTTCCAGGTCGTGTCCACGTGCAGGAGCGGGAAGGGAGGCTTGCCTGGATAGAAAGCTTTCATGGCCAGGTGCAACATGACGGCAGAGTCCTTGCCTATCGAATACAGCATGACTGGATTGTCGAACTCAGCCGCGACTTCGCGAATGATGTGAATGCTTTCAGCTTCAAGTTGTTTCAGGTGCGTCAGGTTGTAGTCAGTCATCGTGTTTCACTGTTCTAAGTTGGTGTCAGCTCGACATATTTTGCGGCTTTGCACTGGAGTGTCAGTACTAAGGAGGCTGGTGAGTGAAGTCGCTTGGGCTCTTAAAGATAGTCCCTGTCGGACTCTCGGAGTTTCTCCAGGCCGAAACCCTCTGAAAGTGCTCCGCTCTGGCCCGGCGTCTGCTTGGGTGCATAGTCACGTGGTGCCTGAACATGGGCTTCATCAACAGTCAAGGCACGATTGAACAGGCCGTCGGAAGCCGCTGGGAGAAGTTGGCTCGCCACGTCTCCTGAGCACAATTCCTGAGCGCCAATGGCCAGGTGCTGATACACATCCCGATAGCTGTCTGTCATTTGCTGCACAAGACCGGCGGTAGTGCTGAAATGTTCGCTGACCTCTTCCTTGTAGCGGGCATGACTGCGTTGCAGATCTTGCAGTTGTTGCTCCAGCTCGGAGATTTTTGTCGGACTGGCGTTGATACGACTGGCCAGGAAATACCCGGCGGCCGTGCCAGTCGCCAGACAAATGAAGCCGATTACCCATACCATCACTATAGAATGCCTCTCTTGCGAAGGTCCGTGGCTTGCACGGGTTGAATATCCAAAGTGGCGCAAGTATAGCCTGAGCCGTGTCATGGTGTCAGGGGATTCCGGTCACTGGTCGGTGGCTATTGCGGGCGGGCCGTCACGCCTTGCTGGTCTGGCCATGGTTGCTTGCCGTAGAATGCGCAGCCTTTCCAAGCCGGATGAATCTGCGAATGTCGCACTCTCAAACCCATTCCATGCCGCCAGACGCGCGCTACAGACAAGATGTCGCGCAGGGCATTCTGTTTGAAGATTCCGCGCAGGCCGATGCCATTGTCCATTTTCAGCGCCTCTACGACGAACTGCTCGCCAGACAAACTGCGGAGTCAACACGCTTTGGCTGGATCAAACGCTCCTTGAATCTGGATGCCATCCCTCCAGTCAAGGGCTTGTATATCCATGGCGGCGTAGGGCGTGGCAAAACATATTTGATGGACGTTTTTTTCGAAAGTCTGCCGCTCGAGCGCAAGATGAGAACACACTTTCATCGCTTCATGCAGCGTGTGCACGCCGAACTTCAGCGAGTGAAAAGGCAGAAGAATCCATTGGAATCAGTGGCTCGTTCAATTGCAGGCGATGCAAGAGTGCTCTGCTTTGACGAATTTTTTGTTTCGGATATCGGCGACGCGATGATTCTTGGGGGATTGTTGGCTCACTTGCTGGAAGAGGGTGTCGTGCTGGTGATGACTTCAAACATCGAGCCCGCCTCCTTGTACCTGAATGGCTTGCAGCGAGAGCGTTTCCTGCCTGCAATTGCTTTGTTGCAGGAGAATCTTGATGTAGTGCATCTGGATGGCGGGATTGATTATCGACTTCGAAATCTTCAGCAGGCCAGTATCTACTACTCCCCATTGGGAAGCAGAGCGGAAAAGGCCATGCAGGATTGTTTCGATCGGCAAGTTTCAGAGCATGCCAGTGTCGCAACGGGGACCAGTGTCGAAGTACTAGGACGACAGATTCCAGTGCGCGCGCAAAGTGATGACGTGATCTGGTTTGATTTTGCGGATTTGTGCGGCGGGCCACGAAGCGCATATGACTATGTCGAACTCGGCAAGCTGTATCACACGGTGCTGGTCAGCGATATTCCGCAGCTCAGAAGTGAAAGCGATGACATGGCAAGACGTTTCGTCAGCCTTGTAGACGAGCTCTACGATCGTAACGTCAAGCTGATCCTTTCAGCGCAGGTTGAGCTAGCCAGTCTGTATGCCGGCAGTGGACTGGCGTTCGTTTTCGAGCGAACCCGCAGCAGATTGCTGGAAATGCAGTCAGAGGAGTACCTTGGTCGGCAGCACCGCCCCTAGCGATTACAATGCCCTGCAGGTGCTGCGGGGCCGCAACTTGCAGGGCAACTTGGGGCTATTTAATGCTTGAACAATTAAAGTCGCTTCGGTAGTATTCGCGCTCCTTGAAGACAATGCTCCTTTGGTGAAAGTAAATGAAGACCTTTATTGCGAAACCGCAGAATGTTGAACACAACTGGCTGCTTCTGGATGCCGAAGGGCAGACCCTGGGTCGCATGGCGGCAGAAATTGCCAGCCGTCTGCGTGGTAAGCACAAGCCTGAATACACTCCTCACGTTGATACTGGTGACTACATAGTCGTCATCAATGCCGAGAAAGTGGCGGTTACAGGCAACAAGGTGAAGGACAAGATTTACCATTCCCACTCCGCGTTCCCGGGCGGCCTGAAGTCGATTGCATTCGGCAAACTGGTTGACAAAGCGCCTGAGCGTGTCATCAAGCTGGCTGTCAAGGGCATGCTTCCGCGCACTCCGCTGGGTCGCGCAATGTTCAAGAAGCTCAAGGTTTATGCCGGCAACGAGCATCCGCATACCGCACAACAGCCCCAAGCGCTGACACTGTAACGAGGTTTATACATACACTATGCCCACGACTCAATATTACGGTACAGGTCGACGCAAGACTGCGACTGCACGTGTGTTCCTGACGAAGGGAACAGGGACAATCACTATCAACAAGCGTACGCTGGACAATTTTTTCGGCCGCGAAGTGGCTCGCATGATTGTGCAGCAGCCTCTTGAGCTGGTTGAGCTGAAAGACAAGTTCGATGTGATGGTCACTGTGAAAGGCGGTGGCAGTTTCGGTCAGGCTGGGGCAATACGTCACGGAATCACACGTGCCCTGATGGAATACGATGGCGAGCTGCGCCCGACGCTGCGCAAGGCCGGATTCGTGACACGTGATGCGCGTGCGGTCGAACGTAAGAAAGTTGGCTTGCGCAAAGCCCGCAAGAGGCCACAGTTCTCCAAACGTTGATTATTGGTTTGCTGCGTTTCTGTTTCGCTTCGAGCAGGACAGAATCAGCAGGGTCGATTACAAAAAGCGCCTGTGCTTCACAGCCCAGGCGTTTTTTTATTTCCGAAAATATAAATTTCTGATCTAAATCAAAAAGTTGCCTGTGAATTGGCGAGCCGCAGGCTTGAATAAAGTCGGCAGATTCACTACTATCCGCGGCATTTGCGTAACCGGTCCATGTATCCGCTTCCCCAGGTCTACAGTCCGGCTTTCTTTTCCAAGATCAACTCTGGTTTCCTCTTCACAAGAGAGGATTCTTAAATTACCAATGCTCAGGAGATAACACGGTGAGTGAAGACGGTACTGATTCTGGCCGCAGGCGTTTCTTATTGGGGTCCACCTCGGTAGTCGGTGTTGCAGGCGTGGTTGCTGCAGCGGTTCCCTTTGTCGGTTCTTGGAGTCCCAGCGCCAAAGCGCGGGCTGCCGGTGCTGCTGTCCGACTGGACATCAGTACAATTGAAGAGGGCGGCATTCTCGGGCCGATTCCCGCGTGGCGAGGTCGGCCGATATTCATTGTACGCCGCTCTGCTGAAGCACTTGCGGCATTGCCGGGTCTCGACGGCACCTTGCAGGATCCTGCGTCTACGCAGCCTGAACAGCCTGAGTACGCTACCAATGCACACCGCTCACGTGAGCCGGAGATTCTGGTGCTGGTAGGACTTTGTCCCCACTTGTTCTGCTCCCCGACACCGCGGCTTGAATTGCGTGCAGAACCTTTCGACGAGCAATGGAAGGGTGGCTTCTTCTGTCCATGCCACGGTTCTCGTTTTGACCTGGCAGGCAGGGTTTATCAGGGCTCACCGGCGTCACGCAATATGCAGGTGCCTCCGTATTTCTACGAGTCCGAGAGTGTTCTGGTGATTGGTGAAGATGGGGTGAATACATAATGAGCACATCGAAAAAGAGTGGCTGGATAATCTCTTCGCTTGTGGGGCTTCGCGACTGGACCAATGATCGTCTGCCGATCGTTGCCGCGTGGGAGAAGCACATGAGCAAGTACTACGCGCCCAAGAACTTCAACTTCTGGTACTTCTTCGGCGTGTTGTCATTGGTGGTACTCGTCCTTCAGCTGGTGACCGGCGTCTGGTTGACAATGAACTACACCAACAGCGCCGAAGCAGCGTTTGCTTCCGTTGAATACATTATGCGAGACGTGGAGTGGGGATGGCTTCTGCGCTATCTGCATTCCACAGGCGCCTCTGCGTTCTTCGTGGTGGTTTACCTGCACATGTTCCGTGGTCTGATGTACGGCTCCTACAAGAAGCCCCGCGAGCTTGTATGGGTGTTTGGCATGGCCATTTACCTTGTGCTCGTGATTGAAGGATTCCTGGGCTACGTGCTTCCCTGGGGTCAAATGTCCTACTGGGGAGCCAACGTAATTGTGTCACTGGTGGGCGCGATTCCGGTGATCGGGGAAGATCTGCTGGTCTGGGTGCGCGGTGACTACCTGATATCCGGTGCTACACTGAATCGATTCTTCGCACTGCACGTCGTGGCGCTTCCAATCGTTCTGCTGGCCTTGGTGGTTCTGCACTTGCTGGCACTGCACGAAGTGGGTTCCAACAACCCGGATGGCATCGAAATCAAGAAGAACAAAGGTCCGGATGGTGTTCCGCTAGACGGCATTCCGTTCCATCCCTACTACACAGTACATGACCTCATGGGCATTACTGTATTCCTGTTCGTGTTCTGCTTCGTCGTATTCTTCGTCCCGGAGATGGGTGGGTACTTCCTCGAGCACGCGAACTTCCAGGAAGCGGATCCTCTCAAGACTCCGGAACACGTTCCTCCTGTCTGGTACTACACGCCCTTCTACTCGATGCTGCGAGCCGTCACTGTTCCGCTTCTGGGCATTGATGCGAAGTTCTGGGGACTGATCGTGATGTTTGGTGCAATCGCCATTCTGTTCGTGGTGCCCTGGCTGGATCGCAGCCCCGTTAAGTCCATGCGCTACAAGGGCTGGGGCAGCCGCATAGCGCTGCTGGCATTCACAGTATCCTTCATTATCCTGGGCGTACTGGGCACGCTGTCAGTCAGTCCTGCGCGCACATTGCTGGCTCAGATCATGACTGTGGTCTACTTCGGCTTCTTCTTCCTCATGCCGTGGTACACGGCGAAAGAGAAGACGTTCCCCGAGCCGCTGCGTGTTACTGGGCGCTGGATTACGTGGAAGCAGCTGGTACTCAGCATCGGGCTCCTCGCCGTTCTGGTCTTCCTGCCCTTGAAGGCAGTTGGTGCCGAGTCCTCTGTACCTCTTGATCATGTCGAAGTTGATGTGAAAGATCAGGACTCCCTGCAGAATGGTTTCAAGTACTACATGAGCTACTGTTCTTCGTGCCATTCACTTCAGTACGCACGTTACGAGCGCACTGCAAATGACCTGGGTATCCCCAATGACGTGATTCTGGATAGCGTGATTTTCAACGAACACCAGATCGGTGATCTGATGGAAAACTCCATGTCCACAGATAACGCCAAGAACTGGTTTGGTGCAGCTCCACCCGATCTGACACTGATCGGGCGCGTGCGCAGCCCAGAGTGGCTATACACCTATCTGCGTACGTTTTACGCTGACTCTTCTCGGCCGTGGGGCGTAAACAACGTGGTATTCCCCAATGTTGGTATGCCAAATGTTCTCCATGAACTGCAGGGTGACGTGGTGTGTGCGGGCGGTGACATGGCGCATTGCGAACTTGAGCACGTGGATGGCACGGGCAGCATGACGCCCGAAGAGTTCGATAACACGGTGGCGGACATCGTCAATTTCCTCTACTACATCGGCGAGCCCGTGCGTGCACAGCGCGAATACATGGGTTTCTTCGTACTGGGGTTCCTGGCAATTCTGTTCGTGTTCACTTCGCTTCTGAATCGCGAGTACTGGAAAAAGATACATTGATCCGGATTCCGGCTCAGAACTGATCCAAGAGCAGAGGTTTTACATGGGTGTGGTAGCCAAGCGTTCTTCAATGACGTTTTATTCCGATGGTGCGAGTCAGTACAGTCACCGAGTGCGGATTGTGCTGGCCGAGAAAGGGGTCACTGTCGAGACTATCGACGTGGACCCTGAAAAGAAGCCGGAGGATCTTTCGTCACTGAATCCATACAACACGCTGCCTACACTGGTAGACCGTGATCTTGTGCTGTATGAAGCCAATATCATGATGGAGTATCTGGATGAGCGGTTTCCACACCCACCGCTCTTTCCAGTTTACCCTGTTGCCCGAGCTCAGAGCCGGCTGTGGATGTACCGCATCCAGCGAGACTGGTGTGCGCTGGTAGACTTCATAATGTCGAGCAAGGGGACCGCAGCAGAATTGGATAAAGCTCGAAAGGAACTCCGAGAGAGCCTGATTTCCATTGCCCCCATTTTTTCCGAAAAGCCTTACTTCATGAGCGATGAATTCACGATTGTGGATTGTTGCGTCACTCCGATTCTTTGGCGACTCCCAGCGATGGGAATTGAGCTTGCCGAGACGAAGGCACTGCAACCACTGCTGGAATACCGTGCCCGGCTATTCACCCGCGATTCGGTTCGCGCCAGCCTGTCAGAGCAGGAAAGGGAAATGCTTTGATGGATCGAGCGCGCCAGTGCTGATCGATGCTCCGGCGTTCGTTTACTCACAACGGTGCGCAGCATGACTATGACTTCCAGCCGTCCCTACATTATCAGGGCTCTCTATGAGTGGATCCTGGAGAACTCTTGTACGCCTTATATTCTGGTCAATGCCTTCGGTCATGGTGTTCAGGTGCCACAGGAGCATGTGAAGGACGGCCAGATTATCCTCAATATATCGCCGTCAGCAGTACAGGGCTTGTTCATCAAGGACGAAGCTCTGGAATTCAGTGGTCGTTTTGCGGGGATACCTACACCCGTCTATGTGCCAATAGGAGCTGTGATGGGCATTTATGCCCGTGAGAATGGACAGGGGATGGTTTTTGATCCGGAGAAGCCGCAGCCCCCGTCACCGAAGGCGCCGCAGGCAGTAGTTGATCTCGGGTCCAAACCTGCAGGGAAAGGAAAACTCAGCAGGCCGTCACTACGCGTGGTGAAATAGGCTGCCGCGCAAACACCGGCAGCCTTGACGATCAGCAATTTCAAATGTACTCGAAAACCTTCACTACTCGTGAAACACCTGCAATATTGCGTGCCAGAAGTGCAGCCCGATCTCCTTGTGCCTGAGACAGCATTCCCATCAGATACACTACCCCGTTCTCAGTAACCACGCGGATTTGCCCCGAAGGCACGTCCTTGTTGGATGCCATCTGGGTTCGCACCTTGGTGCTGATCCAGCTGTCATTGGTGCGGGAAAGCAGCGTGGTCTGACCTGCGACTTCCAGCTCATTATGCACTCGGCGCACCTGCACACTCGCTTCAGCTGCAATCTGCCCCGCACGGATCTTCAACGCCTCTGATTGCACCTGGCCGACCAACAACACGACTCCATTGTGACTGACCACATTGAAATGAGCGTCGCGAAATGCTGGCTCGATAGTCTTCATGTTGACAGTGACTCTCGTTTCAATGGATTCATCTTCGACAATCGTGCCTGCTGTGCGCACACCTGGGTTTTCCTGCAAGCCGTTTTCATCCGTTGTGGCCACAAGGATAGACGTGCATCCCGTGCTCATGACCAGCAATGCAGCAACCAGCAATCTCTGTATTTTCACGATTCATCCTCTCCGAATATTTGAATGTCTATCAAGTCACACAGACTATGAAGGACCAGCAAGTGCACTTCCTGTATTCGCGCAACTGACTGTGCAGGTACTCGAATCTCTATATCATGACCAGACAGAAGGTCAGCAATGTCGCCGCCATCCCGGCCTGTAAGGGCAACGGTTCTAATTCTGCGTTCACGAGCGGCCTTTATTGCCTCTGCAACATTGCGTGAATTGCCACTCGCAGAAATTGCCAGCAAGACATCACCTTCCTGGCCCAGCACCCGCAGTTGCTGCGCAAATACTTCCCTGTATGTAAGGTCGTTCGCAATCGCTGTCAACGCTTGTGTGTCGGCATTCAAGGCAATTGCCGGCAACCCAGGGCGCTCACGTTCAAAACGATTGAGAAGTGTTGAGGCAAAGTACTGTGCGAGCCCTCCTGAGCCGGCCGTGCCGCAGCATAGAATCTTGCCCCCTGCCAACAATGCTTCCGTAATCAATTCGCTGGCGCTGGCAATCTCAGGTACCAGAACCGACGCCGCACCTTGCTTCGTGGCGATACTGTGATTGAAATGCTGAGCAACTCGTTTTTGCAGATCCATGAATTGCGTCGCCGCCTGGTTGTTTCGACGGGCATTTTACTGCAATTTGATGAACTGTACATGAATGCCGGCCCGGTGGCGCGAAGCATTGTTGAATCAGCCATCCGTCATGGTAAATGCGGCACGTATCCAGTCGAATTGCAGACTCCCGTTACTCGAATCAGGTGCAATTCCAAGGACATCGAAGCGGCATGGGAGGCGGTTAGCCATTCCGGAACGCTGCAAGTAAAACTGGGCGGTACGCTGCAGCTTTCTCCGCTTTCGCCAGTCCACTGTTTCAGCGGCATTGCCATAAAGCGATGAGCGCCGGAAGCGAACTTCCACAAAGACAAGGGTGCCTTTGTTGTGCATGACCAGGTCGATCTCACCGAGTTTGCACTGGAAATTGCGACAGACCAACGTCAGTCCCTGACGAAGCAAAAAGTTGGCAGCTTCATTTTCCAGCGCCTCTCCGAAAGCGCGTTTGCCGCCGCGGGCGGGTTTTGCCATGGTGTGTCACTCCCGAGTTGGTTGGAAGTCATCACAATTATAGGCAGAGATTAGTCACCCAGCACGCTGGCCTCGCCATTGAGGACGACTGCGTTGCGCAGAGCACGATGGATGCTGCCGTCGGGCAGGATACTGAGAGTGCCTGTAGCGCCTTCCAGGCTCATGTAAGGGAAGGCGCGCATCTGTTCCATGCGCAGGTAGAGCCGATAAGCATCGACACCCATGGCGCGCAGGCGCTGGACAGGACCAGACGCAGCTGCCCAGGTATTGTTTGCAGCGCTCTTGAGCGGGTCAGTCTGTTCGAGAATCCAAGGGGCATCATTGAAGATGATACCGTTCAGGTCCTGATTCGCCGCCGGGTTGCTGCCACCGTCATATACAGATGGCATGGCATAGACTGGCACATCACCTGCGAAGTGCAAGGACAGAGTCGGCTTGATCTGGCGCCCTTCAGCCGGATTGGCAAGGAGGAAGACGAAATCCACATCCTGTCGTCTACGTGGAACGAACTCGATGTTGGTGCGAGGGACCAGGCTTCGAATCTGTTCTGCCCTCGTCTCGCTGGCATCAATGCTGAAGATTCGCTTGATGACGGGGGCGTAGTCCCGCGCTTCGGTGAAGTTGTCGATGGATACTACACGACCACCCAACGCTGACCAGTAAGACACGAAGGTATCTTGAATTCGCAAATACTCTTCGCCCGCAGGAGTCAGCACGGCGGCATTGCGATGACCAGCAGCCCAGGCTGTGTCGGCAGCTTGCATGATCTCATCTTCGGGTGCCAGCCCGAACTGATAAAGATCCTCAATGATTCCACCGCCCGGGTCACCATAATTCAAAGCCAGTGTGGGTACTGGCATCGGGCGGCCGGAGCGTTGAATCCGTCTGACCGCATCTTTCAAAACCGGTCCGATGATGAGCTTCATTCCTTCATCCACTGCCTGATCGTAAAACACCAGAACGTCTGTCCTGAAGCTGGTGTCGTAGATGCGGACACGTGGCACGTCTTTGCCGCGTGCAAGCGCATCGTAGTAGGCGCTCATGAAGCCTTCGCTGATGGCCTTGCCCAGAGGCTCCTGCACAGGCAGAACCAGTGCGATCTCTGAAGGCCTGTTGTCCCAGATATCCTGAAGCAAAGTCAGCGCGTCAGGAAGATTGTCGGCAGCACTGTGCTGCGCCCAGGTATTGCGCCACTGTTCGATGGAGCGCAGCTGATCCTGAATGTCGCTCTGGTTGCTGGTTACCAGGCGCAGTAATTCCAGCCAGCCACGCAATTCGTAAGAATCGGAGCTGGACCCGCTTGTCAGAATTCGAGAACGTGGAGATCCCGCCAACACAGCCCAGATGGCGTTGCGATTCTCTGCCTGCGCCTGGGCATCCAGTAGAGGCGCCAGTTGAATTCTTTCCCGCACCGCATTCATGGGCTGGTCGGTCAACACATATACCTGAGAGCGCATGCTGCGCAGGGATATCTGGGCGGCAGAGTTCAGCGAAGCCATGTCTGCGAACAGCGGATTCTCAAGTATCTGCTCCGCTTCTGCAGTATCGGCACTCAGCAAAGCCAGTTCCGCGTTCAGCAATGCCAGGCGCACACGGAGGTCTGTTGGCAAATCACCCGCGGCGTCAATGCTGCCAATCAAAACTCCAGCTTCAGTGATCAGGCCAGTGTCAATCTGCAGGCGCGCTGCGTCCATTCTAAGCGCGTCAGCGGCTGGAGAAGCGCTGCGGCGAGCCCGGTCCAGCAGGTCTTCTATGGCGCTAAGTTCGGGGCTGGCCACGATCTCTTCCACGGGTGCAACGGGCTCCACGGGCGTCGTTGTTGTACACGACAGCAATCCGGGCATCAGCACGCAGAGCAGCAGAATTCGAGGTCGCGAAACAATGAAAGTGTTGGTCATAGGCATGCGCGGGGGAAGGAAAAGGTGTCATGGAAGCTTATTACAGTTGCCTGGAGCGGGCAACTCATCGAGGTATCAGCGCTGCCGCGGCTCTGTGTATACTTCAACTCCCAATGCACTGGGCGTTCGGCCCGGAGAAGTGAGTCCATGTCCGATACTGCAAGTCCGAGCGGAACTTTATACATCGTTGCAACGCCTATCGGCAATCTTGGGGACATGACGAGTCGCGCCATCGAGACGTTGAAGGCTGTTGCCTTGATTGCAGCCGAGGACACCCGACACAGCGCACGGTTGCTCCAGCACTTTGGTATCCAGACACGCATGACCTCTTATCACGACTTCAGTGATGACGCCCGCGTGGAGCTTTTGCTGCGCAATTTGCTGGATGGGCAGTCGATGGCGCTGATTTCCGATGCTGGTACTCCACTTATTTCCGACCCAGGATACAGGCTGGTAAAACGTGCGCGAGATCGCGGCTTGCGTGTTGTGCCCATTCCAGGCGTTTGTGCCATGACTACAGCACTATCTGCCGCTGGAATTCCCAGTGATCGCTTTGCCTTCGAAGGCTTCCCACCTGCAAAGCACACTGCACGACTGAAATTTTTCCAGGCTCTGGTGCAGGAAACCCGGACGCTGGTGTTTTATGAGTCACCGCATCGCATTCTGGAGTGCGTGGACGACATGGCTGATGGTTTTGGCTTTGATCGCACTGCGGTGATCGCCCGCGAGCTTACCAAGACTTTCGAAACCATTCACTGCGACACCCTTGGCAGTCTTCAACATTGGTTGCGCGCCGACGAAAATCAGCAGCGTGGTGAGTTCGTGGTGCTCATCAAGGGAGCTGAGACGGAGCAGGACGAAGAGATCCCTGCAGATGCAAAACGCATACTTCAGGTATTGATGGAAGAGCTATCGGTAAAGCAGGCGGCATCACTTGCATCGCGCCTTACTGGTGTGAAGAAAAACCTGCTCTATGCCTTGGCGCTGGCAAGCGCAGCCAAGGCCGACGACGCGGTGGCGCAATGAGCCTGATCAGGGCTTGCGCGCCCACTGACCGGGAGCGGATTCAACGTAATGCCCCGGGCGCGTGTTCTCGAATGCCCTGGTGAAAGCGAGTTTTGCAACATCACCTACAGGAATGCCATTCTCGTTGGCAATCTGTTCGTAGCGGGCGCGGCGCTGCAGATTGACACTTTCCACCAGTGCAACCACATCAGCGGGCACAGAGTTCTGCACCAGCCCGATATAGCCGTCCTGCTTCTCACCTATCTGCCCTGCAGCCTTCGCTTCTTCCAAAGTGGCAGCAAAGGCGCCGGGGCTTGCCAGCAACAAAGCAAACAAGGCGACGGACATCACTTTCAAAAACTGTTTCATGAGATTCTCCTGTTAGAACAAGCCGCTGTCGGCGCTGAATATGTCATCAAGTTCCTTCTCTACCTTGACGCGGATCTCGTGCTCAATACGCACATTCAAGTTGATGGTAATTGGTTCGGTAGGCATGGCGACCTGCACGGTGGGTGTGCAAGCTTGCATAAGAGCAAGAAACGCCAGTGTGAGCAGTGTATTTCGTGGGCGCATGAGAGATTCCCGTAATGACTGTTTGCAAATCAATGACTTCACTATAACAGACGCGCATGAATGCGAGCTGAATCAATTCAGCGGCGCTGCAGTTGCTGTTCCACAGCTTCAGTAATCGTGCGACCAGCCTGAAGGCTGCGCAGCAGGGTCGGAATGTTGTCGCTGATATTGAGATTTAGATTGATGCGTTGCCCGGAATTCGAGTCGGGGTTGGTGCCCTGCAATTGCACGGCAAGTGCAAGATCCCCGTTGGGCAAGTAGTCCACTCCGGTCTCCATTACGTCGTACTGGTAGTTGCTGAGAGTCTTGTTCACGAAGTCCAGTGCTGCATTGCCTGATACTTCCCCTGAACCGCTGTAGCGGATATTGCCGCCGGGAAATTCTGCAAAGAGAGACCCTTCCGCGATTGACACCGAGCCATCGCGAAGACTGACGGGAAGTGTGCCTGAGACAAGGCCGCTCGCTGTGACTCCCTCATAGGCACTCAGTGTCAGAATGTCGGCCAGATTGATCTTGTCAAGTTGAAGCTGCAATGTGCCCTGGGGCTTGTCCAGAGCAAAAATGCCGCCTTCCGAGCGTACGCTGCCACTGAACAAACTCGCTTCGAGTCCGGCAAGGGAGAATGTGTTGGCTCCGGTATCAAACTGTATCTCAGCCACAATGTTCTGTACGGCAACGCCCGGATCGATACTTTTCACTGTCAGCATGGTCGGAGCACTGCTTTGCAGGGCGAAATCGTCCTGAAGGATGGCCTGCAGGTCAGCACTCACCCCTACAATCGCGGTCTCATCCACGAAGCCGCTCAAGTCGTGCACCTGTGCATGCAATGGGCCATTGAACTGGATGACGCCAGAGTCGCTCCTGTGGATGCTCAGAGCGGCATTGGCTTCCAGACTTCCCGCGACGATGTCCGCAGCAAACCCACGGGAAGCGAACATGTAGGCGAAACTGCCGGCGTCCGCGCCGAATTCCAGGCGTGGTATGCGCAGGTCCGCGGAACCTGCGCCTCGCATGTAATCGAAGTCCACATCTGCATGCATTACCTCGCGTTCCGCTACGCGAATATCGGCGCTGAGGCTGTAGATATTATTGTCGAATTCGATCTGAGCAAGTACCTCGGGGCTACGAAGTGTGAAAGGCAGCGCATTGGTGCTCAATACACTCAAGCCTGTGCTGATGCTCAGATTCGTTGCCGGCAAGTCTGACAATCTACCGGAGGCTCTGATGTCCCGGAGTGTGAGTGCCGCTGATGACTGTGTTTCGCCGAAATGGATTTCCGTTGCTCGAAGTGCCGCGCTGGTGCCATTCAAATGCCATGTGTCCGCATAGTCCCATTGCAGCGTCAAGCGCTCTTCCACATGCAGACTGGTGTCAATTGTCTCCAGCGTGTCGATTTCCATTTGTGTCAGTGCTATGTCGAAACCGGGAAGCAGGTCGACTCGCAAGCCGTCTGCAGTTGTCTGCACATCCCAGGGTCCTTGCAATTTCAGGCCATTGGCGCGCAGCACCTGGCCCTGCCTATTACCCGTCAGGGTCGGGCCCAGATTCAGCGGCTTGCCGGATTGGGTAGTTCCACTCAGCTCAATGTTCTGTGACAGGTGACACTCACCCGATGCTGTGCACTCTCCGTCGAGCCCGAACCTTTCGATTTTCAGCAGAATGAGCTCGTTCCGGAAAGGCAATTGCAGAGCCGATGGGGAAATCTGGACTGTGAGCTGATGCGCAGCGGTGGTGTCAGTTGCCAGGAGTACACCTGCCCGCAATGCCAGTTCTCCGTCGAGTTCTCCAAATGCTGCAGGTACATTGGCTTGTGTCCTGGCATAAGCTGCTACCCAGGCCAGGTTAACATCCCCTTCCAAGTCCAGGCTTGTGCCTGAGTTCGTCTCCAGTGCTGAAAAGTCCAGGTTCAAGGCCTGGCCTCCCTGGTAGCGAATCCGCACATTCGCAGAGAGTGTGCCAGGATCCATGCTGCGCGATGAAATATCATTTTCTGGAATGAAGTGGCTTGAAAAAAAATCCATGTCGTGCCAGTTGGCCCGCATTTCAAGCCGAATCTCTTCACTCTCAATTGTTGCGAAAACCTCTTGCAGATTCCGCTGTATATTCAGGGATGCCTCCTCCAGCCATGGAGACAGTGCAAGCGATTCCACGTGAACCCTGGCAATCGGAAAGTTCGCGAGCATGGCAAGAATTGGCTTGATCTCTGGTGCTGCAAAAGCAGAGTTGGAAGGGGAATCTGGTATTGCAATGTGCAAGTCGGCCCTTGTCAACGTGACCTCGCGAAGCTCTCCTTTAAGCAATTCGCGCAGCGTGAAATCCACTTGCAGATTCTCGACGGTGCTACGAGCTTCGGCTCCTGGAAGACTGATGTGCAATGATGCTATGCGCATGCCTGATGGGCTGATCCCCAATCCTTTCAAATCGTGCAGACTTATACCGTAATCCAATAGAGCGACCCGCAATGTCGCAAGCATCAGCGGTCCGCGAAGCAGATAAGCTGAGCTTGCCAGCAACGCGAAAGTCAGCATCAGTACGACCAGAGTCTTGCCAATACGTACTGATCCAGAAGTATTGCTTGCCATGTTGACCGCACTTCCATTTCAGAGTGAGCTGCAACAGCAGTGTGACATACGCATTCCCTGTCATCTAGCGAGAGTCGTTGAGACTGCCAGGAACAATGTGCTTGTATAATGCTGTACGCTCGCTTAACCTGCGCGCCGAGTCAGCCGGACAGTCGCTGCCGGGAATTCTTCGACAAACGTCAATGACGTATGTTGAGGTGCCTGGTGGAGGAAAGTCCGGGCTCCACAGAGCAGAACGCCAGGTAACGCCTGGGAGGCGCGAGCCTACGGAAAGTGCAACAGAGAGCAGACCGCCAACCCCGGCGCGAGTCGGGCGGTAAGGGTGAAAGGGTGCGGTAAGAGCGCACCGCGCGACTGGCAACAGTTCGTGGCACGGCAAACCCCGTTCGGAGCAAGGCCAAATAGGGATCCAATGGTGCTGCTCGCACTGGATTCGGGTAGGCTGCTCGAGGCCTGCAGTGATGCAGGTCCCAGATGAATGACTGTCCACGACAGAACCCGGCTTACAGGCTGACTCGTTTTTTCTTCGTTTTCAATCGATTACCTCCAAACACCCTTCGTATCTCTTAACAAAGCACTTTAAGTGTTTTGTTTAGCCTTTTGATATTGCGCTGATTACCCTATTTCTCTCTTCTCTTCGACGTAACTTCCGGATTTCTCTAAGCATTTTCCTTCATCGACCTATTCAAAATCCGTAAATAAATCTTGCGCGATGGCCTTGCCGTGCATATAGTGTCACAAGGTGGAGAAAAGTGGATATTTCTGTGTAAAAGTGGGTTCAAAAGAGAGCTTGATCCCCAAAATCGATCCTGGTGCAGGAAAGAGGGTTTGCGAGTGTTCCGAGGCGTCAACGTCATCAATCTGGATCCAAAGGGGCGACTGGCCATGCCGTCGCGCTATCGCGATCAATTGGTGTCGCAGTTCGGTGGCCGTCTCGTTGCAACGATTGATCCGATGGCCAAGTGCCTGCTTCTGTATCCCATTGATGTGTGGGAAGAGATTCAGAAGAAGATAGAAGCGCTTTCCAGCTTCAACGCGGACACCCGCAAGTTTCAGCGCATGATGATTGGTTATGCCACTGACGTGGAGCTGGACAGCAGTGGTCGCATTCTTCTGTCGCAGGTGCTGCGCAATCATGCTGAGCTCGACAAGCACGTCGCGCTGGTGGGGCAGGGCAAGAAGCTGGAGTTGTGGAGTGAGGAAAACTGGAGTGAGCAGACAGAATTGTGGATAACACAAACCTCAGCTGGCGGTGAGTTGCCGGCAGAGCTTCAGTCTCTCTCTTTGTAAGTTGATCTGGATTTTTCGTTCCGCTTTGGCGGCTGTACTGGTGGCGCACTTCAAGGCGGGTTGAGCAATGGCGGAAGAACTGCAACACGAGACTGTGCTCCTGGAGCCGGCAGTGGCGGCTCTTCTTGGGTCGCCTTCCGGAGTATACGTGGATTGCACGTTCGGGCGCGGCGGTCATTCGCAACGTATTTTACAGTCACTGAGTGCTGATGGGCGTCTGATAGCGTTCGACAAGGATCCGCAAGCGGTTGCAGTGGCGCGAGAGCGATTCGCTGCAGATTCGAGATTCACAATCGTTCAGAGCTCTTTCGCGCAATTGCGAGAAACGATACGGGCAGCGGGATTGGAGGACAAGGTCAGCGGAGTGTTGCTGGATCTGGGTGTGTCCTCGCCACAACTCGACGATGCTCAGCGCGGCTTCAGCTTCACCAATGATGGGCCGTTGGACATGCGCATGAATCCGGAAGAGGGGCTGAGCGCTGCACAGTGGCTGGCAGTCGCTGGTGAGCAGGAGATCGCTGATGTGATCTACCGCTTCGGCGAAGAGAGGTTCTCTCGCCGCATGGCCAGGGCGATAGTTGAGCAGCGTCAGTTGGCGCCAATTACCGGAACTCTGCAGCTAGCCGAGATCATCAAACATGCGAATCCGGCTTGGGAAAAGCACAAGCATCCAGCAACAAGGGCATTTCAGGCGATCAGGATTTACATCAATCGCGAGCTTGAAGATTTGCAGAGTGTACTCGGTCAGTCGCTTGACATGTTGCAGGGAGGCGGGCGCCTGGTAGTGATCAGCTTTCACTCATTGGAGGACCGCATCGTGAAGCAGTTTATGAGTGAGCAGGCGCGCGGTGATGATTATCCTCGGGGGGTTCCTGTTCAGCATGCTGATCTCAATCCCCGGCTCAAGAAGATCGGCAAGCCTGTGAAGGCGGATGCGCAGGAAGTGGCAGACAACCCCCGTTCGCGCAGCGCCATCATGAGGATTGCGGAAAAACTGAATTGAAGATGCTTTGCAGGACCGAACTCCAGAACAAGATGCCCGTTACAAGTGAGCACACATGAGAAAGCCCCTGAGCACCATCAGCATCGCTAGGACGTTCACTTCCCGATCCATATACCAGTGGGTGAATCTGTTCTCTCCTCGCATGACGCTGGTGACGGTATTGCTGCTTGCGCTGCTGGTCTCTGGCATTTCTGTGATCTACACCACGTTCAAGAATCGCTCCATGCTCAATGAGTTGCAGCAGCTGCGCAACCAGCGCAATGAGTTGCAGGTGCAGTGGGGGCAGCTGTTGATCGAGCAGAGCACATTCAGTCTGGACAGTCGTATCGAGCGCAAGGCCATAGAAGAGCTGCAGATGATTGTTCCCGAATTTTCCGATGTCGTAATGGTGCGCTATGACTAGAGACGAGCCGCAACACAAGCCGCTGACCTGGCGTCTGTATCTGATCCTCGGGGTCATGGTGATATGTGTTTTCGCCGTGATCTGGAAGCTCACCTCTCTGCACGTCCTCCAGAAGGACTTTCTGCAGGGGCAGGGCGATGCGCGCACGATTCGAGTCGAGCCGTTGTCAGCGAATCGCGGCATCATCATGGATCGCAATGGCGAGCCACTGGCGGTGAGTACGCCAGTAAGGTCCATCTGGGTGAATCCCAAGGAGCTGTCACAGGAGTTGCGCGAAATAGAAGTGCTGGCATTCGCACTTGAGCTTGACGCTCAGCAGCTCGCCGCCAGTCTTGCCGCCAATGCTGACAAGGAGTTTTTCTACGTCAAGCGCCGTATGCCACCTGCCGAGGCTGATCGCATACTCGACATGAATATTGCCGGTGTGTATGCGCGCACTGAGTATCAGCGTTACTACCCCCAGGGCGAAATAGCCGCTCACCTTATCGGCTTCACCAACGTTGATGACGCAGGCCAGGAAGGAATGGAGCTCGCCTTTGACAATTGGTTGCAGGGAGTTCCCGGACGGCAGCAAGTGATGAAGGATCGCCGCGGTCGCATCATCCGCGAGCTCGACACTCTGCAGCCGGCACAAGCAGGGCAGGACATGTCGCTGAGCATAGATTTCCGCATTCAGAATCATGCCTACAAAGAACTCAAGTCCGAGTATCTATTGCGTGGAGCCAGGTCGGCATCCGTGGTTGTGATGGATATCAAGACTGGCGAGGTACTGGCTATGGTGAACCAGCCTTCCTACAACCCGAACAATCGCGGCAACATTGCCGATTTCAGCGCTTTGCGCAATCGCGCCGTAACCGACCTCGTGGAGCCAGGCTCCACGATCAAGGCATTTACTATCGCTGCAGCATTGGAATCAGGCTTGTACACACCGGAGACGTTGGTTGATACGAGTCCCGGCAGAATTCGTGTCGGTCGTGACTGGGTAACAGATGCCACTACTCGAGACATCAATCACGGTGTACTGACCGTTGAAGGCATCATCACAAAGTCAAGCAATGTCGGAGCAAGTCTCCTGGCCCTCTCCATCGGACCTGATGCGCTGCGCAATGTGCTTGCAAAGGTAGGGTTTGGCGAAGAAACCGGTTCCGGATTTCCGGGCGAGCGCAGTGGCGTTCTGCCAGCCCATCGCCGCTGGTCAGACATCGAAACCGCGACGCTGTCCTATGGTTACGGATTGTCTGCATCTGCGCTGCAGATTGCCAGTGCATACTCGACATTGGCTGATGGCGGTCTGCGCAAGCCGGTTTCTCTTTTGAAGCTCGATCCGGCAACGCTTGACGCCATGCCGCGTGAGCAGGTCATCGGAGAGGCGGTCGCCCACAGCGTCATGAGGGCGCTGGAAACCGTGGTGGACAAGGAGCGCGGTGGCGGCGCCACTGCGGCCAATGTTCCACTCTACACCGTGGCAGGCAAGACGGGCACGGCGCACATCGTGGGTGCTTCCGGCTATGAAAAGAACGCTTACAACTCGCTTTTTGCAGGCTATGCCCCTGCCAGTGACCCGCGCATTGTCGTCGTGATCATCATGAATGAGCCGGGTGGCAATGAGCATTACGGTAGTCAGGTTGCTGCTCCCTTGTTCTCGCGAATCGTTACAGGAGCAATGCGCATTCTGAACGTTCCGCCTGATGACATGGAAAATGCTGAAATAATGACACTGAGCGCCCTTTGATGGATGCTGACCAATGAACACTGCGGAAAAGATAGTGTATACGACAAGTCTGGAACAATTGCTGAGCGACATAGTAACTCTGCCTGAAGGACTTCCGGCGGAGTTCAACGTTCGAGTCAGCGGTGTCAGGCTGGACAGTCGCAAAGTCGAGTCCGGTGATTTGTTTTTTGCATGCTTCGGCAGGAATCATGACGGTCGTGCGTTCATCGATTCCGCCATCGACAATGGTGCCGCTGTCGTACTGGCGAATGCCGATTCAAGATGGCAGGGCTTCAGTCTGCGTCGCGGTATACCTGTGATTTGTGTAGATGACCTGGCGGCGCGCGTTGGCGTTATCGCTGGCCGTTTCTTCGACGACCCCAGTGCTGCGTTGACCATGATTGGAGTGACCGGCACCAACGGCAAAACCAGCTGCACACAATTCATTGCGCAGATCATGAGTGCCATGGGGCGCTCATGCGGTGTTATAGGTACTCTTGGTTACGGCTTTCTTCCAGAACTCGAAGAGTCCGCGCACACTACTCCGGATCCGGTATTCATTCAGTCCAGTCTTGCCAGCATGCGCGCACATGGTGCCGACACTGTGGCCATGGAAGTTTCTTCGCAGGGATTGCATCAGCATCGCGTCAGCGGAGTGCGCTTTGATGTGGCAGTGTTCACCAATCTGACCAGAGATCATCTGGACTATCACGGCAGCATGGAGGACTACGCAGAGACCAAGCGCCGGCTTTTCATGGTGGAAGGCTTGAGCAGCGCTGTCGTCAACATGGATGATCCCTTCGCCTGCAGAATTCTGAACACACTGGCACCATCGGTCCGAAGTTATACTTTCAGCATCAGCAATACTCACGCCGATATTCATGCGCTGAGTCTCCAGCTGACTCCTCGTGGCTACAAGGCCCGTGTTCGAACGCCTTTCGGCGAGGGCGAGATATCCGGATCGCTGCTCGGACGATTCAACTTCAGCAACGTTCTTGCTGTCCTTGCAACACTGGTTGCTACGGAGTCGGTGCGCCCGGACTTTGCTTTGAATGCGCTGCTGAAGCAGATATGTCTCTTGCATCCGGTGCCGGGGCGCATGCAGATCGTCGGTGAGAACAGCGACATCACTGTGGTAGTGGATTACGCCCACACGCCCGATGCGTTGAAAGTAGCGCTGCAAGCCTTGCGTGAACACTTTCATGGCGATGTATGGTGTGTTTTTGGCTGCGGTGGCAACCGCGATCAGGGCAAGCGCCCGTTGATGGCCGAAGTGGCTGAGCAGTTTGCGGAAAACTTGATCGTTACCGATGACAACCCGCGAACAGAGAGCGCTGAAGACATCATTCGGCAGATAGTGCTCGGCGTGGCGGATACGCGAAAACTGACAGTAGAGCGTGACCGCGCGAAGGCCATCGCGCTCGCGATTTCTGGTGCTGTGGCAGGAGACGTCGTGCTGATTGCTGGCAAAGGTCATGAGAACTATCAGGACATCAACGGTCGCAAGCTGGCATTCAGCGACGTAGCGCAGGCCCGCCTGGCACTGCAGGCACGTATGAAGGCTGACAGGGGACGCTCGCTATGATCGGCTCACAATCGCTGACTGCCCTCAATGCAATAGTTCCGGGAACCCTGGTCGGTGGCGATGCCGAGTTTTTCAGTGTGAGCATTGATACCCGCACCCTGCTGCCAGGTGACTTGTATGTGGCACTGGAAGGCGAGCATTTCGATGGCAATCAGTTTGTCCGGCAGGCATTCGAGAAAGGAGCCAGTGCAGCTGTTGTCAGTGCGCCCGATGCGGCGCAGGCGTCCAGTCTGCTGGTCGCAGATACCACTCATGCATTGGGCGAGCTGGCGCTGTTGAACCGACAGCGTTCACAGGCGCGGGTAGTTGCGATCACCGGGAGTCAGGGCAAGACGACCGTCAAGGAAATGATCGGACAGATTCTTGGGGTGTCCCGCAAGGTCCTTGTGACACGCGGCAATCTCAACAATCACATCGGTGTGCCATTGACGCTGCTGGCGCTGGACGCGTCACACGAATGTGCTGTCGTTGAACTCGGGGCCAGCGGCCTGGGCGAGATTGCCCGCACCGTTCGCCTGGCAAGGCCGCACGTGGCCGTGTTGACCAATGCGGCAGCCACACATCTCGAAGGTTTCGGCAGTCTGGAAGGTGTCGTGCGCACCAAAGGCGAGATCATCGATGGGTTGCCAGCCGATGGTACAGCAGTGCTCAACGCGGATGACCCGCACTTTTCCATCTGGCAAGCCCGAGCAGGAAGCCGCCGTGTGCTGCGCTTTGGCATGCAATCGTCAACTGCGGATTGCCACGCCAGCGATGTGCAGACGGATCCGCTGAAAGGCACCTGTTTCACACTGCACTCACCGGCCGGCCATTGCACCATCACGCTCGGACTTCTGGGTGTGCACAACATCGTCAATGCGTTGGCAGCCAGTGCCGCAAGTCTTGCAGCGGGCGCCTCACTGGATGATGTCCGCGCCGGGATCGCCCTGGTAAGGCCTGTCGCCGGGCGCCTTTGTCTGGCTGGCGCGCACAATGGCGCCACTCTGGTGGACGACACCTACAACGCCAGTCCGTCGTCTTTTCGTGCAGCCATCGACGTGCTCGCCGGCTTTCCGGGCAGACGCATCGTGATAATCGGTGACATGGGCGAGCTGGGCGCGGACAGTGCGGTCGCCCATCGCGACGTTGGTGAATACGCGCGAAACAAGGGGATCGAAGCGCTTTGGGCATCTGGACCACTCAGCGCCCATGCAGCCGCTGGCTTTGGTGACGGAGCTATGCACTTCGAAAAGATTGCCGGGCTGATCTCCCATGCCCTGGCCAATTCCAACACCCAATCCAGTGTGCTGATCAAGGGTTCCCGCAGTGCGGCGATGGAACGCGTAGTCGAAAAACTCATCTCGGGAGAAACCCCATAATGCTCGTCTGGCTTGCCAACTATCTGACTCAGATCGACAGCGGCTTCGCCGTCATCCAGTACATCACGGTACGGGGAATCTTCAGCATTCTTACAGCATTGATGATCTCGCTGATCATCGGTCCGTGGATGATCCGTCGTCTCAATTATCTGCAGATCGGGCAAGTGGTTCGCAATGACGGCCCGTCCAGTCATTTCAGCAAGGCCGGTACTCCGACGATGGGTGGCGCATTGATCCTGGTCAGTATGCTGGTGAGCACGCTGTTGTGGTCTGATCTGAGCAACCATTATGTCTGGACGACTTTGGTCGTGACGCTGATGTTTGGAGCCATTGGCTGGGTTGACGACTATCGCAAGGTGTTCGAGAAGAACCCCAAGGGTCTGCCGGCACGCTGGAAATATTTCTGGCAATCCGTCGTTGGGTTCGGGGCTGCGCTTTTTCTGTATTACTCCGCACTTGGCCCTGCCGAAACGCATTACATCGTGCCGTTCTTCAAGGATGTCTCCATCAACGCTGGCATTTTCTTCGTGTTGCTAAGCTATTTCGTCATTGTTGGCAGCAGCAATGCAGTCAATCTGACGGATGGCCTTGACGGACTTGCCATTCTGCCAACGGTGATGGTGGGCGGTGCACTGGGCATGATCGCCTACCTCTCCGGACACGTGGAATTTTCAGAGTATCTGCGCATTCCCTACGTGGCGGGTGCCGGAGAGCTGGTGATTTTCTGCGGCACTCTGGTGGGAGCAGGGCTCGGATTCCTGTGGTTCAACACCTACCCTGCGCAGGTTTTCATGGGGGATGTGGGAGCTCTGGCGCTAGGTGCGGCACTGGGAGTTGTGGCAGTCATTGCGCGCCACGAGATCGTGCTGTTCATCATGGGTGGCGTATTCGTGATGGAAACGGTTTCCGTAATCCTGCAGGTTGGCTCTTTCAAGCTGACTGGCAAGCGCATCTTCCGCATGGCGCCGCTGCATCACCATTTCGAATTGAAAGGGTGGCCGGAGCCCCGCGTTATTGTTCGTTTCTGGATCATCACTGTGATGCTCGTCCTGTTCGGACTGGCTACATTGAAATTGCGCTGAAATCAACAGAGGAATAAAGGCAATCGTGAACGCCGCATTCAAGAACAGAATCATTGTGGGATTGGGCAAGACTGGATTGTCTGTTGCCCGCTATCTGCATTCTGTTGGTGTTGCGTTTTCCGTTGTGGACAGTCGCATGAATCCGCCTGGGCTTGCCGAGTTCACTCGCGAGTTTCCGCTAGCACCCCTCACTCTCGGTGAGTTTCCTGCTGCGCTGCTGAGAGACGCCGATGAGCTGATCGTCAGTCCAGGCATAAGCCTGGATACGCCAGCGATTCGATCAGCAATCGAGGCGGGCGTTGCCGTCACCGGGGACATCGATATTTTCAGCAAGGCTGTGAACTCACCGATACTGGCGGTCACAGGGTCGAATGGAAAAAGTACAGTGGTATCTCTGCTGGGTGCCATGGCTCGCGCGGCCGGAATCAATGTAGCGATTGGCGGGAATCTGGACGGAGCCGAAGCTGCACCGGCACTGGACTTGCTTCGAGGAGAGCCCAGGGAGTTGTATGTTCTCGAGCTGTCGAGTTTCCAGCTTGAAACTACCAGCATGCTGGGAGCCAGAGCCGCGGTGATTCTCAATATCAGCGACGATCACATGGACCGTTACGCCAGCGTGCAGGATTACGCTGCAGCAAAACAAAGAATCTTCCGAGGATGTCAGCACATCGTGCTTAACAGAGACGATGTGCTGACAGAACCATCAGGAGCCGACTCCCGCTCTGTGAGCAGTTTCGGACTTGATGCGCCAGCAAGCGATGTGTGGGGCGTTCTGACTCAACAGGGCCGAACTTTTCTTGCGCGCGGCAATACTGTAGCGCTGGCGGCCGACGAGATGAAGATCGCCGGCAAGCACAATGTTGCCAATGCGCTCGCCGCCCTTGCTCTGGGAGAAGCAGTTGGTTTGCCGGTCACAGCCATGCTCGAAGCACTTCGCCAGTTCCCCGGGCTGCCACACCGCTGTCAGTGGGTGCGCGTGCATGCCGGAGTGAACTATTACAATGATTCCAAGGGCACCAACGTGGGAGCGTCCATTGTCGCGATTGAAAGTCTCGGCGAACTGGCCACGGGAAAGCTGGTGCTGATTGCCGGTGGAATCGGCAAGGAAGCAGATTTTTCTCCCATGCTGCCCGTCGTTGCGCGATTTGTGCGCCTTGCCATTATGATCGGTCGTGACGCAGGCAGGATTGCCGCGGTTTTCAAACACAGTGTGCAGGTGGTGCTTGCTTCGAGCATGGAGGCTGCCGTGCAACTGGCTACCGAAAATGCCCAGCCGGGCGACGTCGTGCTGCTTTCGCCGGCTTGCGCGAGTCTTGACATGTTCACCGACTTCGCGCATCGCGGCCGTGTCTTTACCCAGGCAGTGGAGGCCTTGTCATGAGCCTGCACACAGCATCCCCTGCCATATTCCGACCCGTGGCGGCCCGCGGCCAGCTCAATGTATTGGTTGTGGTGATGTTGCTGCTGATGACCATCGGTCTGCTGATGATGACCTCCGCTTCCGTCGAGATTGCCAACAGTCAGTATGGTGATCCTTTTTTCTTCCTGAAGCGCCAGGTGTTCTTCACCGTACTGGCTCTGCTGATTGCACTGGGCACACTGCTGGTGCCGATGCACTTCTGGTATGGCGTCAGTGGTCTGCTCATGGTGGCTTCTTACCTTCTGCTCGCACTCGTTCTGGTCCCGGGTGTGGGACATGAAGTGAATGGCAGTTCGCGCTGGATCAATCTTGGTTTCTACAACCTGCAGCCCTCCGAGATGGCCAAGTTGTTCATGGTGTTCTATCTGGCAGCGTATCTGGACCGACGTCGTGAAGAAGTGATCGGTTCCTGGATTGGCTTTCTGAAGCCGATGCTGTTGCTGGTCATTGCAATCGTGCTTCTGCATTTTGAGCCAGATCACGGCGCTATGGTGATCATGATCGGGACCTGCTTCAGCATGATCTTTCTGTCGGGTGCAAAGCTGCATCGTTTCGCACTTGTACTGCTGGTCTGTGTCGCGGGCGTCGTGGCGCTGGCGATCATGAAGCCCTACGTGCTGGATCGCTTTGAATCCTTCATGAATCCGTGGGCTGCCGAGTATGTCTATGGTGAAGGTTACCAGCTGACCCAGGCCCTGATTGCCTTTGGGCGCGGCGGGTGGTTCGGTGAAGGACTGGGCAACAGCATCCAGAAACTCTACTTCCTGCCCGAAGCCCACACTGACTTCGTCCTTGCGATTGTCGCGGAGGAGTTCGGCCTGCTTGGCGTGAGTGTCGTGATCGGGCTGTTCATTGCCCTCATTGCCCAGGCGTTCAGCATCGGCAAGAAAGTTGAAGCCACCGGTGACCTGTTTCAGGCCTACGTGGCCTACGGCATTGCGATGCTTTTCGCGTGTCAGACGCTCATCAATGTTGGTGTCAATATCGGGCTGCTTCCAACCAAGGGGCTGACATTGCCATTCCTGAGTTACGGCGGCAACAGCCTTCTGGTCAGCTGCTTCATGGTCGCAATTCTGGTTCGCATTCAGTATGAGCATTCACAGTCCAGCGCCCCCATGGCCAGGAGGGGCTCACGATGAATGCGGCTCAACATTCTGCAAAGGTGACGAAAGGCACTGTGCTGATCATGGCGGCGGGCACCGGCGGTCATATTTTTCCGGCATTGAGCATCGCTCGCAATCTGCAGAGTCGCGGCTATCGCACGGAATGGCTGGGAACACCTGCTGGCCTGGAAGTAGAAGTGCTTCGCAATACTGACATTGTGCTGCACCGAATTGATGCCCGCGGGCTGCGCGGCAAGAGCAAGCTCAGCGTGCTGGGTGCACCATTCATGATTGTGCGAGCCATCATGCAGACGCTGCGCGTACTCAAGCAAGTGCAGCCGTGTTGCGTGCTCGGTATGGGCGGCTATGTCACGGGTCCAGGTGGAGTTGCTGCAAAGCTGTCAGGCAAACCCTTGCTGATCCACGAGCAGAACGCCATTGCCGGTCTCAGCAATCGTCTGCTGGCGTTGATTGCCAATCGTGTAATGCAAGCATTTCCCGGCACTTTCGAGCCGAGCACCGGAGCAATCAGCACCGGCAATCCGGTGCGAGCTGAGATTGGTGCGCTTGTGGATCCCCAGGCGCGCGTGACTTCTGCTGCACGGGCGCTGCGTGTGCTTGTGCTGGGCGGCAGTCTGGGGGCTGTTGCCATCAACCGGACGATTCCGGAGGCATTGCGGATTCTGGATCCGCAAATGCGGCCGCAGGTTCTGCATCAGGTGGGGCGCAACAATGTCGAGCAGGCGCTGGCAGCCTACCTACAAGCGGGACTTGCTCCGGACGATAGTCTCCGAGTTCAGGCATTCATCGACGACATGGCCGCCGCTTACGACTGGGCCGATCTCGTGATCTGCCGTGCTGGAGCCACAACCGTGTGCGAGATTGCGGCTGCCGGGAAGGCCGCTGTGTTCATCCCGTTTCCCCATGCCGTCGACGACCACCAGACTCGCAACGCGCAATGGCTAAGCAATGCGGGAGCCGCGTTGTTGATCCAGCAGCGTGATCTAAGCGCTCAGGGGCTTGCAAGCCTGCTGAGGGAATTCACTGAAGACCGTACCAGATTGCTGGAAATGGCGACCGGAGCTCGTGCACTTGCACAGCCTGCGGCCTGCGATCTGGTGACTGAGCAATGCATGGAGGCCTGCCGGGCAAACGCACTATGACGATTCACGCAAAGACACACCGACTGCACACAGTTCCCGAGATGCGTCGTATCAAGACGATCCACTTCGTTGGCATCGGCGGTGCCGGCATGTGTGGCATTGCTGAAGTGCTGCTGAATCAGGGCTACCGCATCACAGGCTCTGACTTGAAAGCGACGGGTGTCACTCAGCGTTTGGCTAATCTGGGAGCACAGGTATTCATTGGGCATCAGGCCGAAAATGTCTCTGTAGCAGATGTAGTTGTCTACTCCAGTGCTGTCAATCCGGCAAATCCGGAGTTGAGTGCAGCGCGCGAGGCTGGTCGTCCGATAATCCCCCGCGCGGAAATGCTCGCTGAACTCATGCGGTACAGGCATGGAATTGCAATAGCAGGGACCCATGGCAAGACCACCACCACCAGTCTGGTCGCCTCGATTTTTGCTGAGGCAGGACTCGATCCGACCTTCGTGATCGGGGGGCTTCTGAACAGTGCCGGTGCCAATGCACGTTTGGGAGAGAGTCGCTATCTGGTAGCAGAAGCGGACGAGAGTGATGCATCTTTCCTGCACCTGCAGCCCATGGTCACAGTAGTGACCAATATCGACGCTGATCACATGAGTACTTACGGTGGCGATTTCAACAGGTTGAAAAAATACTTTGTTGCGTTCCTACACAACCTACCGTTCTATGGCCTTGCTGTACTGTGCATCGATGATCCGGTTGTGGAAGAAATTCTGCCGCAGATTTCACGTCCTACTCTGACCTATGGCTTCGCGGCCAATGCCGACTATCGCATTCTCAATCTCACGCAACAGCGCCAGTACACCCAGTTCGAAATTGCCAGGCCCGAAAGAGAAGCAACGCTGAAGGTCAATCTCAGCATTCCCGGCAGACACAATGCACTGAATGCAGCAGCAGCAGTCGCTATCGCCACCGACGAAGGCATCAGTGACGAACATATCTGTGCGGGGCTCAGCAAGTTCCAGGGTGTTGGTCGACGCTTCGATATTCAAGGGCATTTCCCCGTGCGTGGCGGCAGCGCAATGCTGCTGGACGATTACGGGCACCATCCCCGGGAAGTCGCCGCCACTATAGCGGCACTTCGCGATGGTTGGCCGGATTCGCGACTGATCATGATCTATCAACCGCATCGTTACACCCGCACCAAAGATCTTTACGAAGACTTCGTCAAGGTACTCTCTGATGTGGATGTACTGCTGATGCTGGAAGTGTACTCGGCGGGTGAAGACGCGATCCCTGGCGCCGACTCGCGCAGCCTGTGTCGCAGCATTCGTGCGCGAGGACAGATCGATCCGGTTTTCGTGCAGGACGACGAAGACATTCGTACGGTCCTCACCGAAGTGTTGCGCGATGGCGACATCGTCATTACGCAAGGCGCAGGGAGCGTGGGTTTGCTGGCAAAGCAACTGAGCATGCAGGGCTTGATCCTGTCGTGACATGTGTCCTGGTCGGGTGATGAACAAAAGGAAAGTGGCGTGAAATCATGAGCAGCAAAGCACAGACAAAGCGGAACTTCGGACGCGTCGGCGTCATCATGGGCGGCACTTCGGCGGAACGCGAAGTGTCTCTGAAAAGCGGCAGCGCCGTGCTTGCCGCGTTGCTGGAAGAAGGCGTGGATGCCGTGGGAATCGACGCGGCAGAGAATCTGGTGGACAAGCTGCAAAGCCTCAGGATTGAACGCGTCTTCAACGTGCTGCACGGGCGCGGCGGGGAAGACGGAACGCTGCAGGGGCTGCTCAAGTTCATGCAGATTCCGTGTACCGGTAGTGGCGTCCTGGCTTCTGCGCTTTCCATGGACAAAGTGCGCAGCAAATACATCTGGCAAAGACTGGGACTGAGTACTCCTGACTTCCGGCTTCTGACAGCTGAAACCGACTGGAGCGAGGTGCTTGCCGCTTTCGAGAAAGTGGTGGTCAAGCCTGTGCGCGAAGGCTCCAGCATCGGCATGTCGATCGTCACTACAGCAGCACAATTGCAGGAAGCGTGGCAACGCGCCGCTGCCTTCGATTCCGACGTCATGGCCGAGCGCTACATCCGAGGGCCTGAGTACACCGTTTCTCTGTTGGCTGGCGATGTTCTTCCGGCCATCGAGCTGCGCACCAGCCATACGTTCTATGACTATCACGCCAAATACATTGCCAATGACACGCAGTACTTGTGCCCCGCGCCCTTGAGTGTCGAGGACACCGCGACATTGAATGCGCTGTGTCTGCAGGCTTTCAACTCGCTGGGTTGTACAGGCTGGGGAAGAGTGGATGTGATGCGTGATGAACAGGGACAGTTCTGGCTCCTGGAAGTCAACACAGTTCCGGGCATGACGGATCACAGTCTTGTACCCATGGCCGCGAGGGCGAGTGGTCTGAGTTTCGGAGAGCTGCTGCTGAAAGTGCTGGCATCGGAAGGCGATCGTTGAAACGCGAATACGCGCAACAGGAATGAAAATGGCACGTGATCAAACAGGCTTTTCAGCGCATGGCGGCATCCGGGATGTTCCTCGTGGCGCTGTGCCTTTGAATCGTGTGAACCCCAAGCCGGTTCCGGCACCGGAGCGGCGCAGTCACGTGGGCATTCTGCTGCTTGTGCTTGTGCTCCTGGTGGGTGGCATCGTCAGCCAGAATCTGCAGACCATCGGCTCTTACATCAGCAAACCGGTGCGCATCGTGCAGATGGAAAATTCCCTGCAACGCGTAGATGAGGGCGACGTGCGGGCAATCCTTGCAGCACATCTGGATGCGGGCTACTTCGGTGTGGATGTTCGTGCCATCAAAGCACAGCTGGAAGCGAATCCCTGGATAGAACAGGCCACCATTATCCGTATGTGGCCGGATACACTTTCGGTCGCCATCAGTGAGGAAGTCGCGATCGCTCGCTGGCGAGAAAGCAGTCTGCTGAATCAGTATGGCGAGTCCTTCGAACCGAACTCGCTGGAACATGATATGGGACTTCCGCGTCTCAACGGTCCAAGCGGTACCGAGAGGCGAGTCATGGAACAGTATCAGCTGTTCAGTCAGATGCTGTTGTCGACAGGACAACGTATTCGCGAGCTCGAATTCAATGAGCGCGGAAGCTGGAGTCTGGTGCTGAACAATGACGTTCGAATGACGCTCGGAAGCAACGACGTACTCGAAAGAATGCAGCGCTTCGTGACCTTGTACGATCGTTATCTTTTTAATGAATTTTCTCTTATTGAAACAGTTGATCTACGGTACAATCATGGCATCTCAATCAGGAAGAAACCTGCCATGCCAGACGGGGTTGCGTTGAAATGAAATCTGCACATGGCAACAACGCTCGCAGCGCACTATTGAGTTCATTTTTCAGGGGAGCACGCGGACAATGAGCGACTCGGCGCGCGGCAATCTGATCGTCGGCCTGGATATCGGCACTTCAAAAGTCGTTGCCATTGTCGGCGACATCAAGGCCGATGGCAGTCTCGATATCGTTGGCATCGGCAGTCATCGCTCACGGGGTCTGAAGAAGGGAACCGTGGTCAACATCGAGTCCACGGTGGAGTCCATTCAGCGGGCCATTGAAGAGGCAGAGTTGATGGCAGGGTGCCAGATACATTCTGTATATGCCGGCATCGCGGGAAGCCACATTCGCAGCATGAACTCCCACGGCATCGTGGCCATCCGGGACGGAGAAGTCACCCGTGCCGATATAGAGCGCGTCATCGATGCCGCTCAGGCTGTGGCAATACCAGCAGATCAGAAAGTGCTGCACATTCTGCCGCAGGAATACATCATTGATTCCCAGGAAGGTGTCAAGGAGCCTTTAGGCATGTCTGGTGTGCGACTTGAAGCCAAAGTCCATCTGGTCACGTGCGCAATCAATGCCGTGCAGAATATTGAAAAATGCATCAAGCGCTGCGGTCTGCATACGGAAGAGATCATTCTTGAGCAGCTCGCCTCCAGTTATGCCGTGCTGACGGAGGATGAGAAGGAGCTGGGCGTGTGTCTGGTGGACATAGGCGGCGGCACTTCTGATATCGCCGTTTTCACAGAAGGCGCCATTCGACACACCGGGGTGATCCCCATCGCAGGCGATCAGGTTACCAATGACATCGCGATGGCTCTGCGTACGCCGACTGAGAACGCAGACGAGATCAAGATCAAGTACGCCTGCGCGCTGACTCAGCTCGCCAGTGCCGGCGAGACCATCAAGGTTCCCAGCGTTGGCGACCGTCCCCCGCGCGAACTATCCCGTCAGGCGCTGGCTGAAGTGGTCGAGCCGCGTTACGACGAACTGTTTACCCTGATCCGAGCCGAGCTGCAGCGCAGTGGCTACGAGAACATGCTGGCCGCTGGCATCGTGCTTACAGGCGGCACCAGCAAGATGGAAGGCGTGGTTGAGCTGGCAGAAGAGATCTTCCATGCACCGGTGCGTATCGGCTTCCCACAGGATGTGAAGGGTTTGTCTGACATCGTCAGAAACCCCATCTATTCCACGGGTGTGGGCCTGCTTCTGTACGGACTGAAGCAGCAACAGGACCGGGATTTTCAGGCGCCACCGAAGGAGGCGCAGCCAGGTCTGGTGGAGCGCTTCACGGCATGGCTGAAAAAGAATTTGTAATTTTGCTTTTGGATTGTGAGTTAAAAAACGCGTGAATGTGTTTATAAAATTTAAAAATGCTCAGGAGGCCTTATGTTTGAATTAGTCGATAGCTTGCCCCAGAACGCGGTCATCAAGGTAATCGGTGTGGGTGGTGGCGGAGGCAACGCAGTGCGACACATGATCGCCAGCCATATTGAAGGCGTCGAGTTTGTATGTGCCAATACGGATGCTCAGGCGTTGAGCAATCTGCGTGCGAAGACACTCCTGCAGATGGGAAGCTGCGTGACCAAGGGGCTGGGTGCTGGTGCCAACCCGGAGATTGGCCGTCAGGCTGCCTTGGAAGATCGCGACGAGATTGCCGAAATTCTGTCCGGTGCAGACATGGTGTTCATCACTGCCGGCATGGGCGGTGGCACGGGTACGGGCGCCGCGCCGATTTTCGCGCAAGTGGCCAGAGAGCTTGGCATCCTGACAGTGGCTGTCGTGACCAAGCCATTCCCGTTCGAGGGCAAGAAACGCATGAAGATCGCGGAAGAGGGTATCCGCGAACTGTCCGAACACGTTGATTCTCTGATTACTATTCCGAACGAAAAACTACTGGAAGTGCTAGGCAAGTCAGCTTCTCTGCTGGACGCCTTCAAGTCTGCCAATGATGTCCTGCTCGGCGCAGTGAAAGGTATCGCCGATCTCATCATGCGTCCTGGCATGATCAATGTCGATTTCGCCGACGTGCGCACAGTCATGTCCGAGATGGGCATGGCGATGATGGGAACGGGCTATGCCCGAGGCGAAGGGCGGGCTCGTGAAGCAGCTGAGGCAGCCATCCGCAGTCCGCTGCTGGAAGATGTGAATCTTCATGGTGCACGCGGCATTCTGGTCAACATCACTGCTGGCGAGAACCTCTCATTGGGTGAGTTCACAGAAGTGGGCGATACCATTGAAGAGTTTGCGTCAGATGATGCGACCGTTGTCGTGGGCACAGTGATTGATCCTGACATGGGTGACGAGATTCGTGTCACAGTGGTCGCGACCGGTCTGGGATCCCGGACCGCCGTGCAGGCCGCTCCGAAGCCTGTCGAAGTTGCCCCGCGAGCCACTGCGGTCGTCACCGACTACCGTCAGTTCGATCGTCCTGCAACAACGCGCTCACGCCCCGCGTCCGCACACACCATGCCACAAACAGGTCTGGCCCGCGCTGTAGGTTCCGACACGGACATGGACTATCTGGACATTCCGGCCTTCCTGCGTCGTCAGGCTGACTGACACTGCCGGACCGTGAGTGCCGGTGCCGAGCCGGCGCTCACGCTTGTTGGGTTATCAGGTGATCTTTGTTATTATCCGGCCTTCGTTGCACCTGGCGGTCACGCAGGCGACACAATCATTCGGGAAACCATCTCCTCATGCTGAATCAAAGAACCCTCAAGAATGTCATCAGAGCCACAGGGGTCGGCCTGCACAATGGCGAGAAAGTCTATCTGACTCTGCGTCCGGCACCTGTAAACACGGGTATTGTCTTCACCAGGACTGACCTCGATCCAATGGTGCAGATTCCGGCAAAAGCGTCCTACGTAGGGGATACCACCCTGTCGACAACGCTGATCAAAGGGGATGTCAGGATTTCTACCATCGAGCATCTGATGTCTGCAATGTCCGGACTGGGCATAGACAATGCCTACATCGATGTAAGTGCCCCTGAAGTGCCCATCATGGACGGCAGCGCCGGCCCTTTCGTGTTTCTGATCCAGTCTGCGGGCATCGAAGAACAGCATGCGCTGAAGAAATTCATCCGCATCAAGAAGCCGCTGTTTCTTTCAGACGGCGACAAGTCCGTAAGCCTGGAGCCGTTTGACGGCTTCAAGGTCAGCTACACCCTGCTGTACGATCATCCTGTTTACCGCAAGTACACCAAGACTGCGAGTGTCGACTTCTCCAGTACCTCTTTTGTGAAGGAAGTGAGCCGGGCCCGCACGTTTGGGTTCATGCACGAGTTCGAGGAGCTGCGCAATCGCAATCTGGCCCTCGGCGCCAGCATGGACAATGCCATCGCTGTGGGTGACTACAAGGTGTTGAATGAAGACGGTCTGCGCTACGAAGACGAGTTCGTGAAGCATAAAATACTGGATGCCATCGGCGATCTGTACATGATCGGCTACAGTCTGATCGGCGAGTTCAAGGGATATAAATCTGGACACGCCCTGAATAATGCATTATTAAGATCGCTCGAAGTTAACAAAGACGCCTGGGAAATAGTCAGTTTCGACACAGATTCACATGTGCCGATTTCCTATACGAAACCCGTGTTGGCCGCCTGATAGTTCGCTATCTCCGTGTTGGATTTGTAAGCCACTGATTCAAGTGGATATAAGTTGGACGTGCAGGCTGTCATGCAGAGCTCAGGTGTTCTGATAGCGGATTGAAGAGAACACCTCGACAATGAAAGTAATCCTCGTTGACCAGCGCCATGGTCATACCCGAACAGTAGTCCTCAGCGGTTGGCTGAAAGGACTACTGTCGATTTGCATCCTGGGAGCTCCGGTCGCCTTTGGTTACTTTGGCTATCAGTTTGCCGTGTCGCAGGAACCTCAGGAATATGCTCTTGAATCCGCACTCGACTGGAGTGAGGAACTCGAGACCAGTGCCGACGCTCTTGCACGCCTGAAGCATGAATCCCAGGCGCAGCTCGAAGCGCTGACGGTACGCCTTGCCACGCTGCAGGCTCGTCTCCTGCGCATGGAGGCGCTCGGCGAACGCATTACCACCGTCGCCCAGCTTGATTCCGGCGAATTCGATTTCACGGCCGACCCCGCCATCGGCGGCCCCTTGTCCGATGAGACAATCCCCTATACCCCACCAGCCTTTGTGGATGCGATCAGCGAACTTGAGCTGCAGATTGCTGATCGTGCACAGCAGCTGGATATTCTCGAAGGTCTGATGGCAGAGCGCCAGTTCGAGGCCGATGTCTCGCTGACTGGACGACCTGTCAAGCAGGGTTGGATCTCCTCTCCCTTTGGACGTCGTACGGATCCGTTCACCGGTCAGCTCGCCTGGCATACAGGGATCGACTTCGCGACCGCCGCCGCTGGCGCAGACATCGTATCCGTGGCTGCGGGCGTCGTGACCGCGACCGGCGATCGTGAAGGATACGGGCTTGCCGTGGATATCAATCATGGCAACGGCTATGTCACCCGTTATGGACATGCCGAGAAGGTCCTTGTCGAAGTTGGCGATATCATTACCAAAGGCCAGGCAATCGCTCTGGTGGGCAGCAGTGGCCGGTCGACCGGTCCTCATGTCCATTTTGAAGTCTACAAGCACGGTCGGGTCGTCGACCCGGCATCCTACATACACCGCACCATCCGCTAGGCCCTTCCCTCGTCATATCCGACATTTCCCAAGAATCAGTTTGGGCTCAGCGCGGTTGCGCGTGGTTTTCCCGCGTGACGCCAACATCAAAATTATCAGCAGAGTAAACACGTCATCATGAGTTTCAATTTTCTACGTGCCATTTTTGGCAGCAGCAATTCCCGACAGCTCAAGCGTCTGCAGCGCAATGTTGCGAAAATCAACAGTTTCGAAGTGGCCTATGCAGCGCTTTCGGACGCCGAGTTGCAGGGCAAGACCACAGAGTTCAAACAGCGTTTTGAGGCCGGACAGACTCTGGACCAGTTGCTTCCTGAGGCTTTCGCCGTAGTGCGCGAAGCCAGCAAGCGCGTGATGGGCATGCGTCATTTCGACGTCCAGATGATCGGCGGAATCGTGCTGCACGAAGGCAATATTGCCGAGATGAAAACCGGTGAAGGCAAGACGCTGGTGGCCACGTTGCCAGCCTATCTGAACGGGCTGACCGGACAGGGCGTGCACATCGTCACCGTGAACGACTACCTGGCCGAGCGCGATGCCAACTGGATGCGTCCCTTGTATGAGTTTCTCGGACTGAGCGTCGGGGTCATTGTCGGCGGACAGACCCAGGAGCAGAAGCGTGCGGCCTATGAGTCTTCACTTACTTATGGCACGAACAACGAGTTCGGGTTTGACTACCTTCGCGACAACATGGCGTTTCGTCTCGAAGACAAGCAGCAGAAGTTGCTGAATTTTGCCATTGTCGACGAAGTAGACTCGATCCTGATCGACGAAGCCCGCACGCCGTTGATCATATCTGGTGCTGCCGAAGACAGTTCCAAGCTGTACATGGCAATCAATGCGCTGATTCCACGCCTCGAGAAAGGCGCCCCGAAGCCCGAGAAGACGGGATTCAGCATGGACCGCGATACTGACTTTGTGGAGAGCGGCCATTTCATCGTGGATGAGAAGACACGTCAGGTGGAGCTCACCGAAGCAGGTCACGAGCATCTTGAACAATTGTTGAGCGAGAAGAAGCTGCTGGAAGAAGGCGAGAGCCTTTATGCAGCGAAGAATCTCGGCTTGCTGCACCATATTCATTCTGCGCTGAAAGCACACAATCTCTTCCACAAAGATGTGGAATACATCGTTCAGAACAAGCGTATCGTGCTGATCGACGAGCACACCGGGCGTACCATGGAAGGCCGTCGGCTTTCGGAAGGATTGCATCAGGCGATTGAAGCGAAAGAAGGTCTGCAGATTCAGAGCGAGAGCCAGACTTTAGCGTCTACTACGTTCCAGAACTACTTCAGGCTCTATCGCAAACTGGCTGGCATGACAGGCACTGCAGACACTGAAGCGTTTGAATTCAAGCAGATCTACAACCTGGACGTGGTGGTAATTCCTTCCAACCGGCCGATGGTGCGGATCGACAAGAACGACCTGATCTTCTTGTCCATGGAAGAGAAGTACGAAGCCATCGTGCGAGACATCAAGGAGTTCAGTGCCAAGGGTGCGCCAGTGCTGGTCGGCACCGCCTCTATCGATACCTCCGAGATGCTCTCCAATTTCCTTCACAAGGAAAAGATTCCCCATGAAGTGCTGAACGCAAAGTACCACCAGAAAGAAGCGAGCATTATCGCAGAGGCGGGGCGACCTGGCGTTGTAACGATCGCCACCAACATGGCAGGTCGGGGCACCGACATCGTGCTCGGCGGCAAGTGGGAGCACGAAGTCACGGCGCTCGAAAATCCGACGCAGGAGCAGATCGAGGAAGTCAAGGAAGCCTGGCGCAAACGCCACGCGCAAGTCGTAGAGGCAGGCGGGCTGCACATCATAGGAACCGAGCGCCACGAATCCCGTCGCATCGACAATCAGTTGCGCGGCCGCTCCGGTCGTCAGGGAGATCCGGGCTACTCCCGTTTCTACCTGTCACTGGAAGACAATCTGATGCGTATCTTTGCCTCCGAGCGTGTGAAGAATTTCATGCAGGCCCTGGGCATGGAGCGAGGTGAAGCCATCGAACACAGCATGGTGTCCAAGTCCATCGAGAAGGCACAGCGCAAAGTGGAAGGCCGCAACTTCGACATCCGCAAGCAATTGCTGGAGTATGACAACGTTGCCAACGACCAGCGCACTATCGTCTATCGTCAGCGCAATGAATTGATGGCCAGCGTGAACATTTCCGAACTGATTACCAGTATGCGGCAGGAAGTGGCTACGCAAGTAGTTGCCACGCACATTCCACCCCAGAGCGTGCCGGATCAATGGGACGTCGTGGGACTGGAGCAGGCCGTCGAGGGGCAGTTCGCACGCAAATTACCGATTCAGCAGTGGCTTGACGAGGATGAAAAGCTTTTCGAGGAAACTCTGCGCGAGAAGATCGTGGCAGTACTTCATGAAGACTACGAGAAAAAGTCTGCACAAGTGGGCGAGAAGATGCGCCTTCTGGAGAAGCAGATTGTGCTGCAGATTCTCGACAACCTCTGGAAAGAACATCTGGCTGCCATGGATCAGTTGCGACAAGGCATTTTCCTGCGCGGTTACGCGGGCAAGAATCCGAAACAGGAGTACAAGCGCGAGGCGTTTGCGCTGTTTCAGGAGTTGCTCTCCAATCTGCAGCATGAAGTAACCCGCTTCCTCAGTCATGTCCAGATCCGCACCAACGAAGAGATCGATGCAATCGAGCGGCAGCGCGAGGAAGAGCGTGCACGCGAACGCATGCAGTTCCAGCATGCACAGGCCGCGACCCTGGCACAGGAGGCTGCCGCCGTGGAAGCTGCTGCAGCCTCTGAGGTGAATGACCCCCGTGTCACGGCGGTGCCGGACAATACCCCCTTCGTGCGCGACGAGAAGAAAGTGGGCAGGAATGACCCCTGCTACTGCGGCTCCGGCAAGAAATTCAAGCAATGTCACGGGAGATTGAGTTGAGCGATATGAGTACTTCGGAAATCAAGGCAGAGGATCTGCTGGCAGTCGCCGGTGTGAAAGTGGCATCGGTCATGAGCGGCATTCGGTACAAGAATCGCCTGGACCTGGTATTGATGGAGATCGCGCCGGGTTCTACCGTGGCCGGCGTGTTCACGCTCAATGCCTTCTGTGCGGCGCCGGTGCAACTGGCGCGCCAGCATCTCGCGCAGAGCGGGGGCGCGATTCGCTATCTGCTGATCAACACCGGCAATGCCAATGCAGGCACCGGGCAGAAGGGGCTGGACGATGCCGCTGCCTGTTGCGGATTCGTGGCACAACATGCGGGTGTTGCGGTGTCTCAAGTGCTGCCGTTCTCGACAGGCGTCATTGGTGAGAATCTGCCAGTGGCAAAAGTCGAAGCTGGCGTGCCCTGTGCACTGAGCGCACTGGGTGACGAGTGGCTGCAGGCCGCCAAAGGCATCATGACCACAGACACGCGCCCCAAGGCGCGCTCCGTGCGCGTGGACTATCATGGCAAGTCAGTCGTCATTACCGGCATTGCCAAAGGTGCCGGCATGATCAAGCCGAACATGGCAACGCTGCTCAGTTTCGTGTTTACCGATGCAGCCATCGAGCAGGGTCTGCTGCAACAGTTGCTGGCCTCCGTGGTGGACCAGTCGTTCAATCGCATCACGGTCGATGGCGATACCTCAACCAACGACTGCTGCGTGCTTGTGGCTACTGCTCAGAGTGGTGTGTCAATCACGCGTGCCGACTCGGCTGTGTTCGAGCGCTTTGAGGGCGCATTGCAGTCCCTGGTGCGAGAGCTTGCCAAGGACATCATCCGCGATGCCGAAGGGGCGAAGAAATTCGTGACAGTTGATATTCAGGGCGGCGCAGAACCACAGGAATGTTTGAAGGTGGCGTATGCCATCGCCGAGTCACCCCTGGTAAAGACAGCCTTGTCAGCGTCCGACCCGAACTGGGGCCGAATACTCGCTGCCATCGGCCGTGCCGGAGTGCCTGCTCTGGATGTCAGTCGCATCACCATTCATCTTGGGGCGGTCTGCATAGTACAAAACGGCACCCTTGCCACAACTTACACCGAGGCGCAGGGTCAGGCCGAGATGAACAAGGCGGCCATCGACATCACGGTCAATCTGGCTCGTGGCAGTGCCCGGGAAACTGTGTGGACGTCGGACCTGTCTGAAGACTACGTTCGCATCAATGCAAGCTACCGCAGCTGACGCTCCACGCTGACCAGGAAAAGCCAGTGCCACCAGTTGTGCATGTCGCCGTAGGAGTGATTCAGGATTCTGCCGGGCAGGTCCTGATTGCTCTGCGTCCGCCCAAGGCCCATCAAGGTGGACTGTGGGAGTTTCCCGGAGGCAAGTGTGAGCCGGGGGAAGCTGTGGAGTCTGCGCTGATCCGCGAGCTGGAAGAAGAGCTTGGCATCACAGCCCTTCGGCAGGAGCCCCTGTGCCGCATTCGCCACGACTATGGCGACAAGCAGGTTCTGCTGGACGTGCGCAGAGTGACTGCTTTTGCGGGCATGCCGATGGGGCGCGAAGGACAGCCACTGCGCTGGATGGCGCCCGACGCTCTGAACCTGGTCGACTTTCCCACAGCCAACCGCGCAATCATACGGCGTCTGCAATTGCCAGATCTCTTGCCTATAACCGGTTCTGCACCGTCCCCGGAGGCATTCCTTGAGCATTTCACACGTCTTTTGAAGGACGGACATACCTTGGTTCAACTGCGTGCGCCGCATTTGAATCGCGCGGAGTTTCAGCGAGTTGCGCGCCAGTGTCTGCTGCTTTGCCGTGAATTCGGGTGCAAGCTGCTGCTCAATGCCGATGCTGATCTTCTCGAGACTGTGCCGGCTGCGGGCTTTCATGCAACGGGCCGCTGCCTTCAGACCTTGTCGGCTCGGCCGCTTGGTGAGGCGCAGTTGTTCGGCGCGTCCTGCCACTCGCTTGCTGAGTTGCAGCGCGCAGAAGCTCTGGGAGCGGACTACGCTTTTCTGTCTCCTGTGCTGGAAACGTCGTCACACCCTGGTCAGCCTGGTCTTGGCTGGGATGTTTTCGAGGCCTGGGTGCGCGAGGTTGGAATTCCCGTCTATGCGCTGGGCGGTCTTGGCCTGGCAGATCTGCCTGAGGCGCGCCGCCGCGGTGCGCTGGGCATCGCAGCGATCTCGGCGTTCTGGCGCTAAGGAGAGCCCGGCAAATCGTCGTTCCGGTGCTACTCTTGAAGACAAATGCCGCCAAGAGTGTGACTCGATTCACCGCTTGGAGGGGTAATAGCTTGAATTTATTGGACTTAGGCGCATAATCCCGGCCAATACAGCAACCAGCAACAAGGATCCAAGTCATGGCGAGAGGCATCATCAAGGCGTGCTAATGCCTGGCAACAGGTATTCTGTTACTTGGCAGCGCGGTCCAGGCTGATCAAGCCGTGCTTCTGCAGGAAGCGGTCCTGGTGGAGGCCAACCCCACACCCGACCAGCCAGCGGTGCGCGCCACCTATATGACCAATGACGGTTGGGCTGTCACCAGCCCTTCTTTCATAGATGCCGCCGTCATCGTGTTTGATTTCGGCGAGCGCCGTTCTGTCAGTCGCGCGGTATTGAGCCTGCCACTGGAGGCGCTGTATCCCCGCAGTGGCAAGGCGCCTCTGCGCGTGTTTGCCTTTGCGGATGATGGTCGCATCGATTTGTCGGACTACAAGGCCGGAAGCTCCATCGCAGTGGCGGAACTGGACGCCGTGGCAGCCTCCAAGGGCAATGCCGCTGCAACGTTGACAGTCGATGTGACTGGCGCGGTCAATGCCATTCTTCCTGGCAGCCGGTTTGTGGGCATTCGGGTGCAGAGCACGGCTGTGCCCGCCGACGTGGCCCCCGCCTTTCCTGCCTGGACGGGCGTCAAATTCCGTCCGCTCTACAGCATGGAGTTTACAACAGGCACACCGCCCGCACTGCCGGGTGACCGGCCGCGTTTCGATGGCTTCACACTGTCAGTGCCCGGGGTCAGTGCGCCGGGCGTCGGCGCTTACAACGTGTCCCTGTCGCTGGTAAATGCCGATGCCGGAGAATTCGTGCTCAGTACTGCCACAGACATCTCGCCTCCCGGCAGCATCAGTGGGGCCGGCAGACAAGGTCTCCAGCTGCTGGATTGCGCTGCATTCACAGTGCCCCCCGGATCGCAGACGCTGGTGCCCGGAGCGCCAGCCTTTGATCCGCGCACCAGTATTCTCGATATTCCTTCGATGCTGTTCTCAGGCAAGGAGTACGCTGTCCGCATGCAGCTTGTCGCGGGCACCAATCCCATGCGTTTCCGTCTGCTGTCGCAGACTGAAATTCCCGCAGGTGCTCCGGTCCCGGAAGTGACCATCGCGCAGTTCGGGGGCAGTCTCGCCATTACGCCGACCCAGGACTTCCTGCCCTTGTGCCACGGGTGGGTGTTGATTGGATACACCAAGCGCAACGCCCTTGTCGAGCGCAACGTCATCACCGGCGAGACCGGCGCAACCTACAAGTTCAACACCATTCCTGACGAGATGCTGCTGGATGCAGACGCAGGGCTGGTCTACTTCTCAACACTGCCGGAGAGCGAGCGCCTTTACATTCTCGACATCGCGTCTGGTGCCTTTACCTTCCATCGCCTGCGCGAAGGCGGAAGGGACTTTATCCCCGTGGATATTGCTCTGGGCGAAGATGACAATGTCTTCACGCTACTGTTCGACCCCCTGTACGAACTCGAAGAAAACGGACCTGCGGAGGAAGGACTGTGGATGGGCGTTTTCAATCCGGAAGGAGATCCGGTGTCACCTGCGATTCCTCTGCTTTCCCCTGTGCGCATTGAATATGACCCTGTCCGTAGACATGTGTTTCTGGCTACCGAGTCGAATCTGGTCACCTTCGAATTCGATCCACTGACCAGCGGCCTGACCTTCGTGCCGGGCACCGATATTGCTGTGGGCAGCGGCTGCACTGATTTCAGTATCTCGCCTGATGGCAACCGACTTGCCTATTCCTGCCCGGCTGGCAATGAACGAACGCCTTCTACAGCCATCGTCGACATGGATCCGCTGGAGTACTACAACACCGACGGAAAGTGGATTCTGGAAAATGCGCCGGTCAGCGCCGTACTCGATCAGTCAGGGAAGGTGCTGATCGCCACCGATGGCATCAAGCTCTATTTCTTCGATGTGAGCACCCATCTGCTGCACAGTAGCTACTCACTTGGGCTCTCAGAAGGTGAAACAGTCAACAAGGTACGGCTGTCGCGGGATGGCAAGCTGGTGATGGTATTGCTTCAGAATAAAGTAGGTGACGCAGCTGGGCGCATTCATTGGGTGCCGTTGCCAGCCTTTGCGCCGCTCTGATGGTTGCGACGCAAGGTTCTCAGCGAGGGTTGTCGTCGTCTTCGTCGTCGAGAAGAGGCGTCTCGGCAGGAATGGTGTTGCGTTCGCTTGCCCAGTCACCGAAGTCAATCAACTTGCAGCGCTGCGAACAAAAAGGGCGCCAGGGACTGGCTTCGCTCCAGACCACTTTCTTCATGCAGGTCGGGCAGTTCACTTCCAGGACACGCGTGTTCATTGCTTTTCTTCCTGTGCAGTTGATGCCGCCGCAAGGCGTCTGTAGCGTTCGTCCATGGCGCGGACAGCTGAATCCAGTTCCTGCAGAGTCCCGTCGTTGAGAATGACATCGTCGGCACTGGCACGGCGTTGCTCGCGACGCCATTGGGAAGCGATGATGGCATCGACGGTGCGCTCATCCACAGTGTCGCGGCGCAGGGTGCGCTCTCGTTGCTTTTCTTCACTGGCATCAATCAGCAGAACGCGGTGCACCAGAGCATCCTGTCCAGTTTCCAACAGCAGGGAGTTGCTGAGAATTGCATAGGGTGTTTCCGGCAAAGCTGCCGCAGCGCCCATTTGGTGGATGATGCTTGCACGGATCAAGGGATGCAGCAACGCTTCCAGCCACCGGCGTTCGGCTGTATCTGCAAACACCCGCTGGCGCAGCGTGGCGCGGTCGAGTTCGCCTGAGGGTAGCAGGATTCCGGATCCGCAATGCCGGGTGATTGCAGCGAGTGCTGCGGTACCGGGAGACACAACTTCGCGCGCCACGACGTCGGCCTCGATGACCGGGACTCCGAGTGCTTCGAAACCCGCTGCTGCAGCACTCTTGCCACTGCCAATGCCACCAGTCAGCCCGACGAGCAGTTTCGAACCGGGAAGGTGTTGCGCCGTTTCGGCCATGCTCAGCCCGTCAACATCTGAATGTAGAGTTGCTTGAAGGTATCGCCCCACAAAAGTGCGATGAAGCCGGCACCGGCCAGATAGGGGCCGAAGGGAATCGGGATATTGCGGTCACGGCCCCGGAACACGAGCAGGCTGATTCCTACGATCGCGCCCACCAGCGAGGACAGAATCACGATCAACAAAAGACTCTGCCACCCCATCCAGGCTCCCAGCGTACCCAGCAGCTTGAAATCGCCGTACCCCATTCCTTCCTTGCCGGTCAGTAACTTGAACGCCCAATAGAGCGACCACAGCGACATGTAGCCCACAGCCGCGCCCAGAACGGCATCCCGCGGAGACACCAGCGCGCCGGGCAGCACTGCGCTCGCGAGCAGGCCAAGCCAGAGCAGAGGCAACGTGATGTTGTCAGGCAGCAGCTGATGATCGAAATCGATCATCGTCAATGCGATCAGACTCCAGGTGAGTACCAGCAGCGCCAGGGTCAGCGCCGTGGCGCCGAACTGCCAGGCCACCAGACCCGAGAGCAGGCCGGTCACCGCTTCGATGAGCGGATAACGGATGGAGATCGGCGCCTTGCAGCTGGCGCAACGGCCTCGCAGCAGGGCATAACTGACAATGGGCACGTTTTGCCAGGGACGGACCGGGGCGTTGCACAAAGGGCAGTGGGAATCGGGCTTCGCCAGGGTGAACACTTTGTGTCGGGCCACTGGATCGGCCTTGCTGAACTTTTTCTCGTCCAGCTCCAGAAATTCACAGCATTGCTGACGCCACTCGCGCTGCATCATCAGGGGCAGACGGTAAATCACCACGTTCAGAAAGCTGCCCACCAGCAGCCCCGTGACCACTGCCAGCACGATGAGGACAGCGGGGTTGTGCTGGACAAGATCAATCACGGTCATGAAGCGTTCTCTTGGAGGGCAGGGGCCGGGTCACACGACCTGGCCGAGCTGGAAAATGGGAAGGTACATGGCGATCATCAGGCCGCCGATCAGAGTGCCCAGTACGGACATGATGATTGGCTCCATCAAACTGGTCAGGCCGTCCACGGCATTGTCCACTTCCGCCTCGTAGAAGGTGGCACACTTGTCCAGCATGGCGTCGAGTGCGCCGGATTCCTCCCCGATACCCACCATTTGAGTAATCATCGTCGGGAACAGGGCTGTTGTACGAATGGCGAAATTGAGTTGCTGCCCGGCGCTGACGTCGTCCCTGATCTTGCGAGTGGCAGTGGAATACACAATGTTGCCGGTGGCTCCCGCGACGGATTCCAGCGCGTCCACCAGAGGCACACCGGCGGCAAAGGTTGTGGAGAGAGTTCGCGTGAAACGCGCGTAGCAGGACTTTTCCACGATCGGGCCGATGATCGGCAGCTTCAAGGCCACGCGGTCTACCGCGTTGGCAAATTCCTTCGAGCGCAGACGGGCCTCCTTGAAGGCATAGCCGCCGATGAACAGGCCAATGACCACTTTCCACCAGTGGGCTATCGCGAGATCGGACAGGCCAAGGACAAAGAGGGTGAAGGCGGGCAGATCCGCCCCGAAACTGGAGAAGGTTTCCGCGAACTGCGGCACCACCTTCACCAGCAGAATGCCTGTCACCACGATGGCCACCACCACTACTGCGATGGGGTAGTTCATGGCTTTCTTGATCTTGGCCTTCAGGGCCTCGGTCTTTTCCTTGTAAGTGGCCACGCGGTCGAGCATGGTCTCCAGCGCGCCGGACTGCTCGCCGGATTCCACCAGGCTGCAGAACAGCTCGTCAAAATAGCGTGGATGCTTGCGGATCGAGTCGGCAAAATTGTTGCCTGCGGCAACGTCGTCACGCACTGCGCGCACGAGCTCTGCCATCGAAGGGTTCTCCAGACTGTCGCCGACAATCTCGAAAGACTGCACCAGTGGAATGCCGGCTTTCATCATGGTGGCCAGCTGACGGCTGAAGATGGCGATGTCGCCCGGGGTGATCTTCTGCTTCTTTGGACCGAAGAGATCTTTGGGTTTGCGCTTGACCCTGGTGGCAATCACGCCTTGTTTGCGCAGTTGCGCCTTTACAAGCGCCTGACTTGCGCCGGGCATTTCGCCTTTGGTCTTCTTGCCATTCTTGTCTGTGCCTTGCCAAAGATAGATCGTTTGGTTCACAGATGCCGGAGTCGCCATGATCTTCCTCTTGTAAGTGGGGCCTGTCAGGTGTTTGGCGGGCATCAGACCACGCGATTCGCTTCTTCGAGACTGGTGAGCCCGACCGCTACCTTGCGCAGGGCGGATTCCCTCAGACTGCCGAAGCCTTCCCGCCGGGCCTGGTCTGCAATTTCTATCGCGTTGCCGTCCTGCATGATAATACGCGCCAGCCCGTCAGTAACAGGAACCACTTCATAGATTCCGAGCCTGCCCTTGTAGCCGTCGTGACAGGCGTCGCAGCCCACTGGTGCGAACAGCTGCAGCGCAGGGATCTGAGCACTCGTGAAGCCGGCCTCCAGCAAGGCGGATTCGGGCAGCACCACCGGCTGTTTGCAGTGATTGCAGAGGCGTCTGGCCAGGCGCTGCGCGATGATCAAAGACACGGAAGTGGCGAGGTTGTAGGACGGAATTCCCATGTTCCGCAGTCGCGTCAGTGTTTCGGACGCGCTGTTGGTATGCAGAGTCGAGAGGACCAAGTGGCCGGTCTGAGCGGCCTTGATGGCGATCTCGGCGGTTTCAAGGTCGCGAATCTCGCCCACCATGATGATGTCCGGGTCCTGGCGCAGAAAGGCACGCAACGCGCTGGCAAAGGTCAGTCCGATGCGCGGATTTACGGCCACCTGATTGATGCCCTCAAGATTGATCTCGACAGGGTCTTCCGCCGTGGAGATGTTGATCTCGGTAGTATTGAGGATGTTGAGGCCGGTATACAACGAGACTGTCTTGCCGCTGCCTGTGGGGCCGGTCACAAGAATCATTCCCTGACTCTGGCCCAGCGCACTCATGTACAGCGCCTTCTGCTCCGGCTCATAGCCCAGTGCATCGATGCCCATTTGCGCACTGCCCGGATCGAGAATACGCAACACCACTTTCTCGCCCCAGAGGGTCGGCAGGGTGTTGACGCGGAAGTCTATGGCGCGGGTACGTGAAAGTTTCATCTTTATGCGGCCGTCCTGGGGCAGACGGCGTTCGGAGATGTCCATCTGCGCCATGATCTTCAGGCGTGATGCAATACGGGAGGCCAGATTGAGAGGCGGTCTGGCAATTTCGCGCAGTATGCCATCGCTGCGCACGCGGATGCGGTAGCTCTTTTCATAGGGCTCCACATGAATGTCCGAGCCTCCGCTGCGAATGGCATCAAGCAGTACCTTGTTCACAAAGCGCACGATGGGTGTCTCATCGGACACATCGACTTCATGATCAGTACCGCCACCCGGGTTCACCTCCATATTAAGGCCGTCGAGATCGGCGTCTTCCAGAAGGCTGCGCAGAGAGTCATTCCCCTCGATCATGTCGATCAACTGATCGATGGCGGGGGAGAGCTGATTCTCGTCCACGAGAATGATGTCCGTGTACAGCCCGGTATGGAATTTGAGTTCGTCAAAGGCCGCAATGTTCGTCGGGTCTGACGCAGCAAGGAACAACCGGTTGGCGCGTTTGAACAGAGGCAGTATGCGGTGCTTGCGCAGCAGCTTCGGGTCGACAAGATCCCGCGGACAATTCGCCAGATCAAACGCATTGAGATCGAGCAGCGGTGCACCGAATTCCTGTGAGGCGGCAAGCGCTATGCGGTGACCTTCCGCGACCTTGTTCTTGACGAGGTGCGTGACAAAGGGAATCTTGTCGCGCCGGGCAAGGCGCAGTGACTCGTCCGCCTGAGCCTCGCTCAGGAGGCCGTCGGTGACCAGTCGCTTTGCAAGGCCGCTCAGGGAAATCGTCATGTTCGCGTGCTGCTTTTTGATATCGCTGTGCCAGGGAGTTAGCTCATGCGAGCTGAGTATAGTTTATCGCCGCGGGCGCCGACAGAGCGCTGCTGTTGCAAGCGGCCAAGGCTGTCGATAGCGGAACGCGGTTCTGAAAACGCCAAAATGCGACATCAATAGTCGACAAGTGACAAAAAATGTCATAGAGACATTCCGGAGCTTTGTGATGCACTTGGCATTCAAAAAATCTGCCTGACTTTGGCTCATTTTTAAAAGTTATATATTTCAATCACATGTGACGCGTTGCTTAATACTTGGCCATAACTGGCACGACATGTGAAGTAATTACTGCAGTCCCTGCGACCCGAACGGGTCTGTGCGGGAACTTGTCAGAATCCAGAAACGCTTTCTAAACTCGTAAACAATGCATAACAGGAGAACAACATGATCCAGTCCAAGAAGGTACAGCAAGGCTTCACCCTGATCGAATTGATGATCGTGGTAGCGATCATCGGCATTCTTGCCGCCGTCGCGCTGCCGGCTTACCAGACCTACACTCAGCGAGCTGCATTCTCGGAAGTGGTTCTTGCGACTACTCCTTTCAAGAGTGCGTTTGAAGTGGCTGCCCAGACAGGCCGAATTACAGCACTGGCCGATGCCGATGCCGGCACCAACGGCATTCCTGCAGCGGCAGGCGCCACGGGTGAAGTCGCTTCCGTTGCTGTAGCCAACGGTGTCATCACTGCGACTGGTGCTGCCACCGTGGGCAGCTTCACATAGATCCTGACCCCTGGTGGCGTGACTGCACCAATTCAGTGGGCAACGACAGGTACCTGCCTGGCAGCAGGCGTTTGCTGATCTCCCATCACGCGCTGCTGCACTGCGAGGTACGGCAGCGCGTGAATTCCCCAATAACAGCTGGCTCATGATCCATCCAGGGTTCCCGTTGGAGATCGCGCGATGAACCGCTACTCAAAGCACTCTGGTTTTACTCTCATAGAATTGATGATCGTCGTGGCCATCATCGGCATCCTTGCCGCAGTCGCGCTTCCCGCCTACCAGACTTACACGCAACGCGCGCGTTTCAGTGAAGTGATTCTCTCGACGAACCCCTACAAGACAGCAGTGGGTCTCGCCATTCAGAGCGGCAGAATTGTTGATCTCGCGGACGCCGATGCGGGCACCAATGGCATTCCGCCCACTGCAGCAGCGACCGGCTGGCTGGCATCCACCACTGTGACCAACGGTGTGATTATCGCAACTGGAACAGCGGACGTGGGCAGCAACACGTACTCCTTGACGCCAACTCTGACAGTGCCCGTGCAATGGACCGAAGGCGGCACCTGCATCAACATCGGACTGTGCTGACATACTCCGCCGGACGCCCAAGATGCTGCTGAATGGCCACAAGTACACTCGCTACTCTGCATCGCTATTGCACTTCCTTGGCAGTCTCAGCGTCTTTGCCGTTCTTGTCGGCATTCTGCTGCAGCTGTGGTACCCGGCCCCCTACTTTTCCGCAGCGGGGGGGTGGCAGGGATTGCAGCTGGTAGCGGCTGTCGATCTGGTGCTGGGCCCGCTGATCACGCTCGTCATCTACAATCCTGGCAAAAGCCGGCGCGAGTTGCGCATCGACATCACGTTGGTGGTGCTGCTTCAAGTCATGGCACTGGCGTTCGGGGTCAAGGCCGTCTATGAACAAAGGCCGGTGGCGGTTGTCTTTCTCGACACCAGTTTCTATACAGTTCCTGCGCTCGCAATCAGCAGTCAGGGTGTTCCGTTGGCAGAACTCAGGCGTTTCGGCAACTCCTTCCCTGTGTACGTCTATGCCGAACGACCAGAGTCCGGGCCGGACTTCGAGCGCTTTCTTCAGGCTGTCGAAAAGCAGCATATTCCTCCCCATGAGCAAGAGCCTCTGTATCGACCACTCGGCGAGAATTTTTCCAGCGTAATCAGGTCTTCATTGGACGTCGATGAAATCATGGCCAGCAACGTCGACATGCGTGGACAATTCGAAGCCTTGCAGGTTCGGTCAGGAATCGCGCTGACAGAAATGCATGCGATTGCGTTGACCTCGCGCTATCGCAACATTGTGCTGATGTTCGATGCCGGGGGCGAATTACAGGGCACCGCAAGCGCTCCCTACAAGACCGGGGACCTTTGAATTCCGGCACTTCCAGCTCCCTTGATAATTGCTTATGGGTGGTTTAAGGTACCTCGCTTTCAAGAAATCAGATGACGCCCGCGGTGTTAAGGCACAGTTCAGCCTGAGCTGATAGGATTGAAACCGTGAGACCAGTGAATCAGTTGCACACTATGTGCCGGAGTGTTTGAACATGAAAAAAGCCAGACTCGCAACAGCCACAGTATTGACTGCAGTTCTCGCTGGCGGCGTGATAGCCGATGCAGGTGCTGCTCCGACCTCCCTGATGGAGGGCGTGTATACGGCAGAACAGGCAGAGACAGGTCGTGAATTGTTTGAAGCGAATTGCACTACTTGCCATAACGCCGATTACTACAAGACAGTACTGCAGACCTGGCGTGGTCAGCCCCTTATGTACCTGTTCGAGCAGGTGATGAGTGCAATGCCAGCCGACAAGCCAGGCGCTTTGATGGATAGCGAGTATGAAGATGTCTTCGCGTACGTGCTGAAGCTCGTTGGCTTCCCTGAAGGCGAGACCCGTCTGCAGTATGCTGGCGGCGCGATGGCAGACATAGCGATCCAGCCAGCTCCGTAATTGCCTTTCCTGACAATGACCCGTTGCGCATTGGCGGGTCATTGCCCGTTTCCCCCACTCACTACTCCGCGCAGTCCCGCAAGATCACCGTAATTCTGTTTCTGTCTGCATTCGCCAGACGCAAATCATACTTTTCTGCAATCGCCTGCCACTGGCGGACGTAATCGCATTGGTACTCTTCCCGGGGAAGATACCGGCTCGGGCCGCGCTCGTTCTTGCGGCGGATCTCGCTGCGCTCGGTCAGCATGATGTTCACAGGGTCATTGGCGAACATCAGTTTCTTTTCCGGTGGCCATGCATCGCCGCCCTGGTTGTGGGCATATCGCAGCGGGATCACGTGGTCTACGTCGATCTGAGCGGCCACGGTAAACGTTTCTCCCGTGTACTCATCAAACCATTCGCCCAGCCGCACTTCGCAATTGCGCGGATTGGTATAGCTGACCGGGGCACGGCTGGTTATCGCCAGAATTTCATGTCGGGTGCTCTGGCAATCCCCGTCGTAGTCGCGCTTGTAGTCCCAGTCCACTTCGTTGAAGAATTTGTCCCGGCTGTCCGGGTCGAAGAAGAAACTGTCCTGGCCGCCGCGCATGAAGGAGTCTGGCATCTCGCAACCTGGCATGTGGCAATGATAGCTCTGCCCATCATAGTGTCCGCCGTTCTCATCCAGAGGGCCCGCATGAGCCCACACCAATCCGGTCGGCAGCAGGGCGGCAAGCCCAATCAGTGTTTGCAGGCGTCGCGCCAGTGAATGGGTAACCAGGTTCGGGACTGATCGCTTGCAGTTAGTCATGGAGCCCTCTGCGTGTAATGGTTGTCAGTGCGTGAACAGCATTGATAGATCGATAGCCTTGCAGTCCTTCGTCAATGCGCCAATCGAGATGAAGTCCACCCCGGTTTCAGCAATCGGGATCAACGTGTCGCAATTGATGCCGCCCGAAGCCTCGAGCAAGGCCTGCTTGCGGGTATGTGCGACAGCATGGCGCATGTCTGTCAGAGTAAAATTGTCCAGCATGATGGTGTCGGCCATCGCACGCAGGGCCTGGTCGAGCTGATCGAGCGTTTCAACTTCTACCTCGACGGGCTTGCCCGGCTGCAGCATGCGAGCGGCCGCAACGGCAGCGGCAATGGATCCACAGGCGTTGATGTGATTCTCCTTCACAAGGAAGGCGTCAAACAGTCCCATGCGGTGATTGTTGCAGCCGCCCACCGCTACGGCGTATTTCTGCGCTGTGCGCAGACCGGGAATCGTCTTGCGCGTGTCCAGCAGGCGCACTGGCGTGTGTGCCACGAGTTCCGCATAGCGCCGGCTGATAGTCGCTGTTCCGGAAAGTGTCTGCAGAAAGTTGAGGGCGCAGCGTTCAGCCGTCAGCAGTGACCGTGCGCGACCGTGCAGTCTTACGAAGGGGTGTTGCGGCTCGATGTGATCGCCATCCCGCTGCAGCCATTCGAAGGCAATGGTGGGATCAATCTGTCTCAACACTTCGTTGACCCAGGCGCTGCCACACAGCACTGCCGATTCCCGAGAGAAAATCGACGCATTTGCCTGCACATGGTCGGGAATGAGTTGTGCGGTAATGTCGCCGGACCCGACGTCCTCGGCAATCGCATTGGCTACTGTGGCGCCGAGATCAGCCGGCAGTGTGAGAGGTCTGGTCATGCAGCGTCCTGGGTAAATTCGGCGCAGGGGCCTGGCGTCGGCATTTGTTCGAAATTATGGCGCAAGCCCTCTCTGATTGGTAGCTCGGGGCCGCTGCAACGGACTGCAGATGGATTGCCGCGCTTGGCCCGGCTAGAATCGTCGCCAGTATGCCAGTCAGAGCGCAAACAACTTGCGCCATTTGCCGAGAGGCCCTCTTGAACACTGAAGATACCGTTGAATACGCCCGCCAGCAGCCTTCTCCGAATTGCTCCGAGCGACCTGCTGGAGGGGACATCAGTTTACTGGTGATTCACAACATCAGCCTGCCACCAGGCGAGTACGGCGGCAACAGCATCGACGCTCTGTTCGGCAACACGCTCGATCCGCAGGCCCACCCATACTTCGCCGGGATCGCGCACCTGCGGGTTTCCGCGCACCTTCTCATAGCACGTGATGGCAAGGTCACGCAGTATGTGCCCTTTGGGCAGAAGGCCTGGCATGCAGGCAAGTCCTCGTATTCAGGGCGTGACAATTGTAATGACTACTCAATCGGTATTGAATTGGAGGGCACGGATCATGAGGCCTTCACGGCGGTTCAGTATGATCAGCTCGCGAAGGTGACGCGCTGGCTGCAGCGACGCTATCCATTGATCACGTCGGAGCGCATCGTAGGTCATAGTGATATCGCGCCCGGCCGCAAGACCGATCCGGGCCCATTTTTTGACTGGACGCTTTACCGGACAAGCGTCTTGAACTCGGAGCCAACACAATGACATTTCTGGTGATTCTTCTGGCTCTTCTGATCAACCATTACTGGCATCGCGAAACCGAACTATTCAGTGACAGCTGGTTCGTCTCTCTCCAGCGCATGCTGCGCGCGCGAGTGCAGGCGCTCAATCCCGATCAGCCGACGCCCGGCCCGCTGTATCCGCTGCTGCTGCTGTGCCTGCCGCCGGTGCTGCTGATCGTACTTTTGCTGGCAGTGGAAAGCGTCTTGCTGGGCAGCGTGACGCTGCTGATTCATGTCGGCGTTCTGCTGGTGTTGTTCGACCGGGTCAGCCTGCGAGTGTTCACCGAAGCTTATTTGAACCGCTGGCGTTCGGGCGATTTTGAAGCAGCATTTCTGCTGCTGCAGGAGCGCTGGGGACAGTTGTTGCTCGACAGTTCCGGCGATCGAGACGCGGTGCACGAGCAGTTCTGCCGCTACATTGTCAGCAGCAGCTTCGAGAGGTTGTTCGCTGTGGTTTTCTGGTATCTCGTGCTCGGACCGGCTGCGGCACTTCTGTATCACCTTACGGTACTTTACCGGCTGAGAGGAGTATTGGACCACGAGTCCGATGCCGGGCGCCTGGTACTGCGGCTTGGTTACCTGCTGGAATGGGTGCCGGCGCGGCTGCTGGCCCTGACTTTCTCGCTGGCCGGAGACTTTGTGGCCTCCTTTGCGAAATTGCGCGAGCTGTTGCTGGACAGTGACCGCAGCGCTGTGAGTCTGGTGCTGGCCTGTGCTCTGGCCGCGGCCGGGACAGCTCAAAGGACCATGTTCGTCAAGGAAAGTGCTCAGGGTGATTCAGTGGATACGGTGCTGATTGAGTCGGAGGAGTCTGGCGGCACTGCATTGGCCGCGGTGCGCAGTGCGCAACAGGCCGAGGATCTGCTGGCATTGCTGCAGCGCAGCCAGGTCATTTGGGTCACTCTGCTTGCAGTGCTCGCCGTGTACGGCGCGGGGGGCTGAACAGTTTTGTAGTTAAACTACAAGAAGCGCTGTCCAGCATTGAAAATTGTCGCTGGGTTCGATTAAAATCCGGCCATGGTGTAAATTATTTACAAGGCACGCAGGCCGCATCAGGCCGCCTGCACAGCTTACTCAAAACGCCCGCAAAGGCACGAACAACAAGAGAGTCATAGACTATGAGTCAACACAAAGAAGATCTGAACCCCACCGAAACCAAGGAATGGCTCGATGCGCTGGGCTCTGTCATCGATCAGGAAGGCGAGGCTCGCGCCCATTTCCTGCTGAGCAAGTTGGCAGAGGAAGCTACGCGCAATTCTCAGACTCTCCCATATGCCGCTGTTACTACCCCTTATCGCAACACCATTTCTACCCGCGAAGAAGAAAAAATGCCGGGCGACATGTTCATGGAACGGCAAATCCGCGGCATCATCCGCTGGAATGCACTGGCCATGGTCATGCGTGGCGGCAAGAAGCCCGGGGCAGACCTGGGTGGCCATATTTCCACCTTCTCTTCTGCTGCAACTCTTTATGATGTCGGGTTCAATTATTTCTTCCACGGTGCCGGTGACGGTCACGGCGGCGACCTGATCTACTTTCAGGGGCACTCTTCGCCCGGTATATATTCCCGCTCCTTTCTGGAAGGCCGTCTGAGTGCTGAGCAGCTCGACAATTTTCGTCAGGAAGTTCACGGCAATGGCTTGTCTTCCTACCCGCACCCCTGGCTGATGCCCGATTACTGGCAGTTCCCAACCGTTTCCATGGGCCTTGGGCCGATTGCGGCCATCTATCAAGCGCACGTGATGAAGTATCTGACCAGTCGCGGGCTGATGGACAACAGTGGCCGCAAAGTCTGGGCGTTTCTTGGCGATGGCGAAACAGACGAGCCTGAATCCCTTGGTGCCATAGGCAAAGCCGGGCGGGAGAAGCTCGACAACCTGATCTTCGTGGTCAATTGCAATTTGCAGCGTCTTGACGGACCGGTTCGTGGCAATGGCAAGGTCATCCAGGAACTGGAAGGCATTTTCCGGGGTGCAGGCTGGAATGTCATCAAGGTGATCTGGGGCCGTCACTGGGATGCCCTGTTGGCCGCCGACAAGGATGGTCTGTTGCAGCAGCGGATGGATGAAGTGGTGGATGGCGAATACATCAATTACTGGGGCCGCGGCGGCGCGTACACCCGTGAGCATTTCTTCGGCAAATCGCCGGAATTGCTGAAGATGGTGGAGCACCTGTCGGACGACGACATCATGAACCTCAATCGCGGCGGTCATGACCCGTTCAAAGTCTATGCAGCCTATGCACAAGCCATGAAGACCAATGGCAAGCCCACCGTGATTCTCGCCAAGACTGTCAAGGGCTATGCTTTCGGAGAAGGCGCGGAGGCCAAGAACGCGACACACTCCGTGAAGAAGCTCGACATTGAAGGTCTCAAACAGTTCCGGGATCGTTTCAATATTCCCGTGCCCGATGATCAGATCGAGAATGTGCCCTACTATCGACCGGCAGAAGACAGCCTGGAAATCAAGTACCTGCGCAGCCGCCGTGCAGCGTTGGGTGGCCCGGTGCCGGCCCGTCGCACAGAAGCGCAAACCTTGAAAGTACCGGCGCTGGAGTCGTTTGGTCCGCAGCTGCAGGGTACCAAGGATCGCGAAATCTCTACCACCATGGCGTTCGTGCGCATCCTGACGTCTCTGTGCAAGGATCAGGAAGTCGGTCAGCGAATTGTGCCGATCGTTCCGGACGAAGCACGTACCTTCGGCATGGAAGGGATGTTCCGCCAGATCGGTATTTACTCTGCTGTGGGTCAGCTGTACGAGCCAGTGGATTCCAATCAGGTAATGTACTACCGGGAAGATGTGAAGGGTCAGATGCTGGAAGAGGGCATCACGGAAGCAGGTGCATTCTCGGCCTGGCTGGCAGCAGCAACGTCCTACAGCGTCAACGATTTCCCGTTGATTCCATTCTATATCTATTATTCCATGTTCGGGTTCCAGCGCATTGGCGACCTTGCCTGGGCAGCTGGGGATTCGCGCGCTCGCGGCTTCCTGATTGGTGCCACAGCCGGCCGCACTACGCTCAATGGTGAAGGATTGCAGCATCAGGACGGCCACAGTCACTTGATGGCCTCCACGATTCCGAATTGCGTCACCTATGATCCGACCTATTCCTACGAGCTTGCAGTGATCATTCAGGACGGCATGCGCAGGATGTATCACGAGAAGGAATCGGTTTACTACTACATCACCACGATGAACGAAAACTACACCCACCCCGACATGCCTGTGGGCAGCGAGGCGGGCATCATCAAGGGCATGTACTTGCTGGAAGACGGTAGCAACAAAGAGTATAAAGTGCAGGGCAAAGCGCTGACCGACCTGCGGGTCCGTCTGCTCGGAAGTGGCACAATCCTGCGTGAAGTACGGGCCGCAGCAAAGATTCTGCGCGAAGAATACAAAGTGGGCGTGGATGTGTGGAGCGTCACCAGCTTCAATGAACTGCGCAGAGATGGTCTTGCGGTCTCGCGCTGGAACATGCTGCACCCCACCAAGAAAGAGAAGCAGACCTATGTGGGCGAATGCCTGTCGAAAGTCGCGGGTCCGGTCATTGCGTCCACCGACTACATGAAAGTGCATGCCGATCAGATTCGTGAATTCGTGCCGGATACTTACCGCGTGCTGGGCACCGATGGCTTCGGTCGCAGCGATACCCGCCAGAATCTGCGGCATTTCTTCGAAGTGAACTGCAACTTTGTCGTGCTTGCTGCCCTGACTGAACTCAAGGGCCGCGGCCTTGTGACGGCGGATACCATTGCCAAAGCGATGAAATCCATGGGCATTGCACAGGACAAGATCGATCCGTTGACTGTGTAGTCAACAATCACAACAGATCAGAATTATTCAGGAGCATCAATCAGTGCCAGTTGAAAGCATAAAAGTACCGAATCTGGGCGATTCCAAGGACGTCGAGGTCATCGAACTGCTGGTCAAGCCCGGACAGAGCGTGAAGGAAAACGATTCCTTGATGGTGCTCGAAAGCGACAAGGCGGCGATGGAAATTCCGTCTCCGAAGAGCGGCGTGATCAAGAGTCTGTCCATCAAGCTCGGCGATCAAGTGTCGGAAGGCGATGAGATTCTGTTGCTTGAAGTGGAGGGTGCCGCTGCAGCGCCTGCTCCGACTGCCAAAGCAGAGTCCGCTCCGGCTCCGGTGGTGTCAGCACAGTTTGCAGCTCCTGCACCTGCACCGGCTGCAGCCGCGCCAGCTACTGTATCAGTCGAGAACATTTTTGTGCCCGATATTGGCGGCGACAACGATGTCGAAGTCATCGAAGTACACGTGAAGGTTGGCGATGTGATCAAGGCTGAACAGTCGCTGCTCACGCTTGAGTCCGATAAAGCCGCCATGGAAGTGCCTTCGCCAAAAGGAGGCGAGATCAAGGCGCTCAAGGTGAAAGTGGGCGACAAGGTATCCAAGGGCTCCCTGATTCTGGAACTCGCAGTTGCTGGTGCAGCGGGTGCTTCTGCAGCCAGCATCCCGGCGCCGGTTGCGGCACCCGCTGTGGCAGCTGCGCCTGCGCAGTCGCCTGTCGCAACGGTCAGCACTCCAGCACCAGCACCCGCTGCGGCAGCGCCTGCTGCTTCCGGCAGTGCGGATGTCTATGCTGGCCCCGCAGTGCGCAAGCTCGCGCGCGAACTGGGTGTCGATCTGACTCAGGTCGGAGGCACTGGTGCCCGTGGTCGCATTCAGAAAGAAGATCTGCACGAATTTGTGAAGGCGCGTTTGCAAGCCCCCGTAGCCGTCGCTCCCAGTGCCGGCGGCGCAGGCATCCCTGCGATTCCAGATGTGGATTTCAGTCAGTTCGGCAGCGTAGAGCAGATTGCCTTGAGCAAGCTGCACAAGGTCACCGCGGTCAACATGCAGCGCAACTGGTTGAACGTGCCTCATGTCACGCAGTTCAATGATGCAGACATCACTGATCTGGAAGCTTTCCGCGCCGATCTGAAGGCTGAGGCAGACAAGAAAGGGGTCAAGTTGACGTTCCTGCCTTTCCTGCTGAAAGCTTGTGCGAAAGTGCTCCAGGAACACAAACAGTTCAATGTCTCCCTGCATTCTTCGGGCGAGTACCTGATCCAGAAACATTACATACACATCGGTGTGGCTGTCGCGACGGAAGCGGGTTTGATGGTGCCGGTGATTCGCGATGTCGACAAGAAATCGATCTGGGATCTGGCGCGGGAAGTGGTAGTCCTCAGTGAGAAGGCGAAGAACCGTCGACTCAGCAAGGAAGAGATGCAGGGCGCCTGCTTTACCATCTCCAGCCTTGGCGCTCTGGGCGGAACGGGCTTCACGCCGATCGTCAACGCTCCGGAAGTGGCTATCCTCGGTGTGTCAAAGACGCAACTGAAGCCGATCTATATCAACGGCCAGCTGCAACCACGACAGATGCTGCCTCTGGCGCTGTCTTATGACCATCGCGCCGTCAATGGTGTCGATGGTGGCATGTTCATCACGACGCTGGCGCGTCTGTTGGGCGACATCCGCTTGCTCGTACTTTAGTTCAGCAGTCTGTTTATCTGACTCTCTTCGCTGCCGGAGCGCAGCGGGGAGGGCTCATTCTCTTCCCCGCACTCTCACTCCGGGTAGAACACCTGGCGACTTCCGGCATTCACTACGCCAATACTGCATCCGTAGGCGTGGCTCAAGGTCTCCGGGGTCAACACATCTCGTGTTGCACCGATCAACGGCTCACCGTCCCCCCTCAGCAGCAGGATGCGGTCACAAAAGCGTGCGGCCAGATTGATGTCATGGGTCGCCATGCACAGCGCAGCATTGTGCTGTACCAGTTGTTCTCGCAACAATTGCAGGGACTTGACCTGAAAGGCGATGTCCAGATGATTGCCCGGCTCATCCAGCAGATACAGCTGTGGCTTCTGTGCCAGCAGCATGGCCAGAGCCAGACGCTGGCGTTCGCCACCAGAGAGAGTGTTTACGTCCCTCGTGAGCAGAGAATCCAGGTTGACTGCCTTCAGGGCAGTGCGCGCGACCGCCACGTCGTCTGCACTTTCCCACTGCCAGTCTGGCAGGTGGGGGTGTCGGCCCATCAGTGCAGTCTCTTCCACGCTGGCAGGCATGCTGTCGGTGCTGCTTTGAAACAGCACCCCAAGCTGCCTTGCCAGCGCCTTTCTTGACCAGGCATTCAGACTTTGCCCCCGCAAGAGAATCTCGCCGCCCTGCACCGGCCGCAAACGGGCCAGCGTATGCAGCAGCGTGGTCTTGCCAGTGCCGTTCTGGCCCAGCACGCCAAGGCACTCACCGGCCTGCAGCTGCAGCGAAAGAGACTTGCATATGCGCTGGTCTGCAATTTCCAGACGCAAGTCCCGGATCTCCAGTATCGTCGAGGCGTTGGACATCAGCTCACTCCCGTGCGCTGCGGGTGTGCCGCAGAATCAGCAGAAAGACCGGCACGCCGATCATGGCAGTGACCACGCCGACCGGCAGCTGCAGGGGCGCTACGATGCTGCGTGCCACGCTGTCGGCGATCATGAGAAAACTGCCGCCCAGCAGCACGGAAGAGGGGATCAGAATACGATGATCCCTGGCGCCCAGCAGGCGGAGCATGTGCGGAATGACCAGCCCCACGAAACCGATGGAGCCTGCGATGGTCACGGCACAGGCGGTCAGCACGGAGGTGGCGAAGTACAGGAACAGCTTCAGGCGCGGCACGTTCACGCCCAGCGCCTCGGCCTGCAAGTCACCACGTGCCAGTACGTTCATGGCGCGGGCCTGCCACATCATCAGCATGAATCCCAGTAACAGAATTCCTGTGCTGATCCATCCGGCACTGCTCTGGCTCAGATCGCCCATCAGCCAGAACAACATGCTGTAGACGCTGTTGTTGGCACTGGTGGTCAACAGAATGTTGATCATCGCACCCCACCCCGCCGAGACGACAACCCCCGTCAGCAGCAGGCGAGTGGATGACCACGCGCCGCTCGCCCGCGCAATGCCGAATACAATGGCGATCGAAAGCAGCGCTCCGGCAAACGCGGCATTCGAGATCCACAGCGCGCTTGCCCCAAGCAGGATGGCGGCCAGTGCGGCCACTGCCGCGCCTCCGGAAATTCCGAGAATGTAGGGGTCGGCGAGGGGGTTGCGCAGCAGCACCTGCATGATCACGCCAGACAGGGCCAGCAATGCGCCTGTGATGAATGCGGCAATGCTGCGCGGAATTCGCAGCTCGAAAAGAATCTGCTGTTGCAGGCCTTGTTCCTGACCGAAAAGTTGTGAAAGCACTGCACCGATGCCCAGGTCGGCACTGCCACTGCTGAAGGACACCAGGAAGCTGATGAGCGTAAGCCCCAGCAGAGCAGGCAGAAGGACGAACGGGTGACGCTGCAGCACTGGGGGTTTCCTGTCTAGTTCACGGCAAACTGCGTGGCCTGACCCGCCACGACATACCAGCTGACGAACAGGCCGTTGACGAAGGCGCCGGGAAGCCACGAGGCGGTGAGGCGGTAAGTATAGGTGCTGATGATGGCAACGATGGCCAGCAGCGGCACGAATTGTATCATCACGATGGTGTTCAGCGGTTCGGAAGGTGTCAGCAGGAAACCGGTTGCAAACAGGCTTCCGTACTGCAGCAGCAGGAAGATCAGGAAGCCGCCCGCCAGCGCAAACAGATTGCCCGCGTACTGCCGGACCACACTGTCACTGCGCACCGAAAGCCCGCCATGCAGGGCTCGCAGTGCCAGTACGAAGAACGCTGTGAAAGGCAGCAGGTAACTCAGCATGATCTGGAACTGCATCAGGTTGAGCGGCTTTACTCCGACAAACCAGAAGCGAAAGTCGATCTGAAAGAAGAAGTCCGCCAGCAGCACGGCGCCATAGCCGATGCCCACCGTGGCGAGGCTGATCAGCAGAGCAGGGAGCAGGGCCACTGGAGCCAGCACCTTCTGCGTGCGGATCACGTAGCCGAGGCCGGTGAAGATGAGCCCGTTCATGACTCCCCAGAAAGCCACCTGACTGCTGATGCTCTGCGGGAACAGCGCCGAGGTGCCCAGCAATTGTCCGCCCCAGCGCATGAAGGGATAGAAGGTCGCCACGGGGATGGCCGCACTGAGCACGGCCAGCAGCCACCACTGGCCTGTACGGGTTGCATGGGCAAAGCTGGATGGTGTCGCACGCAGTCCGGCAAATGCTGGCGCCTGCAACAGGACGCCAAAACTGCCGCACAGCAGCACCACGAAGCCGATCAGGCCCAGCAGCGTGCCGATTTCCTTCCAGAACCAGATCTGGTCATTCGCCGGGAGTGGCGTGCCGCCCTCCAGCGTCTGAGAGAACCAGTCCAGCGCATGCCCGATGGCGGCATGCGAAATGTGATCACCTGGGTGGGTCACGGGCGGGGAGTGCAGCACACGGCCGGTGCCTTCCGCGATGTTGCCGTAGGTGCGGCCGGTCTCGACAGTCCCGGTGGCGCCGAACAGGGCCTGCAGGTTGGCGCTGTTGCCAATGTCGCTGCCCTTGGGCACTTGCCACATGGAGGAGGCAAATTCGTCAAACTGGGAGAACACGACGGCGACGTTGCGCGGCCACTCAGGCGTGCCGGGTGCTGAACGTCCGCCGCCCGTGCTGGAGCCTTCCAGCACCATCGAGCGGTAGTCGTCAGGGTGCGCAGCGGCCGCTGCAAGAATTGTCCAGCCCCCCATGGAGTGTCCTTCCAGGCCGATGTTGCTGGTGTCAACAATGTCCAGACTGCGCAGATACTGCAGCGCCGCGGGGCCTCCGAAGCCGTTGGCGAATGCGGGCGCGTCGGAGTAGCCATGTCCTGCCTGGTCCAGTGCCAGCACCACGTAGCCGCGTCGCGCAAACTCGATGGCGAATCCTGACTGTGCTTCCCGCGAGTTGATGTAGCCATGCACAGCCAGAATGCCAGGGGCGGGCGTGTCAGGCGTGGCGTTGGGCGGAATGTACAGATAGGCACTGAGGGTTTTGCCCGCGGCGCCGTTGAAGCGCACGTCCTTGATGCGGATGTCGCCGCTGGTCTGAATGCTGTGGGCGAGCAGCGAGCCAGCGAGAATGAGGGCCCAGCCCAGTGCGACGGTGCGCCAGAAGCGTGTCATTTTATTGTTGTCCTTGCCGTGAGTGGCGAGTGAATGGGCCCGGGGAGCAGCAGGCAGGGCGATGGTAAGGGATCGATCCAGTCACTGCAATCAAGCAGCCGGCAGGCCGGAGCGGGACGCGACACGCTGCAGCAACGCGTGGTTCAGTGGACTGGCCAGACCATGCAGCGTGGCCAGTTCGCACAGATACCCGTTGAGATGGGCCAGCTCCGTGGCGCGACCCTGCCGCGCGTCCTGCAAGGTTGATGAAAAATTCCTTGCTGCCACCCGCAACACCTCGGCGACACTTTCCTGCAGATCGGGCAGTGGCGGCGCCTCTGGAAGCACGTTCAAAAGGCCCTCGATCTCGCTTGTCAGCGCGTCCAGATCTTTTCGCGCCTGTGGAATCTTCAGCAACTCGCCGTTGCGGCAATCGTAGAGCACGGTCAGTGCATTGACCGCGCAGTTCACTGCAAATTTCTGCCACAGTCGGCGGGCAATGTGCGGGTCCGTGTCGATCTGCATGGCAGTCGCAGGCAACAGGGCCTGCAGAGCATCCAGTGCCCTTGCGTTGTTGCCCTCCAGCTGACCGAGCCACGCTGTGCCGTGTCCGGCGTGGACCACGTGAAAAGGCCCGCGACGCCACGCGCCGTGACTGGTGCTCAGGCAGTACACCCGGTCAGCGCCGTATTGGTCAGTGATCTCGCGTTGCACCCGCACGCCGTTCTGTAGCAGGACAATGCAGGTATCTTGTGTCAGTTGCGCGTGCACGCTGCGCAGTGCTGCCGCCACGTCCTGGGACTTGGTGGCCACCAGCAGGTGCGACAGCGGAGGGCCAACGTCGGTGACAGCGGCGGCGGGTACGGGCGTGGGGATGGGGCCAGAGGTGGGAGCGGGCCTTGCCCGCGAGTCATCCACGTCCTCGCTTTGACCCTGTTCGCGGGCAAGGCCCGCTCCCACCTCGTCGCGCTCCCGCAGCGGCTTTTCCCAGCCTTCCTCCAGCGTTACGCCACCGTGCTTGCGGTATGTCTCCACCTCTTCGGCGGAACGCAGCAACAGGGCCACTCTGCGGGCCAATGGCGGGTGCTGCCACAGCCGCACCGCCCACAGGCAGCCCATGGCGCCGGCACCAAGCACGTGCCATTGCGCAGCGGCGAGATCAGAAGCAGGTGTTTTCAAGGTTCGGTATCCTCAGGCAGCAGGGGTACCATGATTCACCATCTTCCTGCGCAGTGGTAGTATGACGGCCATTCATTCAGTGCCAGAAACCCGTCAGAGGAAAGCCCATGCCATCGTTCGACATCGTATCCGAAGTAGATATGCCCGAAGTCAACAACGCCCTGGACCAGTCCAGACGCGAAGTCGCCACCCGCTTTGACTTCAAGGGTGTGGACGCCAGCTTCGAGATCAAGGAAAAGGAGATCACCCTGACGGCGGATTCCGAGTTCCAGCTCGAACAGATGCTGGACATCCTCAAAGGCAAGATGGTCAAGCGCAACGTGGATGCCAAGTCGCTGGAGATCGGGGAGTTGCAGAAATCCGGCAAGCAGGTGTTTCAGGTGCTGACCATCCAGCAGGGGCTGGAAGCCGACATGAGCCGCAAGATCGTCAAGCTGATCAAGGACTCCAAGTCCAAGGTGCAGACAGCCATACAGGGCGAGAAGCTGCGGGTCACCGGCAAGAAGCGCGATGATCTGCAGGAAGTGATCGCGATGCTGCGCGAAGCCAAACTCGACGTGCCCGTCCAGTTCAACAATTTCCGCGACTGACTGGCGGTCTGCTCATCCGAACCCCTCACCGCAGGATACGCGCCGATGCGTGATTCCAGGCCCAGTCTGTCCGCACGCACCGCCGCCAACCTGCAGGCGCTGGCCGTCTATGGCGAACGGCGCGTGCTGGTCATGCTGTTGCTGGGGTTCGCCGCCGGCCTGCCTTTTCTGCTGATTTTCGACACCCTGTCCGTGTGGCTGCGGCAGTCAGGCCTTTCACTGCAGTCCATCTCCATCTTCGCCCTTGCCACGCTCAGTTACGCCTTGAAATTCGTGTGGGCGCCTGTGATTGATCGCGTCCGCCTGCCGGTGCTGGACGCACTGCTTGGTCCGCGGCGCTCGTGGATGCTGCTCACTCAGCTGGTGGTCATATTGGGACTGTGGCTGATCGCCGGTTCAGATCCGCAACTGCAGCTGTGGAAAGTTGGCGCTCTTGCTGCGCTGGTAGGCTTTGCCGGCGCGACGCAGGACATCGTCATCGATGCCTGGCGCATTGAAGCCGTTGATGAGAGCCGTCACGGGGCCATGGCGGCCGCGTATCAGTGGGGCTATCGCATTGCGATGATCGTGGCCGGGGCCGTGCCTCTGCTGCTCGCAGAGGCCTTCAGCTGGCAGGTCTCCTATGCCGTGATGGCAGCCATGATGTGCGTGGGCGTGGCAGGTTCGCTGCTGGCCCCACGGGAAGTGGCCATCCGCCCGCCAGCAGCTGCACTCAGCCAACTGCCCGCGCGCCCTGCCGTGGAAGCGCTGGAATGGGCACTGCGCCTGGCAATCATCCTCGTTGCCGCCTTGCTCATGGGCTCGGGACTTACTGGCAACGCCGTGCTGCTGCAGGACATACTGCTGCGAGCCGGCGCGACACAGGAGTTCGGCGAGACGCTGCTGGCGCTGTGGCGCTCGATCCCGACCGGCGTCTATCTGCAGGTGTTTGCGGTGCTGGCCGGACTGGGGATGCTGGCCCTGGCCTGCCGGCCCATTCCCGGAGTGCAGACGCGTCCCGGCGAGCATCTCAGCCGTGCCTACGGGGCGCCGCTGCGCAATTTCTTCACCCGCTTTGGCGGCCGCCTCGGCGGCCTGATTCTGGCGTTGATCTGTTTGTATCGTTTGTCTGATTTCGTGCTCAATCTGATGGGGCCGTTCTACCTGGATCTGGGCTTCACGCTCAGCGAGATTGCCCAGGTGCGCAAAATCTTCGGCGTGGTCGCCCTGATCGGCGGCGTGGCGGTCGGGGGTTACTGCGTGGCGCGCTTCGGAGTCCTGAAGACCATGCTGTTCGGCGTCTTTGCCAGCCCGTTCTCGAACCTCGTCTTCCTGTGGCTGACCACCCAGGGGCCACAGGTGTGGGCGCTGTATGTGTCCATCAGCATCGACAACCTGGCGACCGGCTTTGCCGGCACGGCGCTGATCGCCTACATGTCCTCACTCACCTCCGCGGGGTTCACGGCCACGCAATACGCCTTGTTCTCTTCCCTTTATGCCCTGCTGGGCAAGCTTGTGGCATCGCAGAGCGGCCGCATTGTGGAAGGCGCAGCCAGGTCAGCCGATGCAGGCGGGCTGCCTTCAGCCTTCATGCCGCTGCTGGGGGGGCTACCGCCGCAGTCGCTGGCAGGCGGTGCCGAAGTAGCCGGGGTATCGGCCGCGGCGCTGGGCGCTGGCTATATGAGTTTCTTCCTGTATTCGTTCGGGCTGGGAATAGTGGCCATCACACTGGCGTTTCTGGTGGTGCGGGGGACTGTACCTGGTGGGAGCGGGCTTGCCCGCGAACCAGCTGGCCCTGAAAGCGTCGCGGGCAAGCCCGCTCCCACAACAGAGCAGGCTCCCACAACAGAGCAGGCTCCCACAACAGAGAAAGCTCCCACAACAGAGCAGGTTCCTTCAGGGGTGCGCGCATGAGATTTCCCATACTGATCTTCATCGTCATTCCCTTCATGGAGATCGTGATACTGCTGAAGGTCGGGCAGACCATCGGCGCGTTGCCCACCATCGCCATGGTGGTGGGAACGGCCTTCATAGGTATCAACCTGCTCAAGCGCCAGGGACTCAGTACCCTGTTGCGCTTCCAGGAACGTCTGCGTGCCGGGCAGCTGCCGGCTCAGGAGATCATTGAAGGCATGCTGGTAGCATTTGCCGGCGCACTGCTGCTGGCCCCCGGATTCATCACTGACACCCTGGGAGTGCTGCTCCTGACGCCCCCGGTCCGCAAGCGCATTGCGAAGCGGGTCCTGAGTTCCGGCAGCATGTTCATGACGGGCGGCAGTTTTGCATCCGGTACCACGTTCGGCTATGGCGATCCGTTCGCGCGCAGACCCGGCCCGCGCGGGGATGTCGGAGACGGAGACATCATCGACGGCGAATTCCGCAACGAGTCAGATCCTCGTGCCACCTTGCCCGACGACACTGAAAAAAAATGAATTTTTTTCCGCAGGGCCATTGAAAAACGCGGCCAGCCCCCCATCTTGAAGCCACTACTGCGGACGGCGACGTTGCCGAGCCTGACCGCGCGCATTCAACAACACTGATCCAGGAGACAAATAGTAATGAAAATCAGACCATTGCAAGACCGAGTCGTAGTACGACGCAAGGAAGAAGAAACCAAGTCAGCAGGAGGGATTGTGCTGCCCGGTTCTGCAGCTGAAAAGCCCGCCCAGGGTGAAGTGCTGGCGGTTGGCCCAGGCCGGGTCATGGAAAATGGCGAAAAGCGTCCGGTTGATCTGAAGGTGGGTGACACAGTGGTATTCGGCAAATACGCCAGCAACACCATCAAGATTGACGGGGAAGAGCTGCTTATCCTCAGCGAAAACGAAATCTACGGTGTCATCGAGGCCTGATCCCCGGCGCTCTGACCCACTCCTCTTGAACACGACATTTTGATTACAGGAACTTAAGAAAATGGCTAAAGACGTAAAATTCGGTGATCCCGCGCGCCAGAAAATGCTCAAAGGCGTAAACATTCTGGCAGACGCTGTGAAAGTAACCCTCGGCCCTAAAGGCCGCAATGTGGTGCTGGACAAATCCTACGGCGCCCCGACAGTCACCAAGGACGGCGTGTCCGTGGCCAAAGAGATCGAACTGAAAGACAAGTTCGAGAACATGGGCGCCCAGATGGTGAAGGAAGTGGCGTCTCAGACGTCCGACGTGGCCGGTGACGGTACCACCACGGCAACAGTGCTGGCCCAGGCCATCCTGAATGAAGGCCTCAAGTCAGTCGCCGCGGGCATGAACCCGATGGACCTGAAGCGCGGCATCGACAAGGCTGTAAAGGCCATGGTCGAAGAGATCAGCAAGCTCTCCATCCCCTGCACGGACTCCAAGGCGATTGCCCAGGTCGGTACCATCTCTGCAAACTCCGATGAAGACATTGGCGCCATCATTGCCGAAGCCATGGAAAAAGTGGGCAAGGAAGGCGTTATTACCGTGGAAGAAGGCTCCGGCTTCGACAACGAGCTGGACGTCGTGGAAGGCATGCAGTTCGATCGCGGCTATCTGTCTCCCTACTTCATCAACAATCAGGACAACATGAGCGCCGAGCTTGAAAACCCGGTGATCCTGCTGGTCGACAAAAAGATCTCCAACATCCGCGAAATGCTGCCCGTGCTGGAATCCGTTGCCAAGTCCGGTCGCCCCCTGCTGGTGATTGCGGAAGACGTAGAAGGCGAAGCGCTTGCGACGCTGATCGTCAACAACATGCGCGGCATCGTCAAAGTAGCGGCTGCCAAGGCACCTGGTTTCGGTGACCGTCGCAAGGCCATGCTCGAAGACATTGCCATCCTGACTGGCGGCACTGTGATTTCCGAAGAAGTCGGCTTGAGCCTGGAGAGCGCCACGCTGGAACACCTGGGTCACGCCAAGAGCGTGGTCCTGTCCAAGGAAAACACCACCATCATCGACGGCGCTGGTGACTCCAAGATCATCGAAGGCCGCGTAGCGCAGATTCGTCGTCAGATCGAAGACACCTCTTCTGACTACGACAAGGAAAAACTGCAGGAGCGCGTGGCCAAGCTGGCCGGTGGCGTGGCAGTGATCAAGGTCGGTGCCGGCACCGAGATGGAAATGAAAGAGAAGAAAGCCCGTGTGGAAGACGCACTGCACTCTACCCGCGCTGCGGTGGAAGAGGGCGTGGTCCCCGGCGGCGGCGTGGCACTGATTCGTGCTCTGCAGAAAGTGGAAGGCCTGAAGGGCGACAACGAAGATCAGAACGTGGGTATCGCGCTGCTGCTGCGCGCTGTTACGTCCCCGCTGCGTCAGATCGTGCAGAACGCAGGCGACGAGCCTTCCGTGGTGCTGGACAAGGTCAAGGCCGGCACAGGCAATTACGGCTACAACGCTGCCACTGGTCTGTACGTGGACATGGTTGAAGCGGGCATCATCGACCCGGCCAAGGTGACCCGCAGCGCGCTGCAGGCCGCTGGCTCTGTCGCTGGTCTGATGATCACTACCGAATGCATGATCTGCGACATCGTCGAAGACAAGCCTTCTGGCGGTGGCGGAGACATGGGCGGTATGGGTGGCATGGGTGGCATGGGCGGCATGATGTAACGTCCGACCCCTGTTGGAGCTTGCTTGCAAGCGAACCCGACTCTGTGGGAGCGGACTTGTCCGCGAACCAGCCAGAAAACCCCGCTTCGGCGGGGTTTTTTTTGAATCGGTCATCGCCGCCTGGCAAGCTCCTTTGCTACTAAAAAAAAAGGGAGACCTCGCAGTCTCCCTTTCCGGATATGAAAGCATATTGAAATGCTCTCAAGTGACAGGGCATTTACCTAGTTATTGGGACTCCAGTCAATCGACACCCAGTAGCGTCGGCCGAATGGATCCTGTAGACGGCTTTCGAACCCAGCGCCTACGCCCAGTTCAGGAGTTGGCTGTGGCATCGTGTTGAACATATTGGTCATGCCTGCGCTCAGTGTTATCTGGCTGTCCAGATACTGATCGAGCACATAGGCATACTGCACGTTCCAGATGTCCTGACCATGGATCTTGCGTGGCGCAACCCAGCCCTGGCTGTAGCGGTCGACGAGCACGTTGTCCCAGATTACACTGGAGTAGAAATTGCTTGAAAGGCTGGCACTGTGCTTGTCAAGAAACCAATTCAGCATGAATGTCCCTTTGAATTCAGGCAAAGGCGGCACGATGGAGGTATTGGCATTCTGACGGCCATTGGCATCCTTTGTTCCGCCGGTCAGATCCGCGTACTCGTAATTCAGAAACTGCGACAGAGTCAGGGTGGGTTCGAAAGTTCCCCAATTGTCGCTCTCATACGTGTAGCGAGCCCGCGCATCGAGCAGATCAATCCACAGCGAGCTGATGTTGGCTGACTGGCGAATCACCCTGGTAACGCGCTGGCTTACTGGATCACGATACACGATTTGCTGGTTTTCAGGTTTGGCCAACCAGTCATTGGCGCGCAAACGCGTCGGTGAATCTGGTGTTCTGACATACTGCTCCTTCGTCAAGCCATTCTCACTGAGAAAGCGCCCAAACTCCCCGTTTACAACGTCATCATTGGTCAAGGCGCGGATGCGGTCCACATACTCCACTTTCTGATAGTCCACGCTGATACTCAGGCCTTCGAGAGTGCCATCCGGCTCCCAGGTGAATCCGACGTTGGTCGTTTCCGATGTTTCGGGCACAAGATTGGGATTACCAGCGAGACAGGTGGTCCCGCCAGTCAGATCGATTGGAGTGAAGGGATCAGTACCAGAGAACAATTCCGTACAGTTGGAATTTGGATCGAAGGGACGGATGCTGAACGCTGTCGGGGCCAGGAAGCTTTGACCCCAGGACCCACGTATAGCCAGTGTAGGCAGTGCCTCCCAACGCAAGGCGATCTTGGGAGTCGTTGACTCCAGACCGAAATCAGCGAATCGCTCATGGCGTCCGGCCACTTGCAAAGCCAAACTCTCCAGTATGGGCACTTCAATCTCTGCGAAAGCCGCTTTCACTGCGCTGGTATAGTACTCGTCCGTCGGAACAGTCGAGAAGATATTGGTGTTGTAGTTCTGCTTCAGCATTGAGTAGGGGTTGGCGAAGGTCCAGCCCTGCGAGTCCCGCCACTGGTAGCCGGTGGCCATTTGCACGGCGCCTGCCGGTACGTCAAACAGCTCGCCGGTAGCCACTACCTCCCCAATCTCCAGCATGTCGCGTGACGTCTCGCCATTGTTGGGCTGGAACAACCAATCCACCAATTGCTGCGAATTCTTGGTCTTGCTTTCGACGTAGAAAGGCGAACGGCTGTCCGCTGATCCAAAGGGGTTGAACCACTCGTTGCCATTCGGTCCGCCTTTGCCTATCAGAGCATTTTGCAAGCGGGGCAGGCTCAGGGTGACAGCGTCGCGGTTGGACACGCGATTTTCCTGTCTGGAGTAATAGGCAGTGGCGGTCCATGTGTCGCTCAGATCGATGTAGGAAGCCAGCTTCCAGCGGTCGGCGTACTCTGTGACTTCGGATAGCAGCGCGCCGGAGGATCTTTCCAGATGACTTGGCCAGGTCGCGTTGGCAGTGAAAGGGCGCCAGTCATAAGGAACTACATCAAAGCCAAAGGGATTGGCTGGATGGTTGGCCGGGATGAATATGGCACCACGGTTGTTCTCTGATACTGCCGTTGATGTACTCCCCCGCCCGGTACGAAAGCGGAAGTTGAGATTGGTCTGCAATTCGAAGCGCGCCCAGTCAGTGGCCTGCCACGTCAGGTTGGAGTACAGGTTCTGCTCTTCGATCTCGGCGGCATACGCATGCACCTTGGAGTAATTGTAGCGACAGGTTGCCGTCGTCGCAGCCGAAGCCACAGGAGTGCGGACACCGGAGGGCGTGTTGTGGGCTTTGGTGAGATCTTCCAGGCCTTGATTGTAGGTTCCACAACTAGGATCTATGCGGCTTGGAGCTACCACCGTTCCGCCGTGTCCGGCGCCTATGTTTGCTTTGCCATTGTTGACGCGACGGAAATTGCCTGGATTGCCAGAAGTCGATGAGCCATCGGCCATCCTCCATGCATCGGGGCGTTCGAAAGGCATCAAAGAGGTTTTCTTCGTAAACTCGTAGGCACCTACCCAGTTCACGCCATTGTCAAAGGATTTACCCAGCAGAAACGACATGGCGGGCTCTTCCATATCCGCATTTTCCGTTCTGGAATAATAGGCACGTGCCCGGAAGCCTTCAAATTCCTTGATTGGCAGCATGTTGACCACACCAGCAACCGCATCAGATCCGTACAGCGCGGAGCCACCGTCCAATACCACTTCCATGCGTTGAGTAGCGATGTCGGGCAGCAGGGCCGTAATTGCGTTGCTCACCACACGAACGCCATCCATCAATACCAGGGTGCTGTTTTCACCAAGGCCACGCAGGTTGAACTGGGTGCCATTGGAGGTCTGGTTGCCGTCCGCAGAGCCCAGTACATTGTTCACCACATTGGTATTCTGGGTAAAAGAGAGGTTACGGACGTATTGCGCCATGGTAGGGGCGCCCGAGGTATAAAAATCTTCCTGCGAGACAGTCTCTACAGGCGACGCTCCAGCAAATTTGCTGTTGCGTATGTAGGAACCTGTTACGACGACTTCTTCCACTTCCGGTTCACCTGCCGCTGCAGGTGCCTGGGCGTGAGCGACCAGTGGCAGCGAAAGAGAAGCAAAGAGACAGGTATGGATCAGATGACGCAGTTGCCCGCGCCGGGTGAAGTTCAGCATTTTTTTTATCTCCGGTTTTGGCCCCCAATGCAAAGTCGATTGCAGGCCTTTATTATTAAGATATCAATAAGTTGGTGCTGAATAGGGCACTACTTGATTATCACTGGAGAACTACATGCAGGACGCAAATCCCATACTTCGATATACAACCACTTCGCCATATGTTCCCTAATAGCACCAGAAATCCGGAGTGGAAGCAAGCCGGCTTGCAATTGCGCCGACCCGTCGTCAGATCGAAGACACTTGTGCTGATTACGACAAGGAAAAACTGCAGGAACGCGTGGCCCGGCTGTGTGGGAGATTGCCTGCAGGCGTGCCCGGCGCGTGCCCCGGCTGTGTGGGAGCTTGCCTGCAGGCGAACCCGGCTCTGTAGGAGCGGACTTGTCCGCGAACCACAACAAAAATCCCCGCTTCGGCGGGGTTTTTTTTGCCCGCCAATACCAGCAGAATGCGCCCTCGACAAAATGTCCAAGGAACCTGTTCATGTCCCGATTGAAGTTCGCTGTTCCCCGCCTCCTGCTTTGCCTGCTGTTGTTGTCGCCGCTGTCAGCGCTGGCCGGCACTGTCGTGCGCGTGAGCACGCCAGTCGGCGACTTCCATATCGAGCTCCTGGACGACACCGCTCCCGGCACGGTCACCAATTTTCTGAACTATGTGAACAGCGGCGCCTACAATGGCACCGTGATCCATCGTCTGGTTCCCGGCTTCGCCATTCAGGGTGGCTGGCTGAACTTCAATGAGGGGCAGCAGACCTTTTATGAGCTTGCGACCGCTCCCAATATCGGCAATGAATTCGCGACGCTCAACCGGCGTGGCACCCTCGCCATGGCCAAGCGCGGCGGCGACCCGCACAGCGCCAACAGCCAGTGGTTCATCAACCTGGCGGACAACCCGGATCTGAACACCGCCAATGGTGGCTACACCGTGTTTGGCCGCGTGCTCGGCAGTGGCATGCAGATCGTGGATAAAATTGCGGCGCTGCCGCCTGTCACCGTGCTCTCGGGCTACGATCCCTTCCCCCTCATCGGCTATACCGGCGGGACGCTGTTCAATCGGCACCTGGTGAGCCTCAGCATGACGGTGGTCGGCACCACGTCCGGACACCCGGTGGTGTTTGACGCGGCAACGGCGCGACTGCATGCCCGGATCAATGCGGGCGCGCTGGGCTTGCTGCAGGCGCAGTTTGCCCTGGTGCGGGAAACTCCCAGTCTGCAGATCAGACTGGACGCCGCTACGTTGTTTACCCTGGAGCAGGCCGTGGCCGGCATGGCCAGCTTCGACAGTGGCACCGGGCGGCTTACGTTGCCTGAACTGCGCATCAATGGGGCAGTGGCTTACCGCAATGTGCGTTTCCTGCTGACGGACCCCGCACAGTTGCTGTTCACGCTGGAGGGGGCGGAGTAGAGCAGCATTCTGTGGGAGCGGGCCTTGCCCGCGAACAGTTCGCTTGCAGGCAAGCTCCTACAGACTGGCTGACAAGTTCCCACAAATTGGCCTTCAGGCTCCCACAGACTGGCTGACAAGTTCCCACAGATTAGCAAGTTAGCTCCACAGGCTGGTTCCCTGTGATTCCTGTGCTACTCTCGGCGTTTTGCCACCCTTCTCCCGGAAATATCACAATGAACGAGCTTGTCAGCACCATCAATGCCTTTGTCTGGAGTCCGCCCCTTGTGTTTCTGTGCCTGGGCACAGGCTTGTACTTTTCAATCAAGACGCGCTTTCTGCAATTGCGTCACTTCAAGGAAATGTGGCGGTTGATCTTCCAGAGCAAAGTTTCTGACTCTGGCATCTCGCCATTTCAGGCGCTCAGCATGACCCTGGCCGGCCGCGTGGGCACCGGCAATATCGCAGGCGTGGCCACGGCCATCACCTTCGGCGGCCCTGGAGCGCTGTTCTGGATGTGGGTGGTGGCATTTCTGGGAGCCAGTTCGGCCTTCGTGGAATCCACGCTGGGACAGGTCTACAAGGAAAGCATCAACGGCGAATATCGCGGCGGCCCTGCCTTCTACATCGAAAAGGGCCTGGGCATGAAGCGCTACGCCTGGGTGTTCGCATTCGTCACCATCTTCTCGTGTGGTCTGCTGTTGCCGGGCGTGCAGGCCAATGCCATCGCCGACAGCATGCAGACTGCCTTCGGGTTAGACACCAGTGTTACTGCCGTTGCGCTGGCGCTGCTGGTGGGCTTTATCATCTTTGGCGGGCTGCGCCGCATCGCGCGCTTTGCCTCGGCCGCAGTGCCCTTCATGGCGATTGCCTATGTCGGGGTTGCGCTGGTCATCGTCCTGCTCAACATCACCCAGGTGCCGGCCATGTTGTGGCTGATCATCACCAGCGCGCTGGGCTTCAACTCAGCCTTCGGTGCCATCCTCGGACTGGCCATCATGTGGGGCGTGCGCCGTGGGGTGTATTCCAATGAAGCCGGGCAGGGCACGGCGCCGCATGCGTCGTCGGCAGCCTCGGTCAGCCACCCCGCCAAGCAGGGGCTGGTGCAGGCGTTCTCGATTTATGTGGATACTCTGCTCGTGTGCACGGCCACTGGTTTCATGCTGCTGATTCTGGGCCTTTACAATGTCGAGGCGGCGGACGGCTCTGCTCTGTACACCGGTGTGCCCGGTGTCGGGGCAGGCTCGGGCTACGTGCAGCAGGCCATGGAGATGCTGATGCCGGGCTTCGGCAACATCTTCGTTGCCTTGGCGCTGTTCTTCTTCGCGTTCACCACCGTACTGGCCTATTACTACATCGCCGAAACCAACGTCAGCTACATCAACCGCTACGTGGCCCGACCCTGGCTGAGCCTGGTGCTGAAGTTTTCCGTGATCGGCGCGGTGGTGTACGGCACGCTGCGCACCGCTGAGCTGGCCTGGGGACTTGGCGACATCGGCGTGGGTCTCATGGCCTGGCTGAACATCGCCGCCATCCTGATGCTGCGCAAACCTGCCTTCGACTGCCTGCATGACTACGAAGCGCAGAAGGCGCTGGGGGTGGACCCCGTGTTCAACCCGCGTGCGCTGGGCATCAAGGACGCGGAATACTGGGAGAAGCGGCTGGAAGCGAAGGAGAGTCTGGAGTAGAAAAAGGCTTCAGCCTCATCGCCATACTGTATGCAAGGCCAGCTCGCCGTTTGTCCGGGCGACCGTGGAAAAGTGGATGCACTTAGAACATCCACTCTTTCACGGAGCCTCCACATGATGAGAACCGCAATCGCTCTGCTTACCCTCGGCCTGACCCTCAGCAACTGCGCCACCATCACGCGTGGCACCACCGAAGCCTTCACCATCACCTCAGACCCCAAAGGCGCAGACATTCGCCTGTCCAACGGGCTTGCCTGCCAGACGCCTTGTGCACTTGAAGTTAAGCGGCGTCCTGGCTTTGTGGTGACTGCGAGCAAGCCAGGATACAAGACGGTGACCACCAGCGTGGTGTCGTCGATCTCGGGCGGAGGTGGTACTGCGATGGCGGGCAATCTGCTGCTGGGCGGCATCATTGGGGCAGGGGTGGATGCCTCGAATGGCGCGATGAATGAGCTGTCGCCGAATCCGTTGCATGTGGTGCTGGAGGGGGAGTGAAAAGGAAAGTAGTGTTGATTCGGCACTTCAACCTAAAAGACTGTCTGAAATCCTTGAACCACTACACTGTTGGCGAAAGTAATTTGCCTTGTCAGGACTCGGGCACTACCATACACACAGGTTGTACACACAAGGAGCCCATCCATGACAATTTCCACAGGCACTGACAAAACAGCCAGTGTGGCAACTCGTGTTTTCATGAACGGCAACAGCCAGGCTGTACGCATCCCTCAAGAATTCCGACTAGACTGCAAACAGGTACAGATAAGTCGCAACGCTGCCGGTGAACTAGTGCTGCGACCGCTGCCACCTGCCGAGAATCGTGGTGATGCCTTGCTGGCGGTTCTCGCTGCCTTCGAGCCATCCTTTGCAGAGGCAATCGAGGAAGAGCGCCTTCATCAGCCCATGGAGCAGGAACGGGAACCGCTTTGAGATACATGCTCGACACCAATATTCTGATCTACCTGATCAAGAACCGTCCTGCCGAGGTGGCAGAGCACATCAATCGCCTGACGCCGGACGATACCTTGTGCATGTCGTTTGTGACCTATGCCGAATTACTAAAGGGGGCTGAGCGCAGCGCGCGTCGAGACCAGGTGCTGTTGCAGCTGGACGCTTTGACCGGGCAGGTGCCCGTGCATTATCAGCTGGACGCTGGAACCTGCCAGCACTACGCCCGCCAATCCACCCGCTTGCGTGACGCTGGCACCCCCATAGGTGCCAATGATCTCTGGATAGCCTGTCATGCCCTGTCTCTGGGCTGCGTGCTGGTGAGCAATAATCTTCGAGAGTTCAAGCGAATCGAAGCGCTGCAACTTGAAAATTGGGCAGTGGCCTGACCCAGGCCATCACTACTTATTGAAAGAGGAACTACCCTTTGCCCATCGCCACTGTCTTCACCTTCGTCGCTCGCTTCGAAGCCTTCACCTGGGCGGGCCTTCTGGTTGGCATGTTCCTGGAACACGTGCTGGTGGTGACTGATCTGGGCGTCTGGCTGTTCGGACGTCTGCATGGAGGGGCGTTCATCGCCTACTTCGTGATTGCCATCGTGGCGGGCATCCGTCTGCGCTGGCCCTGGTGGGCCACCGTGCTGGCGGTGCTGGCTGCGATTCCGCCGCTGGTCACGTGGCCGCTGGAGGTGTGGTACAGGAAAAGGGGGCTGGTGCAGGAGCTTGCCCTGCAAGCGAACTGTGCTGATCAGGTTCGCTTGCAGGGCAAGCTCCTACACAGAGCAAGCTCCTACAGCAGGGCATGCTCCTCTTTGCGGACTTATGCCTTCGCCAGATTCGCGTTCGCGAAGTCCCAGTTCAACAGGTTGTCGACAAAGCAGGCCAGGAAGTCGGGACGACGGTTCTGGAAGTCCAGGTAGTACGCGTGTTCCCAGACGTCGCACACGATGATCGGGGTGGCACCACTGGTCAACGGTGTCTCGGCGTTGGCAGACTTGGCAATCTTGAGCTTGCCGCCTTCTGAGACCAGCCACACCCAGCCGCTGCCGAACTGGCCGATGCCGCCAGCCACGAATTCCCTCTTGAAATTCTCATAGCTCCCGAAGTCCGCGTCGATCTTCGCAGCAATCGCACCCGTGGGAGCGCCACCGCCGTTCGGCTTCATGCTTTTCCAGAAGAATTCGTGGTTGTAGCACTGGCCCACGTTGTTGAAGAGGGGACCGCCGACTTTGGCGGACGCCTTGACCAGATCTTCAATGGTATCGGCGACTATGCCGGAACCTTCCAGCAACTCGTTGCCTTTGACGACATAGGCATTGTGGTGCTTGGCGTGGTGAAAACTGAAAGTGTTCGCGGACATGTGGGGTTCGAGAGCATTGGTAGCGTAGGGCAGTGCGGGCAGTTCAAGTTTCATGGTGACCTCGGTTGGGATTATCCGTTGAAAATCTTGCTTTTTTCGCATCCACGGCTAAGATTTGCCGCAGTTTGCGCTGATCGATCAGTGTCAGGAATTAGTCGGCGAGCTTAATGCACCGAGCTGTTCAATTCAAGGAAACTACCCCTTATCCAGATGTACAGGTAGACCTACGAGAGCCACTTGCGGGATAATGCAGCCATGAGAGACAACGACGAATTCAAGGACATTCCCTCCCTGGTGCTATCGCGTGAAGACGTGGTGGAGCGCCAGTCCTCGCGCAAGCAGTCCGATATCGAATCCACACCTCGTTACGGCGAAGTAGTCAAGGTCAGTACCTGGCCGGTGCGCATCATGCTCGCCCTGTTGACGCTGACTATAGGTGGCGGTGCATGGCTTGGTTATCAGGCTTATGCGGAGAACCTGCAGGCACTGGAACAAACCAATCGCCGCCTGGAAGAACTGGAAAGCCGCCTTGCGCTGGTGGGCGATTCTGCCGAAGAGACCACGGCGAATGTCATCGAGCGCCTGGACTTCAATTTTGCCGAGATCGACAAGCTCTGGGCGGCCCGCAATGCCACCAACAACAGCGTAAATGAGCTGACCGGCAAGCTGGCCGTGCTGGAAGATGCCAGCACGGGCCACTCGGAAACCACCGACACGCTGGCGCAGATGATTGCCAACAATACGGAACAGTTCCAGGGCAGCATGGCGGAGATCAACAGTTTGAAGGGTGAACTCGAACAGATCAGTGCCAGCATCGCGACCATCAACACCAGTCTGCGCAGTGTGCAGAATGTGGCACAGGACATGGCCAACATCCGTGCCAGCCTGAACAACGGCGACAGCACACTGGTGGGATTGCAGGACCGCATGGTGAATCTGGAAGAGGCTGTCGAGTCCATCGATGCCTTCAGGCTGCAGATCAACCAGACGCTGAGTCGACTGCAGCAGAACATTGAGAATGTGCAAAGCGGTCCGCGTCCCGCGCCTTGAGTCTGCACGAATCTTCTTTGGCACCGCACCCGCTTCGGGTATGATGCCGGCCTCTTTGCGCCGGGCACTCAGGCCCGGTTCGAAACCCGCCCGCGGATGTGGTGGAATTGGTAGACACACTGGATTTAGGTTCCAGCGCCGCAAGGTGTGAGAGTTCGAGTCTCTCCGTCCGCACCAGGGTTTCATGACGTTTTCCGGAAGGCACGCTGCCATGTCCGATTCCCCGAAAGACATCTCCACCAAAGTCGCTGCCCGCAGCGAAGTCAGTGCATTCCTCAAGAAGGTTGCGTCATTGCCAGCCGTACAGAAGGGCTCAGGCGCCGGTCGACTTCTTTTTGCGCTGGATGCCACGGCGAGCCGCGAGCAAACCTGGGATCAGGCCACGCAACTGCAGTCAGAGATGTTTCTGGCGGCGCGGGGGCAGGGCGGACTGCAGATCCAGCTGACCTACTTTCGCGGCTTCGCCGAGTTCTACAAGACGCCCTGGTGCAGCGATTCCATGGCGCTGCTGGGTTTGATGTCAGGCATCGCCTGCCGGGCAGGGACGACTCAGCTGGAGCGGGTGCTCCACCACGCGCTTGCGGAGAACAAGTCGCAGCGTATTCATTGTGTGGTATACGTCGGCGATGCGATGGAAGAGAACGCGGACGTGCTGTGCCAGCTGGCCGGTCAACTGGGCCTGCTGAACGTGCCGCTGTTCCTCTTTCAGGAAGGCGGCGACCTGCGTGCGCAGCAGACTTTCCAGACCATGGCCAAACTGTCGCGTGGAGCCTGGTCACCCTTCGACAGCGCCAGCGCGGCGCAACTTCGCGAGCTGCTGCGGGCCGTTGCCGTGTATGCCAGCGGAGGACGCCAGGCGCTGGAGCATTTCAGCGCGTCTGCAAGCCCTGCGGTTCAGCGCCTCACGCAGCAGATGCGCTCATGAGCGTGCCATCGTCGCTTTTGCAAGGGAGTCTGTGAGCTGTGTTCCTGCTGCGCTACATTCTGATTCTGCTGCTGCCCATTCTGATGTATGTGGGCCTGCGCAAACTGGCAGTCAAATATTCTCTTAATCAGAAGCAGTTCAACATGCTGCTGGTGCTGGCGACGATTCTGACGGTCGTCATGGTACTCATCCTGCTGGGGCGCATATCGCCCACTTTCATCATCGCGCCCATCATGGTGGCGGCCACCTTCCTGCTACGCAATGTGCATCTGCTGATCCGCCTGTTGCCGCTGTGGCAGATGTTCCGGTCACGCACTGCAAAGAGCGCCTATGGCAGTGCGGGTGGCAATGATGCGTCGAGCATTCGCACGCGTTTTCTGCTGATGCAGCTGCAGCACGCGACGGGAGACATGGACGGTGATGTGCTGGAAGGCGATTTCAAAGGCGCCAGGTTGTCGACGTTGAGTGTCGAGCAATTGCTGAAGCTGGCGCGCGAGTGTCTGCAGGACCCGGACTCTCTGCAGATACTGGAAGCGTACATGGATCGGGCACATCCGGACTGGCGGCCAGGACAGGACTCGCCCTCCAGCCAGTCAGCTTCGGCGGCACCCGCCGCGGAGCCCGGCATGAGTGAAGCGGTGGCGCTGGAAATTCTGGGGCTGCACCAGGGCGCCACGCGTGAAGACGTCGTACTGGCCCACCGCCGCCTGATGCAGAAGATGCATCCGGACCGCGGCGGCTCGGACTACCTGGCCAAGAAGATCAATGCTGCACGGGACTTCCTGCTGGAACGTCTGTAGCAGACTGTGTGGGACCCTGCCTGTGGGAGCCTCTTTGTGGGAGCCTGCCCTGCAGGCGAACCTGCTCCGGCAAACCCCTGTCTCACCCCCGCTTGCGTGCAAGAAACGCCTGCATGATGGCCTGCGCCTCTTCGGTGTGCAGCAGGCGTGAAAAGTTCACCAGCTCAAGCGCGATGGTCTCGTCGATGGCTGCCTGCTGCGGTCGCTTCAACAGATGCTTGGACGTCTGCACCGCTTCGGCCGGCAATGCCGCCAGCGCCTTCGCCCGCTCCAGCGCCCGGGGCAGCACCTGCGCCGCCGGCAGTACCTCGTTCACCAGTCCGCAATCCCGCGCCTTGTCGGCACTGAAGCGTTCGCCCAGCAGCAGCAGTTCCGCCGCGCGCTGATGCCCCATGAGCAGGGGCGCCAGGTAGCTCGAGCCCGCTTCAGGACACAGGCCCAGTCGCGTGAAGGGCAGTTGCAGCCAGGCATCGTCGGCGGCGTAGACCAGATCGCAGTGCATCAGCAGGGTGGTGCCGATGCCGACGGCCAGGCCGTTGACGGCGGCCACCAGCGGCTTGCGCGCGTGGGCGATGGCCTTCATGAACAGTACCGACGCGCGTTCACTGCTGCGATCGTCGCTCCCCACGAAATCATTCACATCATTGCCGCTGGTGAAGCAGTCTTCCTCGCCCCGCAGCAGGATGACGCGGACCGCGGGGTCGCTGTCGGCCATCCGGATACCATTGGCCAACGCGCGGTACATCTCGCCAGTGAGTGCGTTTTTCTTTTCGGGGCGATGAATATGCAGAATCTGCACGCCGCCGTCGCAGTGGCTTAGAATGTGATTATCGTCAGCTTCGCTCATTCTCAATTCCTCATGGTCGTGCCCGCGCGACTGTCCTGGCTCAGACCTGCTGTCGGGCTCTGTTGTGGCGGACCGTCTGCCGCCAGGGAGGGCGGCAGCGAGCCCCCAGGGAGGGGTTCACGGCGTGTCCGCCACAGCAGAGCCCGGCAGTGGGTCGTGGGCACATCCGATTGCGCGGGCACGGCCGTCTTCGCAGCACTCTATGCTAGAATCCCGCGCACTTTCCACTACCCGGGCCCAGCGCCACACATCCATTTCGTACAGGACGCGTGTTTCCATGACTGTCATTCGCCAGGAAGACCTGATCCAGAGCGTTGCCGACGCCCTGCAATACATTTCCTACTACCATCCGCTGGATTTCATCCAGGCTGTGAACGAAGCGTATGAGCGGGAAGAGTCTCTTGCCGCAAAAGACGCCATGGCACAAATCCTGATCAATTCACGGCTGTGTGCCGAGGGCAGGCGCCCTATCTGCCAGGACACTGGCATCGTGACAGTGTTTCTCAAGATCGGCATGAAGGTGCAGTGGGAGGGCGAGCTGAGCGTGGCAGACATGATCAACGAAGGTGTGCGCCGCGCCTATCTGCACCCCGACAATGTGTTGCGCGCCTCGATCCTCAATGACCCGGCGGGCGCCCGCAGGAATACCAAAGACAACACCCCCGCCGTGATCCACATGGAAGTTGTGCCAGGCCATGAGCTGGAAGTGACTGTCGCTGCGAAAGGCGGCGGCTCCGAGAACAAGGCCAAGTTGGTCATGCTCAATCCCAGCGACAGCATTGTCGACTGGGTGCTGAAAACAGTGCCCACCATGGGCGCTGGCTGGTGTCCTCCCGGCATGCTCGGCATCGGCATCGGCGGCACCGCAGAGAAGGCCGCTGTGCTGGCCAAGGAAGCACTGATGGACCCCATCGACATCCACGAGCTGCGCAAGCGCGGCCCGCAGAACCGCGTGGAAGAACTGCGTCTGGAAATCATGGACAAGGTCAATGCGCTGGGAATTGGTGCTCAGGGACTGGGCGGTCTGACCACGGTGCTGGACATCAAGATCAAGGATTACCCCACCCACGCCGCGTCTCTGCCTGTGGCGATGATCCCCAACTGCGCGGCCACCCGCCACGCTCACTTCACCCTGGATGGCAGCGGTCCTGCCCATCTTGAGCCGCCGCGCCTGGAAGACTGGCCGCAGATCACCTGGGACGCCGGTCCCCGCGCCCGCCGCGTGAATCTGGACACGGTCACTGCGGATGACGTGGCGCAGTGGCAGCCGGGTGAGACACTGCTGCTCTCCGGCAGGATGCTGACTGGCCGTGATGCCGCCCACAAGCGCATGAGCGAGATGTTTGCCCGTGGTGAGTCCCTGCCTGATGGCATCGACCTGAAGGGCAAGTTCATATACTACGTTGGCCCGGTCGACCCGGTGCGTGACGAAGTGATCGGACCAGCCGGCCCCACCACGGCCACCCGCATGGACAAGTTCACGGAAGAACTGCTGACGAAGACTGGCCTGCTGGGCATGATCGGCAAGGCGGAGCGCGGTCAGGTAGCCATCGACGCCATCAAGAAGCACAAGGCCGTTTACCTGATGGCTGTGGGCGGCGCTGCCTACCTGGTGTCCAAAGCCATTCGCAAGGCGCGTATCGTGGCCTTTGCTGACCTGGGCATGGAAGCTATTCACGAGTTCGAGGTACAGGACATGCCGGTGACGGTGGCTGTAGACGTCAACGGCACGTCTGTACACAAGACCGGCCCGGTGGAATGGCAGGCGAAAATTGCTCAGAAGCTGATTGTGAAGTAACCAGTCAGTCGCACATGTCGGCGTAAGGATTCGGGATATTCAGGCTGATGCCATTCCGGATCCCTTCGATGTGCAGGGCTTCCGCTGTGATTGATACCGCCGCGCCGTCCACCACCTGATGGTCGAAGCGGTAAATCGGCGCGATGGTTCCAGCCGTCATGCCTTCGTCATACGCCTGAGTGGCTGCCAGCACGCCTTCATTGCGACGCGCGTGTTCCAGCATGCGTTCGCGCCCGTGTTTTTTCTCCAGCATCTTCAGCGCAACATGCGGCGCCAGAATGGAGGCCGTCGCATTGTTGCCTCCGAATCCCTTCGAATTGATGAGCACGGCGTCCATCCCCTCGCGACCGACATCCCGGTGTTGAAGCAGGAAGTCGAGATTGGCAACGTGCACATCATCCGCGATGCGGTCTGTGCTGAGAATGCCAGGCAGAATGCCGTAGCGCCACAGGCCCAGTGCGCCGGCCAGCTGATCGCCCGCTGAACTTGCCAGTGAGTGGCCTATCTGCGCTTTCAGCGCCGCGACAGGCCAATTTGGAATGCCGAAGGACGCCGCTACAGTGCTGAGGATATGCGACTCGGTGACGCGGTTCTGCGGCGTGCCGGTGCCGTGTGCCTGCACATAGCTGCGCTGCTGCAGTCCGCGCTCGCCCACAATATTGCGCGTAGCCGCTGCCGCTTTTGCCATGGTGATGTAGTTGCCGGCGCCGGGGCTGGCGATGGATTTCTTGTAGCCGTCGGCGTTGACGAACACGTCGTTCACGGCGCCCAGAATCGTGGCGCCCAGTGCTACGGCCAGATCATCCGCACACAGCACGGCAAACTGCGCTGATTCCGCGAGCGTGAAGCCCACGTTGTTGCCGAAGGGGCGGCAGGCGCGCGCATGGTCGGGGGTGGCGAGATTGTCCAGTGCCCGCAGTGCTTCGTCGCTGGCCAGCGCGCCCATGGCAGCATAGCCCTCGATGACTTCGGGCGTGATGGGCGCCTCGCTGGTGCCCACAATCACGACGCGGTGCGAGCCGTTCTGAATGTCGCGAATGCCCTGACGCAGGTTGTAGAGGAAAGTGGCGCAGGCGGCCACCTGGGTGCCGGTGGTTCCCAGATTGCCGAGGATATAGGCGTTGATGAAGTCGGCCGGCATCTCCGCGAAGCCCAGTGGCAACTGCTTGGAGGTCACTTTCTTGCCAAGCAGGCGTGCCTGCAGAAGGCCACCATTGCCGTTGTAATCCAGCTGGGTCATGCAGCTGCCGGCATAGACGGCGATCTGGTCGGGTGCCACGTGGGCCAGGATGTCTTCCCAGGCTATGCCCATGGATTGCAAAGCATCGCTGGCGCCGAAGATGGTCATCTGCAGGCCGCGCGGATGATTGCGCGAGGGGTACAGGGACTTCGGATCGAAGCCGCTGGGCAGCTGTCCCGCACTGTTGACCTCTGACGCATGGACACTTTCGGTCAGCACGTCGAAGCAACCTTCCACCTGCACGCGCACCATGCCGTCCGGCAGCTCACTCAGATGCCAGCTGGCGGGCAGGGTGTCCGGCAGATGTTGACGGCGCAGCACGAAACAAAGCGGGGTGCCGGAGTCGCCATGCAGGGTGGCGCGTTTGTGGAAGGGCACTGCCAACGGGTCGAACAGGTTGTTTTCGAGCTGGCGAATCAAGGTGCCGGCGCGCAGCACCGGGTCCAGTGCCTGCAGCCAGGGGGCAAGCGCCACCGGCGTGCCTTGTGCATCGCACCACTGGCCAGCGTTTTTCTTCAGCAGGCCCATCAGGCTGGCCAGGCTCGCGCGGGTTTCCCGGGCATCCTGCTCGCCAAGCGCATCAAGCACCAGGCGCCGATAGCCGTGGTGGAGCGATGTGCGGCCGGCCGGGTTGATGCCTCCCATGCCGATGATGACGGGCAGCTGTGCCATGCGGGGTCCCTTGAATCGTGAGTGCATGGCAACTATAGAGAGTCGCGGCTGCATCGGACTATGGCAAAAAAGACAGTTTGCTTTGCAATCTGGCCATATCGCGGGAGACTTGCAAGCGGTGGAAGGCAGAATCCACATTGCGTGCCGGCGGCGTGGCGCTATAGCATACCCCCATGAACTCACCTTCCTTCCTTCAGCGCATCCAGCAGATCCACCTCGATCTAGGCATTCCCGACCACTATGCGCAAGACACCGTGCTGTGCCTCTGCGAAGAGCCGCAGGAGCTGGTGCCGACAGAACTCGACTACCACGGCCGCGAACAACGCCTGACGCCGGCTGCCTGTGCGGCATGGCAAGCCATGAAGCAGGCGGCGGCTCAGGATGGTGTCACGCTGTTCCTGGTGTCGGCGTATCGCAGCGTGGATTATCAGGCTCAGCTCATACGCCGCAAGCTCGACGCGGGTCGCGATATTGCTCAGATATTGTGTGTCAACGCGGCGCCTGGCTACAGCGAACACCACACTGGAAGGGCCATCGACCTCGGTACTCCCGAGTGCCCGGGGCTGGAGGAGGCGTTCGAAACTACCTCGGCATTCGCCTGGCTGCAGTCCCATGCGGCTGACTTTGGTTACCGGCTTTCCTACCCGCGCGACAACACTACGGGTATCAGTTACGAGCCCTGGCATTGGTGTTTTTCGCCTTAGACAAATCAATTTCAATGGGGTAGGCTGCAAGTGAAAGCTCAAGAAGGAGATGGAATGCAAACCGCTCGTCACGCCGCAGTAAAGCTTCTGCTGGCACTCCTGATCTTGACAGCCGCCATGCGCGGACTGGCTCAGGAGCCGCAGATCCCGTTCGAAGAGTGGCTCGCGACAGTGATCGCCGAGGCTCGTGAACAGGGTATTCGCGAAGACATCATCGAGCAGGCGCTGGTGGCCGTCACCCCCATTCCGCAGGTCATCAACAACGACCGCAGTCAGGCCGAATTCACCGAAACCTTCGAACAATACCTCGAGAAACGCGTCACGCAATGGCGCATCGACACTGGCCGTGCCCGGCTGGCCGAGCACCACGATCTGCTGGCACGTGTCGGCGCGCAGTACGGCGTGGAGCCCCGTTTCATCGTCGCCTTCTGGGGCGTAGAGACCAACTTCGGCAACTTCACCGGCGGCACCGATGTCATCCGGGCGCTGGTAACCCTGGCCTACGATCCGCGCCGCGCCGCCTACTTCCGCCGCGAACTGTTCAGCGCCCTCCAGATTCTCAACGACGGCCATATCACCCATGCCGACATGAAAGGCTCCTGGGCGGGCGCCATGGGCCAGAGTCAGTTCATGCCCTCCAGTTTCCTGCAGTATGCCCAGGACTTCGATGGCGATGGCCGTCGCGACATCTGGACCACCGAGGCCGATGTGTTTGCGTCCATCGCCCAATACCTCAAGGGTGCCGAGTGGCGCGACGACCAGACCTGGGGCCGCGAAGTCCAGCTGCCCGCGGACTATCGCGCCCGCGCCGAGCAATGGAAGCAACCGCCTGCCGAGCACTCCTGCAGCGTGGTGCGCCACCACACGCAGATGCTGCCGCTGTCACAGTGGCAGGAGATCGGTGTACGCCGTGCCGATGGCAGCGACCTGCCCGACAATGACTTTCTCGCCTCGATCATTCTGCCCGACGGGCCGGAAGGTCGCGCCTTCCTGACCTATCAGAATTTCCGCGCCATCCTGCGCTACAACTGCGCCAACAACTACGCCCTGTCCATCGGGCATCTTGCGGATCGACTGGCGGGCTATTGAATTCCGGACAACACGCAACAACATCTTTCAACAGGCGTCGCAGAACTTGCGACAGATCAACGACGAGGAGGGCTCAGCACAAGCAGCATTGAAACAACAAGCAACGTGTCACGACAACAAGGAGATATTCGCAATGTCTAACGATTTCCAGATTGTATTTCACAATATTGACCAGTCAGCTGCGTTGATCGAAAACGTCAACAAACGCATCGAGAAGCTGCAACGTTTCACCAACAACATCATCGGCGGTCGCGTCGTACTGGACTCCCCGCACAACAATCACCACAAAGGCAAGGTATTCAGCGTTGCCGTCGAGATTCACACCGCGTCCCGCGAAGTGATCGTCAAGCAGGGTCAACACGACAAGCCTGCTCACGAAGATATCTATGTGGCAGTGCGCGATGCCTTCAATGCGGCAGAGCGCCAGCTGAAAGCCATCGACAAGAAGCACCGCAAAGCCACGCTGGCAGTCGAGAACTTCGACGTAGTGCCGGATGTCCCCGAAACCGATGGTGTCGCAAGTCGCGCCGCCTGAACCCCCGATCCCCAGGAACACAGGTATGTCACTGACAGAACAACAGCGCACGGAACTTGAGGCAGCGGCCTTTCGGCGACTCCTCAAGCACCTTGACGACAACAAGCAGGTGCAGAACATCGACCTGATGAATCTTGCGGGTTTCTGTCGCAACTGCCTCGCCAAATGGTATTCCGCTGCCGCTCAGGAACATGGGCAGGCAGTGGACTACGAGGCGGCGCGGGAGATTGTCTACGGCATGCCTTACGCGCAGTGGAAGGAAAAATTCCAGCTGCCGGTTCCGCCGCAATAGATTACAAGGGAGAGACCTGCAGAACCGGTGTTGTCGCGTATGGCGGCAGCGCTGGTTCTGCAGTGTCTACAACGTCTCTGCTTCCACGTTGAAGAGTTTGGTGCGCACCAGATGCCGGTATTCATTGGGCGTGATGGCATTGACGCGCTTGAACAGCGACGAAAAGTAACTGGTGTCCTGATAGCCAACCGCATACGCAATCTCGGCAATGCTCAGATTGCTCTGCTTGAGCAGTGCCTTGGCCTGCTGCAGTCGCACTTCCTGCAAATACTGCAACGGCGTCTGTCCCGCTGCCAGGCGAAAGCGCCGGTTGAATGAGCGCACGCTGATATCAAATTTCCCAGCCAGTGCCTTCAGCGCCACGTCCTCCTGGTAGTGCTTCTTCAACCACTCTTGAATCTTGATGATCTGCTCGTCGTGATGGGTGTCCTTCTCCTCGCTGGCCAGCAGCATGGACTCGTATGAGCGCTTGAGCTCGTGAGTGAAATGGTGCGACACCTCATCAGCGACCTCTGGTGTGAACAGACGTTCCACGAAATGCAGCATCACGTCGCGCACCGCATTGACGCTGCCGGTGCAGTACAGTCGGTCTGCGTGGGTGATAAAGCGTCGGCGCTGCAGCGTCACGCGTGGATAGCGCTTGCTGAAGTCGTCGAAGTAATACCAGTGGGTGGTCGCATTGCGGCCATCCAGCAGTCCTGCTTCTGCCAGGAAATAGCTGCCGGTGCCGACACTGCAGATGGTGGCGCCCAGAGCGTACTGAGCGGCCAGCCATTCCGTGATGCCGGGGTGGGCGCTGACAATGGCATTCGGATTGCCCCACAGCGCGGGGATGAAAATGAGGTCAGTACGGGGAATGTCGGCCAGACTTGCCTGCGGCGCAATGACGATGCCACCGATCATGGTCAGCGGCTGGCCCTGTTCACTGGCAATCAGAAAGCTGCGGCGTTCGGCCTTGCGATTGCGGATGCGCTTGATGACATCGGCGGCGTGAATCATCTCCAGCGGAATCGTGATGCTGGAGGCAAGAGCGCTCTCGATCGCCAGCAGGGTCACGTGTTTCATCGGGCACCCTTATAGGAGACGCGCAGAACGTACCATTCCCGCAAGCCGCCAGGGGTAAGGATCTCCACCTCACTGTCGGCGGCCTTGCCCAGCAGGGCTCGCCCGAGCGGCGCATCAACGCTGATATAGCCAGGCTTCTCGGCGATCTCGTCGGGGCCCACCAGGCGGTAGTCGTGCACGGCACCGTCCTCATCTTCCACCGTGATCCAGGCGCCAAAATAGATGCGCGTAGGATCGGAGGGGGGCTTGTCCACCACGGTCAGCGCTTCCAGGCGTTTGCGCAGGTGACGCACACGGCGGTCGATCTCGCGCAGGCGCTTCTTGCCGTAGATGTACTCGGCGTTCTCGGAGCGGTCGCCCATGGCGGCAGCATCGCTGACCTGCTGGGTCACCTTGGGTCGCTCAAAGCGCCACAGCAAATCGAGCTCTTCGCGCAGGCGTTTCTCGCCCTCCACGGTAATGTAGTTGGAGATGCGGGGGCGGGGCTTGTTATCGTCTTGCATAGTGTCCTGGCAGGCAGGGCCGGCTCTTTGGGGCGAAGCGGAATTGCCCGGCACAATAGCCGAAATCCCCCGTCTTGGCATCACTCCAGCGGCAGCGTCAGCTGGCGGCGCTGTGGCTGATGCACATAGTCGGCGTCCTGCTCCTGCACGCCGTCGCCCTGTCCGCCTCCGCGTTCCAGACGTACACCAAGACCGATCAGCCTAACGGGCCTGTTGCCGCGCGCGTGTGCCTCACGGCACAGCAGGACATAGCCTTCCAGTTCCGTGGCAGAAGACATGGCCTCAATGGTGGTGGAAACGAAGTCATTGAACTTCAGCTTCAGGTATTTCTTGCTGACCCGGTACTCCCCCAGCACGCGAGCCAGGCGCACCTCCATCTGCTGATGCAGGTCGGGCAGTTTCGCCAGACAGTCTTCCAGTGTGGGCAGGTCCACTGCATAGGTATTCTCGACACTCAGCGACTTGCGTGTGCGGTCGGTATTGACTGGCCGCTCGTCGATGCCGCGACACAGACGGTAAAGGCTGAGCCCGAAGCTGCCGAAGTGCTCCGTCAGCGCCGCTTCGTCGAGACTTCGCAGTTGCTCGCAGGTCTCGATGCCCATGCCGTTGAGACGTGCGGCGGTGACCTTGCCCACGCCGAACAGCTTCTTCACCGGCAGCGCCCGCACGAAGGCATCGACCTCATGGGGTTGGACCACGAATTGTCCATCCGGCTTGTTCCAGTCACTGGCGATCTTGGCAATGAACTTGTTGGGAGCGATGCCTGCTGACAGCGTGATGCCGACCGTCTCGCGCACGCGCTGCCGGATCTCCTGGGCAATCAGCGTCGCGCTGCCGTGGCACGCGGTCGCGAGCGTGACGTCCAGATAGGCTTCGTCAAGGGACAGGGGTTCGATCAGGGCCGTGTAGTCGTGGAAGATCTGGTGTACGGCGTCGGACGCTTCGCGGTACTTGTCCATGCGGGGGTGGATGACGATCAGCTGCGGGCATTTGCGCAGCGCGGTGGACATGGGCATGGCCGAGTGAATGCCAAAACGGCGGGCTTCGTAGTTGCAGGTGGCGACCACGCCGCGCTGCTCGGGGCGTCCGCCGACCGCGACGGGCTTGCCGATCAGCGCAGGATTGTCCCGTGCTTCGATGGACGCGTAGAAGCAGTCGCAGTCGCAGTGAATGATCTTGCGGGCGTCATTCATGTGTGCAGAACCCTGTGGGAGCGGGCTCTGCCCGCGAACAAGGGGACATGGAAATTCCAGGTTCGCGGGCAAGCCCGCTCCCACCGGCAAGCCCGCTCCCACCGGCAAGCCCGCTCCCACACGACCGGGCCAGTCTCAGCCCCGGGTCTGTCTCAGCCGTTGCGACGCTCGAAGTCCTTCATGAAGTCTGCCAGTGTCTGACAGCCTTCCACGGGCATCGCGTTGTAGATTGAGGCACGCATGCCGCCCACTACACGGTGACCCTTGAGCGCATAGAGACCCATTGCCTGGGCCTCGTCAAGGAACTTCTTGTCCAGATCGCTGTTCGCCAGCGTGAAGGTGATGTTCATCTGTGAGCGATGTGCTTTCTGCGCAGCACCAAGGTAGAAATCCGTGCTGTCGATGGCGTCATAGATAATCTGTGCCTTGCGGGCGTTGATCTTTTCCATTGCCGGCACGCCGCCCTGATCCTTCAGCCAGTGCAGCACCAGATTCATCATGTAGACGGCAAAGGTGTTGATGGTGTTGGGCATGGAGTGATTCTTGGCGTAAGTGTCGTAGTTCAGAAGATTGGGTGTCTGCGGCATGGCGTGACCGATCAGGTCCTTGCGGATCAGCACGGCGGCCATGCCTGACGGTCCCAGGTTTTTCTGCAGTCCGGCGAACACGAGGCCGAACTTGTTGTAGTCAATAACGCGTGACATCAGTTCGGACGTCATGTCGGCCACCAACGGAATGTCTCCGGTGTCGGGGAACTCGTTCCAGCGGGTGCCGAACAGCGTGTTGTTGCTGGTGATGTGGACATAGGAGGTGTCCGCGTCCAGCGTGGACACGTCATAGTCAGGAATATGATTGAAGTTGCTGGCTTCGCTGCTGGCGACAGTCACTGCTTTGCCATAACGCGCAGCTTCCTTGCGGGCCAGCACGGTCCAGTGACCGCTTTCGATGAACGCCGCCTTGTGCGCGGGCTTCAGGGGCATAAGGTTGAGCGGAATGGCGGCAAACTGCATCTGAGCGCTGCCGTGCACGTACAGGATGTCGAAGTTGTCCGGCAGACCGGCCAGCTCACGCAGCAGATTGTCAGTCTCGGTCAGCAGGGCTTCGAACTCGGCGCTGCGGTGGCTGACTTCGATGATGGACATACCCAGACCTTTCCAGTCCAGAAACTCGTCTCTGGCTTTTTCAAGGACTGGCAGTGGGAGCATGGCCGGACCGGCCCCGAAGTTGAATACGCGTTTCATGGTGGTTTCCTATTTACAAGTTAAAAATCTGTATTCCGGTGCGCCTGTGTGCAGGGCAGTGTGCGCAGTGCTCGCGAAACCGAGTCGGCGAGCTGCGGCCGTGACTCGCCGTGAACCCATCCTTGGGGGCTCGCCTTCGCCATCCATGGCTCAGACGGTCACGACCTCAGCTCGCCGACTCGGTCCCGCAAGCACTTTCAAGTTCTGTGCCTGCGTCTGCCAGGTGCACCGAAGTGTCGTGGCGGTGTGCGGTGCCGACGCCTCTGCTACTGCACATCGTCGGAGTGCGGAGTTACAGAGGTGGGTGCTGTCGCTGCGTCGGTGACCGTCCTGAGCCATGGCCGGTTTTTGCTCCTGCAAAACCGGCACTTCCGCCATCCATGGCGGTCGGATGGCGAAGGCGAGCCTACATGGATGTATTCACGGCGTGTCACCGACGCAGCGACAGCACCCGCCTCGCGCACAGACAGCACTACTTACAACACACTCACTTTGATTACATCCTGAATTGCTGCTATTTCCGCCAGCACCGCCTCCGACGGACGCGACTCCACGTCAATCAGGTTGTAGGCAATCTCGTTGCGGCTCTTGTTGATCATGTCGATCACGTTGATGTTCTGATCCGCCAGAATGGACAGGATCTGGCCCAGCATCTTCGGCACATTCTTGTTGCTGATTGCGATGCGGGTGCCCTTGGCAGCGCTCGGAGACCGGTCCAGTGACACATTCGGGAAATTTACCGAGTTGCGGATGTTGCCGTTCTCGAGGAAGTCCATCAGCTGATCGGCAGCCATCACCGCGCAGTTGTCTTCCGCTTCGTCAGTGCTGGCACCGATGTGCGGCATGAGAATCACGTCGTCGCGGCCAATCAACTCCGCGCAGGGGAAATCAGCGATGTACATGCGCAACTGCTTGCGGTTGAGTCCATCCACGATGGACTGTGTGTTGACGATTTCATCGCGGGAGAAATTCAGCAGGCACAAGCCCGGTTTCATGTTGGCAATGGCGGCGGCGTCGATCAGATTGCGTGTCGATTCCAGCACTGGCAGGTGCAGGCTCACGAAGTCGGAATTCACCAGCAGTGCAGTCAGGTTCTCGATCTTGCGCACCTGATTCGGCAGTCGCCACGCCGCATCCACGGAAAGGGCCGGGTCATAACCCAGCACCTTCATGCCCAGGCTGATGGCCATCTCGGCAACCAGGGAGCCAATGGCGCCAAGGCCAACGATCCCCAGCGTTTTGCCGGCGATCTCAGAACCCTTGAAGCGGCTCTTCTCCTGCTCCAGGAGCTTGGACATGGCGGCGTTGTCTTTCATCTCGAAGAGAGAATTCACATAGGCGATGCCCGGCAGAATGCCGCGTGAAGACAGCAGCAGGCCGCAAAGCACCAGCTCCTTGACGGCGTTGGCATTGGCGCCGGGAGTGTTGAACACCACGATGCCCTTTTCGGTGTAGCTGGCGACAGGCACATTGTTGACACCTGCACCGGCACGTGCCACAGCCTTCAAATTCGGGTTGACGTCACTGTCCTGCAGCTTGTGGCTTCTGACCAGAATGGCATCGGCTTCGCCAAGCCCCGCACCCACTTCAAAGCTGCTGTTGAAACGGACGAGGCCTTTGGGGGAAATCTGGTTGAAAGTCTGAATCTTGTACATCGCGAGTACCTTGAATGCGCTGTGAACAGCGTTCTGGGCGCGTCTTGAGCGGACAACTTCATCAAAGCCCTGGGTGATTACAGGAGCACGGAGGACAGGAAAAAGGATCGATCGGGTGACGCGCCGGGGTTTTTAAAGGCGCACTTTATATCCTGAAATGCATTTGAATGCCAGCCTTTGGTGCGTGCCGGACGGCAAGAAAAAGGCGACCTTGAAGGTCATTTCTCGCTCCGTCGCAATCGGGCTATCATGCGTCGCATCGTGGCCTGCAGGCCCGTCCAGTGGGAGTGCGGCAGGTGCCGGAAATGATCGCAGGATTGCCACATGTTGCCGGTACTGGCGCAGTGCCAGTGCACTGCATTCTGGGGCGCAACGCGGGGCCCATGACGGGCCCGGGCACCAACACGTATGTCATTGGCGATCGCCGCCTGGCTGTGCTTGATCCCGGGCCGGTCGACGACCAGCATCTTGAGGCTGTCCTGCGCTTCGCGAACGGGAGGTCCATTGACTGGATCTTTGTGACGCATACCCACGGTGATCACTCCCCTGGTGCCGCGCCGCTGCAGCGGGCAACAGCTGCCATGCTTGTCGGCCTGCTGCCTCCTGATGGCAGCGGACAGGACCCGACGTTCACGCCGGCACGCCAGTTCCTGGATGGCGAACGCATTGATTGTGGCGAGTTCACCATGCGCCTCGTTCACACTCCCGGCCATGTCTCCAACCATCTGTGTTTTCTGCTGGAGGAAGACGGCCTTTTGTTCACTGGCGATCATATTCTGGAGGGCACCACGCCCGTCATCCTGCCGCCACATGGCAGCATGCGACACTATCTGCAATCACTGGAAGCCTTGAAATCCCTGCCATTGCAGGCATTGGCGCCAGCCCACGGGAGGGTGATGAAGCAGCCTCTCCAGGTCATTGACACACTGCTGCGCCACCGTCTGCGACGGGAGCAGAAGCTGTTGCGGGTGCTGGCGGAGCAAGCCGTGGCGCAGCCACTGGAAGCGCTGGCGCGGCAGGTATACGACGATGTGCCCGCTCAATTGCTGCCGCTGGCCTGCAAGACGCTGCTGGCCCATCTTCTGAAGCTGCAGGAAGACGGGCGTGCCCGCTGTGAGTTGGAAGGTTGGTCCGGAGTGGGGCAGCATGAACGCTGAGTCCGGTTGGTATTTGTACATGATCCGCTGTCGCGGTGGGACACTGTATGCCGGCATCAGTACTGATGTGGAAAGACGTTTTGCAGAACATGTCCGCGGCGGCCCCCAGGCTGCACGATATCTGCGTGGCAAAGGCCCGCTTGAGCTGGTATACAGAGTACCAGCGGGCACGCGCTCTCAGGCCACCATTCTGGAGAGTCGTGTCAAGAAGTTGCCCAGGGCACTGAAGTTGCAGTTGATTGCGGGCGAGTTGAACATTGCGTCCCTGCGGGACGAAGACCGGACCGCACTCACGCGAGGAGAGCACAACAATGACGAAACCCAGTGACTGGATGAACTTGTCGGCGAGTGTGGCGGTGATCATGGGAATTGTGTTCCTCGGTCTGGAGATTCGCCAGAATACTGAAATGATGCGCTCCCAGACCCGGGATGCGATCTCCGAGAAACAAATGATGTTTTCAGAATGGGTGGCGACGGAGATCGAGCTGGCCACCACCATCGCCAAGGTCACTGTCGGAGAACCGCTGACCCCGGGCGAATCCGTGCAGCACGCGTACTTCCTCGCCGGCGTCTGGCGAGAGTGGGAAAACTCCCATTACCAGTTCGAACAGGGGCTGTTCGACCGTGATGAATTTGAACCGCGCATGAATCGCTGGATTTCCATGATGCGGGTCAAGGCGGTGCGTGATGCCTGGGTTGCAACTCGCATGAATTACTCCCCTTCCTTCCGCGTGGAAGTAGACCGCATCGTCGCGCAATACGCCGATTCGGCCGAAGCCATCGGTCCGCAGGCAGCGAACTGATGCTGGCTGACAAGATTCCGGTCGGTATAAGCAGCTGTCTGCTGGGCGAGAAAGTGCGCTTTGATGGTCAGCACCAGCTCGACAACTACGTTGAAAAGACGCTGGGCAACTATTTTGAGTTCCGATCCTTTTGTCCCGAAGTTGCCATAGGTCTCGGTATTCCCAGGCGTCCCATACGACTTGTCACTGCCGGGGATGCCGTGCGCTGCGTGTCCACCGTGGACGAAACTCTGGACTACACCCAGGCCCTCACTGACTGCGCCGACGCCCAGCGCCACTGGCACACCGACCTGTGCGGTTACATCCTCAAGAAATCTTCTCCCAGTTGCGGCATGGAACGCGTGAAAGTCTATGACACGCACCGGGCGCGCCGCGATGGCGTCGGCATCTATGCCGCCACACTGCTGCGCAATTTCCCCGACCTGCCTGTTGAAGAGGAAGGGCGCCTGGGCGACCCGGTGCTGCGCGAGAATTTCATTCAGCGTGTCTATGTTCTGGCGCGCTGGAAGGCGCTGTTGGCACAGGGGCTGACGGTGGGCGCTCTGGTGAACTTCCATGCCCGGCACAAACTGATACTCATGAGTCACTGTCCGAAGACTTATCGGGCGCTCGGGCCACTGGTGGCCGGCACCACGAAGACGACACTTCAGGATGTGGCGCCAGTGTACCTGCGAGCGCTCATGGCCGGCCTGAAACTGAAGGCTACCCGCGGCAAGCACGCCAATGTGCTGCTGCACGTGCAGGGCTATCTGAAAAAGCAGCTCGACGCCGATGACAAGGCAGAGTTGAGCGAGTCCATTGCCCAGTACCTGCGCGGTCAGGTGCCGCTGATCGTTCCCATCACTCTGCTCAATCATTACTTCCGCAAGCATCCGAACGACTACATTCGCGACTCCTGGTACATGCGGCCATACCCTGCCGAAATGAGCCTGCAAAACGATATTTGATGGCACAGTGCTTGTTTCTTTGTCGGCTGCGTGGCGGCAGGGCTATAATGCGCCACTTTCAAACGGCAGGACCGGCAATGACAGGCAATACGGCAGCACTGGCCACAGGCGTGCACTCCGACATCGATCACTACATGAATCAGCTCGGCCGGCAGGCACGCGCGGCGTCACGCATGACCGCGCGAGCCAGTACTGCGCAGAAGAACGCTGCGCTGCGCGCCATGGCGGATGCCATCGCTGCACGACGTGACGAGATAGTCGATGCCAATGCCGTCGATCTGGCGGCTGGTCGCGAGAAAGGGCTTGACGCTGCGATGCTCGACAGACTGGCACTGACCTCCGCTCGCATTGACGGCATGATCGAAGGACTGCTTCAAGTTGCCGCGCTCGAAGATCCGGTGGGTGCCATTACCGATCTGCGTTTCCGTCCGTCCGGTATTCAGGTGGGCAAAATGCGAGTGCCCCTGGGCGTGGTCGGCATCATTTACGAGTCGCGCCCGAACGTGACCTGCGAAGCCGCGAGTCTATGCCTGAAATCCGGCAATGCCGTGATTCTGCGGGGCGGCTCCGAAGCCCTGCATTCCAATCAGGCCATCGCGCGCTGCATCCGTGCAGGCCTGCAGGCCGCTGCCATTACAGAACATGCGGTACAAGTTGTCGCCACCACCGATCGAGCGGCGGTGGGCCGCCTCATCGCCATGCCCGAATATGTCGATGTCATCGTGCCCCGGGGCGGCAAATCCCTGATCGAGCGCATCAGTGCCGATGCCCGCGTGCCAGTCATCAAGCATCTCGATGGCAACTGCCACGTCTACATCGACGACAAGGCCGTCATCGACAAGGCACTGCGCATCGCCATCAATGCCAAGACCCATCGCTACGGCACCTGCAATACCATGGAAACCCTGCTGGTGGCCGAAGGCATCGCCGCTGCCGTGTTGCCGGCGCTGGGCCGGGCCTATGAACAGGCAGGAGTGGAACTGCGTGGCTGCGAGCGCACGCGGGCATTTTTGCCAGACATCAATCACGCCACGGAACTCGACTGGGGGACGGAATATCTCGCACCCATTCTTGCCATCAAGGTGGTGGCGGACATGGACGAGGCGATGGACCACATCGCCCGCTTCAGCTCGGCACATACGGAAGCGATCGTGACCGAAGATTACACACGCGCGCAGCGCTTCCTCCGGGAAGTGGATTCCAGCTCCGTGATGGTCAATGCCTCGACGCGTTTTGCTGACGGTTTCGAATACGGACTTGGTGCAGAGATCGGCATCTCCACAGACAAGTTGCACGCCCGTGGGCCAGTCGGCCTGGAAGGTCTGACGTCACAGAAATACATCGTCCTCGGCGACGGCCAGATCCGGGAGTGAGATGAACACGCGACGCATCGGCGTGCTGGGTGGCATGTTCGACCCGGTTCACCTCGGGCATCTGCAGGTCGCCTCTTTGGCTCTGGAAGTACTCGCGCTCACGCAATTGCGCATGGTGCCTTGTCATCTGCCAAATCATCGCGGACCGGCGATGGCGTCCGCAGAGGCGCGAATGGAGATGTTGCGTCTGGCCACACAACACGAGCCGCGCATCGTGGTGGACGAGCGGGAGTGCCTGCGCGAGGGCATCTCCTACACCGTCGACACGCTGATGGCGCTGCGGCAGGAATTTCCCACCGCCACGCTGGTACTGGTGCTCGGCGCAGATGCTTTCGCAGGACTTGAGCGCTGGCAGCGCTGGCATGACCTGTTCACGCTAGCGCATGTTTTCATTGCAGGCCGGCCCGGTGAAGAGACTGCGCTGACCCCGGTGCTGGCCGCTGAGGTGAAGGCCAGAACAGTTCACAGTGCCGCGCAGATGTTCGCGACTACCTGCGGAGCGTGCTTGTTCAGCCGGCACCTGCAGGTGGATATTTCCTCTACAGCGGTGAGAAGGGTGCTGCACGATGGAGGTGCCACGACGACGCTGTTGCCGCAGAGTGTGCGGGGCTACATCGACACGCACGCACTTTATACGGGGCAGTCCCCACACGATTTCTGAAACGACGAATGACCAATCCATTGGAGCGGCCCGTGCCAGTCTCCAGCAACCATGAGGAAAGACCCGGTTTGAATACGCAACAGTTGTCCGCGCTGGCCGTCCACGCGCTTGAAGAAATGAAGGGGCAGAACATAGTCTGTCTGAATGTGCAGAAGCTGACGCCAATGGCCGACTACATGGTCATTGTCACAGGCACGTCGACGACTCATCTGCGCTCCATGGCCGATGAGGTTGTGAAGCAGGCCAGGACCCAGGGCCAGCCAGTGATTGGCGAAGAAGGGCGGCTGCAGGCGGAATGGATTCTGGTAGACCTGGGCGCAGTGATTGTCCACATAATGCTGGCACGTGCACGCGCACTGTACAGTCTCGAGGATTTGTGGAATTTCGATTCCAGCGCCGCGCAGCTGGCAGCGACCAAGACGGCCAGGGATGAAGATTAATCTTGTCACCGTGGGCAGTCGCATGCCGGCATGGGTGGATGAGGGCGTCGCCGAATACGCGAAACGCTTGCCTCCTGAATTCGCGCTCAGCGTGACGGACGTCCCGCTCGGCAAACGCGGCAAGGGGCAGGATGTTGAGCAGGCCATCCGCAAGGAAGCCGATGCGTTGCTGGCGAGAGTGCGGCCACAGGATCACGTGATTGCGCTCGAAGTCACCGGCCTGCGTCTTGGTACTGAAGCTCTGGCGCTACGGCTTGATGCCATCCGCATGGAAGGGCGCAACATCGTGATGTTTGTTGGCGGGCCGGATGGGCTCGGGCAGAGCGCCTTGCAGCGGGCCGACGAAAAATGGTCGCTCTCGGCGTTAACATTGCCGCACCCATTGGTTAGAATCGTCGTCGCTGAGCAGATCTATCGCGCGTGGACCTTGTTGAATGCGCATCCCTATCACCGCGCCTGAACGACCCGATGCAACAGGTGGGATAAAACTTTATCGTGAATTGTTTGTCTCAGTGTGAACCGAAAGACAGACTGAAGGGACCATGGCAGAAAAATTCAAGCTGAACGATCATGAGCGCGAGACCCTGATTTTCAACAGGCGCATGATCGTCGCTGGTGTCCTCGTCCTGTTGCTGTTGAGCGCTCTGGCTGCCTGGATGGTGTATCTGCAGGTTTACCGCTACGAATATTTTGCTGCTCGCTCCGATGGCAATCGTCTGCACTCCCAGTACGTCTCCCCCAACCGTGGTCTGATCTTTGACCGCAACGGTGTTCTGCTGGCCGCCAACCGGCCCATCTTCAACCTCACAGTCGTCCGTGAAACTGCCGCCAATCTGAATGTCTCGCTGGATCTGTTGCGATCGGTCATCAACCTCAGCGACGACGACATCGAACAGTACCGCACTCGGCAGAGTCGTCGTGCAGTGCCCCACACTTCCGTGCCTTTGCGTTACCAGCTCACGGAAGAAGAGATCGCGGCGGTCGCGGTCAATCAGCACATGCTGCCAGGCTTCGCCGTTGAGGCGCAGCTGGTGAGGCATTATCCCTTTGCTGACATGTCGGCGCATGCGATCGGTTACGTCTCCGAGATCAACAAGGACGAGCTGGAGGCCATGTCGCCCGAGCAGTCGGCCAATTACCGTGGCACGCACCAGATCGGCAAGACCGGCGTCGAGAAAACCTACGAAGACATGCTGCACGGCCAGGTGGGATACGAGACTGTCGAAAAGAACAACCGTGGCCAGGTGATGCGGGTGCTTGATCGCACCGACCCGGTGCCGGGCCGTGACATCGTGCTGCACATGGACAGTCGTTTGCAGGCAGCCGCCGAACAGGCCCTGGGAGATCAGCGAGGCGCCGTTGTTGCCATCGATCCTGCAACCGGCGGCGTGCTGGCGATGGTGAGCAAGCCGGGCTATGACCCGAATCTGTTCGTGACCGGCATCAGCCGGGCACAACTGAGTGAGCTGAATCGCTCCGGGCATACTCCGTTGTTCAATCGCGCAACCGCTTCAAGAGTGCCAGGTTCCACAATAAAACCCTTCATCGGCCTGGCGGGTTTGTACAACGAAGTCATTACGCCGGAAACGGTGATTGGCGATCCAGGGTACTTTCGCCTTCCTGGCAGGTCGCGCCCCTACTATGACTGGACCTGGTGGGTGGACAAGAGTGGCCATGGCGCCATTGATCTGCAACGTGCCATCTATCAGTCCTGCAATACGTATTTCTACCAGCTGGCCGTGGATCTTGGCATCGACCGCATCCACGACTATCTGCTGACCTTCGGATTCGGGCAGAACCTTGCCATCGACATCCCGGAGGCCAGCGTCGGCATAGTGCCATCAGAGGCCTGGAAGCGTGAGAATCGCAACGAACCCTGGTATGCCGGCGAAACCCCTTACGAGGGCATCGGCAATGGTATTTTCCAGGCAACCACTCTGCAGATGGCGTCGGCAGCGGCGGCCATCGCCAATCATGGTGTTCTGAAACAGCCGCGCATGCTGCGGGGCACCATCGGCAATGACGGCGAAATTACGGATGTGATCTTCGAGGACACTGCAGCTTCGCGGCAATTGCTGCCATCGCAGGAACAGATAGAGCTTGTCCGCAATGCCATGGTGGATGTGGTGAACAAACCTTACGATCCGGAGCACCGTCGTCACGAAGGTTCCGCTTACCCTGTGCTGAGGGATAGCGGTCGTCCGCTTGAGTACCCCATGGCAGGCAAGTCTGGCACTGCACAGGTTGTGGAATTCCAGGTGGACAGCGCCGGCAATCGTGACAATTCCGAAGTGGACGAAAGATTCCGCACCCACGCCATGTTCATCGCCTTCGATGCCTCGGAGAAATCCCGCATCGCCGTGGCCGTGTTCGTGGAAAATGGCGGAGGCGGCGGCAGCGTCGCTTTCCCGGTGGCCCGTGCAGTGCTGGACGCCTACTTGTTGCCAGACCAGCAACAGTACCCGGCAGTCTCGACCCTTGCTTCCGCAGACGACGGACACTCGCATTGATCATGCGCGCAACAGGCACTTACAGCAGACGCTGAACAGGATGACTCTCAGGCACAAATGGCAACTCGTACCCCCAGCCGGCCACTAGGCAACAGCTTCTATCAACTCTCCACCGGTCGCGGCGGGACATGGCAATCGCTGCGCATAGATCCGCCGCTGGTACTGTATCTGTTCTGTCTTGCTGTTTACGGGCTGATGGTGCTGTTCAGCGCAAGTGGCGAGAATGTCGCGGACGTGCAGCGCCAGGCCGCTGCCATCGTAGTGGCCTTCTTCGTGATGATTGCGGTGGCGCAGCTGAAAGTGGATTTCTTCCGGCGCGGCGCGCCTCTGATGTTTGTCGGTGGCCTGGTGGTTCTGGGGGTCGTGCTGGCAATTGGCTCAGAGGTGAACGGAGCCAAGGCGTGGCTCGATCTGCCGGGGCTGCCCAGTTTCCAGCCATCCGAACTCGAGAAGTTTCTGGTGCCCATGATGCTGGCCTGGTACATGTCCACGCGCTCACTGCCCCCGAAATTCCGGGACCTGATCGTGTGTGGTGTGATCATTCTGATTCCAGCCGCGCTGATTCTGCTGCAAAACGATACGGGCACTGCGCTGATGGTGATCATGTCCGGAGTCTTCACCGTTCTGCTCGCGGGGCTCAGCTGGAAAATCGTCGTGGCGGGTGGTGTGGCTTTGATGGCAGCGTCACCGGCCTGGTACATCTTTCTGGCGCAGCCGCACCAGAAGAATCGCATCCTGACTTTCTTCGACCCGTACCGCGACCCTACCGGAGCGGGCTACAACATCATCCAGTCACAGATCGCCATCGGTTCGGGCGGAGTGCAGGGCAAAGGCTGGCTGAACGGCGCGCAGTCCCAGCTGGACTTCATCCCGGAGAGCAATACCGACTTCATACTGGCTGTGCTGGCCGAAGAATTCGGACTACTGGGCGTGCTGTTCCTGATCTTTCTGTATCTGCTGCTGCTGGCACGGGGCTTCTACATTGCGTTCACCGCGCAAGACACCTTCAGCCGCCTTCTGGCCGGCAGCATCGTGCTGACTTTCTTTTTCTACGCGTTCGTGAACATGGCCATGGTCTCGGGACTGATGCCTGTCGTCGGGCTGCCGCTGCCATTGGTGAGCAAGGGGGGTACGTCGATCGTGACGCTCCTCATCGGCTTTGGCATCCTGATGTCGATACAAACGCACAAACGGGTGTTGCCGCGCTAAGGGATTGATTACAATGCAAATACAAAGATCACTTGAGAGTGCCAACGAATGACGGAGTTTCGACTGCAGCGAACAGCCTCCAGCCTGCTTGCGCTTCTGCTGCTGGCCGCCTGCGCCAGCAGCCCGGCGCCGCAATCCACGACGCCCCCCATGTCGGCATCGGATGCCTATCAGGCCAGCCGCTACGGCATCCAGCAGGACCGCGGGCCCTCTGACACCTTTGATCCCTCACAGGTGCGCGAGGTCGTTACCGTCATTCCACCCCGCACCACAGCGGGAAATCGTAGTCCCTATACCGTCAACGGTCGCACTTACCAGATCATGCCCTCGGAAGAGGGCTATCGGGAGAGGGGATTCGCGTCGTGGTACGGCGAGAAATTTCATGGCCACGACACCTCCAATGGCGAGGTCTACGACATGTTCCAGTTGTCTGCCGCCCACAAGAGCATGCCGATTCCCGGGTTCCTGCGGGTGACCAATCTCGAGAACAACAAGAGCATCATCGTGCGGGTGAATGACCGCGGGCCATTCCACAATGACCGCATCATCGATCTGTCCTATGCCGCCGCCCACATGCTGGATTTTGCCAACAAGGGCACGGCCATGGTGGAAGTCGAGGCGATCATGCCGACTATCGTCTCCAACAGTGCGCCGTCCACTGCGCGCACAATCGCTACTACAGCCTCAAGCACAGCGGCCGGGGGCCAGTATCTGCAGGTTGGCGCTTTTTCCGATCTGCGTGCGGCCGAACAATTAAGCGACCGCCTGCGCAATCTGACATCAAGACCGGTGTTCATCCGGTCTGTTGAAACAGCCGGGTCACAGCAAACCATGCACCGCGTCCGGGTGGGTCCGATACCGGATTCGGACGAGCTCGCACGCATCACGGACAGCGTGGTTGCTGCTGATCTGGGAAGCCCCTACACTGTCCGCGAGTGATGAAGACACCGCGCAATACTGAGTGAGAACGCAATGACGCAGGAGAAAAACGCCATGGACAAGACAACACGAACGGCCTTGGTTTCCGGGTTCCCGCGAGGACAGACAACAGCCCTCTGGAGTGCCATTGTGCTGGCGTCCGCTCTGTTCGTGACCTTGCTTGATCCGGTCAGCGCGCAGCAGCCCCAGCCCAATCAACCGGCCGCCGCAGCGCAGATTGTGCCGCGCGTGCCCGAAATTGCCGCCAGCAGCTACATCCTGATGGATGCCCGCACCGGCAAGGTCATCGCCGAGCAGAATGCCGATGTGCAGCTGCCTCCTGCCAGTCTCACCAAGATCATGACGGCCTACATCGCGGAAGTGGAAATCGACAACGGCAACATGAGCCTCGATGACGAAGTACACATCAGCGAAAAGGCCTGGCGCACTCAGGGCTCCAAGATGTTTGTGGACCTCGACAGCAAAGTGCGCGTCGAAGACATCCTGCGCGGCATCATCATCCAGTCAGGCAATGACGCCAGCGTCGCCATGGCCGAACATCTGGCCGGCAGCGAAGAGGCCTTCGCGGACATGATGAACCAGCATGCCCAGCGTCTTGGCATGAGCAACAGCCACTTCATGAATTCCAGTGGTCTGGATACTGAGGAGGCCTACAACATCATGTCGGCCCGCGACCTGGCGATTCTGGCCCGGGCCACCATTGTCGAACACCCGACGCACTACAGCATCTATGCAGAGCGCGAGTTTACCTATAACGGCATCAACCAGCCCAATCGCAACACCCTGCTGTTCCGTGATCGCAATATCGACGGCATGAAGACCGGCTGGACCACGGCTGCAGGCTATTGTCTGGTAGCGTCGGGCGAGCGGGATGGAATGCGCCTTATTTCTGTGGTCATGGGCACGGCCAGTGAAGACGCTCGCGCTGCCGAGAGTCAGAAACTGATGACTTACGGCTTCCGTTATTTCGAAACCCACAAGCTTTACGATGCTGGTCAGGTGATCAGCAATGCCAGAGTCTGGTCCGGCAAGGAAGATGCGGTAGACCTGGGCATCACCGAGGAAGTGGTCGCGACCATTCCTCGCGGACAGTCCGGTGCGCTGCAGGCGACGTTGAGTGTGGAGGAGACCATCACTGCACCATTGACGCAGGGGCAGGTGCTCGGCACTGTGGAGATCAAGCTCGGTGAGGAAATCATTTACCAGGGCAACGTGGCGGCAATGCAGGCGGTTGATCGCGCCGGTTTCTTCAAGCGTTTCATGGACTGGTTGACCATGTTCTTCACGAATCTCTTCAGTTAGGTTACTCAATGTCCGACATCGAAATGCCCCGCATCGAATTTCCGTGTGCTTATCCCATCAAGGTGATGGGAGTGGCGACACCACACTTTGAGCATGAAGTGATCGCCATGGTGCGGCGCCATGCCCCGGAAGTGGGTGATGAACATGTGAGTGTGCGTCCGAGCACCAATGGCACCTATCTCGCCATCACCATCGTGATCGAAGCCACCGGCACGGAGCAGCTGACCGTGATGTTTCAGGACCTCAAGGCGCACGCGAGCGTCAAGATGGTGTTATGACGGACGCTGCAGGGATTCTGCGGGTCCGTCGTCTGCGCAGTGCAGGCTCCGGTGCGCCGGATGCCGCGTCTGAACTTTCCCCGCTTGATTACGTGCCAGTCTGGGATGCCATGCGGGCATTCACCGCTTCGCGCACGCCTGAAACACCTGACGAATTGTGGCTGCTGACGCACCTGCCAGTATTCACCCAGGGGCAGGCAGGCAAGCCCGAGCACCTGTTGCATACCGGCGATATTCCGGTGGTGCAGATCGACCGGGGCGGGCAGGTGACTTATCACGGACCTGGGCAGCTGGTGGTGTACCTGCTGTTGGATGTGCGTCGTACCGGGCTCGGTGTCCGTGAGCTGGTAGAGCGCATCGAACAGAGTGTGATTGACCTGCTGGCTGGCCTGGGCATCGACGCCGAGGCGCAGCGAAAGGCTCCCGGCGTCTATGTGAATGGTGCTAAAATCGCCGCCCTCGGTTTGCGCATCCGCCACGGTTGCTCCTACCACGGGCTCAGTTTCAACATCGACATGGATCTGCGGCCATTCGGTCGCATCAATCCCTGCGGATATCAGGGCATGCAGGTGACGCAGCTGCGTGATCTTCTGCCCGTAGACAGTCTGCGCGACGACTTGTTCGAGCGCACCGCCGAGGCCCTGGTCACAACCCTTGCGAGTCGCCTGGGCTATGCCGTGGTGACAGACGCAGAATCCGGCAATTGATTTACCCAATGAGCGGCAGGCCGCAAAAGGACAAGTACAGATCATGTCAGACCAGCCCAGACGCAATGTATTGATCGAAGGCGAGAAGCTGCGCGGTGCCGAGAAAGTCGCCCGCATTCCGGTCAAAGTCATCCCGACGGTCGACCTGTTGAAAAAGCCCGACTGGATTCGCGTCAAGATTCCCGCATCGCCGCAGATTTCCCACATCAAGGACACGCTGCGCAAGCACAAGCTGGCCTCGGTCTGTGAAGAAGCATCCTGCCCGAACCTGGGCGAGTGTTTCAGCAATGGCACGGCCACGTTCATGATCATGGGCGAGATATGCACCCGTCGCTGCCCTTTTTGCGATGTGGCCCATGGCAAGCCAAAACCATTGTCCGAGCGGGAGCCGCTGGAGCTCGCTGAAGCAATCGCCGAGATGCGCCTGCGTTACGTGGTCATCACATCGGTAGACCGCGATGATCTCAAGGACAGTGGCGCCCAGCATTTTGCCAACTGCATCAGTGAGACCGTGCGCCTGAATCCGCAGATTCAGGTGGAAGTGCTGGTGCCCGACTTCCGCGGCCGCATGGAGATTGCGCTGGACATTCTCGAGAAGACACCGCCCCATGTCTTCAATCACAATCTGGAGACAGTTCCCCGCTTGTATCGACAGGCGCGCCCCGGTGCCGACTATGCCTATTCACTGGAGCTGCTGCGCCGCTACAAGGAGCGGGTGCCTGCGGTCACTACCAAGTCCGGCCTGATGCTGGGCCTGGGCGAGACCAAGGACGAGGTGATGGCGGTGATGCGTGACATGAAGGCTCACAACATCGACATGGTGACATTGGGGCAGTATCTGCAGCCCAGTCGCAACCATCTGGCCGTGGCTCGCTTTGTGCACCCCGACGAATTCGAGGAGCTGCGGGTGTTCGGCGAGCAGCTGGGCTTTGCCCATGTGGCCAGCGGGCCGCTGGTGCGTTCGTCCTATCATGCGGACAAACAGGCCAAAGGCGAACTGATCTGAGTCTGCTGCGTTGCAGCAGAAGAACGAATTCACATTGAAAGCAGCCCCGCATGCGGGCGCCGAACTGGCACCAGAGGAGTTTACATGGCAGTACTCAGCAAGATTTTCGCCTGCGGCATGCTCCGCACGGCCCGGCACACGGGTCTGCTTCTGGCGCTGCTGCTCGCAGGCATGGCGCCCGCGCAGGCCAATACGCTCGTCAGAATCAGCACCAGCTTTGGCGATTTCACTCTCGAACTGTTTGACGATGTTGCGCCTGTCACCGTGCGCAATTTCCTGAATTATGTGAATCGCGGGGCCTACAACGGCACGTATTTCCACAGACTGGAGGCCGGATTCGTCCTGCAGGGCGGCGGCTTTCGCATTGTCCCGTTCGTGGGCCCGATCCAGGTGCCTGCCGATCCGCCCATTGTGAATGAATACAACATTGCCAACACCCGAGGAACTGTGGCCATGGCCAAGTTCGGGGGTGATCCAAACAGCGCCACCAGTGAGTGGTTCGTGAATCTGGCAGACAATTCCGCCACCCTGAACACGCAGAACAATGGCGGCTTTACCGTTTTCGGCCGCGTACTGGGCGACGGCATGATCGTCATGGACGCCATCGGCGTGCTGCCCGTCTATGCGCTGGGTACCTCGCAGACACAGATCCCCCTGCACGGTGACGACGGCACTACGCCGTTGTCAGTCAACAACTTCGTCACGATGAATGCAGAGATTGTGCAGCGCTACAGTTCATCACTTGCCGTGTTTGAAAGTCAGTCCGGCCTGCTTGTGGCATCCGTGGATGGTGGCACCACGCTGGGTGCCTACAGTGTAAACCTGAGTCTGCAGCGACAGCTGCCGGGCACCGTGTTCCGTCTGAACCCTGACAGCCTGGTACGTCTGGCAATACGCCCGATTGGTATGGCCACGTATGCCGACAACAAGCTGCGTATCCCGTCTCTGGAAGTCAACGAAAACGGCAATGTCCGTGTGCTGACGAATGTTGTTCTGACACTCACCGATGCCGTCAACTGGTTGTTCACGCTCGAGTCCTTCCAGCCCTGACCCCTCGTCGAATAGGGAGTTCGATACCTTGTCTGCAAGAGGAGAATTCAGTTCACGTTTCGGTTTTCTGATGGCGGCCTCTGGTTCCGCCATTGGCCTCGGCAATGTCTGGGGATTCCCTACCAATGCCGCCAGCAATGGCGGGGCTGCCTTCGTTTTCGTCTACCTCTTGCTTGCATACACTCTGGCCCATCCGGCGCTGATGGCCGAACTCATCATCGGGCGCCACGCGCGGTCGAATGCGGTAAGTGCCCTGCAGGGCCTTGCTACCAGCCCTGCAACACGGCGTCTGGGCACTGTTGTTGGCCTCGCCGGAATCGTGACAGTAAGTCTGATCCTGAGTTTCTACTCCATTGTCGGAGGCTGGATGCTGGCGTGGGCGCTCAATGCGCCTGCCAGCTTGCTGCAGCTGGACACTGTCTCTTCCTGGCTGCGTGCCGATTCCGTCAGTCGCAATGCAATCTTCGATCTTCTCTTCATGGGGCTGACGATACTGATCGTCCTGGCAGGCGTCCGTGAGGGCATTGAGAAGTGGGGAAAGCGCCTGATGCCTGCGCTGTTTGGGATTCTCTTGTTGTTGATCTTCTATGTGCTGACTCTGGAGGGCGCGCAGGCAGGGCTGGCAGCCTATCTCGTGCCGGATTTCTCCAAAGCGCTGGAACCAGGTCTGATCGTCGCAGCGCTGGGGCAGGCATTCTTTTCGCTGTCCCTCGGCGTGGGCACGATGCTGATCTATGGCTCCTATCTCAGCTCGAAGGAGAACCTCAGCACGGTGGGCTGGATACTGGCGGGGCTGGATACCGGTTTCGCGTTCCTCGCGGGCCTGCTTGTCCTGCCCGCCATGTACGTGGCACTGGCCAATGGTGTGGAAATCTTCGATGCCAGTGGCGCACTGGCAGCCGGGCCTGGCCTGATCGTGTCGGTCCTTCCCGCCCTGTTCGATACCATGGGCGTTGCGGGGCTCTTCGTGGCGTTTGCCTTCTTCGTGCTGATGTCGATTGCTGCGCTGACGTCCTCAATTTCCATGCTGGAAGTGCCGGTCGCCTACGCAGTGGAGACTTACAGCATGTCCCGTCGTCGCGCGACGGCGGTCATCGGCGGGCTGGTCAGTCTGGTATCGCTGACTATCGTGTTCAATTTCGGCGCGTTGTTTGATCTGGTAGTCACCGTGGCGACAGAATTCAGCCAGCCATTGCTCAGCCTGTTCTTTGTGATATTCGTCGCGTGGATCTGGCATCGCAACGGGGTGCTGGAGGAGCTGCAGAAGGGGCATGCCGGCGTGGAAAATACCTTGTTCTGGAAAATCTGGCCTGTCTACATGCGTTTCATTTGTCCGCTGGCCATTCTGGCCGTGTATGTGCAGCTGATTTTCCTCTGAACGTGCGCACTCAGCGCTGCGCCACCGCCTCACAGAAGAGCAAAATCTCGTCCTCCGTGTTGTAGTAATGCACGGATGCACGATTCAGATCACCCAGGCTGCGCTGGCCCAGATCCAGCAGATTGTTGCGCAGTCTCACCACGGATGTGTTGATTCCTTTGTGCAGCAGGCGCTTGTGCAGGGCTTCTGCGGTCTCTGCTGCGCTGCTGAAGGTGACGATGCCACTCAGGTCGCTGCCCGCCTCATGGACAGTGATGGCCGGATTTTCCCGCAACATGTCGCGCAGACAACCTGCGAGTTCCCGTACCCGCTTTTCTATACCATCCATGCCAATTGCATTGGCATAATCCACCGCCACGCCCAGGCCGATCTTGCCAGCAACAAAACACTCCCAGTTCTCGAAACGGCGAGCATCGTCGCGCAGGCGATAAGTGTGTGGACCCGTGAATTGCGCGGCGTGCATGTCCACCCACTCCGGGGTCAGGCGCTGCAGACTTGTCTCGCGGACATAGAGGAAGCCCGTACCGCGAGGGCCGCGCAGATACTTGCGGCCAGTGCCCGTCAGCATGTCACAGCCCAGCGCCTCGACATCGAGCGCCAGTTGCCCCGCAGACTGGCAGGCATCCAGCAGATACAGAATGCCGAGTGCGCGTGCCAGCGTCCCGGCCTCTGCGGCAGGGTGCACCACGCCGCTCTGACTGGGCACATGGGTGAGCGCCAGTAGCCGGACATTGCCGTTCAATGCGCGCTCCAGCCTCTCAAGACAGACCTGTCCGTTCGCCGCATTGGGCACTACGTCGATGTGCACCTGCCGTTGTCTTGCCAGATGCAGTAGTGCCAGGTAGTTGCTGGCATATTCCGACTGGCTGGTCACAATGCGGTCGCCGGGCTGCAACGCAACGGCATGAAAGACACTGTTCCACGCGTGGGTCGCATTTTCAGCCCAGCCGATTTCGGAAGGCTGGCAATTCAGGAGTGCGGCGAAGGCCTTGTAGTAGTTCTCGATGCGTGCGTCGGCCACCACGGCAGCTTCATAAGCACCGATACGCTGTTCCAGTTGCAGATGCGCCAGCACGGCCTCAGTGACCACATCCGGATTGAGCGAGGCCCCTGCGTTGTTGAAGTGAATCAGCTGTGCGACGGCGGGCGTCTGGCGACGAATGCGTTCGAGGTCGAGAGGCATGGCGTTTGTCCGTTGCGAGTTGCAAGTGCAGGGGGGCTTCTGTAAATTGCCGGCTCACTATAACCCACCAGCACAGCGAGAACATCATGCTCACAATCTATGGCGGCAGTACCTACAACGCAACGAAAGTGCTGTTCACAGCAGAGGAGCTCGGTGTCCCTTATGAATATGTGCATCTGAATTTCGTCGCCGGTGAGCACAAGAGCCCTGCGCACCTGGCACGGCATCCGCTGGGCAAGATTCCCGCGATCGAGCACAACGGCAACTACCTCTTCGAGAGTGCTTCACTATGCCGCTACCTTGCCAATATCAGCGACAAACGCCTGTATTCTGCCGATGCACTGGCTGCCGCTCAGATCGACCAGATGGTGGACATGATCTGCCATCACGTCGGGCGCTGGCTGGCGGTGTACTTCTATCAGGAAGTCGTGATGATGAAGTACTACAAGAAAGGGCCTGACGAGAAAGCGATTGCAGAAGCCAAAGGTTTTCTGGAACAGCAGTTGCCCTTCCTGGAAAAGACCTTGAGCACTCAGCAATTTCTGTGTGGAAATGAGATCACTCTGGCTGACACCATCGCGCTGCCGTATTTCCACGCGCTGGAAGCCACTTCCCTGAAGTTTGATGCTTATCCTGCCATTCAACGCTGGTATTCCGAAGCCAAAGCTCGCCCGGCATTCCAGCGCGCGCTGGCGAAGATGCCGGCGTGATCCGCCGCGACTGAGCGGTCGCCAGGCGTGGCGCTTTCACTGCCTTCCAGCGTGCCCGTGCTGATCATCGGCGCGGGCCCTGCCGGGCTCATGGCGGCGGAGCAGATTGCCAGGGCCGGCGTTGCGGTGCACATCATTGACGCGATGCCCTCGCCGGGGCGCAAGTTTCTGCGCGCTGGCGTGGGTGGTCTCAACATCACGCACGCTGAACCAGCGGCAGAGTTCCTCTCCCGTTATTCCCCGCAGGATCAGGTGCAGCGATGGCTGGACCGTTTCGATGCGTCTGCCACCCGTACCTGGGTAGCCGGGCTCGGCCTCGACACGTTTGTGGGCAGCTCCGGTCGTGTTTTCCCGGTGGGGCTCAAGGCGGCACCTCTTCTGCGAGCGTGGCTGCAACGTCTGCGGTCGGACGGTGCTTTGCTCCACACAAGGCACCGTTGGCTGGGTTTCCTGACGCCGCCAGCCGGAACGTCGAACGGCGGCTCTGTGCATCGAGTGCTGACGCCGGATGGCGAAGTGCAGGTCACCGCGCAGGCGGTCGTGTTTGCCCTGGGCGGCGGAAGCTGGGCGCGTCTGGGCAGTGACGGCCGCTGGCAACCCCTGCTGGACAGCGCGGGAATTGCCTGTGTTCCTTTTCAGCCTGCCAATTGCGGGTTCGACTACGCCTGGTCTGCCGCGCTCCTTGGCCGGCATGAAGGTGCTCCGCTCAAAGGCATTGTTCTGACAGTGCCCGCGTCCGCTGGGCCTGGCTTTCAGCGCAAGGGAGAAGCCCTGATCAGCCGGCACGGCATCCAGGGAAGTCTTGTGTATGCGGCCTCTCGGGCGATTCGTGAAACCTTGAACCAGTGCGGCGAGGCAGTGGTCTATTGGGACTTGTATCCCGAGCTTGCCGAATCAGCACTGCGCACGGCCTTGCAGGAAGGGCGCGGGAAGGACTCCCTGAGCAACTGGCTGCGCAAGCGGCTGGGACTGGAAGGGGTGAGGCTCAGTCTGCTGTATGAGCTGGGAGGCAATGCCGCAAAAGACCCGGCGCAATTGCCGGCATTGCTCAAGCATCTGCCTCAGAAACTGTATGTCGCACGGCCTCTTGATGAAGCAATCAGCACGGCCGGTGGCGTGGCTCTGCACCAGCTTGATCCGCACCTGATGCTCTCTGCAATGCCGGGGGTTTTCTTCGCAGGTGAAATGCTGGACTGGGAGGCGCCCACGGGCGGCTACCTGCTGACGGCCAGTCTGGCCAGTGGTGTGGTGGCGGGGGAAGGTGTACTCGAGTACCTGAAGCGCCTGGCCGATCCTGCGGGCCAGTGACTACTCAAGAATGTGAAAGTAAATGAAGCGTGCGTTGATATCGACGCGTATCACGTAGCCGATCTCCTGCAGATCGATGGCACGGAACAAGGTGCGATACTCGGGTTTGAGTGAGTTGTAGATGACTTCCTGCACGATCAGAATGTTGTAGAAAGGCAGACCCAGAGACAGTGCGTGATCGTGGATGATGTGCTCCACGGCCGGATGTTTGCGCATTTCCTCATAGCGATAAGCTTGAATGAGCGCCTCTCCAAACAAGTCGTAGGACTTGATGTCGCTGCTCTGGAAGGTGCCCTGTACCGAATTGAAAGCAAGCCCCATGGCACCCTTGATCGGGCTCGCATACCCGAAGCGAGCCACTTCCCTGTTGAATTCCCGAAACATGATCAACGCTGTCTCCACCGCGTGATCCGCCAGCGAGTGTGGATCATCGGCAATGAAGGGATAACCGATTGAACTGATGAATCCGTCGCCTGTTTCCTTGAGCCGGAATGCACGCGCTTTCAGAGGGTTGTGCTGATAACCCTGCATGCAGATGTCTGAGAATGATCGAAATACATCGAGGAAGAAAAACTTGGTGCGCTCGTGCTTGATCTCGCTGGAGCGCTGCACATCAAACACATTGATGATGGCGCGTGCCTTCTCGACAGGCATGGTGTCTTCCAGTTGATCGCCCGACTTGATCCGTTCCAGCTGATGGGGATATACGAGCTTCGACAATTGATTGTAGAGATGCTGACGCGTGTCTGCATCGATCGATTTGTAATAGAAGCGCGTTTGCACACGTGCAATGAAGATCCAGCTGAATATCACTCCTGCAATGAAGCCCTGCACAACCTGCACCGCGTTGGTCGCAAGATAGAGCGGATTGATGAGCAGAATCAGCGCAGTGCAGGTCAAGGTAATCAACACGTTTCGAATGAGAGTGACCTTGAAACTGGTGTGATAGGAAAACGCCGTCGTCATCAGCAAGGTGAAATTGATCTGGCCGGACAGGGCCAGAAAAATGCTGCTTTGCTTTTCGAAGGGCATCTCCGGTTCGAATACATATTTCAATGTCATGCAGAACCCGAATACCGAGCTGAAGCAGATCAGGTCCAGAATGGTACGGGAATACTTGTCGATGCTGGAAACCAGCAGGCTTGCCACCGGAAACAAGAAGATCAGCAGGATCGGCAGGGAATAAGTGAAGAGAGTATTGAAAGCTAACGGGTTGTTGTTTGCCGACAAATTCAGATATGTCATGACCGATGACACAATCAGCATTATGCCGGCGGACTTGCCCGGCCAGCTGGTCAGCGCCCGCGATGCTTCGTCCCGCAATTCATCCCTGAACTCCTTGACATGCTCTCTGCAGTAAGCCGAATATTTGTCCGAATTCATTGTTGGAATTGTGCTTCCTGCTTGCGTGATTGTGCATGACCGGAGTGTCTGCAAGTCTCCCGTCGTTTCGGTCTGTCGCAGTCCGCAGGTCCGCTAGTCGGGGTGGCGTGATTATACATCAATCAATTGATCCGGCAATTCGGAAGAATTTCAGTTAGTTGTGCCATAAACTTCAAGACATGATTTGAACCTATTCTGACCAGCGCCCGCTTTGTCCTGCAGCGAGCCAGGGCAGGGACGCACCTTCAGGCCGGACGCCATACCTTCCGGCAATTCTTTTCCTCTCTCTCACCAGGATTTACATCATGCTATTCATATCATTTGTTCTATTCTCCTGCATCGTTGTCAGTCTGATCTGGGCGCGACTGCGGTTCTTCAAAATGACCGCTGGAACACCAAGGCTCAGCGCCCTTTTCTATGATGCAACTGTGGCTGCTCAGATCATCACCACGCTCACGTTCATGGCGACGTCGAGCGGCAGGTTCTTGCCGCTTCTGCCGGCAACAATTTTCCTCTATGCGCTCTCGCTTGTTCTGTTCTGGTGGGCGATTGTCACTGCAAGAGGATTGGATTTTGCGTTCAGTGACAAGGTCGGGAATATTGTAACAACAGGTCCATTAAGATTCGTTCGACATCCGTTGTATTCGTCCTACATTCTGGTGTGGTTAGGCAGTACTTTATTGTTTAACTCGCTGATTTTGTGGATTACACTCGGCTACCTGATGGCCTTTTATTTTCTCTCCGCAAGGAAGGAAGAGAGAGTCATCTTGCAAAGTGAGCAATCATCCACGTACAAAAAATACATCAAGAATGTAGGAATGTTCCTACCCAGGATTAAAAATGGAAGCGATCAAGTTCAAGACTCTGAGCAAGGAAAGTGAGATTGACATGTATCTGAGCAAGTTCGAAGGATTCGTAGGGGTAAGGCTTCCTTATGACTATTCGATGCGCAGTACGATCGTAGGTGCCTTCAAAGGCGAGGAGATGATCGGGGGATACATGCTTGTGACCAGGCCGCAGTTTCGCAGTCTGATGTTTGTACCTGATCAAGTGAAGCAGGATGGAAAGTTTTTCAAGAACGATCAATTTGAAATGATGGAAGTCAATGGCGTGTGGATCAGTGCTGCCGTCAAATCAGCGAGTGATCAGTATCGCTTCTGGATGAAGATGATTGTCGACATCTTCATGGCCCGCAAGAAATTCATTTTGCTCATGGCTGACCTGCGCAACGCCAATGTCCGCAACATTCACAGCATGACCAATCCCGAATTGCTCTATGAAGGCCCCCCCATGCTGATGGCCGGTGCGCAGAGCCACTCCACGATATGTGTCAGTTACACCACGCGCTGGCAGATGATCATGAACATGCCGCGCTATTTCATGGAGTACAGGAATCGCGAGCGACGCTCCACCAAGCGGCTCAAGGATCGCGAGTACGCACGCGGTCTGCGTCAGGCGCAATCTTGAGAAGGTCCGGATCGGAGCACTCTGCGGGCTGTCTGGCGGAATGAATCTCCCGTCAGACGGTCCGTTTGCTTGAACAGACAACTGCAGGCCATAATCCATTGCCAGCCTTCAGGCTGGGCTGGCGGTCTGTTGTCAATTCTGAGTGGTGAGGAAGCGAGTGATGAGTCAGGAAAAAATCAAGGCACTACTGCAGGAATTGCAGCAGGAGCTGTCGGAGACTACGCAGGTGGATGCCGATACGCTGGCGCTGGTGAAGCAGCTGGATGGCGACATCGAGCAGTGGCTGGAGGCTGCTGCGGACGTCAACAGCCCGGTCATGGAGGATGCGATTGCGCTGGAGGCTCGCTTTGCCGCCAATCATCCTGTGGCAGAGCGACTGATCCGCGAAGTCATCGACACGCTTGGTCGTATTGGCATCTGAGTCTAGGTACGCGTGAAGTGCAGCGTTTCGTGTTCATTCACCTGGATGGCACGGTTCCGTGCTTTTTCCGCCTGCTGCCACGCCAGCGCTTCCGTCGAACTGCATATCCCCAGGTCCACTGCCATGCCAGCTGTCGCAGGCAGGTCCAGGTCCTTGCTCAGCAAACCTTTGCGCTGGGCCAGCTTGATGCCGTCCCGTGCAGGCTTGGTGGCCAGGATGCGCTTGAATGCGTCCTCAATGATGAAGCACGGATCGCTGGCCTCACTGCCAAGCCAGACATGGCGAGTCAGGCGATCCCGCAGTTCATTGTCTGTCCACATTGTCTGGACCAACGCGTGGTCCAGTCTGTCTGAGGGGCGCTGGTAAGCGTCACCCCACGGAAACACAATCCTTTTCAATGCCCATGCCAGTGTCTTGCCCGGCAGGTTCGCAAAGAACTCATTGAAAGCGGTCTGGCAGTGATACAGCGCCAGTTCCACGTTCCATCGCACATAAGGCAGGTCCAGTGCCTGACGGCCATTGCCCTCGTAGTAGCGCAGTACTGTGGACGCCAGATAAAGCTGACTAAGCACATCTCCCAGACGGGCTGAAAGGCGTTCCTTGCGCTTCAATTCGCCGCCAAACAGCAGCATGGAAATATCCGAAATCAGTGCCAGCGCGGCACTCATGCGGGTCAGCTGCTGATAGTAAGCGCCGGTGGCGTCAGAGACGGGTTTTGATGCGATCAGTCCCGCGCTTGCCCCCAATGTCAACGTGCGCACGAAATTGCCGATGCCATAGCCGATATGCCGGAAAATCAGACTGTCGAAATCGCGGAGCCCTGTCGCCTCGTCAGGGTTCTTGGCTGCCAGCATTTCCCTCGTGATGAAAGGGTGGCAGCGCACGGCGCCCTGGCCGAAAATCATCAGGTTTCGCGTGAGAATATTCGCACCCTCTACGGTAATGCCGATTGGCATGCTCATATAGGCGTGGGCCAGGTAGTTCATTCGACCCATGATCAGGCCGCGTCCGCCGTGAATGTCCATGGCGTCCTGAATCACAAGGCGAGCCTTTTCCGTCATGTGGTACTTGGCAATGGCCGAAACCACGGCAGGTTTTATGTGTTTGTCGACGGCACCGGCGGTAACGATGCGGGCGGCTTCCAGCTGATAAGTGAGTCCTGCAATGCGCGCCAGGGCCTCCTCTACCCCCTCGAAATTGCCGATCGCGAGATTGAACTGGGTGCGGATACGGGCATAGGCGCCGGTCAGCCGATAGCTGAGCTTGCCCGTGGCGGTGCCCAGGGCTGGCAACGAGATGGCTCGACCTTCCGACAGGCATTCCACCAGCATGCGCCAGCCCTGGCCCGCGCGTTCCACGCCGCCAATGATCCACTCAAGAGGAATGAAGACATTTTCGCCCCGGGTCGGCCCGTTCATGAACGTCATGCCCATGGGAAAGTGGCGGTGCCCGATCTGCACGCCAGGGTGGCTGGTTGGAATCAGAGCCACGGTAATGCCGCGATCCTCCACGTCGCTGAGCAGGTGGTTCGGATCGGACATCTTGAACGCCAGTCCGAGCACCGTGGCAACGGGTGCCAGCGTGATGTAGCGCTTGTTCCAGGTGACGGACAGCCCGAGGCACTGCCTGCCCTCGAAATCGCCCATGCACACGATGCCGGTATCGGTCATGGCGCCCGCATCGCTGCCGGCTTCCGGGCCCGTCAGCGCAAAGCAGGGAATGTCCTGGCCGCTGGCCAGGCGTGGCAGATAATGCTGGCGCTGCTCTTCCGTGCCGTACTTCATCAGCAGCTCGGCTGGTCCGAGAGAATTGGGCACCATGGCTGTGACAGCTGCGCTGGGACTGCGCGTGGCGATCTTGGTGACGATGGTGGAGTGCGCCAGTGCTGAGAAGCCCAGGCCGCCGTACTCTTCCGGAATGATCATGCCGAAGAACTTCTCGTCCTTCAGATACTGCCAGGCGGCCGGCTGCAGATCCTTGTCGATATGCACGATGTCCCAGTCGTCGATCATCCTGCAGAACGTCTCTGTCTGATTCGCCAGAAAGGACTCTTCTGCCGCACTCAGGGCTGGCATGGGCAGTGCCAGCCATTTCTTCCAGTCCGGGGCCCCTTTGAAAAGATCAGCCTCCCACCAGGTGTCGCCAGCCTCCAGCGCTTCCTGCTCTGTGTCGCTCATGGGGGGCAGAACACGCTTGAAAAACTTGAAAACGGGAAGCGAGAGCTTGTCGCGGCGGACATTGTCTTCAAAGTAGAAGTACACCACCGGCACCAGTGCCAGCCACAACAACCAGGCAAATCCGCCGAACCAGGTCATGGCAAAAAGCGTGATTGCGACTCCTGTGATGATGCTGCCCATCCGCGCGCTGCGATAGGCGAGCGTCCAGACAACCAGCAGGAGAACAAAGGCTTGCAGAAGAGTGGACATGAGCATGGCTCCTTGCGGTCAGCGGGGGCCAGGCGCGGCGCACTCCAGAGGGGTGCCACACAAGGCCAGTAAAAGATCAGTCAGTTCGGTCCATGCATCGGCGCCGGACATGCCCTTGACGGCCATGTCCACCTGCCTGGCGTGTTGCAGCATGGACTCCAGCATCGGCAACCGCAGCCGCTCCAGGGCGCGTATGACAGGGGCTTCATGAGTCTTGCGCACCCCCTCGCTCAGCATCGCGGCACTTTGCGCCTGCCCACCCGCCACTCGCCGCGAAATGGCAATCAAGGTGCGCAGCTCCCGACTCACCATGGCCAGCAGGCCCAGCAGTTCGTTGCCTTCGGCGCGCAAGCCGCTCAGCACTTTCAGACAGCGGCGCGTGTCACCCAGCAAGGCGGCATCGAGCAGCGCGAAGACATTGTAGCGGGAGCTGTCGGCCACCAGATTCATGATCTGCCGGCGATCCACATGCACGCGCTGACCGGGAGCGGTCCCTGCCAGAACGCTCAATTTCTCGATCTCCTGATCGGCCGCCAGCAAGTTGCCCTCAACACGATCGCACAGCAGTGCAATGGCATCAGCGTCGGCGCTCATGCCTTTTCGGGCCATGCGCGCGTTGACCCAGCGCGGCAGCCCTCTGGCGTCCACCGGCCAGACCTGCACGAACACGCCAGTGGCCTCCAGCGCCTTGAACCACTTGGTGTTCAGTGTTGCTGGCTCCTGCTTCGGAGTGACCAGGATCAAGACATTGTCGGGATTGGGTGAGGCGAGATACTGCGTGAGGGCGTCGCGACCTGCCTCGTCCAGCTTGGCCGAGGTTTGGCGCAGTTCGATGATCTTGCGGTCGGCGAAGAGCGACATGCTGTTGCCAGATTGCAACATGGACTGCCAGCTGAAGCTGCGGTCGACAAAAAACAGATCCCACTCGGTGAAACCCTGTGCGCGGCAGCGGGTGCGCAACAGGCCCAGCGCTTCCTGAACAAGCAGAGTCTCGTCTCCCGCAATCCAATAGAAGGCTTGGAGCGGTTTCTGAAGTTGGCCCTCGAGCTGGTCAGAGTTTATGCGCACGTGGCACGCTCGCTGGGCGCATCAGGCGCCCTGTTCCGCCAGAGCAGCGCGCAGGCGGCGCAGCACCTGTTGCGCCAGCTCCTGGCGCATTTCCTGTTGCAGAAGGACGACTTCTTCGCTGCTGCCGGCGATCGTCGACAGATCTTCGTAGTAGCTGCGCTGGGTGGCCACGCGCAGAGGCCCGAAAATGACACTACCGCCGCGCTCAAGCATGACTTCGACGCTCATTTCCACGTCGTACTGTGCCGCACGAGCGCGGCTGTTGACACTCCCAGGACGGCTGAGCAGCGACTCTGCGCCGAGTTGCAGCTGCAGTCCGTCGTTTGTGGCGGACGGGCTCAGCATCACTTCGGCTGCCAGCAGCGCCTCGCTCAGAGTTTGAACCAGTGCACTGCCGGGTTCAGCAGCCCGAAGATGGACGGTAGTGCCGTCGGCTGAAACAGTCTCGCTTCCGCGCAACGCAAAGCCGCAGGCGGGCAGAAGACACACCAGACTCAGAGCCACCAACAGTCGTGCAGGACTTTGTCGCGGGCTCATTTGCCGCTCTCCCCGGGTTCTTCATCCATTATCGTGACTTTCAGCAACCGGATCTGCCGGCTGTCGCCATTCAGAATGGTGAATCGGAAGGCGCCGATGACCACGCTCTCATCGCGCTCCGGAATGTGGCTGAAGTGTTGCAGCACAAGACCGCCGATGGTGTCCACGTCGGCATCGCTGAAATCGTAGTCGAAGGATTCATTGAAATCGGGTATTGGCGTGAGTGCTTTCACGATGAATTGCTTTGCATCGATCTTCTTCACGTAGGACTCATCATCCACATCGTACTCGTCGTCGATGTCGCCCACGATCTGTTCCAGTACGTCCTCGATCGTGACGACGCCGCAGGCGGATCCATACTCGTCAATCACGATGGCCATGTGGTGGCGTGTTTCGCGGAATTCCCGCAGCAGCACATTGAGGCGCTTGCTTTCCGGCACGAAAGTAGCGGGTCGCACCACTGACTTCACATCGAAGTTGCTGCCGTTCTTGTCGAGCGCGAAGGGCAGGAGGTCTTTTGCCAGCAGAATGCCGATTACCGAGTCGGAATTCTCAGCCACGACCGGAAAGCGCGAATGGGAGACCGTCACCACAATGTCGAGCACCTCTTCAAGCGTGTTGCGGGCCGAGACGGTGACAACCTGCGGGCGGGGAATCATGATCTCGCGCACCTGCATGTTGGAAACCTGCAGGGCCCCCTCGATGATGGACAGCGCGTCGGCATCGAGCACATTGTCCTGCGCTGCATTGCGCAGCACTTCCAGTAGACTGCCGGTGTCGGTAGGTTCGTCGGAGAAAATCTGCGCGATTCTGTCTATCCAGGAGCGCGGTCTTGTTTCGTTGCCTGTCTGCTCGTCACTCATTTTCCTGCGTCTTCTCCTGATAGGGATCGGATATCCCCAGTTCCTTCAACAATCTGCGTTCGAGCGCCTCCATTGCTTCGGCCTGCGCGTCGTCTTCGTGGTCGTGCCCCTGCAGATGCAGCAGCCCATGGATTACCATATGAGCCCAGTGTGCATCCGCACTCTTGCCCTGCTCTGCAGCCTCGCGAAGCACCACTGGCGCACAGATGGCCAGATCACCTAGAGGCAGTTCGTCCAGTGCGTCAAGAATCATGGCGGGAAGCTCGTGGCCGAATGACAATACGTTGGTGGCGTAGTCCTTGCCGCGATAGTCCCGATTCAACTGTGCGGATTCCTCTTCGTCGACAATGCGGATGCCCACCGACACTGGTTTTCCGGCAGCCGCTGCCGCAATGCCCTTCGCAGTCCACAACGCAAACGCCGATTCTGGTGGCACCGGCATGTCCGGGCAGGCGTTCTCGAACTCAAGCATCGCGCTCAGCTCCCTGCTCCATGGCGTTGTCCAGGCCGCTCAACGGGCTGATGTTCCTCTGGTCAAAGCGATCGTAAGCTTCCACGATGCGCTGCACGAGGGTATGTCGAACCACATCCTTCGAGTCGAACCAGGTAAAGCTGATCCCTTCCACGCCCTCAAGCACTTGCGTCACCTGGACCAGGCCCGAGCGTGTGCCTTTGGGCAGGTCGATCTGGGTGACATCGCCGGTGATAACGGCAGTCGAACCGAAGCCGAGTCGCGTCAGGAACATCTTCATCTGGGAGGTCGTCGTGTTCTGACTTTCGTCCAGAATGATGAAGGCATTGTTCAGGGTGCGGCCACGCATATAGGCCAGCGGGGCAATCTCGATGACATTCTTTTCGATCAGGCGTCCGACGCGTTCCACTCCGAGCATTTCGTAAAGCGCGTCGTACAGCGGGCGCAGATACGGGTCGATCTTCTGTGCCAGATCGCCGGGCAGGAACCCCAGTTTCTCTCCGGCTTCCACAGCCGGGCGCACCAGCAGCAGGCGTTGAACACGGTCCTGCATCAGCGCTTCCACGGCACAGGCAACAGCCAGATAGGTCTTGCCCGTACCGGCCGGGCCGATGCCGAAATTGATGTCATGGCGCTGGATGGACTCCACATAATCCTGCTGATGCGGGCCGCGGGGCTTCACAGAGAGCAGGGGCGTCTTGAGGATCATGGGCTTGTCGACGTCGTAGCGGGTCTTGCCGGCGCTTTCCACCGTGCGCAGTGCGAGGTGCACCATGTCAGGGTTGACAGTACTTTGCCCGGTGGCCTTGTATAGAGAGACGAGAACGCCGCTGGCGTCATCCACTGCCTGCTGGCTTCCCGAGAGTTTGAATTCATTGCCGCGATTCTGGATTTTCAGTGCAAGCGACTTTTCGATTTGCTGCAGGTGTTCATTCAGGTGACCGCAAAGATTGGCCAGCCGCTGTGAATTGTCCGGCTCAAGAATGAGCCTCTGCGTGTATTTCTGGGTTGCCATCAAGACAGTTTGCAAGCCTCCGGGCGGGTGAAAAGAGCCGGTAGTATACCAATCTGAGCCTGCTTGTAAGCACTTTTGCAGACTTCTTGCGGGCAGGGTCGATCAGAGGCTGCCCGCCAGGGAATTGACATAGGCGCGGGTAATCTTCACATCGACGAACTGGCCGGCAAGGCGGGCATCGTCGCAGCGAAAATTGACCACGCGGTTGTTCTCGGTGCGGCCCTGCATCTCGCCGGGGTCCTTGCGCGACACGCCCGTCACCAGGATGCGCTGAGTGCTGCCCACCATGCGCTCACTGATGGCGCTGGCCTGCTGGATGATCTGGGCCTGCAGGATGGCCAGGCGATGTTTCTTTTCCTGTTCCGTGGTGGTGTCCGGCAGATCCGACGCCGGGGTGCCCGGACGGGGACTGTAGATGAAGCTGAAGGAAGTGTCGTAGCCGACCTCCATGATCAGGTTCATGGTGTCTTCGAAATCCTTGTGGGTCTCGCCCGGAAAACCGACGATGAAGTCGGAAGACAGGCTGATGTTCGGGCGTATGGCCTTGAGTTTGCGAATGGTGGACTTGTACTCAAGCACCGTGTGTCCGCGCTTCATGGCGGCCAGAATTCTGTCAGATCCGCTCTGCACTGGGAGGTGCAGATGGTCCACCAGCGCCGGTACATGACGGTAGATCTCGATCAGATTCCTGGAAAATTCCACCGGGTGTGACGTTGTGAAACGTATGCGGCCGATACCTTCGATGGCGGCGATGTACTGGATCAGGGTGGCGAGGTCGGTGATCTGCCCCTCGTGATTCAGCCCGCGGTAGGCATTGACGTTTTGCCCAAGCAGATTGATCTCGCGCACGCCCTGACCAGCCAGGTGCACAGCCTCTGCCAGCACATCATCCAGCGGGCGGCTGACTTCTTCACCGCGTGTGTAAGGCACGACGCAGAACGAGCAGTACTTGCTGCAGCCTTCCATCACTGTCAGGTAGGCCTCGCAGCCGTCCACACGAGGTTCGGGCAGGCGGTCGAATTTCTCGATCTCGGGAAAACTGATGTCCACGAGGGTGCCACTGCCGCTGGCGTCATCCAGCATCTGTGGCAGCTTGTGGAGGGTCTGCGGGCCAAATACCACGTCCACATAGGGCGCGCGCTTGCCAATGGCCGCGCCTTCCTGACTTGCTACGCAACCGCCGACGGCAATCTGCAGATTCGGATTGGCCTTCTTCAGGGACTTCCAGCGGCCCAGTTGATGAAACACCTTTTCCTGGGCCTTTTCGCGGATGGAACAGGTATTGAGCAGCAGCAGGTCGGCTTCTTCCGGTGTGGCCACCAGCTCGGCACCGTGGGATTCACGCAGCATGTCCAGCATGCGGGACGAATCATATTCATTCATCTGGCAGCCATGGGTCTTGATGAAGACCTTGCGCGCCTTGCCGCTGGCAGGCACCTTTACCGGAAATTCCTGAGGGCTCGTGCTGATGTCGATAGTGCTCATGTCTGTCGCTGGTCCCACCGGGACAGGGGAGTCCCGGGTTGAAAATGAGCGCGGATTGTAGCAGCTCTGCCCGGGCTCACAAACCGACGGCTGCAGGCGCAAGAATATCGGGTGGGGCGCGGACAATTCCTGTAAACTGCCTGCCTGCTCCGCATTCGGCATGAAGCTGACTTGAATTTCGCTGCTTCAGCCTGATATTGCAGAGCGTCAATGATCAAGAGACCGCACGCATGGCCAATCCCTCGGAAATCTACAGAATCACCTTCCTCAACAAGGGCAAAGTGTATGAAGTCTTTGCCAAGCAGGTTTACCAGAGCGAACTGTACGGGTTCATCGAAGTGGAAGACTATATCTTCGACGAACGCAGTCAGGTCGTCGTGGACCCGAGCGAGGAGAAGCTCAAGGCCGAGTTTCTCGGCGTGAAGCGCAGCTTTATCCCCATTCAGGCGATCGTGCGCATCGATGAAGTCGAGAAGGGCGGCGTCAGCAAGATTACCAGTGGAGACAACATCACCCTGTTTCCCGTGCCCTACATGACTGCCCGCAACACGGACACCCAGAAGTCCGAGTGATGCACAGCGGCGGCCCGCCCGGAGCCGCCGCCATCCAGCTTACTGAGCCAGCGCGCGTTCGATACTCGCCAGTTCCACACACAACACGAAGATCTTCATGGCGGCGGCTATTTCCTGCAGGCTCGGGAACGACGGCGCCAGGCGGATATTGGTGTTCGCCGGGTCCTTGCGGTAGGGGTAGGTCGACCCGGCAGGCGTCAGCTTCACCCCGGCGCCAGCCGTCAGTTTCACCACAGTATCTGCCAGTCCTGGCTGAGTATTGAACAACACGAAGTAGCCGCCCTGCGGCACCGTCCATTCCCCCAGAGCCAAGCCGTTGACCGTCTTGCCGGCCAGGCCGCCGTTCAGTTCATTCAGGAGCGACTCGAACTTGGGCTGCAGAATGGCACGATGCTGCTGCATCAGGGCACGCAGCGTCGGCATGTCCTTCAGGAAGCGCATGTGACGCAACTGATTGACTTTGTCGGGCCCGATGGTGGCGATGATCAGCTGGTCCGCCAGGCTCGTCAGGTTGGCCTCGGAGCTGGCGATGAAGGATATGCCGGCGCCCGCGTGGGTGATCTTGGACGTCGAGCCGATCACGTAGACGCTGTCCAACGTGCCTGCCGCTTCGCTCAGCGTGAGGATGTTGGCCAGTTCCGGAGGATTGTCCACCAGGTGATGTTCGGCATAGGCGTTGTCCCACAGAATGCGGAAGTTGGCGCCGGCGATACGACCCAGGCCAGCCATGCGTGCCACTACGGCATCGGAATACACCACACCGTCCGGATTGGCATATTTGGGCACGCACCATATGCCCTTGATCAGCGGGTCTGCCTTCAGCAGCGCTTCGATCTGGTCCATATCCGGACCCTCGCGGGTCATGGCGACGGGAATCATCTCGATGTCGAGCGACTCGCAGATGGCGAAGTGGCGGTCATAGCCTGGCGCCGGGCACAGAAACTTGATACTGTCGCCGGTTGCAGCCGCTTCGCGACTCCAGGCCGAAGCAGCACCGCGCACGCCGTGAAAGAGGGCACTGGTGACGATCTGGTACATGAACTGCAGGCTGCTGTTGCCGCCCACCATGGTGCGCGCGGGCGTGGTGCCGAGATACTCTGCCGCGAAACGCCGCGCTTCGGGAATGCCCATGATGCCGCCGTAGTTGCGGCTGTCACTGCCGTCTGCACAGCGGTAATCGCCGGCAAGAATGCCATCCAGCGCGTCGCTGAGGGCCAGCTGTTCGGAGCAAGGTTTCCCACGGGTCAGGTCCAGGTTCAGTTTCTGTGCACACACGGCGTCGTACTGTTGGCGTAATTCCTGCGCTCTGGCTTGCAGTTGCTGCTGGTTCAAGTCGGGCTCCTTACTGGGTTGAATGACTAGTCTAAAGTGGCCTCGGGCCGGCTGGCGGCGAACGGGCGCGCGGATTTTACAGTATACTCAGGCCAAACTCGATCAGGACGACCACCGGAATATGCCCGCCAGCGAAGACAGTCAGCAAGACGCACTCGATACTCCCAAGACAGCCGATGTTCACCCCTATCAATTCCTCACTCCGGAAACCGTGCTGGAGGCCATGGAGAGCGTCGGTATTTGCACTGATGCCCGCATTCTGGCGCTCAACAGCTACGAGAATCGGGTCTACCAGGTGGGGGTGGAAGACGGGCCTCCCGTGATTGCCAAGTTCTATCGCCCGCAGCGCTGGACGCGGGAGCAGATACTGGAAGAGCATGCCTTCGCAAAGGAGCTGGCGGATCTGGAGATTCCCGTGGTGCCGCCGCTGCTGCTCAATGGCAGGGACTCCCTGTATGACTACCAGGGCTTCTCATTCTCGGTGTTCGAACGCCGCGCGGGCCGTGCGCCGGATCTGGACAATCCCGACAACCTGCTGGTGATGGGCCGCTTCATCGGCCGCGTCCATGCCGTGGGCGTCACCCGGCCTTTTCAGCACCGGCCGGAACTGACAGTGTCACGGTTTGCCATCGAGAGTCGTGATTTCCTGCTGCAAAAGCACTTTATTCCTGACTCCCTGATACGCGCCTATGAGACGCTCGCCAACGACCTGATAGCCCGGGTCGAGGCGGTATTCGCCCGCACCCGCGGTGTGCGCCGTCTGCGCATTCATGGTGACTGTCACCCCGGCAATGTGTTGTGGCGTGACGATGCCCCCAATTTTGTGGATTTCGACGACACCATGACGGGGCCGGCGGTGCAGGACTTGTGGATGCTGATGTCGGGCGAGCGCGATCAGCGCCAGGGGCAGTTGCTGGAAATTGCGGAGGGGTACAACGAGTTCCATGACTTCGATCCGCGCAGTCTGGACATGATCGAGGCACTGCGCACGCTGCGCATCATGCACTACAGCGCCTGGCTGGCGCGGCGCTGGGAAGATCCGGCATTTCCCAAAAGTTTTCCGTGGTTCAACACGGAGCGCTACTGGGCAGAGCACATTCTGGAGTTGCGGGAGCAGATGGCGGCCCTCGACGAGCCGCCTCTTCAGTTGTTTTGAAACTCAGGGCGTCTGCGCGTCCAGCAGTCCGGTGACGGCGGTCTCGATCAGCACGATGTCGTTGTCGCGAAAGCCCATGTGCACCATGCGGACGACGCCTTCGCTGTCGACGAGAAAGGACGTCGGCATGCCCCGCACACCATAAAGCTCCAGCACTTCATTCTTTGTATCTGCCGCAATGAGGTAGTCCAGCGGCGTGTCCAGCAGAAATTCCCGGCCATCCTCAATCGGATCGTCCACATTGATGGCGATTACTTCGAAACCCTGGTCCCTGTATTGTGCGTACAGCTCGTTGATCAGCGGCATTGAGCGCAGACACGGCGCGCACCAGGAGGCCCAGAAGTCCACGTAGACAGTCTTGCCGCGCAGTTCAGACAAGGTGATGGCGGGCTTGCCGTCCTGAATGTCCGGCAGCGTGAAATCCGGGGCGGGTTGCCCTTCTTCAAGGGCCACCACAGGGGCACTGCCGGTGATCAGGCCCGCTGTGAGGAGCAGGGCGGACAATATTCTGCGAACGAGCATCAGGCAAACCTCCAAAGGGTGACGTAGCAGTCTGGCGAATTGGCTTCAGGCGGCAGAGCTGGCCAGTGTCGGCACACACTGCATCAGCGTTTCCCAGCGTTGCTTCTGTATTTTCAGCCGAAATTGCGCTTCGCGATAACTGTCGCGCACCTTCAGCTTTTCCCAATGCGACCATTTCTCGTGCAGCTCGGAAGATTTGGCTTCATACCAGGTTTGCTGATGTGCAGCCCAAGCGTGCAGAGCTGCCTTGCACTGTTCGTATTCCTGCTCCAGCCGCTGGCGCCAGGTATCGGCATTGCTGATCGCATCCGACAAGGCATTGAAAGACTCTGAAACTCGCTGGTACTGCATGTCCAGACGGGCACTTTCGATGACGACAGGAGAACAGCGCTTCAGTTCGCTGGCCAGTCCAAGCCAGGAACATGTGGCGATGAACCATTTGGTCGGATCGTAGTGCCACCAGCGCACCCCATTGCGGTAGTCCCACTGAAACGTGTGATGGAAATTGTGATAACCCTCGCCATAGGTGACCAGGGCCAACAGGGGGTTGTCGCGCGCGGAACTGGCGTCACTGTAGGTCTGTCTGCCCCAGATGTGCGCGACGGAATTGATCAGCCAGGTGACATGCTGGCTCAGCACCATGCGCAGCAGGCCGCCCAGCAGCACGCATCCGAGGATGTCGCCGTTGAGCCAGCCCAGGAAAGCGGGCAGGCCGAGGTTCATGACCAGGACCAGACTCAGGTAGTGGCGATGCTGCCACATGACGATCGGATCATTCTGCAGGTCTTTGGCATTGGAGAAGTCTTCCTTGCCGCTTTCGTAGTTGCGCAGGATCCAGCCCATGTGCGAGTACCAGAAACCAAGGCCGGCGGAATAGGGGTCCTTGTCATTGTTGTCAACATGGGCGTGATGGCGACGGTGATCGGACGCCCAGTGCAGTACATCGTTCTGCAGAGCGCAGGCGCCACCAAGCGCGAATACAAAACGGACGAAGGGGTGAGCCTTGTAGGACTTGTGGGACCACAGGCGGTGGTAGCCAGCAGTAATGGACATGCCGCAATAGCCCATCAGGATGACGAAGACCAAAATTTCGAAAAGGTCATAGCCATAGGTGAATCCGTACCAGGGAACCAGGGTCAACGCGAAAAATGGCGTGAGTGTGAAAATCAGCGTGTTGGTCCAGTTGATCGGGGCTTTCTGCATGCCTGGGTTCCTGCAAAGTTTCATGAATCAGAGAATGACGTCAGCTTTGACACTCTTGTCAGGTGAATTATTGCACGTTGCCGAAAATATGACGAAATCGCAACCACTTCGTGACTGGCAATGCCGCCGCTGGCAGTGGTGTAATTACACTCTGAGTCGCTTACTTCACCCACTGGCCAGGTATGCCCATGAGTCCGGAACAACTGCAGAAGCAGCTTATAGAGCTGCAGTCACAATTCGCCTTTCAGGAGGACCTGCTGAATGATTTGAACGCGATCGTGGTCCGCCAGCAGGATCAGATCGACGCCCTGGAGCGCGAGTTGCTTGTGCATCGGGAGCGCCTGCTGCATGTCTTGGAAAACCTGCCGGAAAAAGGCCAGAGCGCAACGTCCGCAGACGAACGCCCGCCCCATTACTGAGGTCCGAAGCCTTATTTGGCGGCGGCGACGTCTTCAGCCTGCAGCCCCTTGTCCCCTTCGCTGATGGCGAATTCCACGCGCTGCCCGTCCTGCAGCACGCGATGACCTTCGCCGCGAATGGAGCGGAAGTGCACGAATATGTCGTCACCACTGTCACGAGTGATGAAGCCAAATCCCTTGCTGGCATTGAACCATTTCACGCTGCCGCTTTCGCGGCGAGACTTGTTGTAGGGAACGCGTTGCTCTTCCACCACAGGTTTGCGGGGGCGAGGCTTGCGGTGATGTGTTGCTGCGGCGGCGGCGCCCAGGCTGATCAGGAGCGTGCCTGCCAGAACCAGAGGCTGCGTGTACTGGATTTCAATGAGAAAGACGGGGATGGCGACCAGAAGGGTAGTAATGAAGGCTATGCTGAATGACTTGTTGTAATTGAACATGGAGACTCTCTTCGCTGCTTATAATTATTATTGACTCGAAACACCCATCGCCTCATTGAATCTGACCGGGAGATGATCTGTAACGCGGGGCAATTCTATCGATCTTTACTGATAAATCAAACCCTTGGCTTTTCGGCCTCTGCGTCCCCGCCAATTGTCCTGCAAATGGTTCAGCCCTTATTCAGATTCTCGCTGCCACACTCTGGGCAGAAGTTCGGGAAAGCCATTGCTTCCGGGCTCTGCAACTCGTCCGGACCGTCGACTCGGTCCTGAGAATTCCACAGAGGAGACAGCCATGAAATTCATCCCACGTCACATCAGCACCCTTGCACGGCTCGCCATTGCGGGATCTGCCGCCACGTTGCTGGCATCGCCGGTGCTGGCCGAGACACGTTTTGAATACGCCGATGTCATCGAGTCCACGCCGGTTTATCGCACTGTGGAGGTGACCGTGCCCCGGGAAGAGTGCTGGAACGAGGAAGTTGTCAGTCATCGTCGGGCACATCCTGAGAGTCGTACACCGGCACTGCTGGGCACCATAATTGGTGGCGCGCTGGGCAATGCCGTTGGTCACGGCAAGTCCAACAAGCGCGTGGGAACGGTGGTGGGGGCGGTGTTGGGGCACTCCATTGGACGTGATATAGTCGCTGCGAACAGTCATGGAGGGGTCACGGAATATGAGACCGTGCGGCAGTGCGAGACCATCTATGACTACCACGAGGAAGAGCGCCTGATCGGATATCAGGTTCGCTACCGCTACAACAACGAAGACTATTCGGTGCGCATGGACAACGACCCGGGCCAGCAGGTTCGAGTGAGAGTCGATGTTCAACCGGTGTTCTAGAGGTCTGCTCCAGTGCATTTGACGCGCGGGCTGCACTTCGCCGCGATTGGGAGAGAAGCCGTGTTGAAGTCAAATTCACTGAGACCTGTTTTGCTGCGCTGCCTGGCGATTCTGGCTTGTACCGTGCTGGTCAACTTGCCGGCCGGTTCGGTTCATGCCCAGGGATTTCTCTTGGCCCAGCAGTCGGACAGTCCGGCGACCACAGAGGCGCCCCGCATTTCCCAGCGCGAAGCACTGGAACTGGTGCGCGCGCGTTTCCCCGGCAATGTGGTCAGCATCAGCGAGGTCCAGCAGGCGGGTGGTCTGCAGTACCGCGTGCGCATGGACAATGAAGGCAATATCTTCACCGTGTACGTGGATGCCGTAACAGGCGCCATCCGGCGGGAGCAATAAAGATGCGTCTGCTGGTGGTGGAAGATCAGAGTCTGCTGAGGCAGCAACTGGTGCTGGGCCTGACGCGCCACGGGTATGTCGTGGATGATGCGGCGGATGGCAAGGCCGGGCTGTATTTCGCCTCCGAGTTTGCCTATGACGCTGCCATCATCGATCTCGGACTGCCGTTGCTGGATGGCATCTCACTGATCCGGCAGATCCGCGCGCAGGGCAAGACTTTTCCCATTCTCATTCTGACGGCTCGCGGCGACTGGCAGGACAAGGTTGAGGGGCTGGACGCCGGCGCCGATGACTATGTCGTCAAACCTTTTCAGCTGGAAGAAATTCTGGCACGCCTGAATGCCTTGCTCCGCCGCGCGGCCGGCTTTGCAAAGTCACTCATAGAATTTGGTCCCATCGCGCTCGACATCACCAGCAAGCGGGTCACTCTCGGAGGCCTGGGCGTCGAACTGACGGCCTATGAGTACAAGTTGCTTGAATATCTGATGTTGCATCCGGGTCAGGTCGTGTCCAAAACAGAGCTGACCGAACATCTCTATGCGCAGGACTACGACCGTGACAGCAACGTACTGGAAGTCTTCGTGCGGCGCCTGCGTCAGAAGCTGGACCCACAGGACACATTGCATCCCATCGAGACCATCCGGGGGCAGGGCTACCGTTTCCGCACGGATGCCTGAGCGGCGATGAGCGCCACGACTCGCACTTCCGACTATTCCCTTCAGACCCGCTTGCTGACCGCTGTCAGCGTGCTTCTCACCCTGTTCCTGGGGCTTACCGGCGTGGTCCTGGATCGCGCGTTTCGCAGCAGCGTCGAGGCCGGCGTGGCGCAGCAGCTGCAGGTACAGTTGTATGTGCTGTTGTCAGCGGTGGAAGAAGACAACGGACAATTCTATTTTCTGGAAGATCTGCGAGAGCCACGTTTCTCTCAGCTCAACTCCGGTCTTTACGCACTGGTCAGCAGTCCCGCACAGCAGGAGCTGCTGCGAAGTCCTTCTGCTCTGGAGCGCAATTTCGATGACCTCTTCGGGCGCTGGGCCGGACTGGGGCGCGGGGAGACTTTCTTCGCACGCGAAGTTGCTGCCGACGGTGAGGAGTACTTCATCGCGGCGTATGGAGTGGTGTGGGAGAACGGCGAAGATCAGTATGACTTCGTGGTGATGGAATCCACCGGTACCTCGGTTGCGGAGATCAACAATTTTCGAGCCAGTCTCTGGTCCTGGCTGGGAGGGGTCGCAGTGCTGCTGCTGGTGCTGCAGCTTCTGCTGTTGCGCTGGGGCTTGTCGCCACTGCGCCGTCTTGCGGAGGATCTCAAACGCATCGAGTCAGGCGCGAGCGAACAGCTGACCGGGGCTTATCCGCTCGAGCTGCGTCCCGTTACCGAGAATCTCAACCTGCTCATCAAGACCGAACGCAAGCAGCAGGCCCGTTATCGCGAGACGCTCGGGGACCTTGCCCACAGCCTGAAGACACCGCTGGCAGTGATCGCCGGCGTGATGAATGGCCTGTCTGAAAAGACTGCAGCCGCGCCGGCCGCCGTAAATGAAGAACAGATTCGCACCGTGGAAGAACAATTGGAACGCATGAATCAGATTGTCGGCTATCAACTGCAGCGGGCCGTGAAATCCACTGGCAGCACGGCTCTGGCGCGGCGTGTCGATGTGCTCGACGTGGCGCGTCGGATTCTCAAGGCGCTGCAGAAAGTCTACGCAGAGCGACAGGTGGAAGTGGTGTGTGACATCGAGCCCGGCCTCGTGTTTCTGGGGGATGAGCGCGACCTCATGGAAGTGCTTGGCAATGTGCTGGACAACGCCTTCAAATATGGAGGGCACTGGCTTGCCATCAGCGCACGTGTCACGCAGGTGCCATCGCGCCAGTTGAGCATCGTCGTAGAGGATGATGGCCCCGGCATTAGTGCCACACATCAGGAGTTTGTGCTGCAGCGCGGCGCGCGACTGGACACGCTGGTTCAGGGACAAGGCATCGGACTGGCGGTAGTGACCGACATTGTAGGCAGCTACGGAGGTCAGATCGATGTCGGCACCGGGCAACGGGGAGGAGCGCGGATACAGCTGGTGTTCCAGAATTTTCAGACTACCGATATCACCGCTTCCCGTTCCTGATTCAGAACACCAGCGCGGCGACACAGCTGCACAGGGTCATGACAAACAGGAACCACTTGATGGTGCTCTGTTTTGCACGTACCGCGAACTTCACACTGGCCCAGGCGCCGAGCATGGTGCCTGCTGCAAGGACCAGCCCGGGTACCCAGCGGATCATGTCGAAGTACAGAAACACCCCCAGCGCGATCAGTGTGGAACCCAGAGAGCACACCATCTTCAACGCATTCGCCCGCACCAGGTCATAGCGCAGTCCACCAGCGAGTGCTGCCAGCAAAATGAAGCCTACGCCGGCCTGCACGAAGCCACTGTAAATGCCTGCGAACAGCAGCATCCACCAGGCCCCTCTGTTGTCGCGGACATCCACCACCGGCGTGCCGTCGGGCGGTGCAATAAAGTTCGGTCTGATGAGGATGATGAGTGACATGCTGATGATGGTAATCAGCAATATCGGCTTCAGGGCCGTCACGGGGATCACCGCGGCGGCCAGCGAGCCGAAGACACCGCCAATCAGGGTGGGCACCAGAATGGGCAGGATCGCCGCTTCGTCCAGCCGGTCATGATTGCGAAAGCCGCGAATTCCCACGACGCATTGCAGTGCAACGGCCACGCGGTTGGTGCCATTGGCCACATCGGCCGGCAGGCCCAGCAGCATGAGCACTGGCAGCGTCAGATTGGATCCGCCCCCTGCCACTGTGTTGATGCCACCCGCCACGATGCCCACAAGCGCCAGGACCACGAGTAAAGTGATGTCATATTCCATGCGCGAAGGAGTCCGGAAGAAGGCTGTCAGCGTGAAAGGCGTCACAGTGTAGCAAAGCACTGCGGGTTGATCTGCAAAACTTCCACTTGCGTCACATACTTGACCCAGGTGAATGCCTATTGTGACGCTGCCTTCAAGGGCAGTGCGCTTGCCGGTACCAGGTTTATCTGCAATAGTGCAAATGGACTTCAAAGGCGATTTTCAAGCACGCAAGAGCATAATGAATATTAATAAAATCAAAGGTTTTACCGTGATAGAACTGATGATTGTCGTCGGCGTGATCGGAATTCTGCTGGCTGTCGGACTGCCTGGTCTTCAGGACACCATTTCACGCATGGAGACCAACAGCCAGGCCAAGTCGCTTGTTGCCAGTCTCAATTTTGCCCGCAGCGAGGCCATCAAGCGCGGGCGCCTGGTAAGCGTGTGTGGCAGCGCCAGCAGCACCGACTGCGCAGCGGATGCCTGGTCGGATGGCTGGATCGTGTTTGTGGACGTCAACGAGGATGCAGATGGCGCCGCGGTGTGGAAGGGCTCGAAGAGATGCTCCTCTGTTTCGGGATCCACTCCAGGGCCTTCATCAATGACATTCAGGTAGGGTACCTGGTATTCATTCTGCCCTGCCATTCCTGCTTCCAGTGACAGCGTAGTGAAGCCCGTTTTACGCGCACTGTAACGCAGGCCATTTTCGAACAGATTGTTCAATATCTGCTCCAGCTGACTAACTATGACGCGCACTTCGGTGTCAGGAGGGGTGACTGCAATCGTGATGGTGCCATTGAGCTGATGTGTTGTTCCGTAATTCTCGACGAAGTGCGCCAGCCAGTCCTGCAGATTCACGCGTTCGCTTGCTTCCTGGCGCTGGCGGGACATCTGCAGTACGTCTTCTATGATGTTGTTGACGCGCGCGCAGTGTTTCAGAATGATCTCAACCAGTCTTTTCTCGGCGGGTGCCAATGCCGGGGCTTCATCAAGGAGCTGGCCGGCGTGACTGATGGCGCCCAGCGGGTTGCGGATTTCGTGGGCGATGCTCGCCGTCAGTCTGCCCAGCGAGGCGAGTTTCATTTGCCGCACGCGCTGAATCATCTGACTGCTGTCCTCCAGAAATATCAGTATGCTGGATTCGGAACTGGGCGTCAGAAACGCGAAATTGGCCTGGATCTGCGGGCTGGACTTGCTGAAGCCGAAAGTGGGAAGGCGACGGTTCGCGTTCTGGCGCCAGAGGTCAAGCTGCTTGCGCAGAACCACGGGCAGCACTGCAGCAGGAGTGACATCATCGGCTACGCTGGCATGACGCAACATGCGGTGGGCTGCATCATTGGAGGTCAGCACTGCCCCTGCTGGGTCCACAACGAGAATCCCAGTGCGCATGCGCTTGATGATCAGCTGATTGAGTTGCTCCAGATTGAGGATGCTGCTCGCTTGCGCGGCAGCCAGCTGGGCGCTCAGTCGCATGCGCTCCGCAAGTGACTCCAGATAAAGGGATGCCGCCAGTAGCAGCGCTCCGAGCAGGCCAGCCTGAATATACTGGTTCGCCGGGACACTCATGCGCAGGTTGAGATAGGCCTCACTGAAGATGATGGCAATACTGGCGACAGCGGCAAGAAAAGTGCTCATGCGTTTGCGCAGCAAAAGGCTGCCTGCCGCGACTGTCACCAGGTGCAGAAGTGCCAGGCCGCTCTCTACACCACTGGAGGCATGACTGAGCAAGGTCAATGCAAGAATATCGCCTATGAACAACGCGCTGATCAGCCTTTGCGGTACTTCCCTGTGTTCAGTTCTCCGAAACACCAGCAGTACCAGCAGACTTGATGCTGTATAGGTCAGAGCAGTCTGCAGAAACAACGCTGGGACCAGATTGCCCAGCTGCGTGGAGATGGGGTTCGTGAGGAAGCTTGCCAGCAGGATAGCGGAAAGCGCCAGACGATAGAGATTGTAAATCTGCAGTATCCGGAGGTTCTGATCTGGAGGAGGCGTGGCATCCATGAAGTCTGGTCGTAGTGGCGTCGGATTGAGGCGGCGCGGCAATTTGCGTTTTACTATTGGGAAGTGTTTGTCGGACAATATCGCACTTGCCTGCCGATAGCCATATTCACCCGGATACAGTGGCGCAGAGTCAGCAATTCTTACATGGGGCGTGTATGCCAGAGCAGTTAACGGTAGTGATGGCTCAGCTGAATCTGCTGGTCGGCGACATCCAGGGCAATACAGACAAGCTGATTGCCGCCGCGCGCCGCGCGCGGGACGAGCTTGCTGCCGACATCATTGCGTTTCCGGAGCTTGCGCTCACCAGCTATCCTCCTGAGGACCTGCTTTTGCGCCCCAGTCTGAAGGGACGTATTGAGCGCGCCCTGCAGCGCATCCTCGACGCCGACCTGGATATCCACATGATCGTGGGTCACCCGTTGCATGAAGGGGGTCGTCTCTACAATGCCTTGTCTGTACTGCACCGGCGAAACGTACTGACTACCTATCGCAAGCAGTGCTTGCCCAATTACCAGGTCTTTGACGAGCGCCGTTACTTCACGCCGGGTTCGTCGCCATGCGTCCTTGCGATCAAGGGGGTGCAGGTTGGTCTGACCATTTGTGAAGACATGTGGGAAGAGGGACCGTCAGGGCAGGTCGCAGAAGCCGGGGCTCAGCTGCTGATCAATATCAATGCCTCGCCATTCCATCGTGACAAGTTGCTTGAGCGCAAGGAGCTGCTGGCAACCAGGGCTCGCAGTGCAGGCCTGCCGATCATCTATGTCAATCTGGTTGGCGGGCAGGACGAGCTGGTGTTCGATGGCAGTTCAATGGCCGTTTCGCCACAGGGTGTGGTACAGGTCCTGGCTCCTTCGTTTGCAGAAGGGCTGTATCCGGTTCATTTGCAGCACGCTGGCGCTGCACTTGGCATACGTCCGGAGACGGCTGCCATTGCGCAGCCCGACAGTACCGAAGCCGCTCTTTACAAAGCGCTGGTGCTGGGCGTGCGTGACTATGTCACCAAGAATGGCTTCAAGGGAGTTGTGCTGGGATTGTCAGGAGGCATTGATTCAGCTTTGACGCTCACCGTGGCCGTCGACGCCTTGGGCAAAGACAAGGTGCTGGCAGTCATGATGCCCTTTGCCTATACGTCTCAGCTCAGTCTTGACCTGGCCCGGGAGCAGGCTGCACGACTCAAGGTGCAGTACCGGATTCTGCCGATCGTGGAGTCGTACAACAGTTTCGTCGACGCACTCAGCGCAGAGTTTGCCGGTTTGCCTGTTGATGTTACTGAGCAGAACATCCAGGCTCGCTGCCGCGGAGTGCTGCTGATGGCAATCTCCAACAAAAAGGGACTGCTGGTGCTGACAACTGGCAACAAAAGCGAAGTGGCCGTTGGTTACTGCACGCTTTATGGCGATATGGCTGGCGGGTTCGACGTGTTGAAGGATGTTCCCAAAACCATGGTCTACCGTCTGTGCGACTGGCGCAATTCGCAGGCGGATGCGGCGGACGGTCCGCTTATACCGCAACAGGTCATCGAGCGAGCACCGTCGGCAGAGCTTGCGCCCGGACAAGTCGATCAGGACAATCTGCCGCCCTACGAGGAGCTGGATGCCATCCTCGAGCTCTACGTGGAGCAGGACTGCAGTGCCGCCGACATTGTCGCGCGCGGCTTCTCGGAGGCCATAGTGCGGCGGGTGCTGCGTCTGGTCGACATCAATGAATACAAGCGCCGGCAAAGCGCCGTAGGGGTGCGTCTGACGCAGCGCGGCTTTGGCAGGGACAGGCGCTATCCCATTACTTCCGGCTGGGAGCTGGGAGACTGACTGACCCGGGCACCATGGCGTTCGCAAACGGTTTCATTCAACTTTTGAACAGGTACTCACGTGAAAGAACACATATTCAATACGCTGTCTGACTCGCGCGACTACTTGCATCGCTTCATGAACGATGCAGGCAATGTAGAGGCGATTGCCCGCGCAGCGAGTGTGATGATTGCCACGCTGCATGGCGGCAAGACCATTTACAGTTGCGGCAATGGCGGCTCGATGAGTGATGCCATGCACTTCGCTGAAGAGCTGACCGGCCGCTATCGCCAGAATCGCCGTGGCCTTTCGGCGGCCGCCATCAGTGATGCGGGGCATATCAGCTGTGTCGCCAATGACTTCGGTTACGACTACATCTTTTCCCGATATCTGGAAGCCCGTGCCCGCCCCGGCGATTGTCTGCTGGCCATCAGCACCAGTGGCAGCAGTCGCAATGTCATCAAGGCAGCGGAATTTGCGCGCGAGAACGGTGTCAATGTGGTGAGTCTTACGGGGAAATCAGGATCTGCACTCGGCGCGCTGGCCACCGTGGACATCAGTGCCGGCCAGAGTTCGTTCGCCGATCGCGTCCAGGAAGTGCACATCAAGATCATTCACATTTTGATCGAACTGATCGAACGGGAATTCTGTCCTGAAAATTACTGACAGTGTCAGCCCAGCAGGCCGAAAGTCAGTATGTTGAGCAGGGAACGTGTTTCTTCCGGCGCTTCCATCTCGGGATTCTCAGGTTGCAGTGGGCGTTGAGTGGGCGCAAGCGGAGTATTGTCGACATTACTGCCAAGCAGCCCGAAAGAGGCCGTGTACAGCAAAGAGGGGTTGGTGACATCGTTTCTCACGATGAAATTGCCGCTTTCGTCAAGCGCAGGATGCTCCGGAAAGTTGGACTTCAGCAATGACAGTGATGTGCCCGCCAGATCATCCAGGCCCATGCGCAAATAGCACTCCACCATGATCGCCACGCCATCTGCCACCAGCGGGCTGCCCTGGAAGTTCTCCACGACATAGCGTCCGCGATTGAGTGCTGCAACGTAGGCGCGTCGTCCGAGATAATAGTTGGCAACGTGAATCTCATAGGATGCCAGAGTGTTGCGCAGGAAAATCATGCGGGCACGGGCATCCGCTGCATAGTCACTGTCCGGATACAGAGCCAGCAGCAGTGAGAATTCGGCAAATGCGTCCCGCGCGCCGCCAGGATCTCGTTTCGAAGGGTCAGTCGGCAGAAACCGCGCCATGAAACCGGAGTCTTCCGCAAACGACGCCATGCCTTTCATGTAGTAGGCATAGTCGATGTTGGGGTTGTCCGGGTGCAGGCGGATGAAACGGTCGGCTGCAGTTCTCGCTGCTTCCAGATCGAGATTGCTGTAGTAGGCGTAAATCAGCTCCAGCTGGCCCTGAGCAGCGAAGCGGCCGAAGGGAAAACGCGACTCAAGTGCTTCGTAGGTTGCTATGGCAGAGCGGTAGTTGCGGGCGTTGAGCTGGCGCTGTGCCGTGACATAGAACTGCTCTTCGGTGTCGAGGCCGGCAAACTCGTCGCGCTCCTCGCCGTCGAAAAGGGAGCAGGAGGCGAAGGCAAGGCAAAGCGTTATCAGGAACAGAATTCTCACGCGACGACAACCTCTGGAATGCCGACGGCCGTGCCGCGGGCGAAAACTAGTGAAATCTGCAGGGCCTTTAGCGGGTATAATACCGCCCGCCTGTCCAGGAGCCGAACCGATCCGGCCTTTCTCCGATGGAGCCGTATTTAACCACAGCAACCGATGCAAACCCAAGGTGTGCTGTATTGTTTGTTCCCCGCTCATGTGGCGGGGCTTTGAGTGATCTGGATTCATGACGACGAAAATTTCTCTGCAAGCCCTTGTTCCGCCTACGCATGATGGCAGCCGCCTGGACCAGGCAGCCGCTGCCCTGTTTCCTGAGTATTCCCGGGGACGCCTGCAGAACTGGATCAAGGAAGGTGGGCTGCTGGTCAACGGCAAGCTGCTCAGGGGCAAGGACAAGATCAATGCCGGCGACAAACTGGTGCTGGAAACCGTGCTTGCCATCGAAGAAGCCCATGCTCCAGAAGATGTAGACCTGAATATCGTTTATGAGGACGACGACGTCATCGTCCTCAACAAACCCGTGAATACCGTGGTACATCCCGCAGCTGGCAATCGCACGGGGACGCTCCTCAACGGCCTGTTGCACCATTGTCCGCAGCTCAAGGAAATTCCCCGGGCAGGCATTGTGCACCGCCTGGACAAGGACACGACCGGCCTGATGGTGGTGGCCAAGACTCTGCAGGCCCATCGCATTCTGGTAAAGCAGCTGCAGCGCAGGGAAGTGGAGCGGGAGTACGAAGCCATCGTGATTGGTGTGATGACGGCAGGGGGTACCGTGGATCTGCCACTGGGCAGGCACCCGGTACACCGGCAGAAACGTGCGGTCATCGAAAATGGCAAGGAGGCAGTGACACACTATCGCGTGCTGAATCGATTCCGCGCCCATACCCATGTGGTCGTCCAGCTTGAAACTGGTCGCACGCACCAGATTCGCGTGCACATGAGCCACATTCGGTATCCGTTGGTGGGAGACCCCCTGTACGGTGGTCGCCTGCAAATCCCGCGAGGCTGCAGCGGCGCGCTTACGCAGTCACTCAAGGATTTTTGCCGCCAGGCGCTCCATGCCCGTCGCCTTGGATTTGTGCATCCCCGCACTGGCGAGGAACTCAGCTGGGAAGCTGCGCTGCCCGATGATATGCAGGCACTGCTCGTCGTCCTGCGCGAGGACCAGTGAACACCCCCGAATTGCTTGTGCCTGACTGGCCCGTGCCGGACGGCGTCATAGCGCGCGTGTCGAATCGGCACGGGGGCGTTTCCCATGCACCTTTTGACGGCTTCAATCTGGCGCTGCACGTCGATGATGCTCGGGACAAGGTGCTGCTCAATCGCCGGCTGCTTCGGTCAGAGTTGCCGGAAGGGATGTCGCTGCAATGGCTTGAGCAAGTTCACGGCACGGTTGTCGTTGATGCTGATGACGATGCAGTGGAGCGCTGTGGCGACGCGGTGTATGTTGACAGGCGAGGCATGGCTGGCGCTGTTCTGACGGCAGACTGCCTGCCCGTGTTCTTCGCTTCGCGCTCGGGGCAACGCGTCGCCGTTGCCCATGCCGGATGGCGAGGGCTGGCCGCCGGCATTCTGGAGAAGACTCTTGCGCGATTTCCCGATGCTGGCGCTGATATCCTGGTGTGGCTCGGTCCTGCCATTGGGCCCTGCCATTTCGAGGTGGGTGCGGAAGTTCGCGCGGCCTTTCTGGATACCTGCCCGAATGAAATCTCCCGCCTGCGCTTGCAGGAACTGGCGTTTCGGCCGGCACAGACTGGCGGCAAGTATTTTGCGGACCTTTATGTTCTTGCCCGTGAGCGACTAGCACACTGCGGTGTCACCTCCGTCAGTGGAGGCGGGTTGTGTACTTTCTGCGATGCGGATCACTACTACTCGTATCGACGCAACAGCCGAACCGGCCGCTTCGTCAGTCTCATTGGACTTGCGCCAGATCAAGGCTGACGCACTTCCTGCTTGAATTCCTACCCTATGCCCGCATTGAAGAGCACATCGAAACGCGCGACTGAGGACCTCGGTCGCGGCAATGCCACCACTTCCGGGAACGCGAATTCCCCAGGGGACACAAGATGCGCATGGATCAACTGACCAGCAAGCTGCAGGCGGCCTTGTCGGACGCTCAATCGCTCGCTGTGGGCAATGACAATAATTTCATCGAACCGGTTCACCTCGTTCTGGCCCTGCTGGACCAGAAGGGCGGGTCTGTGCGGCAACTGCTTTCGCAAACCGGGTTCACGATCACAGACCTGCGTGCGGGTTTGCAGCAGATCATGGAGCGCCTGCCCAAGGTGCAGGGCAATGGCGGCGATGTTGTGCCGTCCAATGAACTTGGCCGCCTGTTCAACATGGCAGACAAGCACGCGCAGAAGAAAGGCGACAAATTCATCGCCAGTGAGGCCGTGATTCTTGCAGCACTGAGTGACAAAGGCGAACTCGGCAAACTGCTCAACTCGTATGGTGTCAGCGAAAAGGCTCTGGAAAATGCCATCGGCAACCTGCGTGGCGGTGAAACTGTCAGTGATGCTGGCGCCGAGGAATCCAGACAGGCGTTGATGCGTTTCTGCGTTGATCTCACCGAACGTGCGGAGAAGGGCGAGCTCGACCCGGTGATAGGACGGGACAGCGAGATTCGCCGCACCATTCAGGTATTGCAGCGCCGCACCAAGAACAATCCCGTCCTGATCGGCGAGCCGGGCGTTGGCAAGACCGCCATTCTGGAAGGACTGGCCCAGCGCATCGTCAATGGGGAGGTGCCAGAGGGGCTGAAAAACAAGAGGATACTGTCTCTGGACATGGGATCATTGATTGC
>Ga0255097_1000009_pt1 | contig 181280 bp, 204 predicted proteins | sample Colum_Atlam_RepB_2_FD_188436 | JGI IMG/M metagenome (GOLD analysis project Ga0255097, IMG submission 188436) | Freshwater microbial communities from Columbia River, Oregon, United States - Colum_Atlam_RepB_8d | ecosystem: Environmental > Aquatic > Freshwater > River | place: USA: Oregon...
GACCAGCACCAATACCAATGTCGGTGCCGGGCCGGCAAACGTATTCGTTTGGCTGTTACAGGTGAACGTGCCGGCACCGACATTGGTATTGGTGCTGGTCACACTCTTCGAGGTCGTGTTAGCGACAACACCGGATGGACCCGTACACGTATTGCCACTCACCGTCCACGATTGTGTCTGTGAGGTGCAATTGGCGGGATAACACGTTGCCCCGCCACCCACGGCATAACTGTCCGTCGGGCTATTGCAGGTGACAGACGCTGAGCCAATCAGGCCATTACTGCTGGATACGGTCTTCGAGGATCCGTTGGGCGTAATGCCGGACTGTACCGAACAGCTATTGGCTCCTTGTGACCAAGACACCGCTTTATCGGTGCAATTGGCCGGGGCCGGCACGGCACAGGTGGAGCTGCCCGTGTTCACGGTATAGGTGTTTGTGGCGGCTGCGCAGGTGAAGTTGCCGGTGCCGCTATTGGCGGAGGTAGACGGCACATTGACCACGGCATTGCCGGAGGTCGTATTCACCGGGCCTGAGCAGGTCGTGCCCCCCACCGTCCAGCTTAACGACTGGGCCGTACACGTCGTGGGTGGAGGCGGTGCGCAGGTGCTGCCAGCGGCTTGATACGTGTAGGTATTGGTATTGCCGTCACACTTAAATTTGCCCAAACCGGAATTGACGTTCGATGAGGTCGCCGAACCGACCACCTGATTCGCGGTCGGACCAGAGGGTCCGGTACAGGTGTTAGGGCCAACCGTCCACGTCACCGATTGACTGGTACAGCCTGGTCCACCGGTGGCATTCTTTAAGTGCGGAAATGTTTTTAACGACGCCGTACTGCCCGCCGGGACAAGAACAGGCGCGGCCTGCCCATGGAGGCTGCACACCAGTAAAGTCAGTAGCCCGACCGGGCGCAAACAACGAATTAGGGCAGCAGGCATCAAGCAGTTACTCTCAAGTTTGACGCCCTAAATCAAGGCGATAGCAACACAATAATCTAGGTGTAAATGCTTTTTTGAGCACTTTTTTTAACAAAGTGCTTGACAACAACTTGCTATATGAAGCAATCTGTACTCACTTACTCAGGAGCAACGATCATGTCCCTACTTGCTGCAATCATTATTGCCATGGCCGCTGACGGCGCTCAGGCCGGCGAAGCGAAAGACATCGTCGTTGCGCCGGACACGGTCTGCCGCGTGGAAAACTCCGCGCTGAAGTGTGAGCCTTCACTTCAAGCGCTCTTTGAGTGTCGGCTGCCGAATGAGGCCGCAGCACGGGAACGCGTGAAAGGCGTTCGAGCTTATGGCCTCAAGCGAAATCTACCAACAGAGCAGACGCTACTCAAACCCTTGATGGTGTTTGACAAGCCCATCAACAAGGTTGTGCTTGAGAGCGATCAATACACGATCACTTGGAGCCATCACAGTCCCCTGAACGTGAAACAGCTTGCTAAGCGCATGGGCATTAAAGGCGGCATGTACACCGATAGCCATGGCACCATGGGGCTAACCACTTTCCGGGGCATGCTCAACATTACCCTCACCAGTGATAAAACGGGAACACTGGTGCAATGCGGTTATAACGATGATACGGGAGATTACTGAGCCATATCCACTCTCTTAATTTTGATCACAACGATAAAGGAATCATCATGCTTGCACTGACACGAAGCTCGGGCGAAGCCATTATTATTAATGGCAACATTAAAGTCACCATCGGCCATATTGAAAACGGCCGGGTCAAAGTGCTGATCGATGCACCGAGAGAGGTATCCATCGTGCGCGAAGAGCTGATTGAGCGCGATCAGCAAGCCGCTGAATCACCGGGCAATCAAGCGGAGCGTCCAGATGGGCGCTATCGCTCGACGCGGTATTGATAGCCTACATAAACAAAGCCTACAAGCTGCGAAAGCAAATGGAGAATGATCATGAATAAAACGACGAAACCCTTATTAACTCTGCTTGAAGCAACCTTACTTGGTGTCGTCTGCGCCTTCATCATTGCGGGTACCGCGTATATGCACAGGGTGAGCGTGAAAGATGATTTACTCTACCATGTTCGGAGCATGCGCTTGGATACTCTGGCCTTAACAAGAGGACAACTTCCGTGGCCCAACGTAAAAGATGGCAAATATCTAACGCCTCACAAGAATACGTTAAACGAGTACGGCTATCCCAACGATGAAATTAACTCTCACGAAGGCAGTCGTTTAATCGCCGTTGCTGAGGCCACGGCTGTAGATGGCTTCGTCATCTTGGCTGATGGCATGGAGCCTGAACTCTGTGCCAAGTTCGCGCCCAACTACCTGCGCTGTGTGGATGATGTCACGAAGTACGCCACTAATGATGCCGCTAAAGCGGTTGGAGAATGATCATGGTTGAATCCACTAAAGTTGACGACATTGTTTTTTTTGATGTGCTCACCAAAACGCATTTTGACCGTCTCGTTGCCAGCACAAAAACCGTTCAACTTACCGGTGCCGCTTATACACGCAACGATTAAAGGACTAGCCCAACAAGGCCACATCGATAGCGATGCGAACCTAAATTACTGAACCAACAGCAACAAGAGCAATAACCTGCACCTACCGGCGCAGGACTTAACCCTGAAAAGAGAGAAAACATCATGACCGATATGCCCCTAGTAAATGGTTTAATCTATATCAGCCTTAGCGGTCTCGCTTTGCTGGCCTTATTTCAAATCATCCAGATCGTGCAGCAGCAAACGTTGGTGGTGGTGGAGACCTTTGGACGCTTCAGTAGCATCCTCACACCCGGACTGAACATCGTGTTCTGGCCGTTCCAAATGGCCTCTGGCAAGCTGTCCCTACAGATTCGGCAGCATGTCGCGCACATCGACATCAAAACCGCCGATAACGCCTTCGTGCAACTACCGGTATCGATCCAATTTAAGGTCATCGAAGCCAAAGCCTACGAAGCGTTCTACACGCTCCGGGCACCTGAAGAGCAGATCAAAACGTGGGTGCTCAACAGCATGCGCTCGATCACGGCGAAAATGACGTTGAACGAGCTGTTCAATGACCGCATGCACATTGAGGAGCAGATTCAAGGTCAAGTAGCCGATCAGTTGGCCGAATACGGCTATGAGCTGGTGCGCATCCTGATTGATCAGCCCATGCTACCGGACACGATGCAGTCGTCATTTAATGCCGTGATCGAATCCCATCGCCACCTTGAAGCGGCGAAGCAGCAACGCGACATCGCAGTACAAGTAGCAGAAGGCGAAGCTGACGCCCAGCGCGCCCGTGCGAAGGGCTTGGGCGATGCCCGCACCAGTCTCGCAAAGTCCATGTCCGAGTCCATGGACAAGTTCAAGGATGCCGGTGTCGATGGCGAGCAAGCGATGCAACTGCTCACCGAGACCAACCGCATTGATGCGCTGCGCGAGATTGCCAAACACGGCAACCTCATCATCACCGACCTCAACAAAGAGAGCGGCGATGGCTCTGCCAAGCTCGCAGGCGTTCTGGCCGCAAGGCAAGCCCTGAAATCTGTCGCTAACGATGCTACCTAAGCGCAAAAAATTCCACGCGCTTTGCCAATACCTCCGAGTCCGTCTCGGGGTATTGGGCGAGCTGATCATCATCATGACATTGATGGTCAGCGGCCTAGGCGTGGCGCTGGCCGGGTTTAAGCTCAGTGCGTGGCTACTGCAGTAAGGGATGATGTTATGGCCGCTAGTGCGCATCATAAACACTTGGTTAGCCAAGGTGCAAAATGGCTCAAGCAGCGCGGGTTTTCGGTGGTCGCTACCGAAATAACCGCTGCCGGCAGTCGTGAGCAACCCGATGTTGTGGGTTTTCGAGCGGCCTGCTCGGTGATTATTGAGGTGAAAGTCAGTCGCGCTGACTTTCTGGCAGATGCAAAAAAGCAGTCGCGCACAATACACAGCGCGGGCCTCGGAAACTATCGTTTCTATCTCTGCCCGGATGGATTAATTCACCCGAGTGAATTGCCTAGCAAGTGGGGCCTGCTCTATGCCTGTGGCACCAAAATTATTGATCAGGTATCACCCGCCGGCAATATGTGGCCGAGCGGCGATGTGCCGCACGACATCTTAGGCGAGTGGTCTGCGTTTCTGCACGCGTCTAATTTAGCCAAAGAGAGAGCCATTCTTTTTTCAATTGCACGGCGGCTGGCCGCTGCAAAGCAGCCTTGATGATAATCGGAGATAAGGCATGAGACTTGGCACCTTTGAACTCACCGCCGCCGAGACGGAAATCATTGCCGTGATTAACGGCATCGATATTTTCAGCCCACTGCTGATTAAAAATAAGCTCTGGCAACTCGTTAACGAGCGCACCCACGAAGGCGCAGGACGCCATCGTCAACTCTGGCTGGCCTTACAGCACCGCCTGTCCGTCGAGCGCAAACGCGGCAGACTGCACATCGAGGGTGCTGGCTGGTGGGGACCCACCGGCATTGAACGCAATATCCATAACCTGCGGGTGGGCAGCACGCTTTATTACAAACCAGCCGGAAAGCAGAGAGCGCTAGAACCCGTGCTGGTTGAATCCATGGGGTCATTTTGGGCGACAACCAACCGGTTGATTGCCAAAAAGCCCATGCTCATCACCCTCGATAGCTTAAAAGCGGATCTCCGGCCCCGGATCAATTTCGAGTGGTTTGAGCATAAAACACCGGAGTCCCCAGGGCGCTGCTTACTGCCCAGCGAACTAGGGACGTATGAGACGCAGCAGATCCTCGAAAAACAATGGGGTGATTTCGTTCGAGACTGTGCGCACACCACCCAAATCACCCGCATGCCATCGGGCATGACAACCGAAAAGCTCCAACAGCTACGAATGTTACTGGCCTCAGAATAATCAAAACATGGCGCAAAACAGCAGAATAACCTCCCATTGAGTGTTGACATAAACTTGCCTTATAAGGTGTAATCATTTCATCAGCATGCAGCGCATGCTTTATGTAATAGGCCAAGCCATGAAGCTCATCATCCGATCACGCAGCATCAAACACCCCGGCTGCCGTCAGCATGCGGTCCGGGTTGAAGCGACCGTACTAGAGGTCATAGCCCATAGGGCAAACGGTCGGCAATTGATGGCCGTGATCGGTGACAGCGAGAAAAACCGCCTCATTAGTGCGGGCGTAGACGTGACTCACGGCCTGCGCGTGATGCGCATCGATAACCCGCAGGTGCCCCTACCACGCCTAGCCGTTGGCCAGCGTTGGTGCATGAACGAGAGCTACGCCCTCGGAGCCAAATCATGAGCACGTGGATTGAGCTGCGCTGCGCAAAACGCAGCACAGCACCCTGGGAGCCGGTTAAGGGCAAGCGCTGCTTTTCCCATGACAATAACGGCCCCATGGGCATGACGAAGGACTCCCAAGCCAGCGTCATCGCCCTCACAAAAAACCTTTACGAAGAGGCCAAAAAAACACAGTGGACCAAAACCCGTGAGGGCTGGATTTGTCCGTTTTGCAGCCAGGCCACATTGATCGATAGCGCAGGAACGACATCGTGACTGTAGGGAATTACCTTGATAGAAACGCAGACAGCCTGCAGCTGATCCCCAGCCTCGTTGACGCCTTGATCGATATTGCACAAGGCAGTGGTCGGGAAGACACACTGGCTCGCTACCTGGCTGATCCGCACGTTGTTGCCTGCCTAAAGACACAAGCCATGAGTACCCCGGATGAACATCTGGATGGCTACATGATGCGCTACTGGCTGGTCACGCCCGCGCAAGCACGTGAGCAAGGGCTGCCCTGCCACGGCATCCGTTTGCACCACATCCTGCGCGAAGACCGCGACCGGCACATGCACAACCACCCGTGGGGGTTCCGCAGCTACATTCTGAGCGGACACTATTATGAAGAATCCCGCGCACCGAACGGCACACTGCAACGGACCAAAGTCTGCGCAGGCGACACCTATGCGCGAGGCCCCCAAGACTATCACCGCATCACACAGATCTCGGCAGAGCCGCTGTGGACGCTATGCGTGCTCGATGCGAAAAACCCTAACGGCTGGGGCTTTCTCACCGACGAAGGGCATGTTGATAGCCATGCGTACTTGAATTACTAACGGCCAGTGCGTGGAATGACTGATTGCTAACCTAAACACCAGGATGAAAAGACCATGCCTAAGCACAAGAATCCCATCAAAGATCTCGACACGCCCTCTTTCGCGCAACGCTGGCTCCGGGCGTGGACTGACCGCCTGAATCGTCTCGGGGTTATCGGCGACCTACTGATAATGTCCGCCATTCTATTGACCTGCTGGGTCATTATCATGGCGGCGTTGTGCCTATGGAAGGGCTGAAAAATACCAAAAGATAACGGTCTCTACACCGCACCGTGTATACGCCGTTATACACGCTTAGTTTAAGCCAAACTGAGCAGCATCTTCCTCGGTAATGCCCAGCAGCTTCAGGCGCTCCGCGCGACTCGGCTGGATCACCGGGGCCGGCACATCGGTATACCCATACTGTGCCAGCAACACGCCTTGCTTACGCACGTCCCCCTCGGCCCGCCCTTCTTCGAGGCGAGAGGCCACGGCCAGCACCAACGCCAACACTTCCTGTGGACTGTTCACGTTCAGCCACACCATCCCGTGCCCAGGCTCTGCGCTGGGCGGCCGAACACCAATGGCCCAGCGTAGCTGGCCAACAGGTTGATTATTGGCATCCGTTAAATCCACTTTTTGACGACTCATCGGACGATAGAGCCACAACGAACCGGTGGGCGTGTCCAAGAAGTCTCGATGAACTTCTCGAAGAATGCGGGCGAGTTCACGCCCTTCACCAATATCAATAAACGCCTGTGTCTGCGTATTGAGCTCAAACACAATAAACGGCCTGGCAGCATCTTGAATCGTTTCATCATTGATTAAACTCATCAGGATAATCCCCCTTCAAAGTCCAGCTCGATCCGCGCCGCAGCACAAAATTCAAGGGTCATGACCGTGTCCCATATCGGGTCATTCGGCGCATAACCTTGCGTGGATAATTCCTCGCACGCTAACTGACGATCCGAGCCATGGGCGGCGTGATTTCGCGCAAAGGACTCCGCGACGTAGCGGCGGCTGGGCGGGTCATCGGTCAGGGATCCCGTATGGGGATCAAACGCGCCGGAATTATCCCGAGCAGACTTCAGCTGCAGGGCATCAAACACAACCCATTCCTGTGACCCATCGTAATAGGTCGCAACGATGCCATCATGGCCCATGGCCTTAAGCGCATCTTGAACGCGGGCATCTAGCACGCCATTGGCGCGCAAATCCGATAACACATGATCATAGAGCCCCCCTTGAAAAAGCTCACCAATCAGGGATACACCGGGGGCATCCAGATCCAGATCCGCTTGCAGCGCCTCGTCTATTCGCACCCGGTAGGGGTGAACGAGCTTCAAATAGACGGGAATAATGCGGGGATGCTCAGCAGACTCCGCATAAGCATCTGCAGCGCTGGCATCGCAGGTATAAATGCCTGGCCCAAAGGTGCCCACCGTGGACGGCTCAAACGCCTCAATATCCACCCCGGTGCCGTGGTACTGGACCCATGGCCGGCCCAGGTCATCAGTCGCGACAGATTCGCCAAACCACCGCCAAAAATTGGCGACCCCCTCATCGGTGGCGTGAATCCGGTCGCCGGCGCTGTTAAACATCGAACGGTCACGGGTCATGGCGCACGCTCCACTGCCGGAGACGGCAGCTCAGGTGCCGTGTCACGCACTAAAGTCTCAACCACGGTGGTCGGCAAATGCCGATCCATGAGCGTCGTCAGGCGACCATCGGGCAGTGCAAACAGCGGCGACACCCAAGCATTAAGCGCCTCTAATCCCGCCGCTTTGGCAGCCAATACCCGGCGGTGCCCATCAATAACGCGTAAACGACCGTCGTTCATTTCCAGCACGCTGAGCGGTGGCGGCTGTTCGCCGGCGAGGAAGCGTTGCTGATAACGCTCAACATAAGCGCGTTTCGCTGGGGACACTTGCCCTTGCGCATCGCATTCAGGCAAGTAAAGGTCCTTCAATAGACAGGACCTCAGCTGATCCACTGGGGTGCCGTCATCGGTCGTATAGTCCGAGAGCGCCCAATCGCCGATGTCGGCATTGGCCCGATCAGCATCGGCGAACAACCGAGGGCTAGGCTCGCCCCGTGCCGGCGGCCATTGCCCAATAAAATCAGCCCATACCGCATCATTCGGCGCATAGCCTTGCTCGACTAGCTCCACATAGGCCAACGCAGCGCCTGCGTGCAGTTGGGCGGCCTCACGGGCATGCTGCTCAGCCAGATAACGGGGGGTTGGCGCATCATCAGTGAGGTCTGCGCTGTAAGGGTCAAAGCATCCACTATTGCCGAGCGCTGACTTCAGGCTGCTCGCATCAAAGAGGGTCAGCTGGGAAAGCGCGCCGGCGGCGTTATGCGTAATCAGCGCATCAAAACCACCGGAGAACGCCTCACGCGTCGCCGCGCGAGTGAACTCCGTGTCGAGTAATTTTTGTGGATGAAGTACACGGGCGTAGACCGGAATAACACGAGCATGGCCGCTGCGTGCGCCATCAAGTTCAGCAACGATGTTGGCGTATTCCGGTGTCCCTGAGAAAAACACGCCTGTCGTGCGGCTTTTTGCGGGGTCAAACCCTGAAAAATCGTGAACGGTGCCGTGATAAAAGACCAACGGTCGGCCATCAGCATCGACAGTTTGACTATCACCAAACCACCGCCAAAAATGGGCGATGCCATCATCCGTTGGATGAATGCGCCGGCCGGCACTGTTCAAGAGCGAGCGGCGAATGCCGTCGATTAAGCCGTAGCCGGCGTCTTCAGCTGCTGACGCATGAGCGCGAGACTCTGCCTCATGTCGTGCCGCAGCAAAACGATTTCGGAGGCTGTCAGCCGACGAGGCTGCCCGAAAGTGACCGGCTTCGCCTTGTGTGAGTCCTTCAAGTCCATGACCTAAAACCTCCTGACACAGGATCTGCATCGCGTCCCCATGACGCGCGCCTATCCTCTCTATCATACTGGTTTTTATCGCAATGTCGAGTGCTCCGGGATGGGCAGTCATAACCGCCGCCCCAAGCACATGCCCGCCATGAGATTCAATGTAGCCCCGCAAGGCAGCAACCGTGCCGCCCATCGTCAACGTATCATCGAGCAGGACATAATCACGGCCCACCTCGATCTCGCCCAAAAAATCCGGCGAGAACAGCAGACGAAAATCTGCTTTTTGATCCGTGCGACCCACATGATTGGTCTGCACCACATCCTCACACACGCGCCACCCGAGCGCGCGCTCCAGAATTGCCGCCACAGCAAGCGGCAATCGATTATGACCCGCCGTCTCACGAGCCATCACCGGCAGCAAATACGGCGACGGCCGCGCAGGATTGCGCTGCAGGGATGCCACCGCCTGAATAAATTCAGGGGTCATTTTTCGCGAAACGAGACTTAACGCGGCCAGACTATCCCCCTGCTTCGCGGCACGGTATTCAGGCTCAACAGACAGGCTGTTTAAGTCGCCATTACGCACCACCGGGGGGAAGTCACCCCAAGGCACCCGAGGGGCGCTGAAGTGCTTCATGAGGGCTCCCCGAGCTTGGTCACTGCCGCCAAGAGGCTCGCTGGCCGCCGCGACGCATCGTGCTCATCGAGAAAGTTGCTCCACACAGTATCTGTGGGTGGATAATCCTGACTGGCCAGCTCCTCAAGTTCGAGAACGACATGGGGATGCTGGCCATGCAAGGTGCGCACAAAGGCTTCTGCTTCGCAGCGAGGCGTGGGCTGAGCATCAGTCAGCGATGGGCTGTACGGGTCAAACGCCCCGCTGTTGAAGACTGACTTAATCTGCTCGGGACGGAACGCGACAAACTCGCGTACTGGACCAATCCGGGCCTCGCCCTCGAAAATAATACCGTCATAACCCTGAGCCTCTAAGTCTTGCCGAAATGCTTTGGCATCTGTCGCCGTCATCACATCTTCGATGGTGTCGATTTGCGACAAAGGAAAAACCTTCGGATTTTTCAGCGCCAAGTACACCGGCAAGCATTGAGCGCCCTCCCTAAAATCAACCCTATTGGCAAACTCTGAGGTGTACCGATCTGCATAACTCGGGCAATCCGTCATGAAAAAGCCAATATGGCGTTGCGGGCTTTTGAAGTTCACCGCAATGCCCTGCTTTTTGAACGCATCGAAAACACGCTGAGTGCCGTGGTAGGCCACCAAGGGCTCCCTGGTTTGCGCGGAAACAATCTGTGAATGAGGAGTGGCTTGCGAACCAGTGTTTATCGTATCGCGCTCCCAATCGCCGAACCACGCCTTAAACGCTGGCGTTCGCGTCTGAACCCACGCGAAGTAAGGCAATACCGTTTTGCCAGCGGCTACAGCTGCTTGCCAACCCGCATGAGCGCCAAGCGATTTTGCTGTGCCAGTCCATACAGTGTGTAGTTCGGCCATGAGATCTTCGGGAGCCTTGAATAACGATGCTGGGAGGACATTTTTCGCCTTAAGAAGCGACAAATATCCGCTGGATCCATTACACGACACAGCAGACAGTCTGTCAATTTTAGTTGTCAAAAAAACGCATTTCATTATCCTCAAAAAATGTTTCATTGCCTGCAAATCGCAAATGACCTACAGTGAGGGCATCGAACAAGCCGGCCTTGTAAATAATCATGCCCTCAAAACATTCATCAGCAGCCATTGAAGAGATCTTGAGGGCGCGTCGTGAGGCGCGGGTCAATCAAGCATCGATTGATTTGGAACGTTTGAATAAACACAAACGCGCAATGGCCTTGCTTCGAGATCCGCAAAAACGCCCACTCGTTGAATCATTCGCTCAGAATGAAATTAATCGCTGGGATTCGCTAGGGTTGTGCTCAGAGCGCTATGTGGTCGTTTGGCGCGAATGGCTTCGGCTGCCACTGCAACAACTGGAGCACGTCATGCTTCAGCCTGACGGCATCGGACCTGCCATGCGACAAAACTCCCCGTTTTATGGGGAGTTGTTTCAGGTATGAAGCGCTGATTGAGGACAAAGCATGGCTGCTGACGCACAAGGAAATCAAAGATACGTCCGCAGAAAATAGTGAGCCATCGTTTTAACAATACGAGTGCTCACCTAAAAATCAAACCAGATCAAGCTCATCAATCATCTCTAACACTGGCCCTAACTCACGATGCTCAGCCAGAAACTCAGCCCATACCTCGTGGGTCGGCGAGTAATCCTGACTGGCCAGCTCCTCAAGTTCGAGAACGACATGGGGCCGCTGGCCATGCAAGGTGCGCACAAAGGCTTCTGCTTCGCAGCGAGGCGTGGGCTCCGCATCGGTCAACGATGGACTGTAAGGGTCAAACGCCCCGCTGTTGAAGACCGACTTGATCTGATCGGGCTCCAACGCAATCCAAGCGGTTTGCTGCTCAAACTCCGTTGATCCGTTGCTCGCCCGCGCATCATGCACCACCCGAATACCATCGTAACCGGCCGCCTTTAACCAGCCGCGCAAGGCATCGATGTCGGGGATCACCGCGCTTTCAGCACTAACACTTTGTGCTGCCTGCTTAAAGCCCTCAAAGGTGGTGATAAACGGGTTTTGAATAGCCAGGTAGACCGGATATAGGGTGTCGCCGTAAAGCCCGGCACCGGACTCACCGGCGCTGCTCGAAAACCAACTGCCCACGGTGTCGAGACTCGGCGCTCGGCGCGCCACTTTAACGCTCATTAGACGGTCGAAGGCCTCGATATTGCCCAGCACATCAACGCCATCACGCCGTTGCACATAGGTGCCGTGATAGACCACTGCCGGCACGCCGGCAACGCTCACCACCTGACTACGACCAAACCAACGACTGAAATTGGCGTGGCGTGTAATGGCCGCTTCCAAGCTCGCCAAATGGCTTACGGGTATTAAGGCGGGGATCACAGCCTCTCCGCGCAGCCGCGCCGCTGAGACACGATGACCGCCATCCAAAAGCGATACCTCGGGCGCAACCCCAAGCGCTTTGCGCGCCCGACGATCAGAGAAGCTGACACTGATCGGTGTGTCGATACGCCTGTCTGCATAAGACACGCAGCGATCCGCATTCACCGTGCCATCAAATAACATGCCATCAGCATTAGGAGCCAATAACGATAGGGGCAGTAGGACATGCGCATAAGGCTCAGCCCTGCCGGCAGTCGGCCACGCCTGACGAGGCTCAGCAGCATGTTTGCCGCCCCACCAAGCCTCATGAAGAGTCTTCGAGGCCTGCTCTTGAGAGAGCGTGGCCAGCAGTGTTGGGCGATCAAGGCGTGAAGCCATCAAAGCCGCCTGGTTGACGCCACGACTCCCAGCAATAATGGTACGCATACTGAAATCCTTGTCGCAGAGAAGGTTAATTCAGCTCGGGCGTTGCCTCGTGAGTGTGCGCTACAACGCGAACGAGGCTCACATCAGCATCCCAGCCATCCAACTCAGCCAAAGATCCGTCACCGGTGAACAGGCCTGTGTCGGCAGCCATAAAAGGGACATTTAACAATTGATTCCGAAGCGTCTCGATTGACTCGCCCTGCGGATCATAGGTGACGTCAACGGTTAGCCTGAGCGTCACGAAATCGCCCTCTGACAGCGAGGCAGAGGGCTGCGAAAGCACGGGGGCTATTGCGGGTGTGGGACCCTTATGCAGGGCCACCTCAGCACGCAACGCATCAATCGCCATGGACTGTTGAATCAGCAACCAAGATGCCGGATCCGCGCTGCGCGACAGCACGGAATCCAACGCAAGATCAAGATCAACATCCATGACAAAAGGGGCGATCTCGTACGCCGAGCGAAGGACCCCAAGCACGGATCCGACTTCCGGTCGTGAGAAGACGTCACTCACATTCGCCGCCCGAGTCGCTATCCCTTGTGCATCACAGGCCAACTCATCAAGTGAATGCTCAATCGAAAACAATGTCAGCATGGATGTATCGCCGCTACGCAAACGATCCAGTAGCCGTGAAGCACCGGCTGGCACCTCACTCAGCTGCGACAAAATATCGACAGCGGCACCAATAACCTCTCGCGTCTCCTGGCGAAGCGAGATGTGCGAGCGCGAATCGTATTCATTGGATAAGTAATCACCCATGCGCTCATACACGCGACGGATGTTCATCCTGAGATCAGGAGTAATGACACGTCGTTCAGTCATAACGGGGCTCCTCCAGTTTTTTAGTTAAGGGAGCATCCATCGACTTTTCAGGGAACCAAGTCGCCTTAAACGTCATCCATGCCGGATCTGAGGCGGGATAGCCCGCATCAGCCAATTCAGTAAAGGCTAGTGCCGCTGCAAAGCCCACGCTGGACGCTGAATGATCCAACACATCACCCACCAACTTGGCCGCTTCAAAACGCACGGTTGGGATCGCGGTGTTGGTCTCTACAGCACGAATTGCTGCCCTCGCCCGCTTGGCTTCATGCCAATCGCGGTCGGGTTCGATACAAGACAGCAAGGCGTGACAAGAGTCCATCAGCGCTGCTGTGATGCGCTCAGACTCAGCAACTGAAATTTCAGCCGAATCCTTCGCCTCCACGATACGCTGGTAATCAGCGATGATCGTCCTCGCTTGCTTGCACTCGGCTTGATCTCGATCCCGTTGCGCACAATTGATCAGTTCACGGCATGACTTGACCAAAGGCCTCGCTCGCCCGTCACCCATCAGCGCTTCACGCCCTCGATTAGGCCTTGGATAATCAGACATACGACGCCTCCGCTGACGGGGTCGGCAGGCTGTCATCCGGGTCACACAGTCGCGTCAGTCGCTCAATGAGCGCCTGCATATTGCCCAGCACCGGAGAAAGGTTGGACGTGCAATCACTCAAGACCTCATGGCCATTGCCATGGATAAAGTAAAGATAGCCCGCCGCCGGCGCGTCAGCGCCAGCATGCGCATAAAGGAATGTCTCGCCGTCATGAAAGCAATCGTCCAACACCGCGTTGGACGATTGGGACGGGGAATGACGCCATCCATCAGTATTGCCATCACCCACCGACAGCCAAAACCCAGCAGCCATCAAATCCTGAACCGCCTGACGAACGATCATGACTTCGACCTCCATCGCCGGATAGGCGCTGTTGGGTTTTGGCGTCTCAAGCAAACCATCAGGCTCAGCGTCCATAGCCAACGGTGCGACCTGAGTAGCCTGGCGCGCCGATAGCACAACATCCGCCGGGAGCTCATTCAGCGTGGCCTCCACGACAGCGAATCTGGCCTGAAGAAAGTCAACAGCACGAATGACGCGAGCCTCTGGCCAATCCGTCTGAATACGGGCCAGCAACAGCTTCGCGGACTCTGGATCTGAAAACACCGCCACTTGATCGAGTAGCGGATTGGCAAACTTCATCAGCAGCTGACCATGAAGGTTAGTAAGCAACGGCGACCCCAAATCAGCGCTCGCCTGAAGCACGAGGCTTGCTGCTACTGCAGGGTCTCTCAACGCCAGAGACAACGCTTCATGCGTTACCACCAAATAGGCCGCATACGCCTCACGCGCTTGCGCCTCTAAAGCGGCCTTCACCGCAGCGGGCTCATCACCGGCATCGCAGGCTTGCATCGCCGCCGGCATCGGAAACACCTTGTGCTCATCGCGCAAGGCCGAAACAGCACGACGATGCCCCTCATGACTGCCATCATTAAGGTGTGAAAACTTCCAATCTGAAAGCAAAACGCCTAAGCGCGCAACCGACGCTAACTGGCTCGCCGCTCGCTCAACCAACACCGATACCGCAGCACTCATGATTCCAGCTCCAGCTCAGAAACTGCAACGCGTGCGGCGCGCGCTCGGGACTCGACCACGCCAACAGGCTGCGCTTCATCTAGCCAAGTCGTGGACACGAAATAATCATTGGATACATCCAGCAAAGCATTCAGCACCTCAATGGGCTCACCAAACTCACAGGACAACTCAGACAACTCGAACGCATAAGGCCTCGGGTCCGAGGCGGTGGCTTCTGCCGTGCGATGATCAAAGACCTTGAACGTACCAACAGGCTCATCGTCTTCATGGCCTTTCAACCAGAACGACCCTAACAACAGCGGATAATGCGGCTTGAAGGGCGCATCGAGCTCAACCACAAACGCGCCCGCGTCAAACGACAACTTGCCGTGATTAAGCCGAGGGCCGGGCAACGGCAGCAACGCTTTCAAGGCGCGCACCTCATCACGGCTATTGATCACACTGAGCGCCAACGTCGCCATATTGGCCGGCGCTTGATGCTGGCTCAGCAGCACGTTACGCGCCACCAAGCGGGCGTCTTTTTCATTGGCCTCAATGGGCGTAATCGCATGCAGCAACGCCGCCGAGCTACGCGCTAACGACAACAGGTGTTGCGCCGTCATCGCCGACAATCCGACGACATCATCGTCGTGGCGATCCTCCACTTGCGCAGCCAAGGCTTTCAAATCCAGCACCGACAACGCAAGACGGACAGGATCACGCAGCGCACTCACCACCACATCCGTAGCAGTGTGGCGTGACCGTCCTAAGTGCTGACGATTAAAGGCAGCCAACGACTCAGCAGCATCCGCCAATTGCTGCCAAAGCCGTGCCGACTCAATCGTGACGCGAAGGCCGCCCACAGAAACTCCAAGGGCTGTTGGCGAGCGGGCGTCATCGCGCGGCGCATACAAGGCCGCGTTCAAGCGAGTAGCAACGTCATTAAGGGTAGACACACGAGCAGCCAGCTGCTCAGAGGTAAATGGCGACATGGCGAAACTCCCAACCGCAGGAAAAAGAATTAAAGCGTCATCTCAGGTGCAACCTCGGGGGCCACCTCAAACGGACTTAGTTCGGAAGCAGAAACCTGGATCAATAGCGACGGATCATTCAGCGGATGCACATCGATAACAACATCGCTGTCGGTCACATAACCCAGTTCGGTGGAAATACCAAAGACCTGATAGATACCCGAACTGATGCCATCATCCGGGTCAGCCCAACACACAGAAGCGCCAGGGCGAATGAAAGAAAATTCGGACGGAGCGGAGTACATAAGATCATGATCGAGCAAGGTCTTAAAACCCGTAGCGACCGCCAAGATCGAATCATGCTCTTCCCGAGAGAGCGAAGATAATTCTTGATCTCGGACCTCAAATATTTCGGGATCATCGCCGCCAATCGCCTGGCCGGACGCGTCCACCACATGAATCTCGCCGGCGCACCGGTCATAACCCACTTCGTAATCGCCAATACACACGGCATAACGCTTATTTTCGTCAGAAAGACCGAAAGTGCCGTCGTCCACCAGGTGGACACGGCGCTCAGCAATCATCAATGCCATATTCAGTTGGCCATTGGTCAGCGCGAGGGATGCTGCAGGGGTGAACTCACCGACCATGGTAAAACCTTCGCCGCTCACATTAATCGTCGTGGCATCCGCTTCAACCAACGTAGCAACGGCTTCTAGCTGACGGGCAATATCATAGGGCGCGACAACATCAGCATCCGGGTAATGCACCACTAATGAGAAGGTCTGCGGAGCAGTCGTAACCACAGGGCGAGTGGTGCCGCCCGAAATACGGCCAACCGTGTTGCCGTTATTATCCATGAGCGGCCGATTAATGCTGCTTAAGTGGCGCGCATCCTCAAAGGTATGCTCGATGGACTCAGCAAGCTCAATCAGCATGCGGGCCAACTCATTTGCGCGGCCAACTTCGACAAACGCAGCATTGCCGGTGTCCGTAATCGCAATATGCAAAAAAGTGTCGCGCGGCGGAGTAGACATGGTGATGACCTCAAAAGAAGTGCCGCAACGAGCGGCACAATCGGTGGTGAAGTCATTACACGACAAGTCCAATCAACTGTCAAATTTTGCTGTCAAAAAAACACTATTTACTAGCTTAATGCACTTAACAAAAGAGCATGATAGGCTTGCGAACACCACACTGCTTAGAGCTCATTGAAGGAAAAGGAGAACAGCATGACAGTTGCACTTGATTCAGCAACAAAAGACGTTATCAACCAATTACGTGAACGTTACGAGGCAAACCGCTATCTCGAAGGCGCGCTGTCATGCGGCGCAGCACACGCCCTAATAGAAACTGCCGAGTGCTTTCAAGAATCAGGGATTTTGGCTTCTGATATAAAAATCATGGATAGCTTGGCTGAAAGCCTTAAGTTAAAGCTCCATGATGCGTGGCCATATACGATGACCGCGCAGCTAGAGAGAGCAACATTCTCTGGCGATGCAGTAGCAATGCTGATGGAGATCAATAAATATGTCGATGGCTTTCTTGCGCTAGATGATAATGATCACGACCCGAGCTGCAAGCAATATTCTCTAGGAGTGATTGATCATTCCGACAGCGACGACTTAGAAACTTACCGCCTCTACGCTCAAACAGCGAGCGAAGCCTTGTCGGCGTTTACGGTGATTTATCCAAATGACGATGTCTTTCAGGTGGTATATGTAGCACAAGGGGATCTTAACCCTGGTGATTTCTTAGAAGAACATCACGTCGATGGCCTAGACGAATTTGAAGACCCATCCCCATAAAAAACACGTCAAGCATGGATAAGCTATATGCGCATGCTTGACGATGGTCCGAGATAACGCCAGATTGGCGAACGATCATGGGGATGCAGCATCAAGGGCCGCCAAAAGCTCATCATCCGTAAGCTCCACTGAGGCATCAAGGGCCGCATGCTTCAGCAAGCTCACGCGGTAATCCGAAACAAAGTTTTCAAGCGCGGCATTAATAGCAACCCGCTCAAGACCCATCGGGTTTGGATTGCCATGAGCGTAATCAGCATAGGTCAGCTCATCACTGCCATAGACGAGATAATCGGAACGCTCGCAGCGAGCAGCCAGCGCATCCTGAACAAACGCCGCGCCAGCACGTGCAAACAGTTCGCGAGGAGTCTGCCAGTAGTCGGCACTCCGACCCTTGTCGAGTTGCTTCGCTGACGCAAAATAATTGCTGTCTGTTCGCCCTAACAGCCTTTGTGCCAATGACGGTGGCATGTCTAATGCCAAGCGCTCAAACGCTTGGATAACAACGGCGCGTGAAACGCTCCCAGCAACCGAGTCAAAATTAAGATGGACCTGATTCTCTGAGCCCTTTTTCAAGCGTTTCGTCAGCGTTTTTGTCGCCTCTGCCTCTAGCGCTTCGCAGATTGCATGGCGATCAAGCGCGACATCGATTCGACCCAACAGTTCGTGAATAGATGTCGGCTTCTGAGAGGCGTCCAGGCGCGCAACGGCATCAGGCAACTCTGCATCCAAAATAGCACTCGCGCGCTCCATATAGCCATCAAGCGTCTGTGACAAGCGCACCCGAAAATCGTCAAAAAAATGATTTAAGTCTTGAGGTGTCATGGCGGGGTTGTTGCGCAACGCGACGCCTTTAATTTCATCCCGGATCCAAGACGTGGCATAGCTGAAATGCTTGTCACGCTTCTCTTTAGCCTCAGCCAAGGCCTCGGCCACTGGACGCTGCCGAAGCTGGATCGCGTTATGCACCGCATTCATTGCAGGATGCTGCGAAGCCATATCCGACAAAAACGCCTTACCTCCCCCCTGATGCCAATCAAACGCATGAAACCACTCATGCGCCAAGGATCCGGCCCCATTCAAACGCGTCAGGTTAATAACAAAACGGGCTGACTCAAAATGAGCGGCGAACGCCCCCTTGCCACCAGTGCCTCGCGACCCAAACGCCAACGCGAGGGTTCCCCCGAATGACATGGCTTGCGGCGGCAAACTGGTTGCCGAGGACAGATCACAGAAACTATCAAACGCCATATTAAGCACAGCCTGGCGTTCGTCTTGGGGTAGCCATTTACCAAATTCAATAGCGCGAAACCCAAAATGGGTCATCAAATCCTCGCCGGAAATATCGCGGCCATTGCGCCAATCCTGACCCTCACGCACCAAGCGTTCCAAGTGTGGGCGATGAAGATGACGATCAATCGCACGCTTTTCATCTTCAACCGCTAGTGTCGCCTCACTCTTGACTGTCTTCGACTTAATCAGCAAGCCCCATACGGCCTCATCAGTCATCGGCTCACGACCATAACGGCCCACAGTTTCCAGTAATTTTTTAGTGAACACTGTCGATAAGCCAGGTGCTCTTTCGCCAAGGTCATCGTTACCGGAATACGCCAGCGCACGCGCGAGCTTAGAACCGAGCGGAAGCTGAAGCCGCCGACCATACACGCTCCACTCGCTCAGGCTCCCCGTCAGCGGCTCCTCAGCAGCGATGCGGTAAATACGATGGACCGCAAATCGAACCTCTTCGAGTGTTTTAAGTCCGTGTAACTGATCGCGAATTAAAGACACCGCATCGATGTAATCGGTCTGCATGCTTAAATGGCCATCATCGGTGGCAAAGGTGGCTTTGCGCGCGTTTTCCGGGGCCGGAGGAATCGCGTCTTTGATGGCTTTAATCACCAGCGCCGCGCGCGGTTCAACACCATCATCGCGCATCGCCCGATAATCCAGCGACGGCCAAATATTGGCTTTCACCACCAAATTCGCCCGCTCCACCTCGTTCATGCTGAGCAATTCACTTGATGTCAGCGACTTGCTGTAAAAATCTTTACGCGCGCCACCGATTTTTTCACCCACATCATCGATACGGCTAGTCTCTGACGCATCGGGCTTCGGAGCGACAACAACCGCTGCAACAACTTTCTCGAAGGCAGCAGTAGCCTGCTCGCGAGCAAGGGCTTGAGCCATCTCTTGCTCTACAGCGAGCCACGCATACAGACGCGTACCAAGACCTTGCGTAGCCTGCTCATTGGTTGTGCGTTGCAAAATTCGGAATAAGCTGTCCATATCGGACTGCTTAAAGGTGGCGACAGGCGGCAATGAATAACCCGAAAAATCATTGCTACGCATCGCCAAATAGTCATTGGTCGAAAGCTGATTATTCGAGTCCAAATCACGCAACGAAACTCCTTGAGCGTTCTTCAAAAACGCCGCAGAGCCCCGTATGTAGTCTTTATCCGCCACACCCTCGCGCACATCAGCAAGTACCCACTGGGTCATCGCACTCGATAACCCATCAAGCTCAGCCCGTGATGTTTTTTGAAAATCGACCCGATACACGGCATCCAAAAACACTTGAGCAACATCACGAAGTGCCGCCTTACGCACAATCAAATCCCCCGGTAAAATGTATTTACCCGACGGTTCACGCAAAGGGTTCAAGAGGTCTGCAGGGTCGCAGCGCAGCACGGTTTCAGAAAAACGGAAATCACGCAGCGCGAAAACACCATACTGATTAGCGCGCAACGGCAGCGCATGACTCAAGTTAACTTGAACCATATCCTCAGCAACACACCCCGCCTGCACGGCCAGCTCACGGGTGGGGTAATAGGTAATGCAGGCATTGCCACGCAAGTGATCTCGATCACGTAAATCATCCAAATCGACCGCGACACCACCGCGCCCAAGCTGACTTGACCGGAATGCCCGAAAGGCTTCCTCCAAGGTCTGCGACGCGGCATAAGGGGCCGGCGAAATATCTTGACGTGCAATCCAGACGCCGCGCTGCGCGGGGTCCAGCACCTCTTGCGCGACTTTGGACCAAGCGCCTTCGGGGGCCTTAGTCGGTGCAACATCTAAGGAGCGATAGCGCACCTTATGCACGGGCATTTCGATGACATCCGCCATGCTCAGCGCCGGAAACAATAGCCTCAACTGCTTCATCGTGAGCTGTGACTGCACCGACGTCGTTTCCATGACATCAAAAAGATAATCCTTAGTCACCTCGTCGTAGCGTGACTGGCGTTTGAATTGGCCACTAAATCCCAGTACCTCCAACGCCTCTTTGAAATGCGTATTACGTACTTCCGTCATCTTCTGCAGATCAGCCGGCTCAATCGATGTATCCAGAGGATCCCGACCATTGAGCTCACGAAACAGCTGATCACTGAATTTCTGTGTATTCAACACGCGCAAGACCATCATTGATTGGTCACGTAGTGGATTGGCTGGCACCACCAATAACGCTGCGCCATAACGACTCAGATCAAACCAACGCTGAGTGGGTGAACCAATGACATCAGCCATGAGCTTGCTCCGAGTTCAACGCCAATGTGGGCGCAAAAAGAGATAGGTCATACGACAAGAGCTCGCCCTCGTCATCGCTCACCGACAACGATTGCAGCGGCAGATCATGGACGCGTAACAACTGCGCCATGAAGCCGGCGAGATCACTGGGGCAGCGATTAACCAAAATGGCATCAATCGCCCAGCTGTTATCCGAGCGCAGATGTGCCGCCAAAAAAGACAGCCGCATCACCTCGAAAGGTGACTCAAGGCCCAACTCAAGCAGAACATCTAGCCCGCCTCGCGCACTTGGCATGATGACAGCTGACACATACGCATTGTCATCTGCCAGGCGCGCCTCCAATGGGCGCAGACCTTGCAAAGCGGCACCCGTGGCGGCCAGCACGCGCGTGACCAAAAAAACGGTCAACGCTTGTAGATAATCCTCACGGGTACACAGCAGGGTTTGACGCAGCTGATAGCTCATGAATCCAGACTCAATCGCAAAATAAGTGATCCCATCATGTCGCATCCCTTCAGCAAAAACAATTAGAATGTGCTGTCAAAAAAACAACTTCGGCTATCCCTGAAGACAAGATCCGTATGGGCGCTAGACCACAAACGCCCAAGCGCCAACATCCGCCACGCGGATTGACACACGAGCAGCGATCAGCAGGGAAGAAAACAGAATTACTGCAAGAAAAGCATCCCGCTCGGCGAAAAGCCGAGCGGGATGCGGAGAAGCAGCATTACTTAGTGAGGAGACATCTCTGCAGGCGCAGCGGCATTCGACGGAGATAGCTTGTTAAACAAGCCCTGAACCATCTCAAAGACATTTTTAAGGAAGCCCTGAATCCGCTCCAAATGCGTATGGTCCTCACCGGGCAATAACGGCGTCTCAGACGCAGACGCCAGCATCGAGGTTTCAGACTGCGAAACACGCTCTTTCAGGCGATCAAACATCGGGTTGCCCATGCTGTCATTACTCAGCAGCTCTTGGCCGGCCTTGGTGCGCTGACGCTCAAACGAGGCCATCGCCTTTTGCATATTCTTCGCGGCAACAGCCGTGCCCTCGTGCCCCGCACACGCATCAACAAACGCGGCGTGCAAGGCTTCGTGAGCACCGCCCGGACGCATCTCTGCAATCACGGAAGCCTTGGATACGCCCAATAGATCGGCTTGTGCCTGCACCTTCTGGCGCACCGCGTTTGTTCGTTCATGGTTCCAAAGATATTCCTGATGACGCTGATAATTGCTCACCGTATTTTCTAGCTGAGTCGCACGGTACTCAGATAAGCGCGGCAACACAGCGGGACGGCTGGCCAACATGTTTAAGCCGCCCCCGACAAAGCCTAGGGCTGCGCCACCGAGCTGCCCCATACCGCCCAAAACAGCACCCGCGCCGTCCATTAAAGCGGAAACGCCCTCGCCCAAGCCTGCTGTGTTGCTTTTTCCTGCCTGGCCTTGGCTGCCCTGCTGCTGCCGGCGCTCTTGCTCGCGCTCCTCAGCAGCAAGGCGGGCCTTATTCGCCAAGGCATGCTGAACTTGTTCAGGCGTCAAGAGCGTTTTTGCGGGGACAACAGCCTCCGTCCCCGATGGCAAGACAGCGTCTGTCGGCACCGGATCTACCTGCTCCACAACCGCTACTGTCTCAGCCAAGGAGGCCTCTACAGGGGCATCAAGGGGATCCACGGGATTCGTCGCCGACACGGAATCAGCCGTATCCAGCAATAAATCAACCGCAACTGAAGGGGCAACAGGTTGCGGCTTGGGGAGGCCTAAATCAGCAGTCCAGTCCGGCAGCTCGTCCATATTCATGACCAGCTCACTTTCATCGAAATCAGTGCCGGGATAGCGCTGCTTTTCCACAAAGTCAGAGTCAGGGATAGTCATTTCAATAATCCTTAGCGTTAAATTAACGTATTGCTCGTATCAAGGCATTGCGCTGAGCTTGCTCTTGCGCAGCTTTGACACTGTCTTTTAACGGTGCCAGTTTAATCGAGGTATACACCGACAAGAGCGCTTCGATGCGTTGCTTTTTGTTATAAATTGCTTCGCTTAAAAATAATGAAATACCCCGTGCATACAGAAAGTCAGCGAAAAGCGCGCGCGATGACACCTCGGTGATTTTCGTATTCCACTCGGCGGACATAAACCGCCGACCCGCTTCCGTCAGCATCATCTCTCGCGGCGACATGCTGTCATAAGACCCCATGGGCGCTTGAGGCAACGACCCAAAGCCGTCACCCTCATTCAATGCAAACGCCACTGGCATGCCGTCCGCTTGAGCCGTAATGGCTTCCGCATTCGCCGCCGCCACCTGGACATCATCAAAAGCAACGTTAGGCGGCGTGCCGCCGGGAGGCACCGAGCCAAACAAAATCGCATACTGCGCCTTCGTGGTCGCCCCCAACACGCCCGCGCGCTCAGGGTGCGAATCATCAATCCGAAAGGATTCACAAAAATACGGCGAAGGATCCGTGCGCCAGCCGAGGCCATTAAGACTCTTGCTTAACAAATTAGGCAATTGATTGGGCTTAAAGGTGCTTCGATCCTTTGATGAAACACTGTCTGCAAAAGCGGCCGAACGCTGCTGTCCGGCACTCGGTTTGCCGTAGACAAAATGCAAATGGACAACCATCTCTTTTTGTCCGGCCGGGGGACGCTTTACCGATCCACCGGCATTGGTATTACCAGACAACCCCAACAGTTGCCCAGGCTGCACGGTTACACCCCGACGCATGCCGGGCGCAAACCCGCTCAAATGGTAATATCCAACAACATCGCCAGAGCCCCGCTTAATATAAATGGCGTTGCCAGCCGACCCTGCGGGGCCAATCGAGGTGATCACCCCCGCCGTGGTTGAATACACCGGCTTACTGACGCCGGAGGTACTAAAATCAAGCCCATCATGTTGATGCGCGCGAGCGGTGCCTCCCGAGTTAGCAGCACCACCCCCTCGGAAAATGCCAAAGCGACTGGAGACTACTTTACGTTCCGTCGGAGCGACCATGCAGGCAGCATCCGTCGCTGCGACAACAGATCCGGCCGGCAAGGCCAAAACCAAAGCCAAAGCACCTAAGCGCACAACCGACGGGGACGCCATCATTGCACTTGCGCCTTCATGCGCGAGCGAGACACATTCATTGCGGCATCACGAGCTTGCTGAGGCAACCCGCTGTTTTCGAGCTCAATCGACACAAGCGCCGCCAAGTTGGCCTCCATACGCTCGTATTGACGGTATTGCCGCTCCATGATGAATAAGTCTAGCGCCTTCATTTTCAGCAATTCGACCAGCGCACCGCGCTCAACCAAACCAGTCAGCGATTTCGTCCAGGTTTCGTATTCAACGGAGTCGCCGCCATAGCGCGACACTTCATTACGCAGCTGAACCGACAACGGGAGACCCGATGCGCCATGCGCGGAATCCACACCCGATGAGTCGAGCTGCAGCGCTTTGAATGAATTGATCGCCGGAGACATAAGCGCATCTTTATGCGCCTTGCTCAGTACATAAGCCTGGGATGCCGACGTATTCGCTTGCGACTTAGGCACCGGGGCGTCAGGCAGACCAACAGCATGGTTCACAAAAAGCTGCTTGGCCCGATAGAGGTCTTCCCCCTCCATCGCTGGCTCAAATAAGGTGCCGACCATCAAGTCAGCGCCCGGCTTACGCCCCGCACTCGAACAAATGCCCGAGCGCGCTTGGTCTTCAGTACAAAACTCAGCGCGGTTGTTCACCATGGTGCGTTGCGCCGCCAACCGGTCCCCATAGGCACCCGGTGCGGCATAGACTTCCGTCTGCACGCGCCGGCGTCGTTCGCCATCCAGCGCACTGGCATTTTCAGCCAACGTCACACGGTTCGCATACACCTTACACGGCGAGTAGCCTTGGCCAAATTCGCCACCAAAATCAAGTCGCGCCTTGGTCACACGCTCTGATTTACTCTGAGCCTGCAAGCCTTCGGACACCATCTGTCCAGCAACACGGCTGGCCTCTGCGCCCTGGTTGGCTGAAATCGCTTTCTGCTTAGTCAGCACCGCAATAGCAGCCATCAAACGCTGATTATTGACCTCAAGCTGCGTCGAAAGCGCGGCATCCACTGACGCGACATTCGCCTGCAAGGAAGCTGTACTGCTACGAAACACCGGCTGTACAATTTCGTTAAGGTATTGGGGGCAAAAATACGCAAAAGACACTGTCGATGTCAGCGCCAAATTGACTGCAAAAAGCGTCTGCCATTTTTTAGACATTATCGGACCTCCCGCGCGGCGGCATCTGCCAAAATACGGCGGTGTTGCGCGCTCAAGCGTCCGCCAAAGCGTTCGCCGCTGGCCAGTAGCAAGGTCGCCAAATTAGCCTCAATACGATTGTTTTGCTCTAACTGCTGCCAGCGAAGCCAAATCTCCAAACCGCCCATTTTGGCCTGCTCGATAAGCAGGCCGCGCGGCTCTTGGAAAGCCATATTGGCCGACCACGATTTCGCCTCCTCCCCCCCAAAATACTGATTAACACGGAGCTTCAGCATTTCGTTCGGGGAACGGTTGCCCATTTCTTCAGACTTGGTATTGGCGACGTCAATCATAGCCAGCGAGTACGCAGGCACTGACAACAGTGCATCCTTACGATTTTTCAAAAACGCGTACTGCTGGCCATCAGCGGTTTTTGCATTAGCGGCTGGCATGAGTTCATCCGGCGCGCCCATGACATGGGCAATAAACGCTTTGCGAGCATCGGCCTGCAGACTTCCGGCAGGCGTGGCTTCAAACAGCAGCGCCGCATTCGTATCACCACCTGGCAGGGGAGACAGCGTACACAGCCCATTATCTGCCTCTGACTGGGTACAGAACTTATTACGATGAGTTTCTAATCGCGCCTGCAGCGCGTCCACTCGCGAGGGCACCATACGCCCCGAAAACGTATCCTGCTGACCCATGCGCGCCATAGCCGCATGCGGCAAGGCGGAAAACGCTCGATCCAGCGATTTATTCTTGGCCATGGTGCCGCACGCATCATAGCCCTGGCCCATTTTTGGGCTGAACTTCAGGTAGGTATCCGTGAGGTTAGCGCTAGTGCGTTGCGCGCCGGCCGCAGCCACCATAATCTGAGCTGCTTTTTGTATGCCCTCGGCTTGAACCTGACCCGACACAGCCTCTTGCTTTGTGGTCACGCTCAGGGCGGCCATCAACATCTCGAACTTGGTTTGCATGTTGGCACCAAAGGTGGCACCAAACGTCGTGATCGACGCGGCTACCTTTGTGGTCAGCTTGCCAATTTCGAGATTAGTCCACACCTCGGCCTCACCACTGGGACGCTTGGTCGCCTGAGCGGTCACTGCTAGGCTGCAGCCCAGTAATGTCGCAATAAGCAGTTTTTGACGGTATTGCATGGTCACTGTCCTGTCAGTACCGGCGTGCGTCGGTCAGCCACTTGGCCAACCAACGCAAATGCCGCCATCGACGCCATTGCGCCAGTTTGAAGCTGTGAAGCGCTCGCTGCATCGCAAGCACGCGAGGTGCAATCAATCGGCGAGGACGCTCTAAAATCAGCCACCATCGCCGCGTAGTCATAACCTGCAAGCTCGGCCTCGGGAGCAAGGGTCATTTCAGTAAATGCCCCCGCATAATTTGAGTCCCAAGACTGCATCCCATTGGGTGACAAAACACAGATTTCCGCTTTCGCTTCATCTTGTGAACAATAGGCTTTGCGACGAGTCGCGAAACGGGTGCGCTCCGCCTTAACCTGAGATCCCACGCGATCAGACGCATAGCTTTGCATCAAATGACTGACGTCGCGATCACGCTGGCCACCGGCGGCCACCATCAACTCGGCCTGCTCCTGCTTTGTGCATTGCGCCGACTCAGGTTGCCCAAAACGCCCGGAAAAATCACGGGTAGCATCAACAACACGATTAGATTGGCTCATAGCCCCCATGGCATTCGCTGTCTGCATCGCAGACACCCGAGCAGCATCTACCCGCTGCTGCGCAGCAACGGCCGTCTGCTTAATTTGAATCGTCCACGCAGAGGCCTCTTGTTGCATCGTCGTCAGCAACTGCAAAGCAGACAACCAAGCAGCATTTGCTGGCGTTACTGCGCAAACGGATAGCGCAGCAACCAGAGCCGTCAGGCGCAAGCGTTGGTGAGCGCCGCCAATCAAAATAAGTTCCCCATACGATCCATCAGTGACGGCTGCGCTTCACGCGCGGATCCACTAAATGGAGATTTTGGCGTCACCTTAGTTGGAGACGTCGGTGTCGTCGTTGTTGTGCCACTAAACGTTGATTGAGCAGGGGTAAAGGTTGTCGTATCGACGGTGTAAGTGGTGCCTGGCGCGGCGCGATACTCTTTGCCGAGATCAGGGTCAATCTGGCCCAACAAACCGCCAACGCCATCATTGGTCATCCCGTTGATGTCCTTAAAGCCATCAATGTTGCCAATTTTCTCAAGACCTTGATTGATCGGACTGGTCACAAGACCGGTCAGCTTGTCAGCAGCAGAACAAACCTTCTTCTGAGCGTACTTCAGCAGGGCCGACTGGGCGGCCGACGTAATCGAGGCCAATGAGGGGATTGCAAACGACAAATCGAGGATCTGGCTCGCGCCAGACCAGCAATTTTCACTCACATTGAAAAGCTGCTCGACATCGACAGGAATCGACGCCATTTCAGTGTGCGCCTTAACGGCCGCATTAATGGCCCCACCCACGGTGCCAGGCTTGCCGGCGGCACAATCTTGAGTGCCCGCTTTAATTTGCTCGGCTTGCACCGACTGCGCCTGATTAATCTGCTCGCTACTGGTGGCCACAAAATTCTGCGTCCCATCCACCGCCACCGCATAGGTGGTCATGATGACGCCGCCACCCAGCAGCGCGCCCAGCAGAACACGGCGATCCACCCAAGGAGACACCAAGGCCCAGCCTGACTGCAGGCGGGCCTTTAATTCAGGGGAGAGTTGAACTTGAATGTCACGCATGAGAATAGCTCCGCAAAATACCGATGATTCGCGTCAGTCGCTCGCCAGAGAAAATCTCTTTGAGCAACTTGGCGCGTAAAAACGTGTCAAAACGACGCAGAATCGACAGTGATTCCACTGACGTGGCGCTGGTCTGATCCAAATAAGTGAGTAGTGCCGCGATAAAAGCCGGGTTACGCTGGGCGATGAACTGAATGAGGTACATGGAGCGACTACTGGTCAGTCGTGACATCAAACTGACCAAAGGAGGCAAACACTGCTCGACATGGCCGACATGCTGATTGACCGTGGTCTGTAGCAGCGACAAAAAAGCCTTGACCTCATTACTGTCGGGGCGCTCACCCTGAACGTAATCAAACGCCCAAGTATCGACGGTATCCATGTGATGCAAAAAGCTCAAAAAGCGCATCGAATGCGCTAATTGCCCGAAGAACATAAAGACCGATTGACGATCAAGATCCAATGGATCAATCGCCGGCTCGGGAGCCTTATGTCGATTCAAGACGCTCAACATGTCGGACGTGTTAGCCATGCCATCATTCCGCGCAAAAATGCTTTTCTCATTCTGATTCAAAAAAACCAAAACAGCAACTTTTGATCCCCTTGAATGCGGCGCATCAAGAGGATCTAGTTGTCAGGCCTCAAGCGACTCTGCTTCAGCCTCCGCCGCGCCCTCACGAATTGCCGCGCGCCGTGCCTTGCGCGCTAAACGCCGCGTCTCTTTAACTTGCTCATCCTGATACATCGCACGAATGTCATTTAAGATTTCCTTGTCTACGTTCGGGATGTAGAAACTGGCCACATGATCATTCGCTTGCAGACGCTCCAGCAGCGGCTTGAGTTGGTCATCATCAAACTTACCCACCAGCGCAGTACGATTGCCACTGACGCTGAGATTTAGGCTGCCCTCAACGGCCTTGCCGTTATCCATAATGGAACCATCAGAGAGCAACTTACCCGACTTTGATTTCAAACCCGGCAGCGTGATCGTGAAACCATAGCTGTTCTGACGCAAAGTAATGCCTTCGACCTCATTGGAGTCTGTGCTGAGCTTAGGCCGATCCATAATAATCATCTGAAGCTCACCCCAACTCTGAGGACGACCATACTTCTCCACATGACGCACGACATACTCGCAAACATCGCGCGCAGCGAGCGGCACCGGAATAGCTTTGACCATCGCAGGCGTTACACCAGCCTTCAGCAGCACGCCGCGCTGACGATGACCGTCTTCATTGGTGTAAAGAATGGGATAACCGATCCCCATGGTTGCCCCGAGCTCAGTTGCCCGGTAGGTGTTGCCCAGTAAAACGTGGCGACTACGAACCAATGAGCCCGTTGGGGCATCATCAAAAGCCTGACGCAACAGAGAAGCATTGCCATACTTTGCACTCATATCCCAACGATTATACAAATCGGAAGACAGTTGCACGTCCTGGGCCTTCAGCGCAGACAATGTCATGTGTCGCGGGCGCTCTTCCGTAGGAAAACACACCTCAATCGGGTACTGCGACAACATGAACTCAGATCCCTCATCCGGGAATCCAATTTTGGTGATGACACCCATTAAGTCGCCGGCGACAATATCGTTGTACATCACCACCGTGCCGGGACGCGCGGACGTAATGTTTTTGATCAGCCAGTCGGCTTTATCACGGGCATTCTTAGCACCCGTGTGCTCACCGTCTTTGCTGTTGTTAAGCAGGACTTCCACATTAACGTTCTCACGCAACTTCAACGGCAACGCGTTTTTGACAAACCGATCACGCAGGGCAAACAATTGATCGCGCCAACCCGTTGCCTGGCCTCGCGAGTCGATAAACGACAAACACTGGTAACTGCCCAAAGCACTAATAATACGGTCGTTAACCTGCCGCGCCGTCATCGGCTCAACGGTCTCCTCGTAATTCAACGTCGCAATCTTGACCTCACTGTCAAAGGACGACGACGAGGACAGCATCGAAGCATTATCCAGCGCCTCTTCGTTCACCACTTTGGCAGACCACTCGTGAACATCGACAATAAACGGGTTAAGCCCTCGGTCAGTGAGATCCTGAATGCGCTCTTTGTAAAGCGCATCGAGTGTTTGGAAAATACGCTCCTGACGGTCCACAGTACCGGCCATCATGATGCGGCCCATGACCTTGTTGATGTAGTAACAGTCGCGCTGTAGCGACTCTTCTTCACTGAGCATTTTGATGTCGAGCACTTTCGCGACGTCCGGGTTCTCAAGCAACCACTGCTCAGCCACCGCATCGCCAACAATATTCAGGAGATCGCCTGAATCTGTGAGGTTGGCGTCGTCACGATTGGATGAGGTGTTGGCTGAAAGCTGACGCAATTTCGCATTCAGCATCATGGACAAACGGTACTCGCACGGGAGACCCGATTCGATGCTGGCCAAGATCGGAAAGACCACCTGGTCCTTACGATTAACGCGTCCTGCCCACTGCAAGAAATCAGCAATGTTTGAGGCTGGCTGCAACACAATGAACTCGCGCTGACGGTAATCGGAATCAGCAAACCGATTGGTCGCGTGCAACGAAATACCGGTCGAACCAGCTCGCGTGATGATGATGCAATCATGCGTACCATTCTGATATTTCGCCACCTCAGACACTGTGTCGGATTTAGGATGGCGCTTCACGTCGAGCAAACCTGTGGCTGAATTAGCCACCAAAGACAACCCACGACCAGAGACTTCACCACAGGACAAGCCTTGCGCAGCAAAGGCATTTTTGATCTCATCAAGGGGCGTCAATGACAAATCAGGGAACGCATCAATCAGCGCGCGGGTCTCCTCCTCGAAGAGCGCAAACTCTTTCGAGTCCGGCTCACGGTAGGTGACTTCGCCATAACGACCTTGCACCTTGATGCGGCAGGCGCGATCCATCATCAGGGAGAGCAGCTCTCTAAACTGCGGCGGCTTATCCAGCGTCATATTGGCTGTCGCACCTTGGATATGAAGATTAATTTCATCCATGCGCAACGCCTGCTCAGGCGTAAGCTCGCGCAGTGAATCAAGAGCATCCAACTCTTCGCTTAATTCAATCAGGCCCAAGCGTTTAAGAATAACCAGATTGGTCAGCGACTCGCCGGTATTCTCAACTGCGATAGCGGGCTTGCGCCCCTCGCTCAAGGCCAATAAAGCGGACTCAATGGCATCATCGATCTTAATACCCATCAAAAATTGACGGTTAATTGAGTACAGACGAGAGCCAAAATTCATGCTGCTCGCCTGCATCCGACCGCCTTCGCGATCAGACTCTGACACGCGCTCAAAATCTTCAGCAAACCCGTCATTCAGCGCAACGACTTGTTCAGAAACATCGCCAGACAAATAGGACATGCGCGCCAAGATCACAGCCAATTTATTGGCCATGTCCACATTGCGAGCCGCGCGCTCTGATGGGGGGAAAATCGTCTTGAACGTAAGCTGAGACAGATCGTGCTCGCGCCGAATCAGCACGCCATCGCGCGCCATATTGGCACTGATCGCTTCGGACAAGGCATCACCGCCGGCTTCCAACGTGTCAGCCAGATTTTTGATGTCCACGCTACGCGGGAAAATCTTGCTGTAGATGCCAAAGCTCTTGACGCTTTTAAGCGGCGTGGCCGACGAGTACATAACCGAATTGGCTGCTGTTACCGCCATCGACATCGTGGAGCCAATGTTGGATTCACCCGACGCGACATGCGCCTCATCCATCAAAATCATGGCGTTTTGGCTGGCCAACTGCGTCAGCAGTCGTGCTTTCGGATTGACCTCAAAGGAACGTGCCAGCTGAGAATACGTCAGCAGCACCATGTCCGTATCATCCGGGACAGCGCCCGCCTCCAGAGCCTTCTTGCGAGCCTCGGGACGCGTCGCCGCAAATAGCACCTTTGAGTCAGAACCGAAGCGACGCACATTAACCGCATCGTTAAAGATAAAGACTTTCTTGAAGGCATCCTCAGAGCGAATATCACCGATGTCTCGGAAAATATCGGTGAACAACTCAGGTTTAATGGTGACAAAAACAGGCAGCTTGCCGCTGAGCTTGGCATAGCGAAGCATGCCAGCGACCCAACGCCCTTTACCCATGCCAGTCTGGTCGGCATTGATCATGCCTCGGCCTTCTTCGCAGGCACGAATACCTAAACCCAAGGCATCGACTTGCTCCGCCGAGAAGATCTGACCCAACTCTTCCAAAGGGTACTGCAGACGCGAAGCCACATAATCATCAATCGGACCATAAGTGGCTTCCAGATCATTAAGCGCCGCATAAATCGACGCGGACATATTGATCGGGATCATGGCGTCGGAAACGCCCACTTTAGAGGCCGACTGATACGGCACTTGGAAGTCATTTTGCTTGCGCGTTTTCTCAGTAGAAAACTCCGGGTAAGGCGCAAGCACATTCGAGGGTACAGCGAGGCCGGCACCGAGGGCTTTATCAATCACATCACGGTGCGTAACCGGCGCATTCAAGCGTTCATGCAGCTGCGCAAGCTCATCAGCCGATAGCGCGATCTCTTTGGACTCATGCAAACCTAGACGCTCAGACGCCCAATCTGTAACACCAAAATTCAAGAACACACCGCGCGCCATTGAGGCGGGCGATGTTGGCTGGGATGACACTTCCGTCCAAGCCGCCGTCCAAGCCATCTGAGTCATCTGCCAAGGCTGCAAACGATCCATCACATCGTCAGAAAGCGCCGCTGACTGCAGACCAATCGCAACAACATCGGGCACCGAGGGCGCGTCAGTCTGCCGCGAAGGCAACAATGTTGCATCCAAGACTGCAGCAGCCTCCGCCGGCGTTAACTGCGTATCCACCTGGGGCGCAAGCAGGGTTTGTGTCATCTGCTCCGCGCTAACTGCATCCGGTGCTTGTGCCTGAACAGCATCTTTGATGGCACGAATCACAATGGATTCGACATCCGTGGAAGCAACCACAGACGCTGTCTCTACCTTGGCTGCCTCAAAGTCTTCAGCCGTACCCACCACGGTAATTGACGCAAGGCCGGCATTAGCGAACTCAGCCGGCAAAATAACGTCATCCATCAAACCAAAGGGCATATCTTCATCAAGCTCAGCAGCAGGCTGGGGCTCAACAACGGCCTCGATAGCGACGGGTGGGGAAGCGAGTTTGTGATGGCCATAATGGGTAATCAGATCACTGGACCACTGCCATAGCGCATCATAATCACTAATGATGGGCAGCTTATCAGGGACATCGGCAGCTTCCAGAGGAACGGCGCGCCGGTCGCCAACGACAATGATGCGCACATTGAAAGAAGACCCTTGGCGGGCATACAGACGACCATCGACTTCAACGGATCCTTCGACCTCATAGTGATCGCTCAGGTAATTCAAAAATTGCTTGGAAGACGTCGATAAGGTGCCATCCGAGCGCGGGCTATCAGCACCCAAAATAATGACGGAACGACCGACATCGCGTCGTGCGGCCAACGCCCGCAGGGGGATGTAATGGTCGAGCTTACGCACCTGCGGGATAGGGCCAAATTCACGAGATTCATCCATCGCACCAAACGGTGGGTTGGTGATCATGTAATCGAAGGCATCAACACCAAAGGCTTGCTGGAAATTGAGGTCAACGGCATCCGCCTGAACAACACCACGAATACCCCGAACATTGCGTAATGCTTCAACGCGATTGGCATCGAGTTCGGCGGCGTAGACGGAGACCGAATCCGGCATAACCGTCGTCAAACCGCCGTTACCGGCCGTGGGCTCCAGCAGGGTTTTATTGACTACATCATCATTACCCAAAAGGAGGCGCTGGCTAATCACCCCCATCGGTAATGGCGTGGAGTATTGCTGCAGGTTCAGCGATGCCGCTGTGCGCAGCTGCGCGGTTGGCAAAGCATAGTAAAGACCCTTGGCGTCATCAAAACTCTCGCGCGTCGGACCGTTGGCGTTCGCCAAGAAGTTACGATACGCACTCGCCTCTAAGGCTTCCTGCAGCGCATGCACTTGCGCATCAGACGCCTGCGGCACCTCGCCATCCGGCAAGCGCCGCTCTAATTGGTGATCAAACGCATGCGTCGCCAATGTCTTCAAATCAGCCGGGCGAATACGCTGGCCCTGGCGAATCATCATGACAACACCATCGGCAACAAGGCGAAGGCTTTCGGCGTCGGTGGCGCGCATAAACGCAGCCACGCCCAGCCGCCGGCCAGCCGCCGTGTCTTCCATCGACACAACCCCTTTGTCATTGCGAACAAATCGTCCCGCCGGGGAAGCAAACACGGGATAGCCAGAAAAGTTAGTGCCAATGGGCAGAGCGACCTTGATGAGCGCGCTCATGTTGGTCTGATAACGCTCATTGGCTTTTTGCTTGAACTGGGCAGCAATCGCCTCTGCCGTTGTGCTGATAATGGGAATTGACGACATGCCCAACGCTTTTGCCAATTGCTTCACACGCAAAGTTTGATCCGCACCCTGCTTGCAATAAATCCCTGACATGGCTTGCGCCGCGCCCGGCATCTCGATAAAGCCAACACTGGCTAAGGCTTCGCTATTGCACTGATTTTGCATATCGAGCAAAACCATCCGTGCGCCACCCCCAGCCAGCTTTTGCTCGCCTATGTAGCAATCGATGCTCGACAAGTCTACCCAGTTGACCGCAGCAGAGGGCGCAGGCGCGAGAACTGGTGGGGCCTTGGATAGGCTGGACTTAAGCCCCGATGTCAAAGCACTCAAGCGAGACTCACTGACGTCAGCCAATAACAGTAAACGGCGCGCTGTAGCGCCGTTCTGCCACACATCAATATAGCGCTGCACTAGCTCTTCGCCACGGCGCTCCCGCAGCGTATTGAAATAGAAGCTGAGCGCTGCTTCGGGTGTGTCGCCCTGCACCCAGGCCGGCTTGTACGAGCCGGAACGAATGCTGTTGGCTTCACAAAAAATACGCTGGGCCTCGAAATCAATCGGCACGACACGCAACGGAGAAGACGCGCCCACGACGCGTGCGCCAGGCAGCCGAGAAAACGCTGAGTGCAAGACATCCGGCAAGCTGTTAAAGGTTTCCGTTGAAACCAAACGTAACGATGCCTCAGCATCGTCAGCCGGATCGAAGTCAAACTCAGAGCGCATGTACTTGCCTGGACGCGCTTCCCAAGCAATGACATAGCGATCAGAAGTCGCATCCGTTAAGCCCATCAGGTTGCGCCCCTCAGCCAAAGTAGACATGAGAGCGCGCGTCGAGGCCTCGCCAATAGGCAGGCACTCAAAATCATCTAGCGCTTTATACGGCAGCGGCTGAGCCGTTGAAAACATGAAACCACCATCCAGCAGCTGAACAACCTCAGCGCCGCGATCTTTAATGGCCTCATTAAAACCAATCCATGCCGGGCGCGGCATGACATAAACGAATTTATCAGGGTGCTGGGCGGCAATGTCGCGCTGACGCGCTTCCACGCGGTCGGTAAAGCTACGCGCCAACCAAGCCGACACTTTCTTGATTTGATCGTCCGTTAAGGAAACGACGTTACTTTGCTCGAACGCATACGAAGGTGTTGCAGACATGATCATGCCCCCCACTAGACAGAGACCCAGCCCCGTAACACGGGGCTGGGTATTCACCAGATCAGAAAACGCTCGACGCCTTACGGCATGTAGTCGTCATTTTCTTCAGCCGGCACCGACTCACCATTGATGACAAAATCGTCATCGGTAGGCGTGGGAATAGGCTGAGCGACTGGGGCCTCAGCCTGGGGAGTCGCAGCAACAACATCTGCAACAGGCGTTGGTGCGGCGGCCTCTGCGGCCAGAGCGGCCAATGGAGCAAGTGCCGGCACACCACTCAAGTCAGCATTGCGTAGCGGTTTTGTGACAGGGTACATCGCCACCGGCTGAGCATAGATCGCATACGGCTCGCCGTCAGGATGGCGCTGAAACGCCATCACGGTGTCAGTGAAACCGTCCGAAATCCAATTCTTTTGTTCATTACCCATGGCAATACGATAACGCGCAAGCTGAGTTTGATCCCTCTTGGCGAGATAGGTCTTACCTGAGTCCAAACCAAAATCAACCTGCTCAAGCCCAAGCACTTCCATCTTGAACGCGCCCTTAAACGCACCCGCATAAACGCGCGTTGCTTTTTCGATGAAAGCCGCATCGTCACTGCTGATTGAAGGCATATCGCGCTGAAGAACGCCGGCAATCAGTACCCGTGCGATACTCAAGTTGTCATTGTTCGCATTGCTTGTACCCGGCTTGCCCTCAAGCAATTCCTGAATCGTGCGATCAGGGCCTGCGGTGCGCGTAAACGAAATCTGAGTGCCGTAATTCGGATCAAATTTCGTTGCAGTTTCACGCGCCGGGTAAATGCGTGGGTTAGCACGGAAGTTGCTCTCTTCGTGAGACGCACGAATGATGATGAACGGGTCTCGCGCATTACCATTCTCATCTTTGATCGACAACGCCTTAGTCAGCACTTCAAGCGCGTTGTCCTTTGTAATGAGGTCGCGACTTTTGACCACCTCGACACGCGCTGTAGACTTCGGATTGGTTTCATCAGCTTCCTGCAGTTTGATGTGCATCAGACCCGTCATCACTTCAGCAGTCGGATCCACGGCCATCGTGTGCGGCCAATGGGCGCGATACTCTGTAACGCCATCGACCTCACCAATGACACGTGCGTCATCAAACGCCAACAGCTTAATCGCGTCTTTCTTTTTATCCAGAAGCGAATCGCGGTGAGTGGCACCACTAACGTATAGCGCTTCCACTTTCGCGGGTTCGGCCTTCGGGTAATCAGCGAGACGCTCGGCAATCGTGTTTAGGCGAACGCGCACGATTTCGCCTGGCACATCAATGCGCTCACCGACAACATAGGGAAAGCTATCAGAAGGAGTCTCAAAACGCTGAACGTTCAAAAAAAGACGCTCGGAGGTCACTTTTTTTAGGGCAGACGTTGAAGGCGTGAACGGTTTGGTTGGATCGAAATCAGGGACGTTGGACATGGTGTACTCCGGGGATAAGGCAAAACTAAGTAAACATCAGGGGATAGACTCAGCCACAGGGCTTGAGTACGGCACAGCGTTGCACCTCGGCCGCCCCTCGTCAATACCCATTGCATTTTTTTTGACAAGCATTTATAACTAACCGACAAATTTCGGCAATGGTGTTTTTTTGACACACAGAGCATGAAAACGCCCGTTTATCGGGGGTTTGGTGTTCAACATTTGCAGAGGGGCGATTGTCGTGCTACTTAGCAAGCCTGCGTCACCGGCTACGTTGCACGGATGATCCAACGAACAACAACACACGACCGTGGTGAGCCGCATGCGCGACACTCAAACAGCTGGCCTTTTTCAACAGTCAACCGATGCTGTATCAGCTGCGCCCGCTGAGGACGCCACGTCCAAACCAAAACACAGCGTCGTTTCTGACAGACGCATCATGGCAACACCGCGACGCATGGACATCGCGCCAGCCGTAGGCACAAGCGCTAACGCGCAATTCGACTTCTTCAAAGGCCTAGACCTCACCACTGACGAAGTCGAAATGAGTGGCAATCTAGGTTACATGGCCACCACCATGATTTATGCGGCACTGCCGCACAAAGATCCGAAAAGCCCTGCCTATGAACGAATCAATGACAAGCTCAGCTTGTGCATCACCAATGCACCTAGCATTGGAATACCTTACGGCAAATACCCCCGACTGATTCTTCCGTTCATTTGCACACAAGCTAAACGCCAAAACAGTCGCATCATTGAACTCGGCAAAAATTTCAGTCAATTCGCACACAGCCTCGGCCTTAATACCAGTGGCGGCCTAAAGGGCTCCGGGCAAGGCACCCGTCTTCGGGAACAGGCCACTAAACTGTTTACTTCGACGATCACCATTACCCATCGTGATGAAAACCGAATTGATTGGAACAAGCTGAGTATTTCAGATCGCGGCACCATTATGTTTAATCCGCATAAAACGGCTGGTCAGGGAAATGATTCACCAACGTGGAGCGCTCATCTTCAACTGAGTGAATCATTTTTTGATGAGTGTATTAATCATGCTTGCCCTATTGATATGCGGGTGTTACACGCACTTGAATCATCGCTCGCTTGTGATATTTATGTCTGGCTAACCTATCGCTGTAATGCACTCAAAAAACCGCAATACATGAGTTGGAAAGCCCTTAAATGGCAATTCGGTAGTGAATACGCAGACACTGAAATGGGCTTACGCAATTTCAAAAGTAAATTCGTGAAACAAATGGCCCAGGTGCTTGCCCTTTACCCGGCCAAAGTTCAGTTAGATCGGAACAGCAACTGTCTCATTGTTCACCCCTTCGCTACGCACATCGCCCCAAAGCTGAAATCAAACTTCTGAACTTCTGAAATAGCCTCATTCAGTTGATGCGTGATGACTAAACGCATATCCACACCAAAGACACGCCATAATACACCTAGAAAACTCTATTTGTCCTCAGTAAAACACTAAGCATCCTTTATTTGGATCTCGCTAAACAGTGTTCCCATAATTTCGGTCACAAAATACCCTCAGAGAGGGTCATAAGAGCCGAAGCGTAGGAATGACAAGGCATACACGACTTATCCACAAAAGTGACTTATCCACAAAAACTGTGGATAAAAGGGACTTATCACCGCTTATGTAGCAACGCAACTAAGTTATTGATAATAAACAAAATAAAAAGTTATCCCCGCTTATGTAGCAACGCTTTTGCGCTTATGTAGCAACGCAACACTCCCGCTTATGTAGCAACATGCTCATCATAAGTCGATGATATTTATAAACAATCGTAGTGCTTTGGGAGAGGGCGGAAAGAGTTACCAAGTAGTGCTTTTCAAGTATGTATTAAAAACAAGTATGGCGACCACTCCGTTGTGCATAACCTCTTCTGCCCTCGCTGCAAGCAGCGACGTCAGCCGCAAGCGGCCAGAGGTTACACACAGCGGGAAGAGCATCGATTTATCTCAGCAAAAGCAAAAGCGGTTAAACAGGGCTACAAGCAACGCAGCGAGGCATAGCGCTACCTTGGCATCAAGTCGCAGGAGATCGTGCAACCTGCGAAGGAATAGGGTTATTGCAGTTAGGTCGGCTAGGACGGATCAGTAGCGGTAAGGTCAAGGGAGAAAGGTAAGTAGGCAATAACGGCAGAACTTGATGAGACTCACAAGAATAACGCTTATGTAGGATTCTGAAAAAATCACAACATGCGTGTTGCTACATAAGCGTTATTCTTAATCGATGTCATACTCTGGTTTTTCTAAACTTATGATTTCATCAAAAATCGACATAGCTAAAAAAATACAATGACTTTTTACTGTTCCCCAGTCATGCCATTTTTTCGACAAATTTTTATAATCAGCAAGCGTAGTCTCTTCCAGATCATAGGGTAGTGGATTGCTTAATTGAATTTGAAGTTGATTTAATGAAGAGTCCTCATTAGATTGTGGGTACAACAAATCAAAAGAATTAAGCGCTTTAATTGTATTATGGTCGCCCATGTTATCAGCTAAAGCAATAAAGTCTAAATAATCACGAGTTGCATTTCTTTTAAGAATTAGGATGCCTTTAATTCGTAAAATTTCTGCCTCAGTAGGAACAACTAACTTCTCACCTTTATATTCAAAAACTGTTGTTTCTAGGGGTATTTCACGAATAAGTTGGCGTATACCTGTTTCAATGCCGTCTAAACTGCCTAAAATAAGAACTGGAGGCTTGATGCGTGCCGTTTTCCATCCGGCAATAGACTCTAGTTCAGCCAGAACATCATCGAATCGAATTCGTAGATCAGGCAAAATATGGTCAGCATCTCGCGAAAAACGATGCTCAGCATGAACAGCCGATGCTGTTCCACCAACTAAGATAGCGTCAGGCAGTATCCGTTGAAGGCGAGCAGCAGAGGATAGCACCTGCTCCCAATCAGGTAGATTCTTGATGTTTTTTGGCATAATTCATCCAGAAATGATAACGCTGCTCATAAGGATCTTCAATGTGCGCCAAACAGACCTTCTTCACCTTATTGAACAAAGAGCGGTCCTTCAAAGCATCACGGCGAAACGACACCCAATCTTTCGTCTTCCCACGAGAGATGATGTCGTCAATAGCAACAAGGGTGTAAGATTTAGGCGTGATGTGTCGGTGTTCCATAATCAATGCACCACTGAAGGATGAATATATCTTCATGGTTATTGCCTGATATGGCAAGTTGTTTTTAGAGGATGCTACTGAAATAAGCCCCTACATTAGGGGCTTATTCATTAGAGACTCAACGCTTTCTTTAATTGCTCAGCGGTGAGGTAGCCACCAAGCTGCTTGCCGGTATCATCGTAAATGGCAGGTGTGCCTGTCACACCTAAGCGACGACCCAAGGCGTAGCCTTCTTTCATAATGCTTGTGCAATCCGACTTGGACTCAACCAAAGGGCCATCAGATTTAGCATCAGTGATGGCTTTTTTACGATCCTTGGCGCACCAAACATTGGCCATCTTAGATGCAGTGGCACCCTCGACACCGCTGCGCGGGTATGGAATGTAGCGCACAGCAATGCCAGCGCTTAACAGGGCATCCAATTCCTGATGTTGCTTACGGCAGTAACCGCAATCCACGTCCGTAAAAATCGTGACTGTCTTTTTCGTCTTGAAACGTGGTGAGTAGACAATCATGTTCTTTACGGGGAACGTGGCAAGATCTTTAACACGCTTTTTGGCCAGAGAAAGATCGGTCACATTACGAATGAGCTTGCCATTCACATTAAGCAAATCACCCTGAAGGATGTATTTGCCATCAGCTGTGGCATAGACAATCCCTGACTCCAATTCAACCTCATAAAGGCCCTTCAATTCGCTCTCACGCACCGCAACAACGGTGGCGGTAGGCACGGCCTCGCTGATCACCGTTGTGATCAGGCGCTGCCTTAAATCAATTTCGTCAGCATCAGCAGCAAATGCTTGAAATGGCAACACAGAAAAAACTACTGGCAGCAACCAGGTCGTTAACTTTTTCATGAAACCCCCTTGGCATAACGGAAACGGGGCCGATGATCGGCCCCGAGTTAACACTTATCGCGAGATGCGATTAAAAGCTGGTGTCATCATCGAAATCAGCTTCGCCTGCAGGGCTGGCATCAGCCGGCGGCTCAACTTCTTTTGGCGCATCAGGACGACGGAGAATGTGGAAGTTGTTGGCCTTCAGTTCAAGACGCGAATCTTGCTTAGGATTGCCAGACTCATCCACACGGGTCTTCGAGTCCCATACTTGCTTGGTGATAATGCCTACGACTTCTACATAAGCGCCCTTTTTGACGAGCTTCATCACATTGTTACGCTGCTTCTCACCGTAAAAGGTGAACGGCAAAATGTAGCTACGATCAACACGCTCACCGGTTTCACGATTGGTGTAGCTGTCGTCCACATACATTTGGAACTCAGCGGCAACATGATCGCCGGCAGCGTTGGTGCGCATCACGGGATCAGCGCCGACGTAGCCTTTCTGCATGAAACTATTATTTTGACGCATAGTAATACCCTCGGGGTGACATTTAACGTTGTTGGTACGAGATCGCGACCTGTTGAGGGTAGCGAGTTTTCAGCCAGTCGCCCCACGCTTTCGAGTAGGCAACCAGTTTTCGGGCGTAGACCTGGTTATAGACCCAGGTCGCAGAATGATAATCAGCCGCTTTGTTCCAATAATTGGTTTTCTTGGATAAGTGGATCGCGCGATTCAAGAGCCACGCTGACAGTTCAGCGTTGTAGCAACCACGATTGGCAACCGCTAAGGGGGTGATTTCCGGGTGCTGATAAAACGCCCCGCCCCGCTTCCAATGAATGGTGTTTATTTGGAAATGGCCAATGTCATAGGACCCATTACTATTTTTGACCCACTGCCCATTTTTGCCTCCCTCAATGGAAGCCAAAGCCAGTAACACATTAACGGCGACGCCTTGTTTGGTCGCAGCCTCCATGACGCAATCAATGGTTGCTGGGCGCTGGGCGTAAAAGGGATCGTCAAACTTAGCAGAGCCTGTGGCTGCAGAAGCCACTACAGGCGTGTTCGTTGTTGCCCAACACAGGGCAGGCAAACACAGCAGCGAAAAAACGAGCCGGTTTAAGAAAACCATTTTTCGTTTTTCAACCAGTTGATGAACGCGCCTTCGACGAAAAGTGTCCCTGTTCTGGCTTGCCACGCGCGGAAAGAACGCGTCAGCGCCATCACGAAAATAGACGTACTCAACACAGCAATATTGATGCAGCTCATCGTAGAGCCGCCGGTGGCAATAGTGAAAAGGGCAAACAAATACCCGAGACACGAAGCTATTAAAAACCCTCGTGCTAAGCGCTGATGACCTGCAGCAATGCCTTCACGCTGGGGCGCAGTAGTACCGGAGGTCTGAGCGCGCAACCGCGCCAGGCGAAGCTGCTGAGTGAAATCACTCATGACTTTGCGGTGTTCCGCGCCGTACAAACTGTAATTGCACTTCACACAGTACCAAAACGCTTTGCGTTCTTGGTTTTCCATCAAGGCGTCTACTTCAGGATCGATGCACAAAACACCGGTAGCGCACTCAGGACAATGGGGTGCTGATAGCGATTTCCACAAAGACCCCATGACTTGGTTGCCGAGTTTCAGTGCGTTGACGCCTAAAATAGCTTTGGGCATGCCCATAAAGACAAATCGGCCTGCTTTCTTGCCACCATCAAACACGCCCATGCAAAACCACCTGTCAAATTTCAATCAATGGGTATTTTTTGAATTTAATTCAATTTTTAATCAGTGTCAATTTTTGAGCGAACTCGCGTGCGCGCAGCGACACCCATTAAACTTCGTCATCGCCGGTATCGTCTTGACTCGACTCAGGCTGTTGCGGAGCAACATTGAGCATGTATTCCGCCCGCGCAGGCTTGGCATCCGCGACGCTGGAGATCAAGCCCAACAAATCGTATCCCTCACTCAATGGCAGGGCTTTGGGGGTCGGCTCGGCAGCATACGCGGTCACTTCAGCCATTTTGCCTTCGAGCTGCTGAACCCGCTCTTCGAGTGCCCACTTTTCATGCAGACTCTTGATGCCAGGGCGCGCGAGAACTTCAATGGTATACAGGTCTTTGGGCACATCCACCTTGTAGTCCTCCCACTCATCAAAAGCCGGAGCAACTTGATGACCATCAGGCAGTACCACTGACCTGAGTAATGGCAAAATTAAATCACTGAAGGCTCGGCTCTCTTCAGCCGCAACAATGACGTTTGTGGTGCTTGTTCGACCCACGCCAATGGCCAAATCATTGTCATCATCAACACTAATGACCAAGCGACGCTCAGCTTCGCCAGGCACCGTCCCGACTGGGACGGTTTTCAAGATGTCAGTTGTGGCGGCAAGCAACATAGCTTGCACCTCCGGCGAGCTAACCGGAGCCGGCGGCAGTTGTTCAGACTCTGACGGCACATCAAACGAGGGAGTGACATCAGGGATAGTGGGGATCGGATCTGCCGCGTCGCTATTGCCGACAACCAAGTCATCAAGCGCCGCCATAACTGTTGCGCCTGCTGGGGCGGATGGCGCAGTCGCCGATGCAATGCTGGGCATCGCCGACACGACCGCGCTAGTGGTGGTAGCTCCGGTAATTTCCGGCAAGCTATCCAAGGATGGTTGCTCACCCATAAACCAACCCATGGCGATGTTACCAATGGTCAATCGTGATTTTCGACTCAGCGCTGGGCGTTGAGCGTTGGCTTCAAAAATACGTCGAAAACCATTCAAAATAGGGTCTGAGCTGCCCTCACGCTGAGCTTCCAATGCCTTCACAAAGCTGCCATTGGAGAGGCTTGTGTAGAAGCGCGCCAGCGCTTCTAGGTTTTTGGGGAGCTCAGCAATTTCAGGCGGCTCAACCGGAATGAAGTCATTGATGCGCATTTCCTTCGGGGCTTGAGAGGCGGTGTAAAATCCCATGCCGCGAATCACGCGCACGCCACCCCGCAGCCCCGCATCCGATTTTTTCCCAATAATAAAATGGAACTCACCATCAGCTTGTTGCGCCAAGTCGTCATACGAAAGACGGCCCTTCTGCGTGATGTTCACATTCTCTTGCTGATAGAACTTTTCACTGAGCTCACCCTGCTCGCGCTGAAAGCCGCCCAAAGAGGCGACCATTGCTTCACCGGCAGCGCCATTGATGCGTTCCCACGTATCAGACTTAACGCCCGAGGTAATGCGGCCGCAGGCACGCATGTTCGTGTTTTCCCAGGTGGCGTCAGCCTCTTCGGCTGAAGACTTTTTCAAACTCGAAAAGTCCTGTGCCGCGAAAATAACGGAGAAGCCCAAGCTACGTGCCTGCGCGGGGGCAACAGCAAAACCAATGACAGCGTAATAGCCGTATTCATCCAAGATCGTGTAGAACGGAAATTTGGCGTTGGTCGGACGCGAGTCAATGATTTCACGGACCACGCCTTCAACCCGGTTGCCCAAACAACCGGCCATCATCTGCTTGATACTGCCCACAATCATCTTGCCGAGCATGCGCATCGAATCAGGCGCACGCTCTAGCGCTGGCAACAGTACCGTCAAACAGCGGCGGTTAATGACCACATCAAAAAAATCAACATCGCCGACCTTGGTCTTAAAAATGTGTCCATAGTTAAAGTTGAGGTCGTTAAAAATACGGGTCAGCTGCATGACGATAAAGCCATGCTGCTCCAGTGTTTTAGTCTCTTGTTTCTTCAGCTTGGTTTTTTGATAGCCGGGCAACGTGAGCAAATAGCTGCGTAACGGCGCGACGATAAAATCAAAATTATCGCCGAACTTGCCATTGTGGTTGAACACCATTTCTTCGAGCTCCGGCAGCTCGAAATAGTCCAAAAATTTATCGGGCGACAAATTGATGTAACCCATGTCACGCATGTAGACCAAGGGCCGTGTAAGCGCCGCTACGAAGCTGATAGCGCGCCCCTTCCACATATCACCACCGCCGCCCGAATCATCCATGAGCGCGACGATGAGCTCGATCAGCATGCCTGATGAGGTGTTCCCCATCATGTTCATGTTGTTGGTGACTTTGTCATCCTGCTTGTTGACAAAGTCACGGCCCGAAGTGATGAAGTTGATGATCGATAAGTCGTCTTCACGGCCAACAAGACGCGCTAACCGAAAAACTTCTTTTTGAAGTTTGGGGTCGCCCTTGCCGTCCACATAAATGAAGCCCGTGTTCTGCACTAGGGCGTTGGCCACGAGACCTAACAGAAACTCTGTTTTCCCGGAGCCAGTCGTCCCCAACACCAGCATGTGTGTTCGCAGGTCAGAATCGCCTAAATAAATCTGTTCCTTGGTCTCAATATCATTACCGGCATAGGTGATCCCTTTGCCGATACCCCCCTTCAAGACCGACCCATCCCCTACTCCAGCCTGAATGGGCACACGGTAGGGAAAGTCAAAATGACGGCCCTCTGTTCGCACATAGCTGCGGTAGAACAGCCAAACAACTAAGACAATAATTTCGCCGCTCAACGGCAGCGTCATCGTCGCTAGTGCGGCGATGGGTAGCAGAAACGTAAAAAGCACCACGCCGTCAGCGGAGTTGAAAAAATCAGACCATTTCTGCCGGAACTGACGCGTATCTTTACGCTGTCGATTCGGCAGTAATTCGTCTCTTCCAATCGCCCCTTTGTACTGCGGCATGAATGCGACCCCTTAAGCAGCCAGGTGTTGATAGTTTTGAATGATTTCGTTGGCTAAGCGCTCGATGATGCTTTCGTTGGCGTCTTCATCAATAAAGTCGCGGGTATTGGCCATCTTCTCGCGCATGCGCTCAACCGCTTTTTTGCAAGAGCCGTTAGGGAATTGCTCGGCCAAAATGGCGCGGGCAATTTTGGGGTCAAACGCATCGTAGAGAAGCCCTCTGATTTTTCGATCCTCAGCGGTCGTGGACAACGCCCACAGACGCATCGGTCCGATGGTCATTGTGAACAACTGACTAAACGTCGCCGTCTTGGTTTCAATCTGCGCCAAGAACGTCGCACCGTTAGCGTTCGGACCCTTCACATTCAGCATGAGCGCCGCTTCTTCAACATCGCTCAAGCCGATGTTGGTGCGCAGCCAGCGACGGGTTTCCTCGTTGCCGGCGTCGAGGATGAACTTGGTGGTGGCGATCTTGGTGAGCGCCCCAAAGTCTTCCATCAGCTGGCTGGCCAAAATAATTTCGAGGTTCCACTTTCTCGCTTCACGACCGTCAGTCATGACCTGGTTGACCAGACTCGGGTTGTTGCCGGTCTTGTGGTACTCATCCATGCAGAAGATTTTCTGAACATCGATGAGGTCACGGATCATTTTTTCGTAGTGCGGGCGATAGAACGGCTGGATCAGCACGAGATCCTCCATGCTGAAGGCAATCTTCTTCATGAAGGCTTCGCGGCCCATCATGTACATCAGCGCCGTCTGCTTCGTTGCCGCGTCACTACCCGAGGGAGCAACGTCAGTCAGGTCCAGCGCAATGATGCGTGCGCTGCCCAAATCAAATCGTGTCTGGCCAGAGAACACCGGGAAGTCAGCAATGGCTTCGCGAACCCCGGTGCAGAAGGTATCGATCATCTTGCGACCCGCGTCCGTCATGGCTGAGCCATATTCCTGCGTCATGGCCTCAGAGCGTGCAACTTGAACTAGCGTGTCCAAAGTGGGCACCGCATAGCGCTGTGCCAATTCAGCCTCATAGACCATGCCTTCATTAAAGAAAAAGTCCACAAGCTGCCAGTATGTCGTGGCCTCTTTAATTTCGATTTGTAGCGCCACGACCGCTTCATCAATCACCGGGTCATGACCCGCCTTGTAGGTTTCTGGCAACGCATTTTCGTAGTAGTCCGAACGTAGCCGAAACGCAAAATCGATGACGCGACCAACAAAGCCAGACATCCCCTCGTAAGCCAGTCCACGTCGCTCAGGCGGCGTGGTCATGAGGGTAATCAAGTTGCGTAAAAACTCACGGCCCTTGGGCAGCGGCTCGCGCAAACCAAGTGGGGTATCAAAAGGATTGATGCCGTCTTCTCGGGTGTTTTGCAGGCGCTTGTAAACGGCCATGTGTTTCAGGTTTTCGGGCAACGAATCACGCAGGAGATCAACTGGGCCGCGACTTGAGATCCCGATGTCTAGCGTGCAGAGATACGGAAGCGCCGTCATGCCGGGCAACAGACAGGCCTCTAGGTTATTGTTGTTCATGAGCACGGACTTGCCTGAGCCAGGCTTCCCGGAGATCAGCGTAATCCACGTGGTTTGTTCTGAAGAAAATCGCTCATAGGGCATGATTTTGCCATCGAGCGAACGGTAAATAATGGATCCATTATCAAATGGCGATGCAGGGCGAGTCAGAGGCATCAAGTACATGGCCTCATTGAGTGGCGCGGGGCAATCCACAGTAATCCGTTTGGGCGAAAGCCCTAGGCTCGCACTGGCAAACGCCAGCATCGGATTACCAGTGTGCTCAGTGACATCGGCCTTGCTCCAACTCTGAATCGCTTTCCACAGCTTAGATTTGCGCAGCTTGAGCTCCTTTTCGCCGGCGACATCATCTTCGGCCCAGGTCATGGCGCACATGGATAGCTTGCACGTCGTCGCGCCGTCTCGAACACGCTCCTCCAGCGCCCCGGTGGCCAGCTTGATGTTCTTGTTGATGCTGCTCGTTGCGCTCAATAGAGAGGAAGCCAAATTTTTAAGCCCCTGCCCCGACATGCCATCACCTTCGATGAAGAAACTCACCGAATAAGGGATGGAGCGCGCCATGCCGTTGTGTTGTGTTTCCGCCCGATTCAAGCTGTTGAACAGGTTGTTGAAATTGGTCAGCTCGGAAGGTGGGCGATCAATCATAAGCGGCGCAAAAATACGGGAGCCCACGCGAACAACAGAAGGGTTTCGTTTATCACTAATGGCTGCTGCGGCCATAATTTGGTTTGGTAAAGGGCGAGGCATAAACTCGCTGCCATCGCCAAAGTTGTCGTTGGTTTTCCACCGCAAAACAAAGCCCTTTTCAGGTAGCTCAGGCTCCCACTCGGCTACGGTTAAATCCGGCAAAACACTGCGACGAATGGCATTAATGGCGTTTTTTACGTCAAGAATGCGGGCGCTACAGCCGAATTGCGCCGAAGTGATTTCGTCATGCGCTTTAGCCAAAAACGAAAAATGACGATCTCGCAAAAACGAGATTGGGCGAAGCATATTCTGTGCATTCTGCGCACTGGGCCAGTGGTTCGCTTTGCGCCACTCATTGATGTCGTCTTGATTGATTTTTGCTTCAAGCGGATCGAGTAGCGCCGGTCGAGACCACAGCACGAGATAGCATTCTTCATCGTAAACGTAGCTACCCATACGAGCGACGTTTTCAGCAATGAGATCTTCAATGCTCAAGCCTACCCGACCAGCCGTTGCACGCTGCAGGTTGGCAATATTGTTCAGGGTTGCGGAGGCATCAAGATCCTTTTTGAAGAAGAACTGAATCATGTGTCCACGAGTCTTGAAGAAGGGCGACAAGCTGCGGGTGATCGACTCGATCATGAAGCCATACTGGTCACGACCCAAGATATTGCGGGTGCCATTGAACTTCAAAATCGAGCAATAGCTGCCATCACTAAAAACGAGCCCTTCGCGCCCATCGACTGTTTCGAGGTCGCAGTAATCGCTGGCATCGCTCTTTAGTGCTGACAAAATCTGCAAAGCAAGGGCTTGGAATTTGGACATGTTAGGCCTCCATCGGCGTAGTGTTCTGTTTCAGCTGTTCAGCAAGGTATTGATGGCGTTCTTCATCGGTGAGCGCGTCATTGATGATCCGTTCATCAATGTCGAAATACTGAGCGGTGTTCACATTGGTTCGCAGGTGATGGTCGAGTACAACCAGCCCGAGCTCTTTAGGCGGTGAGGTGATCGGAATGCGCTGATGCTCTGGCCGCGACTGCATCTTGCGCTCATGCTCGAATATCTTGCTGCGGGGCGGGAGCAGGCCATATTGCGAGGCAATATTAACGATGCGACCAATGTCATTTTCGGGGCAAAAAACCGAAATGCTGCCGGTGCTATAGCTATTGATGCTGATGCCCCGCGTGGCCAACTGAAGCGCGATCTTGAATAAGGTAATTCGATCAATAGCACGCAAATAGGCAGCAGCAGCAGTGTATTTCGGAGGAGCACTACTGCCGGAACGAAACCCTTTGCAGAGCGAAAGCCACATGTTCTCGGCGATGATCCCGAAGGTCGGGGACAGCTCAGAAAGGATGCCCGTGGGCAGATAGCCAGCCATTGGATGGATCACGAGCTCATCGTTTTTGCAGGCAAAAACACTCACGATGTCTATCGTGCAGTGCTCTCGATAAACGCGCCATTCAATGTCGGTCATCCACTCTTTAATTTGTTTCCCGCCTGAGCCGAACGACATAATGTCGGCCACGGCCGGATTGATGTTCTTAATCCGAACACGTGCAATGAATGGCGTTGTTAACGTATCGAGCCACGCATCGCTGTTGTCCTTTTGGATTTTGATATTCTGCCAGCCGATGTCGGGCGGTAATGGCACGGACAACATCTCGCGGGCATGCACCAGTCGGTTGCGCGTTAGTCGCATGACAGACTGTCGGGTTGAGGTGGAGACATCGGACACCACCTGGACGTAGTAGTGCTCGGCTAGTGAATGGAATGCCGCCTGCATCTCTTCAGGAAGACGTGGCCTAGGGAGATCAAACGCAACACTAAAATCTTCCGCCAACGCAAATGGATTGGCTGGCACCAAGCCAAAACGCTTATTGCTGACTTTGAGCACGCGTGCGCTCAGTAATGCCATGTACTTAGCCGCCATGCCTCGTGTCGCGTTGGGTTCGTCTAGGCCAAATTCAGCCAGCAAAAGCGGCATGGCAGTACGAAGCCAATCGCTACCCCGAAAGTTCGGGTGACGAGCAAGTCGAGACTGGTTGTAGTCTGCAAACATTAAACTGGTGTACCAGATGATGTCATTCGGTAGGTCATGAATGGATTCAATACGCCGGGGGTTCCCCCCGGATATGGATGCCCACGCTCCATCGAGGGCGATCAGCGTCTGATCGCGCCCCCGGATGTTGTTGTTATCAAAAAGCGCAGCGCCGATACGCATCGTTAGGCGGCCTGACTTAGGAAAGCCAGGGCCTGCTCCACCAGCTCTGTCGATTTGAAGCTCCGCGTCAGCTGGATGGCGTAAAACTGCAGCTGCTTTTCTGCAAACGCACCGGGCTTTGGAATTAAGCGGATGCCACTGAGTAGGGTCTCGCGCGCGTCGAACTCCTGCTGAGGACAATTAGACAGCCACTCGGCTAGGCGAGAGATGTCACCAATGTCACTTTTAGTGACATCTTTGATGTAATTTGGCCCACGACTTTGAAAGATAGCATTTAGGCTTTGCAGCATATCCAAGTGAGCCGGATCCGCCCCCGCCACATGTGGCATCACCATCATGGATCGGACCAAGCAGTTGATTTCGGTGTGGCTCAATTCGGGTATGTAAGCCAGGTAGCCCGCGTCACGAATGCTGGCCATGCCGAGGTGAAAAATTTGGTGACACAAGTTGCATGTCGTCAGGAGATTTTCACGCGTACTGTTGGCGTGATTATTGTCCCAGTGATGCACCTCTTGGTACTTCGAGCACCGAAAACTGCAGAATTTGCAGGTGAAATTATCGCGCATCAAAATGTCTGCGCGGATGGCCTCAAATTCCTTGTCTGATTCGCTCGCATGCTCATCATCCATGCGCCAAAGCTCGCGTTTAACGCCGAGGATGGGCTGATTAGTTTGCCGGCCCAGCGAATGAATCATGGTAATCATGGCGACCTCGTATCATCTGTAGCGATAGCAAAAAAAACAGCGTCCAGCCGAAGCCAGACGCTCGTTTTTACACAACCAGAAACCTTTCGAGTTCGAGTAGCGGCCGGCGGCACTCCATAACAATGAAGCCGTGCTGCTCATTGGTTATCTGTGACTGCTGCTGTTTACCCGCTTGATAGCCGGGTAACGCCAGCAAATAGCGACGCAAAGGCGAGGCAATTGCATCCGCGTCAGGACCCAGCTTGCCGTTATCGTTAAACGCTAACGATTCCAGCAAAGACAGATCAAGGTCATCGATTTTGAGCAGCTTGTTGGGTGACAGCTGGTTAAATACAAGACGCGCCGCTGCCATCAGGCTGTAGGCACGGTTTTTCCACATCGAACCCTCATTGAGGGTGGTTGCTGCGCAAATGCTAGTCATGGCATACCTCAGATTTCGGGAAAAACATAACCTCAGAGCCCTTCCCTTGAGCGTGTGCTCGTAGGAAGGGTTAAGGGCTTAACCAACGATGGTGTTACGCATCATCCACATGATGGTGCCAACAGCGGCCATTGCGCCGCCGATGAACAGGCCAACAAAAGCGCTGGTCGGCTGCTCACGTTCATCCTTGGAGGCCTTGTAGAGCTGATAAAGCGACAAGGCGACGACCACGAAGCCGCCGATGGATACCAGCTGAATCAGCAATGCCGCACCAGTTTGAGCGGCGTCATCGATATTGCCGGCGATGGTGTTAAAGCTGGTCGAGCCAGCGCCTTGGTTTTCGGTCAAATCGATTTTGTCGAGGGCCATGGCTGGGGTAGACATGGCGGCGGCAATGAGCAGCATCAGTTGCGCCATGACGGCGTTCGGGATGTTGCGGATATAGTTCAACACTCTCATTTTGAGTTCTCCTGATTAAAGTTCGCCTTGCGGCGCGTGCAACACCAAAAGATCTGACCTAGACGTAGGGTCAGATCACTTGATTTATAGGGCTTCTTGGGCTGCTCAAGAGGCCGGAAACAGTTGAATGAAGTTGAAGCCGGTGGAGTTGTTGATGACTTGGGCAAACCACGAAAAGTTCCATGCCAAGATGCCCCCAACTACCCACCACAACGCCATTCCTAACGAGTTATTGCTTTGACCATTAAAGATGCGATTAACCGACATCCAGCCCTTACACATGGCGACAAAGCCAACAATCTGAAGTACGCCCATGATTGCGCCAGTGGCAACCGCCACTTGAGCCGCGTAACTGGAGTCAGCGGGCGCGTGCGATAAGTACCGAGAGTTCACGAAATCACCCGTGATCGTGCGCGACATGATGCCGACCCACTCCAAGGTAGACATCATCGAGAAGATCGCGCCAACCACGAGTTGCATGAGCGCCGAGGGAATCGAAAACTTCTGATTACTCGGCACATACTTCATGGCGTTGTCGTAGGTAACGCCCCAAATTTCGACCAAAGCCCCTGCAATCAAATAAATGCCAATCAGCGCGCAAACGCCCTGCATCATCATGATGATGGGGGCGATCTGCGTGCTCAAATTGACCAGGATTGTCAGTAGATCCGGGTAACGATCAGCGGCCATACGAGCTACCTCATTGAGCTGTCAGGGCGCTAGGCTGCGCAGGTACGCGCTGGCCAACGCGAACGGGCATGGCGCTCTCTAGGCCGTTGCCGCTGACCCAAACAACATCACCAATAATGGCTTCTACCTTGTACCCATCGTAAGTTTCTGGTGGTTTCACAACGTTTCGGCCGCGTGGTTTCACGGGTTTGTCTTCTGGACGCAAAACAGCAACACGCTTGTCTTTCAGCAGGTTGGCTTGCAGATTCTTTTCAAGAGCCTCCATCCGCTGATTTAGCGCAGCGAACTGCTCAGCGTTCTGCGTATTCATCTGCTGAATGCTTTCACTGGCCGCCAATAACGATTGCTGAGTCTCCAGCTTGAGACGATCCAGTGCTTCAGTATTCATAATGGCTTGGGTGTTAATGGGTGGCGGCGCGTAGGTCTGCTTCACAACCTGCTTCCCGCCTCCACTGGGCTTTTGAGTTAACAAAATCGTACCCATCGTTAAGCCCATGAGCGTCACGAGCCCTAAGCCAAAAAACGCCATGATCTTGCCCATAGACATCGGTTTTTTCTTGGTCGCCATATTCGTGATCCTCACTTAGCTGTGGCAAACGCATCCGACATGAAAAACACGGCAAAGCCGGTTTCAGCGGGCGTCGAGTAGGTCGTTGGGCGTTGGAACCCGCGCTTTACTTCTTCACCAATGTTTTTGCCCAGTTCGCCCACGGTACGCCCGACAATAATGGAGCTGGTAGGCTCCTCCACGGTCTGCGTAGTGGTGCCGCCAGGCGTGGTAATGGTGGTGCCAGGGGTTTGCTCAAAGGCTTTGCCATAGCCCGATAGCAGCGAGGCAAAACCTAATGAGCTGTAGCGGCTCACGGTGTGCGCATCAATGCGCGAAGCGATACCTGTCTTGGCGTCTGCAGTACGCATGGCGAGGGCATCGATAACAACCGTATCTCGCCCATCCTGTGGCGCTAGAACGGTAAATCGGGCGCGGATATTGTTGGGTGTTTGCTCAACCTTTCCGAGCAACTTAGAGCCATCCCATGGGCCGCCACGGACGGTTGCAAATACATCGCTGCCGTCATCCGTATTGATCTCTGAGTCTAGGGTGGCGAAGATCGTGCTGCCTGTTTTGAAAAGCAGTTTCGGAGTCGCCGCTACTGCGCCTGATGAACCACCGCTGACACTTGCGGATGCCTGACCAGCAGAGACGTCTGTTGATTTAGCTTTCGGGTAGCTAACAACGCTGTAGCTTCCATAGTTATTGAGCGCGCCGCCCTGCCCGCCGACGCCGGTCAATGTCTCGACCTGGCTGAGAACACGCGACTTAATGTTCTCCACATACTTGTCGCGCTCCGTACTGGCTTGCTTAAACTCAGAATCAAGCCGCTGCTGCTCTTGCTGCTGTGCAGCGGCAGCGGCGGTGGCTTTAGGATCGTCCTCCGCGCTTTGCGCCTCTCGGGTGGGATCGGGCGCAGTTGTCGTGGTTCCGGGCGTTGGGGGAACATTGATATTGAACGTTGCAGCCCCTGCTGCTGGCACATTGGTGCTGGCTTCAGCGAGTGCATTGCCCGTTAGCGGAGGCTGATAGGACGCGCCTTCCTGTTGTGCCTTTTCAGCCTCACGTTGTGCGGCCTCATCGCGTCGTGCAGCCTCTGTTGGACTAATAAGACCATCCGTGCCATTGGCCCCGCGCGTATCCACGTTCGGCGCATCAACGACGCTCTTGTCTTCTTTTTCAATGTCCTTTGGCTTGGCTGTCAGCGTGCGGACGCCAATCGCCAGAAAAATAACAACCACAACGCCGGCAGCGCAGATTGCCAGCTTGCCGAGGCCGCTACCGAATACGCGATGCAAATTCTGCTTTTTCTCAGCAGAGCGGACGGCGCTTTCCGCCCGAGCTTTTTGCTCCGGTGTTTGCTCTTGAACGGCATCATCATCGAGGTTTTCGCTCATGACTTCTTTGTTGTCTTCACTCATGGCAAGCGCCCCTTATTGAATAAATACCGTGACGGCTTTGCCGCCCGATAACAGCGTGACGGAATTGTGAGCTTGAGCAAAACGGTACACTGTCATGCCGCTAGTGCTCCGCGCGGCAGACAAGAATGCTGGGTACTGGGCCTCGCCCTTGGCGCGCAAATAAAGATTGTCTTTGTAGTACCAGGCCAGCACGCCTTCCATGCCGCTAACCGTTAAGCGCTTCGCGCCTGTCGGCGGCACGTTGTCTAAGAAAAGCGTCAGCGCGTCGTCAATTTTTGGCTGATCAATAATCTCAGACACGATGAACCCATCCGGGTTGCGTCCTGAAATTTTGGCATCAATGCGCATATCCACAACTTTTTGGCCTGCGGTCAACACAAAAATGACGGGGGTTGGAAGCCCCTTAAGCTGGACTGACACATTGCCGTAAGCTGCTGGAGACAAAGGCTCTAGCGTCATAACATTGCTCGGGGCGTCATCTTTGTTAGATGCTGCCCCGCCCTTCCCGTCAGCAAAAAGCTGACGGTTCATACTGATGCTCTCGATGTACCATGGCTGGCCAGACACGTCAGAGAAAACAACAGAACTGAGCTGGCCTCGTGAGAGGTGAAGAACGGGTGGCGGAACGCCTGGCTCCAAGTTGACCGCCATCGTGCGCGTTACTGGAACAGGCTGCTCGTTATAGGGCGTAGCGCGCTCACGTTCCCGCTTCAAATTGATGTCTTTGATGCGCTGAGTCTGCTCAGTCGTCAGCTGAAAGTCTTCGATTTCAGAAACTTGGGATTCGACGATATTTGACAGGCTAGGGTAGACGACCTGCAGCGCAGGGGCCGCCTGATTGCTCTGTTTGCCCAAATTATTCGGCGGCTCGTTGGCAGCATTCGCGCCGAGTGATGCCAGCGCAACGCTTGCTGCTAAAGCGATAGTATTTTTCCGCATAACTTATCTCCGAGCCGTATAAGGTTTGAGCACGATTGAATCAACGCCCACGCCTTTGATGTTAGCCGCCGATGGGGTGACGCTCACTAGCGTCACCGTGGCAATGAACTCTTGTTTAGATCGTGGCAGATCACTGCCGCCGGCGTAGAACTCAATCGCCATCGGGACGGTGACGATCCAATAGCGCGTGGTGGGGTCTCGCATGCCTTGCTCTTCAAGCTGTGGGCCGCGACTCGCATAGGCCTTCAGCACCATGCGCGCCTTGATGACGCGCTCTAAGTTGCCTGAAGAATCTAGCGTTTTAAGGTAGGCAGCTCGGCCTGCTTCGGTATAAAACTTGTTGGCAACATCCGTGATTGCACGGTCGTAATTGATGTAATCGTAGGTGTAGCTGCTGATCGTCGCATCTTTGGCAAACTCGGCCAAAATAGCCGGGGTTAGGTAGGGCGAATCAGCCGTGTTTAGGTTGCAAATTGCTTGGTTCCCGCGCGTTTCAACGTATCTAACCTTTGGGAACATGTTGAACCAAACAAAGAGCAGAAAAATTAGCGTGCCAGCAAGGATCACAACAACAAACCAAACTTTGAGCAGCTGCTTTTTGGCGGCACTGACGCTCACGGACAGGCGAGCGTTCTCACGCACCAGAACAGCAGCCTCACTCATGGTTAGATCGACTGCTAAATTCTCGTCGCGGGCTTCCATGCTGGTCTCAGCATCACGATCAATTGACATTAATGATTTCTCCTGTGAGTCCATCGAGTTTGCAAGAGCGGGGCGTCCCGTCTGAGAAGATGGCGTCTTCGTAGTTGATGTTGAGAACGGTGAAAATTGCCAAGCCGGCAATCGTCAAGGCGAGGCAAATCGAAAGCCACTCGCCCAGGGACATGAGGCTGATCAGAGCGCTGTGGTACTGGCGCAGTGCTCTGCGATCAAAATCATTGTTTTTTCGGCCCCATGTTGAGTCGGATGGGACAAACGATTGCGGGTCTTCAGTTGGTGTCATCGTTAGCAACCAGTAATCAATAGGCCGGATTTTTCACGTGTCAAAAAAACATAACAACATAAATTTGAATTTTGCATAAAAATACAACAATGGCAACAAAAGTTAATAGGTATTATGCTGCTTTCTAACAAGCGTATGCTTCTGTACTCTGGCGTATGCTTGGTGTTCTTATAATGATTTATTGGCGTATGTGTGGCGTACTTGTGGTGACTCTGGTTTAGTCTGCTTTCAGAATGAAGCCTTCACCAAAAAAAATTGACTGGCGTTGGCCAGTCAATTTTTTGGATCAAGCATGTCGTCAATACGCTTTAAGGCCATCTCAGATGGACTCAACGAGATGCCGACTTTCCCCTTGTTGGCAACCGCTTGAATGGACTCATCACTTGGCATGAATTTGAATGGTTTCCGAGAGCCTTTATGCTTGGTGCCATAATGCTGCTTTGCAGTTTCGATTGAGTTGTGCCCAAAAAAAGCACTTATTTCAACCGGCGAAAGGCCGCCTGCTTTAGCGTCAGCGACTAATTGATGTCGAACGCTATAAATAGTCGGCGGATTTTTAGCTAAATCAGGTAGGTTGGCCTTTATATTTTTAGAAAATGCTCTTTGAATATTATAATAAAACCGCCTAATGTGCTCATAATTAAAATCATCACCGGAGTGGGTGATTTGATCTTTAATTGGCTGCAGTAGAGCAATAAAATGATAAATTGAAGCGGCATCTTCCCTTGATATTTGATTTAAGATTAAATCTCGATGCTCGCCGTTACCACGCCCATGCGTATGCTTAGCATTCTTCACTCTGAGTACAAATGTTTTATCTTCTCTTATTGTGAGCTCACTAAAAAACCATTCGCTCGGGCGTAGCCCAACATGTCTATTCGCCTTCAAAAAAGCAACAAGATCTGAATTATACTTGGATGACCTAGGATTCTGTATGCAGGCATTAATAACTTTATCCATGTCCGCATGTGCAAAAAATTTGGCTTTAGGGCTAGAGGTTTTTAGTGATCGCATTGGCAGTCCGCTGTTAACCAGCGAACTAATAGCGAGATAGCTGTCAAAATTTGCGGCCAACGGCTCGCCATGCAAATGCTGTTTGTGCATTTCGCTTAGCAAATAATACTTGATCGCAGCACGCTCAGTGTTGAATGTCGCTCGCGTAACAACGCCGGTATCAAGTCTATTTTTGAGGTGCGCGTACAAATTTTTAGGGTCTCGCTTGCCCCCAAATTGCTTAAAAATGGTTTCAATTTTTTGCTCATAAAGCACAACAGTCGTTTGTGCGAAGCCATCGAAAGGGCGCTCCTTAAGAATCCTGCCCATCACTTCACTAAGCACTTCAGACTTGCTTAGGTTCTCGTGTTTGAAAGCTGGCTTCATCGTCAGGCTCCTCGTGTTGGAATGTCAGCAAAAAAATCGCCCGAAATGTGTCGTCATGCGCTGCGCGGCTCTATCGCCTGGTATCAAAACGAATGTGCGTTCATTGCAGGATGTGCTGTCATTCGGCTGTTTTTGTCGGCATTGATGGACCATGTTCGCATAAGAGCTAAATCTTGGCAACATCCCGCGTTACTCTGCTTTTAAGGCCTTGTTTTCATTCATCTAAAGGTTAATTTGTTGGCATATTTCTTGCTGTTTTATTTAATTATTCCGCTAATTTTCTGGCACAGCCAGGCGGTACAATTTCAGAGCAGAGTAACGCGGGTGTTAGAAGCAGCTGGCTGCTTCGTTTTCGTGTTGCCAATGTCGTTTTTGAGTCTGCGAACATGTTTTTTTTCGGATCTAAACGAAGCTAGATCCGAATGATATTTGTGATTTTTTTTCGCCAATGGAGGCGCATGTTGATGTGGTGTTTTGGAATGGATTCATAGCGTAGACTGCGGGGCTTATCCGAGGCTAAAAAATGTGTTTTCAATGGTTTTTTGTGTTTCTGCGAGTATTTGCAGCGTATAAAAAAGCCATTAAATAGCCAAAAAAAGCGTATAAAGGCGTTTGTCTGCGTATACTAAGTGTGCTTTTTAGATGGTAAATAGCGTTTTAATGCGTATGCGTGGCGTATGTATAGTTGCCGTCAAACTTACCAAAAAAGACTGGGTTTTAGATGGGATCTGAACCTAATAAAGTGATTTTTGATGAAAAAATCAAAAATCCATCAATACGGAAACTTGACAGGTTTACAGTCATCGTACACAGTCAGATACGAGATGGCCTCTCAATGGGCTTCTACTGTCTACCCAATCGTGAGAAAAGAGCATGAAGAAAACGTATGCCGCTTCGGCAATCCTCCTGGCACTGGGCATGGTCAGTGGCTGCACCACCACCCCATCGAGTACAGCTCAAGATACAGAAGCCTACGCAGCAACACTCTTAGCAGAAAAAGCTGCGGTCGCTGCTGATGCCCAAAAAAATTATGTTGCACTTGTCGCTGAGGACAAATCCATCACCCTGCAAAAACAAAATAGCATTGAAACTGATGAAGTCGATATTGATTACATCGGTACGCCTCAAGACTTGCTGCAAACATTCGCTTATCGTTACGGTTATCGCTATATCGAAAGTGGCTCCCGCCAACGCCTCAAAAATATCAATTTGCGTCTAAGTAAGTCTTCGCCAATTGAGGTGCTGCGTAATGTTGGCAATCAAATCACCTCTGGTGGCGATATTGTACTTGATAAAAATGGAAAGCTCCTTCGCTTGATTTATAAGCCGGTTACAAATTCTGCAAATGGAGGCTAATCATGGATATGCCCGTGATGACCTTGCAGCAGGCGCAGTCAATTTATGAAAAACCGGCTTATGTCGTCGTCACGACAAAAAATGGTCAAGCTGAAACTTCGCAACAAATCATTGATGCGCAGCAAGGCAGAATCAATGAAGCGCAAGCAGCAAGACTGCAAGCTATTCGTGATGCAGGTTTAGGTGTTGGCCTGCGAAACGGATTGGCCTGGCAGTTAAACAATATCGAAGCCGTCATTCGTAAGAATGAGCGCGTCCTCGATACGATCTATGATTTTTCGCCAATGATGATTCATGATCGAGTTGTTCCGCCTGTTATTTCAGAGGCTAGAGATCTTTACAATCAATCAGGGGCCTATAGTTTGAGGCTGTCAGGCGCTCATTATCGTATTGAGTCTCAGGCGCGGTTCTCCTCATCGCCCCCCGTTTGGCGAGAATACCTTAGCTTTGCTAAGGCAGACTCAGCCTCCAACCGATTGAACAGTTTACTGGCACCAAAGAATAGCCTTGAAGTAGATCTGTGGAAAACCGCAGTTACAGATGGTTGGCGTCAAGGTATTGAGCAATCAAACTTGATTCTAACGTCAGCACTCGACCGTTTGAATCGCGATTATCAAGGGATGTTGTTATTTCATACCTTTGTAATGCAGGGAAAAATAACTCTGCCTGCCATCGCTAGTGAAAGTATTGCCATCACAAAAGAGGGCAGTACGCTGTCCGTTGATGAGACGCTGCTACGCATCACGACGCTATCTGATTTCAACATCAAGATGTCTGACTGGAAAGCTGGCATTAAAGGTGCCGCCAACCCATCACCGATTGTATTGGTGCCAGTAAGCGATCAATCTGATAGATCTTTGATGCCGCTTAAAAAGCAGGATTAAGTAATGGATTGGTCGTTCCGCAATAAGCCTCCAGCTCGCGTCACAGAGCCGACAAAGCCGATCACCCCCTCGTTGCCGGCAGAAGCGTTGTCTCGACCAAAATCCACCGAACCGGAGCCTGTTGTTCTGGCTCAGTCGTCTACGCCGCAGCCAGCTGCTTTACCGCTTTCGTTAAGTCGCCCAGCTACAGGCGGCAACTTGCCCAACTTGTCACGACCTTTGCCGCCGAGCTTGTCTCGCCCAGCAGACCGCCTTAACGATTTTCCTGATGGGTTGTCGCGGCGAGCAGTTGAAACCGATACGCCTGTTGGGCTGCCTATTGATCCTGCTGTTGCGGCGACAACATCACCTCATGTTGGGGAAGTTGTCGGTCACAACAGCTTGGCTGCAGAGGCATTTATACCTATCGCTGGATTTAGTTCCCAGCGTCTTCCCGTGGCAAAGAACCTTACAGGGTTCTCTTTCCCGTTCAAGTTTGACAGTCACCATCTGTTCAAGCTGCTGATTATGGAAACGCTGGCCCATCGCGTCGGCGATATTTTCTTGCAACCAGGTAAGCCTGTCTGCGCAGCCATTGATGGAAAGATGACCGCGCTGTCGCCGCGCGTGCTCGATGATTCTGAAATCAAAAATATGCTCAAGTGGACGACTGGCCGGGATACCGCCGTAACAGACATCATGTCTGGTAAAGCCGTTAACGCGCCATACGAAGTATTCGATCCTATCCGCTTGGATGATCGTGGCGCTAAAATTCGCTATCGATACCGCGTTAATGCGTCACCCATTCTGTATTGGGGGGCGGTATCGGCTCAGATCGTCATTCGTGCTATTGATGAGCAGCCGCCTGTGTACGACCAAATAGGGTTGTCGCTGGACATTGTGCGCCATGCAACGCCCCGAGATGGCATTGTCTTGGTGGCGGGCGCGACCGGTTCGGGTAAAACGACGACGTATGCAGCCATCATGCGATACATTTTGGAGAACGACACCCCAATCAAAGGTAACTTGATCACTCACGAAGAGCCGATTGAATTTACCTATGACAGCGTTCCTTCTTCACATTCGATTTTAGTTCAGTCCCAAATTCCAACGCATTTTCCTTCATTTTCTGAAGCCAACCGCGAAGCTATGCGCCGTAAGCCGGCACTGATAATGATTGGGGAGCTTCGCGACGAAGAGACTATCCGGGCCGCCGTCGAAGCATCGTTGACGGGGCATCCTGTTTTTGGAACGGTACATGCCGTGAATGTTGCCGCAGTCATGCGGCGCTTGATCTCGCGCTTCCCGACGGAAGATCGCGCCACCGCTATCTTCGATTTAGTGGAAACAAGTCGATTTATCATGGCTCAACGATTGGTCCCCAGCAAGTCTGGCAAGCGCATTGCTGCGCGTGAATACCTGGTTTTCGATGATTTCATCCGCGATCAATTGCTCGACTTAAGTGAGATGGGGCGTGTGACATCTCGCATTAAGGAGCTAGTGATTAGTCATGGCCATAGCTTTGAAAAAGAAGCAAAACGCTTGCTTGAAGAGGACTTAATCACGCCCCAGGTCGCAAGAGACCTTTCAAACGTCTAGTGCGTACTTTGTGTGATCTTTGGGGCTTTAAGTGGTTTGATGTGGTTCTTTTGGTGTTTGCTGCTGTTTTTTCAGACGTTTTTGGTAAAAAAAGGCCGTATAGCAAGGTATTAAATAAGTTCTTTTGGTGTTTTTGGCTGTTTACATAGTGGTTATTTGGTGTATTATCGGCGTGTCATGTTGACGTAGTGCAACTGATGCCGCGCTGTTTTGCTTTCGCAGCTGAGGAGTCAAGTTCATGTCTACTGGTCGCTATCATTGGAGCAACTTAGCCCCTTCGGCGAAGTTCTTTATTTTGGATGCTAAGGCAGCTATCCCTTGGATTGCTTTGCCGTTAGCCCCGTCATGGACGTTGCTTGGTGTTGCCGTTGGCGTCACCTTGTTTTTCGTCTATGTCGAAGTCATCCGAAAACTAACGATTACGGCTTTTTTGCGGACACTGGGAATGACTCTGATTGGTTACGAGCGTAGAGCACGAAATCACTTCTAAATAGTCAGGTGTTTATTATGGGCAACGTTAATTTTGTAGGCGTAGATGATGGTCATTACTCCGTAAAGATCGTCACCGATAAGGGCTGCTTCAGCTTCCCGTCGCGCGCGAAGCAGGGGCGTCATGTCATCAATACCAAGGAACAAAATGCGGGCATGTACGAGACCGAAGAGGGGCGTACTTACACGGTCAATGGCAGCATTACTGATCCACAAGAAACCCGCTTTGATGAGTATCCATCGTCTCAGCTTAATCGTGTATTGGTCCATCACGGCCTCGTTAAGGCCGGTTTAGCTGGAAAGAAAGTCGTTTTGGCTACTGGCCTCCCTTTTGATAGCTATTACATTAAAGGCGAACGTAACACGCCGTTGATTTCCAAAAAAACACAAAACCTCAGCAAATCCGTGACGGCTGATGGTGTCGATATGGCTACTGTCGCCCATAACATGGTCACGACCGAAGGTATTGCTGCTTACATGGACCAGTTAATGGATATGCGCGGCACGCCAACAGCAGAATGTAAGCGCCTGATGTCTTCCACGGTGGGCGTTATTGACATCGGTGGTCACACCACAGATGTTGCTGTGATGCTGCCACAAGATATTGATAGCGATGGCGGTGTTGTCGTTGATGTGGCTCGTAGCGGTTCCGTGAAAATTGGTCTGCTCATGCTTAATGATATGCTGACAAAAAAACTGATTGAGCAGTTCGATTTGAGTTATTTGGCCCCTATGGAAGTCGAAAAAGCTATTCGTACTGGCGAAATTGATATGGATGGTGCCACTCACGATCTAACAGACTTGGTCAATGAACAGAAAAAACTGGTTATGGATCAAATTCATGATGGTATTTCAAGCCACATTGGTAGTGGTCGAGAATTGGGCCGAATCATTATTGTTGGCGGGGGCTCTATTGTCCTCAAAAACGAACTAAAAAAGATTTATCCCAACGCTATTTTTGCTGAAGAGCCTGAGTTTGCTAATGCGCGAGGCATGTATAAAATTGCTCGCTACGTTAGCGGTTATGGTGGCTAATATGTCTGACTTTACTCGACATGCGTTAAGTCTGGACAAAAAAAACCCCGAGCATAAGTTGCTGTTGGACTGCTGGGCGGGGGCTAGTGGCAACCATGGTACGGGCTTGCTTCGTGCTTTGTGTGTCATTGGTTTCAGGCGTATTCAGGCCGAGAAAAATAAATCTCGACTTGCTTCAGTGGAGAAAGACGACAATGAAGAAAATTGAATGTCGGCTTAGATATAAGCATCCGCAGGAGTTAAAACTCATCGAGGAGCTATCTAGCCTCGATGAGTTTGGCTCACTTAACCAGACGATTATTCAATGGGCGCTCATTGGTTATTACGAAGTCAGTGAAAAGCTAAAAAATATTGATCCCAATAAAAACAATACGTTGGCGATCCTCCAGGTCGCCAGTGAGCTTTTTCAAGGCACTGGCTATGACTCAGTGGGCACGCTGTATGTGAAAGAGATGCTGCGTATTTTACATACGCCCAGCGCTGAGCCCAGCTTGGTAAAACGAGTCAACTCCTCAAAGAGCGTTGCTGTTGCAGCCGTAGCGCCTCTTGAGAACGCTCCCGATGTCGCTGTCGTTGAGGCATCTGTGGCCCCAGCCCCTGCGGCTCAAGCGGCAGATGAGCCCGAGGTAAAAAATCCGTGGGGTAACATGGGCGCATTGTGTGGGGTTGACGCGAAATAATGGCAAAAAATCAAGGAAGCAATGGCAACAAAAGACAATTTGATTACGATGATCCTGTCGTTATTATCTCTATTGTTGCTGTATTTGCTTTTTTGGCATGGGCCATTTGGCATTTTGGGCATACGCAAATAAGCACATTTTATGTTTATTTGCGCTATGCCCAAATCTATCCATTTTATGTTATTGGCACCGAAATCCAAGTGTGGCCAATGACATGGGCGGCAAAATGGGTTGCCGCTTTCTGCGCGCCATCCAGTGTTGGCGGATTGTGCAGTGCTGATTTTTCAAAAATGCAGTGGTGGCAACTTAAGCAGTCGGCATTTCCGTTCAATGTGTTTACGTTCCTGTTAATATTTGTCACATCTATTTGGTTATTTCTGAAAATAAATAAAACCCATCCTAAAGCAAAGTATGTAAAAACGCATAATATTAAGTCATTTATAAATGAAAACAAGGCTTTATATCCTCATTTAAGGCTATTCGCCGGTCTCGATCTGATCAATAAATCGCTTACTGACCCAATATATGGGATGTCAAAAACATCAAGACAGTTCGCGTACAAGAATTTATTGATTTCTGGATTTCAGGAAGAAGAAGATGGCTGGCTGCCGATTATTGACCGCGCGAAAGTTACGGAGATATTTACGGCGCAGCTAGGTAAACTTTGGCAGCAGATTGATACGCTGTCATCCGCTGAAACGCTATTATTAGCGATTGCATTGCCACGGGTGGCGGCAACCGACAATCGTATATCAGACGACACATTCAAAACAGTAATGAAAGACTCTGAAAACATGATCGCTTGGTGCTGGTCTCACTTTGAGGCTCCAGAAAAGATCACGTCCGATGACTGGCTAAGGCCAACGATTGATTTAGCCTATCCGCGCGAAATCATCCGTAAGTACATTGATGCCGACCCCGTAAAAGTCATTTTCAGCCGTCATGCTTACGTCCGTACCATTTTATGGGAAGTGTATACCCAAGCTCGCCGGCTCGGCGTTTTGCCCCCGGCAGAAATGCGGTGGTTGCGCTTTTACGACCGCGAGTGCTGGTATGTTCTTCAGAACATCATGCGCCTTGCCGGCTACGCTGAAGGCATTGCTCCGCTATCGCATTACTACTATGAGACTAAGTCAAAGATGCCGTTGATACAGCCTCAAGTAGATAAGGCCGTCTCGGGCTTCGAGACTGCTTTACAAGCCTTTCGATATAACGACGAGAAGAAGAAGACGTATGAAGGCCTCGTAGAAAAAGCCCGTGTGAAAACGGAAAAAGTCGTTATTGAGTTGTCTCGTCCAGACCCCCAAGCGGCTCTTCAGCGAGACGTTCTGCTCAATCAATTAAAGGCAATAAAATCAGAGCCTCGTTATCAGGCAGGGAAGCAGGCCTTAGCCTGGCTTGCTGACGACGCTCTGATTATGGATTTTGAAACAACAGGCCTAGGCGAAGATGCCCAAGCCATCGAGATGTGTGTTGTCAACAACAAGGGTGAAACGGTATTTTCACGCCGCATCCGGCCAACCGTCGCTATTCATCCTGCTGCTCAGCAGGTCCATGGCATTTCTATGGCCATGCTTGAGCAAGAGCAGCAATGGAAAGACATCAGCGAAGAGGTTGAACGCTTACTGAGCAATCGTTACTTGATCACCTACAACGCCGATTACGATATGGGCATTTTGCGCCAAACGCAAAAGGCATTTGGCCTCTCATTGTCGTGGATTGACACGATTAAGCCGTTGTGTGCGATGAAGCTGGCGCAGTCAGCCTATCAATCGCCTAAGTTCCTGAAGCTCAGGCTTGTCATCGATAAAGAGCGCCTAACATGGCGCGGTGATGCGCATACCGCCTCAGCAGACACATTGGCTGTTTTCGATTGGCTCAGCTGCGTAGCTGCAGCGGCTAGAGCGCATGACGATGAGTACGCTGCGCTATTGGCTGAGCGCGAGTAATCGACAAAAGCGACACAAAATGTGATGCCAGTTACGCTTTTTTGTGTTATTTGTTAAAATATCGTTCTGATTGAATTTTGACAAATAGGAAGCGCATGAAAACCCGTCTTTTTCTCGTTTTTCTGGCTGGATTTGGCCTAGCACAGAGCGCACTTGCCAGCGCTTCGCAAGATGCTCGTGCAATGGTGTCACGCTATGGCCAAGTTGTGGACTCAAAGTCAGTGCCAGGCTCTTCGTTGACTGCCTGGGTTGTCCAGAAAAATGGGCAGCGTGTCATGTTGTACACGACGGCCGACGGTCGCAATATTTTCTCTGGCGTGGTTTGGGACGCCAAGACCGCCACCAATCTATCCGACATTATGCTGAAGTCGATGGACATGTTGCCTGCGCTTCCGCAAGCAGTGCGCGAAGCCAATACACCTATCATGCCTGCGATCTCAGGCAAGTTCAAAGGCGCTGTGCCTGAGTCCATTAAAACAGTTGCCGGTCTGAGCGGCATCACACAAGGCCGCGCTGCGCTGGCCGACACCCTCTATGTGATGATCGATCCTCGGTGTGGCTACAGCCGCTTGGCGTACAAAAACCTAAAGCCCTATATTGCGGCTGGGCATACGGTTAAGTGGATCCCAATTCCAGCGCTGAACCCACGCGAGCCCGGTTCAGACTTGGTGGCTGCGATGTTGCAGGACCCCTCTGGCAAAACGCTGGACAAGCAGATGTCGGAGTCAACCAAGCTCACGGCAAAGCCCTCCAAAGCTACCTATGACGCAATGGGCCGTAGCCTTGCGTTCTTTTACGCTGCATTCGAGCACAACGGTAATCAGCAGCCAGGCGTGCCAATCGCTTTTTTTATTGATCAGCGAACTGGCAAGGCACGTATGCAGGGCGGCGTTTCAGACCTTGCCGTTATCAACGATATTTTTGGAGACAAGTAATGAGTTTGCTGACGCTAATGATAAAAAGTAAGCCGGCGGAGCCAGTCGTACAGGCATTCAGCTTCATGCCTCGGATGGATATTTATCAATTCGGCGGCCAATCATTTTTAATGTTTGATAGTGGTCATTTTTACGACGCTAATCGCTCGACATCAGTGTTGCCAATCAACATGAGCGCTGGCTTTGAGATTCGTCTTTCAACGGATCTGCCGTATGAGTATAAGTTGACCTGCGGCGCGCCAGACGCTCAGATGCCGCTGGCTACAATGCGATTGGAATTTCCGGTGGGTGAGGGAGTCCTAATGCCAATGTCAGAGTCCGTAGAAAGAACCATTAGGCACACTCTCGCGCGGGTCTTAGCGGACGCCTGCTGTGACTTTTTATCACGCCACGACGTTCTGCCACAGCACGCGGATCAAATTCAATGTTCTACAGCGCCTAAAGGCGCGCTGCTACAAGTAAAAAACAGTTATCCAGTCAAAGACACACTGGTTGAGAAGCGAAAAAAGTGGGGCCTGATTGCGGCTTGTTTGGTGCCGTTAATATTCGTGCTTTTTTTCTGGTGGCTAGGTGGTAGCGGCTCAGCGCCGTCGGCCAGCAGTCAGGCATACGATGAGGCCTTTCAAAAAGCAATGGCCACAAATCCTGAAGTGATTGAATCCCAAGTTCAGATGACGAAGGAAACACTCAAAGGTATGGGTCTTGATGCCGGCGCTGCCGGCGACCTTGGTTGTCTGGCACCGGAATGACCAATTTAAGCCTCGGATTTCAGTTGTTGCCAGACGCCACAGTTTTCGAGTGGCTAAGAGATGAGGCGCGCCACATTTTGCGTGCTGCGGACTCATCAGGGCTAGTGGATGAGTCAGTGGTCACGACAACCGTCACCACCATGTTGTGCTTGCATGAGGATGGCTTGTCGCCTGACGATATTCGGCAGCAACTCATCAATCAATTGTCATGCAATACCTGCCAAACAGAGAGTTCGTATGCGACCCAGCGCTGATGTAAAAAATCGAGCACAACTTCATGCAAAAGTGGGTTTATTTGCCCAGCCTTTTCGCACGCTGATTGTTCCTTCCAAAGAGGTTTTGGCAGACACCGTGCTGGTGCTGCAAAATATTGTCAGCATTTCCAATAAAGTCTTGCCGTTGAAGTGTTACTTCAATGTCGTGCAGGACACCCAGCGAACGAACTACCTTGCTGAACGGCTCGCGCTGGAAGAAACCAATGATATGCGCTGCGAAACACCAGAAGATGTTTTGGCGCGCGACGCCAAAATGAGCCAGTTAAAGGCTCAGTTTCTGGCCAAAGGCTCTGATTGGTTGGTCAAAAACCTCCAGCGATACAGCCGTGTCGTGGACCCTGAAGCCTTCATTCAAATGATCGATCAAAATGCCAGTCAGCAATTAGCGACTGAAGACGTCTTTATGCTGGCGTGCAGCTATATGAGCTTGTCTATCGCCAAGCAAGGCTCTGTTCATTATCTCTGCGGGCAGTCTCCTGAATTTAAGGAGACGAAAAAGAATCGTGCGCCCATCAATCTAAAAAACGAAACTGCTCTCAAGGATCTATCGAGTGCGCTGGGCCGTCCTGATGCGAATCGTGGAAAGGTCGAACGCACACAAATCCTATCGGGTTTTAATCACCTGGTTAAGCTGAATAACTTGGCCATCATGGCACCATCGGTCGCGCAGTTCATGCGCACGCCAAAGCGTGATGGGTCCATGCCACGTAACGTGGATGCGCTTGAGCGCTTCTCACTGACCTTGCTCGACTTTCAGCGCATTAGCGCGATGGCTCGACGTAGCGGGCTACTTGATCAGCGATCAACGAAGCGCGATCCCGATAATCACTATGAGTTGCGTGCGAACAACCACAAGCGCGTGATTGATCATGCCGAATATCTCGGGGTCAGCACCGGCATGGCGTTGAACCGCATTTTAGATGCGTTCTTCAGTCAGCTCGACATCGAGCGCCGAAAAGAACGGCAACGACTGGTCGTAAAGACAACGACTAAAAAACCCGCGCGAGGGAGCTGAGTTATGGCTGAACAAGAAGGTCCACTGCTCAGCCCTGAAGAAGCTGCGCGGTTTGCTAAAGCCGCCCGGCAACTCATTGCGTATATGAACTTTATGCGCTGGTCTGCAAACTTCCGCCGGGATGAAGTCATTAATCATCCGCAGCACAGTCAAGTTGTTTTGCTTTCGCCGATGCAAAGTGCCCGCTTCAGCTATGCCATGGATCACGATACCGCGATTCTAGGCGTGCAAAACTTTGAGGCTGCATGGGCGGCCGCAATGCCCTTTGATGCGGCTTATGTTTCAGATCGTTTGTACTTGCGCGTGAAGTCAGTCTCCATCCTTTCTGGCCAAATGCCAGATCTCACCATTGGCATCTACTTCAATGACCGCAGGAAGCTCGCTGAAATCGCCAAGGCGAGCTTTTTGCAGCTTATGCGTGTAGAGGCTCAGGATGGGCTAATTACGAGCGTAGGGCGCGCCATGGGCCTTGGCGTGCCTATTCACCAAGGCGACATTATCAAAGCCCTTAGTTCTGAACGAAAACTGCGCCAACAGCAGCTTGATGTTGGTCGGTTTTTCTAATGAGACGGCCGATTATGATGTCACTGCGAATCATTCGATTGATGTTGCTGAGTTCAGCATTGTTAATGCCAGCCGCTTATGTAGCAGCGGCACCGGTGAGTGTCACGCCGGGATCCCCGGCTGCGTTCAAATTTTTCCCTCGGCTACTGCCCTGATGTTTGACGCTGCCCTAGATGTCTTGCCTGCCCGTTTGCATGAGCGTGTCACATGCTCCATTGTGGCGGCCGTTAAATATGACATCCCAGCCGATGTCATATTGGCCGTGGCAGAAACCGAGGGTGGTAAGCCGGGACAGTGGGTCAAAAACAGTAATGCGACTTATGATGTCGGCGCGATGCAATTTAATACCAGCTATTTGAAAGAGCTGGCGCGCTTTGGTATTACCGCGCAAGATGTCGAAAATCCTGGCTGTTACCCCTACGACCTTGCCGCCTGGCGCTTGTTCAGGCACTTGAGCCTGGACCACGGCGATGTGTGGCAGCGGGCCGCTAATTACCATTCCAAAACACCAAAATACAATGCCATTTATCGCGCCAAGCTGGTGAAGTCTGGTGCTAAGTGGAATCAATGGCTATCCCGGCATTACCAAACTCGAATTGTCGCAACCCCATGAGCTATGCACAAAGAACCTCTAATTCCAACTGAGACCAAAAAAATGAATCAACTCTTCAAAGTGACTGCTTTAACTTCAGCTTTAATGCTGACATTGGCTTGCGCCCCAAAAACAGATCAAAATGACGGAGGCATTACCCCGCCAGATCTCAATCCTCAAACCGCTGTGCTGAACCCGGCAACTGGCTTTTATGATGGCACGCTCAGCACATCCATCACGGACAGCATGGGCGTGGTCAGCACCACCATCGTGGATCTTGCGGGGGCCGTATCAGCCTCATCGGCCAGCAACAGTGATGCAGCGGATGCAATCTTTTATTCGCTGCGTGACCAGGTGATTTACGGCGGTAATGTCACCGCATCGAGCGCTTCAGGTTCGTTCAACACGTCTTTGCGCCGCTATCCAGCAACGGATGTAAGTGACTATTCAATTGAGGGTGCTTTTGATCAAAGCGCGGTCTACGCAGGGAGCGTATCTGCCCGCGATACAATCCAAGCTACTAACACGAAAAGTGCGGCAGAAAACTCGGCGCTGGACTTAGTGTTTTCGGCCAGCACCAGCGATCAGGCCAGCAGCCAAGCAATAGTTGCTGGGACGTATACGGCAGCTGATGCGGCACTAGGTCGCACCATGACACTGACTATCGCAACTGATGGTGCGTTGAGTGGCGTTGATAGCCGCAGCTGCACTTACAGCGGCTCAGTGATTGCGCCAACTCAAAAAATCAATGTGTACGCCGTATCCAATATGATCATCAGCTGCCCAGGCACACCAGCAGCGGCAACGTCGGGACTCGCCGTTTTGGATGGATCCACCTTGCAGCTTGGTGTGCGTAACACAACAAAAGCGTTCCTCTTCGAGCTCAGCCGCTAACGCGTGCTGAGCTGAGCACATGATGAGTCATCTCGCCGGCTATGGTTTACTGGCGGCATTGTCAGCGGTTGCTCTGCCGGCGCTGGCAGCGCCAGTTGACGCTTCATCACACCGAGTTGAAGTCGGGTTTTCACCCGACGGCGATGCTCAAGTCGTTGTATTGCGCGCTATCGCGAGCGCACGTAGTGAGATTGTGGTGGGGGCTTACTCGTTTACGAGTAAGCCGGTGTCAGAGGCCTTGCGGGCGGCACACAGAAAGGGCGTCAAAGTGTTCGTGTTGGCCGATGAAAAAAGTAATGTTGGCCAGTACAGCGCGTTGGCGTTTTTAGCGAATGCCGGCGTGACGGTTCGGACGATTGGCAAGTACGCTATCTACCACAACAAATTCCTTGTGATTGACCGTCAGCACGTTCAAACAGGAAGTTTCAACTACTCGTCATCCGCACAGAAGCGCAACGCAGAAAACGTCTTAGTGCTTTACGATGTCCCATCCTTGGCCCAGGCCTACCTGAAGCAGTGGTCGCAGGACTGGGAGGCTGGTCAGCCCGTAGCGGCCCGATACTAGCCGCTACGGGTCAACATTACGGCATGTTATCCAAGTGCTCAGCTTGAGCTTCTTTGAGCAAATTGCGTTTCTGCTGAGTAGAGACCAACTGTTGCGTGTGACTGGGATTAATCGCATCACAATCAATGCCACTCATCATATCGACTGCCGCCTGTGCGGCTTGAAAGCTAGGGCTCTCCATGATCGCTTTGAATGCCGGCGGATGGATGCCCGCTTGCGCGGTAATCTCAGTCACGATGTCAGACAGCGCTTTGCTCAGGCCGCCGGCGTGGCTGACCAGACGAATGACGGCCGCATGCTTAGCCTCACTCTCAGGGCCATCCGCCCCATTGTTTTCAAAGGCTTCATCAAGCACCAGCAAGGTGCTGGCAATGTCGCTTGAGTCCAGCCGGGTAAACGCAACTGGATCCGTGCTGACCGCCGGCTGAATTGGCTGAGGTGTGTTTGTGTCATGCACAGCCGTCATCTCATTGATGATGTCATTGAAACGCTTATACCCTTGGGCAAAGGTTTCTAATCCGCCTGTTTCAATGACAAACCCGACAAACGAATCAATGGGGTCAAAGTATTTTGAGATCTGAACGTTCGCTTCAATCAAGTGATTCTTAATCAATGCGCTGATGGCTTCGATGTCTTGCCGTGAGCCTTGGGGCAGCACGCCGTCACCATGACCTCGACAAGAGACCTCGATTGAATGGCCGCCCACTGTCAGCGTGCCTTTCAAGGCGGTGGTTTCTTCGGATAGCTCTTCGATGACGGTGATGTTCGCGATTAAATTGCCGGGGTAGGGGATGGGTTCGGCGCGGGCCAGCTTATCCATGCCCGCAAAATTAAGGCCAACCACAACGCCACTCTGATCGATTGCCGTCAACTCTGTTGAGCGCGGCATTATGCGATCCAGACGAAAGAGAGTGCCCACTGGGAAGTGATGCTGTTCAACAGAGAATGCTTCAGGGTTACGATAAACGGTTGGCTTTTCAGGCATTACTTTCATGGGTCAGCATCCTAGGGTGATATTGCTTGAAAGTGCCTATCTGATCCATGACAAGGAATTAGGCGCTCAAAAAAATGCCGCATGCTAATAGCCGTTTTGACACGGATACAGACATGCGGCACCTAAAACACAGGTTAGATGCTAGGGATGTCCCAGTCATCACTGCTCGACAAACCGACTTCATCCATGCGGCGCTGAGTAGCGCCGTTGAAGTACCCCGTATCGAGGCTGTTTTCGTCGATGTCGATGCTGAGTTCGCGCTCAATAAGAGCCGCCTGAATGCTCTGAACCAAGCTGTCTTGAGGCTCGGCATATTGATTGAGCATGAGGTTAGCGAGCTCGGGCTCAAGCTGACTCAGCGTTGTACGCACTTCGCGCCCCATGCTGGCCAGCACGGGTTGCTTATTGATAATGACTTCAAAATCACGCGACGGCAGGACAGAAGCGCCTGTAGGTTTGAAGTGAAAATTCATGCTGCCCATAACGTGCTCCGTTACATCGTGTAGTCAGTGTCAGCCTGCTTCTTCGCGTCAGAGCCCATGAAAGGCTCAAGCAATTCGCGACGAATCAAGTCGAGGTATTTGGTTTGTGTTTCTTCGAGGAACGTCACCATCTCAGGATGGTTATTGGCGACCAACAACATGTCCGATGTGAACTGATCGAGCATGAGGGTCTTTTCATGATTTGAGCCAGGCGTTTGATCGATGGCACGGTAGGCGCTCAATGTTGCGCCCTCCAAGACATCTCGGGATGTCGCATCGCGGCCATTAAAGGCTGGATCGGCATGCTCAAACGCCACAAGAATAGTGTTCTGGACAGACTTTGTGACAGCCAGATCAGCAGCGCGTGTTTGCAGCACTCGGGGCGTGATCTTGGCGTGGGAGGGCGTGTTACGAAGAAAGCCTTCGGTGCCAGCGATGTCCGCCAAATGTTCAATGGATGAACGTAGCTTCTCGGCAGCATCGGGGTGCGCTGTGCTCAGCACGCCTTGCACCACGTCATCAAAGCCAATCGAGTGGCCAGGATTGCGCAGCTGCGCCGTATCACGCAAAAGCGTCGCACCGATCATGAATCGGCTGGCTTCTCGGATTGTCAGGGCAGCATTCATGGCGCTAGATGACCTCTGTGGGCAATAGTTGGCGTCGATTATGACGCTCCAACGGTACTATTCTACGCTCAAAAAAACATAAAATCGTTTTTTTGACTTTTACGCGTTGTCTTGTCTAAAATCAAGCGCATTCTATATCCTCACACCACGATTTGAAAGGGGCACTACCTAATGGCACAAATGCCGTTCTCGCCATGTGATGCCGCTGCTGTCGCAGACTGCCAAGACACTTCCTTCCTCATGCTGAAGTATGTCTTTGGGGATATGGTATCTGCCCTAGCGCAAGGCGCTGACCCTAACTCAGTCGCCGCTGCGACAAACGTCCTCGCCGCTATGTTCGGTTTTTTCAACTCAGGCCTCCTAATTGTGGGGGCCATCCTCGTGACGTATATCACGGTGGTCGGGGTTCTTAACACCGCCAATGATGGCGAGGCAATGGGCAAGGACTGGTCCAGTGTCTGGACAACGGCTCGCATTGTCACTGGGTCAACAATTTTATTGCCGACCACCAGTGGATTTTCATTCATCCAACTATTTGTCATGACAGTGACCTTGTGGGGTGTTGGCCTAGCCAACGGCGTCTACCGCACTGGCATGGCAACCAGCATCATGACGCCTGAAGGGCTGGTTGCCGGCGCGCTGTCGCCTGGCCAATATTACGGACTGAATGACTTTGCTCGTCAGTACACGGAGTCGGCCTATTGCATGCGCTCTGGCAACGAAATCTTTGCAGCAAGCGACGGTATTCCAGGCGCTCAAATCAAACTCGATACGGCGAGTACGCGTGTTGAGTCGGGCTTTGTCCAAAATGATACATCCTCACCCGGCTTGGATTCATTTCGTGGGGTAAGTCAGGAAATTACACCCATCCGTGATGTTAACCCCGCGTCAAATTTAGCGGGTGGCAAAGCCCTGTGTGGCGAGGTGAGACTGAATCGTTACGCGGCTGGTCCTGCGCTAAATGATACGGACAAGTTGATTAATGCCCTGCAAGTTAAGGTGCAGGCCATTAAGTTGAAAGCCACAAAAACAATGATGAAAGACATTGATGCGTGGGTGGCTACTTGGCCGGCCCGCCTTAGTGATCCGGGCTGGGATAAAGTTGTCTCCAATAAACTGAACCAAATTGTTCAAAAGGCAGATGGCACTATTGCTCAGGAAATAGCGCAAGACATCCAGAATAACAAAGCCGGCGTTGATCAGGTCATGAACAGCTTACTTGATGAAATGCTCAAGAAGGGCTGGGCCTCCGCCGGCGGTTGGTATCAAAAAGTGGGCCTGATGCGCCAGAGCATTCAAAAAGCCACATCACCGTCGGTGGGGTCTGGTGGCGGCATCGACCTCTCAGGTCTGCCAGATGATGAGCGCTCAGCACTTTTTGTGGCGAGTGTCACGGACTCCAATTCCATGATTCTCGAAAAAGCCAACGATCAAAAAACAACACCAAAGACCACCGAAGATATTGCGAACTTGGTGCCTAAAAAGCTCGAAGACATCAACGTCACCAAAATCAATGACAGCATCAATTCGACCATGGATTCATTCATGAATCGGCGTATGGCTAACATTGTGACGTTGGCCACGGGCAAGGGCGGCGAGGGCATCCCTGATGCGCTGCTGGCCGGCTGCGGCTTGAATGGACAAATGGGTGGTAGCTTGAATCGCATGAAGTGCGTGGGCGACTACATTGTCTCGATTGATGTTGCGCTCTCGGCGGCTAACTTTGTCATCAAGACTAGCGTTTCCGCTGTTCGAGCAGCAGCAGCACTGGCATCCAGTGGTAAGGTTTTAGGCACGGGCCTTACGCTTGATGGACTCGGCGTCGTGCTCAAGGACTTTATCTATGAAGGCATTTTAGAACAAATCAGTACCGTCATTGGCTACCTCAAAGTGATCGGCTTCTACTTCAGTGTCGTGTTGCCGTCACTGCCGTATGCCATTTTTATTGTGGTGGTCGTGGGATGGTTACTCGGGGTGTTGCAGGCCATGATTTGTGCCCCGATGTGGGCGCTACTTCTCATGACCCCATCACGATCATTCATTGGCTCGCAAACGCAAGGGCTATTCTTGTTCTTGACGCTGTTTGCTCGGCCGGCCTTGGCCATCTTGGGATTGTTTGCGGCCATGCTGATCAGTGATCCGATCATCGACTTCGTTGCGCAAGAGTTTTTCAGTATGCGCGGCGCTGTTGTTGGCGATAGCGGCCCGGTCGGCTGGGTCGCCGAGTTCTTTAGCTTCGCCAACTGGATGATTGTGTTTGGTGGCGTACTGGGGCCTGTGCTTTACATGACCTACGGTCTGCCACAGGCATTGCCCGATGCGGCGCTGCAATGGATTGGCGCTGGCATACCTTCACTGGGCGCTACCTCAGCAATCTCTGAGGCACGTAACGCGGGCAACACTGCCATGGGCTCGCCAGGCGGCGGTGGCAAACGCTTAGGTAACGATAATGGCGCTGCGGCACTTCCAGGTTCCGCTGGCCCCAGTGGCAAGCCAAGCGGAGGAACCGACGGTAATGGTAAGCCTAGTGGCGGCAAGCCCGAGGTGATTACTAATGATCAGGGTGTTCCGCCGGCCCCCGCTTCAGGTGAAGGTGGTGGCGGAGGCTCTGGCGGCCCCAGGGCGTCGTCTGGCCGTGAAGCTGGCCCTGGCACTAACCTCAGCAACCAACAAGGTCCAGCAAGCCAGCCAAGGACGATTAACGGTCCAATACGACCCATGCAAGGATCGAGTCGCCTCGGTAATGCCCTTGGCACTGCCCTTGGCAGCGCGGTGCGCGGAAACTTAAGAATGTCAACGGTGAAAAACCAGTTCCTGTATGGTGAGGACTCTGCGCCACAGGTGGACAATCCAAATTATGTGGCTCCGACGGAGTCGGCAGGATCTGGAAGTAGTGCTGATGAAGAAACTTACACGCATCCTAAACTAGAGAGACCGACTCTATTGTAAAGGCGTGAATATCGGTATAAATGCGTTATCGGTCCGCTTGAATAAATACAGTCCGCGAGCACCGATAACGATTACAGCATCACTCAGGGCAAGTAGTCATTGTTGTGCTCGCCGGTGTAGTCTACATCCATATAAGTCAGCACAACCTCGGGCTCCGGGGTCTTCGGCACCGCATGTTGTGGTTCAGACAGCGTGGATAGTAGGTGTAAGATTACTTGGCGAGTCTCGGGAAACTTCTTAGCAAAGAGCTTGTCTTCCGTAAGTCCCCCGCCGACAACGCCTAGTTCCATGGCAGCCTGCAGCTGTAAGTGATAGCTGTGGTTAAATTGCTCTTTTAGCGCTTCAGCGGCTGGCGTGGGCTCTGACAGAATAGTGGATAAAGTATCCACGACACTGTTAATAAAGATCACGCTACGCTCATGGAGCTGCATCTGCTCTTCATGGGCTTCGGTGAGCAATTCATTACTGGCCTGCAGCTCTGTCAAGCGAGCGGTCACGCGACTATTCGCTTCTTGGAGATGCGTTACCATGACCGATAGTTCTACGTTTTTAGCACGCTCTGCTTCTAAAGCGGCGTTTAAGTTTGCGGCTTTCTCTTTGAGCACATTTGAATGATTCTTCCAGTCATCAATGGCGGCAATTGATTCAGCTGTAAACGATTTAGTGGCAGCCAAATTTGAAGCAACCAAATTTTCCAAATAAGCAATACGCTCACGCTGAGCGTCACAGGTCGCGCTCAGCTGATCCCAGCGGGGCTGCATCAGCCGCACCGCCTCATTCCAGCCCGCGACACGATCACCACTGCTCTCATTACGTTGACGATTGAGCGCAGATTGATAGTCATTCTGCAGCTGGCGCGCATGCGCTGCACTGCCAATGTAATCGTAGGGTCCGGCGGACTGGCTGTGTGGATGATCCATGATCTCTCTCGCTTCAAAGCCGTGGCAAATGCCCGGCGGGTATTCAGGGATTAAACATAGCGCAAGGGGACTTGCCCGTCACGAGGCTTTAGCAACATGGTCCGTTGCGCCCAGCGCATCATCGACCGGCAGCCCAAAATGGCTGAGCCGATGCAGGCCAGATTGCACCCAATCGCTGCCGATCTTTTCTTCATGCACCATGCTTTGCAAGGTGAGCAACGGGACACAATGACCCCTCTGCCCGCCTGGGTAGAACGCAGCAACCCATTCCGGGATCAAATGCCATTGCCCGTTCATGTTCTGCAGACTGAAAGGCAGCGCCAGAAAGCCTGCCATGCCTTTTACCTTGTTGCTCATCAGCGCATCGGTTATCCAATGCGCAAAGTGGTTCAAAAAATTGTCATGCACAGCCATCACAAAGAGCACGCGCCCAAGTGTGTCTGTATCGAGCACGCCATGGGTGCCTATCGCTAGATCAAATGGCGCGTAGGGTTTGGTTTCATGCAAGGGCAGGGCGCGCATTTGATGCTGCAACAACGTGTACATCTCAAACGCTGCAGGGATGTCCTTCAGCGTTTGCTTGTTACGCGCCATCAGGCTGATAAAGCCGCCGCCTGTATCGCCGATGACATCGTCAACCACGATGGCGTTATTGATCAGCGCGTCCAGTGAATCGAAACTAATTGACATCATGATTCAATACTCAAATAAGGGCTTGTGCGCCGCGCGCTGCGGTTGCGGTGCGGAGGCTGTATGGTTTGGGCATCAAGCCAACCTTGATGCTTGATGTGGCGTACATAGAGATCGCGCTGTGTCATAAGCTGACTGATGCGCTGACTGATAATGCTTTCGGGCGCGCTGGCCTCTGATGTGGTGGGATCCCACTCGCCGCGAATTTCAGCATCGACGGCGACCAGGCTTATCAAGTCAGGTCGGCGCACACACAAGGCGTCTGCGCAGCCTTCCAGCAAGGTCAGTTCAACCGTGCTAGAGGCCGGCAAGGGGTGCAGAAACAACCAACCGTAATGCACATGCTCAAGACAGGCAAAAAACGCATGGCGATGATAGGCCTTGAGCATGTCGCACCAGCGCCGGCCATGCTCACCCCACCGGCGTTGAAGCAATTGGGCTTCGTCGGTGCTGGGAATCGCCTTAAACCGCTTGATCCGTTCTTTGCCGGTCGGCGTGATGACCTGCAGTACCAAAACGCCGAGATCATGTGAGCGCCGGTTTCCGATAAAGCGCGGAGAAACCGTTTCAATCCACGCAGTCACAGCGATGCCGGAGCGTGTTTTGAACTCGGATAGCGGTACTTTCATGGAAGGTTGTTGACTATTCATGGCTTCAATATATCAAATAAATGTTTTTTTGACAGCATGTTTTGACAAATCAAGCACTTTTCAAGTGGTAGTTCATTTTGACTGATGCCTACAGAAAATAGCTACATAAAGATGTTTTTTTGATCGGGCTTTTTGAGTAAAGTGGTTATGTTACCCCACTCTCTACCTGAGAAAACGACTATGACAGCCACGACCCCTGCCGTTCCTTGTGATTCGTTCGACGAAGACGTTGCGCCGTATCACATTACGTTGACTGTCCAATCGTGGTCGGAGAGCGAGATAGAGGCTGGCGAGTGTGATGAACCGCCCGAAATAGATATTGATAAAGAGGCGTATACCCTGCCTGAAATTCAGCGACTGGCGCGTGACAAAGGCCTTGATACGGCTGTTATGCAAACCAGCACCTTATTGGTGATGAGTAATAGTTGCCCGCCTGAAGATCACGATCTTTTTATGAACGGGCTTAAAAAGGTCTACCAATGCGAGATCCAGAGAGTCGATGGACAAGCATTCGACCGTGAAGACCTCAGCATTATTAGCCAAGCCTTTGGCGTACAGGCGGCACTGGTTCGAGACATTAACCAGTCGCCTGAGCACACCGAGAGCAACGACCATGACATCGGCTGATCGTCCGTCGCCCATCCAATATTTCACGGCCAATACACGCGGCCGAGATTTTGCTGTGGGTGACATTCATGGCGCATTCGACAAGCTCCAGACGACACTGAAACAGGTTTACTTCGACCCTGCGCTGGATCGGTTGTTCAGCGTTGGGGACATGGTTGATCGTGGGCCGTATTCGTTACAGGCTTTGAAGTGGTTGGCGCAACCTTGGTTTCATGCGGTGCAAGGAAACCACGAGGCATTGTGCGTGAGCCGCCTGCGTTATCAATTCCCGGATTACGCCGCGAGCATCAAGCATGGCATGGCCTGGCTATTCGCGCTTGATAGGGCGACGCAAGTGCGCGTGGCAGACACACTTGATGCGTTGCCCTTGGCGTTTCAAATTGAGACCCCTGAAGGGCCAATAGGACTCATTCACGCGGACTGCTCGTTGCCCACCTGGGCAGCAATGAAAGGCCTGATTATTAAATCCAGCACCTCTGCAGCGCTGAGCTTTGACGAAGAATTGGCGCTGGAAAAGTGCCAGTGGGATCGGCAGCGCTTTAATGATCAAGACATGCGGGGCGTACCGGACTTACGCGCTTTGGTGGTTGGTCATTCGATTGCTGAGCGTGCTCGCGTGCTTGGCAATGTGTACCACATTGATACTGGAGCCTGGCGTGAAAGCGGACGCTTTACGCTGCTCAATCTGCAATCCTTGATGCTGACGCGCAGCGCCCGCGCAAAGGCAATAGCCTAGTTGACCTTGTCAGCGTAGATCTCTTTTCAGCAGGTACAAAAAAGCCCGTTCTTATTACTAGGAGCGGGCTTTTTAAGTCAATCATTTTGACGTTTAGCGTTACCAGTCGGTCGGCGTGAAAGGCACATTGGCTTGACTGGCCAGCAGCGGCACGCTATCCGCGACCGTTGCGGCACCGACCGGTGTCACCAATGGCTCGGCGAGTGCTGCGGCCGCTTGCTGTTCCGGCAAACGACCTTGTTCGCTCAGGACGGTGGCGGCGTCAATACCATGCTGCAGCATTTGTATGGACATGGCCTGCAGCATTTGTGCGTCACGCTTGTCACGCTGAAACAGCATTTCTACACGACGGTTGGCGGCACGACCCTCTGCCGTGTCGTTCGAGGCCACATTCGGTGCCTTACGGCCATAGATACGGATCTTGATTTCGCTCACGCCTTCTTTGACCAAATACTGTTTGGCGGACAAGGCGCGACGAAAAGCAATCGCGGCATTCGCGGCCAGCGAGCCACGGTTGTCGGTGAAGCCATTCACCACTACCCGATCAGCGACTTTCGCGCCACGCGAAATCTGTTCGGCGGCTTCAGTTGAGGGCCGGAAAACCACTGAGCCAAACGCAAAGCGCACAGTGACTTTTTTCGGCATGCTGTCTTCAATCGCATCGAGTTGTTCTTTGAGCTGTGCAGTCGCTTCTTTCAAGCGCACTTCTTGCGAAGCAATCAGCTGCTCGCGACTGATGAGCTTGGTGCTCATGGATTCCGTGACAGTATGAAGCTGGGCGACATCGCGTTGCGATTGCGCCAGATCGGCTTTGAGGCGCGCATTCTCGCGAGCCTCAGTCAATACCGTGAGCGGATCAGAGGGCAGGGCGTAAGCCCCTTCATTTAACATCAGGAACGCTGCATTAGCCGCCGGCGTGAGCGCAAGCAGACCCAATGACAGCACTAAAGGCTTAATGACGGACGGTGCTAGGGGGTTACGCTTCATGCCGAACTCCAAACGCAAGAATTGATTTTTTTACAAAAAATAGCATTGCATGTTTTTTGTCGTTTATCAACGGCGAATTGCGAGCATGAAAGAGGACTTACAGAAAGGGATTCAGCGCCACGGCTTCAGGTTGGGGGGAGAGAGAGCCCCCACGCCGTGGCGTTGAATCGCCAACTGATTAGATAGCGATTAACGCATAGGGTCAATGTAAAAACCCAAAAAAATCAAAAATTTACTCAGACGAAATTGTGCGTGGTTTGCTGCGCAAATTGGCCAGTTTTTCAGCATCCAAAATGCGTTGTTCACTTTGCGTCTTCGCATAAATCCGCGTGGTGCGCGGATCCCGATGGCCGAGCTCATCTTGCGTTGTCTCCAAGCTGGCCCCGGCCATTAACCGATGCGTAGCGCAGGTGTGCCGCATCCAATGCGTCGATGCCTTTTCCAGTTGTTCACGCAGATGATCTTGGTCACAGTCACGGGAGGCTTTCAATAAGACGGCATCGAGCGCCAATGCCAAGCCTCGCGGCGTCAGGGGTTTGGTGTGATCGATGCTACTAGCAATCAACGGCAGTGCCTCTGCCGGGCCTGGCAATGCTGAGGGCATGCCTACAGCCAACCGATAACGGCGCAACTCGATGATCAGGGCGGAGTCAGCCGTAACGGCTCGCCAACGGTTCCCCTTGCCGAGGACATTGAGGTGCCAGTAACCATCACGGCTGACAAAGTCGCTCATCAAGCCGGTAGCACATTCCTGTCGTCGGATGCCTGTGTGGTAGAGCAGATGCAACAACCAGCGAGCGCGTGCGCCTCGGAATGTGTCGGGCTTCAGTGCTGTTTTATCGGTATCCAACCAATCTTTCAGGTACTCCCAGCAATCTAGGTCCAGAAAACGCTGTTGTGTACTGTGAATAGGCGCTGCAGGGCGCTTCGAGAGCTTGAACGGGTTGTGCTGCAGATACCCGGCATCTTGCAACCATTGGAACAGCACTGACAATACCGTGTGGGTGTATCCCACAGATGCCGAAGAGAGGGGCTGGGTCAGTAATTGAGTGTCTAGCAATACTTCATCCGCGCTGACTTTTCGGCCTTTTAACCAATGAACCGGCGGATTGCTGAGGTGATCGAGAAACGCCGTAGCGTGTTCGATTTTCAACTGCCCGGCGGTGAGGTGGTTTTCATGCAACCAGATCAATAAGCGATGGGCGGTGCGCTTATAACTGTCTTGTGTATGCGCGGATCGCGCCCCACGGATAGTTGCCCAGGCATTGAATGCCTGGGCGTCATCCTGAGCGGCTAGGCTAGACAGCGCCTGACGCTGAGAGATCAGTAACGCGCGTGATGACGTCATAACAGCTGGTTACTCAGTGAATGTAAAGGTAGCTGGCTCCGATCAACAACCAAAAAAATGTTGCGAGCGAGCAGCCAATCAATAGGCCCATTCCGGCCGCTTTCCAATAGCCGACTGGCTTATTGTTCAGTGTATTCATCAGGCGGCCAGACCCCTGAGAGGGAAGGGCGCTTGATGCGTTTGTGTTGGGCTGATGGCTCAGCGCGCGCACAGGATTCATGTTACGCATGTTACCGCACGTGCATGCTGAGCCAAAATGGATGGCACATGAATCCCAGTGTTCAACAACACCATGGATGTTGATGCTTTCTACCGCTGAGTTGGGGGCAGACACAGTCATGATCTTTCACTCCGTGAATTAACCCTAAAAGGATATACAAGAAACACTTTTTTGACAGCCATATTTGTATTTTTGTCAAAATTTCAGTTGTCGCTATTTTTAGGCCTTGCTCATGCAATCGGCTCTCGGCTGCAAATCGTTGCAGCCAGGGTTATTTAGGCCAAACGTACTGATGCCTTTGAGTTGGCATCCTCAGACATTAAGCGGGCGCTTCCACATAAGCGGACAGGCCCAAGGCTTCGAGCGCCAAGCAATGGAAGCCCTCAAAAAACAACGGAACCAAACCGTCGTAATCCGGGCGTCCGGTGAGCGGAAATCCAATGCTATCGAGATGGTCTGTTAGCGCTTGGGTGGTACGACGCACCGACTGATAGTCGGCCTCGCTAGAGGCCGTTTCACGAACAGCATCCGGGCGTATCTGATGAACCATGGCCACATAGAAGCGACATAATTCATCATGATATTGTTCTTTATGAGAACCGTTCCAGCGACCATAGGCATTGTTTGCCATCAAAAATTGGGTGGAAAGAAACTCTGTACTGATGCGGCACGCGTTGCGTAACAGCGCGGCAGCGGAAGGCTTTTGATTTGCATGGTTCATGCGCTATCTCCCGGTGCCGGATTCATCCGCTTAGCCCACCAGTCACGCCGAGGATCTTCAGCATTGTCGGCCTCCATCGCGACCATCAGCGCGATCAATGCAAGGCGAGTGCGCGAAGATTTACCACCGCCGGATCCGGGACAGCAAAACTCAATATCGGCCATTCCTTCGGTTGTCGTAACGGACAGATAGACATCGTTGTCTCCATCGAGCCCTACCCGTAGTACGTCGGTCGAACTCATGTCGCCGATGCGCCCAACATCCCGCGCCACAGGCCACACAATGGCGGGCTCATGTAAGAGATCCATGCCGTAGTCATCAGGATCATCCTGAGTCTGAGAAGAAGCCTCTGGCGTGTTCATGCTGCCGCCTGAGCGTCAATGCTCGGCCGCGACAGCCAAATGACGAGCGCATCACGATGAACCCAGTGCTCACCGTCTGCGAGCGTGACCTGAACGCGACGGGTGCCACAGGCTTTGCGGTGAATCTCGGTCGTGAGATCAAGGATCTCTTGCAGGCAAGGCGCGCCGGCCAGCACGCTGTCGCGGCAAACGAGGTGTGGCACGAGGTCATTATCCAGCGGTTTGAAGGGAGCTTCGGGGTGCTGAATAGCGAGCCGATATTCTTCAATGCCGGAGCTAAGATACGTGGGGTCATTAATCATGCTGGCCGGCATGCACTTGCGAAGCACATTATTGTCATGCCGAGAATGACGCAGCATCCAATGGGTATGCTCGCTCACTGTGGTTGTAGGCAAATCTTCCAGAATACGCATAAAAATAGTCTCTCTTTTGGTTTTTAAGTCCCTGAAGTCAGGTTTTAAGCAAGTGCAACCTGCGATGCTCATCTTGTTGATAGCGAATCGCCCAAGTAATGCTGTTTAGTTTTCGCCTTCCGGCTTTGTCGTACAGGTAAATGGTTTCACAGCCTTGTTCCATAAGCTGCCCATCACTACGTTGGGCGTTGGCGTGCTGGCGACAAACATCCGCCTGCAACGCGATCAACTGGTCAGTGGGCAGCTGAGATAGCTTGCTTGGATCCCAGTTAAACACCGGAATACGTGAGGCTTTATTTCGCATCACGCTTAATCGTTGAGGTGAGTCGGTAGTAAATGACGACATCGCCTGAATGTGTGTTGTAGCTCAGGCCAGAAAATTGCGATTTGCCTGGCAAGAATTTCGCGTCCAAATAAACCTGTGGGGCTACAAAATAGGCTTTAACTTCGGCTGGCGTCCATGCCCGCAGTGTGTATCTCACGCACTCCGGGTGAATGCGCGACCCGCAGACAACCAGTCGGCCTGATTCATCGATAGCTTTATTTTTGTCTCCAAAAACGATGAAGCCGTCAGCAGGCAATGAAGCCTGAGCCGCCGCTGCGCTTGAAGCTGAGCTTGCGGCTGACAAGCCCTGATTAATCACTACTGCAGAAGCTGAGGTGTTCGTTGACCCCATAGCAGCCGCGAGCAGTAGTGATGCACTGAGGATCTTCATGTGTATTGCTCCTCGCCGTTTTACGGCGTGTGAAACATCAAAAACACCAATTTATGACTGCAAATATAGCCATAAGCATCTGAAAAATATGGGCTTCTAATTTATGTAACCCATGCTTTTCGTGAAACATCATTGACGGAGTTTGGCCAAAATTGGCATCCGCCCTACTATGGTTCCCATAATAGTAGTTATGTGAAGTCTGTCAACAAAATAGTTTCATACAGAACTAAATATCTACATATCAGTATTGCTTTAGGTTGTGAGTGTGCTACGCTGAGTGCATTAAGTGGCTATAAATAGGTGTCAACATCATGAGCAGCACTGAAAGCGCTAACAATCAGAATCAAGAAGCGAATGACGCCAAAGACGCGCTGTTGGCGCGCTGTCGCACGGCCTTGGATGTTGTACTTGCGGAACGGCCCTCACTGGCCACTTTGTCGGTGGGTGCGGTGAGCCTGCAAGAACTGCGCGATACGCTGTATACCGAGTCTGAAGGCATTAATTGGCGCGCTAAGGCCTATGAGCTCGATGTTCAGCGGCAGCGCTTGGCTGCACACAACCAGGCGCTACGTGAAGGGCTTATGCAGCTTGACGCTCGACTTCAAGTGATATTGGCTGATTCAGCCATGACAGGAGCGTTCTAGCATGAGCAGCAATCCGCACAATTTGGTCGTTGGCCAAGTGCTGTATTACGCACCCTACGATCAGCGTGGCGGCAGCAAGCCCCGTGACGTCGTGGTGCTGTCTATTGGCCGTAAATGGGCCTACATCAGCGACGGTCATGACGCACGTATTGATCTCAAGACACTGGTTCGTGATAGCGGGGAGTATTCGCCGCGCGGGCAAATCTACCTGTCACAGGCTGTCTATGAGGCCGAGGTGAAAATGAACGCCGATTGGCGGTCCTTTCGCCAGCAAATTGATGTGCTCTATAGCCCGCCGGCTGGAATCAGCCATGAGGACATTGCTCAGATCCGCCGTCTCTTGGGCATCCAGAAGGGAGCGCTGTAATGGCTGGCATCGGAAGAAACTACGCATTGCCTGCCGTGCCGCTTCTCGTACAGCGTGTGCGAATCTTGCAGGCCATGCTGGAAGCCCCCGCTGGGCATGACATCTTTGCGATGAGCAGCATGGCGTACATGGCCTATCCTGATCACACCTTTAATAGCCCGCAAGGCGCAGCCCTCGCCGTTTGCAAAACGGTTGCAGCTATGCACAACGAGCATTTGCTCTTTATGCACGCTGCCGGCGGCTACAGCATTATGCCTATGGGTAGAGCATGGCTTGCTCACCACGAGAAAGCAGCAGGCGAATTATCGGAGATGACATCATGACTCATTTGTCTCAAAACCAGCTCGATGAGATCTACTCAGAGGCGTACCAGCGCGCCGTTGATAGCGGCACAGCATCGCTTGCTCATCGTGCTGGTCTGCGTGCGGTGATCGCTGCGGACAGGGCGGCGGATGCGGCCGCTAATTCAGTTCCGGTGGCAACGGCACAGCTGATGGGTGCTGTTGGCTTCACCATGGCTGTTTTCAAGGCAAATGATGTTCCTCCCGGAGCCCTTGTGTACGGCAAAGCTCCAGTTGTCGTGCCTGATCATCTTGAAGAAAACCGCGCGGCTCTCGTTGACTATGTCAACGCCATCCTGCAGACGCGTGCCCGCGCGGCGGTCGCCGTGCCAAATGGAAATGACGCAGCCATCGCCGCTATCCAGTTTGCGCTAAGCCAAGGATTGGAGTGTGAGCAGTTCCTTCGGCTTTGGAACGAAGGCGAGTTTGAGGTTATCCGTAAGGAATGGCCTGAGTGTCCTGACTCGGTTTTCATCGGAGCCGATCCGCTCGCCTCGACAAAGGATGAGTCAGGTCCAAGTGCTCTGCCGGTTAAGCCGACAGAGTCAAAGCTAATGGCCATCACAGAGCCTGTTGGGTGGCGTGAGGTCATGGCTGAAATGGCTGATGACATTGAGTGTGAAGCCATGAACACCTATGTCAATCGTGACAAGTATCCGACTGAAATGCGCCGCTTTAAGGCAGCGACGGCGGTCGTCAATCGCGCCCGTCAATTGCTGGCCGTAAGTCATGCGGTCAGTGGGCCTCAAGCGACAATCGGGTGGGTGCTTGAGTGGACTCAAGATGACCTGATCTACCGGCGCTTTTACGACATTGAGGACGAACGTCAATGCCGACAGGATGAAGAGCAGGATGGTGGCGTCTGTCGGGCACTGACGTCTGCCAAGCCGACACCACTCATTATCCACGCGGAATTTCGCTGGGAAAACAATGGCATCGTGGGCACAACAGCAGCACGCATTCAAGCGATTCAGCATCAAGATGATGGATCGATCACCGTGGTTATCGATCATTGGCCGGCGGCAAATAGTGAGGTGGCATCATGAGCGCCCGCCCATCCCCAGGTCCGTGGAAGCACTACACCAATCTACTTCGCCCCCACTTCGGCACCGTCATTCATGAGATCCAAGATGTGAATGGGACACCCATTGTCCTATGGGGCGGCTTTGATGGTGCCCTGCAACAGCCCGCCCAACTGCAGGCAAACATTCGCTTGATGGTCGCTGCTCCGCAGTTGCAGGCCCAACTCAAGAAGGCCATCGCCTTGCTGACGAAGCATGGCATTACGGCCCCTACAGCCATGTCAGCGGCTCTAAGTGCGGCATCGTCAGGAGGCTCAGAATGAATGCCATGCCGGGAAAAGGCCAACGCTGGATTAATCGTCAAAACGGATGGTCTGTTCGCGTTATGTCAGATCCGATTGAGGGGTGGGTTATCTATCGCCTCAAGGGTGCCGTCCCTGGACTGCTGCACGTGAGTGAGTGGCACGCTCAATACACCCTTGAAGTGTCAAAAGCAGCGACTAAGCCAAACGCAGGAGCATCGCCAGCATGAGCAATATCAATAAGGCCGCCTATTCTGACCTCGCATCGGATGGCGGCATGGATCCTCGGCATCAAGCCGAGCAATCCCGGCCTGTTGCAGGCGACGCGCGCGTGCCGCCGGCAGCATTTATTGCCTGGCTGCAATCGCAGATTCCGCCGGGCACCGTGATTGGTGATCCTGTGTGGTGGGCTCCTAGGTTGTGGTCGGCTATGCAAGCTGAGACAACCGCGCAAGCTAATGCAAGCCAGGTTGCTGATGTCGAAAATGCCCTGCGCTTTATGACCAAGTTGTGGTCAGAGATTGATGCTTGGGCGTATCAGCATGTGTGTGGGGACGCTCTTGCACATTACCCGGTTGTGCAAGGGACTACCCAGCAAATGGCTCTCAAGCGTCTAGCGAGGATGCCCATCGATGAGCGCGCAGCGATCCGTCTGATTCAGCGCCTGGGCGCTCGTCGGCCTGGCGGAGATGAACATCATGTGTGATTTCGACTACCTCACTCCCTCGTTATACGCAGAAACCCTCCGCGTCGCGGTGAAGGCTCACCGCTGCCATGAGTGCTACCGCCAGATCTCAATCGGTGAGCGCTATCAGCATGTAAAAGGCCGCTGGGACGGGGTTTTCAGCACTCATAAAACCTGCGCCCATTGCGTGGTCGCTCAGCAGCTGCTGCGCACCGAATGTGGCGGCGCTGAGTTTTCAACACTGCAAGAAGAGATGCTTGAGCATGCTGTTCAAGCCGTACCGTGGGCTGGCCACGCCGCACGATTAGCAGTTGGCATGCGCCGCCAATGGCAGCGCTTTGATCAACGCGGTTTGATGCAGGTGATGACGCGATGAGACTCAATATTGAAAATGCGGCCGCAGGCGATCCGCGCACAATCCGATGGGCACTTGAAGCACTGGCGACGAACCTAAAAGAATTGCGGGATCGTACCGACGCCGGCGACTTCAGCAGTCTCGATGAGTTCTTTGAGGTGTTTCGGTTTAACGACAGCCAGGCCGCTGCCCGTTTACCGCAGCACCTCGGCTGGCAGTCTTTGGATAACGCGCCCGAGGACGAATGGATTATGGTGGCCAGTGCGAGTCAGCTTTTAGAGGACACCGATCTCTGCCTGCAAGTACAGGCGAAATGGTGTGCCGTTGAAGGCGTTTTCAAGAGCGCTGATGGGTGGCCGCAGTACGATGCCACCCACTGGCGACCGATGTTTTGCAATCCCTTGCAGCCCATTGTGCCAATTCCGTCGGAGCGGCCATCATGAATGCGTGGGAAGTAAGGCGCAAAGGTGTACTGCTTCGTGAATCAAGCCTTGTCGTTGATAAAACCGATGAAATCATTTATCGCTTAGAACGCCAAGGCTATTACCAGCTGCGCATGCTGTCCGATGGCAGTATCGCTGGCCTGAGTCCGCTGCTGTTCACCACCGCCTTGTGTGTGGGTTTAACGCTTAATGGATGGGAATACCGTTTCTGCTACGCAGAGGAATCCCGTGCCCTTCACGAGCTAAACAAACTCAAAACAGACAATGATGTGCCTAGCGGTTGGGTAGCACGGCGCTATGGATCAGGAGAGGCTTCATGAACACTGAGACCAAGTCACCCAGCATCCAGCTCGTTGTCAGCGTAGCTCAAGCTGAGGCTCTACTGAGCGCGTTGGACACATATGTGTGCCTGTGCTTAGGTCAGATAGAAGTAACTGCTGAGCTGGTCAACGATGCCACCCTCGTGGCGTGCGCGAGTGATCGGCAGGCGCGTCGCCCGGCAGATCCCGATGTGGTGGATGCCATGCGCGAGCTGATGTACCAAGCCAAAACGCTGCTCGGCCATCCCCGCAGTGGCAATCATGGCGTCGGCCATCGCCATGTGCATATCACCGGGCACCGCGCTTACGAAATCCTAAAAGTGCTGCAAAAGGTCGTGGCCGAGCAGCGGAACCCAACCCCGACTTTTCGGGGAGTTAACTACGATGGATTGTCGGTGCGCTACACCACCGACCCGGTGCCATTTGCTGAGGTGGTTAAGTCTCTAACGCTCGAAGCAAAACCAGCTGGCACCGGTGCGCCAATTGGCGAATCCCCCTTGGGGTATTTTGCCAATGGCCAGCCGATTTATGATCAGCCTCGCCCGCGCGGCCTAGTCACGCAAGCCTGCATTTTATGCACTGACTGTCAGGCGATCATTCGCACCACAGGAGGCCCAGCCATGGGCAGTCTGTGTGCATCTTGTTATGTCTTGCCATTCGCTGAGCCTATGCTTACAGATGCCATGGTGATGCGCGGCGCAGAACATCTGCACGATGCGGGTGTCCGCTTTGAAGGCAACGATGCCACTGAGCAGCAGCAAGCCTTGGCAGAATCCTTGTATCGGGCTATGGCGTCGGTTTCACCGCCGGCAGGCATTGCGTGGATCGACATCCGTACAAAGAAACCCAACATGGGTGATCACGTGGTCTATTGGCACACAAGCCCACAAGGATCCTATCTTGCCATCGCGGACGAGTGGCTTGATCGCGATCACCTGAAATACGCCAGTCATTGGGCGCTGATTAATACCCCTGAGTAGACAAGATGATTAATCCCCCCATCGACATGAGCGCCACTATGGACAGCACCCCTGCGTCTACTGCCCCTAGCATCCTTGACCGCATTGCAGGCACCCCTTCGTGGGCAGGCCTTAGCGCTTATGACCGTGCTTTATTGGCGTGTGACTGGCTCACCCAGGCCGGCGAGCCTATTCCGATGTGGACGCGCTTACGCGATCTCATCGGCAAGGGCAGCCCCCAAGACATTAATCGGGCCAAGTCCGATTTCCGTAAAGCTCTGGCACAGCGCCTGCAGGACTACCAAGCCGTGCCCACTGGCATACCCGCGACCCTAGCGCCGCTCTTGGCCACGTTGTGGGAGAAAGCTATCGCACAGGCAAGCCAGGGCTTTCAAACGCAAGAGGCGGCCTATCAAAAGCTGCTCATCGAGCAGCGTGAACAAACCCATGCACTCATTGAAGAAAACCAGTCTCTGGAAACAAAACAAACACTTTTGGAAGCGGAAGGTCTTCGCCTTCAACAGCAGATCGACGCCTTAAAAGAAGCCGGCAAAGCGCTACAGCTTCAGCTCGACACTGAGCGTGAAGGGCGTGCGCAAGCAGAAGCGATGTTTGCGCAAGCTCGCGCCGATGCGCTAAGTCTGCAGGCTGACATGCAGCAAGCCCTTACCCGCTTTGAGCAGGTAGAAAACATGGCTTTGATGCGGATTCACGAAGCGCGAGAAGAGGCCACGCAAGCCTTGGCTAAAGAAGCCCTGCGCTATGAAAAGCTCAAGCAGAACAGTTCAGCAACCTTCGCGGGTCTTCGCACTAAATTAGCCGATGTCATCGCCCGTGAAGATCAGCTTCGTGCTGAGTCAGATGCCTGGCTCGCCGAACGCGATGTGTTGCGTGAGCGGCTGGCCAGAGCTGAGAAGCAGGTTGATACGCTGGTTAAGCCTCTCGCCGCTCCAGCAACTAAGCTAGTTGTTGGGCGGCGGCTTATTAGAGGGCGTTAATACATGCCCACGAGCCAAGCTAGGTACTTTAGTTGCCTTTTAGAACATCCTTCGGAACTGACGTGTAATTAGGGCATGCCTGTGTTGATGGATTGCAAGAAGTTTCCCCCGTTCCTGTAGACCCGTATTGAACGTCGGAGCCCCAACACTTCAATGTATAGTTGTTCATCAGCGCACATGTGTGAGATCCAAAATCTAACAAATAGTGCATTAGAACACCGGAGTTTATTGTCACAACAGGAACTGAACTTCTATCCTTATATGGTGTTATGCCCAATAAACTCTCAAAATTTCCGCCCCAAGAAACAAGGCTGCCATTAGATAAAATGGCAGAACTGTTTATTCCGTATGCAAATAATTCAACTACACCTGAAGTTAAGCCTGAGACTTGTGTAGGAATGCTGCGGCTAGTAGAAGTGCCATCACCCAAGTGACTGTAATAATTACTTCCCCAACATTTCACCCCCCCATTTTGCAATGCACAGGAATGGTTATTCCCAGTAGCGATTCGGCTAACGCCAGAGGTCAATCCCGTCACTTGGGTTGGGACATTTCGATTCGTTGTTGTGCCATTGCCTACTTGGCCATCTGCATTATATCCCCAACATTTCACTCCATCGTTATGGATAGCGCAGCTGTGTATACCTTGATAGGAAATTAGCAGGGAAGTTACGCCAGAGGTTAATCCCGTCACTTGGGTTGGGACATAACGATCAGTATTTGTGCCATCACCTACTTGGCTATAGCCATTATATCCCCAACATTTAACTCCATCGCCTACAAGAATAGCGCACCTGACAAATCCATTACTAACTACACTATTGACGCCAGAGGTCAATCCCGTCACTTGGGTTGGGATATTTCGATTTGTTGTTGTGCCGTCACCAAGCTGGCCAAAATCATTTTTACCCCAGCACTTCAGTGCGCCATTATGGATGGCACATGCGCTATCTCTTGCTAACCAAATTGAGCTAACGCCAGAGGTCAATCCAGTGACCTGTGTCGGAACGCTCCGATTTGTCGTCGTGCCGTCACCAAGCTGGCCAAAATTATTTATACCCCAGCACTTCAGTGCGCCATTATGGATGGCACAACTGAAATTAGTTAAATCTGTACTGTTGTAATAACTAATTGCAGTTTGTATGGCGCTAACGCCAGAGGTCAATCCCGTCACTTGGGTTGGGATATTTCGATTTGTTGTTGTGCCGTCACCAAGCTGGCCAAAATCATTTTTACCCCAGCACTTCAGTGCGCCATTATCAAGAATGGCGCAAGAAAAATAACGTCCTCCAGTAAATGTTTTAACCCCACTCAAATACGGGCTTGCAGGATTACACGTCGCCCCACCCTGCTGCGAGTAGGTGCCATTGGTACACGCAAAGGTGGCGTTACCGGTATTGGCACTGGTGCTCGTCAAGGTCTTGCTGGTGCTGGTGTTGGTGGCACCAGACTGGGCAGAACAGGTATTGCCGCTGACCGTCCAGCTAAGGGCTTGATCCGTGCAGTTGACGGGCGGCGGTGCCGAACAGGTTGTCCCGGTCGGATTGATGTAGCTGCCATCGTTGCAGGTGTAGGTGGCATTGCCATTATTGCCGTTGACGCTGGCAATTGTTTTGGTGCCACTGTGGGTGGTGCCACTCGGTGTGCCCGAACAGGTCACACCCCCTACCGTCCACGACTGAGCCGTGGTGCCGCAGTTGGCCGGCGGTGGGCTACAGGTCTGCCCGGACAGGGCAAAGGTATTCGTTTGGCTGTTACAGGTCGCTGTCACCGTGCCGGTGTTGGCATTGGTGCTGCTCAAGGCTTTGTTTGTGCCATTGCCAACCGTACCGGAGTTCGCGGTGCAGCTATTGGCCCCCGAGGTCCACGTCACCACCTGGTCGGCGCAGGTATCGGCATAGCAGGTGGCACCGGCTTGAACGCTATAGCTATCACTGCCGGCGGCACAGCTGACCGTGGCGCTGCCGAGCTTGCTGGCTGCGGTGTTGCTCAAGGTTTTGCTGGTCGCGTCATTGGTGACGCCGGACGGGCTTGAACAGGTGTTCGCGCCCTGGGTCCAGCTGACGCTTTTATTGGTGCAGGTGGTCGGTGCGGGTAACGAGCAGGTCGCCCCCGGTGCCGGGCCGGCAAAGGTATTCGTTTGGCTGTTACAGGTGAAGGTGCCGGCACCGACATTGGTATTGGTGCTGGTCACACTCTTCGAGGTCGTGTTAGCGACAACACCGGATGGGCCAGTACACGTATTCCCACTCACCGTCCACGATTGCGTCTGTGAAGTGCAATTGGCGGGATAGCACGTTGCCCCGCCACCCACGGCATAACTGTCCGTCGGGCTATTGCAGGTGACAGACGCAGAGCCAATCAGGCCATTACTGCTGGATACGGTCTTCGAGGATCCGTTGGGCGTAATGCCGGACTGCACCGAACAGCTATTAGCTCCTTGTGACCAGGAGACCGCTTTATCGGTGCAATTGGCCGGGGCCGGCACGGCACAGGTGGAGCTGCCCGTATTCACGGTATAGGTGTTTGTGCCTGCTGCGCAGGTGAAGTTACCGGTGCCGCTATTGGCCGAGGTAGACGGCACATTGACCACGGCATTGCCGGAGGTCGTATTCACCGGGCCTGAACAAGTCGTGCCCCCGACCGTCCAGCTTAACGACTGGGCCGTACACGTCGTGGGCGGGGGTGGTGCGCAGGTGCTGCCGGCGGCGACGTAGGTGTAATCATACGTGGTGCCAGAGCATTTGAAGTTACCAATGCCTGAGTTGGCATTGGTGCTGGTGACACCTTTGGTGTTGTTCGCCGTGGTGACGCCTGTATTGCCGGAGCAACTGTTAGCCCCTACTGTCCAGTTCACGGGCAAATTTGAACAGCCGCTACTGCCTAGCGGAATGGCATCGTTGGTGCCTGGCGAACGAATACTGCCGGTGGCTGAGGATAGCCGGTCAAAAAACCGGTAATTGCTGTTGCCGCCAGGGGCAACCTGCACGGGCGCGGCCAATGCCACGACCGTTACAGCGCTTAGCAACGCGCTTAGCATCACACCAAAAAAATGAGAACGGGGTGATACAGAACGATTTGTTTGGGTCATGATACTGCTCACAAAAAGGGCTAAGCGCGCTAAAAACAAGGCTTTTTCAGCCTCTGACTCTAGGGCTAATCGCTTTTTTGAGCACTTTTTTTAACAAAGTGCTTGACAACTATTTGCCATATAAGGCAATGTGGTTTCACTTACTCAGGAAGGGCGACAACATGAACATTCGGCATTTGGTAACAGCGATGGTCTTGGTCTCGACACTCGCCGCTTGCGGCGGAGGCGGCGGAGGTTCTTCGGGTGGCGGCACTCCTCCGGGTCCGGGTGGTGGCGACACTAGCGGTGGCGGCGGAACTCCGCCTGATTCAGGCGTTGTTTACCCGGCAGCTTTCACGGTTCAGGGCGTAAACTGGATTCAGGTCACGAAGCAAGCCGCTAACCATCCCGATACGATCCTGTCGGCCGGCAAAAACGACACGATCTTTCGAGTCGATCTCACGGGGCCTAAAGACACGACCATGCCGGCGAATGCCGAGTTGACGCTCAGCTATGCTGATGGCAGCACGAAAGTCATCACGCTAACCCGTCGTGTCATGACTGTGCCCGCCACGGTAGACAATGACAGCCTAGATGGCAGCTTGTTTACCAAAATCGCGGGGGCTGACATCACGCCGTCCCTGACTGGCTACAGTGTTAATGTTCCCGGCACGACGACGCCGGTAACGACGGGCACGGTGAGCGTGGGCAAAGAGCGCACAGATCGGCTGCAATACCGCGCCATCACCTTTGATGGGCAGACAGGCGCATTGCCCGTCATTAGCGCTGTCAGCCGCTTGATTGCACGCACCCTGCCACAGACCAGCCTCACAGCCTTTGGGCCTAACGAAACGTGGACTCCACAAGCAATGCTCGATGCGCAGGCAGGTGGACCGTCGAGTGACTATAGTTACAATCCGACGACTCGTACTCACTCGTTTAGTCAGAAAGTCATGAATGAAATACTTGGCGAGCTTGATTTTTACTGCTTCCAAGTCGAAACCTTTAAGAACTTGCCAAGTTCTGTGAAATGTATTGCGCCATTTCCAAGTAATGTTTCCTTTGGAAACGTGATTGGTCTGGCTGCAAATCAATCAATGATCACCCTTGGCTTTACGGATGTTGATACCACTGCGACAGGCACGGGTGAGCATCCGCCATTGGGCGGCTGGTTGACCGATGGAGCGACGACCTTCGTGCATGAATACGGTCATCTGATGAGCCTCTACCATGCTAACGCGTGTTCACCGCCACAGCTGGACAGCGACCTCTACAGCAACGGCACGTTGGGTAGTAATGGTGGCGGTTACGATGTGGACCGTGGCTTCTATTTCGATGGTGCTGGCTACTTTGATTTCATGTCCTACTGCAACCACCAGTGGACCTCGGATCGTGGCTACCGCAAAATGATCAGTTTCTTGGCATCGTCCGATAGTATGCCGGCTGGCTCGGCTCGCCAGGCTCAAAGAACAACAGCCACATCGGAGACTCCTCGTGAGATGGTCGTGTTGTCCTACTTCGGCGGACGCTGGAATGCGCACTACACCCCACGTCTACCCACATTGGAGCCAGTGATTGGGCGTGTAGATGCGAGCTTTATCAGTGGCGCATTGATGGGCGTCCCCGTGGAGACCATCAATACCCACGTAGGCCAGCTAGACGGCGGTCCGTACTACCTGCCAGCAACACCCAGTGTGATCGCCATGCTCACTCAAGGCGTCATCCCTGGCTTGAAGTTTCTAAAATAACCCGCAATATTAGGTGGCCTTCGGGCCACTTTTTTTGAGTAAAAATGCGCTCAATGCTCAGGAAGAATCAGTTGCTATGACAGCTCTTTTTCGGAGTAATCGGGACCGAATTGTCCCTGCTCTCCCCCATGCTGGTATTGATGTTGATCAATTGGAACGCTTGGAAATAAGCGAATTGCAGGCGCTCGTGCGTGACGCTAAAGACGAACTTAATAAGCGCAAGACGATGAGTACCCAGCGTCTGAACCATGACTTAAAAGCCTTGGCAGAACGCGCCGGATTAACCCCGGAAGAATACCAAGTCTTGTTTTCTTGACCCCACAATGAATGGATGCCGATCATGATGACACGTTCCTTAATGACCCCCGCTCGCCTCTGTGCCCTGCCCCTATTGATGCTTGCCGCATCCGCCTGGGCACTTGAGCCTACAGCGGCAGAGCAACAGCGAGACGATGATGTGGCTGCGCTCACAGACACACTGACCTGCCAAGATTGGCGATCAGCAGAGATGTTTGAGGCGCTGGCCCTGCGCTTAGGCGCACATCGCACGGTGGTCAACACCGGTAACGCCCAAACCATGTATTTGGGCGGCGAAACGGTCAACGCTGATTACACATTCCCGACAGGGCTACGCCTGCAGGGGATGACGGTTAATGCCGTGTCATTGCGTCAGGAGTTCACCACCCCGGATCAGTACCAGTATCTCGCTTATGGCGCGATCTTTACGCCAGACTCAGCGCAAACCTTAGCCAAGCGCTTTCAGATCACTCGCCCGGAGAATCCGGCCGGTGTCGGTGAGCGCCGGGGCTGGTTCAATCAGCATGACTTCAAAGTGCGCGGCGAACAGGGCGTGAATGCCCTCACTTGTGGCTACTGGGTGCGCACGCCGGCGCGTAGCCTCACAAACGCAGGGACATCACTGTCTGCGTGGGTCAAAGGGCTGTTTTAATGGCCAGCTTGAATTTGCCCAGCAGCCCGGTGCGTCAACTGAGCCTGACGACCGCTCAGCAACGCGGTGCGTGGTCTAGCTTCAATCTCTGGTGCCTGCGCCAAGCGTGCGCCTACGCCCTCTACAAAGGCTATGGGCTCGTGATTGTGCAAGCACCCCTTGCACAATCACCCTTTCGGGATGAACTTCAGGGGCTACCCAACCAAAGCACCATTATGGCGTGCGAGAGCATACTTGATGCGGAGGCCCTGATTGATGCGTGGCATATCAATGAAGGGCAGAAGCCCTTGTGGGTCATCGTGCTAGGCTGATGACCCACATAAACTCCTTGCATATCACTTGCCATATAAAGCACTATTGTGATGCTGATACAGCATAGTCAATCGAGCATAAAATCATGGCGACACTTCAAGACATGTTAGACGCTGTTCCTATTCGGCGCACCATTCCGCTGTCTGCGCGACTCAATCTCTTGGAGCTGAACCTCCCCTTTCAGGTCGATGTCGTCTATGGCGATAAACCGAGCTTGACGATGGAATCCAGCAGCCAAGAGGCTTTGGATCTGATTAATGTGCTGCGTTATCGCGACGATACTCAGCTCGGCCTAAGCCTAAAGCCTTTTGAGGGCACCATGGTGCTTGGTCACGTTAAAGAAACGGTCTTTCCTGCCGGCGTCCAAGTCGGCGGGCTTCGCGGGCTTGTCACACAGCAAGTATTTCATACCGAAATTATGAATTTCGGCACAGGTCAGGTGGCCGGCAGAGACATCATCAACAATGGCCAACGACAATCCATCAAGCCTGCGCCAACACTGAACATAGGCTTTATGCGCATTACTTTGACCGTCAAACGGATGCCAGAATGTCAGCTGCTCGGCTCAGGCGATCTGGTCCTCACGGGCGTGCAAGAAAAGCAGCTGTCGCTATCCTTGAAGGGCTCTGGCTGCATCCGCGCTCAGGGTAGCACTGCGACCTTGTCAGCTACGTTGATGGGCTCTGGCGACCTCAAGCTGAAGCGACTACAAGCAGATCGGGCAGAAGTCGTCCTGACGGGATCCGGCACCATTAAAGTTCATGCTGAGGACAGCCTGAATGCGACGCTCATCGGCTCTGGCGACATCAAGATCTACGGTACGCCCGCTGCCCGACAAGGCAGCATGGTCGGCACAGGCCGCATTGTTTACAAAGACTGTGTAGGGTGAGGAGAGGCTGACATGGCCGAACCTAGCCTGAGTTGCTTCAAAGTTGAATAAGCCTAGGTTCGGTGCTGCTTGTAACCTAGGCGCTTACAGCGCGCCCCAGCGCCACGCCTGACGCCGTAACGCAGCCTGTACGGTATCAAGCGCCAGTGTTCTCGTCAGCGCCTGCTGAAGTGAAGCTAATTCAGCCTGGCTGAGAAAGTAGGTGTGAATTAAGCCGTTCACGGCCAGATTAATTTCACACCGTTCGCGCGCTGATGATAGCCACGACATGCGCAGATGGCACCGAGGGTAGGATAGCTCCGAACTCCCGAGCATTTTCTGAAGCGCGATGGTCAAGCTATGCAGGCCCAGCGGGTTAAGCACTTCAATCCGCCACGCATTCCCTTGGATACGAATTGAAAAATAATCACCCTCTTCCTCGCAGCGGACCTCAACGCCTTCGCCCGCAGCGCTCGGCTTCATTGAGACCAAGGGCTGCTGCTCGCGCCACCCGGCAAACCCAGTGGCCAATAGTCCGCTGCTTGGCTGCCAGATCCAATTATTCGTGGTGAAAGATCGGATGGCGGCCTGAATCAAGGCTTCACGATACGGCGCACAGGCATTGGCCACCTGCTGCGCTGGCCATGCCGTAAAGTCTCGCCCATTCACGAGAAAATCCAACGCCTCTAGTCGTGTGGCGTTCATCACATGGTTATTGTTTTCAACCAAGTTGATGAGGCTGGCGATGCGTTGCTCACTGTTCATGTCGTGATAGTCGGGCCAGTCCTCGCAGGAGCCGATGCAGTGACGCAGGTGCTGCTCAATGTCCTGCGCCCGCTCATTCTCTTGGATGACGATCAGCGGCTGCAGAATCGGCTGCAGCGCAGCCAACAGCATCAGCAGTTGGCGATAGCCGGGGTAGTCGCGCGTAAAGGAGTAGGGCTCAACCGCGTCATAGGCCTTGTACGCAAAAGACACCAGGGTGCCCAGCTCCCGCCGACTGAAGGGGCGCGGCACCAGCAGCAGCGCAGGCAGCCAGTTAAGGTTTTCGAGCAAAGGTTTAACCCGAGGCTCATGGATGCCGAGATCTTGAAGGGGGCCATGATTGCTGTAGTGGGCAATTGCTTGCTCGACCAGCTGAGATCGATTAATCGATGAGCCAGCGTCTTTTAGCCGCTGCATTAAGGTGTTGAGCTTGGTTTGCGTGCTGTCGGATAACCGAAAAAAAGTACCGGTTTTTTTGTCCTGCGGTGTCGTGGGGTCAGAGGTCATGTCTATCACTCTCGTTATAAGCTCGGAACGAGCTTGATGAGACAGACTATGCCTATTGATAAATTAAAGATAGCTGCTATCAGGCAAAAATAACAGCTATCTAAGTTGGCAATTCAACTCAATAAACCCATGCGACCCCGAATGTCGCGAACTTCTAGGAGATCTTCAACAACACGCGGTCTCCATACTTCACGGTCAGCTGCCGACTGAACAATGAATGATGGGAAATTGTGTACCGCATCAGCCAACTGGCCAGCAAATTTGAGTGCCAGTTGCGGTGCAGGAGATGGCAGATGGGCTTCACTGTAGGCGATGTTACGAATGGCGGAGAACGCCCCCGCCATTTCACCGATAACCAGCCTGACAAGTTCATCTTGGGGCATTGCCGTCAGCACAAGCCGACGAGCTTGAGCTGACGCTTGTGCTGACGCATCAAGCACGTCCATTAGATGATTGGGATCAGAAAGTCTGCCAAGCTCTTGCCGCTATCCAAAGCAGCCTGCAGCCAGAGCGGCGTGCGCCCGCGCCCGGTCCAAGTCTCTTCCGAGTTGTCGGGGTTCGCATACTTGGCGGCCACTTTGGCCTTGGCGGGCTTTTCAGAGAGCATCGGCAGAACATCGTCGAGCGTCAGGCCTTCTTTGTTGAGCAAGGCTTGCACTTCATTGCGTACAGCAGCCAAACGGCTTCGCGATGTTTCGCGACGGGTCAACTCTTCTTGGCCAGCCACCAGCTGCACTTTGATTTGTTCTTCGGTCAATTCAGACCATTTAATCTTGATCGCCATAATGGCATCCTCGATAGGTAGTAAATAACGGGGGAATGTTATTGGTATTCGATACACGTTCAGGTTGCCAAATTCATGGCAATTCTCTGGCAACCTGAAACGGATCATGACGGTGAATGGTTATCGCAGGGCTTTCAAAACACCGATACTGATCACATCAATATCGACATCTTTACTGGCGTATTCCACGGTCGTGCGCTGAAATTCAGCGCGCATCGCGTAACCGCAATTCAAGTTGGTTTCAACGCCCACCGCAAAGCTCGGTGATACGCTGCTTTCACGACCAGTATCGGTGTTAATCGAAAGCGCACTCGCACCCAATTTCACGTAGAGCGAGGTACGATCATACAGGTCGTGCGCGTTATCGGTTTCAGACAGCGTACCGTAAATATAATTCAACGGCAGACTGAACGCGGCATCAACCTGCACGCCAGAAGCATCAGCCTTCGTGCCATCAAGATTGAAACGTCCGACATAAGTCGCCGCCGCTTCCACCGCCACCAGTCGATTGAAGCGATAGCCAGCGCCGAGCTTGACAGCACCAGCGGTATCGGTGCCGCCGGACGGCACCTGATCGCTGGCATCAGCCTTGCTCTGACCAAACTGACCAACCAAATACGCGCCGAGCCAATTGGTGGCGTGATTAGCAGTAACCGCCGGAGCCACTGCGGCCGCAGCAGGGGATGTAGGTGCTGACGCCTCAGCGACAGGAGCGGCATTGGCCTCAGTCGCTGGGCCATTTAGTGCTGCGGCAGCCAGCATTGGCGTAGCCTCTGGCGTCGCGACATCTGCCCAGGCGCTGGTTGCTGTCAAAATTGCCGCCGCCAATGCAGTGTATTTCAAGTTTAGGTGTAGGTTTTTCATGGTTTCACGCTCTCTCGTGTGGTCTGCGCGCCTGAAGACGCGTTACGGGGTATTCAAAAATTGACTAAGATCGACTTTCCAGCCGCCGGATGAACCGCAAGCGGTTTTGGCCGTGCCGTTGTACTTGCAGTTGCCCCACTGGCCATTGGGGATGTAGCCCCCGGTGTAGCCGGCGATGCTGGCTGCCAACAAGGCATCTGACGCTTCGGCGGAGGTTTCAGCGCCGCCGTTCTTAGCGCCAACCACCAACATCTCGACGCTCCCTTCTTGCGTGGGTGCGCCACCGGTGTTGGCATAATCCGCGTAGACCAGACGATAAATCGCAGTCCACCGCTGTTTATATTGGTTGAGCTCGGCATAATTGGCGGGCACAACCTTTTTGTATTTCAAGTAGGAGACATCGACAGCGCAGGTGTGCAATGTGGTGTTATTGGCCACGGTGCCAACACCGGTCGATGTGTTGGCATTAATAACACACCACGATGAAGCGCCAGTCCCATCAATCATGGCATTGATGATGCCATCTTTATTGCTGAGCAAATAATCTGAGGCCATGGCGGTGAAATCTTCCATGGCCTCAGCAGTTTGCTTTGATTCCAACTGTTTGTTGGCATCAAGCTGAGCCCTCGTAAAAAACACGACGGTGACTGACAAAACAATCAATGACAGCAAAACTTCAATCATTGATAGACCCCGCTCGGATACCCGACGGAAGTCCTTTTTATACACTGGCATGCGCCGGTTAGATTTCATCAGTGCCTCCAAAACATAAACACGATAGTAGCATTAATAAAAAACCCTGCAAGGGGTTTATAAAAAACATTGCAGGGTTAGAAACTTTGACCATCTTAGATGGTTTGTCCGCTGCCACCAGAGCCTGCTGGGTTACATTTGTTCTTGCCAGCCTCTACCTCAGCCTCAGAATCAGATGCAATGACCTGGATACTATTATTGAACTTCACAACCCTGATTTTGGTGTCATCGAGGGATCGTTTCTGGAGGCTTTTACCCTCTTCCTCCGTCATTTCCGTGCAGATCACGTAGTGGCCGGGGGAATAAATAACAGCACGCCAGTAGCTGGGAATCGACACCTCAGCCATAGACGGAGCAAGGTATTTTTTCAGGCTTGACCAATAATAGGTCCCGGTATTGTCCGGGAAGTTGGCCATGTAGCTGCGTGTAGCGCCGGCAAAGATGTCGTGGTTCATCGCCAGTTTGTTTTTGGCCAACACAGGCTGATCAGGGACTACGGCATGCGTGATACTGTCTACACCGACGAAAATCCCGAAACTCAACGCAATCACTAAAAAGAATTGCATGGTTTACTCCTGGTCATCCCGACCGAAGACAAGTTTGTAATTATTTTTACCCTGATTCCGTTGCTCTAGGATAATACTTTTGAGACGACCGATGCCATTACTGCGAATGGCGTTGGCCACGCGCCCGGTGGGCAGTGTGGAGGTCAGCACTTCGAGATCCAAATAGCCTTGGGGGTTGATGGTTTGATGCACCGCCAAGCGCAAACAGTTGGCCAAGTCATTGTTCAGCGCTTCGGGGTCGCCGCCCGCCTGTCCGGCCAGACGTAGCAAGCCATCAAGTCCATTAATGACATCTTGGCCAAAGCCGGTGGCGATCACTAAGAAGCCATCACTGGCTGCTTTCAGCAGCGCGCGCGCGCAGAATTTATCGCGCACCTCACCAATGTAGAGAATGCGGCTGCTGCCCGTGGGCTGTGAGCGCAGCGCCTCTCGGATCGCCTCACCCCAAGGATCCGGGCTACGATTATTCACGGTATTTTGTGAGCAGTAGCCCTGCACCACGTCCGTGGGGTCATCCGGGTTTTCGTAGCGATACCACCCATTCAGTGGCATCTCGGGCGGATCTTCCACCGTGTAGCCAAAGCCACCCAGCATGCTCAAGCGGGTGGCCACAATGCCAGAGGCTGTTGTGGTCTTGCCTGAGCCTGGCGCGCCGAGAACAAAGATCAACCCACCCATCGTAGACAACTCGGGCGACATCATCAGTGTCGTCAAGTATTCCGGCAAGGGTGTGGGTAGGGAGTTCAGAAACGCAGTTTCCTGCTGCATCTTGCGCAGACGAAACCACCACCCATCCAGCCCTTGCTGACACAAGCGCGCTCGAAAACGGAAGTCGCCGTAGGCAATCATGAAGTCTTCGCGCAAGCTCGACTCTTGCTGATTTTGACACAGCTGCAGTAATGATAAGGCCTGGTCGAGCATCATGGGTGGCAGAAGCTGTGGCCAGCGCATCAAATCCGCACGAGCAGGATCAGCAAAAACCACCGAGTTCGAGGGGTCCGACACGCACAGGTGAATGTCGCTAATGTCGTCAAATTGCGTGATCATGATCGTGTCCTATTGAGGCCGCGCCAGCCCACCTGGCGCGCCGAAAGTGCCTTTACCGGAGCGTTATGCCCGGTGTTTAACCATCATCATGACGGTCTTCGTCCCGGTGCCCGCACAGGCCTTTTGCGTGGCCACCTGATTGATGCTGCCGTTCAACGCTTTTACCGTAGTCAAGAGTAGTGGCGGCGTCAGCGGTGTGCTTTCGGCCGCGACGGAGACCGCTGCGGCATGAGATTCAATGCCTTGAATGAATCCCATGCAATCAGCTGCAGGTACTCCGGTGTGAACGATTCGCGCAAAGCCAGCAGTGCTCGTGCCGACGGGAGGTGTGTTATCACCCATGCTGCCATCGAGCACGAACACAAAGCCGCCCCACGCATTTTTCAATGTGGGGTTTTCAGCCGTACCGCTCAGCATGAAAGCCGCTGGCAATTGCCGACCATCCGCTAAAATTTTCACCGTGATTCCGCCAAAGTCCTTGGACTCGGCGTAATAGGTTTGCGCGTTCGAGGCTAACGCCTCGGCCGCCTGAATGTGTGCCAGCGGCAGACGGACCGTTGTCGTCTCCGGGGCGTTATGGGTCACGCTGTAGCCGAGGGCAAGGCCGATGCTGCACACCAGAGCCACAAGGGCTAATGGCAGTGGCTTTTTGAACATTGCACTCATCATGAGCCTCATTTGATTAACGTCTTACAGGGAATCATTGGTAATTAAACACACCCCCCGATCTTTGATCGGGGGGTGGTAAACACAACGGCTTAGTTGTTCAGAACAATAACCGTCTTGGCAGTTGCGCCCGAGCAGGCGGTTGCGGCCAATGCTGGGCTGAACGCGCCACCAATGACTTTGACGCCGTTGGTTGCAGGAGCAACACCACCGACAAACACGGCCAGCGCGTTGTTGGCAATCGAGGCGGCGAAGTTAGCGCAATCATCCGAGCTCACGCCGGCATAAACCAGCTTGAAGTTGGTGATGGTGCCGCCATCAGCAGCAGCGATGGTGCCGCCGGTAGTACCTGTGCCTGGCTCTACAGTGACAGCGCCATTCCAGGCGTTGGTGATGGTGGTGCCGTTAACTTTCAGCGAGGCTGGGACAACACGAGCACTGGTCACAACGGTGTTGGTGAGACCGGTGTAGTCAGCACCAGCCGAATACAAACGGCTAACAGCTGACGACAGCGCAACAGCCGACTTGGTCATGTCGGAGCCTTTGATGTCACCGGTGGCCGACTTGTAGCCCTGGTACGCGCCGATCAGCACGAGGGCAATAACGCCCAGTACCAACAGCGTTTCGATCAGGGACAGACCGGCTTGCTTGGCGCGCTTGCGCGACAACAGGTGAGGATGAACAGCACGAGTGGCAACAGGAGCCATAGTTTTTTCGATAGTCATTTTTTGATACTCAACGTGGAGAAGGAGGTAAAACACAATGTCTCTTGGGCACGTATTGCGGCACGTGCTTGCGGGTTGGCGCGCGGGGATACGTCAGGCAAGCCTGACCAGGACTGTTGGCATGTCATAAGACAGAAACACTTCATCATGCACCTGCCGCCGCTGCAGCCTTCGCAGCGATGGTGATTTGCATAAAGGAGAAGTACACAACCACCACCATGCCAGCAATTAACACCATGCAAAGGGTGCCAATTAATGCCATCGTGGTTTGGATGTTCTTTAATGTGACCTCGATTTGGCGATCCGATAAACCGCCGAGGGCAACACTGAACGAACTGAGCTTGCCGTACACGCCGAGAATCCAACGGGTACGCGGATCAAATAATTCGGTGGCCATACTTTCGCCGTCGCCTTTACCAAGGCGCATCCGGTCTCGCATTTCAAACAAATGGGTTTTTTCCCAAACGGAAGCGGCCGAGCTCATCTTTGCGATGATTTCCGATAACGGAATCTTGGCTTTCATCAGCGCAGAAAAGCACGACATCATGATGGCGCTGCTGATTTGCCGGTTCATCGACCACGGGAAGATGTGTTTATCAAACCAGTCGCGAACTGGCCCAGTCCAGCGCGCCACCGTGAGGCTGTAAATCGTCGAAACGCTGGTAATGGTGCCAATGATGACGCCGATAACGAGGCCGACATTATCTGCGATGTGGCCGAGCATGGCGGGAATCGCTGGCCACAATTCACGGGCCAACACTTCTTCCAGAATGGGAATAACCTGCAGGTTAAGACCAAACAGCACACCACAAAATAACAAGATCAGCACCGATGGATAAATCATCTCGCCGACAATCGTTTTCTTGACCTTGGCTTTGACAGCGGTCAGGTTGGCGGCCATGCGCAGCCCTTGAGAGACATCGCCCGCTTGTTCGCCAGCGTCAATGGCAATTGATTCCATGGACGGCGACCAACGCGCTAAGGCCTGCCCTAACCGCTTGGCCGAGCCTGAGCTGCCGCGCATGTCATCGAGAATGGCTTGCGTAATAATCGCTTTCACTGACTTGGTTTCGCGCCAGCGCACGCTAATTTCATCGAGCGCATCGTAAACAGCCACGCCATCGCTGATAAAATCAGCCATCAGCTGGTAGAACTCTTGGCGTGCGGCAGCGCCCCACGCAAAGACCAGCTGGAGTTGCTGGAATTTATATTCCAGAGAACCCGGCACAGGTGCATTCGCCATCAGTCATCCGCTCCTGATAAGTTTTTAATGTTGGCTTCGACATCGACCGGACTGACAAGGCCCAGCGCCATTTTGGCTTTGGCGTGCTCGATAATGCGGACACCACCCTGCGTTTCGACCCAATAGGTTTCCGCATCCAGCGTGCGTTTTTCGAGAATCATTTTCAGCAGGTGCCGGTCAGGAACCAGCACTTCAGCGCACACAGTACGACCTGCAATGCCGCTGTGCTTGCAGGCGTTGCACCCAGCACCTTTAAGGCGCACGGTGGCAACATCGGCGGAATTGATCACACGGCGAATAAAGGCCGGAGCCATTTTCGATTTATCCGCTGTTTCCCACGGGACGCAACACTTTTGGCACAGCGTGGGCACCAACGATTGGTAAATGATGCCGCTGATAAAATCCGGGCTGGTTAAAATATCCAGATCGATCCCAATTTTATTCAAGCGAGTAAAAGCACCAATCGCGGAGTTGGTGTGCAATGTCGCCATGAGCTTACGGCCGGCAAGGCCTAAGTCCTGAACCACGCCGGCGGTTTTGCTGTCGCGAATTTCCCCGACCATGACCAAGTCAGGATCTTGTCGTAGGGTGCCGCGCAGGGCCTTAGTGAACGGATCATCCGATTCATCTTGGCCAGCAATTTTGCGCCGCGCAATCGGGATCTGGCACGCGCCATCAATGACGTATTCAACTGGGTCTTCTACCGTAATGACTTTGATGCTCTTGCCACGCGCGGCAAACACATTACGGAGCATCGCTTGCATCGAGGTTGATTTACCTGAGTTGGTTGCGCCACACAGCAGCACCAAGCCACTGCGACTGGTGGTCGTCGCTACAATGTCTTCGAGCTGCGCTTCGGAGTAGCCCACCTTGTCCAGATTGACGCCCCCGCCGGTGGAGAGCTGCAGCATACGCAGCACGATCTGGAAGCCGCCGCCGGGATAAATCGGGCTTGACGAAAAACGGAGCTGAAACTGTCGGCCCGTTTTGGTGGACCACTCCAGCGCACCGTCACACACTTCAGCCGGGTTCCATGAAGAATCCTTGGAGCCGGCATCAGCGTAAACGCTGTACATCACCTGCCCCATCGACAAGGCTTCTTCATGGCTGATCGTTTTATAGGTCTGCCGAAACCCGTTGACGCGAAATAAAATTTTGCAATCCGCCACGCGGGACTCAATGTGGATGTCGGACGATTTAGCCTCATCAGCGGCCATGACCATCTCTTCGATCATGGTTTCCGGCACGGTATAGATGAGCGCCTGCTGAGGCTTGCCCGGAATGACTGGGGGCCTGATAGGCAGTGCCATGGCCTTGTAGAGCCCAATAATGTCGATGGAGTCGGCAATGACCAACTCAATTTGATCAATATTGAGCGCTTGGCGCGCGCGGGTGCGCATCTCGAACATGCGCGAGGTGCCATGGGCATCTTTGGATACCACTAAAACAAATTCGTGCGCGCGCTGCAGAACCGCAAAATCATTCTGCAAGTCAGAGGTGATCACCACTTTCTTTTTTTCACCGCTGACCAATAAGCCGGAAAGGTCAATAGCCTCTTTCGCCGGTTTATTAATCGTCGCGCTCGATGCTGCACTGGCATCAGCGACCTGCTGAGCCCGCTGCTCCACATTCACTGGAGCGCGATTTTTCGCAGCATTAACAGCCTGCTGTTTCACCGCAGTCGAGGCCGCTAGGCTGGGCAAGAGCTTATGTAGCAACGCGGTGAAAAACGCCATGATGTTATTGATAAACGGCACGATAGGCCCCCGTGACCGTAATCGTCGCTGGCGTCACCCCGCCTTTGAACCCGGAAACCGCCATCGTATTCAGGCTGACGCCTGGTAGATCTATCCGGGTCATCGCGTGTGAGAGCGACAACATGGATGTTGAGCTCACCGTTAGTGTGCCCTCACGCGCAATGATGGCCGGCGTTTCGCCATCTTTGATCATATCTGCCGGGATGGGCGCACGAATATCATTGCTGAGTGGACCAAATGCCCACGTCACGCCAGACTTGAGTACGGCCAGATCGGCGACATAGTTCGCGATGTCGCCTGGCTGGGTATTCGGGTGAATAATCGGCGGCGTCACAATCGGAAAATTTGTCACTGCCGAGTCCTTAGTGTCACCCGGCACCAAGGTGCCCGGCAGCAATTTAACCGTGGAAGGCAAGACGCCCATTTTACGTTTCCACGTCACGCCACACTGGGCGATGGTGCAGTTAATGGCATCCGCGCTCCAGCCGTGACGGGAGATAGGCGTGGTGACGATAAAGTCGTGCCATACCCGCCACAGCTGCTGACTATTAATGGCGTCCATGGCGCTTGCACGCGCTGCTGCCGTTAATTCAGCGACTTTCCGTAGACGAGCCGCCTCGGCTTCTGCTCGCTTTTGCTGTGATAACGCATCTTGCGCCGCCTGAATCGCGGCTTGATTTTCTTCGGAAGAGTTACCAATTGCGCCGTACCCAACGACGCCAGCCACCAGCAATAACAAACCCACTAGGCCTGCCATGCGGGTGCGGGACTGGTTGGCCATGGAGTGGACGCGACAGAGCTTGGATGGCTTAGCCACCATGTCCATCACTTCAACCAGTGGCAGCGTCGCCAAGGGGTGTTCACCAATGATGGTGGGATTGGTCAGCGTTGACCGCATGTCCGCGAGGTGAGCCTCGGCCTGACGCGGTGTACACAGCGTATCCAGATCCGTCAGCGGTTCACCGTTACTGACCGCGCAAAACCAGACAAGATCATCATGATACGGGTGATAGATGATGAAGTTTTCAAACACATCCGCAATGGCCAGGGCAGCCGAATACATCGGCTTACCAAAATAGGGCAACTCCCCCTCTTGGACGCCCAAGCTGTAGGTTTGGCGATTCATCTTGCCAGCCACTAATAGCTTGGTCGTGCCTTTCAACGCACGCTGGGCGACGGCCTTAGTTTCGTAGGTCGTCCAACGTAGGCCGATGGCTAAATCATCGCGAATGGTCAGCATGCACGCGCTCTCTTACGGGGTAGGCTGGGTGTTAGCCGGTGCTGTTACTGGCACAACGATGCTGCTCGGGTTCGGCAGCGGCGGTGTGTCAATGCGAGGCGCATTAGGGCTTAACGTGATGGTCTGGTTCTCGGCTTTTTCAGTGAAAAAACCGAGCGACACATCACGCTTGCCGACACCGACTGCCACGCCGGCACTGTCAATGCGCTTGACCTTGACGCCCTCACCCAAGTCGTCACCCACCTTGACCCAACGCACCAACCCGGAGGCATAAACCACCTTCGCTGCATCGCCTTTTCGGTCTTGAATGACCGACGTGACTAAGGGCAATGTCAGCGTCGATGAGGCGGCCTTAAGGGCCGTCTGCAGCTCATTGCGCTTATTGATGAGAGCAATTTGCGCATCAATCATGTCCATTTCATCGCCATAGGCGACAGCGAATGCCGGCACACTGAGTGTGCTGATGCTCAGCGCCATGGCGCTGATTAAAAGGCGCTTACTTACCACCCCACACCTCCAAAATGATAACCATGACGGTGCGGTCGCTGCCGGCAGTCTTGGCGATGCCAGGGAAAAACCGGCGCAACGATTGGTTCGCGCGCTCTTGCTCGTAACCGAACAACACAATCGACTCGCCATCACGCAAATAGGCCTGCTGCTGCAGAGTTTGCTTACTGATGTTAGGGGTCTGAATAGCCGCCGACGCGGTGCCAACCTGAGTTAGCGAGAGCAGCGAGCTGATGTTGAGCTCGTATTCCAGCATGATGCGGTTGTCACCCAAAATGAGCGGCAGGAAGTTAGCGGTAAAGCCCACTGACAACGTATCTGTCGATACGGTCGTGGTCTGGCCGACATTGGCGGCTTGGGATGTTGTGGAGCCACTGATGTAGGTGATGTCGTTGACGGCTTGGAACGGGCTGGGTTGCCCGTTGGCGGCCACGACCTGGCCCTGCGTAACCACAGACACTTTGCCGATCTCTTCCAGCGCCTCAATGATATTTTGACCAGAGGTCCGACCGTCGGATCCGCTGATAATCAGCTGGCCCGGTGATGTCGTGGCGGGCTGGTACAACGAAGGCGTCTTCAGCGTGGCGCTGACCTGACGCGTCAGGCTCTGGTAAAGCAAATCAGCCTGAGCGCCTGCAGTAATCGTTTTGTTCGCGGTCAGGTTCAGGACGCGCACATTGATCAGAACATTCTGAGCAAAGCGCTCATTCAATGTCTGAATGTAGGCTCCGACCTTATCGAGAACGGCCGGCGTGGCCGACACGGTAATGGTGCCCAGCGTCGGGTTGGCAATCACCGACTTGGACGCATCCCCGCCGCCATCAGACACCATCAAATTGACTGACTTGGTGATGGCGTCATAGGCATCAATGGTGGCTGAACCACTGACGCTCACCGTGCCGCTGCCACCCGAGCTGCCCTTGCCGCCCGAGATGCCCTGTAAGGCGATATTTGAGCTTACTTGGCGCTTACCGGAGGGCAAATGCACATTGAAGGTGCGGCTGTCTGTTTTATAAAAAATCACCGCACCTTGGTCATAGCGCCAATAGATGTCACGGTTCGCCGCAATGTAATCCAGCAGACCACGCAAAGTGCCGCGCCACTCCAGTGGGGTAGCTTTATCATCTTTATCGATGAGCTCTTTTACGGCCGGCTGCACAACGATTTTGACATCGGTGCGGCGGGATATTTCAGAAAGCTGCGTCGAGAATTTCTCATTGATGGCCAAATAAGAAAATGGCTCATCAAAGTTATCCGGCAAGCGTGCAATATTATTTACTTGAATTTCATTGCCGGATAACTTGGCGGCATGAAATCGGCTAATTGCGCCCGAACGTTTCATTTTATCCAGGTCGGATAACGCTGTTTTAGTTTCGCCAGCGGTTAAATCAATTTTCTCATTCACCGTGCGCAAGCTCGCGCAGCCACTCACCAGAAAACAGAGGCTTAAACTCAGCGCGAGCGCCGTGCGTGCGAAAAGCACGGGCTTATTTACCGTCAGCATTGATAACCTCTGCATACTGATTGCCTTCCCAAATGGTCAAGCGAACGGGGCGGCCTTCGAGGTAAAGACCGGTGACGACACGTTCCAGCACTTCATCAAACCGTCCCTCGAAGCTGGTATCTGACGGCACTAGCCAGCTGCTGGCCATCCGCCAGTTGAGATTCCAGCCAGCAGTGCGCGCCCAGCCCAACAACTGTGTATGGATGGGTTGACCGCCTTTGAGCGACCAACGGGGCAACGACTCGACAGGTTTCGGCGTTTCAGCAGCCGTCACTTTGGTGGCCACAACCACCGGTGCTGCTGCAACCACAGGTGTCACGGGTGTCACTGGCTGCTCAATCATGGCAGGCACTGACATGGCTGGCTGTGGCAAGGGCTCAGGCATCGAGGCGACAAGCATCGGTGCAACGGGCTCAGGCACCGGCTCAGCAGCGAGCTTTACGGCCCGCTTCGGTGTGTTCAATGTAGGTGCATTTTTCTTTAGCCCCGCATTGGCAAGCTCCGCACGTAACGCCGCATCGCCCGCACTGGGCGTATAGGTTTCGGGCGCTTTGGCGAGCGCAGGGGTTGGCACCGGGGCTTTCATCGACGCCATAGCGTCCGTTTCCATCACCGGCGTGGGCATCACCCACGTAGTCCCCTCGCGACGCCCTTGGCGAGCGCTTGAGCGCTTGGCTTTTTTGCTTGTCGCCCGCACGCTCGCGACGTTTTGCGCGTCCGCGCTCTTAATGATCGCCGGGGTTTCAACCACCGGCGAAGCCGTCACCGGTGCCGGCGACACAGGAACGTTTGCCGTTGCAGCCGGCTCGGAAACTAGCGTCGCCCCAGCGGGTAAGGGCGTCAGGGATAAGCGTTGTTCGCCATTGGCTTGTTCATTGATAGCGATGGCGAAAAGCTCGGTCTGCGAGCGAGTTGGAGCCGGTGCTGGGGCGAGCCAGCCCATAATGGACGCCCAAATGCCTGGCGAAGGCGGCGGGCTCAAGTCACGAACAGCCACCGTGCCATCCTTCAAATTGATGTCCATCTCCATCAATTGCTCACCCAAGGCTGGATCGGCCACCGGTGTTTGCACAACAGCACCACTTGCGGCCAAGGCCGGCTCAGCAGTCGCTGGCGTGGGGCTGATGCTCACGTTAATGCCTTGGAGTTCTTTGGCTTGGGCGGACTGGCGCGCAGCATACGCAGCCATCCATTCACGAATAATGGGGCGCAGGTGCGGGAAAAAGACCCGTTCCGAACCTGGCGACACCACAGCGCCTGTCGTCTTGTTAACCACCACCGAAATTTCTTGCGGGGCGTCTGGTGCAACCTGGGGGGCGGCCATCGACACGCGTTCTGGTGCTTGTACGGCTGCTGGCGCAGCCATGGCCACCATAGGAGCCAGTGTAAGACTGGCTTCATCCCGACGTTTGGCATCCGCTAAAGATTCGGATAATCGGGTGGCGTCAATCGGGTCCGAAGATCGGATCACTGGGCCGGAAGGTTTTTCCGAAGAGGTCCCAGCAACATTTTCACCGAGGGTGACAAACGGAACGGGCATGGCGTAGGGGGTGCTAGAAGCCATCAGAACGGCAATGGCCAGCACGCGGCGTGCGTGTTGCGTCATGAATATCTCTCTCGGTTTGCGCGAGTTATTGTGAATGAGTGTTACACAATATCACCGATCAAAAACACGTCGTCAATCATTTTTAACAAAAACCGATAAACTGGCAGTTAAAAAAAAGAATTGACGACGTTCAATCGTGACTTAAAGCGCTGAGGAAAGGCTAAATAACTTGACAAATCGATTGATGAAACTGCGTGGCTTTGCAACGACTTTATCCGCCACGGGCACCACATGCTCGGCCAAGTAAGGACGAACACGCGGAAACAGGGTGCGTGTTGCGCCGGCGTCGCTTGGTGCTGTCGCCGCCGGCGGTAAATCCGGGCTAGGCGGCACCACGGCGGCGCTGATGGCTGTCGCAGCGGGGATCGCAATCGGTGTCACATCCACCGCATCCACGATCACCGACCCCTGATCAGGCACAACCGTCGGCGCAGGAGGCGCTGCGACCACCGCTGGCACTGCCATCTCAACTGGCGCAGTAACGGTGGCGCTCATGGCAGGAGCCAACACAATCGGTGCGGCTTTGGCCGCTTGTTCATTCAAACGAACAATCTCCGCTTTGGCTGCAGCGAGTTCGCGCTCGCGCTCGACCAATCGCTCAACCAAGGCTTGTGCGGCATAACGCGTCATTACAGTGGCGTCGCGGCTGGCTTTGGCGGCCTGATCCACCAAGCGATCCGCACTCTCGACGGCCGCAAAGGCCTGAGAGACCGCCGGAATATCGGTCTCGGCCGCATAAGACACCTCAACGGTGCCCGCATGCGCCGGCGTCACTAAAAAAGGCGTAGCAGACAGCACGCCCAGTACCGCAGCAGCTAACAAAGCGTCACTGCGCCGAGGGCGCGTCTGTAATGCACGAATGTTCATGGTATTCATAATGAGTTCTCTCTCTCAGCAGAGGTATTCCCTGCCCTCGCTGGGCAATATCGCAGCTCAAAAACCTGTCGTCAATGAATTTTGACAAAAACGACAAAAAAGCCACTCAAAAATGCAACTTTTGAGTGGCTTGCGAGTGGATGATTGGGAGCAGTTAGACTTTATGCCGGTTGATTAACGGCACCCACATGTTCATCTTCAATGAAATCAAGCACCACAGCATGACCTTCGTTCGGTCCGACCAGTGGGGATAGCGTGACATCGTCATCATCGCTGTCATGCGTCATGACATCATCATCAAACACGTGAGCGCCCCCGCCGGTGAGACCAATGACATCATCGGCATCATCTTCTTCAACCAAGCTGCGGGGATTGACTAAGGCCTCGACAAAGGCCAAATCAATCGGTCGGCGGCCTTTTTCGCCGTAAATCAAGGCGCGTACACGGGTATCGATCTCATCGCCGGTGGCATGGTGAGCTAGTGCATCCTGGATGGCTGCACGGTAATGCTTGCCTAGGTGCCTGAGGGCTGTGCTAATCATGGCTGCACCGTAGGTCGGGTCGCCAATACGATGCACGGTTTCCACTAAAGCAGCCCAGCGTTGTTCACGCACGGAGTTGCCGCGAAGATCTGTCACCAGCTGCGCACTGATAAGGTCATTGACTTCTTCGTCGGTGTACCCCTTGGCGCGAGCCGCATTCATCAGCGTGGTAAAGCTCGTGCTCAGCGTCTCCAATGCGTCATCAAGCGTGGCCGCTTCGATAGCAAAGCGTGACGCCTGCTCCCGCAGTAGCGCCTCAAAAGCGGGCCACCGAGCATCCTCACGCCCCACACCGGGCGGCGGCACGACGATCCCGGTTATATCGAAGGCCGGCACCTCATTTTCAACGACGGGCTCCACGTCACGCAGGTTTTTCGCGGTTAACCCGTTGAGCGTGATTACCGCATCGAGCTCGGCTTTCAGCTCAGGGTCGGCATCAATAAGGTAATCGGTAATCAAGGAGGCATCTTTGGCCGCCCGATAGATCTCATGACGGTCCTTCGCCAGCAAGGTCAACCAGTGACCGACATAGCGCGCGTGATTGGCTACCTCACCCTCGATGCCGAGCAGGTTTTTCAAAAAATACGCGCTGATTTCCGCGCGCAATTCTTCTTTGGCGTAAGCCTCATTGCCAAACGCGGTTGCGTCACCGCGTTCGAGGCGCGCCAGGCGGTCCGGGTGCCCCGTCCAATGTGCCAGCTCATGCAGTAGCGTCGCGGCGTAGTCATCGAGCGATTTGAACGTCTCATGCGGCGGCATGATGATTTTGTCTCTTGCCACGCTGTAGCCGGCAACCAGATCTAGGTGCATGCCGGAATGAAGACTGAGCACGGCTTGATGATCGACGGAGGCCCCAGTGGCCTGCAGTAAGCGCTGAACGCGTACTGAGGGTGTCCAGGTGGGCTCCGGCACCTGAAGCGGTGCCAACCCGATGACATCCTCGCCATTAAACACACGATAGACACGACCCACCACACGTGGTTTGGCGTCGTCATCTTCTTCCGTGTTGGCGCTGCTGTCGAGCGCGTCATCATCAGCGGTGGAGCGGGTTTTGGTGTTATTTTCCGGCACCCGCTGCAGATCCAACCAATACTCTATAGGTACGCCAGTAGCCCCTTTGCGTACCTTCAAACCCGCCTTCTGAATTTGATTAAACGTCAGCCAGCGCGGATCTGCACTCCCTTTCTCCGCTGCAGCCTCCAACAACGTAATGACGTTGCCGCCACGATAGCGGGTTTTAGTTGCTGGGTTGAAGGGCCGCACCTGCGCACTAGACCACGGCTTTTGCCATGGCAGCGGATCCCCCTCAGCCATCGCTTCCACAAGCTTCTTGGTCAGATCATCGCGGTATTGCGTCATGAGTTTATTCATCAGCGGTCTCCGGCAATGGGGCGTCTACTAAACCATCCGCGCCTGTAAACGCAGGTTCGTTTAACCAGCTCTCCGGCAGCGCATCTGCGCTGCTATACAGCAAATCCGCATCAGACTCAGCAGAGGCAATCAGGGGCTGTAAGGTTGCACTCATAACGACTTCTCGCTCAAAGGCCACAAGGGCTTTCGCGCCCGGCGGATGCCGGACGCAGGGTTAATGGCTCAGCGTTAACGCAAGGCATACGGGTCTACACCACCGGTTGAAACCCGTGCAGACTCAGGCCAACCGAAGCGGTTAACTTCTTTGGAGGGCATAAGAAACAACACAAACAGCCAGATGAAGCCAAGCAGGGGGATCAATCCAATGATCAGCCACCATCCACTGCGGTCGGTATCGTGCAGGCGGCGTACTGACACAGCGGTATAGGCCGGTAGAACCAACAGCATGTAAGTCAGACTGAGTGGGCCTTGGTCAATAAAGGCCACGCGTAATGGCGCGCCCCAATGCAGCCAGCCATCCAGATAGCCAAAACCAAAACTCACAACGTAGTTGATCAAGACAAATGACCAAAATGCCGAGCGCGTCGCCCGGCCTTGGTAGCGAAACATCTGCGTGAAAGCCTGCAGATAAAACGTGGGGGCTTGCTGAATAAACGTCATGGATTATTTCTCGAAGTCAAATTCAAGTCCGCTGTAATCGGCTTTGAATTTCAGAGCGGCCGTGAATTTTTTGTTCTTTGTGCTGATGTAGCCGGCATAGGCCGGTAGCCCCTTGGTGGACAGCAGCGTATTCACTTCTTTGGGGCCGAGGGTCCGCTGAGCGACTATGAGGCCGAACTTGAAACCGCACTGCGCGGCACAGACCACCGCTGGCCAGCTGCCCCCCACCTGCACGACCCCCTGGCCACATTTCAGACAGGCACCGCTGATGGCGGTGGTCTCCACCGGCGCGCGCTCACCGAAATCAAAAGCCATTTTCTGGTCTTTATCAAACGTGAGGGAGCCTGAAAATGGCTTTTGGGTCTTCGGGGAAATGAAACCATCCAACGGCCCCACGCGACCCGTCGTGATCAGCGTCACCAGTTCGGCCTCACTCAAGGGCCGGCTGGCGACCTCGCGCCAGAGCGCATAGCCACAGGCGGTTTGACACCGGACCTGCTTCTCGCCCACCACAAGCCCTGAGCCACACAATGGACACGGTGTGGGGAGCAGCACGGCGGGCGCACGCTCAGCGACAGGCATGCTACTGGCCTGGCCCCGGACAATCCCGATCATCCGGTGAATCTGCTCCTCGATACCGCTCATAAAGGCAGTTCGCGTGTGCTGCCCTGCCTCAATTTGTCGCAGCTGCATTTCCCATTCGCCGGTCAGGCGGGGGCTGACCATGTCGCTCCAGCCATTTTGCTCGGCGTAATCAATGGCGTCGGTGCCCTTCTTCGTCGCCACAATAAATTCGTTTTTACCTTCTTTGACAACTTCAGCGTAGGGCTCTTTGGGTTTGCCACTCACGGAGCGTTTAGCCAATAAGCCATCAATGATGTTGGCCCGCGTAGCGGGCGTACCCAGCCCTGCGGCTTTCAGCGCCTCACGCAGGGCCTCATCCGTGACCTGCTTGCCGGCGGTTTCCATCGCGCCCAGCAAACTGTCTTCGGTGTAGCGACTGGGCGGAGCCGTTTTAGCGCCGACAGCTTTCACCTCTTGCGCCGTCGCGCCCTCGCCCTCTGTCATGGCACACAGCGAATTGCTCGCCGGCTTATCCGAATCAAGCTCGCTGCCGTACACTTCTCGCCAGCCGATGGCCACACACACCTTGCCATTGCTGCGAAACGCATCGTCACCGATGTAGCTGGTGCGCTGGGTCAGACGGTACTCAGCGGCAGGATGAAAGATCGCCAAAAACCGCTTCGCGATCATGTCGTAAACCAGTGCCTCTTCATGGCTTAAGTTATGCGGACGCATACCGGTCGGGATGATGGCAAAGTGGTCGGTGATTTTGTCGTTATTGAAAATCGCCTTGTTCGGCTTGCACCAGCCTGCCTCCAAGATGCGCAGCGCATGCGGGGCATGACTGGGGTCGGACAGCGCCCCCAAAACCCCCTTGGCCTCTTCGACATAGTCTTCAGGCAAAGCAGTGCCGGCGGTACGCGGATAGGTTGTCAGCTTGCCCTCGTAGAGCGTCTGCGCGATCTCCAGCGTGCGCGACGCTGAAATCTTGTAGCGCCGATTGGCTTCACGCTGCAGGGTGGTCAGGTCATACAGATGAGGGGCATGTTCCTGACTGGGTTTGACCGTCTCAGTAATGCGAGTCGTCGGCTTGCCTTGGCAGCGCGCGATGACCGCTTGGGCGCTGGCTTGGGTATCAAAGCGCGTGCGCGAGTTATTGCTCTCGCCCTCAGCGCCTTCATCCGCGTCCGCGTCTGGCAGCGCACCTAAACGAGTCCAGGTGCCTTGATAGCGATTGCCGCCGGCAAGCAAGAAACTCGCTTGCACCGTCCAATAATCTTTGGGGACAAAGTTCGCAATTTCACGGGCGCGGTAGACCAGCATGGCCAGTGTCGGCGTTTGCACGCGTCCCATCGACATGTTGGCCCACTGGCCGGACTTCAGTGTAAAAATATGCGTCAGCCCGCGCGACCCATTAATGCCAAAAATCCAATCGGCCTCACTGCGGCAACGCGCTGCGTCAGCCAGGCCATCATACTTAGCGCCGGGATCGAGATTGGCATACGCCTCACGGATACCCTCATGGGTCATCGTGCGCAACCAAAGCCGCTTCATCGTTTTGCGGCACTTGGCGTGCTCATAGATCAGCCGAAAGATGAGTTCGCCTTCGCGGCCCGCATCGCAACCATTGACGACACAGGTCACGTCTTCGCGCGCCAAGAGGCCAACCAAGTTCTTGTAAACATCCGCACTGTTGCGGATGACTTGGAGCTTGAACGGCTTGGGGATGATCGGCAGCGACGCAATGCCTTTGCTGCTGAGTAGTTCCTCGCTCGCCGTCACTTCAACCAAGTGCCCACGGGCATAAGCGACAATGGCATCGCTGCGCTCATGACCTGTGGTGGTTTTAGTGAAACCACCCAGGGCGGCAGCAATCTCCGTGGCAACGGAGGGCTTCTCTGCAATGATAAGGGTTTTGCTCATAAGTCAGCCTGCGGTAATAAGGGCGTGAGGGTAAACATTAGTGCAATTGGCCTTTTGGTAAGGCCCCGAACGGGGATAAGGGACTGCTGGCTAAGCCCAATAATTCATGGGCCTCTGTTTGATAATCGAGATCCAACGAGGGCGACCAAAACGGCTTCATCGCCAAACAGTCGCCTTGATTAATGGCCTGCCGATGGGCTTCAAAATGAGCCTGGTAGTGCGCGCGGTGTTCCGTGACAAACGCCACCAGCGCCGGCAAGGGTAACGGGGGTGAAAAGACCAACGGTAAGCCGATAGTGTCCGTATTGCAGATAATGCCTACCTCGCCAATGTCGGGATTGGCTTGCGGCACAAACGTGAGCAAATCAGCGCCCACCTCATCCATCACGCGACACAGCACATCGGGCACGCGCCCGACGGCCAGAGAGATCGGCGTGCTCATGCAACACCTTGCGCGCAATACGCAGCAATCTGTGCGTGCTGCTTGGCCACGACCTCAGCTTCGGCCATCACCTTGTCTCGGGCAGCATCAGCCATGGGCTCGGTGAGCTGTGTGAGGTAAATGCCGGCAGCCGATGTCGCCTGCAGGATCTCAAACAGAAACCGCACAAACGACAGCCCATCAGCCAGGCCGGGGAATTGTCGGGCATACCCGATCAATTGCGGCATCAAGGGCGCAAAACCGGTGGCCATGACAAATTCTGTCAAGGTGCCCATCGGCTCCGGGCGATAGGCCGGGTGAATGGTCAATGGCGTGGATACATACGCATCCATGCTATCGACAGTGGTTACGCCATCGCGGCAGACCAACACCACCCGACGACCACCCTGCGGCGCATCAATAACCAGAAAAGTCCCCGCTGGAAAGCGCAGTGTTTTCATCATCGTCATACTCGTGTGTATCGCGATTGGCGACAGCCAATCCACGTTGAGAGGACTCTATCGCGGATAAGCCACAGAGCTGAATCATGTCGTCCACCATTTGCTCAGGAATATCTCGATGCGTTTCGAGATAATCTTCGATTAAACGCGAGATATTTTGATCCCCAAAAAGTGTGCTAATTTGATTACACCACTGCTGTCCTTTTGGTGTCAAATCAAAGGCTTCGCCAACTAAATCACGGCTTAAAAATTTCGTTACGTGAGTGAGAATTGTTGAGGGTCTGCCCAAGCCATTCGTAGACGAAAAATGCAATAAGGATTGGGCTTTATTCCACGACGCTAAACCAGGGTTAATCGGTTCAGCCAGCCAGCCGTGGTGAGCCATCGGCGTGACACGCTGCCAAGGCATCTCGGCTACCTCGGGGGGGAGCCCGGCAAGATCAGCCGCTAACGGCTGCTCGATGCGGCACGCCAAGCCGCAACCGATCAAATGCCGGGTGACGTGAACCAGCACGGATTCTTCGCTCGTTAAAAACACATCGTCCCGATTAACCGGCACATCCAAGCGCATGCTGGAAGGGGCTTCATGCGCATGCTCACCCGCGCCGGCCAGTCGGGCACTGCCAAAGAGTTGGCCGTTGAAGCCGGCCCCATTGATTTTGGCCACGGCCATGACGCGACGATAGCTTTCTTGGCTGACGTGGCGGTCTTTGGCGCGGGGATAGGTCATATCCCCTTTTTCATACAGACGCTGCATGGCCTCGGACACCTCTGGCAGCGTCATGCCGGTTTTCAGGCTGACGCTGAGTAAGATGTCATCGTGATTTTGAGCGTGTTGGTGCAGCGTGCCCCATCGGCTTTCGCCGGCGCGTAACGCGCCTGGCACGAGGCCATCTAATGGCATCGGGATGCCGGCATGAACGGGCACTTGCGCTGTCCACGGCTCCCCGCCATCCGCGCTGGCGACTTGGTAAGTCATCGTGCCCACGACCGGGCGTTGTTCGGATAGCGCCAGCAACAAAGAGCCCTGCACGCGGCCAACGGCCCCGGTGGCGTTAGACAAAGAGCCAATCATGCGATCAATGACACGACGCGCATCGCCACGGCTCGCTGACAGCGGATCAAACGGCTGTGCATTGGCTAAGGCATCGGCAACCTCGCCCGGCGCAAGTGAGCGCAAGCGCACACGAACAACGCGCGTCATTTGATCGTCCGTTAAACAGAAGCGGCAGACATCACGGGCGATAACATCGCCTTCTTGGTCATCGTCGGTTGCGAGAATGATGCGCAACGCAGTCGTGGCCGCCTCACGAATGTCGTGAGCGACCTTTTCGCGATCAAGGCGTAATCGATACGCCGTTTCCCGATAATGCTCATCAATCCCCAGCGGGTCGAACCCGGGGGGATTGGTGCCCAAATGGCCGATAGTGGCCATGACTTTGGCATGCCGAAGACCAGCTTCCTTTAACAGCTGCTGCAGGTGCTCGCGCTTGCCGGGAGCTTCAATGATGACCAGCTCCTTCATGACAAGCGCTCCTCGGCGGCGGCCTGCGCGCGCGCGTTAGCCTCGGCTATATCTGCCGGATCAAACCCGTCAAACGCATACACGCCACAATCTTGCAGGTAAGCCAAGGCTCCGCCCTCGGCCTGCAGTTGAGGATCCCGAGCGAGCAGCTGATACAAGGCTTCACCGGGCAATGTCGGCCCATAAAGATTGAGCTGACCCCGTGTTTCTGCACTGAGTCGGGGGTCATGAAAGATCTCAGATAACGCCACGCGCACCGACCACGACTGCTCAATGAGCGGTATCGATTTATGCAAAATGCGCTCATGAAGCGCCACTTCGCCAGCCTCATGAGAATGATCGTGAGCTGCCCGATGTAACGGGGTCGCACCGCGTGGCGCAGGGGCCTGGTGCTGATGAGAGGCCAACAATTCTGTCTCGGCATCCAGCGGCTCACGCAGCACGAAACGTCGTGCCTGCAATGACTTGCCCGGCACGAGCGGGTCGTGACAGGTCGCTTTAAGGGCCATGGTCGCCAAGTGCTTGAGCTGGGCTGTGGTGACATTGCCCAGCTGAGTATCAAAGCGCTTGAGCACCCAGGCTTTTACAAAGCCTACGGTGTCGCTGGCCCACCGCTCTAGCAATAACGGCTTTTGGCTATCGAGGTGGCGGCTCAGCGCATAGGCCCCAAACTCTTCGATTTCGCCCGCGCGGTCGAGTCCGTCGAGGTCTTTAACAGCATCGACTTTAGACAACGCATGCTGCCACGCCGGGCTGGTATAACGCCCATCGCGCGCTTGGTCATACATCAACGTTAAGCGATCCATCAGCTTGCCCCAGCCCTTCCCGCCCAGCAGGCCGGGCATGTGTGCGTGGAGGCTTTCATGCAGCACCGTCGCGGCAATGCCGACGGAGTGCTGAAGCCGCGAGGCATTGAGATGAATAACCCCGGTACTCAGGTCGGCCAAACCCAATAAGCGGCCTGCGTTACCGATCTCGGCCTGCGGCACCGGCATGTCGGAGCCTAGGCGATGCACTTGGATTAAGCGCTGATCAACGAGGCTTTTGAGACCCATGCGGGCCAGGCTTTCCTCCACGTCCTCGGGACTCATCCAGCCCATGGCGGGCGTAGCGCCCCGTGGCGGCGCAACGGTTGCGCTGGATGCCGAATATAACTGAGCTGGCATCGCACTGTCAGAGACCATTAAGCGGCCCGTGGCGACACGCGCAGGCTCCGACAGCGGCAGGGAGGTTTCCGGCAACGCCGGTGTCGCTAACCCATGCGCTTGATACGCTTGGGCATAACGACGTTGGGCGTGGGCGACCCGACGAAGCGCTGGTAGCAACACCTCCATCGGAGGAATTTTCTGCTTGTCGAGGCCGGGTAATTGATCGCGCGCCATTCGCGCATCCATGACGTCTTGGCGAGCCTCTTCGATGCTGGGCACCGGGCCATCCTCTGCCTCGGAGGGCCACTGAGCGGCAATTCGCCAGTCTAGCTCGTCGAGCGTCAGCGCGGTTGCACTGACAATTTGATGCACATCAAAGGGGCGATACTCCCGCGCTAGACCCGCGCCTGATGGGCCATGAATGGCCCCATCAAAACCCGCTGCTTGAAACATCGCGACCAGGTCGGGATCATCAAACACCGGGTAAGCCTGCCAATACACGGTATCCAAGATGGCGGGGTTGAACGCAGCGACGGCCGCCACATCCTGCGGATAACCCGTGAAGTTGGTTAAGTCGAGACCACTCTCGGCGATCACCGTACCGGCAGACCAATAATCAGTCTGCTGAATGTACTCAGCAAAGCTCACGGCCACAGCCCGAGCCAACGGGCGGCCAAAGGCCGCAATGACTGACTCCATTTCCAGAAAAGGATCATCTTGCACACAGACAGGATGGCGAATCGCCACAAATGCCGAGAATAAACGGGGGCTGATCGGAGACTCATCACCCGCATCATTCATGTTTTCAGCATAAACTGACGCATCGCGTGCATCCGAAAAGGTAAACGCAGCCACGCGTTTGCTGAGCAGGCCCACAGGGCCATGTTCACCGCGATAAACCACCAGCGGTTGGTCATCAGCATCCACGACATGAGAGCCGCTAAACCATGTCTGAAAGACACGGTCCCCGGTGAAACTCTGCTGTGCGGCGTTCAGGTTCATCGCGGCCTCCAGGGCGCTTAAATCGCAGGGCCATCCGCTGGAATTGAAGCGGACTGATGGTCGGTTTCATACAGATCGATGGCTGTAGCGATCAGGCTGCCAGCATCCGCCTGTATCCCCCCTGAATCGTCGGGGTAGAGGGAAATTACTGCGCCAGTAGGGAGGACAATGTCATAAAAGTCTGTCGGCTCATCCGGCACACGAATCGCCACAGCCTCCGTCGGGAGGGCAAAATCTTGATGATCTAACGACATGCGCCAAGCCCTGCTCTGGCTTCGTTTGAACATCGATTGTCGATCTTCTGGCGACATGTCGCCTTCAACGCCCTTCCCTGTTTCAAGAAATTGAAAAAAACGTTCCGATAACGGCGTGCGAATATCAAAGGCCGTGCTCTTGCTAAGCAACCCAAGGACAGCCATTTCCTCGCCAGTCAGTCGATAATCAACATCGCGTAGCGCTGAAATTCCGCGCCGGGTAATAAAAAAATCGTGATCGTCACGCTCGACAATCAGTTGAGCGGTGCGTAGCTGCGACAGATGATGGTTCCCTTCCTCGTCAAATAACTCTGGCGTTAGCCGAATACCATCCTGTCGAGAGATTGCGACAAGCAGCCGATACGCCTGATCATCGGGTTGAGCGCAGGGCTCTGTAGTCAGTTCATTCTCACGCATTTAAGCGTCCTCATCATCAGTCGGAACAAGCGCTAAGACGGACAAATAGTCCTGTTGAGTAGGCTCCAGACCCACCGGAGACAAGGCCACCGGACCGTTACAGCGCAGATCCAACGCCTCGCGTTTAAGGCTGGATAGCCCATAACTAATCAGGTGGGTAAAGACGACGTCCACCGGGACGCCGGTCAAGGCTGATAGCGCCTCGACTTCAATACACACCCCATGACTGACGTGTAAATGGCAACAAGCCAGACGATCTTCCGGCTCGCCACGCTCGTGGCGCGCGATGATGTCAGAGTGCCATTTCTTCATAGTCACCGTCCGGGCTGGCATCCAGAGAAACATCGGTCGTGAGGTTGAGGCGCTTTAGATCAGCCACATCGAGCTGAATCTCAGAGGCAAACACGGCAAAGCGACGGCCTTTGGTCCCAGCCAGATGCACCGTCGTGGTCGGGCCTTCTAAAAAGCCCTCCTCCTGCGCCACCCCAAGCACGGTGTAAATCCCCGCCGGCGCATCCACGTCCGCGACCGGGCGCGGCACTGACACGCGCATACCAGGCGAGAGGATCGGGTAACTGGCAATGACCTCACCCGTGGGGTGCTGGGCCATGGCTAAGGCCTCGGCTTCGTCAACCGTAGCCGCCGAAACACGCGCCCAGGCATTGATGCCTAGCTCATCAAAGCGCACAGCAAATTCAACGCAATGATCGTTCTGGTAACGTGCGTCACGATTGATCGCGCTGTATTCGGCCCGCGTGAAGCTCACCATCGCTTCACGTAGTGACTGTCCGGCTTCGCCGACAAGGAACGTTGCGCCCCGACTCCGGTCCGTGACGCCGAGGCCATCTTGGACATAGCGCATCGCGAGCAGCAGGGCGTTATTGGCCAGCTGGGTCAATTGGGTTGGCGTTAGCGTATCTTTGGGCATACTCATGACTGATGCTCCAACCAATCTGCGGTTGCATCGACGTCATTGGCCGCTGCGACCTGAGCATCAAGCTCTGCTTGCGTGCGAGTGGCTTGGAATACGCGAAAAAATTGCGCCCGGTTACTGTGCTCACGCACAGATCCCGTATCCGGCAACGCCTCGCCAACAGAGGTGCCCGCTAAATTAGTCGCGGCATACGTGTTCAGCGCCGACCCAATGGCCGCGCGCAACGGGGCCAAGACCGGGTTGCTCAGCGCATCCAAGACAGTCGCCGCTTGCGCCAACAAGAGTGGCGTGCGTGCCGCCTCGGTGATCAGATGGCGTAAGTCATAATGACTTTCGATACCGACATCCCCGCCCTCATGATCGAGAAACTTGGCGGTGATGAGATCAGGGTCTACGAAGACTTTACGATCAACATAAGTAATGGGGTAAAACCCCGGCTCAAGCCCGGCAATAGCCGGCGCAAGCGCATCGTCATCTTCTAAATAAAGCGGGCGTGAGGTGGCATACATGACCGCTGACGACAACGCGGCCGCCTTTTCGGGGTCAGCAACCACCAGGTCGCCGCTGGCGAGCATGGCAGACACCCGCTCAAGGGTGCTTTGCATGTCGTCAAGCGCCATGCGCGTCATCGGGCTCATGAGGGCCATAATCAATCCATCCATCAATACAAAATTAAGGCTTAGCCACAGGCGTTTGTGCCGCCAAGACTTGTTCACGAAACGCTTGGATAGCGCTAAACAGCATTTTTTGTGCGGGATGGTCGTCGGACTCACCGAGCGGCCCCCCAAAGTTCAAGTCTTCACGCAGATCGGAAGTCACCTGAAAAATGGGCTCGTGACCATTGCCAATCAGATCCAATGACGCATGCAGCGCATTGGTGGCATAGCCCTCCGAGCGTGCCGTCAGGCTGAACTCCAACAAATCATCGTAATCGTTGATATAGCAGGACAGGCCGTTCAGGGCTGTGCTGCCGGGCAACAGAAACAGTGCGGGTTCGACTTGACGAGGCCATGCCACGCCACTGGGAAGACAGGGTTTAAGGAGACGAATCAAGCGTTCGCGCAGCGGATGTTCAAGGTCAATGCTCATGACGGCTGTCTCAGCAATCTGGAAAAGTGCTTTGACTATACCGCGCTTTTGTCTCGCTTGCCTAGTGAATGTTGATTTTTTGACAAGCCTTTTTAGGCAATATCGTATGTCGTATGCTCAGGCAAGGTGCAGAGGCCTTCGGGCCTGAAAACGGCAGTGATCGCCGCTCTTTGCCAGCTCGAAAATATCAGACCTTCAGCAATGCGTCAGGGCTGTGAATCATTGCCCAATACACAATGCTGTAAGCCTCCAGCGCACACAACTCACGCTGCTGGTCGGCAACCGCTGCTACATAAGCGGCGATCACCGGATCTTGGACGTCAACATGCGGGGCGGTAGCCCATTGCGCCGCCAAAGGCGCTTCGCTCGCGTTGAGCGACAAGCCCGCAACCAACAGGTCAAGCCGCCGAAAGATAGGTGCGCTTAACCACAAGAGCAGCCCCGATAAGGAGATCGCAAGCCCGAGGCTAACCTGAGCCATCGGCTCCCAAAACGGGGTGTCTTGGATCAGATCTAGCCTGATCCATCCGTTTAGGGTTAGGGACGGGGCCAAAATCCCCCCTAGCGCCAGCGTCCGCTGAATACGCAAGCGCCGGCGCGTGAGGCACAGGCCATCAATGGCGTGCTGGATCATCGCGGAGCTCATCGGGGGATTCTGTATATCGAGCAGGGGCTTCGGGTGTCGCCTGGCCAGCGCATTGCTCAAAGCGGTCAACACCACAATGAGCGATTTAACCAGCCACTGCAGGGGATGATGCCGGGGCGGTCGTGTCATGCGCGACGCTCTTCGCGAGCGCTTGCGCCATAAGCCATGGGATCGGCTAGGCCTGGGCTCCCGGTAGATTTGGCTACCGTAAAAAATCGACCCGGATTGAGCGTCATCAAGTCCAATAGTCGCGAGAACTCAGCCCCCCAACACGGGGCGCTCGCCAGCAAGTTTTTAAGTTGCGCGACAACACCCTGAGTGGCCAAATCCAGCGCCGGCACCCCGGAGAAAGCGCGTAAATTCATGAGTTTTTGACGCGCAACAGCGGTACGTGATAGGCCTCGCCATGCCGCTTTCGCGGCCGCCTCCACCGGAACATCATCGCCGGCGGTGAGCGTCATCTGCCAGTGAGCAATATGCTGACTGAGATCAGTGAGTAGCGTGCTCGACAAGGTGTGGTAATACCGAACAGCATAGGCGGTGTAATCGGCCAGCGTAACCAGAGACGTACCCCCGCCGGCTACAAACTCATCCATCACTTGTTCTCGCGCCTGACGACGTAAGCTCGGACGCAAGTCATGATCAGTCGCCTTCAGCGTCGCCTCGTCGGCTTGACGACGCAGAGCAGCGAGCTCATCGAGCGCCGGAAAGCGCTCGGCGATGTCACTCAAGTAACGATCTTGAAGTCGCAACAAAATGCCGGGCTCAACCAACGGGTGCTCTTGTGCTAGGCGCAAGAGATCCGGCATAAAAATGTCCGTGATCAGTACCGGCAGATGAATATCCACTGGTTCCACGGTGCCGTTGGTTGAGTCAACGATCATGTCGGGGCCTTTTCATCTTCATAAGACTCATCGAGTCGATGCGTTGGCGGTTGGGCACTAGGCTGACTGCTGTGCTCGCCAAAACGCCATGCGTCGGCCGGTGCCACCGCTGACGCTGGGGTGGCGGGAGCCAACGGCGCGGATGACGGGGGTTGGTCTTGGGCCGTTAAGGCGTCCTGTCCGGCGGCTGGGCGCGTAGCGGCTTCAAACGCACGCACCTGCTCACGCGTCAGTGTCTCTTGGCTAGAAAGCGCCTCGAACACCGTTTGCTCATGATCGATGTTGCGTTGAACCGGCAAGCCTTCAAGCAACGCGGCTTGTTGCATGAACAGACTCAGATCGTCTTGAAACGCCATCACTTCCACTTCAAAGATTTCCAGCACCAACGGGTATTCAAGGGCCGGCTGCGGTATGTACCCAACCGTCCGTCGTGCCACCAAGGGGCTTGCATCGGGCGTGGTTGAGACCAGCACAAAGTCATAGCCCAGCTCGCCCAGCAATAAGCGGCGCGCCGTATGCTGAGCGAAGATCAAAATGGAGGCGTGCATTAAATCGGTGAAATCCTCGGGCAATAAATCAACGCCTTCATAACGAAAGCAGCCCCCTTGATCGATAAACTCAGACGCAAGGGTCGTCATCAAATGGCTTAAAGCGCCCCAATGTTGATCATCCTGAATGTTCATGTCCTTGACCTCTTGTGCTTTATTATGGGTATGTATTGCCTGGTTCACGCCTGCTGGACGTAATCAAAGGTATTGCTCATCATCACCGCCCCAGGATTGATCGTGGGCTTTATTCACCCCCATCACAGCCTGGGTCAACGTCTCTGCCAGCGTCATCGCTTGATGATGACGCGCTATCACCATCTGCAAATCCATGCCACCGGTGCTACGCAGCAGCGGCACCTTATAAGCGCGCTCCATGGGGCTTAAGCCCTGAAGGTCAGCAACAATCGCCGTGGCGCAGGCTTTATAAGCCTCCACCATCATGTCGCCTGACATGGCGTAAATGCGCGCAATCAACGCGCGCTGTCCATACAGGGTTTCCCCTGATTTTTTCAGGCGAGAAAAAATAACTTCAGCTTCGTCAGCGGTACTTTGCAAGCAGGTCGCCACCAAAGGCTCAGGGCTTTGGTAGAAAAAATGAAAATGATTGAACAAGCCATACAGACGCGGCACCAACGCCAAGATCGCCAGTTGGCGTGCCAACGGGATGCCTAAGTCATCGTCTTCGGGCGTATAGCGCTCAGGCATCGATTGCACAATATCATTGAGTAATCGCCCGAGTTGGCCATCCTGAAAGAGGGGTGTCGATGCTTGGGTAGCGAATTGCCAGCGCCACTCTTCGCTCACAAAGTCGTAAGCGATGCGCGAAAGACTGAGCTTGGCATGACTGTAGTCTTCATCGTGAGGCTCCAGTCCAAGCACATTGAGACCAGCGGCCATGTAGTCCTGGCAGCGCGTCGCAAAACGTTGCGCGATGCGCAGGATGTCTTCTTGCTTAATGCCCTCGGCTGACGCCTCTGCCGTCGCCATGCCGGCCACACGAAAGCCATATTTCAGCGCCGATAGCCGACGTTTAACGTCGGGGCCTGCTAATCGCCGGATTTCCGCCTCATCAACACGCACTTGCTCGCCGTCTTCTTGAAAGCTCAAGTGCATGGAACCTAGCGCGGCGCTGTTTAATTCCATAGAAGGCTGCATGAATACACAAAGAGAGCTTGAAGTTACCCAAAAAATCGCTGGTCTGCAACTGCATTTTTGACAAGCTGTTTTGTCTTTTTTGTCAATTTCGCAAAAACACGCGTTTTTACTAATTTGAGCGCTAATTCGCAACAACGCGGCGCTCAAATAAGATGGTCAAAAAATTGACAATGCCTATCTACTGACATACGGTTAGGGCGTATCCCGTACTTTGACTGTATGACCCCTTACCCGTAGAGGCTAATCATGGCTGCTTATCCGCAACGCTACGCGCAAAAATCCCCAGCTGATTACGGCACCACGCCGACCTTGAACTTTCTCACAGAAGTAAAATGGCTGATTGATCAGGACGGCTTTGTAAGCTCCGCCAAGGCCAAGGAGACCGGCAAAGTGCCGACCTATCAAATGGCCAGCGAAGGCGCGATGCAGTTCACGCCTGAGAGCCGGCAAGGCGCGTATGACGAGGGCTATGCGGATCGTCTAGCCTATGCCCACAAGGTGCAGGAATGGTATGCCAATAAGCAGGACGCATCGGGCTTTGACCAAGAGGTAAAAACCCTGCTGGCCAGCCCGGAGCTGTCGTTGCAAAAAAATCACCTCGCCATGGCCGCCGGAGCGGTATCTAACTACGCCCGCGAATACGCGCAACATCTGGAGCGTGTAGCCAACCCGTCCTACCACGTCGGCGATGTCGGTGAGCGACGCTTATACCTGCTCAAGCTCGTCAGTACGCACATGACCGATACCAAGTTTGGTCCGCTCATTCGTCTGAATTTCATGGATGAGGCCGGCAACCAACTGACGTGGGCCACGGGCTCTCCTCCCAGCGAGTTTCAACATGACATCAAGGGCGAATGGTTTACCGCTGACTTCAAAATCAAAGCGCATAGTGAGTTCCGTCAACAGCAGATCACCGAACTTTCACACCTGAAATTCAAAGGGTTTGGCAATGTTATCGAACAGGAGCAAGCCCTACTCGATGCCAAAAAGCCTGTGCCAAAAGTCAAAAAGATCCACCCGCTGTCACTCACCATTCGGCTCGATGCGCCGACCACGGAGGCATTTTCCGATGCAGGTCGTGGGCCTCAAATTGCCCTGCTGTTGAAGGCCATTCACGATGACCTGTGCAACCCTGAGCACGCTAAACCGAGCCTCTGGCCGCCGGCGGTGTGGAAAGACACCGTAACTCCGCTCAAAGACATCAATGACCAGGTGGTGGGTAGCTATCAATTAAGTCAGGCCAAGCCGCAGGCGTTGGGTAAGCGCACGAACGGCATCTTGCTGATCGAAGCGATCACCGATGAGCACCCGCTCATTGGGCAGAAAGATGATTTCATGGTGCGGGTCGGCAATACCTTGACGACGTTACGCGACGAGCTGTTTGCCCGTGCAAATCTCGCAGCAGCTGATGAGCACGTCATCGTCAAGCGCGATTACCTGCTGCACGATTTGGCCATCACGCTCAATATCCAGCTGCCCTCGCCTATTTTGGAGGCCAAGGCTACTGCGCAGGCCGCGCTAGAGGCCCGTCAAGTGGAGCTCGATGCCCACGCAGAGCGCATGTTTCATGATGACATCCCTTTTTAGGGCGCTGGTTTTAGGACGCTGGACAAGCAATTAACCTCATTGAGCATTGAGTACCGGAGAAACACCATGGGCGTTGGCGTCTATAGCAACACGTTTAATGGTCGCGGAGACACCTTCCTGGTGAGCGGCGACCTCACGTCGTATGAAGAGTATGTCACGGCAGCCAAGCGCGAGGGGCTGGCTGACGAAGACATCGACAGCGAGCTCGGGTTTTACAACCAGCGAGGCGAAGATGACATCGAAGCGCTGAAAGCAGCGCTGGCCATCACGGCAAAGGACTTGGGCCTTTACCCGCAGGACGACCGCAACACGTGGGAGGAAGACTTTCTCGTGTATGCCGCCGATGGCAACCACATGACCCTAGGCCATCGTGGTTGGGAGCACGATTCCGTGGTGGGGGCCTGGTGCCCGGAAGGCTATGGCGATGATTACGCCCTCGATGCGGGTAACGCCTATGAGCACTCGCGTGATGGATGGAAATCTCACAAGATGCTCAATGACAACTACCTAAAGATGGCAGAGCTCACTTTAGAGCACGCCAGACTTGCCGTGCAAAGCCTGGGCTTAGAAGCCCGTTTTCGCACATCAGGCTACACAACGGGGAAATTCGCTGTCCTGTCTGAGGCTGAAAACGCGGCTCGCCGTCGTGAGATCCTGCTGGAGTACAACGTGCTACGCACAGCAAACGAGCGCCCCTATCATCTGGCGTTGTTTGATCAAACCGCTGAACAATGGGTTCATGTGCTGCAGGCGCGCCATGATCAAGCCGAACACTACCCTATTGGCATCCCGGCTTATCATGCCGCCAGTGACAGCCTGGTCTGGCTGGATCCTAATCACTTAGAGGATGGCCCCTTAGACACAGAGGCTTGGCCAGATGCTCTGATACGTCCGACAGATGCCCATGGGGAGCTGACACTGTTAACGCACGATGAAGCGTTGGCCACGGCTGATGATCCCCTTATGCGGCTATGCGTTGAGCGATCAACCACCTCACGAGATCGCTTCTATGCGCCGGCCGCATTATGGGAGGCTGCAACGAGAGAGGACATCGATCTCGATGAAGTCCCCGCGTTTGACTCCCCTTCGCCGTAAACCACTGAGCCTGTGTCAGAAAAATCATGTGTTTTTCTGACACAGGCCTTTTCTACTTACTGAGCCCCACCCGAGACGCGATAGCGCGCCAGGCGGGGCCGACAACCACCGGGCGTCAGGAGATGGTTAGAAAACTAATTTGTAGCTTATTTTTATTGCAAATTGGATGTTTTATAAGCACAATGTAAGCTATAGCTTATTTGGAAATAACCAAAATGCCCGTTCGTATCACCTCCGTTGAACAAATCGGCCAAATTGCCCGACAAGTCAGAAAAGACTATGGGATACGGCAAGACGACATGGCTGAAGCGATTAACGCCAGCCATGTCTATTTGCGCGATGTTGAAAACGGCAAAGGCACCGTACAGATTGGTAGGCTCTTTCACCTGCTCAGCGAGCTAGGGATTCACGTCTATCTTGATGCCCCGCCGCCGCCGAGACGCGCATCATGAGCCTATCGTCGCCGGCGCGAACACTTACGCTTTGGTTTAATGAAGACTTGCTCGGGGAGCTTACCGAACACAACGGCACATACGCCAAGGAAGAGCTATCCATCTCCTGACTGAGCAGGTCGTCGATTGAGAGTATTTATCATTGACTCTCTCACTACAGACTCACCTCCAGCCGCGCAGACCGCCAGTTGCTTTTTTCAGATCAATAGGATGAAATTGGTACTGAGGACTGCAACAGAGCATTTGGTAGGCATGGCTTCCAGAGATAGCCCCCTACGACAAGGCAGCAGAGAACTGGCTCTTTCTGTGGTAGTGGCGATCATATTACCTGACCGATTTCCGACCCCATGTGCTAAGGAAAGGCTTCGACTATCCCTCTTTTCATCCCTAAAAGGGCACCTTCATGGTGCCCTTTTTACCTTGTAAATCTCACTAAGTACCCCCCCCAGCCTTACGCTTAGAGAAAGCTGAGACTACGTAGCTTTCTATTGCATCTATTTCAGTAAATTCGCATCTATTTCGATAATTCACAAGGAACATGGGGCAGCGCCCACACCCACTGAGCCAGAGAAATTCGTTGCGGAAAACCCCATTCCGGGGTCGCCGCACAACAAGTAACCTCTGCGGCTGGACAGGGCATCAAGCCAATACAACGCCCATTTTTAATCCAAATGGGGTCAGTATTTTTGACATCATCTCTAAACTGGGGTTTGCCTGTCCGTGCTCAATATCCTGCAAATAGCGCACGGACAACTGAGTAAGTCTGGCCATCTCAGGACGCGTCATGCGCAGACCGGTACGAATTAGTGTCAACACCTCTGCCAGTGGCATGCCCGGCTGGGCAGCAATCGCATCATAGACCGCCAACCGCAACGGTGTCTGCTCTGACAGACTCAGGGCCTTAAAGCGTTTGTCCATGCAATAGCCTCCTTCAGATTTTGCAGACATTCGGTATGAGGCGCGTCTATGCGCGCCAATACTTCCGGCGGGCAATCGTATTGCTTAAGCAATCCCGGCAACGTAGCGAGCGCTTCCTGCCAAACCGGTAACTGACCCAACAAAAGCGCTTGGGGCAGTAATTGCTCTTCATCCAGCCACTCCGCTACAGCTCGCCAGTCGGGTCGAGATCCATTCTCTTGCCCCCAACGCATTCGGCGCACCACGCCGTCGGGGTGCATCAACATCGGAGCTAAATCAAAGACGGGCGCTAACGCCACCATCCCATCCTCTTGGACGCCCTCAAAACGCTGAATAGCGGTATTACGGCCATGGTTATCGCGGTTGCCCAACGCCAAATTCAATAGGTCACGCCAGACATATTGAAGAATCGCTGGCTCTGGATGCGTCATGATTTTATTGAGCTGCTGGCACGCCTGGCGGTGGGTGAGCTCCGTGTCTGAACCCAGGCAACCGGCGGCGGCATACAGGCTTTCTTGCGCGATACGCTGTACGCCACCACCCGTGGAGAGGCGGCGATCAAAACGCTCAATAAACAACGCCCCATTGTGATGCTGGGTCTCACCAACAGTCAGCCCCAAATCACAAGCGACACGATGATACGCGGCTTCACCACGTAAAATCAGGTCGAACACTGGGGCACTACGCCGGGGTAGTTTCACGATCCAATGTCGAACAGCCTCAGCATCTGGCAGCTCATGATCTAAGTACCACCGCCCATTGCGCGCCTCCGTAAGCATGACTTTAGGCCACTCCCCTTGCGAGCCATTGCCAGGGGTTGGCCCTAAGCATTCCAAGGCGTCGAGAAAGCTATCCTCACGATTCGTGATGTCATCGAGCGTCCAGCCTACCCCGCTGCTCCCTTGGTGATGCAGCCACTCAGCCGCTTCGCGCACGCGAAGATGACCAATGGGATTGCCCCCGCCATGCGTTAATAACGTCCAGTCCTGCTCAGCGGTATCCGCAATGCCGAGCAGTCGCGCTAAGCGCTTTCTGCTTTCACCTTGTGGAATAAGGTCTCGCAAAAATGCCGGCCAACGATCAAAGGTATACGGGCGCAGAGCAACCGGTAAGGATGCGGAAATAGCTCGCGCATCGATAGCGCCAATCTGAGCAATCGCATAATCATGCTCATAGGTGATCACAAACCCACCCGCTTTGGGCGCACTTACCGTGGCCAGCGGCTGCCATTTCCCGGCTGCCCAATAATCCAGATGGCATTCCATAAAAGTGCTCTAAGTGCCTATTTGTAATAAAAATACGCCATAATAAAGTATTGTCAATGCTTTATTATGGCGTATGCTCGCGAAAAGGGCTTCGTAAATGCGACTAACAATAAATACCACTAAACACGCCTAAGATCTTCCATTATACGCTTGAAAGGCTCATATTGTACTCAGACATACTTAACGACGCCGATTGTGGAACCACTGCTTATGTGCTTTTCAAGCCGATTGATTATGTTGCTTCCAGTTCTACTTCTGTCAGGCTGTAAGCCTTCCTGCGAAGCGCGTGGTGGCACTCTCGTGTTCTCACATTTCCAAATGATGAACAATCAACGTATACCGCAGTATCGATGCGATATGCCTGCTGACAGAGAGAGTGGCGATAGCCCTGCGGCTAAGCCATGACTATCCTGACTTTTCGCTCTCGCCGGCCGCTGCCGCCCGAACAAGGCATTAACTATGCGCAGGCCATGAACATTGCTGAACGATTCTTCAAAGATAGCGAAGCAGCACCAACCATCGTCACACGCACCCGGATTCCATTGGACACGGTGATTGCGGTGCTTGATGGCAAGCTCTGGCCACAAGTGAAAGCGCACTGGCTGGGCCAAGTGTTTGGCGACTAAACAGGACGCGTATAAAGCGCGCGACCATGGGTGTTTATCCGACAGATAAGACCTGTGTTAAGGGCATCCTGAATTAATACTTGGGCGGCATTTCGCCAAGGTCTCGCGCTAATTTCATTGCGCTCATGCGCACGTTGAAGCCGCTGGGCAACCTCCTCCAGCCTGAAATGGCCAGAGGCCGGCAGATAGCCCATCAGATCGACTGTGCCATCATTCTTTTTTCGCACCAAAACCGGTGGTGGCTTCATGGCCACCGGTGCGGGGATGGGCGTTGCGCGGTCAGGTAACGCCATAGCCAATGGCGATGACAACACCGGCTGAACGACACCCACTTGATCCGGGCGTGGGTCGGGCCAGCGGGCATCACACGTCAAGCAGCAATATAGCGCTTGCGTGCAGACAGCATTGCGTTCGCGGCGGCCACGAGAGGGCTTGCTAGTGAACTCGCCATTACTGAGCCACACTTCCCCCTGAACTTGCACCAACAACTCATATCGCAACATGAGATCTTGGCTCGCACAGAGCGGACACGCCACCGTGGGTGCTGTGCCTCCTGAGTGGTCGGACAGTAGTGCATGCGGGGGCCTAGGGCTCATAGCGTCAGGTGCAGGGTGCAGGGCCGCCAAGGCTTCCGGGCGCAGCAAAGGAAGACAGCCTGCATGAGAATTGCTCGCCGGCACCCACGGCTCATGACAAGGGATACCCTGCGCAATTTTGAGCACTAAATTACGCGCGCAAGGAATTGGCATGTCTTCGCTACCAATAATCGATTGGCAGGTGCCGCACTGAAGGCGACCACCTTGCTCGTAAGCGACCTGACGTATGCCGCAGACGATGGTCAAAAACATCATGCCTGTTTGAACCGAATGCGGTGCCGACGGCTGATCGGATAGCGCCTGTAACGCGTGCAAAGCATCTGATAAATCCGCATAACGCTCGGACTGAGGTTCGCGGTCAGATAAACGGGCAATCACCCAACACCCATATCGGGAAAAAACCCCGCCGATAGGCACCTGTCCGTTCCGGCGCAAGCGCAGCACGAGCCAATAGCCAGTGCTCGCCTCAATTAGACGCAGGTCGGGGAAGCGGGCATCGAGTGAGATCAACAAGGCGGGCTCACGCCTGCTCAGGAGCGGCCGACGGCTCTAGGTCAGCGAGCGAGGCCATGGTCATCTCTGGCGTGTTGAAATGCACCCAGGTTCGCGCCGTCGCTTCAGCGGTTTCAGTAAAGCTGATTTCCGTGCCCGGATCCAGATCACCGGAGGTGATTTCCGGGTAGTGGGCAGTCAACATAGCGTAGAAAGCGGCCTCGGCATCGACCAAGGCTGCCTTCAACCGCGCCTCGGGGTCAGCCATGACTTTCGCGCGCTCGGCGCGGCAGCGGTCATCTTCTTCATAGCTATCGAAGGCTGCGCCACAGGCCTCTAACATCTCATCGTCATCGAGATCGGCCAGGCGAAGCAGGAGGGCTTTTCGCAACTCCGAGGCCGACACCTGTTCGGCGTCTTCTGAGGTGCAACCCGCGACGGAGAAGCCAATATCAAACGCATGGTTGTAGGTGGTTTTCATGGTATTTCTCGCAAAATATTAATCGACGGTGATGCAACAAACCAAGACTCAGCGAGCGAATAGATCATCCTCGCTGCGCCGTTCTCTCTCGGAGGTAATGCCCAAATCCTCTCGAACGGAGGCGATGTAGCTGACTAAGCTCTCCACGTAGATCTCGTGGTCCACCACACGGGTTGGAGCAAAGTTTGTTGCAACGGTGCCCATCGTGACCGTATGCACCGAAAAAGTATCCGTGCCACGGTCGTACTCGATAAGGCCGCTGGCACGGGGTGCGCCAGGCGATACGACGTATTCAAAAGCCACGCCGCCATACGGCACAAGGTTCCGTGCCGGCTCTAAACGACGAATGTGTTGTGCAACGACAGCACCGTTCAATGCTTGATGAATTTGATTTTCCGTTGAGCGCCGCTCGGTTCCCGAGGGCAGCCCATACGTCAGTGCGGCTACATTCAATTCCGCATCATCATAGTGCTCAAGCGCCTTGAACAGCGCATGCGCACGCTGGTTCATCGGGGCGCTGGACCAGCCATTGAAATAGCCCATGTAGCGATTGGTGCGCAACGAATGAAAATGCGTGCGGTCGTCCATGGGAATGGCCACCCAATCATCCGTGTGCAGCGCATCGTCATTGAATTGCTTGATCAGTTCATCTTTCTCAATCCACGGCGCTTTAATGCCGGTGAAGCTATCTCGTTCCAGCGCATTGTAAGCAGTGGGCGCGGAGATCAAAAAACGCGGTGGTCTGTCTAAATCAACCGCCCACGCCTCGTGCCATACCTCCCCGCCGTGGCGCTGACGGACAATCACGCGCGACTCGCCCTGTTCGCGCTGATTGGCCTTCATAAAGGATTGATACATCGCCAGCGCACAAACAGCCGGGTTGTCGCTGTCCTTCACGGCGGTAGTAACGCCGGTGGCCAGCGTGTGCGAGCTCCCGTCAAAACCAAGGCGCAAGCCGCGAACTTGATGGCCATCTGCGCGCGTCGATAGCACGTCGGTTTCAATCAGGTGGACGCCCACGTGCTTGAAGTGCTGCTGAGAGGCTAGTGCTTGAATGGTGTAGAGCTCGGCGACGCGTACACCCAGCGCATCCCGGTCTTTGCACAGCTCAGCGGGCAAGGGATAGATACAGTCCTCACCTTTAACCTTCATCTTGAGCAAATAATTCTCAGGGTTAAGCGACAATTCAGTGCTTTGCAATAACAGCGCTTCACCCTCACGCAAAGGCAGTGCATTCACGCCACTTCGATCATGAATGCCGTCCTCGGTATTGGTCCAATAGATGTAGGTGTCGGGACGAATAGTAACGCGGGGCATGGCCGATCTCCTGGTGAAGCGGTCAATGCCGCCATCGGTAAAACACTATGACAAAAAAACGCTTTTGTGTATACCCATGGTGTGATCCCTTGATGAAAAACCCCCTGCACACCCCGCCCCGTGGATGATGCTACGCAGAGCAGAACAAGCCCATGGCCGGGACAGGCCGCCCACCGGTTGTTTCCGCGTCACCCACCGCGCGCTGGGCGCTATACCGCAACCACCGTTAGGTTGTAGGGGCTGGAGAAGCTGATGCTCATTGCGCAGATTGCATCAGCGCATAGGTCTCCGATGCCGACCGGCCAGCGGTCTGTTCACGGTCGAAGGTCGAAACCAATGTGGGCCAAATGGCCACCAGGCGACGCCAGTCATCGGACACGCAAGCCATCTCAGGCAAGCGATCTTCAGCGCTGACTGCCCGGAGGAATTTAAGGCAACGATTTAAGTCATCCGGGTCAAGCGGGTGGGATGAATGTGGCTCTTCCGGCAGGCAAAACAGGTGATGACACAGCGCAAGCGCTGACATCCCCACATCACCTTGCTCAAACCACTGCGCAAGCAGAGGCAACCCCCGAGTGCGAGCCGCCTCCGCATAGTCTTGCCGGCGCTGCGACAACGGTAGCGGTTGCAAGCGAAGCGCTTTTAAGTCCTCGGGCTCGCCAATAACTAGGCTTGCCCCGATGCGCTCCGCCAAGGCCAGATCCATTAAGGCTTTGTCGCTAAAGCCATGGAGCAGCATGTCAAAATCAGCTAACGGGAAGGTGCCATACACGACACGGCAGCGGCCCATAGCCGTAATGGTGTAGGTGGTGCTGTGTTCGACCGGCACCCGTTCCATCCCGATGTAATTACTCATTCACCTGCCCTCGCACAAAGCCACTTCCTACAGTAGATGAGAAATTCATCAGCGTCGCCTCGTGCGACGCGGTGTCTTTGCGGGGAAGGTGTACGACGCATTGGCCATCTTCTCCCACGCCCAGGCTGACTCAAGGACGTCTGCCGGCGGATTCGCATTGTCGTAGCCCCGCAACTGCTCTAAGTCAAAGCGTCCATCACTCAAGCTGACTTCGAGCGTATAGCGAAGCTCACCGTAAGGATCTGCGTACTCGGGATCGCTGGCAAACGTGGGCGGCGCTAATCCCTCACGCTCAGCGCTGACGAAATCGACGTGTCGAACACTGAAAAACAGGGCGTCACCGGCGAGGCCTTTTTCAACATAGTTAAAACCGCCCACGCAGTGAAATTGACGTTGGCTTTCTATGGCTAACGCATACGCATTGGTCAGCGGGATAAACACCCACGACCCGTGCCGGCTCTCATCAATAACACCATCCCAGCACGCGGATGCCTTTGCTGTAATGGTTTGTTGAGCTTGCTCTTGGTGCCAGTCCGAGGACTTCTGCCGTAAGGTCGTCCACGTCTGGTGTTTATCAGGCTGCGATAAGCGCGGGTTTTCTGGATGGACTTGCAAGCCCCCAGCAAGCAGGTAATCCATCACGTTCGACAAATCGTTATAGGGACGCGCTATCCAGGCTTTGACGGCCGGATGGCCAAATTCATGCCATACCTTAGCGGCCTCAACCAAGTAGGCGCGCCAAACACGCACCCACAACTCCCCGTTAATGGGGTGCGACAAGTTCACCCGGTAGGTCAAATTGATCAAACGGCGCAGAGCGAAGATCACCCGTTTCACGGCCATCAAGGGCGGACGAAAACGCCCGGTCTGCTGGCTGTTGGCCAGCGCCGCCTGGGTGACAAACTGCCGGCGGCGGCCAGGGCTCAGATCAATTTGCGTGAGCGCTAATGCCTGAAGGCTAAGCGGGCAGGCAGCGGTAAGGACCAGCCAATTTTGGACCAAACTCAATGGCATCTGCTTTAGCAGACGCCAGGTCGCTACTGAGGGCAGTGAGGACAGCCTCACCATCTCCCGAAAACCCTTGCCGCTCTCAGACATCGCTTGACTGACTTGGTCGAGCGCGATGCGCGTGATCCACAAGGTCTCATTCGGCGTCTTAGCTTGTAAGCAACTCAGGCTGAATCGCGTGCGATCCACGCGGGTTTTGCCATCTTTGGTGCCTGACGCGCCGCGCACCCACCACGCGCGGGAAAACAAGTCCGCGTGAGGCCAGTATGACGGGTGTATTTGCATGAGCAACGGCAGCAAATTGCGCTGAGTACGGGCCACGGGCAACCACTGATCTCGTGCTATCGCCCATGACGTGTAAATACGCGTATCCATCAGGCGACGATGATCAATCGCCAGTAGCGCCCGTAAAATCTCAGGCTCAACAATGTGATGGTGAAACCCGGCGCGCAGTGCCCGCATGCCACTCACGCGTGCTTGAGGCCCAATAAAGGAGCGTGGACGCTTGCCGGGGCTTTCCCGGCGCTTGATGCCTAATTGATCATAAAAGAGCGCAGCGACTAGCGTTTTGTTGTGCTTCTCCCGACGTCTCGTCGCTAACTCGGCATAGCCCGAGGCGTTTAAGCACAGCCACAAGGCTTTCTCCAACAAGCGGTCTAAATCGTCTCTGCGTGAATCCTGACACAGGATCGGCCAGACCATCACCGCCGGCAGCTGTGCGGGGCTGATCGACACCCATTCATTGGTCAGCAGATCCATTTCCCATGCTGTAACCCGTAGCGCCGCGTCTCGACTGATCCGCCACAGGTTGCACATAAACAGGTGATGGGTGTCGTTGGCATCGACCTCAACGCGGGAAATGCGACCGACCTTGTGACGGATCAATAAGGTTTGCGTCGCATGAAACAGATCCGCCAAATCTTGACGTCCATGCAGACGCTTTAGCCGACGTTGAGCTTTCAAGTCTTCAGCCGACGCCGCTTCGACTGCTGCGTCCACGACCTGGTCATAGGCCTGCTCGGTGAGCGGCGTGTCGGCGCTCTCTAGCGCCTCAACAGAAGGCTGTTGCCGTTCACGCAGGGTCATCGTCGCCCTCCTTCTCCGCGCCCTGCGCGGCACGATACGCATTCATTTGGGCGCGTGATTCAGCCAGCGCTCGCCGACTACGCACAGACCGGGGCTTGACCGGAAACGGCAGACCCTGCTCAGCAACCACTTGCGTCAGAAACAAGCGAACCGCCGCAGACAGCGTTAAGCCCTGACTCGCCAAGGCCTCGCTGGCCTGTTCTTTGAGTTCTTCAGCAAGCCGAATATGGATCATGATGCTTGGCATAAAAAGGCAGCACACCGATAAAGTAATGAGTTACACTGTAACTCATTACACGCGATGTATACAGAGAATATGAGATGCGGATCAGCTGCGCGTTAAAACACCTAAGCGTTACAGGAGCACCGCGATGAATGCGCCAATCATGCGCGACTCCAGTGAAGCCGAAGCGACAGTGATCGATCATGACATCGCCTTGCGGCGAGCGTTTGCCGAGCGCTTAAAGCGCCATCGGGTTGACCTTGGGCTATCACAAGCTGACCTGGCAAAAAAATGCCTGGTTCCGCTGAGAAGCTACCAAAACTATGAGCGTGCTGAGCGCACAGCACCCATCACCTTTGTGATTGCGGTCTGCACCCATGCCCCCATCAGCGCCGAATGGCTGCTGCTTGGTAACGGCCCAGCACACGCAGACATAAGCGCCCTACCACGGGTTAATAATGTCGCGCGCGAGAGGGCGCTCGATCAAATTATCAATGGCCTAAAAGCCTTAAAAGAATTGACATAAAAAATGCGGCCAGCGGAGAGACAAGATCATGTTTGCACTGTTAATTGAATTGAATGTAGCCAATTTACCCCAGGCGTATCAGGACACTAAGCCTGCGCAACTGCACGCCATCATGATGCAGCGGATCAGCCATGTACTGACCCAAAACGAGCAGTTTCGAGCGGTCGGTCAGGGCTTGTTTTTGGGGGCGGCCAGCGTCAATGCGGTAGACGCTATTCTCGCGGCGCAGTCACTCGCGGACACACTGGATTCGGTGGTGCCGGCTATCGAGCAAATTCACTTGCTCGACATTGCCAGCACCAGTGATCTGCAGCCCCTGATGGTGCGTACAGCAGCGTTAAAAGCTGCACGAGACATCGATGCCATCATGGCTAATGCCCCTCTGTCGAATGTGATTTTGAATCACCTGGAACAGGGGCGGGATATTGGTGATTGGCCCGATCAGATCGACCGGGCTGCAGTCCTGCGCAAGGAAATACTCACCCCGGATACCGCCAAAGAAAACCTCGTCACGTTCCTACAGGAACAGCTGCAGCATGCGCAGAACGTGCAAGAAAAGGTTCAAGCGCAGACAGAGCAATTGAAGCGCGTGGTAGACCAGATCGCGGCCTCAAGAACGGCGCATTGAGCGCCGGCGGCCTACCAAATTACCCCGTACCGAGATCCCCATTATGCGCATTAAAATCGAAGGTGAAATCACCGCTGAACGCCTCGCTGAGGCACTAGAGCGGCTACTCGAAAAGCTCGATGACATCCCGAACAAAACGTTCTCGGTCATCGGCGCAAACATCTATTTTAATGTCTTCGATGAAACCGGCACACAGATTGAAATCAAAACAAAAGAGCCCCGTGGCCCCCTCATCACGATGGCAGCGCCCCGGCAGGGTATTATTCGCCCGGCGCTCACCGCTGAAGCGGTGATTGCCCGCGAGTTACGAGAAGCTGAACGCGCGGCGGAAGCAGTCGCCATCGCCGCTAAAATTAAAGCGCACAAAGAACTACAAAAGAGCATCCGAGATAAAGAGATTGCCTATGATCGGGCTGTTCGCGCGCGTTGGAGCGACTGGCATGATCGCTTGATGGTTCATCATGATGCGGCTAAAGCACTGCTTGAAACCCTGAATGCACGCAGCGCATTCCTCATAACCTTTCAACCCGACTATGTCGATCAACTCAACGCGATTGTTGATGACGTCTGGCAGGAACTGAGCCCGATAAACCTGAACAATCCGAACAAGGGCAAGCCTCAGTTGAAGCCTGTTTATATGTTGGTATTCAACAGGCTCACGGTGGGAAGTCCAGAAGCAAAAACAAGTCGGACACTAAAAAACCCGGTCGCGACCACCGTCAATTCAAGCAAAATACAGGGCGATGTTACGCCGCCGTTTTTGTGGCGAAACCCGGCTTGGGAAGAGGCTAGTCGTCGCATTTATGCCATGATCGCGCGCCTCACCGATCATGATTTCGGTGCATTAAGCGTCATGATGGAGCCGCGCCTCGTGGGTGAGCCCGATGATATTCCCCTTGAAGATTATCTGCCGAAGGAAAATACCACCGCCGCACCGGAAGAATATTGAGTCTAATTTTTGTCTCAGTTTGAGAATCAACCTGTCTTGATACTCATGGGTGAGACGCAACGCACATTGCCTCTCACCACGTGCGATTTGCTACGAGCAAAGACTGACTTGAAGTAAGTCGTTCCACTGCTTATCCTTACCCAGTGGAACGCAGTGCCGGTGTACCCGAGAGGGGGAGCGTCCATGCCGCCAGATGACCTTGTCTGCGCCTCGCCACGTGCGAGATACCCAAGTGGCCCGGCCAACCTTCCATGCGTAGGCACCAGATTTAACATCCTCCAACGTGGCAGAGCCTAATCATGACGCCAGCGGCCAGCGCCCTGCGATTCGATAGTGTCACTCTATGGGTCGATTTAATCGACGGGCGAACGCTGGGCATCCCCCTCGTGTGGTTTCCACGACTCCTGCATGCCACACCCGAACAACGAAATGACTATCGCATCAGTTTTACGGGCAGCGGGCTGCACTGGAACGCCATCGACGAAGATATTTCAGTCGCTGGGCTTCTCGCGGGTCGTGGCGATGACTTTAGGCAGGCCATAAGGGCAGACTGAAACGAAGAAGCCCCGAAATATCCGGGGCTTCTTCTAGGCCTTAACGGCAGCGGTTAACACCAGGCCTCAAGGGCAATCACAAAGTCTATTTCACCTGAAAAATGACTCCTGCACAATCGCGACCTCGTGATCAATCATCCACTGCCAAACGCTTAAGCACACCGGGCTACTGGGCGTCCACACGCTGCGTTTGGCAGTATGCCGCTGCAAGGCATAGGAGCGCGCGTTAGATCGCGTCAGATCGCAGCTGGCGAGGTCTGGATGGATGATATGGGTGAGCCCCGGCAACTCATCAGCCAAGGCCACCCCTTCCGGGTCCAGATCCATGAACGCGGCAATAGGCCCCGGAAAGTGTAAGGACCGTGCATGCGCACAAAAGGTCTTATGCACGCCAATGCGCAGCTGGGGATCGCCACGATAGACAATAATGGGGTCGGCCCCCAACACACTGAGATCTAACACGCAGTGCTCGATGCGCTCAAAGGCTTCCCAGTTCTCGACCACCAAGATCGCGCTATGCCGCGACAGGTCCAGATCCACATAGGGCACCAGTGCGCCCCACTCGCGCACGGGGTACGCACCCTGCGTGAGCCAGAGGGGCCGGTCTTGCCACCCCTTGGCATAGAGCAACCCGGCTTTCACCGGCCGCGCAGCGGCTTTCTCATCAAGGAGACCAGCGGACGCTTGATGTATGCGTGACTGGCCAGCACCGGACTCTCTGAGGGCCAAAAGCGCCGGCAGCGTCGCGCCCTCCACCTGCATCAGCGCCTGGTTAACCGCCTGACGCGCTGAAAACTCGCCCGCCACGGTCGTCGGCAAATAGCCCGTCAATGACGGGATCTTGCGCGCGGCGCGCAGCAATCCTTGCGCGTCGCCGGCATCGGCTAAGCGCAGCAACTGCTTAAGCTGGGGCACCGTGATGTCGCCGCGCGCCATTAAGCTCGCCTCCGTTGCGTAGGCTTTAGGCAGGCCTCCCACACCAGATCACAGCCATTGACCTGGCGTTTACCCAGCAACTGCAATTGGGCGACACCCTGCGTCAAGGGACTGCCCGCGCGCAAGTGCTCGCCCATCACGCCAATGACCGCCAACAAGGCAATATCGGGCTGATAGCGTGGCTCATCAGAAGCCAGCTCAGCATTTAAGGCCTCTGCCAAGGCATCCACCCGTTCACGAATAAACAGGGGCTCGCCCGAGAGGCCCACCTGATGCAACAAGCTGGTGGCCAGTTGGTCGAACGGCTCAATAAATAAGCGCTCATCATCATCCGTATCGGTCATGGCAATAGCCATGGTTGTTCGCACGCGCGGGCGCGGGCTGACCCGCTCCGTTGACGTTCCGCTTCATAGGCAAGGGCTGTCGATCTTTTCGATTCAGCCAGCACCGGGATCTTCTCACGGGCTGCCTGCAAGCGCTGCTGAGCAGCGGCAGCAATACTCTGGCGTGTGCCAACCAAGGCTTCCATCTGTGCCGTGGCTTCCACCAGCGCATGCGCGCTGGGAGCCAATGCCGCCACCGCTTGGATGTGCTGATACAACGCCTGGGTTTCCGCAATCCCGGTCCCCAACGCGGTGTTGACGATAATGCCGCTCATCGATTCGATGCGCTGGCAAATCAAATCTTGTACCGGGCGAAAGCTATTGCGACCCATGTCCATGATCGCGGCACACACCCGGTGTATCTGGTCCATCGAGCGCCCTTCACTGGCGACACCAAAGATACGGCGCTGGGTCTGCGTGACGTTGTCACGATACTGCGCGTCCGCAGCAGAGAACAGATAGGCACGGTACAGGTGCAGTGCGGTGATTCGCGGTGAGTGCATCACTCCCGTCTCATCCAGGTAGGGGATTAACTGGTGAATGTCTCGGGCTTCTTGGGCCTCGTTCAAAAATAACGGTGACTCAAATGCAGCATCGATTAACACGACGCCCAACAGCGATTGATCCTCACTGTAAAACGCGGCCAACGCGGGCTTGCCGCTCGGGCGAAGGTACTCATGGATAATCCACGAGTTCGCTGCTGGAAAAAAGAAAGGCGCGACCGCCTTTCCACTGCCCACACGGCTAATCGACGCCGGTGAGCTACCGAAAAATAATAAGGTGGCCGAGGCATAACTGGTTTTGCCCTCGCCATTCCTTGCAGACAGCGAAGTGCCCCCTTCAATATCCAAACTGCTGTAAATGGGGCCATTAAACGAATTGATAAAATGGGTTCGGATTAAATGCGGAATAATCATAAATGCTTTCCAAGCAACGTAAAATTAGGTGTTACCACACGGCCAGCTACGGCCCTGTAGCAACCAGAGGTTCCGAATCATTTCGTGGGGCACGCGTCGCGCCCACTTCATCGGTATAGCGACGAATATCGGCTCGCAAGCTAGGCAGAATCACCTTGTCGAGCCCGTGGCGATCAATCATCGCCAGCAATAAGTCCGTAGTGGTTTCGACATCGCCCATGGCTCGGTGGGCGGTGCCGGGCTTCACGCCGTAATGCCGCGCAACCTCACCCAGTCTCCCGGATCGCTGTTCGCTTAAGCGTTGCCACACCCGCTGCAGATCCAGCGATAGCGTGGTATCAGGTAGGATTAGGCCGCGACCTTGGGCATTCTTGCGCAAGGTCGGCAAGTCACTGGCATTACTGCCATAGCCGACAATCAAGGTGCTTGAAAATATCCAATCCAAACGGGCGGCCACGGATCCAAAATCCGGCGCACCTTTGAGCGCTGCCCGCGAGATCCCGTGGACGCGCTGCGCGAATGGCGAGATCGGCACCCGCTGATTGAGCAGGGTATCAATGGATTGACTCTCTTCGCCCTGCCCCACGACACGCGCCGCAATCTCGATAGCGGCCGGCCACGGGTCGTAATAGCCGGAGGTCTCGATGTCGAGCACACAAATGGGCAAGCCCAGCGTGTCTGACAGGTCGTGGAGCCGTGTCACAGGCTCAAGTCCGTGTCGTCATCCTGCGATGGGGCGGCCTCTTCATCCGCCTCATCGCACAGGCCTCCAACAAAGCCCTGATTCGGGCAATCTTTAGAGGCCGGCAGGTCTTCCCACACCGCTGACTCGTTAAAACTAAACTTCAGTGGGCGGTAGCCATCAACGAGATCGGTGATCGGGATTTCAATCAGCCGACCATCCAATGTCATCTCATTCGGGATGCCACCCAAATCGGGATGGAATTGATTAAATTGAATGTCGAGAAAGACGCCAGGAACGATGTTTCTATTGTCGTTGAACACATGATACAGCGTGTCTTCACCGGGCTTTTGAAAGACCTTGCCATAAGCAAGCCCCAAGCCAAAGTGAAACAACGCATCGTGTACTTTAGGGCTTTCCATCTTGTCTAGGCAGGCCGCAGGGTCAATGCCCGGCAAGAAGTCCTTCGGAAAGAGATGTTTATTTTGAACGGCCAAGACCGCGTACACATTGCTGACGCCGAAGGTCCCATACCCGGAATATTCTTCTTCGCAAATCGGCGGCTGACCATCCGGTTGCAAGAGATACGCTGGGCCTTGAAAGTTGTCGCTCATGATATGCGGGATGGACTCATCCGTATCAGCGGTTTTGAAGCTGTAGTAACCCATGATGATCCCCGTGACGTGCCACATGCACGCCTTGGGGATCACTATAGCAAGCCGACACCCTGATCAAAAGGCTTTTTTTGATAGGGCTTTTTGTCAACTACTCAAGGGGGGAAGGTAGTGGAGCTGTCGCCCAAAAAAGGTTTTCAAGTAGCGCGTCATGGCAGGCTCACTGGCCGGCCAGGTGTTCGCCCAATGCGTCAACCTGCCGGGCAGATCAATATCCTCACACCCTGGATGCAAACGCGTCAGTAAGGCCTCGCCACGCAGGCTGAGGCGAATAGACCGACTGCTCTCAAGCCGATCAACCAAACCAGCTGCCTCAAGATTCTCAAACATCAAGGCTATCGAGCTGTAACTGCCGAGCATGTCAGGGGGATACTTACCCGTGCCCACCCAGCAGCTGGCATGTTTCAGCACCTCAGCTTCACGCAGTGGGCCACAACGTGAGATGTCATAAAACATCTGCAGTGCATAGCGACTCAACACCTGGCGATGTGCATGCACTACGCCCACAGCCGCGAGTTCTCGACCGAGTACAGCTTGGGCATTGACATTGAAGTTGTATTCAAACCACTTGCGTGCCTGGCCCTGCTGCAGGGCAGCGCAATAGTCAGGATGGCGCGTGTCAACGGGACTCTCAAAGATGCCCCGCAACGCGTCAGAGGCAAGCGAGTTGATATGCAGCACCTGAAAAATCTGCACTCGCCCCGGATACCCAAACACCTGATAGATCAGTTGATCAAACGCGAGCACATCCCGGTGGTCGGGCTCGGCGGCATAGACGATCTCGTCTGCTTGTCGCAGCAGTGCGATAGCACCCTCGGGTTCGATGACGAGCTTGCCACTTACAGCGTCATAACCCTTAGCTTGATTCGGGTTGATGTCATTCTCACGCCATTGAGGCTGTTCAATGACCGGATAATCAGACATCGACAAGCCATGCGGATACTTCAGTTTATAAAGCCCGAGATTCAATGACACGAACGCTAATTTGGCGTAAGGGTAATAGCTCAAACAGTAGGGCAGCAAAATAGCCGCCATAGAGGGCTTGCTAACAACGAAGACGACCAAAGGTCGAGAGGGGTTTTTCATGATCCGGGCTCCTGGAACAGGACGGTGGGTTAAGCACGGCTTAGCCGTGAACTTCCATCACCCTATCGGAGCCCGCAATTACTGTCAATGCCTATAGGCCATGCAATTGCGGACTTTCATCTGCTACTTTACCCGTAGAGTACACATGCACAGTATTTCCGTTCGGCGCTTGGAACTGACTAAAAGGATAGCCCCACGAACTGTTCAACTCATTTATATTATAGCTTTTCCATGAGCCCAATAACTTATTATAGTTTTCTGTAGTTGCACAGGCAGAGATTAAGCATTACGGTAAATATCGCTTAGAGATATACCCTGTTTATTTTTCCAATCTACCCAGCCATTGGAAGCAGCAATCAACAGTGCGCCAGAGGCGGCAGAAGGCGTCTTGAATAACGTGTCTTTGACTAACACTACAGCGTCACCCTCAGCCACAAAGACACCCGCTTCGATTTGTTCTTGTCGCAACTGAATTAGGCGCTGTGGCGGCTTACCATTGGATATTAAGCGGCCTCGCGAACCTTTGAGCACAATAAAACCTTCAGCCGTGTAATAACCTTCCGCTAGAACACCACCACGCACACAAAAGAACTTTTCACTTGCCGGCTTATCAGTAATTACAAGCGGCACAAACAAGGGGAATCCCAAGGTCGTCACCAACAACGAAAACACATCAAAGATTTCATCACACTCCGCCTGAAGTGGCGGGGGTGTATGGGGGCGTGTGCCCCCGTTGCTATTACTGAGTACATACCGCGCGCTCACTTTGGCTTTTTCAATCGCCATAAATTCAAGGTACAACACATGCGTTTGCGTGATGTTGTTGGTCATGGAGACCAAGACCAACGCCCGGCTCCAATCCTTACTGTCGTCCTTGTGGTGTTGCGACAATCGCTTACCAACAGCACCAGCCTGGCCGATATAGAGCGCGTTGGCTTCATCGCCACCAATCAAGCAGTAAATACCCACCTGCAAAGCCTCTGGCATGGCCAGAAAGCTCGATAGCAGCCGGCGAGGCACTTCGATCACTCGAATGATCGACATTGTGATTTCTGCTTGGCGAATCCCTGATGGATCGCCGCTCGGCAGGAATATCTGGATGGTGCGAGGACGGGAATGGATTGCGGTCTCAGGTGGCGGCTCGCTTATTGAGTTTGTGGCGACCCCTGCGGAGTCCAAAAAACCACTGGGCATCTCATAGGTTATCTCAATGCGACGGGCCGCCTTTTCACCAAAAGATGAAGCCCCGCTCATAAGCTGCGAAAGATAGCTCTTCTCCTTCGCAGGCAAAGTCTTGCCTGCGAACCATTCCTTGAGCCGTGCGATACGAACTTGCTTTGTCATCAATTCAATCTCTCTACTTCCAACGCGCGGCCTAACACTGCGATGGCAGCAGCTAACGCCGGCGTGCGACCAATGCCATAGCCAATGAGACGCCGACGAAACCAGTTATTGCGTTTCCAAATCGTGGCTACATAGCCTCGTCTTTTTGGAAGTATCGTCGCTTTATCGACTCGCCCAACCGGGCAGTCCAGATCCAATGCAGGAGACTGAGTAGGATCAGGTATCCAATCTGAGATCACGCGGGTTTCAAAACGGCACGAAGAGTATTTGCCGCCACCATACTTAAACGGCAACCATTGCCATGTGTCGTTAATAACTTGGGTTGTTTGCAGGTGAGAGACTTGCCGGGACGGCATATCCATAGCCTCCATAAACTCCCGATCCAAGACATCGGAACCAGTCTCTGCATCTTCAAGCCTCATCAGCAAGTAAACTATCTCGCTTCGTCGCTCTGGACTTAAAGACATTCTGTTACCTCAAAATTCATGGATGAAAAGGCTGCAGATCGAACCACTAACGTTCGATTACAGGCGCTTTCCACGTTCTGAAAGCGATGCCGGCCCAGTGAATCTGACGACCCACGCGCCGGGTTTCGAGGCCCGCCCAGGCCACATCCGCCTCTTCAGGCGTTGCTTTCGTAAAGCTAGAGGCATCCTGTGCCGGGGCAACCACCTGATTAAACTGCCTCACCATGGCCGCTGGCCACGGCTCATCCCATACAGCCAATGAGCCCGTCTGCAGCTCGGTGAGTAAACGGCGGGCAGCCTCTTCGTAAAGACCGGGTACATCGGTTACAAAGACCTTCCAATGCACATCAGACTGCCTTGCCCACGGCACCCGCTGTGGCGATGCCAGCATCCGAAGAAACCGCTGCCAACACATTAAGGCGCGCTGGCGTGAAATCCCCAAATGCACAGCCGTCGCCACCAAACTTTTGTGCTCGGCTAATGCGTTGGCTATGGCACAGGCCAACTGGGATTTTTCGCGATGTCGTGCGTGCGCGAGCGCGGCTCTTTCTTCAGCGGGCCTGGTCAGCATATTGATCATCCAAAATAGTTACGCTGGCCAACGCCAACGGGCAAGCCTCAACGCCTCAGTAAAATCGGGCATATCCACCCAGGCTTTCTCAGCCATGTGCTCAATCCATCCATCGCCGTTGCATTCTTCCCATACCCTGTCTTTCGGGATAGGGTATGTTCCATTGCGCGCCTCAATGCCAAAGGCGGTAACGGCCCATTGACGGCCTGTCCAGTAAACCGGCTCCGTGAGAGCTTCGCCAATGACTTCGACCTTATCAATCGCCACATACTGAAGCCGCACCCAGCTGCTTTCTTTGGCATCGTCCATGATCATACGGCCGACGCGGTGTTGGTTATTTTCCCACACAGCATCCGCCTCTTCAGGCGTTGACTTCTTTAGCGTGGAAAGATCTCGCTCGACATGGCCCAAGGGTATCTCTAGCTGGGCAGCTTGCTCAAACGCCTCAGCCAACCAGCAAACGACACGCGCATCAACCCGGCCAACGCCACCGCCGTAGCGGGTAGTGCCCTCAACGACACTGATCACCTCCTGTGGGGCACCCACCCAGGCAAGTAACGCCACGCGAGCCCGCTGGCGCAAGTGAAATGCCGCTGCGCGCTCTTTAGCACTAGCAGGCGGATACGCGGCAATTTGGATCAATGCAGACATCAGGGGATTGTCGTTTGTGCGGACAATAGGGGTTTCTGACGTATTCATGGTGTGTTCTCACGGTTATTAGCGAGGATTCGCTGGCATCAGCCTACAAACAATTAACCTATAAATTTGGATTCTGAGTCCTCAAAGATCCGCTCACGGCCAACTGCTGGGGCATCAAGCCACGCTTGGTCCTCTGCCGACCTCTCTGCATTGGGATCGCACTGAGCGAGCAGTTCATCCAGCGTGTAACGCGGACGAGTGCGTGGTGCGTCTACCTTGGCCTTAGCCGGCGCTTGATCCTGCGTCATGATGGATTCACCTTCAGTTTCAGTTGGTCCCAATACTCATGCCATAGCGCTAGATCAGCTCCAGCCCCGACGCGCTTCAATAGCTTGGTTTCATCAAGGCCCACATGGCCAAACATAATGGCTTTGGCGGTATCGTTGCCGTCGCTTGAAACCAGCTCAGCGACCTTCACAGGGTCTAGCCCCATCAAGCCGAACGCTTCACGCAACGCACGAAGCTCAGCATAGAGAGCGGGCGACAAGGACTGTTCATGATCGAGCGTCTGCTTCGCGCTCTTAAAACGCTCAGTCAGCGCCTCTGCCTCAGCTCGGGTGGGCTTACGGCCTTGCACATTCAAGGCGTTCAAGTAGGCGCTGGACAGCGCATCAATGTCACCTTTGTAAGCAAAAAACTCATCAGAACAATCTGAAAATGCTGTCGCTCGATTATAGATATTGATGCACAAAGCCACGAACATAAACGGAGAAAGCACAATGAGTGCGTTCCGCGCCAATAGATCGAGCGACAGCATTTTCGGAAAAAGCAAAAAAACCAAAATCGTTAGCGCCATCAGTTTCGTCGCAAGCACGATACGGCGCTGACGATTAATGTCAGCGACTGACATGGGTGGGTTATTTAGGTTTATGCGATAAGGACCATTCATTCTAGACTCCATTAATGCAAAATCTGTGGGGCGTAGTGGATATTCACCGGGAGTCGGGCCGGTGGCATTTGAGCTAGTGGGCACAGCGTGTCGGATGAAAAACGGCTCATCACTTCTTCCGGCACGCCTTCGGCGTAAAAGCGGACGCTTTTACCTTTCAGTCCCATAGCAAAGATGTGCAGCGCCCCACCATAGGCATGCTGAAGGCCGCCCTTATCCGTGATGGTCAAACCCTGCTGAGAGCATTCAATGGCATGCAATCGCAGCACTCTCACGATGTAAGGGGTGATCTCAACGCCAGATGAGATCTCAATTTTTAGGCGCAACACCCCTGGAAGTATCCTACGATGCAGCCACTGAAGAGTTTCGTTGAATTTAGCAGCGGCCTTTTCGGCATCCAACGTGCGCTGAAACGACTCGCTTTCGCGCACGCGCTCCGCTTCCCGCCACGCCTTGAGCTTGATGTCGGCTGGTGTTTCTTCTGCCATTTTTTGACGAAAAAATCGCGCAATGCAATACCCCCAAAAAGCCGCAATAAATAGGGTCAAACCTGCCTTAGTCAGATGGCCAACAGGCTCTGACGAAGGATCGAGATTGATATACACCAACGCTGCTAAGCCAAGGAGGAGTGAAGCGATAGTCGATGCTTTCATAGTCAACATTACCTCTCGCGCTTCATCATGCGAGCAATCAAAAAAAGACCCCCATTTGAAACATCAGGGTCTGATATTCCGAGACCTACCGTGGGCCTAAGCAACAAGATCATGTTAGCCAGGAGCGTGAGCAGACTCAGCAAGATGCAAACCAACATACTGCCCACCAGCCAGGCGTCTAGGTAAAAGTTCATAGGGCGCGCATCCAGCGCACCACTCATGCTGGATAGAACAACAGCGCCCAACAAAAACAACACAACATTAATGCCCACAAACGTCATCAATGTTGCGCCCAGCGCCGACATCGGCGTGTGTGTCTTATTGGACTTGCGCACGGGATTTTTCCCTAAAATAATCGGACACAACCGAGGCGGCCAGCGGGACACCAAACAAAATGACCGACATCCCGCCATAAACGAGGGCATAAGCGGTAAATTCAGCGATGGGTTCCCCCTGCTGTGGCAGCCAATGTTTAATAGCAGACAGCCAAACTGCGCCTGTTTTGTCCCACGCAATCGTAAACGCGATGGAATTCACACTCCAGGCACCAACCAGCCAGCCAAAAAGATAATCGCTTCGTCGCGCCCAGGCGATGCTATGAAGCACGCCCATGCCGGCCGATACAGTAACAAGTGCGAAAAACCAGATGTATTCAAGCATCTAAAAGCTCCCTATCGAGCGCCAGCTTGCTGACGCATTAAAGCAACGAATTTGTTAATAGCACCTACGTCTGCCAAGCGTGCCGAATGTTCTGGAGCATACTGCCCGCGACCTTGCCACGTTAGCTGAAGCCCCCGTTTAACCACCGAAACAAGACACCCGTTAAGCATATTCAACTGCCCACTGCTAGGAATGTCTTCGTAGCCGGTTGTGCTAATATCTTCTACACGAACAAAATGAGGCATAGCAGCGATTTCGGCATAAACATTATCCGCTAGAAGCTCGACCTCGGTTTTTTCTACGACTTTTTTTGTAAAAATTGCCATTTTCATGTTGTTATCTCCTCGCTTCTCGCCAGATACTCAGCCGGCGTGACTCAATCAACACTCACAACTAAAGGCTTGATGGACAGACGGAATGGCTTGTCTGAATACAGGTATTCACCACTCCACTGATAATACTGACCAGATGTAGACCAAAAGAAAATGTACGGATTTGAGCTGCCATAAGTGCCCTCATCGGAAGGCTCTATTCGTCCCTGGCTGTCTTCGGGATTACTCAATCGCTTCGATCCAGAGGTAGGCTTCCCCTTGGTTGTTGTGTAAACAATCGGTTGACCTGAGTCATTAAGTAGTACGATGTAGCCAATCAAGCCTGGGCTAGAAGTCAACTTCAATCGTTTTGTGATGTTGGCAATCTCAGCATTTTCTGTGAATTGAATGGAGTTCGCAGCGTCTTTAGCCTTCCGAGCCTGAACTTCACGAGCATCTGGCCGAAAGCCACAGCCTGACAAAATAAGGCTAAGCAGTAATAATACAGAGGCAATGAATTTCATTTGCAGTTCTCCGGGTCCAGCGAATAAGGCAGTGAATTTGATTTGAACAAGTTACGGTTGATTTTTTCAGAATTGGCGTTGTAGCCAGCCGCAACCTCCCGACACACTTGACGTACACCGTTTAGCTCTGTCCGAAGCATGACCCGCTCTTCTTTGTCAGTCTCCGCCTCCAACTGACTTTTCAATTCAGCAATTTGCGGTAGCTTTGCAACAAACGCTTGGTTAGTATCGTAGAACCACTCGTAGTTGAAGATGATTTTTTCAGCCGAAAATAAGCGGCCGAAAAAATCTACTGGAGCCAATGCCAGAGAAAGCGTCGTAAAGAATACAGCGCCAACGACGCCCCATTTAATTGCTGTAGAAAAATCGTTATGTGTTTTCATTGTGTTGAAATCTCTGCTGGTTGGTTGGTGATGAAATCTACGATTTCCGTCACTTCACTGAGTGCGCATCCATGCCGGGCCATCTAATTGCTGGCACCGCTTTCAGAAACAGTCTCCAATAATGTGGAGCCTTCGCCATCAGCAGTTTTTACCTCACTTCTCGCAAGAAGCTCAGCAATTTTGATTACACTGTTAATTTTAGACTGAAACTTTGACTTTTCAGCCTCAAGCTCAATACCTTGACTCCAAGCCACAACGGCATTCACTTCACCGACCGTCGGATGGCGACCCTGCTGGGCAATCTCGTGGAGATAGCGGAATACCGGGACGTTGTCGAAACCGCCGGCAGCAATGTGCGCATTTGCTTCACTCATTGCTCCCCTGATTTTACAAAACCCTTGGCGATCACAGGGCTCCATGCTACTAAGGCATAGTTTATCCAACAGCGTCAGCTCCTTGAGTTTCCTGGCCATATTCAGGCCAATCAACAGCATCAAAAACAAACCCGCCATATTCGCCCTGATCAGCCACAACGCAACGCCTGACGCGCCCACATTCATTTGGGGCAAGAATGCGATCAAGACAAATAGCGGCGGCAGACACGTAAAGCCCATAAACAACCAAAAGCGTGGCCAACGCCCCCATAATTGAGCCAAGATAGCCGCACGACGTTCAGCGTAATCTGCAAACGTTGGCGGGCTTTCTGAAAAATTCACCGTCAAATAGTCAACCATAAAAACCTCTACTCCGCACATTAGATACAGTGAATCCACTGTATCAGTTATCCAATAAAACTGTCTACATATTTATCAGAGGTAAGTTATTTTATTCTATTTTATCTGCCCCACTACATTCACCGTCAGCAGCGTTAACCGATTCATAGGCCGATAGTGCGAACAAATAGCGCACTGTCGCAAAAATAAGGTAAGCCATGCCAGCAAAATACCCAGTAACCGTTAACAAAAAAGGCTCTGGCTTGTGCTGCGTGAGCATTGCCAACATTCCAGCAATAAAAAGCCAGCCGCAAAAATACAGTAGCCGGCGGCGCTCTTTATTCAAACTGGACAATGTTTTCATGGCGTGCTCAACAAGTTATGTGTCGCTCGCCACCCGGCCGGCAGCACGCAGTTCAGCGGCGCATGAGCGAACAATGGGGCAATATCGGCATCGCGATACCCCGCTAAGCCACAACCGATCCGAGTGACCGTAAACGTCAACTCAGGGTGCGCCCGCGCGTAAGTCAGAAAATCTTGGACATAGCTGGCAATGCGCGGCAATGGCAGTGTCTGGATGCGCTCATCCTTCGTAGGAATGGCATAAGCCTTGCCGGTGCGTCCGACACCAACGCCATACACCGCGCCATGCTCGTGACGCGCACACAAGGCCGCGCCCGCGCCATGACGTCCAGCGAGGTTGCTACCGAACACGAAAATAGTGGTCATGAATATCCCTTCTCATTGCCGACATAAAAGAGCGGCTGGGGCAGCATCCGCAAACACTGACCCAGCCTACGTCATCGCCTTACGCGACGGCGTCCTTGAGCGCCTTGAGTGCCGTAAAAACGGGCACTCGACGGGCAGCAATAGCCAGGGCCTCACCCGTGGCCGGGTTGCGTCCGGTACGGGCCTCACGCTGCTTGACGCTAATCTTGACCAAACCGGGGATGGTGATGTCATCACCGGCTTTCAGCGCCTCATCGGCGGTCAGCGCAAGCGCATTCAGCACCGCATTGACAGCACCAACACTGATACCACTATGAGCGGCCACGCTGGCCACCAGTTCTTGCTTTGTCATGGGACTACTCCAATCAGTACAACAGGGTTAACGAACGAAACAACTTTTGCGACAACCTAGCCCATCGAATCCATCGACGGCTCATCGAGCACCTGCGGCTTTATCGCAGGCTCAGCCACGGCCATCAAAAACTCACGGGTGCGGTGGTGACGTGCCGCATGCGTGCGCATCAGCGCCATCAAAGACAGCCGTAACATGTGCTGCCCCTTGCCGGTGGCCAGGAACATCACCAGCGCATCAATAACTTCGTAATCATCCGCACTGAGCAAGGGCAAGGTCTTCAAATGACCAATACCATCACGCGTAGCCTGCCAGTCCTGCGCGGTGACGCGATGCTTTGGCTCCGCCAAAATCGATTCGAGGAGACGAATACCGCCCGAGGACTGGTGCTTACGGATGTTTTCACCGGTCCACGCAAATAGCCATGCGAGGCGCTGCGACTTGTTGTCGCGGTCCGCGCGCTGGGCCGCACGCTGAGCTGTCTGCAGGAAGGCTTGGCCACAATTTGTGCCCAACCAACAAAAGAAGGTGGCACACACCGTCGCCATGCGCTGAGTCGGTGCGTCAGGCACGCCCTGCAAAATCAGGGACAAGCTCTCGCGGCTCATCAACTCTTGCCAATGCGCGAGAAAAACCATTTCGCCCTCGTGCTGCCGGGGATAACCCGGCAAGGGCTGGTGAATCAGGTCATCGTCCCGTGATTTGGAGACTTCATCGCTCGGCGTTTGCATGCGTCACATCCAGAACAGAGTCATTAGTCGCAATAGTATGCCTTATATGAGCGCTGTCAACCTCATAACGCACAATATTGTTGCATGTCGTGTAAAAATGCGCAAAGATAAGCCTGAACTTACCTTTAGGTCGTTGACGTATGAAGAAAACACCTGCCAAACCGGTCGCCCGTGACGACGACTTACCCGTCGTCGCCAACGAACAAATCCCGGTGAGTACAGCCAACAAGGCGGCCAAAAAACGCGGGCAGGCCCCTAAGAAATCCGACTCGACGTACTGCCTAGTGCCCCCGTCACTCTGGACGGATTTTCTGGCGTGGTCGGTTAAGAATGTCCTTCACGATGCCATCGGTGATGGCCTCAGCGCGCAGTCTCATCAGATCCAAAAGCAATTTTTGGAGGCCATCAATTTATCGGCAAAGAGCGCCGCCGCCATGCGGCGCGTTGAGACCGGCCAGCGCATGGCCACCGTGGATTTCAAAATCATTCTGATGCGCAAAGGCTGGAATATGCAGCTGCTCGCCGCCCGCTGGCAGGTTTCTATCGGGACCATCAGTCGTATAGCCAATAACCCGCAGCGCCCCATTCATTGGGATGACGCCGTGCGGGGGCTGCCTCACTACAGCAACACCTTCGCCCACGAGTCCAAGGAGGCCTAATGCACATTACGCATGGCTATGATGCCTCGACCAAAGGTGAGCGGGTCCCGGTCATCTGGAACAGCCGATCTGCCGTCAATGGCCACAAGCTCATTGTCGGCATGTCCGGCTCCGGTAAGACCTATACCCTGCGTCGCATGATCCAAGAGATCATCGACACCAGCAGTGCGGGTGCGGTGCCGCGTATCTATATTTACGATGTTCACGGCGACATCGAAGTCCCCGGTGCCAGTACCGTTAAATTCTCTGAACAGACGATGTACGGTCTTAACCCGTTACGGGTCAGCCCGGATCCGCACCACGGGGGCGTGCGTAAGGCTATTCAGACCTTCATGGCCACGATCAACAAGGTCATGCGCTCGCTCGGGCCAAAGCAAGAAGCTGCGCTGCGCAATATCTTGTATGACATCTATGAGCTCAACGGCTTCAAAGTCGATGATCCCAGCACCTGGGCCGTCGATGAGAACCGAGATCGTGTCGATACCGGCGATGGAAAGCTCTTTATTGATGTGCCTTATGGCGAGCGTGAAGAAGCCAAAGTCTTAGGCGCTCGCTTTGATGGCGTGATGAAAAGTTGGTGGATTGCCCCTGAGCTCTATGTCGCCGGCATCACCAAATGGCCGCCCAGTAAACCGGTCCGCTCGCAGCCATCGATCAAAGACGCCTTGATCATGGCGCGCCATATTTTGCTGCAGCGCTTCATGGGCACCAACCAGCCCGGCGTGGTCGCGCTCGAAGCGGCCAATGCTCAAGCCAAGGCCTATCAACGCAAGCTCATCATGGCGTTGCGCCGAGGCGAAAAAAGTTTCCAAGACGAGGCGATGATCGCTGAGTTAGAGAAGGCGAAAGACAAAGCGGTAACAGCCTACACAAGCTATGCCGAAGCCTTGATGACCGGCCGAGAACTGTCCGATGTCATGCGTTATGACTCCACCGACGTGCTCAAAAGCGTGGTAGATCGACTGGAAAATCTCGACGCCATCGGCATCTTCAAGGCGGTGCCGCCGCCCTTCGATCCTAACGTGCCGGTGCATCGATACGACCTCAGCGCGCTCAGCATGGAAGAGCGCAAAATGTTCATTTTCTTTGACCTTAAAGAAAAGTTTATGACCGCGCTGGCGCGGGGCGAACAGAACGACATCCGAAACATTTTCATCATTGACGAAGCGCATTTGATGACCGATGACGACCCGGACAACATCGTCAACACCTACGCGAAAGAGTCGCGAAAGTTCGGTTCCGCGTTGTGGCTGGCCAGCCAAAGCCCAACCCACTTCTCTGAAGATTTCATCGCCTCCGTGGCCACGAAAATCGTGCTCGGGATCGACGAAATGTATTGGCGTGGGGCGGCGCTGAAAATGCGCTGCAGTGAAGAAGCGCTGGCCTGGGTGCGCATGCAGAAAAATATGCTGGTGCAAATCAAGGCCAAAGGTTCGACGAAAACTGAATGGAAATGGACGTTGTTTTAAGGAGAGATCACGATGACAAAAAGTGCGATGTCAAAAACGCTGGCGCGCCGCTGTGAGCTCTCCGAGCAAACGACGGATGCCGTGCTCAAAGCCTTGGCCGATGAACTGTTACTGCAGCTCAGCTTAGGCCAGCGCGTCAGCGTGCCAGGCGTTGGCAAGTTCGTCTTAATGACGACGGCGGGCACCGTGGCCAAGCCGCGCGCAGACATTCGCTTCACGCCTGCTCCCCCGCTCATCGCCTTGAGCGCGTCGCTCCTGTCGGATGGTTAAGTCATGAAGCTCACGCCCACGGATGAACAACGGATCATCAGCCATCAGGCCAGCCTAGGCGGCTCGATGATTGTGCGTGCGCTGGCTGGCACCGGCAAAACCACGACACTGGGCATGCTGGCCGACGCCCACCCGGCACGCGCTGTCACTTACCTTGCGTTTAACAAAGAGATTGCCACCGAAGCCGGCGACAAAATGCCGAGCAAAGTCAGGGCAAGAACGGTGCATGCGTGCGCCTATGCCGCGATGAAGCCCGATCAAGAGCGGCTGTCTCAGCGCATGAATGGGTTTTGGGTCGCTTCACGGTACGACCTCAGCAAAATCTACATCGGCAACCGTAAAGAAATGACCAGTGCCATGCTCGGCGGCATGGTGTTGACGACGTTGAGTCGCTTTTGCAACAGCGCAGATGATGTCATCGGCACTCATCACGTGCCCAGCATGGACAGCGTGTTTGAGGTGGTGCCGGCTGACGTGCGCCAAGACACCGCAACCTGGTACGGGCTCTGCGAGCATATCGCCATGCTGGCTGCTCGGTTGTGGGAAAGTCAGGTGGCGATGGGCTCGAAAACGCCCCTGACGCACGACACCTACCTAAAGCAATGGGTCATGGGCACGCCGCGCATCGCTGGCGATCTCATCATGTTTGATGAGGCCCAAGATGCCAGTCCAGTGATTTTGCAGCTGCTCGACAAGCAGCGTCAGCCGATCATTTGGGTCGGCGATGAGCATCAGCAAATCTATGCCTGGCGCGGAGCAGTCAATGCGATGGAGTCGGTTAAAGCGGATCACGAGGCCTACCTCAGTGAATCGTTCCGATTCGGCCCTGAGATTGCCGGGAAAGCCACCGAAATGCTGCGCTATCTTGGCGAAAGCCGCTCTTTGATCGGCTCTGGCGACGGTCAGCCTAAACGCAATAGCTCGGCCTACCTGTGCCGGACCAACGCCACTGCCATTGATCGCTTCATGACGTTTGAAAAGCAGAACTTGCGCGTGGAGTTGGTGGGCGCTAAAGCCATGGAGCAGACCGTCAAACAACTCGGCGATCTCATTAAAGGGCATCCCACCGGCGCATTTTTTCTCTTCAAGGATTACAGCGAGCTCGTCGCCCATAGCAAAACCGAAGGCGGACGGGATATGGCCGCGATGGTGAAAGCGGTCGATGAGTATGGCATTGATCATTTGAGTGAGCGGCTGCAGGCGTCCATGGCGGTACGCGCAGGGACTGCTGATGTCACGCTGTCCACCGTGCATCGTGCCAAAGGGCGTGAATGGGACTATGTCGAAATCGCCGGCGACTGGTCGGGCGACCCTGACAAGAATCAGCCGGTCAGTAAAGAAGAGGCGCGACTGATGTATGTCGCCGTGACGCGTGCGCGCGTTGCCCTGGATGACAGTGCAATGGAGCCGTGGACAATCATGATGGCTGAGCAGCTTGAAAACCGAGTCGATGACCCGGTGCCGCCCGCCGTGACGGTCGCTGTGACGACATCGGCACCAGCGCTCAAGGCCAAGTCGCCAACGCCAGAAACCGCGTCAAAACCCCACGTCGCTGATGATGTCGCAAAGACCAAGGCCAGCATTATGAGCCGTCTAAAAGAATTGGATGATCGGCAGCTACAAGGCGTGCTCGATCACCTCAATAGCCTGCCCACGTTGAGTGAATTTGATGCTGCTTGATTCGACTGCTACAACGCTGGTATCAGCGCCTCCTGTATCACCCCACCGCCGTCTGACAGCTCTTGTGTGGGCTTTTTTGCTCGGGGCTGTGGGTGCGCACCGCTTCTATGTCCGCCGCTACCGCTCAGGTCTGCTGATGCTGATACTGACCTTCTCCTTCTACGGCGCGCTGATCGCGGCCATCTGGAGTCTGGTGGATTGCGTGCTCATCCTGAATGGGCGATTTACGGATGCTGCCGGACACCCGTTGCGACGGGAAGGAGTAGCGACTAGAGCAGACGCGGACGGTGAGGTCCCATCCAGCCAATAAACGTCACCGGCGCGCCGGCGCTATGCTACACAAGCCAAGTGCCCATGGACGATGCGCAGCACCGCAGAACAATTCCGTGGACGGGCAAGCCGCCCACCGTTTGTTTCCGCTTCGACCACCGGCACCGTTGGCCAAGAGCATTTCGGGCAACGCCCGACAACCGAGTCATTCTTTCTTTATCGAAAAAAACGGGTCAAGCGGGTAAGCTAGTATTAAGTGGATTGGGGGTTCCTGGTCGGCGCTATGGCCTCGGTGGGATCACCGGGGCCTTTCGCTTTGTGTTTCAGCCTGCGCTGTTAATCGCACGATGCGCACGCTCAATCTTCAACACATACTCACGTGGCTCTTTGCGTAGGCGGGTCTGTAGCTGATAAAAAGGCACTTGCCCGGCATCTTGACCAACAACGCGTTTGATGTAGCCTAAGCCGCCGTTGTAACTGGCGAACATGAGCTGTCGCCGATCACGATCATCCCCGACGTGAGACCACGCGTTGTAGAGCTGGCGATTGTAGTAAATCCCCGCCGCAATGCTGTGCAGTGGATCAAACGGATCTCGCGCGCTACTGACAGTACGTCGAATTTCCTGAAAGGTCTTCGGCATGATCTGCATCAAGCCCATCGCCCCGCTGCGTGAGGTCGCGCCCGGTTTCATTTCCGATTCAACCTGGGCCTGCGCTGCAAACCAACGCCAATCGGTGCCGACGCCAAAATAGTGTTTCGCGTATTTGCGAAATTGATCTTCATAGGCAAGCCTTTTGCCGCGCTGTCGGCGCTCATCAACGCGCTCAAAAGTCGGCAAAATCGTTAGCGATTGGCCAGAACGTGGATCGCTTCTGAACCAGTCAAAGAAACGCTTTGCGATAGGTTTCTCAGCCGTGTCGGTTGGGGGCTGCCGCCCCGGTGCCGCCGGGAGAATTGCTGCAGAAACGATAACCGGGAGATCCGCAGGGACCTCACGCAGACGCTCTACAGCCTCGCGCTGCCGCACGGTATCGCCTAAGCGAATCACGACTGTAGGCGGCTCCGCAGCGCCCGTAAGGAGCCAGGCAGCGCATAGCGCACCCCATGCACGCCCGCGCATCAGTTCAGGCTCATGCCAATGATGATGCCCATGCCGACGCCATTACCGATGAAGACGCCCATCATCACGATACCCACGGCGAGGTTACGGTCAGCCAAGGCATCGCGTAACAGAAACCCCATCCGTTTCTGAAAAATGGCAATGGCAATCCAACTGATGATTAAGCTCAAGGCCGACCCGGCCGTGGCATAAATCAAGTTCAAGAGCATCGGTGAAAGCAGCATCATGGCAAGATCTCGGGGTTAGTCAGGGAAGGCTTAGGCGCTAGACGTTTCCCGGTCCAATGCCGGTTCTCTAGCCTGTTCAGCCGGTTCTTATGGCTAATCACCATGGCCAGGCTGGCCAAACACAACACCAAACAACCCAGGCGTAGGCCATCGGTATAGGTCGTCTGGTAGCTCATCCACAGCATCATTAAGCAGAGCTGCAGCTGCAGCCAAAACAACAGGCGAATCACCTTCGGGTCCTTCGCTAAAGCACTGTTGGCGGGGATGTAGCACATGATTGAAACCTCATTCAGGAGATACGAAGACAGCTAAACGTGACGGATCATGCCATGTTTAAGGCGCAAGAGAGCTACTACACCCAAAACACTTCATCAAAAAAGCGATTTTTAGCAGCCCATGCCGCGTGATAGAGTACGATTCAACCTAGATCCTTACGTGGAGCACGTTTCATGGCCATGCCGCTGCCTGCCATTCATCCTGCTTTGGCAATCCATGCCAACCAATCGCCGGATAACGCTATGCTCAAGCTGCAGGCCTCGCCCCACGATGGCCTGCACGCGCTAGATCTTCGCCACGCACAGATCACGCCACAGAATTTTCGACGCTGGACGCCGGCGTTGACCGCTGAGTTTCAGCAGCGCTATCCCGCCACCGCGTTTCGCTTTCATGCGTCGGTGCGCTTGGACGCGTTCAAGCCAGCCGACCCGCAATACCAATGGTTTGACCTGAGCAAGACCACGCAGCGGCCGTCGCTGGCCAAACACTACTGGCAAGCCTTGGGCGCGTGTAATGACGCGCTCACGGTGGACGGTGAAACCCCTCGCCCTTATAGCCTGCACAGCGGTCTACGGCCGCGCAGAGCATCTATGAACCTGCTGGCCGATACCTTGGGTCGGATCGGCGAATGGATGGGCTGTGAGGTGATGGTTGAAACCCTCTACCCTCACGCAAAAGTCAATTGGTGGATGAACAGCTGGGCAGAGCACGAAGCGTTGTTAGACAGTGAACTGGCGTATGCGGTAGACCTGTCACACCTCAATATTTTGAGCGTGACCGAAGGCCGGCGAGACGACCTGGTGCAGGCGCTGCTGCGCTCGCCCCGGTGTCGGGAAGTGCATATCTCGGGCAATGATGGTTCAGCAGACCAGCACACGGGACTGCATCAGGTCCCGAATGCGTGGTGGTGGGCACTTCTGGATGAGGCCCATGCTGAGGCCATCGTGTTTAGCGAAGGCCAAGCGGCTTAAAGGTCAAGATCCGTGTCGGTGCGCCTTGGGACGTCAGGCTTAAAATCATCATCGACGTCAATCCCCATTCGCACCAGCGCCTCACTCACCGCGCCGGGCAGGCTCGTCACGCCGTCGTAATCGATAATCGATAAGCGCCCATCGTCTAGGCGCTCAAACAATAAGGAACCGCCTAGGTTATCGCCATACTCATCGTGCTCAAAATAACCCTGTAGTTCGCTGTGACTGACACTTCCGGTGAAGTGCCCTTCATGGAAATAGGTCTTATCACCGACCGGAATAATGACGCTCCACTTGCCCTCAACCATGACCAAGAGCATTTCAACTTGGGCTTCCAGGCAAGCCGTTTCTAGCGCAGTGCGCGTGACCACCGGCTCCTGCTTAAGTGACTCAATCAGCCGGGACGAGACCACCGCCCACCCTTCAAGCTCAATAGCCTCGCGGGTCGCCTTTCTGGCCTCTTGAGGATCCGCAAACGCAGACAAGCTGTTTTGCAGGCTCGTTTTGCCGGGCGCATCGATGCCCAACTTCTCTTTGAAGGCAATGCCTAGCTTTGCTTTCAAATCATCCGGCAAGGCGGTTAAGTCGCCTTCGAGCAACTTACGCATGGTCATCACCTGCGACCGGATAATTTGGGTTTCTTCAGTGGTGCCCATGCCCCGCTCAAGCACTTTGAGTTGGTCATTAATGGTCAACGTGCAGTGATTCAGTGCTTCGTTAATGATGGTTTGCTTATCCATGGTGCGCTCCGCATTGAAGAGTAAAGTAGACCGGAAACCGTTCTGCGCTCGGTCGCTTCTGTATCAGGGCATCGTCCGGGCGCTTTCTGCCGAAGCGTCCGGGGCGACAAGCCGGGTCAAGTAATGCTCTGCCTCTGATTCGGTCATGACCCGCCCATCAGCAGGAATGATGTCGAGGCCCTGCAAATAGGATTGCAGGCCTTCGAGGTCATGCTTGTGCCGCATGAAGCCTTGTTCAAACAAAGATTGATTGTCAGGGTCGAGTTCATCGCCGGCACGGACGACGTACACCGTGGTGTGAGGGTAACTCCCCTCGCTGACGCTGGCCCGAAAGCCGCCACGCTCATCGTGATCAATCGAGTAGACATACACCGGCACCGGTGTCGGGACTTGCACAAGATCCTGATAGGCCTGTTGCAGCCCGGACCACGTATCGCATTGCGCGCCTTGGTCAAGCTGCACAGCGCCCGACTCGCGAACCACAACACGCACAGGCAAACCTTCATCGATCTGCACGTCAGTGATCATGGTAAAACCCCCAATGGTGGGGTTTTCAATCCATTCAGGTTCGGGCAGCCCCTTTTTTTCCAGCAACAGCGCAGCAAGGGCGATGCCCTGCTGGACATTGACCGAGATCGCACCGCCCTCAAAATCACGAATGCTTTGAGCCAGCACCAAGTCGTAGAGTTGGGTGCCTGCGTAACGATGAGCTTTATCCAGATCCTGCTTAACGGAAGCGATGATCGTTGAGTCAAATAACAAAGGCCCTGTTGCGTCCTCGCGTAACAGTTCGGGCTCATTGTCCGGGTGAAATAACGCGTCGAGTGCATCGAGCTTAGCCAGCCACGCCTGAACGGCTGCTGTGGGAGAATGACCGAAGTCTCCCAAACGCGGGTAATTGGCCGCTGTAATGCGACCTGCCGGCTCGTCCGAGGCATAGCGGCTCATGGTTGCCTCCCACTCCGCTGTCTTCACGGCTTCCACCTGATCACGACTGACGTCAACGGCAAATAACCGGAACGGGTCATTGCCCTCACTGGATAGTTCTTTGTTGAAATAGCCATCGCCTCGCTGACTAGGAAAGCCGACCATCAGGCTGCGTAATGCCGGCGATGGCTTTGCCAAGCCGGTACGAATCTGCAAGGCCGGAAACTTAGCCGAGACGTCGCGCGCTTCCGCGTCAAACGCCGCAAATGCCTTGGCTGTCGTTGCGGCATCCCACGACTGGCCATTGGCATGCTCAAGCAAAGCCTCGCGCTTGGCTGAAAGCAACGTCAGCGCGTCCGCTAATGTCGTATCCGACGCTCGGGGTAGCCACCGCCCTTCCATCAAGCGACTCTGATTAATCAGCTGTTGATGGCTGCGTTTAGCAAGAGGCTGGTCGTGGATCATGACAATTTCTCCGAAACACGGTGATCTAGGCCCTGCTCAAGCTCATGAGCGCTTAATAGGTCAGTGATTGCTTGCGTGAATCCCTCACGATTGAAATCAGCCACCCGTGAGCCGGGCTCAATGTTCAGCGCCGTGTCGTGAATGTAGCGATGAATGGTCTTAAAAAACTCATCGTTAACCGAATCAAAGCCCGCCGGAAGCAGCAGAACACCCACCGGTTCATTAGAAAAAAGTAGGTCAGGGTAATCGGCGAGGTAGTCCGAAAAAACCTCAGCTTCCGGCACCGATGAAACCGCATTGTCGTTATGGGTGACGTAGGAGCCACCCAGCTCACAGTGCTCAATGGTTAGGGTTTCGCCTTCGCGGCGAATCACAACATCAACGTCAAGTTCACACCCAAAATGCTCCAAGTCTGTCATGGACTCTTGGATGATCCCCCACGCAACGAGTAAGTCATCGGCAGATCCACTGATCACAGCGTGCGGCTCGGGCAGCGGTTGGTCTTCAATGTCAGACCAATCCACAATCCCTTTTAGGATCAGTGTGTCGCCTTGCCAATAAGACTCTGCGACTTGATGGCGTGCGAAGGCCAACAGTCCTTCCTTTTGAGCAGCCAACTCATCGTCATCATAAACAATGTCGTTGTCCTGCTCATTCCATTGGTGAACCCCTGACTCTTCATCATTGATGCGCCAAGCGACATCGCCCTCAGCCTCATACGAGGGCAGCATGTGACTGAGCATCACGGTGAACCCGCCACCGAGGCCGTCATACCAATTCATCGTGCGTGTGGCGCTATCGACCACCAGTTTATCTGCGCCTGAAAGCAACAGGCCCATCTCGGCGTAATCCAACGCCAAGGGTGTAAGCGGTGCGTCGTCAGCGCCCGCATAAGCAATGGAATCGATACCGCCCGAGTCCCCGCCGCCACTACCCTTAATGGTGATGCTTTGAAGCCCGGCGCGCGCCCATAGGGATTCGGCGACGATTTCATTTAAGTAGGCTTTAACGTTCAACGCCGGCAAATTCTGTTGATCTTCTTGCGAAGACAGATCTGCCGGCATGCGCATGGGAAAGGAAGCATCAGTGGGTAAGGTCATAGCCAGCGCTCGTAGGTCGGTGTAATACCTACTCTAACAAGAAACAGTCGCTAGTCAAAATCGTATTTTTGACACTGTGTTTTGACACATAACCACGGTGTGACCTGATGATTTATAGGCTGACCTTGTGCAGCAAGTTGCTGCACAAATGTTGATGTCCACCTTTGTAACAGGTGGTCGGCGAACCAGCAGTGAACTGCATTGCCAAGCGCGAAGGCTATCACCCACCCACAAGCAGGGTGGTCAGCGAATGTCCCTGTCTCTATCCCTGCTCTTGCTATCGCCCACCCTAAAGCCAGGCGGTATACAAACTATCGCGACGTCGTGCTACCGTTTATCCCCCCCGTCGGCCTAAATGTGCTCGCGCACGACGACGATGAGTTCTATCCGGTGAAGGATGTCTATTACGCCCTCCCTGGCGTGACCAATCGAGCGGGAAATAAAACGCAGTGCGACGTGTTTTTGGAAGTCCCGGAACACAGCAACGTCAGTCAAGAACAATTGCAAGCCAGAGGCTGGATCGTTCAACGGCTCACGCCTATGCCAAACTGAGACCGCCATGGACAAATCTACCGCTCTCGACAAGATCATCAAATGCCTGGCCCTCGCGGCCAGCGCCAATGAGCACGAAGCCGCCATTGCCCTGCGCCAAGCGCAGGTGATGATGCGCAAACACGCGATCACCGAGGCGGAGCTCGGACAGGCCAGCGTGCGCGAAATGACCGCTGACGCGGCCAGCACACAACGCCCCCCGTTGTGGGACTGCCGATTGGCGCAGTTGGTTGCGCAAACCTTTGCCTGCGAGCTGATGCTCAGTACGCAGCGCACCGGCAAGGCAAAATGGGCGTTCATCGGGCTGAGCAACGCCCCGGATGTTGCCCAATATGCCTATAACGTACTGCGGCGGCAGCTACAGGCTGCCCGGACGGCGTTCCTTGAAACGACCTGTAAGCGCGTGCGCATCACCGCCAATAAAACCAAACGTGCCGATACCTTTTGCACCGGCTGGGTATTCGCGGCAAGCCGCTTAGTTGAAGATCTGGCCAGTCAGGTGATCGATGAGCGGGTAAGCGCTTATGTAGCAACACAGCACCCGAACCTGATCCCCCTCAAACCGACTGACCGCGTCTCGAAGAGCAAGCGCACGCAGCAACACACCCAAGACTTACTGGACGGCGTTCGTGAAGGCCGGGAAGCCCGCCTGCATGCCGGACTCAATCCGGCAGCCGCGCAAGGGCAGCTGTGTTTTTAAGGCGAGGAAGTTGCCGCCGGCTAGGCATAAACAGGCAATAACAAAAATATATTTTCGATATATCGAAAGAATGCTACATTTTATGTATGCCTAGATACTCAGCGTCAGTTCATACCATCCCTCCCGAAGCTGTTGCCGCGCTCACACAGCTGGGCGAACACATCCGCCTGAGTCGTCGGCGACGCAAAGCCTCACAAACCGAATGGGCCGCTCGCTTGGGCGTTACCGTCCCCACGCTGACACGCCTAGAGCGCGGAGACCCGCGCGTTAGCATGGGAGTCTACGTCACCGCGCTTTGGTTGATGGGTCGCTCGCATGCGCTGAAAGACCTTGCTGCGCCGGAGCATGATCTCGGCGCGCTAGAGCGCGACATTCAAATCGCGCTTCGCCCGCGATCTACCTCAAAACACATGCCCCATGCTGAGGCACGAGACATTCAACATGAGCATTGAACAGGAGCGCGTCTACACACCGGGTCCTCAGCTCTATCTCTGGTACTTAGGGGATCCGCAAACCCCTCGGTTGGTCGGCGATTTAACCCTGGTGATGAACGGACGCGGCGTCGCCCTGCAATACAGCCGCGAGTGGATGACAAATGGCTTTGCCTTGAGTGAAGACCTGCCTCTATTGCCAGAAGCACGACTCCCCCGACAACTCGATCACGCCGTCGGTTCTGTCGATGATGCACGCCCGGATCGCTGGGGCGAGCGAGTCATTCGCCACCTTGAGCGACCGGCCCGGACAGCGGTACTCGACATGCTGTACTTCGCCGGCGATGAACGCTCAGGCGCACTAGGGGTCTCTACCCATCCTGATCGGTATGTGCCCTGCCCTCGCGCACCGCTTCCGCAGCTGCGCGATGTCGATGCGCTTCATCAGGTGGTCCGCGCCGTCCTCGATGGCTTGCCCGTTGATGAGCACCAACGCCGGCTCTTAGCACCAGGTTCTTTAGGCGGCGCACGCCCCAAGGCATTAATCAGCCTAGAGGGTGATGCGTGGATACTAAAGTTCGCTGAAGTCGGCTATTTGAGCGAGCCCCTGATCGAACATGCCGCCATGACCTTAGCGGCAAAGACCGGTATTGTCGTGGCCGACACCCGCGTGATCACACTGGCCGCCGGCCATGCCGTGGCCGTAAAACGCTTTGATCGCGAGGCGGGTCGCCGACATCATGTGTTATCGGCAGACGTGGCTTTGGGCGCTGCCGGCAGTGAACTGTCCTACCCAGCCTTGGCGCAACTTTTGCGCCGGCGAGGGGATCCAACCGATGGGATCGCACTGAAACAGATGCGCGAGCTGTTTCGCCGGGTGGTGTTCAATATCTTGATCGATAACACCGACGACCACGAAAAAAATCATGCCCTGCTGTTAGTGACCGATCAGCAAGGCCGTCAGCACTATCGCCTCACGCCAGCCTACGATGTCCTGCCGGCAGGACTCAATCTCGGCTACCAAGCCATGATGGTCGGCGAACACGGCACACTGTCTACGGTGGATAATGCGCTAAGCGCCTGCATGGCCTACGGCCTAGGCTATGATGATGCGTGTCAAGAAGCCGCTCGGGTGGCGGCGGTCGTCGATCATTGGGCTGCGCACTTTGCGGCGATTGGCGTGCCTCAAGCGGATGTCGTGGCACTCAAAGCGGTTATCGACAGGCCAGACCTGCTTAAACAGCGTCAGGCGCTCCGTGTGTTTGCGCCCGAACACCTGAATACGTCCGATGAAAGCATCCTTGAACCGGACTAACCCCGTCGAGAAAACGCCATGAGTCGAGCCAATCAATCCCACCCTCGCCCGCCGTTTCACACAAAAACGCCGCGCCAACGAGCGCGTGCCGTGATCACGCTCAAGGGTGAGATTCGTCGCACGCAGACGACCTACGGTGGCCTATTCACCAGCCACGCTCCGCTCAACGAGCCGGACCGGCCAGAGATTTACAACAGTTGGTTCCAGTTTGCCTTCCCCGGCAGTGACCGGCGAACGCTCTGGAATGCCCTCATATTTACCGCAGCCGATGAGTTCTGGCGACGGGTTGATGAGCAGGTGTACGACGAGGTTAAAGCGCGGCTGACCCCGGAAGAACATGAGGCCCAAACGACCCTTGAGTTCATTCCCTGCGAACCGATCCTTGGCCGCCGGCAAGGCTACGTCATCAAACCCAGCCCCACGGTGGCTTATGACAGCCTGGGCGGCCTCACCTATGAGGCCTACAAAATCCGGCGGCGCGAGGACATAATTCGGGATAACCCGCCGGTGATTCACGAGCGCTGGGTGTGCGATCCGGGCTACGCCTACGGGACCGGCGTCAGCTTCATTGTGGATGCGCCATCGATTGATCAAGCGGTCATCGAGCGCGCCATTCATCAATTCAAGGCCATGGGCGAGACGGATTGGGTAAACCCGGTGCCAGTGCCCCGCGAAAACCTCCCCCAAGTGACCTATCAAGCCGCCCTGGCGGCGCTCAAGGAACGGCAAGGCCGCTAACCAAAGTCCGCTTCACAACGCCTGACTGCGCCGCTTCGCCTCGTCGAGTAACGCCTGTAACGACACAGTTCCGTCCACATACCCTTGAAGCTGCTGGCGAAACTCAGGCGAAAATCGACAGCCTGATAAATTAGCAGACGCCAAGGCTCGCTTCGCGTTACGTTCGCGCTGCGCTTTGATGTGCTCACCATCCATAAATCGCACCCTGTAAGTTTATTTACCATGCCAGCCAATAGAATCTGATAACAACGCAACTTATTATTAACAAAGATAACGAAATGGTAACTTAATAGCAAAGAATGCTGTACCATTAATCATGTCAACAACGCCTTGCAACTGACATGGAGACAATACCATGATGCAAAAACGAGTTCCAACCTTCAATGAGTTGGCTGAGAATGGCAGAAACGCCATCAGCACCAGCAAATCACATCGAAGGCTTCACATTATTATGGGCGCAGACTATCTCGCCAAAACCCATAAATACCGTATGAGGTATGGTAATGGCTATATTGGCGGCCTCATTGAAATGACAGGTCGAAAAGCCAAAGAACGCAATAAAGCCATGATTATTAAGTTCGGGGCCGAGCTCGAAAAGAATCCCCGCGCCCGGCTATGCCAGTGGGTATGGCAAAAAGAACCGTCAGACCACTAAGATGACACGAAGCCCGAAAGGGCTTTTGTCACTTTTGGCAGTGCAGTGCGGGCATAAAACGCATTAATCGATGGGTTCGCCATCGAAAAAAAGCCCGGTATTCACCAGGCCTTTTCCTTCAGCATCTAGCACCTTAACGCATGGCGGAGCTGACTTTGGCCAGCATGCCCCGCTGCTCCAAGTCAGCCAGCGTTGACATAGCGGTCGCCATGCGCTCAAGCAAGACCACTTGCCGCTCCATCTCGTTAAAGTCAGCTGTTTTCTGAATGCGCCGCACGCCGGCCGCCATGGTTTCTGCGTGAGAGCGCACCTTGGCAGACAACTGTTTGCCCACGTCCTCAAAGCGTTGCGTGGTGGTGATTAGCCGCTCAATGGATTCGGCCGCATGGGCCTCAACGCGGTTAATGAGCTCAATGGCCTCTTGGCTGGTCTGTGTCATTTTTTTAGTCCTCGACAGTAATTCATTGGGTTGGCAGATAACCTGCTGGATAACGTGTGCATTAACTTTTCGTTGCTCAAAAAATTCGACTCGATGGTTTTTATTCACCGGCCTTAGTGACACTTTAGCCAGTGCTTTGAGCTCACGATCCACCATCGCCTGTTCTTCAGCGCTCAACGTAATCGGCGACATCCGTTCGCGCACGGGGTGCGGCTGATTCAAATAAATGTGCATGACTGATCGTCCTCCTTGCCGTAGATTGCAGATAAATATGACTCGCCTTTATCGCCCATAATCACCTCGCCATTCGGGAGCACCACAACCATCTCGGAGTCTTCATCAAAATCAGGATACAGCGGGTGAATCTTTTCATACCTCGCCATATAAACAATCATGCCGTTAAACAGCTGGGTATTGGTCTGCTCGCCATTGCGCTTGGTACACACAAAAAGGCCGTGTTTAGTTTGTACCAATTCGGGGCCATCGGCCTCCCTGGACAGAAACTCAGGCGAAGACAGCCACGCTGAGATAAAGCCGCCCCACTCCGACATGCTTTTAATCTGGACGACCGATAGCCAGTAATTGCAGCCCTCGCCTAAGCACTCCACGGCAACGTATCGTGAGCGATAGCCTTCGCTGTCGGCTAACTGATTGCTGGCCGTCGAAAATTCGTGGTTCCTGATGATTTTTCCAGTGGGCTTAACATTTTCAAACGTAAAGCCAAATCGTTGGCCCTGCTCATTAATATAAGGCACTCGATCAAATTCGAGCTCTTGAACATCGGCCTGATAAATCACGGGATAGGTCACGCCGGATATGGGCGAGGTATAGCCCGATGATTCGTCCCCTTGCAGCAAGAGCAGGCCATCTTTTTTCATCTGTTCTTGCTCTTCATGTGACTGCAGAAAAACCTCTAGCTGCTGGCGCATGAAGCGATCCATCGCCCGGCGCTGCTTGGAGTCATCGGGCAGCATCCAGGCATCGAGCTGGCGACGCGTTCCGCCGATCATGTGCGCCAACTGATCCCTGGTGGCAGACTTAACCGCTTTCAGCTCTTGTAAGAGCTCGCGCTGTGAAAGCGCTTTAATCCGTTCGTTCGTGCTCATGGCGCTAGGCTCAGTGGCTGACATCAGGCATACACTATACTCAGAGCGGTACATACGCAAGCGCGTATATACCTATTTTTATTCAGGTTCGCGTCACAATCCGGCGGGCGACGCCCGGAAGCCTTGCGCGAAACCCGAATAGCTGCTCAAAAGTGTTTTTTTGAAGGCATAATTTGACAGCGCCTCTAGCATGCGTCAGGCTGTAGCCTCACGCACATTGCTCTACTGCTAACACCACATCACCGGAGATTGACGCCATGGCTATGCAACGCTTCTATTGGGATAGACAGCATGAAAGTCCTCTCGATACCCCCAACGAAGAGGCTGAGCGGCCGGACAGTGTGGCGTGGGAAATCAATAATGCTCAACAAGCAGCCATAGAGGACGCGAAAGCGTACTTAACAACCGCTCGTGGCATCCGAACCATTGATGTGGCCATCAATGTAATGACACGAGGCTGGGAAGGTCGCCCTGAAAATGCTGCTTACGAGCTTCAGGCACTCCACGTTAATGCTTACAACAATAATCCCGCCCGCGTGAGTTTTGTTGAAACGCTGAAATTCAGAAGCAAATGGGGTCAAGAAGTCTTTGAAATCAATGTCCGCGACACCACGCCTTGCCATGACACGTTTCAGTTGGTCGTCAATCCAGCCTTAACAGAGCCTGAAGACCTGAAACAGGCGCAGATGCTTATCGAAACCCTAGAAACCTATTACCCGGACCCGTTAGCGGCATGCTTGGCTGGGACAAATCCTAAGTCAGATTTGAATGCCCTACTCGGGACCGCCACGTTAAACCAAAGCAATAGCGAATCGGTGGATCTCTTAGCATTACAGGTGGCCAATATGCCCACCTTTGACGCATGGAAAATCAAGTATCAGCCCAAACTGACGGGCAATCCTCATGAAGATGAAGACGCCATTGGTTTCGTCCCCAGCGGCGATGACTTTGACAAAGTGATGGCGGCCTATCAAGAAGATCCGCTCACCGTCTGGTCAAACGTGCCGAATGAATCCGGCGAGCTTAACGTCATCAGTGGCATGCACGTGGATAAAGCCGAAGCCTATTACATTACCGAAGTTCCTGCCGAACGGCCGGACATGCGCATTGGTACGGTCGAGCGAGTGCTCGATGCCGAACACGACATGACGCGTTAAGCGGCCATTCAACACATCATACGCGGACAACCATCATGAGCAATTCCCCGGAAAACGTTGAAGCCCCGCCCGCCGTCCACAGAATGGTTAGCCTCCGCCAAGCGTTTGATCTCATGGCGACACTCAATGCACTGCGCGAGCGCGGACTCACCGGCGTGCGCATGACCTACAAAGGCGAGGATTTCCTACGAGATGAGTCCGTACAAGATGTTTCCGTCTGCCACGGCGACGACCGGTGGGAGCCCGTGACACTGAATACTATTCGTCCCGATTACGACGAATGCGAGGTTTGGCGCAGTGAGCTAGAGCAGGCTTGGCCAGCCCTCGTGGCAATAGGTGACACGTGGAACGACGCTGCAGAAAAGGAATATCACTCCGATAGCGCGAGCATTGAGCACAGCATCACACTCAACGCAACCGGTGAATGGGCGCATGTCATTCGCAACGCCGAGGCCATTTACATTGATGAAAAAGCGACGGTGCAAAAAATCCCAACCACCCCGCTATCCGTCCCGAATGACATCGCCTGGCTCCTCAAGGACGCCCCCGGCCTTCAAGTGACGATTCAAGTATCACGCACCCAAGATACAATCTTCGCCGGCAGTGAGGGCGCGGTCAGGGAGAAGCACCTAAGTGCAGTCGTCGAGCACGCGAGGACAGCGCTCAAAACGCTGATTCCAGGAGCGAATGAGGCCACGCATGGTGAGCACTGGTCGGTCGTATTTAACGCCCGCGTGGACGCCACCGGCGCACGCCAATGGGCTATCACCGAGGTCACGCATGGCGCTATCACAAAAAGTCACGAACGCATCGTGATGCTCGGCGCAAACCCCAATGACAAACTCGACGCAGCGCCGCACAAACTGATGATACAGGGCGGGATAGCCGGGGCATTGGTTGAGTTTATGGAAAATCGTGACGCTGAAGGAGATCTCTATCAGCTGAGCCTGAAAGAGATGAACGACTGGTATCAGGTCTTTAGACCGGTCAACGAAATAACCACTCAAAATACACTAGAACACGCCTGAAAACCCTTCAGCGTCCGTGGAGTCTCGCTATGAATGATCTCATCACAACATCACCAGATAACAGTCTGCCAGCCGCGACACAGTCGGGGCGACAGGTTGATCAAAAGGAAGTGCTAACGCTGGTAAAAGCCCTGCAAGAACTTCGCGCCAGTGGCTATACCGGCGTCCAGGTAGCCTATTCAGGCTGTGGCGACTCGGGCGGGGTCGATGGTGTCGCGGTGCGTAATCACGCACACCAGTGGACTGAAGTCGATTTTGAGAACAACGAATGGCAAGCAACAGCCGACCTTGTCGATGCCTTTCATGACGGCTTTGAGAACAATGACGGCGGCAGCGGCATTCAAGAGATCTTGCTTGACGACCAGGGCGCATGGACTCACAACATCATCAATGCCGTGTATACCGAAGAGGTACTGGGTAGCACCGAAGACTCCTCTGACCTGATGTCCGCCCCCTTGCCTGAGCGTTTCATAGCGCTGGTCGAGAATTATGAGGGAAGCCAGATCCGCGTCAGTGGCTCGGGCGGTGGGGACTCAGGCGATGTCGATAACATCGAGCTGGATGTGCCTTTCGCCAATAGCCAAGCCGAAGCACTGGGTGAAATTGCCGAAACACTGATCGCCAGCGGACCATATAGAGGATATGAGAATAACTCGGGCGGCGAATGGGCCATCACCTTCAGTGCAACAACAGATGAGCAAGGCGTCAAGACGTGGGCGCTGACCCAGGCCGATCTACAATATCGAGAAGAACAAGATTGTGACGCACAAGTGATCCCATTAGCGCCAACGGATTATGTCGCAGAGTTTATCAGCGCCCTACCCCAAAACACCCCAATCCAAGTGGCCTTCGCCGAGTTTATGGAACAAAGGGTATCGCCAATAGCTGAAGAGGTTGGCCAACCCCATAAACAGGGCTTAGCCATGGCCACTGTCGCAGAGATTGATGCGTGGTATCAGCGCTACGCCCCTATCCCCGCGAAAACCGTGATGCTTGAACACGATGTCACGCTATTCCTGGGAGATGGAACATGAACATCATCGTCACCACTGCGCTTCAGTCCGACGATGCCGGCATCCCCGTGGATAAATACACCGCGCTGATGTTTATGCAGGCGCTCCAAGAGATCCGCGCCAGCGGATACGATGGCGTGCGAGCCACTTACTCAGAGAGTGATGAAGCCGATAAAACACGCGTCGATACCGTGGCCGTGCGTGATACGCAAGGCCAATGGATAACGGTCGATAGCGCTGACTGGGCAGATACCATCGAACTGGTGCAAGCCTTCGATGTCGGGCTCGCGCACGCGCATTTGGGTGCCGGTCATGGCACGCATGAAATCGTGCTCGATGAGCACGGCGCATGGACTCATCGCATCCTCGATGCGATCCAGTGGCAAACGATTGGTGGGCCGCCTAAAGACACCGAATCTGAAAAAGCCACGCCACTGCCCGAGGCCATTGTGAATCTGCTCGGCAATTACCAAGGCAGCGCTATCGGCATCACCGGATCCGGCAGCGGGGGTGAAAAACGGGTAGACAGCATCACATTGCACTACCCCTTCGCCAAGACCGATGTGCTGGCGTCATGGGCGGAGTCCTTTGTCGCCGACAGCTACTATGCCAATTTTGCCGAGAACGAAGGCGGCCAGTGGGCAGTAAGACTCGCGGAAACCCGTAACGAGTCCGGTGATTACACCTGGGCAATCGCAGACTTTACTGTCCAAGACTTCATCATGGCCGAAGTTGAAGCGAATCTGCGCCCGCTTCAACCGATGGACTACGTCACCGACGATGGCCGTCCCCACATGAATGACAATGCCGTGCTGGTCGCGTTTTCAGAGTTCATGGAGCAGCGCCTCGCAACACCGGCTGCGGACAGCGATCAGACGAATGGCCGGCGCGTGGCCACGGTAACTCTGGCGGAGCTTGATGCCTGGCATCAGCGCTTTGCGCCGGTGACACCCGAGGTCACAACACAGGAGCAGACGCATCATGTATAAACCCAGTATCAATCTCGATGACTTCGAGCGCGACATTGCGTTGAAACTTTACCGACGCTTTCATATCGAGAGCCCCGTGACCGGCGGCTTGACCGAAGGCGCAACCTTCGTCCTGGCGAAAGCCCTTGAAGAAACCCTGCGCTTTAGCACGGGTGCCCGGCGGCTTTTCAACGAGGATCATGAAACGCATCGCATCATAGAAGACCTGATTAATGAATCAGGCCTGTTCACTGCGGATGGCCAACGCGCTGACATCACAAAGCAGTTGCTCGACACGCTAAATGCCACGCACAAAGCCAGCATGGACGTGTTCAATATGGCGTTTGAGACACTGCCTGACGCGCTGAGCGAAGACATTACGCAGGCCACGCATTTCATTCAAGCAGCCATGCACTTAGAGAGCGTCGTTCAGTGGGCGTTTGCTCAAGAGATTGCTTCGCAATCCTCGCCGCGCCCCGCCGCAAGCCATGACGCACCAACCCCTCAATAACACAGGACATCATCATGACCACTGAAGTCGAACAAGATGAAAGCGAGCTGTTTTGGGAAACCTATAAGCCCGTCGAGAATCACCTTGGTGAAACCTGCATTGTTGAAAACGATGGCCACTATTTCGGCTTCGAGACCTATGGCGAGGATCTCGCCTACATCGAGCGCATGGCTGTTGAAAAACCCAACCATGTGTGGACATTGATCGATGGTGATGAAGGCACCTACATCACCGCTGGCAAGCGCTTTGTGAATCGTATCTGCTACTTCGTGACAATGGAGCCCTGGGTAACAGGGAATGAGGAGTTTCTTGACTGTGCCTACGGGGATGACGATCTCACCGATGACGCAGACGATCAGCCTGCGCCATAACAAGAAATTAGTGTAAACGATGAGGCCCCTGCAGGTGACTACAGGGGCCTCATCGTTTATAGCGACAGACGTTCAGGCACGTCATGGGCACACTCAGGATCTGGATGTAAAATCACTCGCCAAGGCACTCCGGCTGCTTAATCATAAATCGCCGGGAAAAGTGCCCCTTGAAACTCGCCATCGGCAAAGTCTTGCTCGGCAACACGCCGGAGCCATTGATCATCAGACTCATCCACCTCTTGCGGATGGCTTTCGCTGTAAGCGGACCTGAACGCCGGCAGATGAGCCTGGCTTTTTGACAGGACCTCACTGACATAGCCTTCACGAGGCTCAACGGTGGCCAAGGTCTCCAAAAGCCCTCTCGCCTTCAAGGTATCCAGCACAAAGACCCCATCAGGCTGTGCGCTCAACCAGGCCGTCAATCCGGCTGCTTGAAGGGGTGATAATGAAGACAGGTCTTCTACATCGCACTCCTCCGTGCTGGTCAGGCTGAAGGGTGACAAACGCTCAGGGTATAAATCCGTCAACTGAATCTCGTGATTGCCGGAAATCAGCGTAGGCTTTCCAGCAAAGCTACCGAGATAGAAGTACATGTCGTCGAAGATCAGGACTTCATGGAGTTTTGGGGTCATAGGGGTCCTTGAAATATTCAATTGCCAACAAGTACATCAGTAGGGATTAGACGATTCGTTGTTGTGCCATCACCTAATTGGCCATACTGATTTTCGCCCCAACACTTGACGCCACCTGTGCTTAGCAGGGCGCAATGAGAATTGCCATATAGGTTGCTTGATATAGACGTAACGCCAGACGTAAGGCCAACTACCTGCGTAGGAATGCTGCGATTCGTCGTCGTGCCATCGCCTAATTGGCCATAATCATTACGACCCCAGCATTTAAGAGCGCCTGTGCTTAGCAGGGCGCAAGCAGAAGTAGGGCCAAGGTGCAATGACAAAACACCCGACGTAAGGCCAACTACCTGCGTAGGAATGCTGCTATTCGTCGTCGTGCCATCGCCTAATTGGCCATTGTTATTAGCACCCCAACACTTGACGCCACCTGTGCTTAGCAGGGCGCAAGCAAAAGTAGCGCCACGGTCCCATAACGTAACGCCAGAAGTAAGGCCAGAGACCTGTGTCGGCACCAGTTTATTTACAGTGGTGCCATCGCCTAATTGGCCATAATCATTACGACCCCAGCATTTAAGAGCGCCTGTACTTAGCAGGGCGCAATTACCATTAATTAAAGTAACGCCAGACGTAAGGCCAACTACCTGTGTAGGCACCAACTTATCTACAGTGGTGCCATCGCCAAGACTTCCAAAAGAATTTTCGCCCCAACACTTGACGCCACCTGTGCTTAGCAGGGCGCAATTATTAGAGCCATCACCAGGCAATTCACCATTAATAAAAGTAACGCCAGACGTAAGGCCAACTACCTGTGTAGGAATGCTGCGATTCGTCGTCGTGCCATCGCCTAATTGGCCACTGAAATTGTCGCCCCAACACTTGACGCCGCCCGTACTTAGCAGGGCGCAATTACCATTAATTAAAGTAACGCCAGACGTAAGGCCAACTACCTGCGTAGGAATGCTGCGATTCGTCGTCGTGCCATCGCCTACATCGCCCGAGCCGTTAAACCCCCAACATTTAAGAGCGCCTGTGTTTAGCAGGGCGCAATTTTTCATATAACCATAAGAAAGAACAACGGATGACGTAAGGCCAACCACTTGCGTAGGAATGCTGCGATTCGTCGTCGTGCCATCGCCTAATTGGCCACTGAAATTTGCACCCCAACACTTGACGCCACCTGTGTTGAGTAGGGCGCAATAGGCTCTATTGAGAACATCAATTGATTTAACATCACTCAAATACGGGCTTGCAGGATTACACGTCGCCCCACCTTGCTGCGAGTAAGTGCCATTGGTACACGCAAAGGTAGCATTACCGGTATTGGCACTGGTGCTCGTCAAGGTCTTGCTGGTGCTGGTGTTCGTGGCACCAGACTGGGCAGAACAGGTGTTGCCGCTGACCGTCCAGCTAAGGGCTTGATCCGTGCAGTTGACGGGTGGCGGTGCCGAACAGGTTGTCCCGGTCGGATTGATGTAGCTGCCATCGTTGCAGGTGTAGGTGGCGCTGCCATTATTGCCGTTGACGCTGGCAATCGTGGCGGTGCCACTGTGGGTGGTGCCACTCGGGGTGCCTGAGCAGGTCACACCCCCTACCGTCCACGACTGAGCTGTGGTGCCGCAGTTGGCCGGCGGCGGGCTACACGTCTGCCCGGACAGGGCAAAGGTATTCGTTTGGCTGTTACAGGTCGCTGTCACCGTGCCGGTGTTGGCATTGGTGCTGCTCAAGGCTTTGTTTGTGCCATTGCCAACGGTGCCGGAGTTCGCGGTGCAGCTATTAGCCCCCGAGGTCCATGTCACCACCTGGTCGGCGCAGGTATCGGCATAGCAGGTGGCACCGGCTTGAACACTATAGCTATCACTGCCGGCCGCACAGCTGACCGTGGCGCTGCCGAGCTTGCTGGCTGCGGTGTTGCTCAAGGTTTTGCTGGTCGCGTCATTGGTGACGCCGGACGGGCTTGAACAGGTGTTCGCGCCCTGGGTCCAGCTGACGCTTTTATTGGTGCAGGTGGTCGGTGCCGGTAACGAGCAAGTCGCCCCCGGTGCCGGGCCGGCAAACGTATTCGTTTGGCTGTTACAGGTGAACGTGCCGGCACCGACATTGGTATTGGTGCTGGTCACACTCTTCGAGGTCGTGTTAGCGACAACACCGGATGGACCCGTACA